>JADMIO011167661.1_pt1 | contig 130529 bp, 118 predicted proteins | sample 8958161 | NCBI WGS metagenome assembly JADMIO01 (sample SAMN16585339, study PRJNA669376) | soil metagenome | isolation source: Crop rotation soil | place: USA: Cullars Rotation, Alabama | collected 2011
CGCGACAACTTGTCCACGTGGAATTCTAAGCTTAGGATCCCAATGTGCTGGAAAGGGATTGGCTCGTGGAGATGAGCACCTCGTTTCCCGGACAGATCATCGTTGCTGCCGATGTTCGGGATCGAAAGATCCTTTCGCACGGCTGGACCCGAACTCAGCCCAAACTCGTGCTCGACCTGGTTGAAGAACTGAGCGGACTTCCGCTCGCCGGCGTGCTTGTAACGGCAGTCCATCGCGAAGAAGCGATGAGGGGGACCGATCTACCGCTGATGGAAGACGTCGTCGAAGCAGCGGATTTTCCGGTGTTTGCGGGCGGCGGGCTCGGGAATCTCAATCACCTACGCGCTCTTGCCGACCGCGGAGTGGCCGCCGCGGTCGTTGGCATCGCGCTGTATACCGGCGCGATCGACCCTTGGATCGCCGCTGAAGAGTTCGCGGAATAGACGCTAGAACAGCGCGATTGTGCCTGGGTTGAGTTTCGACGGATCGCCGACGTAGGCGAACCGGAAATTCTTCATATACCGCCGCGCCACGCGCTGAACGTCTTCCGGAGTCACGCGCTTTAGTTCGTCGACGAATCGATCGGCCTCACGATAATCACCTTCGTAGAGCTGAGACCGCGCCAGGAAATCCGCTTGCGCCGCATTCGTCTCGTTGTCCAGGAAATACTCGGTGATGAACTGCTCCTCGAGCTGTCTCAAGCCGACGGGATCGAGCGTCCCCGTTTGCAGATCGAGAATTGCCGAACGCATCAGTTTGAGCGTGGTGTCGGGCGCGACAGTCGACACGTAGAGCCCACCGGCCGTCGCTGCACGATCGACAAAAGGCGCGTGCACATCGTAGGTAAGATTCTGACGAGTTCTGATCTCGGCGAACATGCGTCCGGTCAATACCGAAGTCGCAACTCGCAGCGCCTGGTAATCCTGACCACTTGCCAACGGTCCGCTGTAATATCCGAGTATGTAGTTCGTTGGCAGGTTGCGTCTCTCGACGACCAGCGCGGTTTGCGCCTCCGGAATCCTCGGTGGCGCCGTCCACGCATAGTTGCCTTTCGGAAGCTTGCCGAGTGTCTGATTGACCAGGCGTTCGATGTGCGCGCGATCGATGTTCCCGACTACTACCAGCAGCATCCGCGATGTCACGAACTGATTCTTGTGATAATTGCGCAGCGCGGCCGAATCGAGCGATTGAATCGATTTCTCGTTGCCGGTGACTGAGACGGCATACGGATGGCCAACAAAGGTGATGCTGTCGGCCAGATAGTCAGCCAGCGCATCGGGATCGTCTCGACGCTGTCGGATCCCCGACAAGTACTGCGCCTTGACCAGATTGACCTCGGACTGAGGCAGCGTCGGATACATCACGCGATCGGCGAAGATCGCCCACGTCGAATCAAAGACCTCGGCACTGGATCGGATTCCGAACATTGTCCAGTCCGCGTTCGGCGCGACGACGATTTCGCTGCCCAGACGGGACATCGCGCGACGCAACGCATTCTTTGGGTAGTGTTGCGTTCCGCGTTCAGAGACATCCAGAAGAATCGGCTCGATGCCCGCGTTGGCATCAGTCACCTGCCGAGAGCCGCCCAGCAGGTACAGGTTGGCGGCGACGACGTTATTGGCGGTGTTCTGCCGCAGTATGACGTGCACGCCGGAGACATCGAAGCTCGTAGTGGCTTGTGTCAGTATTAATGCAGCGATTGCGAGTAGCATCAGCGTGTTCCCGCCATTACGAGATCCTGCGGATTGAGTTTGAGAGCCTGCCGCGCGTCGGGCGCGATCAGCACCCCCGTGATGTGCGGCTTGCCGAGAATGTACTTGCGAGCGTAAGCACGCAGATCGTCAATCGTCTGCTGCGCCATGTTATCGACATATCCCATGTAGTACTCGAGACTGGCTACACTCCACCAGAAACCGAGCGTGTGCGCGAAACCTGACGCGCGCTCGCGATCGAACGCGGAGGTTACCGCGCGATGAGCTTTCACCGCCTCGAGCTCTTCAGAAGTGAAGTATCCGGGCGCATCGAACTTCGCGATCTCGCCGTAAAGTGCCTTCATCGCGTCGCGTAACTGCTCCGGTGATGTCTGCCCACTGATGGTGATCGGACCGGTGTTATTGAGGGTGTAGTAGTTCACGCCGACGGCCTGCCAAAGCCCGCTATCAACCAGTTTTTGCTGAAACTGCGAGCGTGGATCATTGAGCACGTCGGAGAAAACGTCCGCCGCATAAGTCGACTTCGGGTCGCGTCCGACACTTGGTCCTTGCCACTGAACCTGCACAGTCACCGCTCCGACGGGCGCCTCAACTACTACGGCGTCGCTCTTCTGCAGAGGGGGAATTGCAGGAATCGGATCTGAAGTGAACGGATCGGATCCGCGGCTCCAGTCGCCCAATTGCTGCTCGACGAGTGCGAAGACCTCCGCAGGCTTCACATCCCCGGCGACGATAACCGCGGAGTTGTTGGGCACGTAATATCTGTTCTGGATGGTCCGCATCTTCTCCGGCGTCGTCGTGAGCACTATCTGGCGATCGCCGATCACATCCTTTCTGCTGAAGTTGCCGGGATAGAGCTTCGCATCAGTCTCGCGACTGAGCTCGAAAAACGGGCTTGATTCATTGCGATCGTATTCTCCGATCACGACTTGTCGCTCACGCTCCAGCTCGTCCCGGCGAAACAGCGGAGCGCGCAATGCGGTCGAAAGAAGCGCTACCGCGTCCGACAACTTTTCGGCGGGGACGGTCATGTAGTAATTGACGACCTCCTCGCGCGTCGTTCCGTTGAACACCGCGCCCAGGTCCGACGCACGATCCCAGAACTGATTCGGCTCTGGATACTTCGAGTTCGCCCGGAAAAACATGTGCTCGTACATATGTGCCAAACCTTCGTACTCAGGCGTCTGAGTGAACGAGCCGTTCTTCACATCGATCTCGACAGTGGCCAGGGGAACGCCGTGGTTCTCGACTACAATCACCTCGAGACCATTGGGCAGAACCTTGCGTTGGATGATCTTTTCCAGCTCGGCTCGCTGAGCGGTCGCCGACAACGGTACGAGCGCTGCAATAAGAAGGGTGACGGTGGCGAAGCAGCGCCGGAGATCATTTCTTTCAAACATGTCGAATACTGTAAAAGTGCGCCCCGACGTCTACGGGGAGTTGGCCAAGCGGCTTGACACGAAGAGGCTCAAACGGAATGAGCCTCTTGCTCAATACACCACATTCAAGATTGGTGGTCCAGCTGACTACTTCTACGATGCAACATCGGCGGATGATCTGGCAGTGGCCGTTAACACCGCCCGAGAGCTCGGTATAACATTTTTCGTGCTCGGTCTTGGCGCGAACATCCTGATTGGCGACAAGGGCTTTCGCGGTTTGGTGATTCGAAACACTTCGAGTCATCTGAAGTTCTACGACGATGGCCGGCTCTGGGTTGAGAGCGGGGCAGTGATGGCGAAGCTCATTCCCCAGGCTGTGTCCCGCAGTTTCTCGGGATTGGAGCACTACGTTGGCATCCCCAGCACTGTCGGCGGCGCGGTATGGCAGAACCTGCACTTCCTCTCCCCAGCGCCCGAGCGCGAGCGAACGATGTTCATCGCGGAGGTTTTCGACTCGGCTGAGCTGCTGGGTGAGGATGGCAGCCGCAAAACAGTCGATCGCGATTACATGAAGTTCGGGTACGACACCAGCGTGCTGCACCACGGGCACGAAATAGCGCTCGCGGTCACCTTCAAACTCGACCGCGGTGACCAGCCAACGATGCACAGGATCATGCAGGAAAACCTCAGTTGGCGTGGCGGTAAGCACCCGTGGCTCGAATACCACCCCAGCGCTGGATCAATCTTCAAGAAGATTGAGGGGGTTGGCGCCGGAAGACTGATCGATCAGGTGGGCCTAAAGGGATTTCGCCACGGCGATGCGCAGATCTCGCACATTCACGCCAACATCATGGTCAATCTTGGCAACGCGACCGCGAAAGATGTACGCGAGCTCATCACGATTGCCCAAACAAAGGTGGAAGAAAAGTTCGGGCAGCATCTGCAGCCCGAGATCGGTTTCATCGGCGAATTCTGATCACCGAACAGCCAGCTTTTCTGCGCGCTCGGTAAGCGCGGTCCACCGCTCAATCGCCGCGTCGAGCTTGCGGCGCCGCTCCTCGAGCTCCTTGCCCGCCGCAAGCGACTTTTCGGTTCCCTCACGCGATGTGTAGAGCTCTGGATCCTCGAGCAGGCGCGTCAGCTCATCGACATTCTCTTCGAGTGCTGTGATTTCTCGCTCGACTTCCTCAACCTGTCGCTGAACCTCACGCAAGCTTGCTCGCGATTCATCTGTGCTTTCCTGCCGTCGTTGCGTCGCCTTTTTTTCGCGCAGCCGTCGTAGTGCCTCCTGCTCGGCAAGTGCGACCTCAGCTGCGTGCTTTCGTTCACGACTTTGGTCTTCCCATTCTGCGAACGAGCCGTGGAAGTCGGTGATGTGCCGATCGTGGAGGATCCAAACCCTCGTCGCCAGCGCATCGAGCAGAGCGCGGTCGTGACTGACCAACAAAATCGTGCCCTGAAATTCGGCGAGTGCGTCTTCCAGCGCTTCGACCGATTCAATGTCGAGATGATTGGTTGGCTCATCGAGCAGGAGAAAGTTGGCGCGTCCAAGCATCATCATGGCCAGCGCAACACGCGCTTGCTCACCACCTGAAAGCGTGTCTGCCCGCCGCTGCACTTCATCGCCTGAAAATCCAAACCTGCCCAGGTGTCCCTGAACCATCCGCCGCTCCCAGTGCGGTCGCAGCTCGGAGATCACCTCGTAAAGGGTGCGATCAGTTGGTACCTGCGCGAGGTCCTGACGGTAAAACGCCGGAATTATTGATCCGCCGAGTCGCAGCTCACCGGCAACAATTCCGCGTTCACCCATCAGCGAGCGAAGGAAAGTGGATTTGCCGCTTCCGTTCGGTCCAATGAAGCCGATGACATCGCCACGCTGTATCGTCGCCGAGAAATCCGAGATCAATGTGCGATCTTCCACTTCGATGGTGACTCCGCGCGACACAGCGACCTGGTCGCCACCTCGTTGGGTCACATCGAGTGAAAGACTAAACGCCCCTCCCTGGGCAGCAGCCGGCCCCGTCAGTCGCGGCAGTCTGCCAAGTCTTTTGCGACGACCTTTGGCCTGCTTCGAGTTCTGTCCGGCGATGTTCCGACGGATGTAGTCCTCTTCCTCGGCGATGAACTTTCGCTGCTTGTCAGCGGCACGTTGTTGCGACAGCCGCCGTTCATTTCGCTGCATCACGAAAGACTCGTAGCTGCCTGCATACGGAAACGCCGTTCCCGCTTCAAGATGAAGAACGTGATCGACTACGTTGGCGAGGAATGCGCGATCGTGGCTGATTAACAAGACCGTTCGATCGGTGCCGCGCAGAAATTCTTCCAGCCAGCGAGTTGTCTCGAGATCGAGATGGTTGGTCGGCTCGTCGAGCAATAGCACGTCCGCTGGACTGACGAGTTGACGTGCGAGGCCAAGCCGGCCACGCTCACCTCCGCTTAGTTGTGTGAGCGATTGAGTGCGCGCATTCTCCGGATTGAATCCGAGTCCGTCGAGCACTGCGTCGACGCGGGACGCGAGGGTGTAGCCGTCTTCGCGCTGGAATCGCTCGAGGTCTCGGTCGTAGCGCTCCAGCATCTGCTGCGTGACTGCCTCGCCTGCCTCGGCAAGCTTATGCGCCTGATCGGCTAGCGATTGCTCGAGCGCGAGAAGCTCAGCGAATTCGCCGGCTGCTGCTTCCCATACAGTTTCAGCACCAACGAACTCGCGATGCTGCTCCAACAGAGCGACCCGCAGTCCAGGCTGTCGCGAAATTACTCCGGACGTCGGCTGTTGAGTGCCTGTTATCAGGCTGAACAGCGTTGTCTTGCCGCTACCGTTTCGTCCGAGGATTCCCCACCGCTCACCACGAGCGACGGTAAATGTCACTCCCGAAAAAACTGTGGTGGCTCCAAACTCGACGCTGACGTTCGAAACCGAGATCTGTGTCAAGAGCGCAAGACAGTCGAGCAGGCACTGAGACAGCGCTGGATCGTCTCGACTGTGTGATCCCCCATGTGTCCGATGCGGAAGGTCGCGCTCTTCAGTTTACCATAGCCGTTCCCGACCACCACTCCGTGTTTCGCGACAGCAGCTGTGAACCGCTCAGCGGGCAGATCATCAGGCAAGCGAATTGTTGATACCGTCGGCGACTGCGACCCGAGCGGCGCGATATTGCCCAGCCTTTTGCCAGTCTCGGTGCTGATTTGTCCGATCCACTCCTGTGTCCTCGCAGCCATCGCCTTGTGGCGCGCCCACCTCGCTTCCATCCCCTCAGCGAGAATCGAATCGAGCTGAGCATCCAGTGCGTAAAACAATGTCAGAGCCGGCGTGCTCGGCGTCTGATTGCGGCGAGCATAGGCATCCAGCTCAACGAGATCGAAGTAGACTCCCCGCGACTGGATACTGGCGGCACGGTCGATGAAGGCCGCGGACGCGACGCCAAAGGCTAATCCCGGCGGAAGTGCCAGCGCTTTCTGCGAGCCGGTAAGGACATAATCGAGATTCCATTCGTCGAACCGAAGCTCGGCGCCACCCAAACCACTCACACTGTCGATCAGACAGGCGCAGCCGTGCTTGTGCGCAACATCGGAAATCGCTCGCACGTCATTGAGCGCGCCGGTCGAAGTCTCCGAATGAGTGACTGTAACCGCACCGTATTGCCGCATCGACAAGCGCTGCTCGAGCTGTGGCAACGCATGGACCTGGCCCCAGGCCACGTCATAGCGATCCACTTCGCGTCCGCACATCGAAGCGATGTGGGCAAACCGCTCGGAAAATGCGCCATTCACCAGACACAGTATTCGGCCCGCCGGCGCACACCGAATGGCTGCCTCCATCATGCCGGTGCCGGAGGAGCTGCTGATGTATACCGGCCGCTCGGTCAGAAAAACAGGCCGAAGCCGTTCCTGTAATCGGCAGAAAAGATCTTCGAACTGAGATCCGCGATGTGGCAGCATCGGACGGTTCATCGCCGCCATGATTTCTTCGCGGACTTCCGTAGGACCAGGCAGAAAGAAGGTGCCGAAGCTTTTTGAGGTTGTCATCTAAGAATGAGATCCGTTAGCTGCTCAAAAGTCTCCACCACAAAATCAGCGCGCTCGATAACCGGCTGCCGCCGCGTGAAACCGGTGAATGCCGCGAAGTTAGTGACGACCGATTTCATCTCTGAATCCGTCATTCCGTCACCGACTGCCAGCGTCGGAGTCGTCAAGCCCATTTTACCGACTGTGATCCGTTTACCTTCCTGCCGGGTCATTAACGAGCTGCTTTCAAAGCCTGCGTAATCACCGTTCTTATCGAAATAGATTGAGACCGCGTGCACGGCATTCTCTGAAATCCCCACCTCACGCGCCAAGGGAATGATAGCTTCGCGGAGCCCTCCACTCACCATCACAAGGGCGACCCCCTTTCCGCGCAAGGCGGCCAGTGCTTTCTTCGCTCCAGGTGCAATACGCGCGACGTATTCCCGGCCGAGCGCCTCGATCTCGCGCGCTGATGGCCTCACCGCGTTCATTCTTTCCTCGTAGACGGCTTCGATCGGCAGCTCGCCCTTCATTGCACGCTCAGTCAGGGACGAGCTCCACGTTTGCATCTCGGGTCCCCGCAGCGCCGCCAGCCAGTCGATCCCTTCGATGCCGCTCAGCGTCGAGTCGACATCAAAAATCACAGACTTGTATCGCGTCATAAAATGTTGCCGGGGGCGAGCAGCTGTTGCGGGTCGAGCTCCTTCTTCACTGCGGTCATCATCGCGATCTGAAGTGCGTTCATCTGGAGTGGCAGCCAGCGGCGTTTAATCTTCCCGATCCCGTGTTCGGCCGCGACAGTGCCTCCGAACAAGAGAACTCGCTGCAGCGTTTGTTCAACCACGCTTTCTATGGTAGAGAGCTCGGCTGAATCGTGAGCGAGAAAGTTCTGGTGAGGATGGCCGTTGCCGGCGTGGCCATAGATAACTGGTTGTGCGATGCCCGCATCACGAGCAAATCGCCGGGCGCTGGCAACAGCTTCTGGCAAGCGTCGATAAGGAACGGCCCAATCAGTCGACACTTTTCGGCCGCCGGCTTCGCGATGCCGTCTTCCGCGTTCATTCATCGTCGCCGGGATGCTGTGGCGGAACTGCCTCGCCTCTCTCAGCTTCGCCTCACCCTGAAACACGAGTGGCTCGATCCGAGATGATTCACCGACGAACTCTGCCCAGTGACTCAGCGTGGTATCGGCGTCATCAGTGATCTCTTCCTCGACGTAAACCATTCCGTTCGCGTTCGAAGGTAGAGCAGAGCCTGTTGGACTTTGCCTGGCAATTTCGAGCGCGAGATCATCGAAGTATTCGATGCATCGTGGCGATACGTCCCGGTTTTCCCGGGCCGCGATGACGAATCGCAGCGCTTCTTCCTCGGTTGCGAAGAAAAGCGCGAGCCCGATTACTTCCATGGGCAGCGGCAGCAGAGACAGCTCGGCGCCGACTACAATTCCCAACGTTCCTTCGCTGCCGATGAACCAGTCGATGGGATCGTGAGCGAATGCGTATCCGACGGTGTTCTTTTCCAGATTGGGCCGCCGAAATTCCTTCAGCTCCCCATTCGCCATCACCACCGTGAGCGCCTGCACGTATCGGCGGGTGGCACCGTACTTATAGGTACGCGCCCCCGAAGCGTTACAGGCAATTGCGCCGCCGATCGTGGACTCCTCTTCACTAGTCGGGTCGGGCGCGAAGAGCAATCCCGCGGCGGCTGCTCTTCGTTTCACATCGGCCACGAAAGCGCCCGGTCCAACTCTGATCGTGCGCGCTTTGTCGTCGACGTCGGAGATAGTGTCCAGTCCGCGCATCGAAAGCAGAATTCCTCGATCGGTAATGGACGCCGCAGTGGTGCTCGACTGCGCGCCCGCGCACGTCACGAAGAGTTTATCGGTCAGAGCGCGCCGCATGACTTCAACAACTTCTTCGACACAGCCGGGCCGGGCAACGAGATCCGGCAGGAGACGCAAGCCGGATGCGTCGGCCTCGTATGCGTGACGCACGCCCTTGTCGCTGAGTAGCTCGATCGTCACCCTGGATTGAAGCAGACGACGGCGGCCGACGAAACGTCGGGCAGTCGCAGCAGCGATGCGCGAACTGCTTCGCTGATATCGCCATCGACTGAGACTGCCGCTAACGCCTGGCCGCCCTGTGCAAGACGCGCCTGATGGTACTCCGCGATGTTGACTCCCGCTTCTCCGAGGAGCGTGCCCACGCGGCCAATCACACCTGGTACGTCGTTGTTGGTGAGAATCAGCAGCGTATCACGTGGCTGCACGTCGACGTGAAAAGCGCCGATTCGCGTCAGTCGGGCTCCTGAACCCGGCTGCGCCGTTCCGGCCACCGCTATTTCCTGCATGCCTCCGCTCAGTCTCACTTCGATGCCGTACGGATTGTCCTGCACCGCTGTCTCGGTTGTCGAGAGGTCGATTCCGCGGTGCTCGGCGATTGATCGGGCGTTGATCAAGTTGAGTCGCTCCTGTTCGACCGTTCCCTCGAGAAGACCCCGCGCAGCTGATGCCAGCAGCGCGCTCTTTGCCGTCGCCAACGCCGAGCCGGAGCGGACATCGACGCGTTGCACCACTCGCATTCCCTGCGTTGCCAGAATCGCCCGCCCGACGGCAGCCGCACGACGCGCCAGCGTGAGAGCTGGCTCGACTTCGGACCACTGGCCGCCGACATCGGCGACGTTAATCGAGCGTGACAACTCACCACTCAACAAGGCGTCACGAACCGCGACACATACGTCGACCGCAACGTTGCGTTGCGCCTCCATCGTCGACGCGCCGATATGCGGCGTGAGGAGAATGTTGGGTCGATTGCGCAATGGATGATCGGCCGCCAGTGGCTCCTTCTCGTAGGCGTCGATCACTGCGCCAAGAAGCTGGTCGCCGGCGAGCGCTTCCAGCAAAGCCTTTTCGTCTACAATGCCGCCGCGCGCCATGTTAACGACGATCGCCTGACGCGGAAGACGACCCAGCTCACGCTTGCCGATCATTCCTGTCGTTTCGTCCGTAAGCGGCGTGTGCAGCGTCAGGACATTCGATTCGGAGAGCAGCTCCTCCAACGAGCTCTTTTCCTGAACCCTCAGTGCTTCGAATCTGCTCTGCGCGATGTACGGGTCGTACGCGATTACGTTCATCCCAAATGCGCGAGCGCGAGCAGCGACCTCGCCACCAATCCGCCCGAGGCCGACGATGCCCAGTGTGCGACCCTTCAGCTCTGAGCCAAGCAAGGCAGAGCGATCCCATCGTCCGGCGTGCATCGACGTGTCAGCCCGGGGAATGTGTCTCAGAAGCGAGATTACCGCGCCAAAGAACAATTCGGCAACTGCAATGGTGTTTCCTGCCGGCGCGTTGATTACTGCGATGCCGAGTGAAGTCGCGGTATCGAGAGCGATGTTGTCGACCCCCACTCCCGCTCGACCAACGACCTTGAGCTTGCTTGCCTTTTCGAGAAGATCCGCCGAAATCCGCGTCGCACTGCGTCCGACAATCGCGTCGTACGCCGGAATCTTTGAAAGGAGCTCCTCCTTAGGGAGCGTCGGCACCTCATCGACCTCGATCCGCGGATCCGCGGAAAGGAGTGCGACACCTTCAGGATCGATTTCATCAGTTACCAGAACTCGATATGTCACCGATTCTCCGTCCAGCTTCGCATTACTTTTTCATCCGCTCCTATCAGCACCTGATTCCCACTCCGCATCAGTGGCAGCCGCAGTAGAAGCGGCTCCTCGGAAAGCTTCTCCAGCCAACGATCGTCCGAAAGTTGCGCATATCGAAGCCCGAGCTCGTCGAACCGCTTCGAGTCTCGATCGACCAGGGCACCGACTCCGAACTTTTGCGCGAAGCGCCGCAGCTCACCGAGTGACGCCGGTCGTTCCATCAGATCGACGAAGTGCGTTTTTATTCTTCTTTCGGAGAAGAAACGCAGTGCTTTGCGCGTATCAGCACTTTTTTTGACGCCGAATATTTGCACTTCCAATTGATCGTGGTTGCTCGAAACGGGCAGGAGCGAGACAATTTCTTGAATGAGCGCTGACATAATCTATTCGCCCGCGTGGTGGATTCGCGGCGGTCACCTGCAAACATTGTGGGGAAAGTTCTTCCGGCGACAGTCGCCGGCACCGACCCGCATCCAGCGCTGGAATACTCCGGACGGCGATTTTCTCGAGATTCATCGTGTTGATAGCAGCCCCGAGACACCGCGAGTCCTTCTTCTACACGGCCTCGAGGGAACCATTCGCTCCCACTATGCCCAGGGGTTGTTGAACGAAGCAGTCCGACGCGGGTGGGGCGCGGATCTTTTGATTTTCAGGTCATGCGGATCCGCGCCCAACAAAGCCAGGCGCTTCTACCATTCCGGCGAGACCGGAGATCTGGCATTCGCCATTGAGCGCATTAACGCCGAATATCCGAGCGCGCCCCTAGCCATTGCCGGTGTCTCACTTGGCGGCAACGTCCTGCTCAAGTTTCTCGGCGAGCGGGGTGAGCGTTTACCACCACAACTAAAAGCGGCAGCCGCAGTATCAGTTCCGTTCGACCTTTCGAGATCCTCGACGAGAATCAATCGCGGATTCTCGCGCGTTTACCAGCGCTTTTTTCTTGGGTCACTCCGTCGCAAGGCGCTCGAGAAGGCGGCCCGCTACCCGGACCTGGCTCCAGTGGACCGTATTAACCGACTGCGCACCCTCGAAGATTTCGACGATTTGATAACCGGCCCCCTTCATGGATTCAGGAACGCGCAGGATTACTATGAGAAGTCGAGCTCACTCGCGTACCTCGGTCGAATTAGACTCAAAACGCTACTTTTGAGCGCTGTTGATGATCCAATGCTACCGCCCGCGGTTCTCGCCGACGTGAGGAAAATCGCCGAGCTGAATCCGTCACTCCATCTCGAGTTTCCGGCAAAAGGCGGACATGCCGGCTTCGTCGCTGGCTCGCGGCCGTGGCGGCCCTTTTATTATGCCGAGTATCGCTTAGGAGAGTTCTTTGCAAATGCGTTTGCCGAACTTTCACACCAACAGGCAGCTGCTACTCAGAGGAGTCGCTGACATGCGCAATCACACCACGTCCACCCTCGCCTTCGCTATCGGCCTCGCCGGAGCTGCGTGCACGACAACCAAGGTCGTTCCGGCCACGGCCGACACGCACGATCACTCTGCGAGTGTCTCGGCAGCCGCGCCACAATCATCTTCGCTTCCGCCAGACGCCGCCGGCGCACCGGGTAGACTAAGCGCATCTCCTCGACACGGGGAATGGGCGATGATCCGAACACCGACGGGGGACAGCATTCGCGCGTGGGTCGTTTATCCTGAGCGCAGCACCAAGGCGCCGGTCGTGCTCGTCGTGCACGAGATATTCGGACTTTCGTCCTGGGTCAGAAGCGTCGCCGATCAATTGGCTGCTGATGGCTTCATCGCCATCGCACCCGATCTCCTGACGATGAAGAACCTTCCGGACGGACCAGACAGTGTCCTTGCGCCGTTGGCCACAGCGGCGATCCGGACGCTCGACCCGAACTGGGTGCAGCAACAGCTCGATGCCGTTGCTAACTACGGAATGGCGCTGCCAGCTGCCCAGCATAGGTACGGCATAGTCGGATTTTGCTGGGGCGGGGGTGTCTCGTTCGCGCATGCCGTGCATGCACCAAACCTTGGCGCCGCTGTCGTCTACTACGGCGTATCACCAGCCACTCCCAGCCTCAGCTCCGTGCGAGCTCCGGTTCTTGGCCTCTATGCAGGCAGCGATGCTCGCGTCGACGCGACCATTCCCGCGGCGGACTCAGCGCTACGCGCGCTGGGACGCACCTATGTCTACAGCACTTATCCTGGAGCTGGCCATGGATTTCTCCGGCAGCAAACTGGAATGGACGGGGCAAACATGAACGCCACCAAGGCGGCATGGCCCGCTACTATCGCATGGTTCAGGAAGTACCTCGAGTCATAATCCGCGCACTTCGTCCAGGTTTCTTCCAGCTTGACCGCGCTTTCGATCCTTTTTCTCGTCGCATTCATCGCCAGCCTGGTGCTGGCGGTGATCGCGATGCTGCATGGCGTCGAGTACACGCGCCCAAAAAGTACTGACGCTCCATCGCCTTTTTTCAATCTCCCGTCGTACGCCGCTTTTGGTTTTGGATTTGGTGTCGTCGGATACTTGCTCGCGACGCGTACGAGTCTGGCAAACTGGGTGATACTCGTAATAGCAACTATTGCCGGCTCGCTGGCGATTGCCGGTATGGTCACACTGTTGGCAAGGTGGGCGCTACGCGATACAGAAGCCGCGGATGATGACCACGAGATCCAGGGTCAGCTTGCAGTAGTCACGAGGGAGATTCAGTCAGGCAGCCCGGGCGAGATCAGGTACGAAGCGTTCGGCAAGCAAGTGAGGGTCGCCGCGCAAGCCATCAGCGGCAATCAACTCTCGGCTGGATCGGAAGTAGTCATCGACCGGATAGAGAATGGTGTCGCGATGGTCGAGGAGTGGGCTATCGTGGAGCAGCGACTCTAACGCTGCTTTCCCTGGCGAGCGCGTGCGTAAATCGCGAGCCAGTCCGGCCAGTTTCCACTCAGGTCAAAAAAATCATCGAAGTAGGTCAGGCCGTTCCGTTCCAGATCCTCAATCATTTGGGGAATCATGTCATCCGACGGGAGTGGACCGATAACGATGAGATCCTCTTCGAGCTGAAATTCTTGATCGGTGAGATTGTAGCGCTCATCAACCGCTGATCGCGTGAGCTTCGCCCGCTCGAACGCACTGCGGCGAATCAGAATGGTTCCTTGGCTGTGCGCGAGTTGGATTGGCATGGCTTAGAGCTGTCTCCGAGCTTCGACGCTTTGGTCACGGAACAGGCGTCGCAATGGATATCTTTAATCTATGGTTGCGCTTCAACGATTTGAGACTGAGTTCGATGTCTTGGTGGTCGGCGCCGGCCACGCCGGAACCGAGGCGGCCGTTGCTGCCGCTCGGCTTGGCGCTCGCGTTGGCTTGATCACCAGCGCGCTCGAGACTATCGGCCAGATGTCGTGCAACCCGGCCATTGGCGGAGTGGCGAAGGGTACTGTCGTCCGGGAAGTCGACGCCCTAGGAGGCATCATGGCGAAGGCTACCGATCTCGCCATGATCCAGTTTCGAATGCTCAATCGCAGTAAGGGACCGGCAGTCTGGGCTCCCCGAGCGCAGTGCGATCGCGGATTGTACCGGCGATCGGTGCGCTCGCTCGTTGAACAGCAATCAGATTTGCAAACGATTCAGGGAACAGTCGCCCGATTGATCTTCGCGGAAGGCGAGATTGCCGGAGTCGAGACCCTCGAAGGGAGGAAGTTCGGCGCGCGCAGCGTAGTCATTACTACGGGCACGTTCTTGCGCGGCCGCATTCACATCGGAACGGAAACCCGGATTTCAGGCGGCCGAGCGGGCGAGTCCGCGACGACACATTTGGCAGAGCAACTCGAGAGCGCCGGCTTGACAGTCTCGCGTTTCAAGACGGGAACGCCGCCCCGCATCGACGGGCGTTCCGTTGATTTCAGTCAACTGGAGATCCAGGAGAGTGAAATCGAGCAGTTCGACTACTCCTGGTCACACTTTTGGAATCGCACTCGGCGAATGGACGATTCGATCCGGCATCCTGGGCAGCTTCCCTGCTGGATCACCTTCCTCGAAGGTGCGGGCAAGCAGATAATCAGCGACAACATCGGCAAGTCGGCGATGTACGGCGGCGCGATATCGTCGCAGGGCCCACGGTATTGTCCGTCCGTGGAAGACAAGATTGTGAAGTTCCCGGCAGCCGAGCGGCATCAGCTCTTTCTCGAGCCGGAAGGCCACGACACCAGCGAGCTGTATGTCAACGGATTGTCAACATCGCTTCCTGCAGCAGTACAGCTTGAGGTTCTTCGTTCGGTACGTGGACTCTCCGATGTTCGAATGAACCGCGCCGGATACGCGATCGAGTACGACTATTATCCACCAACTCAGCTCGACGCCTCCCTTCAGGTTAAGGCCATCGCTGGTCTCTATTTCGCCGGCCAAATCAACGGTACGACTGGCTATGAAGAAGCAGCCGGGCAGGGACTCGTCGCCGGACTGAATGCGGCTCTACGATCACAGAATCGTTCGCCATTGATACTCGGACGAGAAACTTCATACATCGGTGTGTTGATCGATGATCTCGTCACCCGGGGAGTCGACGAGCCGTACCGGCTATTCACCTCGCGGTCTGAGTTTCGGCTGACGGTACGCCAGGACAATGCACTACGCCGGCTGGGTTCAATTGGCATCGACCTCGGCATCTACGACGATTTCGAGCAAAATGTGATTGCGCGTCGGCTGGCTGGCGAAGAGGAAGCGCTGCGTCTCGCCGAAGCGACGAGCATTCGACCTGAGGAAGCTGCACCGATTCTTGACGAGGCGGGCAGTGCTCCGCTTCAGCATCGCATTAAAATCGTCGAAGTAGCCCGGCGTCAGGACACTTCTCTGCGCGACCTGTTTCGAGCGGTCAGTGTTGGCGGCGATCTCAGTCAGGACGCATTGGTAACAGCAGACCTGGAGATCAAGTACGCGGGCTACTTCGAGCGAGAGCGTGCGCAGGCTGATCGCATGCGGCGGATGGGTGATTTTGCGCTCGCTGCTGATCTCGAGTACGTGGAGATGAAATCACTTTCACTCGAGGCGCGCCAGAAGCTCTCCAAGGTCAAGCCGCAGTCCCTGGCACAGGCATCACGTATTCCAGGTGTGAGCCCAAGTGACCTGCAAAACCTCGTCATCGAAGTTGAACGGCGCAGGAGACTTGCCGCTACACCGTAGCGTTTGCCTCCTCGCGCTTGGCACTGAGCTCGATAATGAGGATCGCTGCACCGATCAGAACTCCCCCAAGCAGTGTTGACACTGTGAACTGACTACCGAGCACCATCATCCCCAGTATCGCTGTAAAGAATGGCTCTACGGTGGCGATGATGGAGGTCCGGACCGGGCCGAGGATGGAGACGCCTTTGATCAGCGCGGAGAACGCGATTACTGTCGACACGACCGCCAGTATGAGAATGTTCGCCCAGACGGTGCCATCGCCCGGTACGTGCATCTCACCTCTGATCAGAGCGGCGAGTAGGAACGCGATAGCAGAGCCGGCGATCAGGTAGAACGTCGCAAGAAATGCCGGCATACCGCGCTGGAGTTGCTCGAGCGCGGGTAAATAAAGCGAATACAGAATCGCAGAAGAGACGGCGAGCACAACACCTATGATGTTCAGTTTTTCTCGCGGCGCGCCGACCATAATCGTGACGCCTACGAGCGCCAGCGCCAAGGCCCCCACCCGTAGAATGGTGAGCCGCTCGGTTCGTCGCGCTGCCGCGAGCAAAGCGACCCACGCTGGATAGGTGTAGAACAAAAAGGCAAGCGGTCCGACGGATATGTATTCCAGCGCATGCAGGCTCAGATAGGTGATCAGCGCCTGGCCACATCCGCCGATCAGCATTAGTTGCAGAATCTGACGGCCGGTAATCACGCGCGCTGCAAATGGCCGAATGAGCGCGCCGAGGATTACGCCGGCAAGGAAATAACGCCACGCCATCGCTGTGATGAGCGGCACGTGCTGCCTTGTAATCAGTACCGTCAGCACTGAGATCGATCCAAAACTCAGTGCGGAAATCACGATCAGCAGAACCGCGCGGCCAACTGATTTGTCCGTGGATTCCATCGAACGAATGTAGCTTTAGCCAAAATTCGTGGCCATTATGTCTGCAACTTTCGCTGGCTTGTCTCGCGATTCCTTTGCATGTCGACAACACTAGACACACAGCCATCTCCGCCCACTGAGCCCAAGGACGAATTCAAAGACCTTGGCTTCGGTACCGAAGTCGCGCGAGGCACCAGACGACGATTACTCAATCGCGACGGCAGCTTCAATGTCGCACGTGAAGGTCTGAATCCGCTGTCGTCGCTCGGCCTCTATCAATGGCTGCTGAGAATCTCCTGGCCCCAGTTTCTGCTTTTCATTAGCGTGTATTTCGTGGGCGTAAACGCTCTGTTCGCCGGCGCGTTTCTGCTGTGTGGTCCGGACGCACTGCAGACCTCAACGGGGCAGTTTGCGAACGAGCCATTTTACCGTGCGTTTTTCTTCAGCGTCGACACATTCGCGACGATCGGGTACGGGAACATTTATCCGGTAGGCGTTCCAGCGAACGCCCTTGTTTCGATCGAAGCACTATTGAGTATCGTCAGCGTTGCACTGGTCACCGGAGTGATCTTCGCTCGCTTCTCCCGCCCTTCGGCCAAAATCATCTACAGTCGGAACGCGGTGGTCGCACCGTACCGCGGCGGCACCGCGCTCGAATTTCGCATTGCCAACGCGCGCAGCAGTCAATTGATCGACGTCCAGGTGCAGGCAATTCTGACGAAGATCGAGCCAAGCGCAGGCGGTTCAACTGTGAGAAGATTTTATGAGCTGCCGCTCGAGCGGCAGCGTGTGGTGTTTTTCCCTCTTAGTTGGACGGTGGTTCATCCGATTGATGCGAACAGTCCGATGTGGCGCCTGACACAGCAGGATCTTGTGGCAGCGGACGCTGAGTTGCTGGTACTGCTGATCGCAACCGACGAGACGATTTCCGCCACGGTGCATTCGCGCTCTTCTTACGAGGCAAACGAAATCGTGTGGGGCGCGAGATTCGCCAACATGTTCTTGCGGAGTGAGAGCGAGGGGATCATTGGGATGAACCTCGACCGAATCCACGAGATCGAGCCGATTCTTTTGTCGTAGCTGTGCACGAAGGCAGGCGGGCGACGTCTTCCAGACGTAAATTCACATCAACCAAACAGGTAATAGCAATGAAAATGCGTCTTTTGTGTCTAACTGCAGCCGGATTGCTGCCAGTCACTGGACATGCACAGGACAACATAGCGTCACCAGCTAGCCAGATTCCACAAGTCGTTGTCACTGGGCATGGCGAAATAAAGGTCTCTCCTGATCGCGCGACAATTCAGATTGCTGTACAAACCCGCGCTACCACCGCTGCTGAAGCTGCCGCTCAGAACGCAACCAAGCAGCAGGCCGTGTTGTCCGCCTTGAAAGCTCTCGGTCTCACAAACGACCAGCTTTCCACAGTGAACTACCAGGTTTATCCAGAGCAACGGTACGAGCAAGGGAAGGATCCGGTCGTCTCGGGCTACAATGTTACGAACACCATTGTCGCTGATATCCGGAGGCTTGATCAGGTAGGCAAGGTCATCGATGCCGCGCTTTCTCACGGAGCTAATCTGATCAGCTCCCTGCAGTTTTACTCATCGAATACCCAGGCAGCACGCAGGACCGCAATTGGAAGCGCGATCGAAATGGCGCGCGCTGATGCCGATGCTGCTGCTCGTGCGGCCGGCGGTTCACTTGGCCCTTTGCTGGAAGTGAACGTGCTAGCCGTCTCTCCACCGAGACCGCAGCCGTTGATGATGGCTCGAGCAGCAGGAGTAGCTCAATCCGATACTCCTATCAACCCAGGCGATGAGACCCTCGGAGTTGATGTCATGACCCGGTGGCGATTTATCGCTGGCCGCTGAGCTAAGAAACGGGCTTACCGAGTTTCCACGTGGAACCAAACAGTACGTTCCACGTGGAAACAAGCCGCCTAGCTGGGTAAATTGCCGTCAATCCTTCCCCAGAGTACGTGGCACGAATCATCGCGATTGCTAACCAAAAAGGTGGCGTCGGCAAAACAACAACCGCGGTAAACCTCGCTGCCAGCCTAGCCGCAGCCGAGCAGCGAACACTTCTGGTTGATGCCGACCCACAGGGCAACGCCACGAGCGGCGTGGGCCTCCAGAAAGAACAAGTTCCGCTCACTCTCTACGATGTCTTGGTCGGGAACTCCGATCTCCGATCGTCACGACAAGAGGGCGTGCAGTTCGAGAAACTTGATGTCATTGGCGCAACTCCGGATCTCGCCGCAGCTGAAGTCGAGCTCGTAGACAAAGCCGACCGCGATCATGTCATGCGCAGTGCAGTCGATTCACTCCGCAGCGACTACAAGTACGTCATCATCGACTGCCCGCCATCACTCGGCCTCATCACCATCAATATGTTGGTTGCGGCTGACGCGCTTCTGATACCGCTACAGTGCGAGTACTACGCTCTCGAGGGTCTCTCACAACTCCTCAACACAGTCCATCGAGTCCAGCATAGCGCCAACGAAAAGCTCGGAATCGAGGGTGTGTTGCTCACCATGTACGACTCTCGGCTGAACCTCTCGCGTCAGGTCGCCGATGATGCACGAGAATATTTCGGTGCGAAAGTTTTCGAGAACGTCGTTCCACGAAATGTCCGACTTGCGGAAGCACCAAGTTTTGGCAAGCCGATCATTCTCTACGACGTCACGTCTGTCGGCGCGCAGGCCTATATGAATGTCGCCAAAGAGCTAATCCAACGGACCGCACAAGGAGAGAACGGTGGCCACTGAAAAAACTCCCCGCCGTTTGGGTCGCGGCCTCGAGGCACTCCTCGGAAGTGCTACCGGACTTGCGACCAGCGACGAAGGCGCGCTGAAGTCGATTCCCGTCGGCCAGATCACGCGGAACCCATTTCAGCCCCGCCGAGAATTCAGAGCGGAGGATCTCGGCGAGCTACAGGAGAGCCTCAGGGCGAGCGGCCTGCTCCAGCCGATTACCGTCCGCCGACGTCCAGGAAAGGATGGGTTCGAGTTGATAGCTGGCGAGCGACGCCTCCGCGCGGCCAAAGCACTCGGCTGGCGAGAAATCCCGGCAATTATAAAAGAGATCGACGACAAGACTCTGCTGACTCTCGCGCTGATCGAAAATCTTCAGCGAACCGATCTCAACCCGATCGAAGAAGGAGAAGGGTATCGCCAGCTCGCCCAGGAGTTCTCACTGACCCAGCAACAGATTGCAGAGACCGTCGGGAAGGATCGAACGACGGTCGCCAATATGCTGCGACTTCTACAATTGCCAGATGCAGTTCGCAGCTTGCTGCAGGAAGGGCAGCTATCGATGGGTCATGCGAAAGTGTTGCTGGGACTAGATGATGAAGGGCGAATCGTCGCTCTGGCCGCGGAGATCGTAAGAGAAGGTCTGACCGTCCGGGAAGTCGAAGGTCGACTTAGGAGCGTAGAGACTTCCACCAAAAAGAAAACAGGACGTCCGCGGGCAGTTGATCGGCAACCAGCTGAGGTAAGGCGCGTCGAAGACAGACTGCGCCGGCATCTTCAAACCGATGTCATGGTGAAAGTCGCTTCAGGTAATCGAGGGACCGTCACGATTCATTTCTACAGTGCTGACGACCTGGAGCGGCTATTGGACTTGATGGCGGTACCAGATTAATCAACATTGTTGATAACTAATATCCCAACCTCTTGTGGCACAACGAGTTAGCTAATACGGATTTTTGAGCTAGGAAAAGGTTCTCCACACGGACGCCATCGCTGATGACTACCATAATAGATCAGGTATCTGCTTACACGGATGAGCTGCTGAATACCGCCGCGATACCTGACTATTCAAGCGCACTCAATGGCCTACAGTGTCAATCGTCCGCTCCGCTTCGGGGAATTGCGGCCGCAGTGGATTTCTCCACTCGGGCAATCGAGGGAGCCAAAGCGTTAGACGCAAACCTACTGATTGTGCACCATGGAATGTTTTGGGGCGGTATGTCGCCGCTCATAGGGGCTGCATACCGGCGAACTCGTCTGCTATTCGAGTACGACATCGCAGTATACTCTTCACACATTCCACTCGATTGCCACCCAGTGCTCGGGAACAACGTGCTCCTCGCCAAGGAGCTGCAGCTTACACCGAACAGAGAATTCGCCCGTTATCAGGGAATATCCATTGGTGTCGCCGGCGACAGCGATGTTGCAACGCAATCACTCGCTGACAAAGCGACCTCCTTCGCGAGAAAATACGGGCATTCGACGAGAACAACGCCCATAACAGCTGGGCGACGCACCCAGCGATGGGGCATGTGCAGCGGTGCCGGAGCGGCTGCGGATACACTCGAAGATGCGATCGACGCAGGAATCGACACCTTGATTGTCGGAGAGGGTCCGCACTGGACGGCGATCACTGCTGAAGAAAATGATCTGGTAATTATCTACGCCGGACACTACGCAACGGAGACTCTCGGCGTGTGTGCACTTGCGCACCACTTGGGCGAGAAATACCGCGTTCCGTGGAATTTTGTCAGCGCGCCAACCGGACTTTGAAATCGACTGCCGTCGGCAAAATCAGCAATCGGTGTAGGCGCTTCTCCACGCCGCGCGCCATTCACCCGTGATTCGCTCGAGCAGCCCCAGTCGTCTACCGTCGCTGTACTCGATACCGAGGACGATCGCAGGCCTTTTTGATTCACCGATAGCGACCACTGCAAGTAGTTCACTAGCCTGGGTCGATTCCTCTGAGCCCGCAGTCCGATTCGAATACCGAACCGTGAATGTCGACGCGCTACCCGTAGGCCTCTCACCGACCATCAACAAGTGCTCAATTCGCGGATTTGCTTCCTCGTTGACCGCACGCACTACGTCGGCGACAACCACGTCGACGGAATCAACGCGAAACCTGTACGCCGTTCTTACACGGAACGGCAAGCCGCGAAATGTCGGATCAGAAACTCCGGGAAGTGTAGCCGCAGCTCGGGTAAGCGCCACTGCCAGCGAAGCCGAATCGGTGCTATGCATCACCTCGATCGAATCGATGGGAATGGCTACTGCACGACCGCTCGCAAACCCGACGCTCCAATCCGCCGGCTTCTCCACAAGCCTGGCGAGTGGCCAGCCGTAACAGTCACGCTTCGTTGTATCAATCGGCGGGAGCGAGGATGCACGAACCGATGAAGCTACTCGTCCTCCTCTATCGAACAGATCGAACGCGAGTCCGGTCACTGGTGCGTTCATGGTTTCCACAATCGGCACCGTGCTGTCAGTCGCTTCCGGAACTATCACTGCAACTGTGTCGACGCTGTTCTCGAGAGGTGTGATCATGACCGGCCCGGCATCAGCGTCCCAGCCAGTGTTGCCCGCCGGCGCACCCGGATAGACGGGCGGAAGTGCATGCGCAGAGTCCGGACTGGATCGACTGCGCTCTCCGCAAGCTGTCGTCATCGCCATGACAAGCGGTGCAACAAGCGCGGACCGGACGACTCTACGAGCTAGCATGCGTCTAATTTGACTGACGCTTGCGTAGACGTCGAGAACTAACTGCTGCTACGTCAGCATACGTATTTGTGAACCTGGGTTGAACGTGTAGTGTTGAGGCGAACTCAACGGAGTCCCGATGGAGACAGCAGTCACTGGTTCGCTCTTAAACGGCTCTGATTCCGCTTACGCCCAGACAGATGTGACAGCCGGTGATTTCAATCCGCCGATGGCGAAATTCCGTGAGCGATTCAGCTGGGCGCTCTACGACTTCGCCAATACGGTGTTCTCGATGAACATCGCCACGCTGTATTTCTCCGCGTGGCTCATCGCCGATCTGGGCCACTCGAACACGCTCTACGCAACCGTTAACGGAATTGCGTCGGCAATGGTGGTGGTCTCGATTCCAGTTTTCGGTGCGATATCCGATGCTACTCAGCGGAGAAAACCCTGGGTAGTCGGTTTCACGCTGATGGCGTGCATCGCAACCGCATTGATCGCGATACTCGGTCAATTTGGTCTGCCGTTGATCGGAGAAGGGGTCACCAATTCGTCAACCACGTCGCAGCTGTCGTCGGGAGTCGCGCTGTTCGGTGTGCTCGCCGCGTTCACGATAGCCAACTACACCTATCAGGGCGCACAGCCTTTTTACAACGCGATGATGTCCGAGCTCGTTCCAGTGGATCATCGCGGCCGGCTATCGGGACTCGGCGCTGCGCTCGGCTACGTCGGATCGATCACGGGAGTGATTCTCACGTTCCCATTCTTCACCGGCTCGATGCCGATCATTGGTGCGATTCCGGAGAAGGTAGTCCACTTCCTTCGCACGATAGTTCCGTTCACGAGCCACGGTGGGCGTGTTTCCACTTTCGTTCCAACAGCAATCCTCTTTCTGCTTTTTTCATTGCCTCTCTTCATCTTCTGCCGTGATCACAACGTAATTCACGGCAAAAGGCGAATCGCCTGGCGAGAAGCATTTGCGGATGTAAGGAACACGCTGTCGGAGGCCAAACGCTATCCCGGCACAATGCGCTTCATCCTGACCTCATTTCTCTACCAGGACGCCATGGGAACCATTATCGCAAACATGGCTCTCTACGCAATCTTTGCGATGGGATTCGTCAAAGGATCCGAAGCAACGCTCTTCGTGATTCTGACAGTTCCTGCTGTGATCGGTGCATACGGCATCGGAAAACTCGTCGACCGTATCGGTCCGAAGAAGACACTATCCTGGGTACTCGCGGGATGGATCGTGTTGCTCATCGCAATGATCGTCGCCCCATCGCGCAACATCTTTTGGATTGTAGGCGCTTGCATCGGCTTGATTTACGGCGGCGTGTCGACAGCTGAGAGGCCGTTGCTTCTAAGCCTCGTCCCCGACGTTGAAGCAGGACGGTTTTTCAGTCTGATGGTTTTGTCATCGCGCGCAGCTGCTGTTGTAGGACCTTTCATATGGGCGTTCGCTGTTGACGGTCTGACTCCGATATTCGGCAGAGGAATCGCCTACCGTGCTGGCGTTCTGACTGTCGCGATCGGAATGGCGCTCGCGCTGTGGGCTCTTCGGCGCGTTCCGGACAACTTTGCGCGAGCACGGCGCAAATGATCTACGCCACGCTACGATGGGTCGCCGGCATCGCCCTCCACTGGTTCTACGGTGATATTCGGATAGTCGGCCGAGAGAAGATCCCTCACGATGTACCATTGTTGATCGCGGTGAATCACCCAAATGCTCTTGTCGACTCCTTGGTGGTGGGTTGGTTAATGCCCCGTCGAGTAGTGATGACCGCCAAGGCAACATTGCTCAAGAACCCATTCATCGCGGCTCTCTTCAGAATTCTTGGAGTTGTGCCGCTGCGGCGGGCGAGTGATGAAATCGGAGCAATCGACGGCACTCCAGCGAACCCGGCGCGGAACTCTGGCGCCTTCCGGGAGATGCTGCAGGTCCTCGGAAGCAATGGAGCAGTTCTGATTTTCCCAGAAGGAACGAGTCACAGTCACGAGGAACTCGCTCCGCTCAAGTCTGGCTTGGCACGAATCGCATTAAGGGCACGGGACACCGCCCACATTGTAGGAGTGCACATCGTGCCGATCGGGCTCCTGTTCGAGAACAAGGCAACTCCTGGAAGTGTCGTCGGAGTGCGGGTTGGTGATCCAATCGCGATGGATAGCTGGGCGACGAGCGCCGATCACACCGCTCTGACAGCGGAGCTCACAAACCGATTAAAGAGAGTCGCTGAGAAGGCGCCTTTGCCTCCCGAGAGGAGCTCCGGGGTGGAGAGACATTCAGCAGTGAAGAGTTTGGCGATCCGCCTGGCCGCTGCGTGGGGCAGGCTAACACACCAGTTGCCGATAAGAATTGCTCGCCACTGGGCGCTCAACATCAGCACCGATGCTGACCAGCCGGCGATGTTCACAATCGTAATTGGGCTGGGCCTGGTGCTCGCGACCTACGCGATCCACTTCACGCTCGTGGACGTCTTAACACACTCTTTCTGGTTCGCCTTGATCTACCTGGGAGCACTTGTAGTTGGCGCTCACTGGGCTGCCTTCGAGCCGCATCTGAAGCACTAAATCAGAGCTTAGTCTCCAGCCAGTTTTCCCCTGTTCCGAGGTCGACGACGAGCGGTACAGAGAGCTGCGCTGCATTCTCCATCTCGTGCTTCACCATTTGCTGGACAGCATCGAGCTCCTCCGGTTTAACCTCGAACACGAGCTCGTCGTGAACCTGCAGCAGCATTTTGCTTTCCAACTCGCGAGTTCTCAACGCATCATCGATTCGGATCATCGCAATCTTGATCAGATCTGCTGCTGACCCTTGAATCGGAGAGTTAGCTGCGGTTCGCTCGCCAAATGCACGGATGTTGAAATTGCGCTCGCGAAGCTCCGGGATATAGCGACGCCTGCCGAATATCGTCTGGACGAAGCCGTGCTCGCGCGCGAAGGCTACCATGGCATCTAAATAGTTGCGAACGCCCTGAAAACGCTCGAAGTACCGGGCAATGAATTCCTTTGCCTCGGCGTGTTCAATGCCCAGCTGTCGCGACAGTGCATGAGGGCCCTGCCCGTAAATCGTAGCAAAGTTGATGGTCTTGGCCCGTGCGCGCATCGTGCTCGTAACCTGGTCGAGCGGAACATCGAAGATCAGTGCCGCTGTCTGCCGATGGATATCACCGCCTGCGCGAAATGCTTCAACAAAGGCGGGATCTTTTGAAAGGTGTGCTAGGAGCCGCAGCTCGATTTGCGAGTAGTCAGCGGCGACCAGATGCCAGCCTTGGCGCGGTATGAAGCCGCGGCGAATGTCCCGGCCAAGCTCTCGCCGAATCGGGATGTTTTGCAGATTGGGGTCACTCGATGAAAGCCTGCCTGTACTCGCTACCGTTTGATTAAAGGATGTGTGAAGGCGACCGGTCTTCGGATTCACGAGTCGCGGCAGAGCATCGAGGTAAGTGCTTTCCAGCTTCGAAAGCTCACGATACTCCATGAGCAGTGTTGGCAGGACGTGACCTTCTTCTGCAAGCTCGGTCAGCACACTCACGTCAGTGGACGGACCTGTGCTGGTTCGCTTCAGAACGGGCAAGTTCAACCGATCGAACAGAATCTCTCTCAACTGGAGATTCGAATTGATGTTGAATTCGGTCCCGGCGGTTTCGTAGATCTGGTGCTCGACTGCCTCACGATCGGCTTGAAAGCGCTGCTTGAGCGAAGAAAACCAGGGCAGGTCGATAGCGATCCCGTTCCACTCCATCTCAGCCAGTACGTCTACCAGCGGAAGCTCGACACCATCGAGCAGCCGCAATAACTCGTGTGACTCCAGCTGCGGCTCAAAGATCTCCCGCAAGCGGAGCGTCATGTCGGCGTCCTCACACGAATAATCTCTCGCGGCTTCCACCGGACACTCGTCAAACGCCAAAGCGTTCTTCCCCTTGCCGCAGAGATCCGTGTACGACGTCATCGTGTGATCGAGGAACTCGAGCGCAAGCACATCCAGACCATGTGAGCGACGGCTTGGATCAAGAACGTAACTGGCCAGCATTGTGTCGAAATCCAACCCACTCAGTTCGATGCCCATCGATCGCAACAATAGGAGATCGAACTTGCCGTTGTGCGCAGTTTTGCGGACTGAGGGATCCTCGAGCAAGTCACGCAGAGGTTTCATCTCCGCCGATTGCAGGGACGGCAGATTTTTCACCGCCGAAGCTCGCTTATCTCGCCATATTCGCGCGGCTATGCTGAGCGCGCCTTCGCCATTGCTTTTCTTTTTTCGGGCTGGCTGTTCGGGGAAGACCTCGTCACCACCACGAACAAGGCCGCGTTCCTCCGGTGCATCGGTTGCGGATCGATCGCCAGCGACGTCAACGAGCAATTCTCCCTGCACATTACGCGGGAGCCGATGCTGGAATGGAAAGTAGTAAGCCTCGCCCGCGCCGACGCCAATCGATATCGAGATTAGAGTCGACCGCAGAGGATCCGCCGGCTGAGGGCTATCTGAATCCGGGAGTGCCTCCGTGTCGAGAGAGAAGACACCCACTGCCCTGGCGCGTGCTACAGCTTCGGTTACGAGCTCGACGTTGTCGACCGTGATGTAATGGGACTCTCGCTTGGGCTTCTCCTCAACGGGTGCCTGAACAACTATGTCCCGAGCCAGCACGTGAAACTCGAGCTCTATAAAGAGATCGCGCAGCCGCTGGTGATCCGGTGTCTTTACACGGAGCCCGTCCAGATCCAGCGTAACGGGAAGATCGTCACGAATTGTGACTAATTCTTTGGAAAGCCGAGCATTCCCCGCGTGTTCCAGCAGCGCCTCGCGCGGCCGCTTCTTGGTGATCTCGGCAGCATGTTCCAGAATCGACTCGAGGTGGCCGTACTGCCGTACCAGCTCCGATGCCGTCTTGTCGCCAATGCCTCTGACGCCGGGAATGTTGTCCGAAGAATCGCCAACCAGTGCCAGGTAGTCGGTAACGAATTCCGGAGGTACACCAAGGCGATCTTCCGCGTTGTTGGTGCTTACCCAGTGCTCCTCGACGTTGGCGTTGCCGCCGCGTCCCGGATTGAGAAGCCACACCCCCGGGCGTACGAGCTGCTGAAAATCCTTATCGCCCGAAACGACAACCGCGTTGACGCCTGCGTTTGCGCTCTGCGAGACAAGGGTCCCAATTACGTCATCGGCTTCGTAGCCGGGAAGGGTGATGATGGGAATTCGATAGGCAGCGAGTATTTCGGAAATTCGATCCATCCCACGATCGAAGTCAGACTGTAATTCCTCGGTCAGTTTCTCACGGGTGGCTTTGTAGGCCGGATACCGCTCGTGCCTGAAAGAGAGGCCGGAATCGTGGACCCAGCCGAGATATTCGGGCTGATGCTTCGTAATCAGCCGCTGCAGAAATGTCGCGATGCCGTAGCTCGCCGACGTATTCTCGCCCTTGCTCGTCGTGAGCGGCCGGGCGATCATCGCAAAAAATGCGCGGTAGATCAGCGCATAACCGTCGACGAGAAATAGTCGCGGCTTTTCAGGACCTTCCATCATGTGAATATTAAACGCGCTTTACTTACGACGGCGAGCGCTCGCAAACAGCTCGCCAATTGGACACTGCGCCTAATGTTGTCGGCGAGAGTTGAGGGCGAGAAACTCGGTTTCACTTGGACGTGTCAGCTTCCAGCGTCCAGTCTCCTCATAAAAAACCAGCTGCGTGTTGTACTGTCGATACAACCAGATTTGCAGGCGCGTCGTAGAGCCCATCTGGGTAGTCGTCAGAGTTCCGTTGATATTGCGCTCGCTTACCTGATCTGGCTCGCCGAGCGCGACATAGACCATTCCGCGATCCGAGAGCCATCCCGGGCTGTGATCCATTCTGAATTGGCCGTTTGCGATCTGAATGCGCCCGAAATAAGACTGCAGATCCTCGTTAATTGGCGTTTCCGGAACTGGATCCGTCGCTCGGAGGAATCTCGCCCATTCACTCGCGCGTCGTTCTGCCGCGGCATTCTTTAGCGTGCTGAGTCGAGATGGGCTGGCGAAAAATCGCAGATAGCCGAGCATGTCTTCGTAGGACATCAGCGGAATGTCCTCACCGAAGCTGACGAACAGCGGGGCACTCGCTGAATCCCGAGGTGAATCGCGCCGTGTGAAGTAGACCTGTGCAACACCCACCCCGACCGTCGAGATCGGGACGTTGATGACCCCGCTGAACAGATTACCCCTGCGTGCGAGCTGCGTCGAATCCCGCCATAGCTCCGCGCCTTTGTCGTTACGAACGACATATTGGACTGGAAGGCGGGTGCCCTGCCCATATCCTTCGACGTAAACAGCGACCGTGCTATCACGTCCAAAGACGGCACTTGATCTCGGACTCGCGAGCAGCACCGGAACAGAGTCTAGAGCACTCCGCCCTCTTGCTTCGTAGACCAGTGTGGGGGTCGACAAATGTCCTGGTGTCAGCGCCGGAACGCTGATCGACACATCCTGACTGGTACCTCGCGATCCGCCTACATCGCGGACCTCCGCCGAAAGGGCGTACGTACCGGGCGTGACGCGGAAGTAATGCTGAAAAATGATGCTTTCATCCGTACGGTTAATCTCCCGGAAGGCACCAACCCTCACGATTTCCATCGCATCGACATTGGCCGCCGGGCCGCTGCCTCGATTGAGCGTCAGCTTCACCTCGTACGGCGCCCGATAACGATCTCCCTCACGCGTGAAGGTCAGCGCCTTGTTCGGCAGCGAGATGCTGACGAGTACGAGCGTAGTGTCGGGTGACGCAGTCGCAAAGGCCGAAACCTTTCCGACAAACGGGACTGGAGCAGGCGCTGCGATCAAACCAATCTGCTTGTAGAGCTCACTGGCATCCGGCGTACTGGATCCGAGCGTGAGGGCCGGGGTCGTTTCGTCGGGATTTGCATTCGTGGTTGCACTGCTGCATCCGATTGCACCTGATGCAGCAATGAGCAGTAAAACGAGAAAATTTCGCAATGAATTGTTCGGCATGTGCGGCTAATACCCTATCCGGCCATCTCGGTTTCTATTACCTTCGCGACGTGTCTCGAGAGCAGATGGTCGGTACCCGAGTCGCCGGCTACACAATCAAGAGAGAAGTTGGCGAGGGCGGAACGTCGGCCGTGTACCTGGCAGACCATCCGAATCATGGCACTGTCGCCCTCAAAGTGCTACGGGAAAAGTTACGCCAGGACAAGACGGCTGTCGCGCGTTTCGTTCGTGAAGCCAAATACGGCTCCCGTGTAAAGCATCCCAACGTCGTAGAGACAATCGAGATCGGACAGGCCGATAACGGTCTGCATTTCCTGGCGATCGAGTGGGCGGAGGGAGAGCTGCTCGAACGGTATGCGAAGCAGCACGCGCCGATGCCACCGGAAGAAGTCGCAAATATCATCTCGCAAATTGCCGCCGCAGTGCAGGCTGCACACGATGCGAACATCGTCCACCGCGATCTCAAGCCCGAGAACGTGATGTACGACCCACGTACCCGACTCGTTAAGCTGCTCGACTTCGGAATTGCCGCGGATACCCAGGCGTCAAGCGATGAGCGTCTGACACGAGCCGGATTCTTTGTCGGAACGCTGATGTACATCGCCCCGGAAGCTTTGTCGGGCGAGATCGTCACCGCGGCCGCCGACCAGTACAGTCTGGCGACGATTGCGTACTTCCTCCTTACACGGGCTCTTCCCTATACGGCGAAAGCACCACGTGAGATGTTCACGCAGTTGCTGACGATGCCGCCAATCGCCCTGAGAAACGCTACCGAAGGTCTCAGCTTCTCCTCCGAGTTGGATGCAGTGCTGACTCGTGCGTTATCGAGAGCACCTGCGGATCGGTATCCGACAGTCGTCGCATTCGCCAACGCTTTTGCCGAAGCGGCACGGATTCCACCCGAGCAGCCCAACATGCTCAACAAGTTCAAAGGCTTACTTCGACGCCGCTGACTCCTGAGCGTCTACCGGAAGCCAAAGCGTAAAGGTAGATCCTTTGCCGAGCTCGCTCTCCAGCTCGACAATGCCTCCGATAAGCGCCGCCAGACGTCGGGATATGGGCAAGCCCAGCCCAGTCCCGCGTTCCGCTGAGTTTCCGCGAGGTCCCGCATCAACCTGCTCGAATTCCTCAAAAATTCTCGTCTGATCGGCAGGAGCGATTCCAATTCCAGTATCGATGACTTGAATGCCAATCCAGTGAGTCTCCGTATGATTGGGGCGCTCGCTAACGGCGGTAGTTTGACTAGTGCCTAACTGCCCACTGTCGGGGAGAGAGTCAACAAGCCTCGTACGGATGACAATCCCACCTTCGTTGGTGTATTTGACCGCATTGCCGAGCAGGTTCATGAGAATCTGCCGCAGGTGAGTCGGATCGGTGCGGATCCGCGGTAGGGCCGCACCCATTACGAGCGACAGCGACAGCCCTTTCTCGCTTACCAGCGATTCGATCTCGCTGGCGACGTCGAGCACAAAGGGGCGCAGATCAATTGTCTCGGTGTGAATCTCAAGTCGACCGGCAGCCATCTTCGCCAAATCGAGTACCTGATCAACCAGATGACGGAGATGATTCGCGGACGCTTCAATGCGCTCAACGGGTTTCACCTGCCGCGGCGCCAAATCACCATACACCCCTTCGCGAAGAAGGTCCACGAAGCCAACGATGGCGTTAAGAGGTGTGCGCAACTCGTGTGACACGTTCGCCAGGAATTCGCTTTTCATGCGATTCACCCGCAGGAGCTCAGACGAAAGACGTTCAAGCTCCTTCGATCGTTCTACGAGACTGCGTGCCTGACGACGTTCGTGGCGAAGAACAAGCGCGAGACCCAGCACTGTCGCGAGCGAAATGATCCAACCAACCAAACCCGTCCAGCGGTCAATCTCGAACTGCGAAAACGCATGCATTGACTCGAATCATAAGAATCCGTAACCTCACGCACCATGACCGACCAGAAGCTGTTGACTTCGTTACTCGCGGAGCGATCGAGCAAGAGAGGCCACTTTATACTCGCATCGGGCCGAGAATCGCACTTCTACATTGATGCAAGACTCACGACCATGAGCCCTGAGGGACTCTCGGTAATCGGCAGGCTTGGACTGAAAGTTCTTCGCGAGTCCGGTTGGACCATTGATGCAGTAGGAGGACTGACCCTTGGAGCGGACCCAATCTCCTACGCGATCAGTCACGAAAGTGCAAATACCTCACAACCGGTCCGCGCATTTACGGTGAGGAAGGAAGCCAAGACACACGGAACCGGTAAGGTCATAGAGGGCCCGTTCCGCGCTGGAGATCACGTTGCGGTAATCGAGGATGTCATCACTACCGGGGGTTCCGCGCTACGGGCAATCGAAGCGGTACGCTCAGCGGGCGGAACTGTCAGCGGAGTACTGGCAGTTGTGGATAGGGAAGAGGGCGGCCGCGAGAAGCTGGAATCAGCGGGAGTAGCTGTAATCGCTCTCGCGACCGCCACCGACATCATGGCAACTCTCGAGACGCGTGCCGATCAGTAGGAATCAGTTTCGGCATCCAACCAGGGTACGCAGTCGATGGCCTGAAGTTGGAAAGCACTTCGATGTAGGGAAGGATCAACTCCCGCCGGAATAGCTGCAGCATCCCCTGGCCGTCATACGTTGCTCTGAATTTGACTGGGGACATCTTCATCACAGTGCGAACGTGACGACCAAAGCTTTGAGGTGAGGAGTAGTCGAGGTGGTTTGCGACGCGCGCGACCGACAAGCCCGGATTCTCGAACAGTCTTGCAGCGCGGATCAGTCGCGCGAGTGACAGGTAGCGTTTCGGCGCTGGCAGTCTCGCGCGGAAGAATCGGCTCATCAAAGTACTGGGAAGAATGTTGAGATGACGCGCGAGCTGCCGCACCGTAGAGATTCGTGGTGAAGTGTCAAACAGCAGCTCGAAGAATCGCCAACAGTCTTTCGACACACCGGGGATGTCCTGGCCAATCTGCGCCAGCGCAGACCGCTGAAGATCATTCGATCCTTTGGCTGCGAGAAGGTTGCGCAGTAATTGCCAGCCGCCTGGGATTCTTGCATCAACGAGAGTACGAATGCCCATTTGCCCCATTGCCAGCGTCGCATGTGGAGTGGAATTCTGAGTTTCAGTGAGGAGCGCAACAGCTGGAACTCTGGGAAACTCGCGAACCATCGCTGCAACACGGCCGGAGCTTTGGGACCCATACCGGGCGACCGAAATCAGCACGAGGTCTGCTTTTTGATCGCGGAGATCCGAAAGAACTTCGTCGAGTGACTCCCTGTGCAATGGTTCGCACAAGCCTTGTGCGGCTGCGTCAACGTGGAATCGCTCGAGTGGCGTCAGGATCGTCGAAACGGGAGTTCTCAAACCCCCTGTCTTCGATTGTGAGGTCATGTCTTCCTCGCCGTTTGGGTAGGAGATTCAAAACGGCGACAGATTAAGGAAAGCACGTCAGATGCTCGTCACCGGCCGCTGACCGAGGAAATCCGAGACCGAAAGGAACAGTCAGTCGTTATATTCTGAGTGGGCAGATGGTCGGACGATCGCGCATTAGTACCTTATCAGTACTAAATACGAGGAAAGTCCGGGCTCCTATGGACTGACTGCCAGGTAACGCCTGGGCGCGAACGACGAGAGTGGTTCGCGACGGAAAGTGCCACAGAGAACAGACCGCCATTCGCAAGAGTGGTAAGGGTGAAACGGTGAGGTAAGAGCTCACCGCGTCAACGGTAACGTTGACGGCACGGCAAACCCCAGTCGGAGCAAGGCCAAATATGCGGCGAGAGACGTCCATCTCGATCAAGACGCCGCGGGTAGGCTGCTAGAGAGCATGGGCGACCATGCTCGTAGAGAAATGATCGTCCGGAGTGCGGGAGTGCTCCGACAGAACCCGGCTTACAGACTATCTACCTCTTCAACCTCCGACATTCGCGTGTCGGGGGTTGTTGCTTTCACACCCTGGCTTTGACGGTCATTAGATGACGCGAAGTGACTGGTGGTCAATTCTTATCTTACTGGCAACAGCAGGCTGTACCACTACTCGCCCTGCTCGGCCTGTTTTACCAGCACCCAACACATCGCGGCCGGCACCCGAAGTCTCGGACAATGGTCCGTGGAACTTTACCTACAGCCCAGACACCATTCGACTCCAGGTGAATCGCAGTGCAGCCGTCGAGAGTCAGACAGATTCGGGAACTCATCGAGAAATATCCACCAACAACACCCACGAGGTGATCGCGCTCACGCTCAGCGCCGACACTATTCGCTACACGGCGACGGTCGACACGTTTTCCACAGCCTCGCAGGGGCTCATCAGCGCACCGCCAACCGTAAATCTTCCAGTACAGGTATCAGGGATGGTTGATTCACTCGTTGTCGTGACTGATTCAGCTGTTGCTGAAACGTGTAACGCCGTCCAATCGAGCCTGGAGACAGATATTAGAAACGTGCTGATCAAGTTTCCATCGCAGCTCACGCCTAAGATGACATGGCGTGATTCGACAGTGCGTGTCGGCTGCTACGGCACGATACCGATGCGAGCGACGATCGTTCGTCAGTTTTCAGTGCTGGGCAAATCGGCATTCAATGGCCAAGCCGCCGTGGCAATCCAGAGAGTCGACAGCATCACCGCCCAGGGAGCGGGACGACAACAGCAACATCAGCTGGTGATAGAGGCCAATGGCTCTGGCACGGCTACCTACTTCCTGGCACCCGAGCTCGGAGCTCTTTTGCACCTCACGACCACTCAGGATCTTGATTTCGCAATCCGGGCATCCGGTCGGACTAACCGATTGCGAGAAACAGTGAAGGAAGAGTTCAGCCCGGTTCGCTAGTCAACAAGTCGAAGGGGCATCACCAGACACATGTACGATGCTGGGTTCTTCCACCCTTCGGGTTCGAGCGTTGCAGCACGTTCGGGCGCTTTGAACGTCAGCTTCACTTCATCACTTGGGATATAGCGCAGTATCTCGAGCAGATAGCTCGCATTGAAGCCAATGTCGAGCTGGTCGCCAGTGTAGCGAACGGGCAACTCATCCTGCGCTTCACCAAGATCTGGAGTCTGCACACTGAACTTCAGCATGCCGGCGTTAAACGACAACCGAATTCTATGCGTCTGATCCGACGCGATTACCGACATTCTCTTTAGCGCGCTGGAAAGCGCGACCTTATCAGCAACCGCGACTTTATCGTTATCGCGCGGGATTACCTGCTCATAATTCGGATACGGACCTTCGATGAGCCGCGTAAAGACAGCCGTGAACGGGGACCTGAAACCGATGTGATTGTCTCCACGCGCGATCTCAAGCTCTTCCTCCGCGGGGAAAAGCCTTCTCACCTGCTCTAGTGCCTTCGGTGGAACGATCAGGTCACTCGCTGGAGCGTTCGCCGAGTCGATTGGCATCTCCATCTTCGCCAAGCGATGACCATTCGTAGCGACCATTCGCATCCGTTCCGGACGAAGCTCCCACAATACTCCGTTCAGTATGGGCCGGCTTTCCTCAGCGGATACTGCAAAGGACGTGTGACCGATCAGCTGCTGCAGATCGCCCGACCGAATTCTCCAGCTTTCGTTGAATTTCACTCCGGGAAATGTGGGGAACTCATCCCGAGGGAGACCGAGCAGCTTGAATCGCGAACGACCACAGTCAAGTGTGACTCGCTGTTCCCCGACTGCCGCCATTTTTACCGGAGCTGGCGGTAACTCACGAGCAATCTCACTCAGCTTTTTTGCTGGAACGGTTACAGCTCCAGCCGTCTCAACATCCGCCATTACCTCGGTACTGACCGCGATGTCGAGATCTGTACCAGAGAGTTTGATCCCTTTGTCAGTTGTCTCGAGAAGGATATTCGCAAGAACCGGCAGTGTTGTCTTTGCCGGTATGCTGGCAGTCACCGCTGCCAGGCCTTCCTGCAATTTTTCCCGAGATATCGTGAAGCGCATCAGTGTACCTGTTATTCAGATCGGCTTACTAAGTAGTCTCTTATTAGAGACTTACTAATAGCAGTCGTAGCAGGGGCTGTGGAGTTCTGGGGAGTGGGTCTAACTTACGAAAGGAGTGGGCTTTCCGCTACGCTGGTTAATGTGCGATTGAATGTTGGCAATCGTCGAAGTCGACGGTAGCCAACATCGACTTTCACGAAACCTTGGAAGTTTCCACACGCGGAATTGCTCGAAAGTTGAAAGCTTCGAGGTTATTCCGCAGCCGGTTGATTCGAGTGCGAAGATCTGAGTCGTGCGTGATAGTATCCTGAACCTTTTCGAGACTGTGTATCACCGTCGAGTGATCGCGTCCGCCGAAGGCATTACCGATTTCGACGAGCTGGGTGGAGAGAAGCTCACGGGTTAGATACATCGCGATCTGCCGCGGTGTCGTCAGTGTCTTGGTGCGCGTCTTCGAGCGGAGCCCATCGACGGTTACGCCCCACTCCTTGGCTACAGCCTGCTGGATTGTAAAGATGTTGAGGGATCCAGCCTGCTCGTGCTCGTGACCTTCAATTGCGCGAAGCTTGTCGCGTAGAGCCTCACGGGCAACGTCGACAGTAATGTCCTTGTGCTTCAATGAGGCATAAGCCAGCAGCTTGATGATCGATCCTTCGAGCTCTCTTACATTTGAACGCACGTGCTCGGCGATGAAGTGGATTACGTCATCGGGGATCGTCAGCTCCAAACGGTCCAGTTGTGCCTTCTGCTTGAGGATGGCAACGCGGTGCTCAAAGTCAGGTAGGCCGATGTCGGCCACCATTCCCCATTGAAATCGGCTGATCAAACGGGCTTCCAGGCCGGCAATTTCGGATGGAGGTCTGTCGCTAGTCAGGACGATCTGTCTGCCCGCTTCATAGAGTGCGTTGAAAGTGTGGAAGAACTCTTCCTGAGTTGTCTCCTTTCGGCCTTTTAGGAAGTGGACGTCGTCGATCAACAAAAGGTCGGTCTCACGATACCGACGGCGGAATTCGGGCGCAGTGCGGTCGAGAATCGAGCTAATCAGCTCATTCATGAACTGCTCGGTACCGACGTAGGTAACGCGCGTGTTTGGATTTCTTTGCAAGGTTTCGTGCGCGACTGCCTGCATCAAATGCGTTTTCCCCAGGCCAGTATCACCGTAGATGAACAACGGATTGTAAACCTTGCCCGGAGCCTGACTAACGGCATGAGCGGCAGCCGCAGCGAGCTCGTTGGATTTGCCAATCACGAACAGATCGAAGGTGTAGCGCTCGCTAAGTGGCGGAGAGCTGCTGCCGTTTTGCTGGGCTGTCATCTTCGCCGGAGTCGGAGGAGGGCTCACGAAAAAATCCATCTGCGACCGCTTTTTTCGCTCTTCGATGACCTTGAACACCACATTTAACGGGTGGCCAAGGACGATCGGTGCATAGCTTGACAGCAGCTGAGAGTGCTTCGACTCGTTCCAGTCCGCGGTAAACTGATCTGGAGCTCCCACGAAGACTGTTCCACCCTCCATTGAGAGTGCTTCTGTCGGGGCGAGCCAGGTCTGAAATGTCTGGTATGGAAGCTCCTGGCGGGCGCGATCGAGAAGGAGTTTCCAAACTTCGGCGGGACTGAGCGACATGACCGGCTAGCCTATCGGTTTTATGTGGAAAAGTCAAACGAGCTTTGTGTATGTCGCTTCAGTTGACTTGAAGTATCTCCAATGCTGGGATAGCTTTACCCGCTTCGCAGCAACTCTAGATATTTCTGGTTCTTTGGAGTTATAAATGGGCAAGCCGACGTATCGTCCTCGGAACAAGCGCCGTATCCGCACGCATGGGTTCAGGTTGCGGATGGCTACTAAATGGGGACGTGAAGTTCTGAGCCGGCGCCGTAAAAAGGGACGTAAACGGCTAACCGTCCAGTTACCGTCGAAGTACGCCGGCGCCTAAGTCCCTAGGCTTTCCTCGCAGCCAAAGGCTGACGAGCGAAGCTGATCTTGAAGCGGTTAGACGTACAGGGAAGCGAATGCAAACCGAGCGTCTTGAGGCTCGAGCATCAGCTTCCCTGTTTTTGCATCCAAGGGTCGGCATCGTGGTACCCAAGCATCGACATAAGGTCGTTGATAGAAACCGCGTCAAACGCCGGCTGCGTGAATTGGTGCGAACAACTCTCTTGCCTCACCTTCCCCGTGTCGATCTGCTGATCCGGGCGAAACCCGAGGCGTACGCTTCTACGTTTAGTGAGCTGAATGCCGACGTTGCTCAGATCGGTAGCTGGGCAACTGGAATTGCACGCTGAACTATGCGCAGGTTCTTCATCTTGCTCATTCGCGGGTACCAGGTCGGAATATCCCCACTGCTTCCGGCTAGCTGTCGGTACTACCCGAGCTGCTCTGCATACGCGATCGAAGCATTTGACCGGCATGGGGTCCTGCGAGGCTTCTATCTCACGGTTACACGACTACTTCGCTGTCATCCCTTTCATGCCGGCGGCTATGATCCGGTTCCATAATGGATAAGCGTTTTTTTCTTGCGCTGTTTTTATCGCTGGTGGTCATTGCGGTTACCCAGCTGTTGTTCCCTCCAGCGAAGCCATCGCCGACGGCACGGAATGCGAGGGATTCAACAACTAGAACTGCGTCGTCTACGACTCAGTCTACAAGCTCGTCAACAGTCTCGAACACACGTCGGGATACTACGCCTGTTGCGCCGGTAAGAATTGCTGCGACGGCTGACACAGTGGCTGTACGCGCTGAGACGACAATCGTCGAGACCCCAAAGGCGATTTACAAATTCAGTAGTGTTGGTGGTGCACCAACAGCGGTCGTGATACGCGACTACAAGAGCAGAGCAACCAACGCCCTGGTGGATTTGGGCAGTCAGGACACTCCCTTACTCAGCTATAGGATTCTCAGTCCGCGCGATACTGTGGATCTATCACGAGTTCCGTTCGTGCTGTCTCGCCATCGCGCGAGTAATGGCGCGGAAGTTCTTTCCTACTCGGCTACTGTTGGTACGCACGACGTCGCGCTGACCTATACGCTTCCGTCGGATACAGTCTCCAGCTACTCCATCCACGTCGACGGCCGCATCACGGGTGGTTCATCGCCTTCGTATTTGGTAACGGACTTGCCGAAAACGCTTAGACCGACTGAGGCAGACACACTCGGCGATCACAGATCGCTCGCCTACAGCTTCAAGCCACAGCATGATCGGGCGCGGAGTGTGTTGTTCAACAGCCTAGATCCAGGTGAAAAAGCGCTGGAAAGCGGTCCGCTAAACTGGGTTGCGGTCAAGAACAAATACTTCGTCTTCGGAATACTCGCACCGGTCTCCGGGAGCCAGTTCAGCGAAGTAACTCTGACCGGTGGTTCAAGGACCTCCAAGGTCGCAACTACTGCCAGTGCCTCTGTCGTAGACGAAATTCATGATGGAGCATTTGCATTCGATGTGTACGCTGGCCCTCAGGAATCCCAGCGTCTCCTGCGAATGGGTCGAGACTTCGATCACATAAACCCATATGGCTGGCGATTTCTGCAAGGAGTCGTGCACCCAATTGCGTCCAAAGTGATCCAGGCGTTGTTGTGGATGCACAACCGCCTGAATCTCAGCTACGGTTGGGTCCTAATCATCCTGGGTGTCCTGGTTAGACTGGCGTTGTGGCCGCTGAACCAGAGTACGATGCGCTCGAGTCTCAAAATGCAGGAGCTGCAGCCCAAGCTTGCCGTAGCACAGAAGAAGTACAAGGATCCGGTCCAACAGCGTGAAGCGATAATGAAAGTGTATCGTGATGCTGGGGTAAGTCCGTTCGCCGGTCTAACCGGGTGTCTGCCGGCGTTACTGCCGATGCCGATTCTCTTTGCGCTGTTCTTCGTTTTTCAGAACACCATTGAGTTCAGAGGCGTGCCGTTTTTCTGGCTCCATGACATTTCGGTGAAGGATCCGCTCTACATCTTGCCGCTGTTGATGGGTGCCTCGATGTACATGTTGTCGTGGATTGGAATGAGGACTGCACCGCCGAATCCGCAGGCAAAGATGATGGGATACATGTTCCCGCTCATGATGACGGTGGTGCTGCTCAACATGGCGTCAGGACTGAACCTTTACTACACGGCGCAGAACATAGCGGCACTGCCGCAGCAGTGGATGTTGGCGCGTGAGCGGGCGAAGGTACGGCCGGCGGGATAAAGGAGGGTCTATGCTGCGTGTGACGTATATTGGTCACGCAACGCTACTAATTGAGCTCGGACAGCGAACGATCATCACCGACCCGAATTTCGAGCCGTCACTAGGCAAATTCCTGCCAAGAGTCAGTGCTCCTGGGATCGCGCTAGATGCACTGCCGAAGCTCGACGCGATTCTGCTCACTCACGCCCACGCCGACCATCTATCCTTCAAATCCCTCGATGCGCTTCAGTCGGACATTCCGCTCTTTGCGCCGCCTGCGGTAGCGAAGTGGCTGGATAAACAGGGGTACAAGCATGCGGTGCCCGTAAGCCCGGGATCGAAAGAACAATTGGGCGAGCTGCACATACACGCAGCATCGGCGACCCACAAAGGCAATCGGTACGGAGTAGATCGCTGGCGCAGCGCCACGAATATGTATCTACTCGATACTAATAAGGTGTCCTGTTTTTTCGCCGGCGATACGGCACTGAAAACGGATACCACTCACATGGTCGAGAAGCAGCTTCTGAACGAGGGGCGAAACCTCGATTTGGCGCTGTTGCCGATAGGGCACGCACCGTGGTGGAAACCCGGATTCCGCAAAGGCCATCTGACCAGCAACGATGCACTGACGCTGTTCGAACGGCTGAAGGCCAGATACTTCATCCCTTACCACTGGGGAACGTTCAACCACGTCACTTCCACTGCATTCGACGCGATCGATCGGCTTCGCGCCACGCTCCAGGATCACCCGCTGCATCCTGCGGTGAAGATTCTCGAGCCTGGAACGACGTTTGTGCTACCCACTGCGGCGTGAGTCGGCTGGATGATCGGGGGCTGCTGATCGACGACACCATTGTCGCGATCGCCAGCCCTGTCGGTCGAGGAGCAATTGCTGTTGTCCGCTTGAGCGGACCGAGGGCATTTTCGATTGCCAGCAGGCACGTTCGCAACTGGCAGCACCAGCCGCGTGTTGCCCACTTGTCTGACTTCTTTGATGGCGAGCAACGACTCGACGAAGTGCTGATTACTGCGTTTCCAGCTCCGCATTCCTACACAGGCGAAGATGTTGTCGAGATCTCGACACACGGCGGCTACGTCGTGCCAAGCTCGGTCGTAGCAGCTCTCATGACCTCAGGTGCTCGACAGGCAACGGCCGGCGAATTCACGCGGCGCGCCGTTCTCAACGGAAAGCTGGATCTACTCCAGGCCGAAGCGGTCGGTGATTTGATCGACGCGAACTCGCGGGCAATGCAGGAAGCTGCTCTGTTACAGCTCGATGGGCGACTCTCGCGGCGCCTCAGTGCACTCCGAGCCGAGCTGCTGGAGCTCGAGGCGCTGATTGCATACGAGGTCGATTTTCCGGAGGAAGATGACGGTCCAATTTCCCGCGATCGTGTTGAAGCGGCGACGAAAGCCGTTCTGAAGTCGCTAGATAGTCTGCTCGCAACTGCCCCAGCGGGCGAAATGGTTCGCGAGGGTGCGATCGTCGTCATTGCCGGACCCCCGAATGTAGGAAAGTCTTCTCTGTTCAACGCTCTGCTCGGCAAGTCGAGAGCGATTGTCACCGAGATCGCAGGTACGACGCGCGATGCACTCGAAGCGGTAATTGACGGCGGCCGATGGCCATTGCGTCTGGTTGATACCGCCGGTCTTCGTCAAACGACTGACCGGATCGAGCGATTAGGAATCGAAGTAAGTGAGCGCTACCTGGGGGTGGCCGAAGTTGTGCTGGCCTGTGCCGAAACTTCGAGTGATCTGGACGCAACGGTGACGCTGATTCGCGCGCGCACCCAGGCAACGATTATCCCGCTGCTCATGAAATCAGATTTAGTATCGCATAGGAACCAAATGTCGGCGCTAGCGGTGAGTGCCGAAAATGGTTCTGGGCTGCCGCGTCTGCTGTCGCAGATTGAATCCGCAGTAGATGAGCAGTGTGGACCTCGAGTGCCCGAGATACCGTTACTGACGAGGACCCGGCACAAGCAAGCGTTGGAACTGGCCCGTGAGGAAATCTCTGAGTTCCACCGGGTCTGGAGTGGCGGCAACGTCCCGGCGACGATCGCGGCTGTTCACCTGCGAACCGCGATCACTGCTCTGGAGGAACTGGTGGGCACGGTCGATGTCGAGGATATCCTCGACCGAGTATTCAGTTCTTTTTGTGTGGGGAAGTAGCGTTACGCTGAAGCAGCGGCGGAGCTGGCGATTGAAGTCACTTCAGCGGCACTGGCGCGAATAGCCCAGGGAAGTCCGCGAGTGGTGACAGCAGGTTCGACTAGTTTGGTCCCCACAAAGTACCCACTGCGTTCCGGAAAAACGTGACGGTCGACGGTTCGCGCGTCGTCACTCATGCCACCTGATAAGTAGCGCAAGCGTAACCCGAGGCCGGCACGGTCAAGATCGTTGGTCAAAGCTCGAGTGATGACCGGCTCCAGCTCACGGACGCTTGCATACTCTCGGCGAGTGTAACCGTAATACTCCCACGCGGCATGTCCTGGGCTTATGGCGCGTGAGGTGATGGTCGCCAGGCCTTCATTGATCACCAGCTCACGAAGTGAAGCGCGACGTCCGGTTTCCCAGTACGAGTAGTAGCCGCCTGCATCGTCGATCAACTGCTTCAGCTCACTTCGGCTGGTCGGCGAGGTGTAGCGGACGGCGTGTGCTATCTCGTGAGCGAGCCACAAGGGGATCAGCTCGGGATCGAGACCCAAGCCTTGGGTCTCGGGATTGGTGACGCTGGTGAAATGCTCGAGGCAAACAAACGCGACGCCCTTGCCGTCAACGACCAGCTCACCGGCATTCGCGGCACCGACGCCAACCATCAGTAAAACATCAATATCAGTGTCGGCTTCGAGCAGGGTGCGACACTGCTCTTCGGTGTTTCTTGCCAGAGAGACGACATCAATTCTCTCGAGCATTGTGCGGAGGTCTACACGGCTCGCAAGTGCGGCAGATCTAACGACTTCCTGAAAGTGCGGCCCCGCCGGATCGAGGACGTAGTTGTGCCAGTAGGCTTCTAGGTAGCGACGGTGGGTTTCAAAGTAGCGGAGATAGGCGGCGACACGGTCTGTACTGTTGTGAACTGCGAAGAAGTCAGGCAGTAGGTTGATGAGCATCAACGACCAGGTCGCGGGTTGGGAGAACCACTCGCGGTTTTGCGATGCGAGAAGATACAATCGACAGAAATTCTCAACAAGGCAGTCTTCGCCAGGATTTCAAAACTGAGCGTGATTTTTTCAGAACCCTTCCAGACTTTTTCTAAAGTAGTGGACAGGTTTTTCGAACCCGCCAGCACGCCTTTTTGAGGAATGGCACAAATATTCCTTCTACTCTTCCCCGAAGGCCTGGAGAGGGGAGGGGAGTAGCCATGACAACGCTACGTCAAATCGATCTTCGTTGTCCCGTGTGTGGCAATGAATTCAAATCCCAGAGCGTAGTTTCTACAAACGCGTTCGGGGGGAAGCGCACTGATTTTCACGAGCGTGCAGCGGGAACTCAGCCGCTTGCATACCTGATTCACATGTGCAGCGAGTGCGGCTTCTCCGGGGGCGAATCCGATTTCACCCCGGGCGCCGATGTCAGTCCCTCCCTCAAGCAGCACGTTTTTGAGGAGCTCACTCCGTTACGTCCGTCGCTGCTGTGCGGGTCGGAGAAATACGAAGCTGCCGCTAAGGTTGCGCAATGGCAGGGCATGGACCCGCGGCACGTTGCGGACCTGCTGCTGCGTGCTGCCTGGTGCTGCGTTGACGAAGGCGACATCGAAGCAGAACGCTATTTCCGGCGGCAATCAGCGTGGATGTTCGAGGAAGCCCTGAAGACGTATGATGGGGTTCCTCGCGAAGAGCGAGCGATTCTTACCTATCTAGTCGGCGAGCTTTGGCGGCGCGTTGGTGATCTCAAAAAGTCGGGCGCCTGGTTCGATTCTGTAGCAGGTGAGATCACCGATAGTCAGAGCCAGCAGTGGGTAATCGATGCTGCAGAGCAGCAGAGGTTGAACCCGCGCGAGTGGTTCGGCTGATCCTACCGCGTACCAAATAACCGATCGCCAGCATCGCCGAGCCCGGGGAGGATGTATCCCTGCTCGTTCAACTCTCGGTCTAGAGCGGCGCAGTAAATCTGGATGTCGGGGTGTGTGCTGCTGAGCCGACGGACGCCTTCAGGTGCGGCAACCAGACACAAAAATCGGATTCGTGTCGCGCCAGCGCGCTTTAGCGATGAAACCGCGGCAGCTGCGCTTCCACCAGTAGCCAACATTGGATCGAGCAGGAAAAAGTCTCGCTCGGATGTATCGCCCGGGACTTTGAAGTAGTAGTCAACTGGCTGCAGAGTTCCGTGGTCACGATAGAGTCCGATATGACCAACGCGTGCTGAGGGCACGAGGCGGAGAATTCCTTCGACCATTCCCAAACCCGCGCGAAGGATCGGAACCAGAGTGAGTTTCTTGCCGCTGATATGCCAACCGGTGGTTGTTTCGAGCGGAGTTACGACGTCGCGAGAGTCCAGCGGGAGCTCGCTCGTTGCTTCGTAGGCCATCAGCATTGCTATCTCGTCGACGAGCTCCTTGAAGCGCTTCGTATCCGTCTGCTGATCTCGCAGGATCGTCAGCTTGTGCTGAACGAGTGGATGCCGGATAATAGTCAGCGAAGGGAATTCCTTTACACGTTCTATCATTCCTGCCTCAGAATTCCGGCACTGAAACTGTAGATAGTCACCCGCTAAAATCTCCATTTCCCGATGAAAGAATACCAGGCTGTGGTCGTCAAGCTAACTCGCCACACCCGCGAGGATGAGGATACGCTCACCGACCTGCTCAATGAGAGAAGTCGCGGCGGTTGGGAGCCTGCCCTCATGTCGCAGGACGAGCATCGGGTGACACTGCTTTTTCAGCGCGATGCAGTAGGAGAAGGATAGCGGATTGGAGATAACGTTTGTCGGAGCCGCCCGGGAAGTAACCGGCTCCTGTCATCTCCTTCATGTGAACGGCTACACTGTCGCTCTCGACTGCGGCATGTTCCAGGGACGTCGGCAGGAAGCAGCCGAAAAGAACCGCCAACTTCCATGTCCGATCGAGAAGCTCGACGCTGTCGTACTTTCGCACGCGCACATCGATCACTCGGGCCGTCTTCCGTTCCTGATCGCGGAGGGATACTCCAAAACTATCTGGGCAACGTCCGCGACTCGCGATCTCTCTGCTGTAATGCTGGCGGACTCAGCGCATATCCAGGAAAAGGATGCGGAGTTTCTGGCGAAAAGAAGGAAGGATTTCGTCGAGCCGCTGTACGGGATGCGCCACGCGGTGCGAACAATGGACCTCATGGTTGGTGTTCCCTATAACCGACCGTTCGATGTAGTTCCGGGAGTCAAAGCCACGTATGTCGACGCTGGTCACATACTGGGCTCGGCTTCGGTCGAGCTGGACTGCACCGAAAACGGACAAACCAAAAGGCTGGTTTTCTCCGGTGACATCGGCCGCAGCGGCCTGGCGATCGTACGAGATCCGACTCCACCGCAAGGCGCGGACGCGCTGATAATGGAGTCGACATACGGAAATAGAGACCATGAATCGGTCGAAGGAGCGCGCGCGCAACTAGCGCAGGTCGTTCGTGACACCGCTGCTCGTGGTGGACGAGTGCTGATACCGGCATTTGCGGTCGGCCGAACACAGGAGATGATCTACGCGCTTCACGGCCTGGTGCGCGAAGGCGCGATTCCGGCGATTCCGATCTACGTCGATAGTCCGCTGGCGATCGATACGACGACGGTGTTCGAGATGCATCCCGAGACTTTCGATCACTCCGAGGAAATGGTGCAGAAGGCGAAGGAGCTGTTTCGCTTTGAGCTCCTGCACTACACCCGCGACGTGGAGGAATCCAAGGCGCTGTCTCGCGCTCACGGACCGATGATCATCATTGCCGCGTCGGGGATGATGGAGAACGGGCGAATCCTGCATCACCTCGCACAAGGGGCCAGCGATCCACGCAATACGATTCTCGTGGTGGGTTTTCAGGCGGAGCACACTCTTGGTCGCCGAGTCGTGGAGCGACAGCCGATGCTGCACATATTCGGGGACGACGTACCGCTTCACGCTCACGTCGAGGTAATCGACGGCTACAGCGCACATGCTGATCGCACCGAGATGATCAGCTGGCTTGGTCGCGTAAAGGAGAAATCTCCGCGTCTCGGACCGATCTGGCTGGTACATGGGGAAGCGCCAGTGCAGGACGAGTTCAAGGCTACACTCGTCGCGCGTGGGTACAGCGTCGACTGTCCCGAGCCTCACACCACGCACAGTTTCTAGCGTAGCTTCCACGAGTGAAGCGATCGGCAAAAGCAAAGCGGGCACTCACGATCGTCAGGCGAATTCTCACGATTGTCGTCGTGACGGCATTCACGCTCTGGGTGATTTCGGCCGCGGCCGTGATGGTGTGGAGCTCTCGAGATGAAGCGCGTCCGGCCAGTGCGATCGTTGTGCTGGGGGCGGCGCAATACGCGGGAAAACCATCGCCGGTTTTACGCGCCAGGCTGGATCACGCCTTGGACCTTTGGCACAGGCACCTCGGGCAACTGCTGATCCTGACGGGCGGGACTGGAGAGCGGGATACCACCAGCGAGGCGGCAGTGGGACGGACATACGCAATCAAACACGGCATACCGGACACGGTCATTCTGATGGAGACCGAGGGCAGAACGACGAGTGAATCAATGCGCGCGGTGGCAGGAATGCTCGAAGCTCGCGGACTGCAGTCGGCGCTCCTCGTAAGCGACCCGTTTCACATGCTGAGGCTGCGGATTCTCGCCCGGCGGTTCGGGTTTATACCCTATACGTCGCCGACGCGCACCAGTCCGATCCAGCCGAACCGTGAACAGCGCTGGAAGTATATCTTTAGCGAGTCGATCAAGGCTCCGCTCGCTTTTTTCTTCGAGCGGAAAATGTGATGCACGCTTGCGGCGTGCCCGGCGTGTCTAATAGCCACCAGACACCGTTCTAATGAGGAGAAAGTGAGGAGAAGCCCAACTTTAGTCGCGCTTAGTTACTTAATAGCGCTGACGGCGTTGGCCGCGCCGATAGGCGCTCAGGCCATACCGCGAATCCAGTTCGAGAAGTACAAGCTTGCCAACGGTCTCGAAGTCATTTTGAGCGAAGACCACTCCACGCCAATCGTTGCGGTGGACACTTGGTACCACGTGGGGTCTGGTGACGAGCTGCCTGGACGTACCGGCTTCGCACACCTGTTCGAGCACATCATGTTCATGGGCTCGCAGCACGTACCGGTCGGCGCCTTCGATCAAATGCTGGAAGCGGCCGGGGCCAACAACAACGGGTCGACGACGGAAGACCGTACCAATTATTACGAAACGCTCCCCTCTAATGCGCTGCCGCTCGCGCTATGGCTCGACGCCGATAGAATGGGGTTCCTGCTGCCGACAATGGATCTCGCAAAGGTGAATCTCCAACGTGACGTCGTGAAGAACGAGCGCCGTCAGCGTGTCGACAACGTTCCGTACGGACGCGCCAATGAGACCATCCTGGCTGCCTTATACCCGAAAACCCATCCCTATTCATGGCCGGTCATCGGCTCGATGGCAGACTTGAGCGCGGCATCACTCACCGATGTACAGAATTTCTTCAAGACGTATTACGCGCCCAACAATGCCACGATTGCCATTGCCGGTGATTTTGATCCGGCAACAGTCAAGAAACTGGTGCAGCAGTATTTCGGCGACATCCCGCGCGGTCCGGAAGTGCATCGCCGCACTACCGTCCCGGCGGTAACGATTCCGCGCGACACATTCCTAGTGCTCGAGGACAAGGTCCAGCTGCCACGTGTTTACTACACATGGCACTCGGTGAAAAATTTTGCCCCCGACGACGCAGCGTTGGACCTGCTGGCTCAGATCCTCGCCAATGACAAGAACTCTCGTCTCTACAAAAAGCTCGTGTATGAGCTTCAGACGGCGCAGAGCGTCGGCGCATTCCAGAACGGCTCGAGACTCGATGGATTGTTCCGCCTTACCGTGACACCCAAGCCTGGTCAAAAGGTTACGGATATCGACAAAGTAGTTCGCGACGAAATCGCGAATATCATCAGCAATGGCGTTACCCAGCGAGAGCTGCAGCGCGCGCAAAACGTCTTCAAGGCCAGCTTCCTCGATGAATTGGCAAGCGTGCTTGGGAAGGCCGAAGAATTGAACACCTACAATTATTTGGTCGGCAACCCTGACTACGTGCAGCAGGATGTTGCCCGCTACAATCGAGTGACCGCGGCTGACATTCAGCGTGTTGCCCGCACCTACCTCGGCAAACCGAAAATCGTGCTTACTGTCGTTCCAGAGGGAAAAAGAGAAATGATGCTCACATCCGCAACCGCAGCTGGAGGTGCTCGATGAGCGCCATCAGAGCTGCGGCTGCGATTCTGGCGCTCGCCTCGATCATCACGGCGCCGGCTGTATCTGCACAAGTGATTGATCGAACGAAGCCACCCGTGCTTGGCCCGCCGCCGCGCGTATCGTTGCCGCCAATCGTGACAAGAGAGCTGCCAAACGGCCTTAAGCTGATGATCGTCGAGCAACACGAGCTGCCGCTGGCGGATTTTGCGCTGGTGGTTGGCAGCGGTGGTACTGCCGATCCGAACGGTAAGGGTGGTGTCGCCAATCTCACCGCGCAGATGCTGCGCGAGGGAACAACGACGAGAAAGAGTCTCGACATCGCGGACCAGAGCTCGTTCCTCGGAATCAGCATCTTCCCGCAGGCGAGTTGGGAGTCGACGACGCTGTCGCTACATACCCCGACCGCGCAGCTCGACAGCGCACTGGCCTTGTACGCGGACGTCGCGCTTCACCCATCGTTTCCCGCTAACGAGTTCGATCGAATCAAGAAGAACAGATTGACCGAGCTGCTTCAGCTGCGAGACCAGGGGCCGGCGATCGCCAACACGGCATTTCCGGCAATTCTTTATGGAGCCGGGCATCCGTACGGTGCGCCGCTGATCGGTACCGAGGCGTCGGTCACGGGACTCAGCACTGCAGATCTCCAGGCCTACTACCAGGCCAACTTCAAGCCCAATAACGCGACCCTCATCATTGTTGGCGACGTAAACCCGGCGCAAATCGAGCAGAAAATCAACTCGCTCTTTGGAAGCTGGCAACGCGGCGATGTGCCGCAAGTCAATTACGGCGAGCCCCCGAAGGCGGGTGCAACTACGATCTACCTGATCGACAAGCCCGGTGCCGCACAGTCGTCCTTCCGGATCGGATCCGTTGGTGTGCCTCGTTCAACAAAGGATTATTTCGCGCTCACCGTGATGAATACGATTCTCGGTGGTTCGTTCAGCAGCCGCCTGATGCAGAACCTGCGCGAGGCGAAGGGCTACACGTATGGTGCCGGGTCGCGTTTCGATATGCGTCGAGCCGCTGGTCCGTTCACCGCGCAGGCGGAGATCGTATCCGCCAAGTCCGACTCGGCGCTGATCGAGTTCATGAAAGAGTTGAACAACATTCGGCAGACTGTGCCAGCCGACGAGCTTTCACGTGCGAAGCGCTATCTGCAGCTCCAGCTTCCGGAGAACTTCGAGACGACGCGCGATATAGCAGCTGCACTGGTGCCGGTCGCTCTCTATAACCTTCCGCTCGATTACTACAACACCTATGTCCAAAACGTCGAAGCCGTAACGCAGGCTGACGTGAACCGAGTTGCGCAGCAGTACATCAATCCATCATCGCTGGCAATCGTAATCGTCGGAGATCGCAAGACGATTGAGCAGCCGCTCAAATCGACTAACGTAGGTCCGATCACCATTCGGGACATCAGCGGCCAACCGATTCCATAGAACGAGCGTAGTGAAAAACGTGAAACGGGTGTGACGATGAGTCACGCCCGTTTTGTTTTATCTAAGGAGGCCAGAGGCCGGAGGCTTTCGCGGATCCACCGCCAGTAGTCGTCGCCCGCTACCTGTGGCAGATCACTATGCCCACCGTCGTCGACCACGAGCAGCGACCCCTTGTTCTTCGCGCGGTTGAAGACTTCCATGCCTTGTTTGAAAGGAACGATGCGATCGCGTTTGCCGTGAGCAACGGAAACCGGGACATCGAGCTCAGAGACGATCGCCGTGGTATCGAAATGAATTCGAGAAAAGAGCTTCCAGATGAATGTGATTGGAGGCCACACGATCAGTCTCGCCATCGCCTGCGCAGTGCTGAAAGGAGACTGAAGCAACAGCGATCGCGGAGGATGTATTTCCGCCAGTTCTGCCGCGATGCCACTGCCCAGCGAATGTCCAAAGTACGCCGCGCGAGTGCGATCAACGCCGTAGGAAATTCTCATGTGGTCGTACGCCGCACGTGCGTCCAGCTTCGATGTCGCATACGTTGGAGTACCGCTTAATGACATGTAGCCGCGGTACTCAGCCAGGAATACGGCGCAGCCAGTTTGCCTTTCGATTGAACGTGCCCAGTCGATCTGCCACACGGAAAGGTCGGCATTCCCATGGAAGCAGATCAGTACACCGGGAGCCTGACGTGGGTCGCCGACCAGGTAACCGGATAGCTGTTGTCCGTCGATAGCTTCGTAGCTGATTCGGCCTGCCTCCGGAGCATCTTCATTAAGAGATGGCGGCTGGAACAGGATACGCTCCTGTGATCGCCATAACAGCAGGACAGAGACGATCAGAAGTGCAACAGCGAAGACGGCAGCTGTCATCTCGAGTCGAGGGGGTTCCAGAGGCTTTGCATGGCGGGCAATTTACGACAATGCGAATTCCGATAGAAACGTACGAGCTCGACAACGGACTATTCGTTACGCTCTCAGAGGATCACACTGCTCCGATCGTCGCAGTGAATCTCTGGTATCACGTCGGCTCGGCGAATGAACGCGTCGGGCGTACTGGTTTCGCGCACCTATTCGAGCACATGCTGTTTCAGGGATCCGCGCATGTTGGATCTAACGAACACTTCGAGCTCATTCAGCGTGCTGGTGGAACTCTCAACGGATCAACCTGGCTCGAGAGGACGAACTACTATGAAACCGTACCGTCCCATCAGCTCGCATTAGCACTCTGGCTGGAAGCGGATCGAATGGGTGATCTGCTACCGGCGATGACACAGGAGAAGCTGGATACTCAGCGCGATGTCGTTAAGAACGAGCGACGCTGGGCGGTCGATAATCAGCCGTACGGAACGATGCTGGAGAAGCTTCAGGAGCTGGCCTTTCCGAGAACTCATCCATTCCATCATTCGCTGATCGGGTCAATGGAGGACTTGTCAGAAGCATCGCTCGACGACATTGCGCAGTTTTTTGCTACGTACTACACGCCGGATAATGCAGTACTTTCGATCGCCGGTGACTTCGAGGCTGCCGAAGCGAAGCGTTTGATTGCGGAATACTTTGCGACTATTCCGGAAGGAAAAGGCAAGCCACCATTACCACCGATGAGTCTGCCGCCGGTCTTCGGCAGACCAGGTCGTGAGGTGGTTGCCGATAACGTGAGCCTCTCGCGACTCTTTCTCGCCTTCCGATCGCCTGTATTCGGAAGCGCGGAATACTATGCGGCGAGCGTCACCTCGGCGATCCTCGGGCTGAGGAAGGGAAGCCGATTGCATCGCTCGCTCGTACGCGACCGTCAAGTCGCATCAGACGCGGCGTCGTACACCTTCGATCTTGCCAAAGGCAGTGATCTGCTGGTCGTCGACGTGACGGCACGCCCCGAGATCTCGCCCTCTCAACTCGAAGAAGAGGTAGAGCGCGAGATCGATCTCGTGTATACCAACGGTGTCACTCAGCTCGAGGTCAACCGCGCGATCGCATTAATAGAAACCGACCTTGTTTCATCGCTGCAATCAGCCGGCGAGCGCGCAGACAGACTGTCGATGTTCGCGACGTATTTCCGGAGCCCAGGCTTGATCAATGAGCAAGCTGCTGCATATCGCGCAGTCTCGGCGGACCGTGTCAACGCACTGATCGCCGAGCGACTGGGGCCGGAGAATCGAGCAAGCCTGATGTACGTCCCGCGTGACGGTGTCGAGTCGGAGCCGATGCTCGCTGCGGCGGTGAGTGCCGGCTGATGGTTACTGCAGTTCGCCCCAGACCGACCGCTCCGCGCGAATATCGTTTTCCAACTTTTACCGAAGAAGTTCTACCGAGTGGTCTTCGGTTAGTCGTGGCACCCGTTGATAAACTGCCATTGGTCACGGTTTTAATCGTCGTCGACGCTGGATCGACAACCGACGCACCCGGAAAGGAAGGTCTGGCGGCTCTAACGGCGGATGCGCTGCTTGAAGGCACGCCCGAATTCGATGGAGCACAGTTAACTGAGAGATTCGAGCGTCTTGGGACGGCGGTGGAATCCGGCGCTGACTGGGACAGTGCGTTTGTAAAACTGACAGTGTTGGCGGATCGTCTCGAGGAGGCGACCTCACTGCTGGGGGAGGCAATCAGCAATCCTGCTTTTCCCGAGCGAGAGATTGAACGACTCAAGGCAGAGCGCCTCGCCGAGATTCTCCAATTGGAAACCGAGCCGCGCGGCCTGGCAGATGAAAAGTTTGCCGAATTTCTCTACGCGGCTGAGTCACGGTATGCGAAATCCGACGGTGGCACTGCGGAGAGTGTAGCGGGGCTGTCGCGGGGAGATGTCGAGAGCTTCTTCCGGAACTACTACCGGTCCGGAGCGACCACCGTAGTGCTGGCCGGCGCAATCACTCCGTCGGCTGCTCGCAAACTTGTTTCGAAAGCTTTCAGTCGCTGGTCGGCCGGCGTCGGCCAAGGTCGACCGCTCATTGCTCTGCCGCGGGCCGGTGCTCGGACCGTCAACATCGTCAACAAAGTCGACGCACCGCAATCGGAGCTACGGGTGGGTCACGTAGGGCTGCCGCGAAAGCATCCTGACTTTTTCCCCACGATGGTCATGAATGCCGTGCTTGGAGGCTTGTTTGGCTCGCGCATCAACATGAACCTGCGTGAGGAGCACGGTTACACTTACGGCGCATCGTCTTATTACGACTGGCGTCGTGGACCCGGACCTTTTGTGGTCGCTACCGCCGTACAAAGCGAGGTTACCGCACCAGCGTTGCGGGAGGTTTTCTCCGAGATCGAGCGAATGAGAACCGACAGGATCTCAGAGGAAGAACTGTCACTCGCCCGCGATTATCTCGATGGCGTGTTTCCGATTCGCTACGAGACGACGACTGCGATTGCCTCTGCCCTGGCCAACCTGGTCATCTACAAGCTGAACGTCGACTACTACGACACCTATAGAACTCGCGTGAGAGCAGTGACCAGAGACGATGTATTGCAAGCCGCGCAAAATCATCTTCATCCCCAGCAGCTGCAAACCGTCATAGTCGGAGATGCCGCGGCAATAAGAAATTCAATCGCTCACCTCGGTCTTGGGGAGCTACGCGTCCACGCGACTCAGAATGACTGAGCCGATAACGCCGGGTCGCATCAAATCAACTCGCGTTTACACCGGTCGTATCGTGTCGCTTGATGTCGATACGGTTCGCTATCCGGACGGGTCGGTTGGCGAGCTGGAAATGATTCGGCATCCAGGTGCGAGCGCTGTCGTTCCCTTCTTGAGCGATCCCACCGCTGACGACCCGCACGTCCTACTCATTCGGCAATACCGTTATGCAGCGGGCGGATACATGCTCGAAGTACCAGCAGGCCGATTGGACGCTGGAGAAAACCCAAAGGATTGTGCGTCACGCGAGTTAAAGGAGGAAACCGGCTGTACCGCTGATCGTATCGACTATCTCACCACCATCTACACGACACCCGGCTTCACCGACGAAAAAATCCACCTCTTTATGGCAACGGGTCTGACCGCTGGTGAGACTAAGCATGAGGCCGATGAATTTCTGGAACCCCAGCCAATGCCGCTGTCCCAAGCGCTCGAAAAGGTTCAGGCGGGGGAAATCCAAGACGGCAAAACGGCGATCGCCCTCTTATTCGCGGCAGGGTTTCGGCTGAGTCGTTAACCCTTCAGGCCAAATTGGCGTCTAATCATTTAAAAGACGCTGATGTGTCATGGAATTAGGACAGCTTGGCGGAATCTGGACAAGCCTCACGCCTGAGTTCAACTCCATAAGTTGTTGATTCTTAACGGGTTAGTCCAGGAGACAACCGGGCACAAGGCGTGCACTGATAGGAAGCCTAGAAGTTCCAGTTCGGAGATATGTGCACAAATCAGTGTTGTGCGTAGTCTCTTATATAAAGGAGAGTAGAATGGCTGACATCGTCCGTAAGCAAGCAGTATCGGTTGAGGTTCTGACCGTCAGGGAACGCCTGCAGGCGATGGATGACTCAGCCGTCGTCACCGCGTTTCTTGGTGGAGAAGAGCGTGCCTTCTCGGAGCTGGTGACCCGCTATCAGACACGTCTCCTCAACTTCGTATACCGCACAATCGGTGATCGTGAAAAAGCAGAAGATCTGGTACAGGAAGTCTTTATTCGCGTGTACCGGCATCTGCATCGCTTCGATCGGTCCAAGAAGTTCTCGACGTGGGTCTATACCATTGCCTCGAACCTGGCCAAGAACGAACTGAGAAACCGGTCACGTAATCCACTGGTTCTCTTCCAGACCGTTCAGAAGAATTCGCAGGACGAGGATAGACCGCTTCAGTTCGAAGACACGACCTCGCGCCCCGACGACATGTATCGGAAGCGTCATCTGAGAGAAATCGTCGAGGAGAGCGTTGCGAAGCTTCCCGAGCATCACAGAAATGTTTTCATCCTCAGGGAGCTCGAAGGCAAGTCTTACGAAGAGATTGCTGAAATCACCGATTGTAATCTCGGCACCGTCAAGTCTCGCCTAAACAGGGCTCGAAACTCGTTCGCGGAAATCATTGCACCATACGTAGATTAGGGCTGACGGTTCGGGAACAGGCCCCACGTTAGTGGGTACCTTCTACCGAACCCTCAACCTATCTACATGGATTGTCGCGAGTTTTGTGAGCAGCATCTAGCCTTCGTCGACGATACGCTCGCCGGTATCGAGCTCGTTCGCATGCAGCGACACATTGCTGAATGCGAGAGCTGCGCGAAGCAGGACGCGAAAATCCGGCGTGCACTGCTACTCTTCAGAAATCTTCCTTCGATCGAGCCGTCCGCGGATTTCTCCTCACGGCTCGAAGCGCGCCTCAAAAGCTGCCAGGAAGACCAGCTGGCGATGACACAGCACAGCATGAGGCGCGGAGCGATCGCGGCGGCGCTTGCGAGTGCGGTCATGCTCGGCTACATCGGGACCACACTCTTCAATCAGCCAACAGCACCGCGCGACATTGTCCTTCCTCCGGTGGTGGCCACTGTTCCGGAGCCTGAGCTCACTCCCATCACAACCTCGGCCCCTGCAATCGTAGCCTCCGTATCCGCAGGGCTAACGATCTGGCCGGTGGCGCTTTTCGCGGAACAAGTGCCGGTTCGATTCGCCCACTCGAAGCTCGAGCTCACGAACTACACCCGCTAGTCAGCGACACATCGGCAGTCCCCTCTGGCACTCATATATTTGGGGCATGCCTCCGTCTTCCCTGAAAACGCTTCGTGATGCAATTAAAAGCGAGTCTTTTGACCACGCGTATTGCATCATCGGTGAGGACGAGTTTCAGAAGGAAGATGCGATCAGGCAGCTGATTCGCGCGGCGCTGGATCCGGCGGCTGCTGACTTCAACCTCGACATCCGCCGCGGCGGTGACCTCGATGCCGAATCACTGGGCGTCCTGCTCGGCACGCCACCGATGATGGCAGAACGCAGGGTAATTGCGCTTCGCGATGTCGGTGGTTTGCGCAAGGACGCGCAGAAGGTACTCGAGGCTTATCTGAGATCGCCCGCATCGGATCTACTTCTGATAATGCAGGTCCCGGCGGGGGCGAAAGCGGACAGCTCTCTGTCTGGTCTCAGCACTCCACTTTCATTCGACGCCCTTTCCGGCGACAGGATCCCGAAGTGGATCGCTCATCAGGCGACAACGGCCCACAACGTCGCAATCACGAGCGGTGCGTCCGAGCTGTTGCAGGCAGCTGTCGGGAACGACTTGTATCAACTGGCGGGTGAGCTCGACAAGCTGGCGAGTTACGTCGCCGGCCGCTCCGCTGAAATCGTCGAAGACGATGTTGCTGCGATAGTTGGCGTGCGGCGTGGGGAGACACAATCCGATCTGCTGGACGCAGTGGCGGAACGCAACGTAGCGCGTGCGCTGGAGCTAATTCCCCATATTCTTGCGCAGCCGAAAACAACGGCTGTCTCAGTCGTCATGGCATTGTCGACACAAATGCTCGCAATCTCGTGGGGGCGGGCAAAGCTCGATGAGGGTTTGTCGAGGGGTCGGCTCAATCAGGAGTACTTCGATCTTCTTCGGGAAACCGGCGCATTTACAGGCCGGCCGTGGGGATCGGCCACCGCCGTCTGGGCGCGCGCAGCTGACCGCTGGAGTCGCGAGTCGCTCGACCGAGCGCTCGACTCCCTGCTCGAGACCGATATCGCTCTCAAGGAGAGTCGCGTCTCGTCAGAAGAACAATTGCTGTCAACGCTGGTGCTCAGTCTTTGCGCAGAGCAGCCGCGCAGCGCCGCAGCGTGAATGGGAGAGTAGTGAGATGTTTCGATGGAAAGGTCTTTCGACTGTTGCCGTAATATTTGTCGCATCCAGCCTTGCAGCGCAGACTAACGCGCGTCCGATCGACCCGGTGTTCACCAGAGCACAGGCGCTGGTCAGTGATGGAAATGGCGCGGCGGGCAGAGCACTTATCGATTCGATGATTGCTGCGACCCCGTCATCCGCGCCGTTGTATCCGCAGGCTTTGTTCTGGCGTGCAAGCCTCGCCGCAAGCGCCGCGGATGCTGAGAGCGACTACAAGCACATAGTGGTCGACTATCCGCTGACGCCGCAGGCACCCGATGCGCTGCTTCGTTTGGCCCAACTGGAGCTCGCTCGTGGCGATCGTGATGCGGCGCTCGCTCACCTGCAGCGAATTCCGCGGGATTATCCGAGCAGCAAGTCGCTGGCGCGGGCGAACTACTGGATTGCGCGGGTCTTTTTCGAAAAGAATGATCTGGTGAATGGATGCGCGGCAAACGCCAGCGCCCTGGCCAAGCTCGATTCGAGCGAGATAGAGCTTAGGAACCAGATCCAATATCAGGGACAACGCTGTCCGCTGCCCAGCGCAGCACCTGTTGCCCCATTGCGGCCGGCTGTGACTTCGGCAGATACCGGGCGAGTCAACTCGCAGCCGCCAGCTGCTTCAACTCAGGCAGCGATTGAGACAAAGCCACCAGTGGAGATCAAACCACCGGTCGATACCAAACCCGCGGTGGAGACTAAGTCTCAGGTTGAAACCAAGCGCCCGACACCACCCGCGGAGGCCAATGATGCCACGCCGAGCATCGTAGATCCGGCGAAGGCGCCAATCGCACGGCCAGTGATTGAGAAAACTGTGGCGAGCGCGAAGCGTGAATACTCGATTCAGGTCGCCGCATACAAGGTACGCTCTGATGCAGACAAGCTTACCGAGAGCCTGAAACAGCGGGGTTATGAAGCGCGGGTCGATGTTTCTCCAGACTGGTTCCGTGTTCGGGTCGGCCGCTACGCGAGCGAACACGCTGCAGAGACTAAGTTGCGTGAGATGAAGACCAAGCAGATAAATGGATTCGTCGTGCGGGCTCCCGATCGGTGAGTCGGGGCGCATCAACTCCGTTGATGCAGCAATACCGGGAGATCAAGGCGCGGCATCAGGACGCGATCTTGTTCTTCCGAATGGGCGATTTCTACGAGATGTTCTACGAAGATGCAGAGGTCGCATCGAGGACGCTCGGGCTCACTCTGACTTCGCGAAATAATGGCGGAGCCAGCGAGGTTCCTCTGGCCGGCGTGCCGGTAAAGGCAGCCGGCGAATACCTGAAACGACTAGTCCAGCACGGTTTTCGGGTCTCAATCTGCGAGCAGACTGAAGACCCGAAGTTGGCGAAGGGCATCGTCAAGCGGGAAGTGATCGAAACCGTAACTCGCGGTGCGGCATTCGCCGACGATCTCCTCGATGGTGCGCGTAATAACTATCTCTGCGCTCTACACCGATCTGGCGACATCATCGGCGTCAGCTGCACCGACCTGTCGACCGGTGAGCTGCGCCTCTCGATTGTTCCCACCGACGATCTCGATGCAACACTGGCGCGATTTACCCCCCGCGAAATAATCATCGCGCGTGGTGAAGATTTCGCCGGCTCGCTGAAAGGTCCAATCGGTGAGGAAGGACCGATGGTAACGGAGCGCGAAGCCTGGGAATTCGACTTTGCGTTGGCTCGAGACCAGCTGCTTCAACACTTTCACGTCGGATCGCTCGAGGCGTTCGCCATTGGAGACGGCGACGGCATAGCGATAAGCGCAACCGGCGCGTTACTGCGCTATCTGCGGGATCTGCAGCCGGCGGGCACACCGCACCTTGGTCGTCCAAAGATGGAACGTCCGGGTGGGGTAATGCCGCTGGATGAAATGACGCGGCGTAATCTCGAGCTCGTCGATTCGATGAGAGGTGAAGTGTCTGGAACGCTGCTCGCCGTGCTCGATCGAACGCTCACACCAATGGGCGCGCGGCTACTTCGTCACTGGCTGTTGGCGCCCCTCGTTGACCGGAGTCAGATAGAGCAACGTCTGAATGCCGTATCGGCACTGGGCGATGTTCTTGTCCGTGACGCACTGAGGGAGGCGCTCGACGGAGTGCGCGATGTCGAGCGCCTCGCAGGCAAGACGGCGGCGCTCCGGGCATCACCTCGCGATTTGCGTGCGCTTGGAGATTCACTGGGCCGAGTTCCACAAGTCAAAGCAGCGGTTGATCGGACTCGGTCGCCATCGACGAATGGCCACTGGGCATTCGCTCGACAAATGACGGCCTGGGATAACTGCGATGACCTCTGCAAAGAGATCCAGCAGATGCTCGTCGATCGGCCACCTGTGACAATTGGTGATGAGCCATCCATTCGAGATGGCGTTGATGGAGATCTCGACAACTGGCGCGGGTTGCGCGACGGAGGGAAAGACAGCATTGCGCAAATCCAGGCCGAGGAGCGCGCAAGAACAGGCATCAGCTCGTTAAAGGTTGGCTACAACAAAGTCTTCGGTTACTTCATCGAGATCAGCAACAGCAACAAGCATTTGATCCCCGCCGACTATCAACGCAGGCAAACGCTGACGGGTGCGGAGCGGTACGTGACTCCCTCGCTCAAGGAATACGAAGAGCATGTTCTTACCGCGGCCGAACGAGTCGAGGCGCGGGAGCGTGAGCTCTTCGAGGGGCTGAGGGCGAAGGTCGGCGCAGAGGTATTACGTCTTCAGACTCTGGCGCAGACAATCGCGGAGCTCGACGTCCTTGCCGCGCTCGCCGAAGCTGCCAGTCGTGAAGGGTATGTCCGTCCAGAGCTCAGTGACGATTTCGCGCTGGAGATCTCCGGTGGCCGGCATCCGGTTGTCGAGCGAATGATGCCGCGCGAGAAGTTCATCCCAAACGACACGACGCTGACCGAAGACGCGCGGATCATCATCCTCACCGGCCCCAACATGGCCGGCAAGTCTACGGTACTGCGTCAGGTCGGCCTGATCGTGCTGATGGCACAGGTTGGCAGCTTCGTTCCCGCGACACGAGCGCGCATTGGAGTTGTCGACAGGTTGTTCACTCGCGTCGGCGCGAGTGACAATCTCGTCCGCGGCCAATCGACCTTCATGGTTGAAATGTCCGAAACGAGCGCAATCCTTCATACTGCATCCCGCCGCAGCCTGGTTCTGCTCGACGAAATCGGAAGGGGTACGTCGACCTACGACGGCATTTCGATCGCCTGGGCCGTCAGCGAGCACCTGCACAACAGCATTGGCTGCAAGACCATCTTCGCGACGCACTACCATGAGCTGACTCAGCTCGCTGACAATTTAGAAGCAGTTCGCAACTATAATGTTCAGGTGCGGGAGATCGGCGATCAGGTGCTGTTCCTGCATCGTTTGCAGGTGGGCGGGGCAGATCGGTCCTATGGTATCGAGGTTGGCCGACTGGCCGGGCTGCCGACGCAGGTGCTCGATCGAGCCAAGGAACTACTGCACCTTCTGGAAGCGGAACAGATTGTGCCGCGAGCAAAGCGCGCTTCAGGCCGGGCCGGTACTACGGATGACCAACTGGCACTCTTCGGTGCGGCCACCCATCCTGTGATAGAAAAGCTGAAGCGCCTGCAGCCTGACAACATCACGCCACTGCAGGCTCTGGAAATGCTCTCCCGACTCGTCGACGAAGCGAAAAGTGAAAGGGAAACTAACTGAGATGTGGATTAGAACGCTTGCCGCTCTACTTGTTATCGGTTTGGCCGCGTGCAAGAAAGGCGAAGGCTCCGGCTTGCCGTTTCAAACGGTCGGACGGCAGCCCGACGTGGCACCGGTAATGTTGAACAAGGAGCTGCCGTTCCGTTATCCGCCTGCGTTGTACGCTCAGAAAGTTCAGGGCAACGTGACGCTGCGGATCTTCATCGACAGGGATGGTAGCATTATCCCCGACTCGACACGGATTGCCGAAACTTCCGGTTTCACAGCGCTCGATTCCGCAGCAATGAAGGGCTCGCGTGACCTCAAGTTCGAACCGGCCAAGACGCAGGGTCAGCCAGTGCCCGTATCGATTCTGCTACCGGTTTACTTTCGACATCCCGACGCGCCGCCTCTCGCCGGTGATTCGGTCATCAAGCGGGACACGACCGCGAGTAGCACACCCGCAGCCCCGCCGCCACCCAAAGTCGACACGCCCAAAGCACCAACGACAAAATCGCCCGCCACAAAGTCGACAAAGAGCACAAGCAAGCGGCGAACACGACGCTAATGAATCACGAACGAAACAAGGAGCCGTACAACAACGTCCTCGAGACGATCGGCTGGACGCCGCTCATCCGATTGAACTCGGTGACGCGCGGAATACGCACTCCGGTCTATGCCAAGGCGGAGTTCTACAACCCTGGTGGATCAGTCAAGGACCGGATCGGCCTGCCGATCATCGAGCGCGCCGAGCGTGAGGGAAAGCTCAAACCGGGTGGTACGATCGTCGAAGGAACCAGCGGAAACACGGGCGTTGGACTCGCGATCGCCGCGGCGCTGCGTGGTTACAAGTGCATCTTCACGATGCCGGATAAGATGTCACAGGAGAAGGTTCGCTTGCTCAAAGCGTTCGGCGCTGACGTGATCGTAACGCCGACTGCGGTGCCGCCTGATCACCCGGATAACTACGTGATGATGGCGAAGCGGATCGCGAAGGAAACGCCGAATGCAATTCTGGCGGACCAGTTCTACAACGAAGCCAATCCGGATGCGCATTATGCAACGACGGGCCCCGAGCTTTGGAAGCAAACCAACGGCAAGATCACTCACTTCGTCGGATCGGCAGGAACCGGTGGTACGCTCACCGGAGTAGGTCGCTATCTGAAGGAGCGAAACAAGAAGGTCAAAGTGATTGCCGGCGATCCAGTCGGGTCGATTCTCGCCGAGTATTGGCGGAGCAAGGGCAAGAACAAGATCGAGGGCGTGCCGTACAAGGTCGAAGGCATCGGCCAGGACAAACTGCCCGGCACGCTCGACATGAGTGTGATTGACGACTACTACAGCGTCAGCGATAAGGAATCATTCGCAATGGCCCGCCGTCTGACCCGCGAAGAGGGCCTGTTCGTGGGTGGTTCCTCGGGCCTGATCACCTCCGTGGCGCTCAAGATTGCGCGCGAGATCGATGATCCGAACGCAATGATCGTCACCATGCTGTGCGATACCGGTGAACGATACCTGTCGAAGCTGTATAGCGATGAATGGATGCGCGAGAATCAAATGCTCGATGTTCCGAAGGTCGCGCTGCACTCAGTACTTGGCAGAAAGAACGGTGGCGCGCCGGCAGTAGTCAGCGTGGCGCCGGGTGCAACCGTGCGCCAGGCGATTGGCCTGATGACATTGCACGATGTGTCACAGCTGCCGGTAATGGATGGAGCAAACTGCGTCGGCTCGGTCAGTGACTGGTCGTTGTCGCAGAAGAGTCTGGAGAATCCCAAACTGCTCGAGACGCCGGTGAGTGAGATCATGGATTCACCGTTCCCCATGGTTGCATCCGACCAGCCTGTCGACAGCGTCGTCAAACTATTGTCAAAGGCGAACCCCGCGGTGCTGGTGCAGGAGCACGGCGTAGTTCAGGGGATCGTCACCCGATCGGACATGCTGCACTTCATGATGTCGCGCTAACGATCAATCAATCCAATGAAAATTACGGTACTAATGGGGGGCACCTCCTCCGAGCGAAACGTGTCTCTCGCTTCAGGAATCAGAATTGTGGAAGCGTTGCGCAGTCGGGGCCACAGTGTAACGGCTCTCGACCCGGCAAAAGGTGTGATAAGCTCCGCTGAGGAGCGTTCACTGGCGACGGGTAAGGTCGGAGCAGAGCCACCCTCGCTCGACGCATTGTCAAAATTTGCCGAAGGCGCATTTCTGCCCAACCTGACTTCAATGAAGGAATTGAAGGATGCCGACGTAGTATTTCTCGCGCTTCACGGTGGTCAGGGAGAGGATGGTACCATCCAGGCTCTGCTCGACATGGCGCATGTGAAGTACACGGGCAGCGGTCACTTATCCAGTGCATTGGCGATGGACAAGGATTTGTCCAAGAAGCTGTTCAGAGAAGCGGAAGTGAAAACGGCTGATTGGTTGATGTCACCGGTAACCACCGAGCAGGTGGAGGGAATGCTCAGCCTGCCCGTCGTGGTCAAACCATCCAAGCAAGGGTCCACCGTCGGGCTGAGCCTGGTAAAAAAGCGCGAGGATCTGGCGCCAGCGATCGAGGAAGCGGGCAAGTATGACGACGAAGTAATGATCGAGCGCTTCATCCCGGGACGGGAGCTTACCGTCGGGATTCTGGGTGAAGTGGCGCTGCCGGTGGGAGAAATTCTGGCGAAACACGAGATTTACGATTATGAGTGCAAATACACCGCGGGGATGGCGACCGAAGAGTTCCCGGCCAAGCTGTCGCCCGAAGCAACTGAGAAAGTGCAGCAGCAGGCTGTTGCCGCATTCAAGGCGCTCAAGCTGCGCGGGTATGCGCGCATAGACTTCAGACTCACCACCGAGGGTGAGTTTTATTGTCTGGAGGCGAACACGTTGCCCGGGATGACGGAGCTCAGTCTGATACCACAGGGAGCTGCCGCGATGGGAATCGGTTTTCCGGAGCTCTGTGAGCGGATCGTAAGACTCGCGCTTGGCTAGTTGGAGAAGGAACCCATTACGGTCCGCTGGGTTCAAACACTTAGTAGTCTTTTGCGCAGGGTGGGATGAGCGAGCCGTACGACACTTCCGATTCGCCGCGCGTAACACGCGCAGTTCAGTGGCTTCTTGCACTGAACATCGGCGTTTATTTCCTGCAGCTGACGCTGTTTGGATCGGACGCGATTTATTCCGCGCTCGCGCTCGATCCTGCCCGGTTCCCCGCCGACTGGTGGACAGTCCTGTCGTACATGTTCGTGCATGCGTGGCTTGCGCATCTGGCGTTCAACATGTTCACGCTATGGATGTTCGGGCCGCGACTGGAGCACGAGTGGGGCACGCGTACCTTCGTGTGGTTCTATCTCTGCTCTGGAATTGGTGGTGCCGTAGCCCATTTGCTCTTCGCGCAGCACACGTCCGTGATTGGCGCATCGGGCGCGATCAGCGGCGTGCTCGTCGCGTACGCACTGCGCTGGCCTGACGAGGAAGTCTACCTGTTCGGTGTAATTCCGATGCGGTCACGCTGGCTGGTGGTGGCACTGCTGGCGATGAACATCATCTTCGCACTGTCGCCCAGTTCGCGAATTGACTGGACTGCACACGTTGGTGGAATGGCATTCGGCTGGGTCTTTCTCAAGCTTTACTCGGTCGGCGGCATCAACAGAGTGCGCGGCTGGGTTTCCGCGGTGCCGGATGAAACAGAGGATATGCCGAGGGCAGTGCCTCGAAATCGGTCTCCAATGCGTGATCGTGCAGCAGGGGTCGATGAAGTGATCGAGCGCAGCAATGCAGTCGTCCTCCGCGAGAGCAAGCCGATTCAGCACGTGCCGAAGCAGGACTCACCCAAGGACTACGCTGCGAAGGTCAATCGGCTGCTGGACAAGATCTCCCAGTTCGGGATCGAGAGCCTGACTCGTGATGAGCGTCGCCTACTCGAGGAAATGTCCCGAAAGCTTCGCCAGGAAGACTGAGTCACCGACTAATTGAGGATTGCAGACAACATCTGCATCCGTGCATCGTTCGGGAATGCCCAGACCCGAACTGCTGGAAACCTTCGACAATCCCTACGCCGATCGTGACTACGAGATCCACATGGATTGCTCGGAGTTCACATCGTTATGCCCACTGGGCGGGATTGAGAGCGATGCCGAGGAGTTAGCACTGCTCAAAGGCGGCGCGCCTGATTTCGGCACAATTCGTATCACGTATGCGCCGGCAAGAAAGTGCATCGAGCTGAAAAGCCTCAAGCTCTATCTCTGGAGCTTTCGCAACGACGGCATTTTCTACGAGCGCGCCGTAAATCGAATCCTGGACGACCTCGTTGCCAACGCCGAGCCGAAGTGGATACGGGTAGTAGGAGACTTCAACGTACGTGGCGGAATCAAGTCGGTGATTACTGCTACGCACGGCCAGAGTCCCGGTTGATTACCATCACCGAGGCGTTTTAATTGTTGGTCCGGACATCACGTCCGGTGCTCGGGCTAGGTAGCTCAGTTGGTAGAGCAGCGGACTGAAAATCCGCGTGTCGGCGGTTCGATTCCGTCCCTAGCCATAAAGTAGAATCAAATGCGAACGGCGGCCGACCTGGCCGCCGTTTTCTTTTCCTGCCACCTCGGCGGCGGAAAGATGACTGCCGACTATGCGCCGCCTAGCGTTGAAGTAATACTGCTGATTAAAGTGGCTTCTCGCGTAATGGCAGCGGCGGCGCGTTCAATCTCACGATCCGCATCCTGCCATTGCCCCTGCTCAATTGCTTCGCGTACACCCGGAATTGTCTTCACGCCGTAGCCGGTGTAGAAGCCAGGCGCGTAAAGCATATGCACGTACCACGGCCTGTTTTTGAGACCTTCTGTCGAGGTCAGTGCTCGTTCTGCCTGGATCAGTTTTTCGTTGGCGGCTTTCGCGACAGACGAACGACCAGAACTGATCGTACTGGCGTACGCTCTCTCATAGCGTGACGCAGCACTCTTCAGAGAATCGAGGGAGTTCAGCAGGGGCGCAAAATTGAGCTGAGGTGCAGGCGCTTGTCGCTGCGGTGCGGTCGTCGGGTCACGCGGATCGCTGGTGAACTTATAAACGCCCTCATCGATCGCGCGATTACGGTCGGCGATCTGCTCGGCGCGACGGTCGCGCAGTGACTGAAGATCCTTGACGTAGGTTTGAATCGTTTCCGCGAGATTATTGAAGCTGAACGGCAAAAGATCCGCATTGGCGAGACGTAGCACGGTGATTCCGCCGACCTGAGCGAGGGCCTTCTCGTAGACGAAGGAAGAATCGCTAAAGTGCGTGAACCAGTAGAAGTCGTCGTAAATGGAATGGTAGATACCGCCATCATCCTCGCCATCGTAGCCAATGTTCAGCGAGGCGACGCCGAGGTGGTCGAGGAAGGAGGAGTAGTCAGAACCGGAGCCGAGCGCTCCGATTCGCAGGTCGTCTCGCTCGCGTGCGTCTTTTCTCGCCTCGGGTGGGCCATCGACAATTCGTCTTGCCTGAATGCGCTTCCAGGAGCTAACACCTGATTCCGGATCCTGAACATCCATCGCAACACCGTTCATGAACTTCTCGAGCGAGTGCGAACCATCGATGTCGAGGTAGCCGCGGCTATTTGTATCGCTGTTGAGATAGGCGACGGCGTGTGCCTTCAATTCGTCAGCGTGTGCTTCGACCCATTCGGTGGATCCAAGTAAGCCCGGCTCTTCGCCATCCCAGGCGGCATAGATGATCGTGCGTTTTGGCCGCCAGCCCTGCTTGTAGAGTGTGCCGAGCGCACGTGCCTCCTCGAGCTCGGCGACCAGGCCGGAAATTGGATCCTGCGCACCGTTGACCCAGGCGTCATGGTGATTTCCGCGGATTACCCACTGGTCTGCCTCGGTCGTCCCCGGCAATCTGGCGATTACATCGTAGAGAGTCTTGAGACCCCAATCCGATTTGACGCGCAGATGTACTCGAGCAGGCCCAGCACCCAGTCGATAAGTAATTGGCAGACCGCCGCGCCACGCGGATGGCGCCAGTGGACCGGCAAGCGCTGCGAGCAACGGCTGTGCATCGCCGTAGGAGATTGGAAGAACCGGAATTTTGGTAATCGTCGGAGCTTCCGCGACGGTCAAACGCTTCGCCGATTTGATTGCGCCGATGCCCGGTGTGAGCGGATCTCCGGGGTAGGTTGGCATATCAGCAACCGATCCGCGCTGGACACCCTGTGCGGGTCGCATCGGCCCATTGGGAAATACATCGCCGCCGGCGAAGCCGTCATCGCGCGGATCCGAATAGATAAGGCAGCCGATTGCACCATGCTCGGCGGCGACTTTCGGCTTAATGCCTCGCCAGGATCCACCGTATTTGGCGATGACAATGGCACCTCTGACGGAGATGCCGCGCCGTTCGAGTTCTTCGTAGTCGGCAGGGATGCCGTAGTTGACGAACACCAATGGACCGGTGACGTCACCGTCTACCGAGTAAGCGTTGTACGGAGGGAGTTGTTCCGCCTGCTGGCCCGACGTTGGATCGGATGGCAGCGCTGTTTCCTGCAGCGACGCCTTGAATTGAGTAGGTGCAACGAGCTCGACGATCCTTTCAATCGGGGTTGGGAAAAGAACGTCGAAGTTCTCGATGTGCGCCTCCCAGCCGTACGATTTGAATTCGCTGAGAATCCATTCCGCGTTCTCCCTGTCGTACGGCGATCCGACATGGTGTGGACGTGCGCTCAAGCGTTGCATCGCGGTGCGCATACGCGCGCCGTCGGGCATCGACTTGAAACGCGTCTCCAGATCACGCTCCGCCTGGGTCGATTGTGGGAAGAAACCGCGTAGCGGGGTGTCAGCAGGGGCGGGAACCAAAGCGAGACCGGCCGCGGAAGCGAAAACAGCGACGAGTGATGCGCGCATCAGCTTTCTCCGACTTGAAGCGTTCTTCAGAATGGAAGCGAAGAAAAAAAGAGACGCTGAAATTACTTCAGCGTCCCACGTTCAGTCATTGCTGGCGATTTTTTCGCGCCGGTTGGGTCTGGATGCCTCAGGCGGCGGATTACTTGAATGGCCTGGGGCTGTGTCTTCGAGCGGAATCCAGCGTTCGGCCCAATTGCCAATCTCCCGAAGCGCGTCCTGGAGCTCACGCCCCTTCCTGGTCAGCTCGTACTCGACCCTGACCGGTGTTTCCGGAACGACCGACCGGAGGACGAGGTCTTCAGCCTCGAGTGAGCGCAGTCTCTCTGAGAGCATCCTGTCGGTGATATCCGGGATGGCAGCCTTGATCGATGCATAGCGGGTGCGACCCTCCAGCAGGGTGCGAAGGATAGCGCCCGTCCACCGACTACCGATGAGCTCGATGGCGCGGTGGAAGCGTGAGCAGACGTGAGCAACCGCTGGTTGGGAATTTTCTGCCATGGTCCGAAGTTATAATTCTGGCCCCTTGACACAAGGAGCTTACTAAAATATACTAACCAACTATTAATAAGCCAAGGGTCGGAGAGTGGTACCCTGGCTCAACGGACCAAAGAAAGGGGATAGTATGACAGCAGTTCAGGCTGCTCCGACCGGGGCAAAGACGGTGTGGAAGCTCGATCCAGCTCACACCCTCGTGGAGTTTTCCGCAAAGCATTTGATGATCTCAACTGTTAAGGGTCGTATTGCCGGCGTTGAAGGCTCAATCCTGCTTGATGAGAAAGAGCCGTTTAACTCCACGGTTGAGGTAACTCTCGATGCGAAAACGCTCGATACGCGCATCGAGCAGCGCGATCAGCATCTTCGCTCTGGAGATTTCCTCGATGTGGAAAAGTTTCCAGTAATCAAGTTCAACAGCACCGACATTCAGGGAGACGAGCAGAATTTCAAGCTGACCGGCGACCTGACGATTCGCGACATCACTCGACCCATTACACTTGACGTGACGTACGAAGGGCGGACGAAGGATCCATGGGGCGGGGAACGCGTCGGCTTCAGCGCGACTGGAAAGCTGGATCGACGGGCCTACGGGCTAACGTGGAATGTCGTTCTGGAAACAGGCGGACTAACTGTTGGGAACGACATCAAGATTCAGATCGAGGTCGAAGCGATTAAGCAGGGCTAATTAGATAAATATCTATCTAACGAAAAGGCGGGCCTGAGAATCGGCCCGCTTTTATTTTTCCAGTATGTGCGCTGCTCATACGCCTCGCTTGCGACCCGTCACTCCCATATTCCTGGTCGCGGTCCTCGTAGCCGGCGCTCAGCAGCCACACCCAAGCATCGCCGAACCAGCGCCGCGAGTTAGACAACAACTAAACCACGAGCCAGTCGACGTAATAGTCGTCGCGCACGGCGACGATTGGCAGGTCTTCATGGGCGATGCTGTCGTCGAAAGGATAAAGTCCGGACGACGGCCGATCTTCATCTATCTGACGGCGGGTGATCACGGTCGCGACGCGGTGTACTGGCGACAGCGTGAATTGGCAGCACTGCAGTCAACGCGGATTGCGCTCAGGATCGCTGATTCGACCGCACGATGCGACTCCGTGTCGGTGAGACAACACAGGATCACTCGCTGCGAGCTCGGCGCAAGCGATTCGTATTTCCTGCGATTGCCGGACGGTAATCGAAATGGCAGCGGATTCGCTCGCAACAGATTTGAAAGCCTGCGAAAGCTGCGCGCCAAGCGCGTGTCGTCTGTGACTGCTGTCGACAGCAGCGCACGCTACACGGATTGGCAGGACCTGAGCGCAACAGTCTCCTCGTTGGTGCGTATGGTTGCTGATTCAGCCGGCTCGGGCCTGGTGCTACATACGACGGATCCGAGTATTCGCATCAATCCGCACGACCACTACGATCATCGCATGGCTGGAAAGCTGATCGAGACTTTGCTACGCGCGAACGCGTGGCAGGGCCGGTACTATGTTGGGTATGCTCTGGCGACACGAGCTCCGAATAGGACAACGCTGCAGCGTCAGGAAAAGACAGAAGTGTTCTCGGCGTACGATCGTGAGATGAAGCTGATTAACCCGGCATGGAGCGCCTATGGTGAGCACCCCGGTTTCTACAGCGAATGCATGGAGCGCACGTATTCCCGACCTGTCAGCAGCGTATCAGTCAGACTGCGAACGACTCGTTGATCGCATTCACCTTGACGACGTGTGTGTTGGCGCGGCGATTGTTCACACTCACCGATTATCAATCGCCACGGCAGCCGTAACAGCCTACGTTTTGCGAGCTAACCCGGTTTTTTTTTAGGAGATCATAGATGCGACGAGGTCTATTGATATTGTCAGCGATTGCATTCGTAGCGACGAAAGCAGTAGCGCAATGTCGAGTCGAGAGCAGCAGCAACGAAGGCAGGCTGCTCGCTTTTTATACTGCGCCGATCGCCTTTTCGATGGCGACGGCTCCCGAAGTTCTGCCGCCCGCGAGTATAAGGATCGGTGCCGAAGGCGAGTACATCCCAAAACCTGATCCGGCAATCGAGCGAACTGGTTTGTGCTTCACTCAGAAGAGCGAGCATACTTCGCTGTCACCGGTTTTCGGGCGCCCACGCATTACGATTGGTGGCCCATTCGGCTTCGCGCTCGAGGCCGCCTATCTGCCGCCGGTGACGATCGCTCGTGCAACGCCAAATCTTTTCAGTTTTGCCGTATCGCATTCTCACCATTTCAGCGTCGGTCCAGCCGTCTCGGGTACGACACTCTCGCTGCGGGTTCACGGCACGTTCGGCAACGTGAAGGGTCCGATCACGTGTCCTCGGTCATCGCTTCAGCAGTCAAATCCTACACTGCCGTGCTACGGTACGTCTCCGTCAAAAGACACGTTCCATCCGGACATGTTCGGCGCGGAAGCGGCGGTCGGATTCGCACCAGGCGGCGGAAGCATTTCGTGGTATGGTGGTGCCGGCGCGAATCGTATCGACCCGCACTTTCAGGTCGGATTCACGGATGCCAATGGGAACGTAGATCGCACGGAGGTCGTGCTCCGCGATCCTGTGATTCGCGCGACGGTGTTTGGCGGTGTCACAGCCGTCCTGCGCAGTATTCTGGATGTGGGCGCACAGGTTTACTCCGTTCCATCTGATGCAACGCTGTTCCGTCTGATGGGGGGAATCCGCGTTCGCTAGCTCAGCATTCCTATCTTCCGCGCGGCATGGAACCTGTACCTCCTGCTTCCAAACAGGAGGAGAGATGAAAACGAATTGGCAGCATCAAAAGGACGCGATCACCACGGATCAGAAGAATCGCGTCGATGACGAGCACATTCATGAGCTCGACAAGCAGCACCTAAAACAAAGTGAGAAGCAAGCCACTCCGGCTGCGGAGCCCGGGAAGAAGGGGAACGACTAGGACTTGAGGAGCCTGCCGAACGTGTCCGGATCGGTCGGCAGGGTGAAGGACCTGATGCGATAGCGGGAAGCGAGCCTCGTTACTTCAGTCTCCATGCGGGATGGACTGAACAGAATTGGCTCGCCACCGCCTTCCCTGATCAACTCGATGGTTTCGGCCGTACAGTCGGCATGATCGCAGTCGATCAGAACGGGAATTTGGGCGTGGCCGAGCGCATCGGTGACGGTTTCGCCGTCTGCCAGGAAGCGCGGTTTCATTCCGCGGAGCTCGACCATCAAACCCAACAGCGCTGCGACCACTTCTTCGCGCGCGAGAATCAACACATTACCCAAAAGACCAGCCGCAAGGATTCGGACCGTGTCGACGCGGCAACTTGTGGACCCGAGTGACCGCTAGCGCACCGTCGTCACGCCTGATATTGTTTGGGAACAAATGTCCACCGGCCAGGGGAATCACTGGTAACCGGTGACGGCACTCTTTTCCCGTAAGCCGTTTGAGCTCACTTTCAGAAAGTCTTATGAAGGAGTTACAGTCGGCGCTTGCGGAGCAACTACGAAAGCCCGACGAGGTCGCGCCCGAACTCCACTCTCTACTCGCGCGAGTTGCGCGTGAAGCGCGTGAAAAAAGCATTCGCCCCGAGGAGCTGCTCGTTAGTTTCAAGCGGCTGTGGAACTCACTCGCGGAATCGATGCGGCCGCACACAGCAGATCAATACGAGCGGATTCGACAGGATCTGGTGACGGCTTGCATCAAGGCGTATTACGCCGAGTAGAAGAACCGGGATATTTTGCGGATGTGCGCGGCACATCTTTGGCGTGAGTACGTGACGTGGCAACAGCAATCCCGCCCAAGGCTCCACCAACATTCCTGAGTCGAGTCTTTCGCCGTTCGAGAAACGGTGCCGGTGAAGAATTAGTCGGCCCCATTCGCGGCGAAGTACTCGGTCTCGAGCGACTAGGTGAGCGCGCGCGAGCAGTCGCGCGCGGGCACCATCTGCTGCCGGCGCGCAAGCAGCGGGGATCAGGTCCGCTGCTTCTTCGTCTCGAGGATACCAAACAGGTACTCGACAGGGTCTATCACGAGCTCAATAGCGGCGCCGAGCGCGGCCTCGACATCAGTCCGGCCGGTGACTGGCTGTTGGACAATTTTTACATCGTCCAGGAGCACATTCGGGAAATCCGCACCAGCCTTCCGAAAGGCTATTACGAGGAGCTGCCCAAGCTCGCGACCGGATCGCTTGCCGGTTATCCACGTGCTTACGAAGTAGCGATCGAGCTAATCGCGCATACCGAGGGTCACCTCGACCTCGATAACATCACGCTGTTCGTGCGCGAGTATCAGACAGTCACGCCGTTGCGAATGGGCGAGTTGTGGGCGATTCCGACAATGCTCCGACTCGGCCTCGTTGAGAACATCCGCCGGATGGCGTTGCGCGTTGCAGCAAGGCTAAAGGAAGTCGAATCAGCCGACGCTGCCGCGACGACGCTTCGAGAAGCGAGCGAACAATCGCAGCAGGCGCTGGCGAAAGCGCTTGCTGCATTCGTCGACGATCACCCTCAGTTCACACCGACCTGGGTTGCTCGCTTTTTACAACAGGTTCGTTCCTACCAGACGAATTTCACTCCGCTCATCTGGCTCGAGCAGTGGATCGCCGAGGATGGACCGAGCGCCGAGGAAGCGGCCACCAGATCAAATCGTCGTGTTGCGCTCACACAGGTAACCGTCGCCAACAGCATTACGAGCCTGCGCACGATCTCGCGGCTCGACTGGAAGGATTTCGTCGAATCGCAAAGCGCGACCGAAAAACTTCTGCGACAGGATCCGAGTGGTCACTACGCGTCGATGACGTTTGGAACGCGAGATCACTACCGCCACATCGTCGAGCATATCGCGAAGCGGACGAAGAAGCCCGAAGAGGAAATCGCCGCGGAAGTAGTCTCGCTCGCCCAGCTTGCCGACCCGGGTGATGCGCGCCATGCGCATGTCGGTTTCTTCCTGGTCGATAAAGGTCGTCGTGTGCTGGAGCAGCGGGTCGGTTATACGCCGCCGCCAGGCGAATGGATCTATCGATGGACGCAACGTCATCCGAACACGCTGTACTTTGGCGGCATCACGCTGTTCACGATGATGGCGATGGCGGTGCTCCTCGAGATGGCCGAGCGCGCGCCAGTGGCAGTGCAGGTAGTCCTGGCGTTGCTTGCGCTGATCCCGGCGAGCGAGATCGGGATCAGTGTCATCAATCAGCTGATAACGCTGCTGATGCCACCGCGTGTGCTGCCGAAGCTCGAGCTGCGCGACGATGGGATCCCCGAGGAGTACATGACGGCGGTGGTGGTGCCGACACTGCTTGGAAGTGTACACGCGGCGGAAGAAGCGCTCGAACACCTCGAAGTTCAGTACCTGGCTAATCGGGATCCGAATCTTCAGTTCGCGATACTCAGCGATTTCACGGATTCGCCCACCGAGCATCGAGATGGAGACCAGGAAATACTGGCGGCCGCGAGTGCCGGTATCAAAACGCTCAACGCCAAGTACAGGACGGGGGATGAAGATGTGTTCTTCCTCTTTCACCGGCCCCGGCTCTGGAATCGCAAGCAGAATGTCTGGATGGGTTGGGAGCGGAAGCGTGGAAAGCTGGCGCAGTTCAACCAGTACATGCGGGGTGGCGCTCCCGATGCTTTCAACACGATCATCGGTGATACGAGTCGGCTGAAATTCGTCCGCTACGTCATCACGCTGGATTCCGACACGGTTTTGCCGCGCGACGCAGCGCATTTGCTCGTCGGCACGATCGCACATCCTTTGAACCGCGCCTTCTACGACGACTCACTGGGCCGTGTAACAGAAGGCTATGGAATCATTCAGCCACGAGTCGGCGTATCGCTGACGAGTGCGTATCGGTCCTACTTCGCGGCCATTCACTCCGGTCACCCCGGGGTCGATCCATACACGACCGCAGTGTCGGATGTGTATCAGGATCTCTACGGCGAAGGAAGCTTCACCGGGAAGGGCATCTACGATGTCGACGCGTTTGAAGAGGCAACGCACGGACGGTTCCCGGAGAACACGCTACTCAGCCACGATCTGATCGAAGGAAACTGGACGCGTGCCGGGCTCGCGACCGACATCGAAGTCTACGACGATTATCCGGCCCGATATCTCACCTACACCAGGCGTAAACACCGCTGGATTCGCGGCGACTGGCAACTACTCGGCTGGCTGAAGGGAACCGTGCCTGGTCCCGACGGTCCGATGAAGAATCGACTGTCGGCGATATCGCGCTGGAAGATCTTCGACAATCTGCGCCGCAGTCTCGTCGAGATCTTCCAGCTGGCGCTGCTGATCGTCGGCTGGTTCCTGCTGCCAGGATCGATTCTGCCGTGGACAGTGACGGTCCTCGTCGCAATCGCATTCCCGTGGTTATTCTCGTTGACGATTTCGTTGATGCGTCCGCCGCGCGATCAATCGTGGCTCGCCTACTATATAGCTGTCGGTCGCGACGCGATCACCAACGTGCAGCAGTTTATCCTCGCACTGGTCTTCCTGCCTCACCAGGCAGTCGTCTCGGCCGACGCGATATCGCGAACGCTATACCGTCTCTTCTTCAGCCATCGAAATCTCCTCGAATGGCAGACGGCATCGCAGGTCGAGCGCGCACTGGGAGTGGGGTCACAGCTCGAGACGTGGCGCAAGATGTGGCCTGTTACCGCGTTCTCGATCGTGATCGGTGTGATGATTCTGCTGCACCTGACGATGGGGGCTGGAGCATCATCTGCTCAGCGCTTCCTGTTCGTGCTAGCCAGCTTGCCACTCATTCTCGTGTGGCTGGCCAGCCCGAGTATCGCGTTCGCGCTCAGTGCTCCGGCGATTCTGGGCGAGATTCGGCTGAGTGAGAGCGAGCGACAGGCAGCAACACGTTATGCGAAGCTGCACTGGGCGTTCTTCGAGAAGTTCGTCACCGAAGACACGCACTGGCTGGCACCTGACAATTTTCAGGAAGATCCGGAACCGGTCGTAGCGCGCCGCACCTCGCCGACCAACATCGGCTTGCAGCTCCTCTCGACAGTGAGTGCCGCGGATCTTGGCTTCATCACGCGGGCTGAGATGATCGATCGACTCGAGCGCGTTTTCCGCTCGCTCGAGCGCATGCGCCGCTTCCACGGTCACTTTTTCAACTGGTACGACCTCAACGAGCTGCGCGTACTGGAACCCGCGTACGTATCGACGGTCGACAGCGGTAACTTCGCCGGCCATCTGATCGCGCTGAAGCAGGCGTGCTACGAGATGATGAAGAAAAAGGAGATCGACGAGCCGGCCGCGAAACGCCTGCACGCGATCGCCGAGCGCGCGCACGCGTACGCCATCGAAATGGATTTCCGATTCCTCTACGACGAGAAGCGCAAGCTCTTTACGATCGGATATCACATCGGCAGCAACACCGTCGACAACTCGTACTACGATCTGCTCGCTTCCGAGTCGCGCCTGGCATCGTTTATCGCAGTAGCGAAGGACGATGTTTCGGTCGATCACTGGTTCCGGCTGGGTCGCTCCCTAACGACTGCCGCGGGAACGCGGACACTGCTGTCGTGGAGCGGCAGCATGTTCGAGTACCTGATGCCTGCGCTGGTGATGCAGACGTTCCCCTTAACGCTGCTCGACCAGACTCACAAAGGCTGCGTCAAGCGGCAGATCACCTATGGCGCAGAGCGTGGAGTGCCATGGGGCGTGTCCGAATCAGCGTACGCGGTTCGCGACAGGTCGTACACCTACCAGTACCGCGGATTCGGCGTTCCCGATCTTGCGTTGAAGCGCGGACTGAGCAAGGAGCTGGTCGTTGCGCCCTACGCAACTTTGCTGGCGATGCTCGTCGAGCCGCACGTATCGCTCAAGAATCTTGCAACCCTCGAGCAGGAGGGCGCACTCGGCCCGTACGGCTTCCGCGACGCGCTCGACTACACGCGCCCCTCGCCCGGCTCGCGGAAGACGGTGGTGTGCACGTTCATGGCGCATCACATCGGCATGAGTATCGTCGCGCTCGACAATGCGCTGAATCAGCAGGTGTGGCCGCGGCGGTTCCATACGGACCCGTTGGTTCGCTCGGCGGAGCTGGTACTGCAGGAGCGGATTCCGCGCCGGCTTACGGTGCAGGATGTACAGGGTGACGACGTCGCACGCGTGCCGAGCGAGATGGAGAAGCCAGCGGTGCGCGAGATCGAGACGCCGCATACTCCGCAGCCGGTCGTCGGTATTCTCGGCAACGTGCCGTATACGACACTGATCACAAATGCCGGCGGTGGATTCAGCCGATACGGGAATCTCGCGGTCACTCGGTGGCGTCACGACAGCACGCGCGACAATTACGGGCAGTGGTGTTATGTAAAGGATCTGAGCACGGGACATGTGTGGTCGACGGCACACCAACCCTCGGGCACCGAGCCGCAATGGTATCGCGTGCTGTTTGCGAGCGATCGCATCACGTTCATACGACGCGACGGCGACATAGACACGGTGACAGAGATCGCCGTCGCGTCCGATGACGCAGCTGAAGTGCGGCGAATCATTCTCACCAACCGCTCGCTACAGCCGCGGGACATTGAGCTCACCAGCTACGCCGAAGTGGTGCTGGCGCCGCCCGAAGCGGATCGGATGCATCCAGCTTTCGCGAACCTCTTCGTGCAAACCGAATTTCTCGAAGGGAAAGCGGCATTGCTGGCGACGCGTCGTCCGCGCTCGGCGACAGAGGCGGCATTGTGGTGCGCTCATGTGGTGGCGACCGGCCCGGAAGTCGTCGGAACCGTAAGCTGCGAAACTGATCGGGCAAAGTTCGTCGGTCGTGGCCGATCGGTAAGAAACGCCCAGGCGCTCGATGAGGGTGCGGCGCTATCAGGGACAGTCGGAGCAGTGCTGGATCCGATTTTTTCGCTGCGCATACGCTTACGAATTCCGCCCGGGGCTTCGGCGAACGTTGCATTCACGACATTCGTAGCAGCGAACAAGGAGAGGGCGCTCGAGCTCGCCGATCTGTATCACGATCCGTACAGCGCGCGGCGCGCCCTGGACTTGTCATGGGCGCAAGCACAGGCGGAACTCCGTGATCTGGGGATCGCGCCCGCGGACGCAGCGCTGTATCAGGATCTAGCCGGCCACTTGATGTTTCCGCATCCGGGATTCAGGCCCGCGCAAAGTGCGGTCGAACAAAATAAGCTAGGCCAACAGGCGCTCTGGTCTCTCGGAATCTCGGGCGACTGGCCGATTCTGCTGGCGATGATAGAGAGTCCCGTCGGTATGCCGAGTGTGCGGCAGCTGTTGCGAACGCATCACTACTGGCGATTGAAGGGAATCACATGCGATCTCGTGATTCTCAACATGCACCCGGCGACGTACATGCAGGAGCTGAGTGACGAGCTGCTGGCGACGGTGATGGCTTCGAGCGAAGCCGGGTTACTCGATCGTCCGGGCGGGGTGTTCATCCGCCGTGCCGATCTGCTGAAGCCGGAAGACATCACACTGCTCACGGCGATGGCGCGCGTGCAGGTGAATTGTGACGGACTCGGGCTCGGCAACTTCCTCGAATTCCCGGGCGTGGAAGACCGGTATCCACCGAAGCTCGAGATCATGAATCGCGACATCGTCCCGCTCGGTACGGTGCCGATTCACGCGGACGCTGCAGATCCGGGAACAGGGCTGCAGTGCTTCAATGGACTCGGCGGATTCAACGACAAGGGCGAGTATGAGATTCACCTGACGGGAAGCGATTATCCGCCCGCACCTTGGGTGAATGTCGTCGGAAACCCGGCGGGCGGATTCATCGTCAGCGAAGGCGGCAGCGGAACGACGTGGGCCGGCAACAGCTTCTTTTATCGGATTTCGCCGTGGCACAACGATCCCGTGCGCGATCCGTCGAGCGATTGCGTGTTCCTCCGTGACGACGCAAACGGTGATTTGTGGACGGCGACGCCGTGCCCGATCCGGCAACCGAGTCCATACAAGGTTCGTCATGGTGCCGGTTACTCGGTGTTCGAGCACTCACACAAATCGCTGGCGACGTCATTCCGCCTCGGTGTCGCCGAGCAGGATCCGGTGAAGATCACCGTGCTGACGCTGCGCAACGACGGTGTGACGCGGAAGAGGCTGACTATCACGTGGTACGTGGAGTGGGTGCTCGGTACAACGCGTGAGCTTACGCAGTATCAGATCCGAACGAGCTTCGACGAAGCAACGCAATCGATGTTCGCGAGGAATTACTTCGATGCGCAGTTCGCATCGATGGTTTCCTTCGCGTCGATCAGTGAACGTGTCGCGTACTACACAGCTGACCGCCGCGAATTCCTGGGCAGGAACGGCACGATCTCAAGTCCGGCCGCGCTGGAGCGAGCAGGATTGTCCGGTTCTGTCGGAGCGACGATCGACCCATGCTGTGCGCTTCAGGCGAGCGTGACGATCGAGCCGGGCGAAACCAAAGAGATCGTAATGCTGCTGGGCGCGGCTGACGGTGAGGACGCGGTCCGAGAGCTGATCGCGAAGTATCGCGCGCCGGCCGATGCGAAGACCGCAGTTCAGGCGAACGTCGACAGCTGGGAACGTCGCCTGGAGGCGGTGAAAGTGAAGACGCCGGAGCCGACATTCGATCTCATGCTGAATCGCTGGTCGTTGTATCAGGCGTTGTCGTGTCGTATGTGGGCGCGCTCAGCGCTATACCAATCGAGCGGTGCGTTCGGTTTCCGCGACCAGCTTCAGGATGTGATGGCGTTCGTCTACGCGGATCCGGAGATAGCGCGCGAGCACATCATCCGTGCTTCAGGCCGACAATTTGTCGAAGGCGATGTGCAACACTGGTGGCACCCGCAGAGCGGACGGGGCGTGCGCACTCGTTTTTCCGACGACCTGGTTTGGCTGCCGTATGTGATCGACCACTACGTCAACATCGCCTGCGACACGGGAATCTTCGATGTCGAAGTTCCGTATCTAACGATGCGTGAGCTCAATCCCGACGAGCACGAAGTGTACGATTTGCCCAAGGTCTCCAGTGAGACGGGTACGATCTACGATCACTGCGTGCGCGCTTTGCGCAGAGCGACGACGAAGGGACAGCACGGCCTGCCGTTGATTGGAAGCGGTGACTGGAACGATGGTATGAACCGCGTCGGCATCGAAGGGAAGGGAGAGAGCGTTTGGCTCGCGTGGTTCCTGATCACGACGCTGCGCAAGTTCGCTACACATGCAGAGCGTCGCGGCGATTCAGCGATGCGTGACGAGGTGCTGGCGAAGGCAGACGAGTACGCCGAAGCAATCGAGCGCTCGGCGTGGGACGGCGAATGGTATCGTCGCGCGTACTTCGACGATGGATCTCCGCTTGGATCGCGCACGAGCGACGAGTGCAAGATCGACGCGATCGCACAGAGCTGGAGTGTGATCTCGGGCGCTGGCCGCCCGGACCGGACGCGCCAGGCGATGGAGTCACTCAACAAGTATCTGGTGCGTGACGATGCGCGACTGATAATGCTGTTGACTCCGCCATTCGACAAAACGACGCACGACCCGGGGTACATCCAGGGCTACCTGCCCGGCGTGCGTGAGAACGGAGCCCAATACACGCACGCCGCACTGTGGTCAGTTCTTGCGACGGCGCTGCAGGGTGAAGGTGATCACGCGTTCAAGCTGTTCCAGATGCTGAATCCGATCACGCACTCCGATACTCCAGAAGGAGTCGACACTTACAAGGTCGAACCGTACGTCGTCGCGGCCGACGTGTACACCGCCAAGGGGCATCTTGGCCGCGGCGGCTGGACGTGGTATACGGGGTCAGCGAGCTGGATGTATCGGATCGCACTCGAGGCGATACTCGGTTTCCATCAGCGCGGGGAGAAGCTTTACATCGATCCCTGCATCCCGAATGGGTGGAAGCAGTTCACCATTGATTACCGCTTCAGATCCTCCAACTACAAGATTCTGATCGAGAATCCTGACAAGCTGCAGCGTGGCGCGGTCGAACTGACTGTCGACGGTCGTTCAGCGGATGGCGCAATAGATCTCGTTGATGACGGCAAGGAGCACGTCGTCAAAGGATTGTTGCGGCCTGCTACTTCTTCCGTTCCTGATCGACCGGAGAAAGCCCGACTATAGCAGGTCCGTTGACGACATTGCCGTAGGGATCGAAGCGCGATCCGTGGCACGGGCAATCCCAGCTTTTTTCGGTATGGTTCCACCGCACGATGCAGTAGAGATGCGGGCACACCGCGGAATGCTTGTGGACAGTGCCACGGTCATCTCGATACACCGCGAGCTTTCCTCGGCCGCGACCCACAACAGCGCCTTCGCCCGGCTTTAGCGCCTCGATGTCTGCAATCTCGCCGGCCGTGAAGTAGTCCTTAAACTGTTCGGCGACGTTGGCGTTTTCCTTAACGTACTCGGGAGCAGAACGCAGCTTCACGCGAGAAGGATCGTAGAGGCGAGCCCACTGGTGCTTCCGGCCTTGCACGAGCTCGTTCAGCACGATGCCGGCGATGGTTCCGTGGGTCATGCCATTTCCAGAATCACCAGTCGCAATCCAGATATGCTGATCGCCGCCCGGATTTCTGCCGATGTAGGCCATGTAGTCGACGGGCTCCATGACCTGCCCCGACCATCGATACTCGACGCTCTCGATCATCGGAAACCGCTCGCGAGTCCACTGCTCGATTCGGGTGAAGCGATCGTCGGTATCCTCGGCCTGTCCGGTTTTGTGGTCTTCACCGCCGACGATCAGAATCTCGTAATCGAGCTCGCGACCTGATCGATCTTCCGCCGGCTGAAGTCGCACGTAATGGTAGGGATCCGGAGTGTCCCAGTAGAGCCCATGTGGGACTGATCCCTTAGGAACCCGACAGCCGATGACATAAGTGCGATAAGCGGCCTGTTTGCTGTGGATGATCAACCAGTCGTTGACCGGCGTGTTGGTGCACACCACAACGTTGTCAGCGCTTATGACCTGGCCCGTCGACGTCGTGACGCGCGCCGGCTCACCGTCCTCGATTTTCTCCGCATGCACTCCGGTATAAATACGACCACCATCACGAAGGAAGGCTCGAACGAGTCCCTTCAGGTACTTGAGCGGATGAAAGGTCGCCTGCCGTGGAAAACGAAGTGCGGGCCCGCTGTCCCAGAAGCTGAATGGAATACGATCGACGATCTGGGTGTCGGTCAGTCCGGCGCGGTGTGTTGCCTTTAGCTCCTTCTCGAGCTCCTTGCGAGTGTCTTTACCGCCGAGGAAGAGGTAGCCTTCGACGCGCTCGAAGTCGCAATCGATGTCTTCCATCGACGCGATGCTCTCGATGCGGTGAATCGCCGACATGTGGCTCTCGGCGGCGATGCGTGCCCCGTCTTCGCCGTGGAGTTTGGCGATGTTGTAGTAACGGTCGTCGAGTGCGGCGGTGAGATGCGCGGTGGTGCGTCCGGTCTCACCGCCGCCGATCGGGCCATCGTCAATGACGACGACGGCTCGACCGGCACGTGCGAGCAAGTAGGCTGTCGTCAGTCCGGCGATGCCGGCGCCGACAACGCAGACGTTTGTTCGTAGATCCTGCGTAAGTGGTTGAAACTGCGGCAAGTCGGTCGTTGCCATCCAGACCGACGTAGTATTGCCTGAATCGCTTTGCATGGAGTTCTCTTGCTGTTAAGTGCGCCAAATGGCGACGCAGAGACACGCGTTGGCGCATAGGACATGCCATGTGTTACTCTGAAATTCAGCTTTTACTGAAATGAGCGGAGGAGTGATAAGCGATGGCAAAGCCTTCCAGTCACACATGGATTGTCGATGTGATCGAAGACGGTTCTGCGTCAATCGAAGTCGATGGTCGCACAGTCACTCCTATTCCGGAGTGGATGTTACCGGTGGGCGTCCGTGAGGGGGACGTGCTGGCGGTGAAGCACGAGCGCGAACAGGGGAAATCGATTCTATCGATTCGGGTTGATTCGGACGCGAAGAAGAAGGCGATGGATCGATCGGCGAGTCAGGTCTCGCGCAAAAGCAAAGGGGACCGTGGCGGCGACATTCAGCTTTGATGCGGACTACCAGCGCGGACTAACGGCACTACTGACTGCAGACTGAATTCCAGCTGCGAACTAGTTGTCCCTGCCATCGTCTTCGCAGGCCAGTTGGTGAGAAGTACGATCGCCAGCACCGTCCAGATCAGGGCCGCGGCGGGCGGGAGTGATGGTGTAACCGCCGCCGGGAATTCCAGGGGCGCGAATGGTAATCGTTCCGTTTTGATCAGTGCGGTACCATGGGATTTTGGCGGCGCGATAAATGGCCTTGGCCTGTGAGTGCATATGGCCGTATTCGTTGCGTGCACCGACTGAGACGACAGCCCACCTGGGCTGAGTGAGCGCCAGATAATTCGGCGTCACTCCGTTGCAGCTGCCATGATGATCTGCCTTTAGCACATCGACGCGCATGCCGGGATTCAGGTTGTAGCCAGCTTGCTCGAACCAGTTGATCTCCTCGTGCTCGGCATCGCCGGCGAGCCACATCGTAAACGATGCGGAGTCGGGGCCGATAAGCTTCACGACCGCCGAACGATTGTTCGAACCGGCGCCGTCTGGCTTTGGCGCCAGGATGTGCAGCTTCGCACCGCCGTTCATGGCGATGGTGCAGATCGATCGGCCGTCAGCGCAAGGATCATCGGTGTCGCGATAGATCAAACCATCGTGGTCCATCCTCGACAAAATTGAATCGCGCAGCTGTGCGAGCGTGGCTGCGGGTGCGCGGTCCTTGTTCTCGAAGAAATAGCGGACATGGATGTGCCGTCTGGTCCTGAACAGCTCGCGTAGTCCGCTGTAGTGATCGAGATGCTGATGGGTGAGAATTACCAGATCGATAGTGGTGTTATTCAGCCGAAGCGAATCGAGATAGCGTCCGAGGACAGCGTCAGTCGGACCACCGTCGATCAAAATCCTGCTCGAGCCATTTCGGATGTAGATCGCGTCGCCTTGTCCGACGTCGAGTAGCCGTACGATAAGCTCACGACCGCCAGTGTCTCTCGCGAACGTCGTAACCGGTGGCGGCTTGTGGCGTTTCGGTCTTCGCGCTCGCCCCGCCTGCTGCTTCTCGATGAAGAACGCGAGCGAAACGAGGGCGATGGAGATTGCGAGGGTGCGCCTCAGCAACTCAAGCGACTATCTGGCGCAACACCGCGCGCACCGGGGCGGCGTCGAGCGCCATCAGCTTGAGTGGAAACGCCATCAGCTCGTACATGCTTGGTGAGACGCGACGCAAATCGAGATTCTCGAGAATTGCCGCGTTTGCTGCGAAGATCATGTTGTGAACGGGAAGGTTTTTGCTTTCCCGTTGATCTACCGATGGACTATCGACGCCGAGTAACCGTAATCCGCGACCAAGAAGCGTTCGAACGCACGATTCGGAGAGTGTTGGCCAATCTTCAGGGAACGCGCCGCTGGCGACCGAGCGACCGGTGCGCAACAGCAATCGCTCCACAAATGGAAGTGACTGAATGCGCTCGAGATCTTCGATGCTGATCTCTTTGTCGAGGTTCGAGACATCGACAACGATCGCCGGACCGTAGAACGCATCGAGCGACAGCTCGTGCGAGCCTGACCACCCCTCCCGGACATGGAGTGGTGCGTCGGCGTGGGTGCCAACGTGCGGACTCGACGTGAAGGAGGAGACGTTGACGCTGGCCCCAGCGCCCATAAGGGACGACCAGCCGCAGGTGAATGGCGTATCTCCCGGCCACTCGGGAGTGTCGGGGTTCAGTGTAACGCTGATGTCTTTTAGAAGAGGATCTTTTCCGTTCATTCCGCGTGTTTAAGATCCTGGCAATCGGCCCTGGTCTAATACAAAAGCGGGGAGCAGCCAGCTTAGGGAGCAGCTAAGCGCCGAGCCCAGTCTGGTCAACGTTTGGCGAGTAGACTCTTCGCGGTCTTAACGATGTGATCTACGGTGATTCCGAGGTGCTCGTAGATGGTCGCAGCGGGTGCCGATGCGCCAAAGCGCTCGAGACCGATAATCACGCCGTCGTCGCCAACCCACTTGTACCACGACATTGGATGCGCTGCTTCCATCGCGATCCGCTTGATACCCTTCGGCAGCACGCTGTCGCGATAAGCCTGATCCTGCCGCGCGAAAATCTCCATGCTGGGCATGCTCACCGCACGAGCACGAATGCCATCAGCTTCCAGCTTCTTCTGCGCATCCAGAACAAGTGCGACCTCGGATCCGCTCGACATTAGCACGATCTCCGGCTGACCACCCGGCTCGTCGGCGAGGACATAGGCACCGCGGGCGAGGCCGCTCGCAGCTGCGTACTTGGACCTGTCGATGAAGGAAAGTTTCTGACGAGTGAGCACGAGTGCGACTGGCCCATTGTGCTTGAGCGCGGCACGCCAGGCCTCGGTTGTCTCCGATGCATCGGCGGGTCTGATTACCGTGAATTCCGGAATCGCGCGCAGCGCACTGAGCTGCTCGATCGGCTGATGGGTCGGACCGTCTTCACCGAGTCCGATCGAGTCGTGAGTGTAAACGTAGATCAGGTGCCGATCCATGATGCACGCAAGGCGGACCGGCGGGCGCATGTAGTCCGAGAAAATCAGGAATGTCGCGCCGTAAGGGATGATTCCACCCCAGAGCGACATGCCGTTCATGATCGAGCCCATCCCATGCTCGCGAATTCCAAAATGGAAATTGCGGCCGGCGTAGTTCTCCGGACTGAAGCTGGGCTCGCCTTTGATGATGGTATTGGTCGAGCTGGCGAGGTCCGCGGACCCGCCCATCAACTCGGGAAGCTTCTTGGCGATGGCGTTGATTACGACGCCCGACGCAGCCCGGCTGGCGACATTGCCATCCTTGGCAGTGAAGACAGGGAGGGCGTCTTCCCAGCCAGCGGGAAGCTCGCCGCGAAAACGACGCTGCAGCTCCTTCTCGAGATCGGGATGCGCAGCTTTGTACGCGTCGTACGATTTCTGCCACTCTTCCTGAACTTTCGCGCGACGCTTCGCGGTGTCGCGCCAGAAACGAAGCGCGTCGGGCGACACCCAGAAAGGCTCGTCAGACGGGTAGTTGAGATTCTTTTTCGTCAACGTGATCTCGTCTTTGCCCAGCGGAGATCCGTGCGCCTCGGCGGTGTCGTGCTTGTTAGGGCTGCCGTAACCGATGTGCGAGCGAACGACGATCAACGAAGGACGCGCGGTCTCGGCTTTAGCTGCTTCGATCGCCCGGTTCAGGGATGGAAGATCGTTGATGTCGGCGACGTGCTGGACGTGCCAGCCATAAGCTTCGAAGCGAAGACCAGTATCGTCGCTGAAGGTGAGGGCGGTATCACCTTCGATGGTGATGTGATTGTCGTCGTAAAAGCCGATCAGCTTACCCAACTTTGCATGACCCGCGAACGAGGCTGCTTCATGCGACACGCCTTCCATCATGTCGCCATCGCTGGCGATGAAGTAGGTGTGGTGGTCGATGATCTTCTGATCGCGGTTGAACACCGCTCCCATGTGTGCTTCAGCGACCGCGAGTCCGACTGAGTTGCCGATGCCCTGGCCGAGTGGGCCGGTGGTGGTTTCTACGCCGGGCGTGTAGCCGTACTCGGGATGGCCAGGTGTCTTGCTCTCCCACTGACGAAACTGCTTGATGTCCTCGAGCGAGAGATCGTAGCCGGTGAGATAGAGCACGCTGTACTGAAGCATCGACGCGTGGCCAGCCGACAGGACGAAGCGATCGCGGTTCAGCCAATGTGGATCCTGCGGATTGTAGCGCAGGTGCTGGGTCCACAAAACGTAGGCGAGTGGGGCAAGCGCCATCGGCGTGCCGGGGTGGCCGGAATCCGCTTTTTGCACGGCGTCCATCGCGAGGACGCGGATCGCGTTGATGCAAAGCTGCTCGAGCGACTGACCAGCCGATGAAGATGAAGAAGAGGATGCTGATCGCGGTGCAGTCGCGGTGTCGGTCGACTCAGTCATAATCTTGAAGGTAGCTCATACTCTCGCACGTTGTAGGGCGAACCACTCGGCTGCGTCACGGACGTCGCTGGGGATCAGGTTGTGACCCGAGATCTGCCACTTCAACGTGACATCCGCATTGCCTGAGCGAAAGATTTCCGCAAGCTGTTCGACACTGTCAGTGGGGACTATCGAATCCAGCGTCCCGGCGGAGATAAATACCGAAGAGCCGGTGAGGTCGGCCTTGTCAGGCGGCTCGTAGACGACCATTGGCCGGAAGAGAACCGATCCTTGAATCGTGCCCGGCTCGACCAGCATGACAGTTGAGGCGACGTTAGCGCCGTTCGAGTAGCCAAACGCGAAAATACGTGAAGCGTCGAGGCGGTATGTGATGGCAGCGGCGCGAATGAATCGAGCGAGCTCTTCGGCGCGTGATCGAACTTCCTTGGGATCGAACACGCCCTCGGCGAGGCGTTTAAAGAATCGCGGTGCGCCGTTCTCCAGAACATTTCCGCGCGGGCTCAGAATCGCGGCGCCGGGCGCAACTGCCTGGCCGATGCCGATGAGGTCGTTCTCGTTGCCGCCGGTGCCGTGCAAAACCAGCAGAGTATCCGCCGACTCTTCGCCCGGGACAAATCGATGAATGAATCCAAGATCATCAGTCACGCGTTGGGACCACGCAGCTCGAGTGGGGCATGAATGTTCGGTAACAGAGCTTCGATCTCGAATCGACGCGGCTCGAGCCAGCTCGGCAGCTTCAGTGACTGACCGAGTGCTTCGGCAGGCTCGTCGACTGCAAAACCAGGAGCATCCGTTGCGATCTCGAACAGAACGCCGCCCGGCTCGCGGAAGTAGATCGACTTGAAGTAATCGCGATCAAGCTGCGGCGTCACGTTGTAGCCAAGCGATGTGAGCTCGGTGCGCACGTCCATCTGCTCGGCTTCGCTGGTGCAGCGGAACGCGACGTGGTGGACGGTGCCGGCGCCCATTACTCCGCGCCAGATACCAGGCACGCAGCGTAGGTCGACGATGGTGCCGGATCCGCCGTCGTTGCTCGTGTAGCGAAAGATGCTTCCTTGCTCACGCGCGAGCTTGAATCCGAGCGTGTTCGTAAGGAGCTGTCCAGTGAGCTCGTTGGCGTCGAGCCAGAGTGTGACGGAATAGAGGCCGCGGATCGCGTGCTCCGAAGGCACGCCAGCGGCTGACCAACCGGACTGAGCGTCAGCCCCCGAATGCGCGACCAGCTCTCCCATGAAGCCTTCATGATCCTTGAAGGCAATGATGCGCTCGTCTTCGTAGCGGGCAGAGGGCTGTTCGAATTCGACGCGCTTTTTTATGAACCGCTCGATCCAGAATCCGAGAGAGGCGGGTCTAATCGAGAACGAGGTGACGGCGACCTGTCCGCCGCCCTGGCGGCCACGGCGTGCGTCCGGCCATGGAAAGAACGTCAGAATCGTACCGGGACTTCCGCTCTCATTACCGAAATAGAAGTGATAAGTCGTCGGATCATCGAAGTTGACGGTGCGTTTTACGAGGCGCAAGCCGAGGATACCAGCATAGAAATCCAGATTTCGTTGAGGATCGCTGGCGATGCCTGTCACGTGATGAATACCGGCGGTCCGGAAACTCATCGTGCGGTAGTTCTCAGGATTTCACAGCGCAGGGCAGGGCGGACTTGCCTAGCGCCCTTTTTGCGTCTCGCGCTGATCGGTACTGGTGCGAGGCTGACCGTGCTCGCCGCCGTATCCACTCTTGTGCTCTTCGGGGTGAGACGGAACATCTTCGGGATTAGGCCGACCGGATCGCGTCCCGTGATCGACTTCGCGGTCGTTGGCCGGCCCCTTTTTGGTGTGTTCCTGCTGCTTCCTGGGTGTCATAGTTTCTCCACTTCGTAACTATCGATTGAAGCAACGGATATGCCGTTTGCTGAGGCAATGATGTGAGTCGTCTCCAGCCCGCCAGAAAGCCAAAACCCAAAAAACGAAGACGATTTCGCAGTCTGAGCGATCCGAAGACGCTCAGCGAGCTTGCGCGTCGGCTGCAGGAGGGAATTTACATCACGACGCTCGACGGAGAGATCGTCGACGCGAATCCGGCGTTCCTCGAGATGTTCGGCGTCGATTCACTGGGCGATCTCAAGGGTCATCGCACGGGTGATTTCGTAAGGCCGGAAGTCAGAGCACGTGAGATGGCGCAGCTGGAGCGTGAGGGATCGGTGCGCGATTTCGAATTTCAGCTGACGCGGCGCGATGGAGAGATCAGAACCGTGGTTGACAGTGCTTTTCTGTCGATCGACCCCGACACTGGTGAGAAGTACTGTCATGGCGTGCTGGTCGACATCACGCATCGGAAGGAGCTGCAGACGCAATTGCTGGAGCTCAGTATCCGCGACCCGCTCACTGGTTGCTACAATCGCCGCTATCTCAACACAGTCACCAGGCAGTGCGAAGCGCAGCCAAAAGGTGAATGGGGCTGCATCTATCTCGACATTGATCACTTCAAGCAGTACAACGACAGCAACGGGCATGCTGAAGGCGATGCAGTGCTGGTGCGGATGGCGCGTTTTCTAATGCGGCACGTGAGGGCGGAAGAAGCCGTGGTTCGCGTCGGCGGAGACGAGTTTCTGGTGGTGTTGTGCGATTCGGATGAAGATCAGACGGAGCACGTGGTGACGCGATTACGTGCTGCGGCGCCGATGTCGGCGCCGGTGCCATTCTCGATGGGGTGGGCGGCGAGGCGTGGAACCGAGAATTTCGAGAGCACGATGATCAGGGCGGATCATCAGTTGCTGGCCGTCCGGGTTGATGAGAGACGGGATCTGCAGAAACGCAGAAAGAAGCAGAAGCGCTCCTAGAGGGGTTAACTACAAAAGAAAAATACCAGCTAGTGGCTAGCGGCTTTCAGCTGCGGCCCCCAGCGCCAACCCGACAAAACACCAAACTACCAGTGTGCAAGTAATGGAATGAGGGGCGTCCCACTGTAGAACCTTTCTACTGGTGTGACATGCGCTCATTCATTTCTAGCCTCTTCCTCGCGTTAATCGCTGTCGTTTCGACGGCATCTTCACAGACCGTTGACCAAATACCGAGGCCGTGGCCCTGCCCGGTGCCGCCGCCTTGCCGGCCTGGCGAGCCCTGTGTCATGCGTTCGTGCGGAATCACCTCGCCTGACGTATTCAGGCAAAGCAGCGACGTGCGTGTCGATCTCGCCGATCGAGTGCTGCACTACGAAATAACGGAGACCTACGTCAATCGTGGTGGCAGAGTCGGGGAAGCTGATTTCATGTTCCCACTGTCGAAGGGCGCCGCGTTCCAGGATCTCAAGTTGTCCATCAACGGCGAAATGGTGTCCGGCGAGACAATGAGCGCCGATCGCGCACGTCAGATCTACGAAGAGATCGTGCGTCGGCAGCGTGACCCCGCATTGCTCGAGTGGATGGGCTACGGACTGCTTCGCGCTCGCATCTTCCCGATCGCGCCGGGTGAAGTGAAGAAAGTGGTCGTGCGTTTTCAGACAGTTGCAGAGCGCGAGGGAGATGCGCTCCGCGTCGATTATTTCCGCGGTCTGCGCACGAATCAGATCGCCTCGCGCTATCCCGAGGGTCGCGTTTCATTCGAACTGACATATCCGAATGATCCGATGTACGGCACTGCGTATTCGCCGACGCATTCGATCTATGAGGATCGGTACGCGAGTAACGACTACGGTTCCGGGCCTTCAGACAGCGACCGCTTTGCTAGCAGCTATCGCGGGTCGACGCGCCGGTTCGAGGTAAGGGACGCGAACGGAGAGGTCACGCTCCTTATCCCGATCCGACGCTCGACCAGCGCAGCCATCTCGCTGTTGGCGAACGCGCCGGGCAACGACGACGGGTTTGCTCTGATCACCATCTCACCACCGGCGGTGCGCCCACGCGCGGTACCGCGTGATGTGACGTTCGTGCTCGATGTGTCCGGATCGATGTCCGGGCAGAAGATCGAGCAGGCACGAGCCGCTGGTAAGCAGCTGCTAGGCACGTTGTCGTCAATGGATCGATTCCGCCTGATCGATTTCTCGAGCGATGTTCGCACCTTCCGTGACGGATTCTCGTATGCGACGAGCGAGAACGTCCGGGCTGCGGTGCGTTATCTGGATGACCTGGACGCGCAAGGGTCGACGAACATCTCGGGCGCGCTCGACGAAGCACTGTCAGCACCGACGCAGTCGGGGAGATTGCCAATCATACTGTTCCTGACCGACGGTCAGCCAACTGTGGGTGAGCGTGACGCGAGTGTGATCGCGAGCAGTGTTGCCAGGCAACGCGGCGGACGCCGGTTGTTCACCTTCGGGGTGGGAGCCGATCTCAACGTATCTCTGATCGAGCAGCTCGCGCTGGAGGGCAGAGGAACCGCGAGCTTTGTTCGCCCTGACGAGTCAGTTGAGCGCGCGGTCGGTATCGTCGCGAGCAGGCTGACGAGTCCTCTGGTCACTGACGTCCGGGTGCGCGCAGACGGTGTGCGCCTGCGCAAAATGCATCCAGGCGGGCCGGTGGACATATTTGCGGGCGAGGATCTGGTACTGCTCGCTCGTTACGATGGAAGCGGCGACGCAATCATTCGTGTCGATGGTCAAACGACAAATGGCCCAGTGAGCTGGGCGAGTCGTGTGCGTTTCCCTGAGCGCTCTCGCGAGAACCCGTTCGTCGCGCGGTTGTGGGCTACACAACGCGTTGGCTACCTCAGCGCGGAAAAACGAAAGAACGGCGGCTCCCGTGAGATCGACGACGAGATTCGTGATCTTGGCGAGCGATTTGGAATTCCGACTGAGTTCTCATCCTATCTGGTGGTCGAGCCTGGAATGAATCGCGTGCAGCAACAAGTGGGTCGTCGGGCCGACATGAATCAGGTTGTTGCCACAGGCGCTGGCCGAGCGGCGCCAACGGCAGCACCGACGGTGCAGTTCGAGGCTGCGAAAGCTGCGTCTGCTCAGCGCGCGGTTACTTCGGTCGCTGCAGCTGATTCAGCGGTGGGTGCAATGGCCGACGCCAGAATGAAGCGTGCGGGCACGCACACTTTTGTCCTGCGCGACGGAGTTTGGACGGATACTCAGTACAAGAGCACCGGCTCCGTCCTGCGGGTCAAGCCTTTTTCTGACGCGTACTTCAGAATCATCGAGCTTCAGCCGGAGCTGCGCGAAGCATTCTCTGTGGGTGAGCGTGCGATCGTGGCGGGCCGCAGCATGGCGATCGAGCTATCGCCGAACGGTGTAGAACAACTATCAGATCGCGATCAGGCAATGTTGCGAGATCGCTGGTGAGCGCGTGACAGACGTCGAGCGACTCTTCCGAACGTACAACGCCGCGTTGGTGAGATATCTGACGCGGCGTTTGGGGGATCGCGACTGGGCCGAGGAAGTCGCTCAGGAGACGTTCGTGCGCGCATTGCGCCAACCTTCGATACAGAACGAGCGTGCGTGGCTCTTTGCGGTGGCGACGAATCTGGTGCGAGACGAAGCGCGGAAAGACAGCCGGCGGCGAAAGCATCTGGCGCTGCTTGCGGAGGAGGAGCGCGAGTCGATGGTTGAACCAGCCGAGACAACGCTCGAGCGTGCGCAAGAGGCGGCAATGGCGCGCAAAGCTGTCGATGCATTAGCCGAGCGCGACAGGCTGGCGCTGCTAATGCGCGAAGAAGGTTTGGACTACAACGAGATCGCAGAGGCGTTGCAGCTTTCGCCCGGCTCGGTTGGGACGACGCTGTCGCGAGCGCGGCGGCGTCTGGTAGAGAGCTACGAGGCGTTGCAAAAGAGCAGAGAAGAGAGAGAGAAGCATGCAGCATCTTGACGAAGGTACCATTCACACGTGGCTGGACGGTGCGCTGAGCCCTCAGGAGGCAGCGCAGGCGAAAGCGCACGTCGACAGTTGTCCGCAGTGTCAGGCGGCAGTCGCGGAAGCGCGCGGTTTCATCGCGGCCTCATCGAGGATTCTGATGGCGCTGGACGATGCGCCGCGCGGCGTGATTCCGATTGCGCCGAAGCGGCGAGTGCAGCCGTGGGTGTGGCGTGTTGCGGCGACAGTACTGGTTGTCGCGACGGGCACGGTTTTGCTCGTCAAGGATCGCGGGAATGAGAGCCGCTCAGAGACGAGTAGCGCCGTGGATTCATCCGCACCGAGTATTGGGGTCGCTCCCCCGCCGCCCGTCACTACGCTCTCTCAGCAAACTGCCGCTGCAGATTCAGCGTCGGCACCTCGGACGACAGGTAAGCCAGTGTCGTCTCCGGCAGCAATTCGCCCGATGTCGCCTGGCGGAATCGTAGCGGGCGTGACGCCGGCTCCGACGCGAGTGACCTCAAAGCAGAATGGTAGCGTAAACAATGTCGAGACTCGTGCCCCGGCGTATTTGGGGAGAGTGGATGCTCCGACTGAGACAAAGTCAGACGCAGTCGCGTCTGCGCCGGCGGCGTCAGCCAATGGCGCTACCGCAGCACGGGCACCGACTGCACTCCGGCAAGCATTTGGCGTTGCCACCGGAGTTGCTGCGGAGGCAATGCCGCGCGAAGTAGGCAGCAGACATTCACTCGGTCAGACTCAGACCTTGTATGAGATTGCTCCGGGTGACACGGTAGTGCTCGAAGAGCAATCTCCTGTGCATCTCCAGAGTGCGGTCATTGAACAAGCCACGGGAGCCGCGAGACGTGCGCAGGCTCAGCCCACTCGACCCGCGGAAAAAACCGCCGCGGCGTCCGCCGAGTCGCAGCAGAAAGCGGAGCCTGCGTCCGCGCCACCGCCGGCGCCCGTGGTTACGGCTTTGTCGGACGCTCAGGTTGGCGAGAGGCACTCCATTAGCTGGCTCGATCCGTCCACCAGAGCCGTCATGATTTTATCGGGGCGCCACTCGCAGGCAGAACTGGAGAGAATCCGGGAGCAAATTCAACAACTACGAGCCGAGCGGGCGAAAAAAAACCCCGACTAAACTCAGCTTCCCGGCGCTGTCTCCTGCATCGCCATTCCCATCGAGTGGTAACCCTTGTCGACGTAGATGACGGTCCCGGTGATGCCGGCAGCGAGCGGGCTGGATAGAAACGCCGCCGCTGTTCCAACTTCTTCCGCCTGCAAAGGGTCCGGCAGTGGAGAATTATCGGCACAGTACTCCACCATCTTCTCGATGATGCCGATCGCGCTGGCAGCGCGTGATGCAAGCGGGCCCGCGGAAATGGTGTTGACGCGGACGCCATACTTCCGCCCTGCTTCGAAAGCGAGCACGCGGGTATCGCTCTCGAGAGCAGCTTTGGCTGAAGACATTCCGCCGCCGTAGCCGGGGATCACACGCTCGCTTGCCATGTAGGTCAGCGACAGGAATGATCCGCCTTTTCGCATCAACGGCGCCAGGCGAGCGACCATCGAGACCAGCGAGTATGCGCTGACACTCACTGCAGTCAGGTAGCCCGCTCTGCTGGTTTCGAGCAGCGGCTTTTTTACTTCGGGACCATTGGCAAGCGAGTGGATCACGATGTCGAGCGAGTTCTTGCCGAAATCCGATTCGATCCGGCGAGCCATGCCGTCGATGCTGAAGTCGCCGTTGTCCTTGTAGCGCTTGTTGTTGCGGATGTCCTCCGGCGCATCGCTGAGCGTATCATAGGCGGCGTCGAGCGGATAGATCTTCTCGAACTCGAGCGTGCGACCGTTGGACATTTTGCGTGATTGGTCCATCTTGCCGCGCTCGAGTAGGTTCATGAAAATGTTGAGCGCGGGCGGCCATGTTCCAACGGAAACACTGGCGCCTGCTTCGGCTAGTGCTTTCGCGATGGCAAAGCCGAACCCGGCGTCATCAGCGACGCCCGCAACGAGCGCGCGCTTGCCTGTAAGATCGATAGTCAGCATTCGAGTGATATCGCGACTATAAAGATGATTTACAAGGGGTAGCGTCTTGCTCAACGGCATCTTCATCCTGGCGGAGCTGCCAGGTACAATCAGCGACCAGATTCGCGCCATCAATGAGCGATACGATCCAAAGCTCGCGCGTTATAAGCCACCGCATATAACACTGACCGGGTCCTCGGGTGTTGGCCCCATACCACCTTCAGTGACGGCGGAGGAGTTGAGCGTGGCACTCGAACCAATCACCAGCACGACCGCGCCGTTGGTACTCTCGTTTCAGCCGCCGCAACGGTTCATGCAGACCGACATCATCGTGCTACCGATCGATCCGCACGGTCCGATCAGGGTGCTTCATGACCGGCTTCTGACCAGTGGTCTGCCATTTACGAGGTCGCGGTACACTTTTAGCCCTCATGCAACACTGAGCCTGTACCCATCGCGTGATTCGAAATCGCGACGGGAGCTGCTCGATGTGCGGATTTCCGAACCGTTCGTGATAGATGCAATCCAGCTTTATCACACTCGGGATCCGCAACCTTCACGAAAGTTGCTGGAGCTTCGGCTGACTGGTGGATCTGAGAAAGCTTGAAATTGCCTGGCGCGGCTTCTGGATGCGCGTTCTCGACTGGATGTTGCCCGGTCCGGATACAACCACTCTGCCGCCGCCCACGAACTCCGACTATCGCGTTCTGTTCATGCGATACGAACGGATCGGCGACATGATCATGGCGACGTCCGTGATACGAAACATCGCGCGCGCGTTGCCGAGCGGAAAAGTCGACGTACTCGGGACGCCGACGACAGCAGCTGTGCTGGAGCGCAATCCGTACGTGGGCAATATCCTGATGCTCGATCGGAAATCGTGGCGCAGTTACAAAGACACCATGAAACGACTCCGCGAGGAAAAGTACACCGTGATGGTAGATGGTCGGATCAACAATCCGCCCATCTTCACGTCGACGCCGCTGCTGATGTACGCAGGCCGAGCGCGTTTCAGGGTTGGTGCGCGGGGCGAGCGCCGGCCCCGCATCTACAATGTGTGCGTGCCCGAATGGAATCGCGTCGATCACTACATCGAAGGCTCAAAGCATCTGGCGGTGCCGTTCGGTGTCGATCCAAACGGCGCTGACTGGCAGCCTGAGATCTTTTTGTCCGACGACGAGCGCGAGCGAGCGGAAAAGGAATGGCAGGAAGCGGCGCGACTGGTCAGCGCGGGCGGCGGTGGCTCGTCGAAACGATTGCTGGTCAATCTCTCCGCGTCAGAGCCGAAGCGCCGCTGGCCGGATGGGAAGTTCATCGCAACGCTGCAGGGAGTGCGCTCGAAAAATCCAGGAATGCCGATGGTCGTAATCGGCCTGCCGGCGGAGTGGGACTCGGTGAGCAAGGTTGCAACCGCGGCGAATGCCCTGCCAGTGAAAACGCCGAATCTTCGCGATGCGTTTGCCCTCGTCGGTACGTCGGACATGGTCTTCACGCCCGACACCAGCATTTCTCACGCTGCATCGGCATTCCGCCGGCCGTCACTGGTCCTGCTGAAGCGCGAGCACAGGCCGTACGCGCCGTGGAACACACCAGGTGAAATCATCGCCTGGAACGAAGACGAGATTCACCAGCTGCCCCACGAGCGGGTCAAGGACGCACTGAACAAGTTGATAGCGACGTACGGGGGTTAACCCGATTTGGGCGTGATCGTCTAACAGGGTAAATGTAGTTGTCGGTTACCCTAACGGCGGTTAGCGATGATCAGCTCCAGTGCTCTTCGTTTCACGCGCTCGTTGTGCGTGCTCGGCGTGCTGTGCGCACCAGCCAGCATTCTCGCGCAGCAATCGCACGGGCATGCAGATACTTCGATGTCAGCCCACTCGATGGGTGGGATGCACATGGATGCCGCGCCCGATTGGCGGATGGAAGCAATGGCAAAGCATATGGCCTATTCCAGCCCGCGACCTCTAACGGCCGCAGACTCGGCACGTGCCGCCGCGGTGATCGACGAGCTGCGACAGGCGATCGCGAAGTACTCGGATGTAAAGGTCGCGGAGGCTGATGGCTACAAGATGTTCGCGCCGCAGATCAAGAATCAGCCGCAGTATCATTTCACCAAGGGCTGGAATGCGCTGCGCAACCAGTGGGGATTCGATCCCGCTCGCCCAACGTCCCTGCTCTATACCAAGGACGCGCAGGGGCAATTCCATTTAACTGGCGCGATGTACACAGCCTCGCGTGGCACCAGTGAGGACGAGCTCAATGATCGCGTTCCGCTCAGCGTTGCACGCTGGCACCGTCACGTCAACTGGTGTATTCCGGCGCGGAACGCCAAGGATCGCTGGTCTGAGACCAAGGACGGTCGACCAATCTTCGGGCCGCTTGGCGTCGCAACGCGGGAAGAGTGCGAGGCAGCCAACGGGCGGTTCATCCCGCAAGCTTTTGGCTGGATGCTGCATGCCAATACCTTCGCCGGCAACGATCTAAAGTCCATTTGGCACGACGACCATATGGAGCACGATCAACATGCGATGATGGGAGATCCGAAACGCCCCGATTAGATTGGGCGGATGCCTCCACAATTCATCTATGTAATGAAGGATCTGCGCAAAGTCGTCCCGCCGTCGCGGGAGATTTTGCGCGGTATCTGGTTGTCTTTTTATCCGGGCGCCAAGATCGGCGTACTTGGCGCGAACGGCGCCGGCAAATCCTCCCTGCTCCGCATCATGGCGGGCGTCGACCACGATTTTCAGGGTGAAGCGTGGCCACACGAGGGGACGCGAATCGGCTATCTCGCCCAGGAACCGCAGCTCGATCCGACAAAGAACGTCAAGGAAAACGTCGACGTTGCCGTAAAGCCGGTCAAGGATCTGTTGAAGAAGTTCGAGGAGATCTCGAACAAGTTCGCCGAGCCGATGTCGGACGACGCGATGACGAAGCTGCTCGATCAGCAGGCGAAAGTGCAGGAGAAGATCGACGCTCTCAACGCGTGGGACATCGATCGAAAGGTCGAGATTGCGATGGACGCGCTTCGTCTTCCTCCCGGCGATGCGGACGTGAGCAAACTGTCCGGTGGCGAACGGCGTCGCGTCGCATTGTGCAGAACACTCCTGGAAGAGCCGGACATGCTATTGCTCGATGAGCCGACCAACCACCTCGACGCCGAGTCGGTGGCGTGGCTGGAGCGATTTCTCGCGGAATTTCCGGGAACCGTGGTAGCGGTAACGCACGATCGATACTTCCTCGACAACGTCGCCGGCTGGATTCTCGAGCTCGATCGTGGCGCCGGGATTCCATACGAGGGCAACTACAGCTCTTGGCTAGAGCAGAAGCGCACCCGACTCGCGCAGGAAGAGAAGCAGGCGTCGGCGCGCCAGCGAACGCTGGAGCGCGAGCTCGAGTGGGTACGGATGTCACCGCGCGCTCGCCAAACGAAGAGCAAGGCGCGCATCCAGAAGTACGAGGAGCTCGCCAGCGCGGCGGAAGGCGAGAAGGTGATGCAGAACGAGATTGTCATTCCGCCACCGGCGAGACTCGGCAATGATGTCGTGATTGCCAAGGGGTTAAAGAAGGCCTATGGCGACAAGGTGCTTTTCGATGATCTGTCGTTTTCACTGCCACGCGGTGGAATCGTCGGTATCATCGGACCGAACGGCGCGGGTAAGACGACGCTGTTTCGGATGATCACCGGCAGGGAGCAGCCCGATGGTGGCGAGCTCACCATTGGCGACACAGTTCAGTTTGCCTATGTAGATCAGGCGCGCGAGCTGAACGACGCCAATACCGCGTACAAGGAAGTGAGCGAAGGCAACGACATCATCATGGTCGGCAAGCGGGAGATGCAAGCGCGCGCCTATCTCGCTCAGTTCAATTTCAAAGGGCCAGACCAACAGAAGAAGGTGAAAGATCTGTCAGGTGGAGAGAGAAACCGCCTTCACCTCGCCAAGCTGTTGAAATCCGGTGGCAACCTTCTGCTGCTCGACGAGCCGACCAACGATCTGGACGTCGACACTTTACGCGCGTTGGAAGAAGCCCTGGTTGATTTTCCTGGCTGCGCGGTGGTGATCTCGCACGACCGCTGGTTTCTGGATCGCATCGCGACGCATATTCTGGCGTTCGAGGGTAATTCGGAAACGGTGTGGTTCGAAGGGAATTATCAGAGCTACATCGAAGATCTGAAGCGGCGGAAAGGACCAGATGCCGATCAACCGCATCGCATCGCGTACAAGAAGCTGGTTCGCGCTTAGGCGTAGCGCCTTAGTACTTCTCGCAGCCAGTGGCTGTTCTGAGCAGGTCTGCCCCAACACCGGTCAACGTGGTTCACTGCTCGTGGCGCGCGTTGATCCGCACGTGGAGGAAGGTGGCGTAGCGTTCGATCAGCTCGGAGATAGCGCTGACTCCGGTGTCGCGCTTTGCCGTGACATCCTGTATGCCGATGGCCATGCGTTGCTCAAACTCATGGGCGACTCAGCCACTGTTACGGAGAACAATGGGCTGGCCGTCATCGGCGGTGTCGCGACCTCGATACCGGCCTATCGACACGACAAAATCGCTTACGTCGCTGTACAGTCATTTGCGCGCAGTCGACGCGCACTTGTGCTGCCCAATCCTGATCATCCCGTGGACATGACGTTGTGGCCGCGGCCCGCGCTACTGCATTTGAAACGATCCGGACTCACGCAGGGCAGAGCGTATCAGACGGCGGTTCGGGAGGGGCTGCTTCCGTGATGCTGCTGGCGATGGTGGCTGCTGCGAGCATATGGCAGGACTCGACGATTTACGACGGCCGAGCAAAGCAAATCAAAGTCGACATCCCGCGCATCGATACGGTAGTCACGATCGACGGCGTGTTGAACGAACCGGTGTGGCGCCGCGCGGCTCGGCTCACGGGCTTTTCGCAGTATCAACCAGTCGACGGACTGCCGGCGGTCGAACCGACAGAAGTCCTCACCTGGTACGGGGCCGATGCGATCTACTTCGGTATCAAGGCGCGCGAGATCCACGGCAACGTGGTACGCGCTACTCACGCCAACCGCGACAACATCGACAGCGAGGATCAGATCCAGCTCCTGCTCGACACTGACAACAGCCGGCAGATTGCTTTCCTCTTTGGCGTGAATCCGTACGGTGTCCAGCAGGACGGGACGCGCAGCGCACAATTCGCGGGTGGCGCCGGCGGTCCGCAGGCGAGTGGCGGAGGGTTCAGGAACATCAATCCTCTCGAGGGCAGCGTCGACCTGAATCCTGACTATTACTTCGAGTCAAAGGGTCGACTAGTCGACGGCGGTTATGAAGTGGAAGTACGAATTCCGTTCAAGAGTCTGCGCTATCAGGACGCGCGGGTGCAGACCTGGGGATTGCACATCCTCCGTCGGGTGCAACACTCTGGATTTCAGGACACCTGGGCGCCGGCGATCCGCGCCAACGCGAACTTCCTGGCGCAATCCGGCACGCTGGTAGATCTGCACGATCTGAAGCGCGGGCTCGTCCTGGAGGCAACACCGACGATGACGGCACACGCCGATCGCGCGCCCGACATCGGCAACGGCCGTGACTATCATCAGACCGGGGACATCGGCGGCGACGTGCGCTGGGGAATTCGGCAGAATCTCACGCTCAACGGAACGATCAATCCGGATTTCTCGCAGGTCGAAGCCGATGTCGGGCAGGTCCTGCTCAACGAGCGATTCGCGCTGTTCTACCCGGAGAAGCGCCCCTTCTTCCTCGATGGGCTCGAGCTGTTCGATTCGCCGAACCAGCTGATCTACACTCGACAGATCGTTGCTCCAAAGGCCGGCGCGAAGCTCACAGGCAAAATCGGCGGGCTCAACATCGCCTCGATCGTGGCTGAGGACGACAATGTCAATTCGTGGGCGAACGCACACTCGCCGCTATTTGGCGTCTCGCGACTCCGCTACGACTTCGGCTCCGCGAATACGTTTGGCGCGGTTCTGACCGCGCGCGAGGATGGAGATAACTACTCGCGTGTCGCCTCGACCGATTACCGCTTCTATCACTCGAAGCTTTACTGGGCGCAGTTCCAGGCTGCCCATTCCTGGAGTGACAGCCTCGGCACTCAGCAAACGGGATCGATTCTTCAGGGCGATTGGGATCGCACCGGCCGCGCATGGGGATTTCACTATACGCTTCGGTCCCTCGATCCAGGCTTCAGAGCGGCGGCTGGATTTGTCAACCGCACTGGCATCATCGAAACGCGCGCATTCAATCGCATCACGTTCTACGGTGTGCCGAATTCCCTGGTGCAGACATACGGCACCTTTTTCGGCGTGGATCGCATTTGGAACAACAACGGCTCGAGCCACGGCCTCGAAGAAAGCACGGAGTCCATCACTCCGAGCGCGACGCTTCGCGGCGGCTGGCTGGTGAGTGGGGCGCTGACGCATAGCTATTTCGCGTTCGACCCGGCGCTCTACGCGGGATTGACCGTTGCAGAGCCGGTTGCAGCCGTGCCGATCGGATCGACTTCCGTTCTCGATACAGTGGCGTTTACTGTGCCTGGTCCAGAGAAGGACCAGTGGGGCGGTTCGTTCAGTCTGACGACACCGACGTTTCGGACGTTCTCCGGTACCGCAGCGATGACATTGGGTCAGGTTCCCATCTTCAGTGAAGCCGCGCCGGGACGAAGCTCGCGTCTCGATGCGGTCCTCGCTTTCCGCCCGACAACCGCGATTCGGAGCACGATGCAGCTCTCGCGTCTAGTCATCACTCGCCGCAGCGATGGTACGCGTTTTTCTTCCGAAACGATTCCGCGACTCAAAGTCGAGTACCAGGTGAGTCCGCCGATCTTCTTCCGAGTCGTCGGGCAATACGCAGCTCGTTCGCGCACGCAGCTTCGTGACCGGGATGGACATCCAGTTCTCGTCAATGGGATACTCGATGGCGGAGATACCTCCAATCAGTTCTCCGCTGACTGGCTTTTCAGTTATCGGCCAGTCCCGGGTACGCTCGTATACCTTGGCTATGGATCGACGCTGGAGGAGCCGCGCGAATTTCGTTTTCAGAATTTGCACCGCACGCGCGATGGGTTCTTCGGCAAAATCAGCTATCTCTTTCGCTTCTAGGCACGGGGATTCGCCCGAGTTCGCGACGCAGTGGAACGGGTCTCGCATTTACAGTCATCTCAGGGAGGGGTGATGGCGAGACCAACACGGGGCAGGATGCGCAGGCCGATTTCCCCGCGCGTGCACGGCATGATTGACTACGGTACGTCAGCGGCAGTGGCCGCTGCACCCGCGGTTTTCGATGTGCCGAGGGCGGCGCGGAATCTCTTTGAAGGATTGGCGACCGGCTATACAAGCCTGTCTTCGGTCACTGATTATCCACTAAGTCTCAAGCGGCTCGTTCCGTTCAAGGCACACGGCGCTGCCGAGCTCGCGATCGCTGCAATTTTGCCGGCGATGCCATGGCTACTCGGATTCGCCGAGGATCGAGCTGCGCGCAACATGTGCTTCGGGCTGACCGCGTTGACGCTGGTTGTCTCAGCGCTAACTGATTGGGATCAAGGCGGCCGCAAGCGGCGTCGCGCTAGCCGTTGATCGTCCGCATCCCGCCCTCGGGATAGCGGTCGCCAGCCGTCGCTCCCTTCGGAGCGGCGGTGTCGATGCGACGCAGGTCGTTTTCCGAGAGAACGATATCGAGCGCGCCGACGTTTTCCTCGAGGCGCTCCGGATGCCTGGTTCCGGGTATCGGCACAATGTCATCGCCCTGAGCGAGCACCCATGCGAGTGCCAGCTGCGCCGCAGTGCAGTTGTGTTCCTTCGCGATTTCCTCGACGCGTCCGACGAGATCGAGATTCTTCTGAAAATTCTCGCCCTGGAAGCGGGGGTGATGCTTCCGGAAATCGTCATCAGCGAGATCGTCGATCGTCTTGATTTGGCCGGTCAGAAATCCACGGCCGAGCGGACTGTAGGCAACGAAGGCGATGTCGAGCGCCCGCAATGCCTGGAGCAATCCGTCTTCAGGATCGCGAGTCCACAGTGAGTACTCGGTTTGAACCGCGGTAATTGGATGAACCTGGTGCGCGCGGCGAATAGTGGGAACTGACGCCTCGGACAGGCCGATGAAGCGCACTTTACCTTCACGAACCAGCTCCGCCATTGCGCCGACGGTGTCTTCGATCGGCGTGTTGCGATCGACTCGGTGCTGGTAGTAAAGGTCGATGGTCTCGATGCCCAATCTCTTTAGCGACGCTTCGCACGCCTGTCGCACGTACTCTGGCTTTCCGTTGACGCCGAGGAATGCTTTGGTCTTCGGGTCGCGGACATTCCCAAACTTTGTTGCGATTAGAACCTGATCGCGTTTGCCCTTGATTGCGCGGCCAACCAGCTCCTCATTCGTTGCGGGGCCGTACATGTCGGCGGTATCGAGCAGATTGACGCCAAGCTCGATGGCGCGGTGAATGGTGGCAATTGACTGCTTCTCATTGCTCGGGCCATAGAAGTCGGACATCCCCATGCAGCCAAGTCCGAGCGCCGAAGTGATCAGGCCCTGTGAGCCAAGTCGCCGGTATTTCATGTTGCTGCGTGCCATTCTGGTTCCGATTGTCGGGATGTGAATATTAGCGGAAATGCATCGATCGAAACGGAGGCACAGGTATCCCGAAGAGCTTCTCATCACCCGGCGCCGACCGCGGTTGCCGCATAGCGCGAGTCACGTGACGTCTCCAGTTTAGGAAATGCCGAGTGCTGTTATCGCGCGCAACATCTCACATCGTTTTGGGGACGTCGTCGCCCTCAGCGATGTCAGCATCGACGTCTCGGCCGGCAGTGCTACCGCGCTGGTTGGTGAGAGTGGGTCAGGCAAAACGACACTGCTTCGATGCATTAATCGCCTGGTCGAGCCACTCAGCGGTGATGTAATCGTTGGCGACCGAAACGTTCGTGAGCAGGACGTGATCGAGCTGCGTCGCGGGATCGGGTACGTTCAGCAGCACGGCGGCCTGATCCCGCACTGGCGAGTGCTGAGAAACGTCGCTCTGGTTCCAAGACTGCGCGGACAAATAGACCTGGATGACAGAGCGCGCAATGCGCTCGACCTCGTCGGACTTCCGGCTGCGCAGTTCGGGTCGCGCTTTCCGCACGAGCTGTCCGGTGGCCAGCGTCAACGAGTGGCACTGGCGCGAAGTATCGCAGCCAGCCCGGAAGTAATTCTTCTCGACGAGCCATTCGGTGCGCTCGACGCAATTTCACGTGCCGAGCTGCAGACTGCCTTCGATGGGCTTCGCAGGAAACTCAGCGTGACGGCGCTGCTGGTGACCCACGATCTGGCTGAGGCCGCACGACTCGCCGACGAAGTAGTCGTGATGCGACAGGGGAAGATCGAGCAGCGCGGGTCGATGACTCAGCTGGTAAGAGCGCCCGCAACGGAGTATGTCGCACGGCTGATAGAGCAGGCGCGGGCCGCGCTCCAAGGACTGCTCGCGTGACCCGTTGCGCCAAGAGCGTCATTCGCGCGTGCGTCTCTGCCGCGACGCTGGTGAGCTCGATCGGAGCGAATGCCACTGCGCAGGAATCAAAAAATCGACCGATCGTTGTCGCCTCGAAGCCATTCGGCGAGTCATATCTGCTATGCGAAATGTTCGCGCAGCTGCTCGAATCACGCGGGTTCAGCGTGGAGCGCAAGCCGGGATTGGGCGCGACCGAGATTGCGTTTCGCGCATTGCGCTCGGGCGCGATCGACGTCTATCCGGAATACACAGGCACGGGTTTGATCGCTGTTCTGCACGATTCGTTGCCCGATTCAGTGAGGGCGGATCGACGGGCAGTCTTCTCATACGTATCACGCGAGTTCGCCGCTCGATATCAGCTACGGTGGCTGCCTCCGCTCGGTTTTGAGAACACCTACGCAATCGCGGTCGCTCGCAAGACTGCGCAGCGCTACAACCTGAGAACGCTGACAGATCTGGGGCGTGAAAGCCCACGCCTGATCGCCGGATTTACTGCTGATTTCATCGGCAGACCGGACGGACTGGTCGGCCTGACCCGAGTCTATGGTGTTCACCCCAAAGAAGTCCGGCCTCTCGCGCCTGCCGTGAAGTACCAGGCACTGGCAGCGGGTGCCGTCGATGTTATCGACGGCTACTCCACGGATGGCTTGCTGGCGAAATACGACCTGGTGACGCTTGTCGATGATCAACACTTCTTTCCGCCGTACGAGGCGGCAGCGCTCGCCACCGACGCGCTTGCGAAAAGACAGCCTGAGGCGATCTCCACCCTCGCGCTCCTGAGCAATCGCCTGACCGAAACGACAATGCGGCAGCTCAATCGACGCGTAGAGGTCGATGGTGAAGATGTTCGATCGGTCGCATCCAGTGAGCTAAACGCGCTCGGCCTGCTCGGCTCACGCGGGTCGGCCTCAGCTCCGACGCGGGCCACCAGAGGAGAAGGCTTTCTTGCGTACCTTTGGGATCGACGCGCGCAGCTGGCGGAATTGACAGGCCGACATCTCGAGCTGGTTGCACTCGCGCTGCTCGCGGCCGCGCTCATCGCGATTCCCCTGGGATTGCTACTCGAGCGCGGGCGCAGAATAGCCGAGCCGGTGATTGGAGGACTCGGCGTGCTGCAGACGATACCGAGCATCGCACTGCTCGCATTCATGATTCCGCTGCTCGGGGTCGGAGTAGTACCGGCGCTGGTGGCGCTCTGGTTGTACGCCCTCTATCCCATCGCGCGCGGAACCTACAGCGGTGTGCGTGACGCCGACCCCGACGCCGTCTCGGCGGCAGAAGCACTTGGCACTACTCCGATGCAGCGTCTGCTATGGGTGCGCCTGCCGCTGGCCGCGCCGGTGATAATGTCCGGGGTACGCACAGCGGCGGTGATCACGGTCGGCGCAGCGACGCTGGCCGCGTTCATCGGCGCCGGCGGATTGGGAGAGCCGATCGTCGCCGGCCTCGCACTCGCCGACACGAGAATGATTCTGTCGGGCGCGTTACCGGCGGCGATCCTGGCGCTGGTGGTGGACGGAGCGCTTGCGCTCGTCGAACGCGTGGTCGCTCCTGCCCATCGTCGCCGAGCTCTGTGGACGAGGCAATGAAGTGATCATTGCGACAGGGCGTTAGTGCTTTACGATGCTCGCTGCAGAGTTTTTGCGCGGTTAGCCGCATCATCACGCGCTGAGCCGGCACGGAGTCTTCCGTATGTGAAGTAGATGACGAGGCCGACTGCGAGCCAGACGAAGAGTCGAATCCATGTCAGCAGCGGCAAGCCGGACATTAGATAAAAACAGATCAATGTGCCGATGACCGGCACCCACGGCATGCCGGGTGTTCGAAACGGCCGTTCGACATCAGGCTCCGTACGTCGGAGAATCAGCACGCCGGTGCAGACGATTGCGAAGGCAAGCAGTGTCCCCATGCTCACCAGCTGACCGAGTACGTTGAGCGGGAAAAGTCCCGCGGCGATGGCCACCACTGTTCCCGTGAACGCTGTGGTGATGTGCGGTGTGCGAAAGCGAGGGTGTAGTCGCGCGAAGACCGGTGGCAGGAACCCATCGCGACTCATCGAATAAAAGATGCGCGTCTGACCCAGCAGATTGACCAGGATTACGCTGGAGATTCCGCAAATCGCTCCGATGTTGATTATCGGCGGCAACCATTTCACCCCTGTTGATTCGACGGCAAGAGCGATGGGGGACGGAACGTTTAGTTTCGGGTACGCAACGAGACCCGTCATGACCAACCCAACAGCGATGTAGAGTGCAGTGCAGATCGCGAGCGACACGAGGATGCCGAGTGGAACGGTGCGGCCGGGATTCTTGGCTTCCTGGGATGCGGTGGAGACCGCATCGAATCCGATGTACGCGAAGAAAATGACGCCGGCGCCGCGCAGTACACCGCTCCAGCCGAACTCTCCGAATTTCCCGCTGTTCGGCGGGATGAACGGATGCCAATTGGCAGCGTTCACGTAATGAGCGCCGACGGCGACGAAGAGCGCGAGCACGACGACTTTGAGAACCACGATCGACGTGTTGAATCGCGCAGATTCCCGAATGCCTACGATCAACAAAAGGGTGAGAACCAGGCAGATGAGAGTTGCCGGCACGTTGAAGATCGCTGTCGCTGCGCTGCCATCGGCGAGAGTGACGCTGGTTCCGGGCGGGGCCACCCAGCGTGGAGGCAGGTTGATGCCGATTTCCCGAAAGAGCGCCAGCGCGTAGCCTGACCATCCCACCGCGACGGACGATGAGCTGAGGGAGTACTCGAGTGTGAGGTCCCAGCCGATGATCCAGGCGACGAGCTCGCCCATGGTGGCGTATGCGTACGTATACGCGCTCCCCGCAACCGGGATCATGCTCGCCAGCTCGGCGTAGCAAAGGCCGGCGAATGCGCACGCTACTCCGGCCATCACCATCGAGAGAGTCAGCGCGGGTCCCGAGTTCTGCGAGGCAACAGTGCCGGTCAATACGAAGATCCCCGCCCCGATGACGGCGCCGATTCCCAGCGTGATCAAAGCGAGCGGGCCGAGCTCCCGTCGCAGTGTACCGGATCCTGCCTCCGCCAGCAGCGATCCGAGGTCCTTCTTCGTGAATAGCGCCATGGGCCTCCCAGTTGGATACCAAATTGTATACAAAGCCGAGTGCCAGAATTACGTCGACGGAAGGCATGGGCGCAAGATGGGTATCTGTTCTATATTGGCGCTGTGCCGAGAAAAGCTGCTGCCACCACGCGGGCCCTTGAACAGGGACGACGACCCGCGGGCGCTGCCGAGCGGGCCAATCGGCTCTATGACTCGCTGCGAAACCTCATCGTCCGCGGCCAACTGGCGCCCGGTGCTCGCATCGTCGAGACCGAAGTCGCCGAGCGGTTTGGCGTCAGTCGTACGCCGGTTCGCGCTGCCTTCCAGCGTCTGGAGCGAGAGGGATACGTAACCGCGTCAGCGACGCATCAGGCGCGGATGACGGTGGCTCCGCTCACCCGCGAGGACGTCGGTGAGCTGCTGGAGATCGTCGGTGAGCTGGAGGGACTGGCGGCCCGAAGCGCGGCCCGTCTGGGCGAAGAAGATCGTGACCGTCTGGCCAAGGATCTTTCGGCCCTCAACGCCGAGTTCCGCCGTGCCGCCGCTGCCAAAGGCGCTCAGCCGGGCAAGCTGTATGAGCTCGATGAGCGTTTTCACCGCCGCTACGTCGAAGCCGGCGCCGGATCCCGCCTCAGAACGCTCCACGAAGCGGTTAAGCCGCAGGCGGAGCGCTACATAAGGATGTACATCGCATTGCTAATGGACACCGTCCCGACCGCGGGCGGCGAGCACGACGCAATCGTCGACGCAATCCAGAGCGGTAATGCGCTAGCCGCCCAGCGCGCGGTTCAGACCAACTGGCGCCACGCCGCCGACCGCCTGGTGCGCGCGATCGACGTTATGGGCGAACAGGGGAATTGGTAACTCCGCGTTCTATCTGGACCGTGCTTTGGTCCTGATTGCGCTGAGAACTTTCTGTAGCAGTGGGTCGCGATTGGCGAAGTAGTCCGCGGAGCTCAATTGATATGCGAGCTCCGGTTTTATCCACTCACGCCGATCCACAGGGATCGTCTCATGGGACTGGTCGGAGATGCTGTCAGGTCTTTTTAGAGACTTGCGGATTCAGGCCGGGGCCTCAGGATATGCCGTGTCAATTCTCGACAAGAATAAATTCGACTCTTTCGGAGATCGCCCATGGCTCATAGAAAAACGCCCCGAAAATCGAGCAAGACAAAACTCGTCAATCATGGCGACAAGAAGATTGTTGCAGTTGTTGGAGCCACCGGTGCGCAAGGTGGCGGCCTCGCCCGCGCCATTCTCGATGACAAGTCTTCCCAGTTTGCCGTACGCGCGCTGACACGCGATCCGAATTCCGACAAGGCGAAAGCGCTGGCCGATGCCGGAGCAGAAGTCGTCGCCGCGGACATCGACGATGTCAAAAGCCTGCGCCACGCTTTCGAGGGCGCGCACGGTGCTTTCTGCGTCACCTTCTTCTGGGACCATCTCAAACCGGAGAAGGAGCTCGCGCACGCGCGCAACATGGCGCAGGCAGCAAAGGACGCCGCCGTTCATCACGTCATCTGGTCCACTCTCGAGGACACGCGAAAGTTCGTCCCGCTGTCGGACGATCGCATGCCCACCCTAATGGGCAAATACAAGGTTCCGCACTTCGATGCCAAGGGTGAGGCAGACGAAGTCTTCAGGGAGCTCGAAGTGCCGACGACTTTCCTGCTGGCCTCATTCTATTGGGACAACCTGATTCATTTTGGGATGGGGCCGAAGAAGGGACCCGATGGCAAGCTCGCGCTCACGCTGCCGATGGCGAACAAGAAACTCGCCGGCATCGCCGCCGAGGATATCGGGAAGGTCGCCTACGCGATTTTCGAGCGCGGAGATGAGATGATCGGCAAGACCGTTGGAATTGCCGGCGGCCACCAAACCGGTGTGCAGCTGGCGAAGTCGCTCACCAAAGCGCTGGGCAAGGAAGTGAAGTACAACGAGATCACGCCGGCAGCCTTCCGCGCGCTCGGATTCCCGGGCTCAGACGACCTCGGCAACATGTTCCAGTTCTATTCCGAGTTCGAGCAGGATTGCTGCGATATGCGCAGCATCAGTGAAACGAAATCCTTGAATCCGGAGCTGCTTACCTTCGATCGCTGGCTCGCTCAGAACAAATCACGGATTCCGCTCGGCTGATTTCCCGCCGATCGCCTTGACCTTTTCCGCTTCGGTGAAGAGACGCGTGATGAAGCGCTGACCTTCACCGATGCGCTCGACTTCGACTGCCGTCGCTTCGATCGCCTGCTCCATTCGTTGCAGGCGATCGGCGATATCACGAGGCAGCGATGCGACTGCGGCCGCGCTGCGCCTCCAGATTCTGCGCGCCATCGCGACCGAGAGTGGAAACACCGCGACGATCAGGAAAATTCCGCCAAGCACCCATGCTTCCTCGGGTGGACCCTGGCGCGGCATCGGTGGCGGCTGCTCGACTACTGCACCGGGAACTGCAGCGGCTTGCGCGAGCTGAGTCGCATTGGCGGCGAGCATTCCATCAACAGCTTTGATTCGCGCATCAACGTCCGTCAGTCGATCCTCGAGCGGCTTTCGGCCGGCATCGCCGGCATCGAGCTGATCCAGCTGTGCCTGAATCTCGCGACGGGTGCCGTCCAGGTCATCGAGCTGATTACTGAGCTCTCGCTGCTGCGCGCGAAAGCCCTGATAGATAGCACTCGCACTCGGCGTCGCGCGCGGCGCCGCGCCCGCAATTACCGGTGCGCTTGGTGGTGTAGGGAGTGTTGGGGGCGTAGCCTGAAACAATCGATCCTCGCTGACGATTTACCGCGCAGTGCCGTCCCGCACCGATAATCTACGATTCCCGAGCGCGAATTTCTTCGGTGCGCGTGTGGATCGCGTTATAAGGACTTGGCCCCGCCTTCAATTTCGGCTGCGACCAGGATGCCGCGCTCGATGTAGATAGGCCGTACCTGTGCGCGAAGTTTCGGCAAGCGGAATGCGAAGGCGATTCCGGCTAAGATGCACGCCGCACCGCCGACGAGGATGGTTTTCATCGGGCCAATGTGATCCGCGGCGAACCCGGCGATCAGGCTACCCAATGGTGCGGTGCCCAGGAATGCCATGGTGTAGAACGCCATCACGCGCCCCCGCATCGAATCGTCGACGATGGTTTGCAGAATCGTGTTAGTCGACGCCATCTCGACCATCATACCGCCGCCGACGAAGGGCAGTATCAGCAGCGAAAGCCAAAGTATGTGCGAGAAGGAAAACGCGACGAGACCTACGCCGAACGTGATGCTGGCGATCACAATCGCTCGACCCAGTCCCAGGACGGATCGACGTGAGGCCAGGTAGAACGCGCCTGCCAGCGCTCCGACGCCCGAGGTCGTCATGAGATAGCCCAACGTATGCGGGCCACCGTGAAGAATCTGCGAAGCAATCGCGGGCATGAGCACGGTGTACGGCATGCCCATCGTGCCGACGAGCGCGAGAAGGAGCAATGAGTCGCGTGCCGGCGTGAAGCGAGTGACATACCTGAATCCCGCGCGCAGCTCTTCCCAGACGCGAGTATCCCGGCGTGACATATCAGGTCGGTCGATGCGCATCGCGAGCAGCGAGGCAATCACCGCGACGTAGGAGATCGCGTCAGCAGCAAAGCACCATCCTTCGCCGACAGCCGCGATGAGGACGCCGCCGATCGACGGACCAATGATTCTGCTGGCGTTCACCATCGATGAGTTCAGTGCGATCGCGTTTGGAAGATCGCTGCGGTCTTCGACCATCTGTACCACGAACGCCTGTCGGGCAGGTGTGTCGAACGCGTTGATGATTCCTTGTGCGAGCTGGAGCAGCAGAACGTCGACGACGGTGATGATGCCGGCAAAGGTCAGGGCTGCGAGGGCCACCGACTGAAGCATCGACAGAATCTGCGTCACGACGAGAATGCGGTGACGATTCCACCGATCGACCAGAACTCCGGCGAAGGGAGCAAGCACCAGCGTCGGGATCTGGCCGAAGAATCCGACGATACCCAGCAGAAATACCGATCCGCTCAGTCGATAGACGAGCCAGCTGGTCGCGATGCGCGTGATCCAGGTGCCGACGAGCGAGACGGTCTGACCGCTGAAGAAGAGCCGATAGTTCCGGTGCTGGAGTGCACGTGTGAAGTGCAGAGATTTCTTTTTCTCGTGTGGAGTTGTCGCGGCAGACGCCATGATTTGCCGAGGGGCAATATTGGTGCTATTTAACGCTCACGCTTATGGCTACTGAGTTGCAGTTGAAGACCACGTTGTAGCGAATAGGAGCGATTCGATGAGGGCAACTTCGATTGCCTTGCTGCTGACGATTGGTGTCGCCGGGCCGGCCATGTCGCAGGCGAGCAGGGGCGCACCGCCGCCGCCGGATCCGAGCCCGATTCCGCGTCACGTCTCGCGCGTCCCGGGCGCGGACCTACCGCCGATCAAGCTCGAGGATCAGTGGACGACCGCGTTGACTCGCCGTGATGCCGCGACATTCGAAAGATTGCTCGCACCCAAGTTCGTGTACACCGAAAACGCGTCGGTGATGAACAGGGGCGAGGTGATCAAGAGCGTAAACGGTCCCGATCGCGTGGAATGGGCGCGCAACGAAGGCATGAGGATTCACGACTTCGGCGACGTGCAGGTGATCACTGGCGTTCTTCATTTGCGTGGTCGCGGCGCTGACGGCGCGTTCGACAAGCGGTATCAGTTCACCGACACCTGGCAGCGCGCGAACGGACGCTGGCAGATAATCGCGGCGCAGGATTACCTGATCCCGAGATGACGGCGGTGCGACGCGCGGCAAGCTGGGTCGCACTTTCTGCTGCGCTGATTGCGAGCGGCGCTTCAATAGCATGCAAAGCAACCGGCACCGCGACGACTGACAGTGCAGGCGCATCCGATCCGCAAGTGACATCGGCTGCTGCTGGGGGCGGAAGCTCGGTTACCGGAGCGCGGATCGCCGTTGCTCATGCGGGTCCTGCGGGCGAATGGCAAATGCCGGCCGGAGATTATGCGAGCTCGCGCTATAGCGAGCTCGCCTCGATCACGCCGCAGAATGTCGGCAACCTCAAGGTATCCTGGGCGTTTTCGACCGGCGTATTGCGTGGGCACGAAGGACAACCACTCGTCGTCGGCAACACGATGTACGTGGTCACGCCGTACCCGAACGTCTCCTACGCGCTCGATCTAGCTACAGCGGGTCAACCGCTGAAATGGAAATTCCGGCCTGATAACGCGCAGCAGGCAATTGGTAGAGCTTGCTGTGATGTGGTGAATCGCGGCGCGGCGTACGCTGACGGCAAAATCTTCTACAACCTGCTCGACGGACACACCATCGCCATCGATGCGGCGACGGGGAATCAGGTGTGGCGCACGCAGATGGGAGATCTCTCGCGCGGCGAGACGATCACTATGGCGCCGATCGTGGTGAAGGGGAAAGTCATCGTCGGCTCGAGCGGCGGCGAGATGGGTGTGCGTGGCTGGATCGCCGCGCTCGACGCAGCCACCGGCAAGCAGCTCTGGCGCGCATATAACATCGGCCCCGATCAGGACATCAAAGTCGGACCGAAATTCAAACCATTCTACGCGCACGATCGCGGCGCAAACCTCGGCGTCAGCTCATGGCCGGGTGACACGTGGAAGACTGGCGGCGGCGCGGTGTGGGGATGGCTCTCCTACGACCCGACACTCAATCTCATCTATCACGGCACCAGCAACCCGGGGCCGTGGAACGAAGCACAGCGCACCGGCGACAACAAGTGGACGGCGGCGATTCTCGCGCGCGACGCGGACACCGGTGAGCTGGTCTGGGCGTTTCAGACGACACCGCACGACATGTGGGACTACGACGCGGTCAACGAGAACATCCTCGTCGACCTTCCGATCAAAGGACAAACGCGTAAAGCGCTAGTGCACTTCGATCGCAATGGCTTCGCGTACACGATAGACCGCGCGACGGGTGAAGTCATTCTGGCGGAGCCGTTCGTGCCGATGAATTGGTCGACGGGAATCGACTTGCAGACCGGCAGACCGAAAGTGGTCGAGACGAAGAAGACGGCGCAGGACAAGAACGTGAAGGACATCTGCCCGAGTCTCGAAGGTGGAAAGAACCAGCAGCCCGCAGCGTTCTCGCCGCAGACCGGACTGTTCTATGTGCCGACGAACAACCTGTGCATGGATTTTCAGGCGCGATCAGTCACCTACATTGCCGGCACACCATTCATCGGTGGAAACGCGCCGGAGAAAGGAGGCCCGGGCGGTTATCGCGGCGAGTTCATCGCATGGGATGCGACGACGGGGAAGAAAGTTTGGGGGATCAAGGAGCCGTATCCAGTCTGGGGCGGCGCACTGGCGACAGCAGGGGGCGTTGTGTTCTACGGAACACTCGATGGCTGGTTCAAGGCAGTCGACGCTCGGAACGGAAAAGTTCTTTGGCAGTTCAAGGTCGGATCCGGCGTGGTCGGCAACCCTGTGACGTACACCGGTCCCGACGGCAAACAGTATGTCGCGATTTATGCAGGAATTGGAGGAGACATGGGACTCCTCATCGCGGGCGATGTAGCGGCGAACCTGCCGTATGACGTGCGCGAGCGAGGAACGACTCTGCCGGACATCAGTCGGTGGACGTCGTGGGGAGGATATCTCTTTGTGTTCTCTCTGTAGAACTGCCGCCTGCGTGATGCGAGTCAATGTATCAGTCCGAGTTGCGAGCTAAGTCCGAGATGCGAGCTAAGTCCGAGATGCGAGCTAAGTCTGAGGGGCGGGCTGGATGCGCGTGATATGTGCTGTGGTGTTAGTTGGAGCGCTTACATCCTGTCGTACGCAGAAGATTGCGCAGCAGGACAGCGCTACTGCCACTGCGGCATCATCGACCAGTAGTGCGGGGTCGTTGGTCGTCGCTGGCGACAGCTTACGCGTTATTCAGCACCCCGAAATTCTTCCCGCGGGGTTTCCGCTCGCGGTTAAGCCGATTGAAGTGAAGAATCCATACGAAGGCGACAAAAACGCGGTCGCGACGGGCAGCAAGCTCTTCATCGCGTACAACTGCCTCGATTGTCACGGTGCCGACGGTTCGGGAGCGATGGGACCGAGTTTTCAGGATGGCCGCTGGCACTTCGGCGGTTCCCCCGCCGAGGTGTTCGAGTCGATTTATCAGGGACGGCCGGACGGCATGCCGGCGTGGGGCGGCCGCATTTCCAACGATCAAATCTGGATGCTCACCGCTTACGTACGCTCACTCGCATCAAAAGACCTGAGCACGGAGAACTTTACCGGAAAGACAGTCGAACGCACCGGTCACTGAGGTAGCAGCAATGATCAGCAGAATCTGGCACGGCTGGACGAAGCTCGAGAACGCAGACAAGTACGAGAAACTTCTTCGCGCCGACGTCCTTCCCGGCATTCACCGCATTCGCGGCTACAATGGCGCCTATCTATTGCGCCGGGAAGCCGCCAACAACGAAGTCGAGTTCATCACGATCACGCAGTTCACGGACATGAACGCCGTGAGAGAATTTGCCGGAGCAGATTACGAGCGGGCAGTGATTGCCCCGGGCGCGGGCGCGCTACTGTCGCATTACGACGAGCGGTCGCAGCATTACGAGACGCTGCTCACGCCGTCGGATGTGCGCGCACTCGCGGCCAGAACGAGCGGCCGCAACCGCGTCGTCTAGTTACTGGGACGGTGGCGCGGGTGGCACTCCGCCGAAGGCGTTGATGATCGCGAGTCCCATATTGGCCATCGTCAGCTGCGGCTCGTTGTCGACAATCCAGCGCTGATCCTGGTTCTCCTTCGTCATCACGCATGCGATGACGCGGTTTCGTAGATACCAAAGCGTGCACTCGCTTCGCACCTGATCGGTCTCTCCATCCTTGTGAGCCGCGCGCGCACCGCCGGCATATCGCTGCAGCATCATGTCCTGTCCGTTGTGCTCGAGGATGTCGAGCATCGCGGAGTCTGCTGCGGGATTGACGGCTTTGCCCTGCGCCATCAGCTCGAACAGGTGCGCCATCTCGTTCGGCGTCGTCACGCCGAGACCATATTTCGCCGAGCTGTCCATCGCGACGCTCGAAATCCGCAGAAAGCTCTTGGAGTGCACTCGCGTGTGACTCAGACCGAGTGAATCCATTTTTGCCCACACTCGGCGGATGATGATGCGGTCGAGCAGAAGATTAGTGGCGGTATTGTCGCTGATGATCGACATCAGCCAGGCAGCATCGCGAACGGTGAGCACGGTACCGTTATGCAGGAATTGCAGGACGCCTGATCCGGGAACCTGATCGATCTTGAGCAGCGTTATCGGATCGTCGAGCGATAGCTGGCCTTTGGCGACCAGGTCGTAGACCGTGACCAGAATCGCGACCTTGATCAGACTGGCGGTTGGAAAAGTCTCGTCGCCGCGGCGGCTGATTCGCGCGCCACTTTCCAGGTCGATGACGCTGTACCCGACGATTCCGTGATGCGCGTCCGCGATCGAATCGAGCTTGTGCCGCAGCGCGGCGGTGTCGGCGTGGACGGGCTCGAGTCGGGGAGCGCCCGTAGACCCAACGCGGGTTGCGGCACAAGCGACGACTCCCGCCAAGGCGATAGCGGCACAGCTGGCCAGAACGCGAATTAACGGCATGTTACGGACGCGCATGATATTTGACTAAGGCTAAAGATTGAGTCGCATAAGATTCCTGAAAGTGCGCCGTATGAAGGGCTGATGACGCCAGCCTTACACGGAAGCGAGGCCTGATGCCGTACGATCTGACCACCTTCGGGTTGGGCGATATGCTAAAGTGCAGCCTCGCTTTGCGCGAGGGTGCATCGTCGGCGGCTACGCTCGAACAGTCGGCGCAGCGAATTTGCCGTTTCCTCTATGATGAGCTCCGCGGTGGTACGAACGATCATCAGTGTGCGCTGGTGCGTTGCTATAAGACGCATCCCTACGGCGAATTGAATCCCGATCTCCAGGAGTTCGCGCGAACCGTTCTCGGGGGCAAGCATCCGCACGCTGCGATGAAGTGCCTGACGCTGATGGCAACCGTCGGACAGTCAGCGAACTGGAATGCGCGCCAACTCTCCCGCGGTCACCAGACAATTCCGCTCGCCAGTCCGGAGATGGTGGAAAAAGCGCCGATGATCTCCCAGCTCATCAAGGAGCTGGGAATGGATCTAACCAGTGTGCTCGAGCCGTCGCCGGAAATCGTTCGTGAGCTCGCTGGAAAGCGGCACGGTGTCTTTTACGTGGAAAACGCCGAAGGCAGTCCGTACATCCCGGCGCAGGAAGAGTTTGTAAAGCGTTTCGGAATCAGATCAGTGCTCGGTTTTGGAGGCATGCTGGCAACTGGTGATCTGTTTGCCGTGATCCTGTTCAGCAATGTGCATGTCACGCCAGCCGTCGCCGACAGGTTCAAGACGATCGCGCTCGATGTTAAGGCGGCGTTTTCACGTTTCCGCGAAGAAAACGTGTTCAATCAAATGAGTCCGTACACCTCCGGCATCCAACGAGAGCACTAGCTAAAACCCGGTGTCGCGTACGCTTCTTGCCTGAGACGCCAGCGCAAATGAAAAGCGCCGCAATGCAGGCGCGAATTTCTCGACCCTATCGGAGGAAACAACAGCATGACTACTAGCGCAACGACAAGGGTGACCTTCCTTGGACTTGCGGTGCTGGCGCTTGCAGCATGCGGCAAGAAGGACAACAGCGCGGTTGATACGACCGCGGCGTCCAGCACCATGAGCACCGACACTTCGGCAATGGCCGGTGCGGCAAGCAGCACATCATCGACAGGCAATTGGTCAGACGCGAATATCGTCGCTCTGCTGGATGAGGCCAACGCGGCCGACAGCGCAGCGGGAGCTATCGCAGCGACCAAAGGCACCGCAGCCGCAGTTCGCGATTTCGGAAGAAGAATGGAGCGCGATCACCATACGCTTCGTGCGCAAGGCGCTGCACTCGCCAAGAAACTGAACGTGACGCCTGCTGCTCCATCAGATGATCCCGTGCAGCCAATGGCTTCGAGCGAGACCAACACGCTGAACAGCACCGCAAAGGGCAAGGATTTCGACAAGGCCTACATTGACGCTGAAGTCAACGCGCACAAGGCAGTGCTCGATCTCGCCACCAAGGCAGCTGCGCAGACGCAGACCGCCGAGCTGAAGAACCTGATTCAGAAGGCGGCGCCTGTCATTCAGGGTCATCTCGACAAAGCGGAATCGATCCAGAAGACTCTGAAGTAGCAGTTGCTCAAAGGCGTAATCTTCGACGTCGACGGCACGCTCGTAGACAGCAACGACGCTCACGCTCAATCGTGGGTGGACACGTTCAGGGAAGCTGGCTACGACGTGCCGTTTGACAAAGTTCGACCACTGATCGGAATGGGCGGAGACAAACTTCTGCCGAAGACGATCGGTGTCACCCGCGACAGCGACGAAGGCAAAAGGCTCGGCGAGCTTCGCGGCAAAATTTTCCGCAGCAATTATTTGCCGCATCTGCGTCCACTACCTGGTGCGCGCGAGCTCGTACTGCGTGTCAAGCGGGATGGACTGAAGGCAATCGTCGCGACTTCGGCGAAGGATGACGAGCTAAAAGGCCTGCTCAAAGCCGCGCATGTCGAAGACTTGATGGAAGAAAGGGCGACGGCGAGCGATGCCAAACGCTCGAAGCCGGACCCCGACATCGTGCAGGCCGCGGTTGATGAGAGCGGAATCCCAAAAAAAGACCTCGTCATGATCGGTGACACTCCCTACGATGTCGAAGCAGCGACGAGAGCAGGCGTGCGTACGATCGGATTTCTGTCAGGCGGCTGGACGAGGCAGGACCTGAAGGGAGCCGCGGAGATCTACGACGGGCCCGCCGATTTGCTCGCCCACTACGACACTTCTTTGCTCGGAAAGGAGAGCCGAAATCGATGAGCGTCTTACATCTGCTGCAGGAAGTTGCGCAGAGCGCGCAAACCGCCGCTCCTGGACCGGGCGGTCCGCCGCCAGGCGGTGAGCACGGTTTCTCGTTCAAAGACGCGCTGTTCGAGCTGATTCAGTTCGTCGGATGGTTCTTGTCGGTCGGAGCGCTCGGCTTCCGATACGGTGTCGAGCGCCGCGTGCGTGGAATGTCAGACGATGCACGCCGCATTCTCGCCCCCGACAACGCTGCCATGCTCGGGCTACTGGGCGTCATTCTGTTGTTCGTGTCGTACCTCGGCGCGCCACTGCTCGAGTCAATGTCCAACCATCAGGCGTTCTCAGCAGCTTTGCCCAAAAACCGCGGACAGTTCGAGTCGCGGATGGCGTTCCTGGCGATCGCGCTCGTCGGCTATCTCATCGTTCGTGCGTCGTCGTCACTCGGCTGGGCACTCGCTGCACTGGGAGTTCTGATCGCTGCACTTTTTCCGCTGTACACCGGTCGCGGTGCGGGCAAGGTAAACGCGGTTCACGTGCTCGCTGCATCGACGTGGCTGGGCACGTTGCTCGTCCTATCCATCGTCGGCATTCGCGGCGTATTGAAACGAGAGCCTGCGGGTACCCCGCGCGCGACGCTGGTCGCCGACCTCGTGAACTCGTTTTCGCCACTGGCACTGACCGCGGCGGGCGTTGTCGCTTTGACCGGACTCACCACCGCATGGATGCATCTCAAGCGCATCTCATCATTGTGGACGACGGGCTACGGTATGACGCTGATTATCAAGCTCGTTTTCGTTTTGATAGTCGTCGTGCTCGGCGCGTGGAATTGGCGCCGCGTTCGCCCGACACTCGGCGACCTCGGCACTGAAGAAACGATCAGGCGCTCATCGACCATGGAGTTGGCCTTCGGCGCCATCGTGTTGCTATGCACTGCTGTTCTGGTGACGCTGCCGTCGCCGCACTAGGCCTGCGCGGGCATGGACAGGAGACGCGCGTAGCATTCGCGCTCCTTGTCATCTTGACGAGCGCGTGCACCGATCGTGGAATCACCAATCCGATTCAGACTGCGGGCGAATCTCACCCCGGGTTCGATACCAGCATTTACCCCGGTGATGCCGCGATGCAGGCGTGGCTTCGACCGAGCTCGCCGTACGAATGGGTTGGCTACTACCTGCAGGCGCCTTGTCATCGTGATCCGTCGTGGATGGGAAAACGCCAGACACTCAAGACGATGGGTTGGGGGTTGGCCGTTCTCTACGTCGGTCAGCAGACGTTTGATGGTGTCCCGGATGTGATGCTACCGCCGCTCTTCAATCGCACCCTGCCTCCCGCGCGCGCCGGCATCATGGTGCCACCAACGTCGGAAGAGATTCAGTCAGGCGCAGTGACGTGCTCGCGGACGTTGTTGACGACTGAGCAAGGAACCGCTGATGCAATCGATGCCGTAACCAAAGCGGCGTCGGAAGGATTCCCGAGTGGAACTGTGATCTTTCTCGATATCGAGCACATGAACGTGATCCCTGCGTCGATGGAAGCCTACTACCGGGCGTGGGTACAGCAGGTGCTGGACGACGGGCGATTCCATCCTGGTGTCTACGTGCATAAGGACAATGCCGAATCGATTCACACCGGTATCGAGCGCGCATACGCCGATATGAAAGCAAACGGCTCGGCGGTTTACTGGATTACAAGTTCAAGCGGCTTTTCGCTGGATGCATTGCCGCGTGATGTAGGATTTCCCTGGGCGAGTGTCTGGCAGGGGGTCTATGAGGTGTCGCAGACCTGGAATGGTGCGACGATCAACACCGACATCGACATCGCAACGACGTCATCGCCGTCGAGTCCATAGACGCTTTGCAATCCGCCGAGTCGTGAATGAGATTATCCGGTCCAGTCTCCCTCCCGATTCATCATGTCAAAAAGAAGCACGCGAGCAGCACTCGCGATCGCATTCCTCGCGTCGACAGCTGCAACGCTCTACTCGCAGGCGACGCCCAACTCCAAAACAACTCCCGTCGCATTCAACGCGGATTCGGCTCGACTCGCTGAGCTGCCGTGGCGATCAATTGGGCCGGCGGTCACGAGCGGTCGTGTAGTCGACTTCGCCGTGCCCGAGGGACCGCGGGCGCAAGTCGGAGAGAGACTCGGTGAGCTTTTCTACGTAGCCTCAGCTTCTGGCGGCGTGTGGAAGACTATCAACGGCGGCACCACCTGGGAGCCTATCTTCGATAAACAGGCCTCTGCCTCCATCGGTGACATCGCTGTCGCGCCGAGCAATCCCGAAATCCTCTGGGTGGGCACTGGCGAGAACAACAACCAGCGCAGCTCGTCGTGGGGTGACGGAGTCTACAAATCCGAGAACGGTGGCCGAACGTGGACGAATATGGGTCTGCGCAAATCGGAGCACATCGGGCGCATCATCGTTCATCCGACCAATCCACAGATTGTCTTCGTTGCATCAACAGGTCCACTATGGGGACCTGGTGGCGATCGCGGACTGTTCAGAACAACCGATGGCGGCGGCACCTGGAAGAACGTCAAGAACATAGACGCACACACCGGATTCACCGACGTCATTTTCGATCCATCAAACCCCGACGTGATTTATGCGGCGTCGCTGCAGCGCGAGCGTCGGCCATGGAGCTACGTCGGTGGCGGACCGGGCAGCGGTATCTGGAAGAGCATCGACGGCGGCGATACCTGGACGAAGCTCACCGAAGGACTGCCGAGCGTAGACGTTGGACGCATCGGGCTCGATGTCAGTCGGTCAAATCCGAACATCGTCTACGCGGTGATCGAAACCAAAGTCACTGGCAACGGCGCTGCAGTCGGTACGACGGAAGGAAGTGTCTACCGCTCCGATGATCGCGGTGGCAGCTGGCAGAGAATGGGCAACGGCTTCTCGTATCCATGGTACATGGGACAGATCCGTGTCGATCCGACCGACCCGGATCGCGTTTACTTCATGGGAGTTCCGTTGCAGGTGTCGACTGATGGCGGCAGAACGTTCCGAGCCACTGCGGGCGGCGCACACTCGGATCACCACGCGATGTGGATCGATCCACTCGATCCCAACCATCTCATCATCGGTTGCGACGGTGGCGTTTACATTAGCCGGGATCGCGGTCGCACGGTCGATTTCGTTCCCAATCTTCCGATTGCGCAGTACTACGCGATCGCGGCCGACATGCGGCAGCCGTACTACTACGTCTACGGCGGGCTTCAGGACAACAGCAGCTGGGGCGGACCGAGTCAGACCAGAAATCGTCAGGGCATCACCAACGCCGACTGGGTGAGAACGACCGGCGGCGACGGGTTCTACGCGCAAATCGATCCGCAGGATCCGAACACCGTCTACGGCGAATCTCAGGAAGGCGACATCGTTCGCTACGATGTCAGAACCGGCGAGCAGAAGACCATCAAGCCACTCCCGGAATTCGGTGCGCGTCCCTATCGGTGGAATTGGAGCGCGCCGATGCTCATTTCACCGTACGATCACAACACGATTTACTTCGGCGCCAACTATCTCTTCAAGAGCAGTAATCGCGGTGACTCATGGACGCGACTCGGTGGCGACCTCACTCGCCAGCTGAATCGAGACAGCCTGCCGGTGATGGGGAAGCTGTGGCCCCGCGACGCCATCGCGCGACACAACGGCACTGCCGACTACGGCAACATCAGTACGATCGATCAATCACCGAAGCGGCAAGGAGTTCTATATGTCGGCACCGACGACGGTGTCGTCGCAGTGTCACGGGATGGCGGCGGCACGTGGACCAAGTACACCCGATTCCCCGGTGTGCCGGACCAGACATATGTGAGCCGGGTCGTAGCGTCGCGTTTCAATGAAGGCACGGTGTACGCGACGTTGGACAATCACCGTAACAACGACTTCAAGCCTTACGTACTCCAGAGCGATGACTACGGCGCGCACTGGAAATCCATTACCGGGAATCTTCCGGCGAACGGGTCGGTGCAGGTTGTGCGCGAAGATCTCACCGATCAGAACCTCCTCTTCGTAGGTACCGAGTTTGGCGCGTTCTACTCGGCGATGGGCGGCAACAACTGGACGCAGCTCAAATACAACCTGCCGACGGTCGCGGTACACGATATCCTCGTGCAGCCGCGGGAGCATGATCTCGTAATTGGAACGCACGGTCGCGGCATCTACATCATCGACGACATCACGCCGCTCGAGCAGTTGGCAGAGGCAAACCGGACTGGGACGTATCTCTTTCCGGTCAGAGCTGCGACGGAATACAATCCAAACAGCTCAGTGCCGGGTGGCGTGCGCGGCGCCGGCGCGCTCGGCGATCGTGAGTACTCTGCGCCCAATCCGGCATTCGGAGCAATTATCAGCTACTACCTGCGCGATTCGCTGCCGCGCGGCGGGGATGTCACACTCGGCATTTACGATGCGAGTGGGAATCGGGTGCGAGAGCTCACCGCCAACAAGAAGCAGGGAATGCATCGCGTAACGTGGGATTTGCGCAGCGCGCCCCCGTACACCGTGCGTCGTCCCGCAAGCCAGGTTGGTGAGCCAGGCTTCAGGCAGCGCGATCCACAGGGTCCATTCGTGCTGCCGGGACGCTACACAGCGCGCCTCACCGTCAAAGGATCGGGCGGCACCACTCGAGAGGTACCGATCGATGTGCGCTCGGATCCGCTCGTGCAGCTGACTGATGCCGATTATCGCGCACTCTATGACATGCGCGTAAGCACCGGACGTCTGCAGGCGACGGTGCAGGCAGCTGTGCGTACTGCGGAGCAGTTGAAGGAGCAGCTCGCCGACGCCAAAGGTGCAATCAAAAATGCTTCAGGGCCGGATAGTCTCTCGAAGGAAGCCGATGCCGTCGATAAAGAGCTGTCGAGCATTCTCACCAAGCTGCGCGGCGATCCCGACGCACCACCGGTCAGTGACGACAAGCGCGTCGAAGAGCCTTCGATTCAGGAGCGCGTCAACTCGGTCGCCGAGCAAATCGGCAACGTCACTTCGCAGCCGACGGAGCTTCAACGCGCGACGCTCACTCTCGCCAGTCAGGATTTGCAGCGCGAAGTCGGGCGACTGAACAACGTCTTACAGCGTCGAGTGCCGGCTCTCAACGCGAGCATGGACGCGGCTAAGATTCCGTGGACGATCGGGAGGCCGGTCGAATTCATGAAATGAGCGCCGAGTACTTCACCAAACTGCTCGACCACATGGAGTGGGCCGACAAACGCGCGCTGGAAAGTTTACGCTCGATGTCCAACCCTCCGCCGCAGGCAGTCGAGCTAATGGCCCACGTACTTGGCGCCGAGCGCGTCTGGCTCTCACGCGTTGAGGGTACGACTTCACCAATTGCAGTATGGCCAAAACTGACTCTCGACGAAGCAGACCGAGTGTTGGCTGAGAATGCTGGGGGATATAGGCGGATGCTGGCCAAGCTCTCGTCCGACGGACTACAGCGCCCGATCACCTACAGGACCAGCGCCGGTGATCAGTTCACCTCGACGATCGAGGATATTCTGACCCAGGTCGTCACGCACGGCTGTTATCATCGCGGGCAAATCGCGGCCCAGGTGCGGGCGTCGGGCGGAAACCCCAACCCGACCGATTATATCGCGTACATCCGGGGCGCGCCGGCCGCTACGCGACAGCGCTAACCAGCGGCAGTGACGGCCTTTAACGCCGTCCGAAATCAAATCGGTGGCTGATGTATTTGCGGGGCTCGGGGCAGCCCAATAGTATCCGGCGTGGCCCTTCTCTACGCGTACCTCCATAAATATCGCAACCTGATTTTGCTCGCCCTCGTGCTGGCGGCGACCAATCAGGTATTCTCACTGCTCGATCCGCTGATCTTCCGTCACGTGATCGATGACTACGCGACACGCTTTCGCGAATACCAGACTGGCACCTTCATCAAAGGCGCCGGCACATTGTTGCTGATGGCGATGGGCGTCGCGTTCGTATCGCGTGTCGCCAAGAATTTCCAGGACTACTACGTCAACGTGATCGTCCAGCGCGTCGGCGCGGAGATGTACTCCGACGGCATCAGGCACAGCCTCGAGCTGCCGTACTCGGTGTTCGAGGACCAGCGCAGCGGCGAGACACTCGGCAAGCTTCAAAAAGTCAGGCAGGATGTCGAGCGATTCATCTCGCTCTCGATCAATCTGATATTCACCACCCTCGTCGGCGTTTTGTTTGTGGTGATTTATGCGCTGACGGTGCACTGGGTGATCGTGCCGGCGTTCCTGGCTACGGTGCCGTTGCTGGGCACTCTGAGCTGGGCGCTCAGTGGACGGATCAAGAACATCCAGAAAGTGATCGTAGCGGAGACCACTGCGCTCGCCGGCTCGACGACCGAATCGCTGCGGAATATCGAGCTGGTGAAAAGCCTCGGTCTCGCCGATCAGGAAGTCGTGCGGCTCAACGCGACGACCGAGAAGATTCTCCGGCTCGAGCTGAAGAAAGTTAAGTACATCAGGAGCCTCAGCTTCCTGCAGGGCACGGCGGTGAATTTCCTGCGCACGTGCATCCTGTTCATGATGCTCTACCTGATCTTCACCCAGAAAATCACGGTAGGCCAGTTCTTTTCACTGTTGTTCTACTCCTTCTTCATCTTTGGGCCGATGCAGGAGCTGGGGAACATCATCAATGTGTATCGCGAGACCGAGGTCTCGCTTGCGAACTTCAGCAGGATTCTCGAGACCCCGAAGGACCCCAAGCCTGCCGCACCCGTGCCGTTGACCGACATTGAGGCGCTCGAGTTCGTAAACGTCGGCTTCATGCATCAGTCGGCCAGCACGCCGGCGCTGACCGACATCTCGTTCGACGTTAAACGCGGTGAAACGATCGCTTTCGTTGGACCATCGGGCGCCGGCAAGACGACGCTGGTAAAGCTGCTGGTCGGCCTCTATCTGCCGCGCGAAGGAGAGATTCTCTACAACGACGTGCGCGGCACCGACGTCGACCTGGACAAGCTTCGGGAACGGATTGGACTAGTCACACAGGACTCGCAGCTCTTCTCCGGCACCATTCGCGAGAATCTTAAGTTCGTCAATCCGCGCGCGACCGATGAGGAATGCCTGGAAGTCTTGCGCCGAGCCGCCGCGCACGCGCTGCTCGCTCGCGCCGACAAAGGACTCGATACCGTAATTGGTGAGGGTGGCATTAAGGTATCCGGCGGGGAGAAGCAGCGATTGTCGATTGCGAGAGCATTGCTGCGCAATCCTCACCTGCTGGTATTCGACGAAGCCACATCGTCTCTCGACTCACTGACTGAAGAAGAGATCAGTCGCACCATGCGCGACGTCGCGAGCTCGCGCGAAGTAATAACGATTCTGATTGCCCATCGGCTGTCGACAGTGATGCACGCCGATCGCATTTATGTTCTGGAGCGCGGCAAGATCGTTGAGGTCGGTAAGCACGACGACCTGCTCGAGCGCACCGGGCTCTACTACGCAATGTGGCGGCAGCAGGTTGGCGAGCGCCGTGCCGGACCCCAGCTTCCCGGGCCGCCGCGGCCCGCGCAGCTCGCATCCGCTTTATAAACCCTCCCATCGACGCCAATGCCCGACGACTCCGGAAAAATCAAGCATGGCAACTTCATCCAGGCGCTGGAAACGATTCGTCGTGAGGCTGAGGGGCTTCTCAAGCGGAAGGATCTGCCACCGGAGGTAAGAGCGGGTCTCGATCGTATCTTGGGACAGACGAAGGGGGAGTTTGATTTGGGTGGGGATATCGAGTAGGAGTCTCGAGCCTCGATCAGCCCTTCAACCTTCCTCGCCCGACCGGCATCGTATCCCTGCCTGAGATGAAGATGAGCGCAGTGGTATCGGACACGATCGGGCAGTACCCGTCCACGACCGGTGAAGACAAGGCTGCGGCGCTGGAATGCATTCGGCGCGCGCAGGCCGGCGATGTCGCTGCCTTCGAGATTCTTTATCGCGAGCAATCGCCGCGCATTTTCGCGCTCTGCATCCGCCTGAAAGGCGGCGATCGCGGTGAGGCGACCGAGTTGATGCAGGACGTGTTCGTGCGGGCCTGGCGTCGGCTGTCGACTTTTCGCGGCGATTCCGCTTTTTCGTCGTGGCTGCATCGGCTGGCGGTGAACACCATGCTCGAGAATGCGCGCAGCGAGAAACGTCGTGTCGCGCGGGTGTTGTCGATAGAGGACACGTCGTCCTTACCGAGTGCGGCAAGATCGAGCGGCGTCGATCTGAGGCTCGAAATGGAAGAAGCGGTTGCGTCGCTGCCCAAAGGCGCGCGTACCGCGTTCGTGCTGCACGACATCGAAGGTTATCAGCACCAGGAAATCGCCGAGCAACTGAGTGTCTCGGTCGGTACGGTAAAAGCGCAGCTGCACCGCGCGCGACGGCTGCTTCGCGACAAGCTCGATGGAAGATCGGAGGTAAAGAAGCAATGACACATGAAGTGATCAGACATTTGCTCGACGACTATGTGACGGGTGAGCTGCCCGAAGACGCGCGTGCTCCCGTTGCCGAACACATCGCGGCCTGCGCGATCTGCGCGGAGGAAGTGAGGGGACTCGAGAGAGTGCTCGCCCGCGCGGCAGATCTGCCGAAATCGATTGATCCGCCCGCTGAAGCATGGGATAACATCAAGGCGGCGATTCAAAGAGACGAAACGTCGCTGGCCACAACGCGCGAGCGCTTTTCTTCACGGCATCCGATACTTCTCGCGCTTGCTGCGTCGATTGTGGTTGCAATCGTCTCCTCCGCCGGAACCGTCGCGTATCTGCACTCACGAGACTCGTCGGCGCAAACCGTCGCCAACGGCGGAGATCAGTCAACGCCAGCCAGCTTCGCCGCGTTCACGATCGAAGAGAACAACTATCTGCGTACCGCCGGGGCGCTGCAGGACATTCTCGATCAGCAGGAGTCCGCGCTGGCACCGGAAACGATTGCTCAGCTGCGAGCGAGTCTGCGCACGATCGACGAAGCGATTCTCGAGGCGAGAAATGCCCTCGCCCGCGACCCGTCGAACAGGGTTCTCATCGATATGCTCTCGGCCAACTACAGGCAGAAGGTCGATCTGCTGCGCCGTACAACCGAGATGACGCGTGGCAGCTAATCGGTTGCTCACTTTGGTTTTGGCGGCGTCTCTCGCTGCGACGCCGGCACTCGCCCAGAAGAAGGTCGAGCGCCGATTGCCGCTCGGGATGGAAGGTGCCTTCCGCATCATGAACATGGTTGGGAGTGTCACCGTGCACGGGTGGAACAAAGACACGGTGGTGGTGCGCGCGACGCTGCCGCAGCTGGACAAGCTCTTTATGGGCGGCACTTACAGTGGCGCGAAGATGTTCATCGAGAATGCGGACGATCGCGATCCCAAGCCGACCAACCTCGAGGTTTGGGTGCCGGCCCGGACGAAACTCTGGATCAAGACCGCCACCGCGAACATCGATGTCACCGGTGTCGACGGCCAGCTCGATTTGTACGTGGTGAGCGGCACCATCGATGTGAACGCCAACCCACGCGAGCTCAATGCAGAAGCGATCGATGGTGACATTCACGTCATTGGCTCGCCCGCGTGGCTGCGCGCGAAGAGTGCGAGCGGCGCAATCACACTGCGGGGAAGCAGCTCAGATGCTGCGTTTTCAACGGTGAGTGGTGCGATCAGGGTCGACGGTGGAAATTTCGAGCGCACCAAAGTCGAAACTGTTACCGGCAACATCACATTCAGCGGTATGCTCGATCGTGCGGGAACTTTTGATTTCGATACTCACAGCGGCAATCTCGACATCGCGATCCCCGATAAGGTGAACGCAGACATTTCCGTCGTCACAATTGCCGGCAACATCACCAACAACCTTTCGAAAGCACGGCCCGTGTCCGGCCGATTTGGCCGCGGTACCGAGCTCAATGTAGAAATTGGCGCCGGCGGTGCGAAGGTTTCCGCGCGCACGTTCAAAGGTCCTGTGACTCTGCGCCGGCCTTCGATGTAGTGCGTTAAACCCTGACGAAGTGAGCGGCATCGTACCAGCGCTCCAAAAACTTCTTCAGGAGATTGTATGAGAACCAAACTACTCCGCTCCTTTGCGCTGGTGAGCGCGCTCACCTTGTCGGTGTCAGGCATTGCGCTCGCAGGCCCGCCATGGATCGCGATCGAGTATCCGGCCAATCCGTTCGACCAGGCAACTCGCGGCGGCTACCTGACGGTGCGCACCTACCATCACGGCGAAATCATGTCGAAGACGTTGACCGGTACCGCCGAGGGAATCGTAGACGGCAAGCGTCAGAGCATGAAGCTCGACATCCGTCCCGGCTCGCGCCCCGGCATGTACGTCGTGTTCTGGCAGAAGCCGGCAACTGGTCGCTGGGTGCTGGTGATCAACAGCGGCAACCAGGGTGTCATCGATGCGACGGCAGTCGTCGAGATCGGTCCGACCGGCGCCGTTGCCGGCATCACGGTTCCGACTCGGTCGTACGGCGGCGGCTGGATCGGCCCACGCCCAGTCGCTTCAACGGAGATCGATGGATTGCTGCAGGGTAGGGCGCTCGCCAGCGCGGGCAATCGCGTCACCGCCAACCTCCGGTGATTGCGGACTGAGGACTTAGAAGCGAACTACTTCGCTGAGCGCTAATCGCTGCACGCTGAACGCTTAGCGCTGCAAGCCGACGGGACAGATCGCGTTTGATTCTGAGGAAACGCGATCTGTTTTCGTTTATGCCATGAGATCTGTCCCGTCGCAGGCAGCGGTCAGCTTACAGCGTGCAGCTATTAGCGCTTAGCGAAGTAGTTCGCCGTTAGGTCCGCAGCCCTACTGTCCTCGCAAGTTGCTGAGATTCTGCCTCAGCTCCGCCGTCCTCCGCGAGGAGTAGTCCGCGAAACAGCGGGCTCGGTCGCGGGCCCAGAGGCGGTTGCCCTGGCTGGGAGTCTGAGCGGTGCAGTCGCTGTCGCGTTTGTTGACCCAATCGCGCTGTGATTGGCGGAACCTGTCTTCGAGATCGGAGCCGCCCGACTTTCTCGCCTGGGCGAGCAGATCCTGATAGGTGCTGTTCAGATCGGCATCGTTGCTCACGATCGAGCGATTGAGACAGTAGCGTTGATCGATGGTCGTCGGCGAATCGCAGGGATCGCCTGATGACCGCGTGGCAGCACTGTTTGCAGGCGAACGCGAGAGGGGCACAGTAGTCGGGTGTGCGTCGCTCGCGGTAGTCGGCGCCGTCATGCGCGGACTATTCGCTGGCGTCGGAGTCGTTGTTTGAGCTTCGCTCGTCGTGCGCGGCACCACGCGATTCGTGCTCGTAGTCGGCGTCGAGTTGGACACCAAAGCCGCCGATCCGTCAGGGTTTGTCCTGACCGTACCAAGGCTGTTGTCGAGCGCGGATGCCGCCGCGGTGTTCTTGTTTGCTTCGGCGAGGTCGTGCAGCAGCATCGTATCCTGTGCGACCTTAACTACCTGGGCGGTGGATTTCGCGTCGCCCTCCTTACGGCAGCTAACTACAACGAGGGCGAGCGCGATCGCAACGACCGCTGACACTCTAATAACCGGTTTCATATCCTTTGACCTGCAGTGTGTTCATCACTGTTATGGCGGGCAGACGGCGTGCCACCTGCGAGGATGCACTGCCAGATGCAATTGACGCGTCAGCGAGACAGATTTCGGTCGCACTCCAATCTACGAGATTGAAGATGGTAAGCGAACCTGGGGAGCTCAACACGGTGATCAGGACGTTTACCAGCGAGGTTCAGGCGCAGATCGCGCAGGCCGTGCTGGACGCCAATGGCATCGACTCGGGCCTCATTCGCGACGACGCCGGCGGCATGATGCCCTGGCTTCAGCAACTGCACCCTATCCGGCTGGTGGTCCGCGAAGCAGACAGCGCCGACGCTGTCGATCTTCTCGATTCGCCCCCGCCACAAACACCCGCTCCGTGAAATTAAGAATTCTCGTTCTAAGCGCGATCGTCTCCGCGATTCCGCTGGTCGCCCAACCACAAACGGCGCCGAGCGACGCCTATCTGGAGCGCGCAAAGCGCATTCTCCGCCAGACCCCGCTGATCGACGGCCACAACGACCTGCCATGGCGCATTCGCGAAGACAGCATCGCGCGCGGAGACGTCAGCAAGTACGACATTCGTCATCGCACGCCGGGCCACACCGATCTCGAGCGCCTGCGACAGGGAATGGTCGGCGCACAATTTTGGTCAGTCTACACACCGGGCGAGTACCCACGTGATTCGGGCTACGCGCGTGTTGAACTGGAGCAGATCGACATCGCGCGTCGTGTCATCGCGCGGTATCCAGACCAGCTCGCTCTCGCGCTGACCAGCGACGATATCAAGCGCGACTTCAAGCAGGGGAAAATCGGTTCGCTGCTCGGACTCGAAGGAGGCCACGCAATCGAGAACTCGTTGGGCGTTCTGCGCGCCTACTACGACCTCGGCGTCCGCTACATGACGCTGACCCACAACGTCACGCTCGATTGGGCTGACGCAGCGCTCGATTCCGCGAAGCACGGCGGTCTCACTCCATTCGGCGACAGCGTCGTGCGCGAGATGAATCGCCTTGGCATGCTGGTAGACCTATCGCACGTCTCGCCGGGAACGATGAGTGACGCACTCAATGTGACGCAGGCGCCGGTGATCTTCTCGCATTCGGGTGCGCGAGCGCTCGTAGATGTGCCGCGCAATGTGCCCGACTCGATTCTGCGGCGAGTGACGGTGAATGGTGGGATCGTGATGGTGCCGTTCGTTACCGGCTTCGTCTCGCCGGCGGTGATGCTATACGATCAGTCAACTCGGCCGATCATTACCGATCTGCAGAAGAAGTACGGCAGTGATACGGCCGCAATTACGCGCGAGATCAATCAGTGGAAGGCAACACACCCCGAGCCGCGCGCGACTTTGTCCCAGGTTGCAGATCAGATCGATTACGTGCGCAAAGTTGCCGGCGTCGATCACGTCGGCATCGGTGGCGACTTCGACGGGATTACCGAAGTCGTGCAGGGACTCGAGGATGTCTCGAAGTACCCATATCTGTTCGCCGAGCTCCTTCGGCGTGGCTGGTCAGACGCAGATCTTAGGAAACTCGCGGGGGAGAATCTGCTCCGGGTATTCGCACAGGCCGAAGCAGTAGCGCGTCGACTGCAAAGGAGTGGTGCCGGTTAGAGCGCGGGCTGAAGGACTTTTCCGCCGGTTCGAATGACTTCTGCGAACTCTGCCGGCAGTCCGCTCTTCACAATCTCGCGCGCTACCAGCTCGGTGTCGTAGGCAACACGAACGAACTGCGCGCGCGGCTCAGGATCTGCTGAGAGTACGACATAGCACGCGCGTGGATCGCCGTCCTTCGGGCGTCCAACGCTCCCAACGTTGACGAATTGAACGCCGTTGACGCTGCGCTGCCACGACTTGTGAGTATGCCCAAAGCAAATCGCGTCACCCGGACCCGCTCCGACGCTCGTCGCCATTTTCTCAAGGAATGAGTCAGGTCTGTCTTCGGTGACATAGACCGTGTTGAGCGTCTGGTTGCCGTGAATAAGTGTGATCGTGGGTCCGCTGACATGTCCGCCAAGAGGGCGGAGATCGATTCGGAAGGGCAGCGCGGCGAGATATGCTCTCGACGATTCGTCGATTTGTTGGCGCGTCCATTCATACGATACGTGAGAGAGCTCTTCCTCACGCGGTGAATCCGCGCGACAGCCGCAATGTTTGTAGCCGGTAGCGATAGTCGAATCGTAGTTGCCGGCAATTCCTGGAATTCTGCGCTGGCGGAGTAAGTTGACCACTTCATTTGGCCAAGGCGCGTACCCGGTGAGATCGCCCAGGTGGTAGATGGCGTCGACATCTTGAGCGTCGACATTCTCAAGGACCGCCTCGAGCGCGGGTAAGTTGGCGTGAATGTCGGAAATCAGCGCGTACTTCATGAAGTGACCCGAACTCAGGCGAGCCGACGCCTCATGACCACTGCAGTGTCCGGGCAGGCCCCCTGAAATTCCGCGGATGATTTCAGCTTTTCCGGAACTGCTGCCCGAGTAGTAGCACTGAAACCAAATCGCGGGAAGTATTTCTCCGCGGTGGTCGTCAGCAGGTACAGTTCATCGATCCCATCTGCTTCAGCGAGCTTGACCACTTCCTCGACAAGCTGCCGGCCGATGCCGCTCCCGCGCGACGAGGGAGCGACGACGGCCGATCGGAGCAGCGCAACTGAATCGTACTTCTCGAGTCCAACTGCGCCTTCAATGACGTCACCGTCCTCAGCCACGATGAAATAGTCGAAGTGATCGCGCACCCCATCGAGCGGCAGTTTACTGGCAGCCAGCAGATGTTCGACCGCAGAGAGGTCCGATTTGCGTGCCTTACGAATTCTCATAATGCCGCCTCATATCAAACAGCACGGGACTCCTGTGGAAACTTAGCAACAGTTCGGGCCGCAGCAGTTTGCGATCGGTTTTGACGCTCGAACGAATGCGCCCATGAACTTTCCGTCGATTTGAGAGGCGATTTCGAGCGCGCTGAGGTTTGTGCCGGCAAGGAACGCAGCGGCGTCTTCAGCTTTGTAGATCCGCGTCGGCTCATTTCCAGCACAGTGGGATCCGAAGCTTGGAATTCACGTGACTTGAAGTCGCGGCC
>JADMIO011506998.1_pt1 | contig 130498 bp, 119 predicted proteins | sample 8958161 | NCBI WGS metagenome assembly JADMIO01 (sample SAMN16585339, study PRJNA669376) | soil metagenome | isolation source: Crop rotation soil | place: USA: Cullars Rotation, Alabama | collected 2011
GACAACTTGTCCACGTGGAATTCTAAGCTTAGGATCCCAATGTGCTGGAAAGAGCCGGATGAGGCAGATGCCAACGATGGCTCTGTCTTTATAAAGCTTTGGCCGGAACGGTTCAGGAATAATTCTTCGAACAACATCCGATCGGCGACAAAGTTCAACAGCATCCGCCGGTCAATATAGCCGTGTATCGTGGGAAGCTTCATGGGTAAAATTTTAGCGTTGTTTCAACACCACTAATTTACGCAAGATTGCTGTAGCATCTTTGGCTTCTAATCTTCCACGGCGAACCCCAGCTTTCTTTCCACCGCTTTTGGCAATTGAGGCAATCGTCTTCGTTCAATTAAAAACGACGTGAGTTGGGCAATCTCTTTAAAGATGTAATGCTTCTCGGCAGCGGCTTTTAAATAATCTTTTCCCGTGCTGCCGCCTGTGCCGATTCTTGTTCCGATCATGCGGTGCACCATATTCACATGGCGGTGCCGCCAGGTGCTGAGTTGTTCGTCAATGTCGAGCAATTCGTTCAATAACTGAAACGGTGTTTGGAGCAATGGATAGCCGCGATACAACATAATGAACAAGGCAGCACGGTTAGCCTTTGCGGAAAAACTATAATGTGATTCACGCTGTTGAAAGAAAACTTCGTCGAAGGCATCGCTATTTTGCTTTTCGGCTTCTGCCAAACTATTGGTGTAGGCTTCTTTGTATTCTTTCCAGAAATCAAAATCAGCCCAAGCCCCCCCGCCCCCCAAGGGGGGAGTGGCCGTCGCACTGACCTCGCTTACTTGCGATTCACTTGTTTGCTTTTGTTGTTTTAATGCTTGAAGAGTTTTTGAAAGAACTTGATCTATATGGTTGATTACTTCGTCATTTGTAAATCTGATAACATGATAACCTTTCATCTGGAGCCATTGCGTCCTTACTGCATCGCTCTCTTTATTAGCCGGTAGCTGATGAATTAGTCCATCTATTTCAATAATTAATTTTTCTGACAGGCAAACAAAATCGGCAATATAATTTCCAATGATGTGCTGTCTTCTGAATTTGTATCTTTCTAACTGCTTTCCTCTCAGTTCGTGCCATAAAACATCTTCTGCCTGTGTTGGTTTGCTTCTATTCTCTCTGATAAATTGTTTAAGCAAACCGTAATTCATCGGGTCCGCAGTTGTGTACTCAAATTCATCTGGCCCCCCTGCCCCCCAGGGGGGGAGTGGCTGGTGCTGCAAAACCTCGCTTAATTGAGAATCTTTTTTATTGCTATCAGCATCTAACTTAAGCGAGGGCTGTGCGGCGGGTTCCCCCTCCCTGGAGGGGGATAGGGGGAGGCTATTTCCCCCCTTGGGGGGCGGGGCCAAAGGCATTCGTTCCAACCAATCATTCACCAATTGCAAAAACGATTTTTCGGCTTCTGCTTTTTTGATGATGTCAATGTGCTCTTGCCGCAATTGCGAAGTATAATATTCCTGCCCGTGCCGGTGCTCGAACTTCAGTCCCAATTTTGCTTCCAGCAATTTGAATTGCCAGCTTTGAAAACCCGATGCAGGCCGCAGCATATCACGAAAATCAAGAAAATCCATTGGGGTCATGGTTTCCAAAATATCAATTTGATGCACCAGTACCCGAAGAATAATACCCATTCTATTTAAGCGATGAACGACAGTTTGCAGTTCGGGTGAGTTATCATTCAGTGAGGGCTTGTGCATGATCTCCCACACCGAATCCACTTCGTAGTGCAGTTGCTTAAACCACAACTCATAGGTTTGGTGGATGATGATGAAGAGCATTTCATCGTGCGCCGATGTGTTGTGCTTGTTGCTTTCGGGAGCCTGGGCATCTAAGATTTTATCCAGTTGCAGGTAATCGTGGTAATGAACATTATTCATAACACGAATTAAAGCGAATTACACGAATTCTTTTCTGACAAGACACGAGCATAGAAAAAATTATGCAGCCTATACTCAAACGAACTCGTAGCCAATATCCTTTCTGAAATATTTTTTTTCAAATTCAACAGCATTGATTAAATCGTTGCTTTTGTTGATGGAGGTGTTTACGTCATCGGCCAATGCAGTTGCACAAATCACTCTTCCACCACTTGTCACCACCTTGCCGTTCTCTTCTTTTGTGCCCATGTGAAAAAGAAAAGCATCATCGGTGGTTTTATCCAATCCTGTTATTTCAAATCCTTTTTCATAATCATTCGGATAACCGCCACTCACTGCAACAACGGTTGTTGCAAAGCGACTATCTTTTTCAACAACAGCATTGGAAAGATTTCCCTTCGTAGTGGCGATTAACAAGTCAACCAGATCGTTTTTGATGCGTGGTATCACGACTTCTGTTTCTGGGTCGCCCATGCGGCAATTGTATTCAATCACATAAGGTCCATCACCCACTTTAATCAAACCAAAAAAGACAAAGCCTTTGTAATCCAAATTATCTTTCTGCAAACCTCTGATAGTTGGTTCTACAATTTTTGTAATGACTTTTTGCATGAAGGCTTCATCGGCAAAAGGCACCGGGCTCACAGCGCCCATGCCACCGGTATTCAATCCGGTATCGCCTTCGCCAATGCGTTTGTAGTCCTTTGCTTCGGGTAGGAGCACATAATCTTTGCCATCGGTTAAAACAAAAACAGAAAGCTCAATGCCTGCTAAAAACTCTTCTACCACTACTTTTTTACTGGCCTCACCAAATTTGGAATAACGGACCATTGTTTCAAATTCGGTTAAGGCTTCCTGGTGGCTTTGGCAAATGATAACACCTTTGCCTGCCGCCAGGCCATCGGCTTTTAAAACAATGGGCAGGTTGTGCTGCTTTAAATAATCAATGCCTTGCTCAAAATTTTCAGCAGTAAATTCCCTGTAAGCTGCTGTAGGGATGTTGTGCCGTTGCATGAACGCTTTTGCATAGGCCTTGCTGCCTTCCAGTTGGGAGGCTTCTTTTGACGGACCAATTACCAGTAAATCTTTCAGACCCTCTTCACTTCTCAAAAAATCAACAATGCCTTTTACCAACGGTTCTTCGGGACCAACAACAACGAGTTCAATCTCTTCTTCAACACAATGTTTTTTAACCGCTTCAAAATCGGTGGCTGCAAAGGCTACGTTAATTCCGCACAGCGATGTGCCTGCATTACCGGGTGCTATGAACAGTTTGGAGCAATGCTTGCTTTGGGATATTTTCCAGGCCAGTGCATGTTCCCTTCCACCAGAGCCTAATAAAAGAATGTTCATGGTTAAGTGAAAAATGTGGTGCGAATATCGGTACAAAACCGGAAGCACATTTAATTATAGAAATGATGTATTTTGGAAGCGAATCGTGCGATAGATAAAACTATTTAATCACTAATTCAAGCATTATGTCAACCGTTACCGCAGCTGATGAAGCCATCCTACAAAAATCTGCTACCCAAAAAGGCCATCCCAAAGGATTAGGTGTTTTGTTCGCCACTGAAATGTGGGAACGTTTCAACTTTTATGGCATGCGTGCCATTCTTAGTTTGTTCCTGGCCGAAGCCCTGTTACTTGGCGAGAAAACAGCCTCATTGATCTACGGAGGATTTTTGGGTCTTTGTTACCTTACCCCAATGTTAGGAGGCTATGTTTCGGATAAGTATTTGGGCAACCGGGCTTGTATTATGTTGGGCGGATTGACAATGGCTATCGGGCAGCTATTATTGTTTTTTAGTGCCAGCGTCTTTGGTAGCAATTTAGATGTTGCGAAAACATTAATGTGGGTTGCGCTGGGTGTAATAGTGTTAGGGAACGGCTTTTTTAAGCCAAACATATCAAGTATGGTAGGGCAGCTATATCCCTCTGAGCAGAGAAATAAACTCGATTCGGCATTTACCATTTTTTACATGGGAATCAACGTTGGTGCATTCCTGGGCATTACCATTTGCCCTCTGTTTGGCGATGTGAAAGAAAACGGTATTCGCGATCTATCGGCATTCAAATGGGGTTTCTTGGCTGCCAGCGCAGCGATGTTATTGGGTACAGCCCTCTTTGCCATACTGAAAAACAAGTATGTGGTAACGCCAAAAGGCGAGGCCATTGGAGCCCGTCCAAAGAGGAATGCCGCAACAGCATTAGCGGACGGTGAAGCAGCACAGGCAAAGTTTTCGCAGCAAGCTATTATTGGCGCTTTGGTTGCGTTGGTAGCATTGGTTGCCATTTTTTATTTCGTCTTTGGCCAGAACATAATTTACTCTTTCATTTATGGTAGTGGGTTAACGTTGGCTGGCTTGATTCTTACCGATAAATCATTAACCAAAACAGAAAGAGACCGGATACTGGTTCTTTACATCATCGCCTTTTTCGTCATCTTCTTCTGGGCAGCGTTTGAGCAAGCCGGTTCTTCGTTAACCTTTATTGCCGATAAACAAACCGATACCAGGATCCTTGGTTGGGAAATGCCTCCAAGCATGATTCAGAATTTTAATAGCGCCTTTGTTATTCTCTTTGCTCTGCCGTTTAGTGCCATGTGGCTTTGGCTGAACAAGAAGAAGGCAGAGCCGATTTCGCCGGTAAAGCAAGCCATTGGTTTGGCCTTAATTGCATTGGGATATTTAATCATTGCCACACAAGTAAGAGGGCTTGGTATTTCAGGTAAGATTGGAATCATCTGGTTAATCATTTTGTACTTGCTGCATACATGGGGAGAGCTTTGTTTGTCACCAATTGGATTGTCGTTAGTAGCCAAGTTGGCTCCGCGGCGTTTTGCTTCTTTGTTGATGGGTGTTTGGTTTTTAGGCAACGCAGCCGGTTACGCACTTACCGGCACATTAGGTGCCTTGCTTCCGCCAACAGGTGATAAATACGAGAAAGCAGCCGAAAAGGGAATTGATTTAAGTGCTGTGTTGAACAACAATGCTTCGTTGTCAACCGAACAAACAAAGTTTTTGGCCGAACAAAAAATTGCCTCTGCCTATCCAACTTTTGCAGGGTTCACTATTCACAACTTGTTTGAATTCTTTATGGTGTTTGTGATTTTGTGCGGTGCCGCTGCTGTGGTATTGTATGCACTAACACCGTGGTTGAAAAAGATGATGCATGGTGTGCGATAGCTAAAGCATTTAGGGTAGCAGCTAAGGTGCCCTTCCTTTTAATTAATTGTTTTTCTTAATATTCTGATTGTGAGTGGGGTCACTTAAACAGAAATAGAGTAATGAAGTTGTAATTATATAGTTGTCAGAATCAGAACAAACAATGTAAGGGAAATGCATTCACCCATTGATTAAATTGGTTCGTTTTGACAAGTTATCTTAATGCAGCGAAAAGTTAAAAATAAGGTTCTTCATTTCAGGTTTATTCTTTAATAAGATTTTCATACGTTTTGTTTGCGAATCCTATAATACTAGGGTCACGAGTTACAAACGTAGACTCTTGTGCTTTTTTCCCTAATGAATTCATTGAAAATGCCAATACCGAATTATCAGCAAGCCAAAATGCTGACGAGAGTTGAAAATTTATGGAGTCAATTGTAACATTTTTCCCTGCTTTCAAGAGTTTTACAAATTCGATATGATACCCATTCATTGTCTCGAAAAATTGGTTACAAGTTTTAGGTACACTAAGAGGCTTGAAAGTCGCTATAAAGTTTTTCATTTTGTCACCTCTACAAGAAAAATTAATATTATTGCCATCTATTGCCATAGCGTCATTTTTGCCACATGAGTGGCTCATAAATTCTTTTTCAAAATATGTCGGGCTGTCTAAGCTATCTTTATTAAGATTAAATTGATTTGCAAACTGTTGTTTGCGAGTATTATAATCGTAAAAGACTAACTTGACTTTAATATTATTAGCCTTATCCAATATTTTAGTTCTGTATTCTACAGCCTTTTGTGAATTTGAATAAATGCCATATAATGGGTAGTCTGTTATAATTGTTAAGTTTTCTTTCGCTGGAATAATCACTTGGTCAATTACTCCATTCATATTTTGTGGGAAATCATCCAGGTATCTAGTAGGTAGCGTATCTAAAGTGACTTTTGCGTCATGAAATTGTTTATAAGCAAAGACAACCGCGACTATAGCAAATATGTCGATTAATTTAAAAGACAGAAAACCTTTCCAGTTAATTCTTTTCTTTGGGCTTGGTTGGGCAATTTTTTCTTCTTGAGTGTTAGTTTCAGTTTTTTGCAAAATCATAAACAGTCTCATTTAATTATGAATAAAAGGTATGTCTAATTTATATTATATTAATATGAAAACAAAAATTTTTATAGCCTATATTTTTAAATGCTTTGATCTGTTTACATGCATATTCTAATTTCTCCTTTAAATATTGGCGAGGTATTAATAAAACAGTAGTTTCTAAATCCAGTTTTATTTAATCTTCTAATTGTTTTTGTTCTAACACAATAAATTCGTTACATGAAAGAATTCAATGCATCAACAGCACAAATGGAAGATGTTGAAGGAAGGCACCCCCGGCAATTGTACATGCTCTTTTTTGCCGAAATGTGGGAACGTTTTTCCTTTTACGGTATGAAGGCTTTGCTTCTTGCCTACATGGTAACCCAATTAAAATTCGATGAACCGAAGGGTTATGCCATTCTTGGTTCGTATGCGGCCCTGGTTTATACCATGCCCATGTTTGGCGGCATGATGGCTGACCGGTTTTTGGGTTATAGCCGCAGTGTGTTATTTGGCGGTATTTTAATGTCTATCGGCCATTTTGTATTGGCTATTCCACAGGGCTGGAGCTTTTTTTACGGGATGGCTTTTATTATTTGCGGCAACGGTTTTTTCAAGCCCAATGTTTCCAGTCTGGTGGGTACGCTTTACAAAGAAAACGATCCCAAAAGAGACAGCGGTTTTTCTATTTTCTACATGGGCATCAACATTGGCGCTGCACTGGGTGGCCTTTTATGCGGTTATGTTGGTGAGCGTATTAATTGGCATTACGGCTTTGGGCTGGCTGGTATTTTTATGATTGTGGGGTTAACTGTTTTTGCTATCGGCAAGAAAACACTGGGTGCTAAGGGGATGCCGCCCAATATTGATTCGCTGAACAAACCTGTGCTGGGTTTTATTAAAACCGAATATGCGATCTATGGTGCTACACTTTTGCTTGTTCCGGTAATTGTGGTCTTGTTCAACCAGTATGAGGTAATGGATTACATCATGTTTGGTTTGGGAGCGATAGCCTTAATTTATATTCTTTATACGGCGACGAAGTTGGAAAGAGAAGCGAAATTCAAACTCTTTGCAGCACTCACCATGATTATTTTTTCGGTTGTGTTCTGGGCATTTTACGAGCAAAATTCTGGCTCGCTGAATTTGTTTGCCATGCGCAATGTGAACATGACCTTGTTTGGCATCGATTTGCCGGCATTATCAGTTAATAATTTTCTTCCGCCAGGTTGGGTCATTCTCCTGAGTTTTGCTTTTGCCTGGCTGTGGCCGTGGCTGGCCAGGCGGGGAAAAGAACCTTCCACACCCATGAAGTTTGCTCTTTCGTTTGTTTTACTCGGCATCGGCTTTTATGTATTTTATCTGGCTTGCAAAGTAAGTGCTGCCGGTGGGCTGATTCCGTTGTGGGCTTTTGTGGCAGGATACTTTTTTGTGATCTGCGGAGAGCTTTGTATCTCACCGATCGGTCTATCAATGATCACTAAATTATCACCGGCAAAGTTTGTTGCACTGATGATGGGCATCTGGTTTTTTGCGTCTGCTGTTGGTGAGTTTTTGGCGGGAAAGATTGGTTCTTTAATGAGTGTGCCCGAAGCCGTGCAAAACAACGCTGTGCAGTCGTTGCCTTATTATGCCACTATTCTTAGCAAGATTGGCCTGGGCTCAATCGGCATTGGAATCTTGCTGATGTTTTTCGTGCCGGTGTTGCGAAGATGGATGAAAAATATCCATTGATCCAAAAACAACAATGCCGCCCCATACTTGCAGGACGGCATTGCTTTACTTACTGATAGACGCTTTATATGAATTTCAGCTTGTCGTACTTCTTTCCCAATATTTTCTGATCATCGGCACCAAGCCATTTATCAAGCACTGTTGCATAGACGTTTTTAAAATCAATCTTATACTTTAAATCACCTTCATCCAAATCAGTCAGGTTCGGCATTTCGTTCAATACCCCTTTTTCTTTCAAGCCGCCGCTGATGAGAAACATGTTGTTGGCCGTTCCATGGTCAGTACCGCCACTAGCATTTTGCGAAACCCGTCGGCCAAATTCTGAGAAGGTAAAGAACAACACATCGTTGAAGCGGTTGTTCGCTTTCAGGTCTTTCACAAAAGCCCCTACCGCATCGTTCATGTCTTTGAACAAACGTTGTTGCTGCGCTTCCTGGTTGACGTGTGTATCAAAACTTCCCAGCGAAACATAATATACTTTGGTGTTGATGTCGGAATAAATTAATGAAGCAATGGTGCGCAGGCTCTTGCCCAAATCGGTGTTGGGATACTCCGCCATAGTAGGATGCAATTTGGATTGCTTGAAAATATAATCGGCAGAAGAAACCGTTTGCGCCATTGTTTTGTATAAATATTCTACCGGTTGTTCGTCATGATGATCGTTATGGCTGGCCGAAATTTCTTTGAAGAACTTTTCATTGCTTGTACCATACAAACGTTGCGGATCTTTCAACGCCAAACCGTTTATTTTGTCGCCTTTCAACGCAAGGCTTAGTACATCGTCAATCTCCAATGCCTGTGTTGGTTTATTGCAGCCGCTGCATTGTGCATCTAAATAACGGCCTACCCAACCGGTATGAAAGTATTCGTTGCTTTGGCTGGCCGTGTGCCAAATATCCATGCTCCGAAAATGCGAACGGTCGGGATTGGGATAACCTACGCCATTTAAAATTCCCAACGAACCATCATTGTATGCATCGGCAAAACTGGTTAAGGCAGGATGAAGCCCTGTTTCATCATTAAGCGATAACGCTGTTGTTCGTTGAATACCCAGCTTTGGTCGTGAACGATAATATATGTCATTGCGAACAGGGATCACTGTATTCAATCCATCGTTACCGCCACTCAGTTGCAATACAACAACAACCTTATTTCCCGGTGGAACAAGGGTTGGTGTTTCGAAAGCCTTTAAAAACTTCGGCACCATAAACGAAGCGGTTGCCAGCGATCCTACCTGTAAAAATTGTCTGCGTTTGATTAGCATAGTAAACCCCCTGTCCCCCTAAAGGGGAGACTTAGATTTAATTAGTTTTTAAATGTTGTTAGTGTCATCTTATTTAATCGTTCAAAACGATTGCAGTAAAGAACCGTGTGCAATTTGAAAGTTTCTCCCACCTAAGTCTCCCCTTTAGGGGGACAGGGGGTTTTAACACATTTGATATTCCGGTGTGCCCATGATGCGCAACGTGGCGCTTCTTACAAAAGCCTCACGGCTGCTGTTATCGGCATGTTGTTTAATTAAATCGGCGTTGAACGACGGCCTTGTTTGCAGCAAGGTCGAGTTCATTGTTTCCACCAGGCTTTCTTTTGGTGTGGCTTCAAAATTCTTCACATATAAATTCCAATCTACTGTAGCCCTTATTGGCCTGCCACCCATTTTGCCTGCTGCTTTTTTGCTGCTTACCTGCAGTTTTGTTTCATCGTTGTTGTTCATGCGGCCCATCATCTGGTCGTCATCACTCTTGGGCTGAACGTTCATCACATCCATATCGTTAATGAGCTGCGGCAAGCGCATACGGAACATGAGGGTAGAAGAATCAATCCACGATTTGCCACCGGGCCAGCCGGCAACATTGGGCGGATAGAACAACACTTGTCCCAAAACACGCTGCACCTGCAATTGCGCCTCTTCGTTTTCAATCTCCATCGGCAGCACACGGCGGATGCCGGCGATCAGTTCAACAGGCGATTTGATGCGTGTGCCAATATTTTTTTCATCATAAAACCAGTCGGACGTGAAAATGTCTTCCATCAGTTTACCGATGTTGTAATCATTTTTATAAAAACGGTTTGCCAGCCAGTCAACTTTTGCTTTGTCAACATCTTCGTTTACAAAAAAGCGATAGATCTTTTGTGTGATGAAGTTGGCGCATTGCTTTTGTTCCAATAAAGTGTCAAGCACGTCTTCGCCAATAAAGTTGCCTGTTTTACCAAGAACGGTTTTCGTGGCGTCGTCGTGTTGAAACTTGCGGAAAACGAATTCGCCTTTCAGGTTTGCACCCCAGCCGGTAAAGGCTCTTGCGGCTTCTTTAATATCATGCTCGGTGTAATTGCCACGTCCCAGTGTAAACAGCTCCATTACCTCACGGGCAAAATTTTCGTTTGGATGGTCTTTGCGGTTTTGCTGCGCATTTAAAAAGTTCAGCATGGCTGCGCTTTTTGAAACGCCGTGTAACAGGTCACGGAAACTGCCCAAAGCATTTGTGCGGATCACATCCAGCATTTGCTGCTGATAAAAAACATTCAGGTTGCGGGAGGCAAAATGGCCGTGCCAGAAGAAGGCCATTTTTTCGGTGAGCTGCGCATCGGAATGCACCATCTCATCCAGCCATAAAAGGTTAAGGCTTCGGATGGCCTGCCTTGTTTGTTGCTGAATGTTTCTGCGTTCTTCGGGTTCCAGCATTTTGCGGCGCATGCCTTCTTCCTCAATGCCTTTCACCAGGCCTTTTAAATAATCATCGGTTGCATCTAAAAACATGGGTTTTTTGGATGATGCTTTTTGCAGGGCTTTGAATAACTGGGAGGGAGAAACGGACTTTAGCTGTTCTATCTGACTGGCCGCAGGGCCAAAACCGGCACGCCACATCAGATGCTGATTTTTTAGCTGGTTTGAGCTCATAGTAATCGTTAAAAGGTAAGCGTTCTGACTTCTAAGGTAGGCTGTTGGTTTAACCTGCCTCCCTAATAAACGTTAAAAAAACCGGCTTATTTTTTAGCTTTGAAAACATGTCCATCCGGGTGTTTAAATATTTGTCGCCTTGCCTGCTTTACTACGGCGCCATTACGGCGTTCCTGACGCATGGCTTGCCGGTATGGTTTCCGCTACTTTATGCCTGGTTTCTTATTCCCTTGCTTGAGTTATTTATCAAACCCGATCCTTCCAATCTTTCCCAAACCGAAGAAGAACTGGCAAAGAAGAACAAGTGGTACGACTATATGCTCTACCTGATTGTGCCATTGCAATACGCAGCCCTGGGGCTCTTTTTCTATTCCGTTACTTATTCAGAACAGTCGTGGATAGACGTTGTGGGAAAAACATTTGTGATGGGGCTTCTGTGCGGAACGTTTGGCATTAACGTGGGCCACGAGTTGGGACATCGCAGCAACAGGTTTGAGCAAACCCTGGCAAAGATGCTCCTGCTAACTTCTTTGTACATGCATTTTTTTATTGAACACAACAAAGGCCATCACAAACGGGTTGCCACTCCCGAAGATCCCAGCAGTGCACAATACGGCGAATGGCTTTATCTTTTTTATTTCCGCACCATCATCTTGAGTTATTTCAGTGCCTGGCAGATTGCCAACAAAGACGCAAAGAAAAAAGGTCACAAGGCTTTTTCAATCCACAACGAAATGCTGCAATTTCATTTGATAGAAATCGCATTCGTTGCTATTCTCTTTTTTGCCTTTGGATGGCTTACGACGGCTTTGTTCTTAATAGCTGCGATACACGGTATTTTGTTGTTGGAGACCATTAATTACATTGAGCACTACGGCTTGCAGCGAAAGAAACTTGCTGAAGGAAAATACGAAAGAGCCATGCCTGTGCACAGTTGGAACAGCAACCACGTGTTGGGCCGTGTGATGTTGTTTGAACTGAGCCGCCACAGCGACCATCATTACTTAGCCAGCCGTAAATACCAGGTACTGCGTCATCACGACCATTCGCCGCAAATGCCAACGGGGTATCCGGGCATGATGTTGTTGGCATCGGTGCCGCCGCTATGGTTTTGGGTGATGCACAAACAAACACCTTTGGCAACAAGAAACAAAATGGCGGGTGAAAAGTCTTCTCTTGCAAAAGGAAACTTCTTTGAAAAGAAAAAGCTCTCAACGTAAAATTGTTGAGAGCTTTTTATTGTAGCTGTTCTTTCTGCTAACAGTAAAGTTTATTTCCCTAACACTACCCGAAAGCCTAAGGCAATTGGCGAGTTGGAACTTACGTTGGTGGTAAATGAAAAGTCGGAACCTTTTGTGGTGGTGGTTGTATTGTTTGTTGTGTTTTCGGTTTTGTTTTTCGAATAATAAAGGGAAACGAGATTGTTTAATCCAATTTCCAAATGAAAACGTTTGCTGACAGCGTAGGCTACTCCAGGGTAAAAGCCCAGACCAACACCGTTTCTTTTTTGAACCGATTTCGAGACAGAAGTGTTGAGACCCGATTCCTGTGTTTGTTCATTTCGTCCATAATACAATGAGCCGTTACCAAACAAATAAAAATTTTTTCCCAGCCCTGTATATCTTCTGTAAAACACACCTGCGCTGTAATTGTTTTGTACGTTCCTGTTCACATAAGTGGGATTGGGCTGGTCGCTTTTTGAATGGGAATAACTCAAGTCCAGGCCGACGACTACATTGTCTTTTAAGGCAATGCCAACGGAAGGATAAAATGAGATTCCCGAAGAAGTGTTTTCCTGCGAACTGCTCTCATATTTCGATTTTCCTCCACTAATGCCACCGCCTAAAAGAACCGAACCTTTTTTAATTTGTGCCGATGAGCTAAGTGTAAGAAGCAGTAACGATACCGACGTTAAGAGTACAATTTTCTTCATGCGTAAATAGTTTTAGGATACGAATATGCAAAGCGAAAAGAAAAAGAAGAATGATTTTTTTTTGCTTTAACACGAATTTATTATAGCGGAAATTATTGTAATGAAAACGCTAAGAGCATCCATTGAACCATCAACTGCAAATAAAAAATGCCTTGCGCAAACAAGGCATTTTTTATTTTTATTATTGCCAATTCTGCATCTTTGGCGGTGTTGGGGGCTCGGGTGGTGGAGGCGGAGCTGTTGGCAGCTTGCCATACTTTGCTTCTGCCTTTTTGATGCCTTCTTCATCCAAAACATAACGTTCTACTTTTCCTTTTTTCGGCACAATGAAAATAGCACCGTTGTTCCAATGCACAGAACCAACTGCGGGATTGCGCTTTAAAAAATCCTGGTAGTCTGCCGGCAGTTTTGCGATTTGTTGTTTGGTCAATGCAGGAGGCGGAGGTGGCGGGGGCGGTGGAGGTGGTGGATTTTCAGGTGGCGGCGGAGGTGCCATGTCATTCATCTTTTCAACGGGAGCCCTTGGCGTTTTCGGTGGCCGGGGTGGTTCCTGCGCTATTGCAGAACCAAGGATTCCAAAAGCAAGTGAAGCCATCAATAGTTTTTTCTTCATACAACTGGTTTTAAAGTCCTATGATGCGCTGCTCCTCATCTTCCATAAAGATTTTAAGAAAAATTTCATTTGATGAAAGTGGAAGATCATTCGGAAGATGTATGATTAGGTCATTGCACCTTTAGTGAAGATGAAATACCGGATATTTGTAGCAATGCAGTTCACTATATAAAATCAATCAATTGTCTTCATCAGAGCAACACATAAAAAGAGGCATTGTTCGACGGTTGTTACCACGACGCCGACAGGAGAGGAGCACTTCTTTTTGGTCTGCGGCATGGCGAAGGCTGAAAAAAAACAAAGGCGCCATGGTGGGTCTTGTAATGATCTGCATTGCTTTGTTCATTGGCATCTTTGGCTATTTTCTTTCGCCTGACCCTTCGCCTTTTGCCAACCGCATTATTTTGGAAATCGGCGGTGAGAAGCCCGGTTATGCACGACAATTTTTATTGCTCAAAAAAGAACAAGTCAACAAGGTCAGCTTTTTTACACGCCTCTTTTCGGGCAAGCCGGATGAATACGACTACATTCCCATCGCAAGCTATCAACGGCAAGGCGATAGCTTCGTTGCACAAAAATTTATTGACGAAGGCGTGTCGGAGCGAATCGCTTATCACAAAACAGCCCTTGCCGATAAACCCGTGGCAACAAAAAAATTTTACCTCGGCACCGACAAATACGGCCGCGATATTTTGAGCCGCTTGATCATTGGTACAAGGGTGAGTTTAAGCGTTGGCTTGATCACTGTTCTCATTTCACTTTCGGTTGGTATTTTGCTGGGTGCCATAGCTGGTTATTTTCGTGGCCGCACCGATGATGTGGTAATGTGGGTCATCAACATTATCTGGAGTATTCCTACTTTGTTGTTGGTATTTGCCGTTACACTTTTATTGGGCAAAGGATTTTGGCAAGTGTTTATTGCGGTGGGCCTTACCATGTGGGTAAACGTTGCCCGCCTTGTTCGCGGACAGGTGATGGTGACAAAAGAACTGCAATACGTGGAAGCGGCAAAAGCCTTGGGCTTTTCCAATTTCAGGATCATTGCACGGCATATCTTGCCAAACATCTTCGGGCCAATTTTAGTGATCGCCGCTTCCAATTTCGCTTCGGCCATTGTGATTGAAGCAGGGTTGAGCTTTTTGGGTGTGGGTGTGCAGCCACCGCAGCCCAGTTGGGGATTGATGATAAAAGAAAATTACAATTTCATCATTACACAAAATCCGATGCTTGCCCTGGCGCCAGGCTTTGCGATTATGGTCCTGGTATTGTCGTTTAATTTATTGGGAAATGGCTTGCGGGATGCGCTGAATGTAAGAGGAAGGATATAGAACACGAATTACACGAATGGGCACGAATTACCCGGATTAGATCAATTCGTGTAATTCGTTTTAATTCGTGTAATCCTGTCAGCTATAATCAGAAAAGCCAAACACAAATAAAACACACTTCCAACCTTATCGGTTTCAATCAAGTCGCTTAGAAAATTCACGGTGCATTGCATGGCTAAAATGGCAGCAACGGCAGCAACGGTTATTTTCCAAAACGGGTTAGTGGTTCGTTGATGGATTCTTTGTGCATACCAGAACATTGCTGCAAGAAGAATGAGGAATAACAACAGTCCCATAACACCCTGTTCAATCAACAGCAACAAAAAATAATTGTGTACGGTGGATTGCTCTTTGTTGCTGCTGACCCATGTACGAAAAACAGGAAGCGTGTAAGATTTATAGTTCTGATAAAATGTTGTGGGCCCAAAGCCGGTAATCCATTTGTCCTTGCTCATTCGAACACCTGCCACCCACCGGTAAAAACGTTCGGCTGTGGAAACATCTTTTCCCTGATACGTCGCAGCCAGGTGTTCGCTGAAATTTTGGTGGAAGATGGTGACATCGTGATGCGGAGCATAATGCAAATAGCGATCATCTTTTTGCAACCAAACCACAATGCCGGTCACAAAAAAAACAGTCACCAAAAAACTTCGAAGAAGCCATCCTTTTTTAATCAGCCAATAAGCTATCACGCCAACCAACAAGGCCAGCCATGCACCTCTTGCATAAGACAAATAAAGTGCAGCCAGAACAATGACGATCGAAAAGAGAACAAAAAACCGGAGAACATTGTTTTTTGCCAAACGGTAAAAAGCAATTTGCAAAGGCACCATAAAAACCAACAGTGCCGAATAATTTACATGATTGCGAAAAAAAGGTGCAACAGCATCGTTGATTTTAATGAACCGGAAATCGAATTGTGCGTGCCTGTATAGTGCAACACAAGTCAAAGTAAACATGGAAAGAAAAAGAACAAGCGCCGAACGTTTGATAGTTTTTTTATGATGCGGCAATAAAAGTGGTGCTGCCACAAAAGCAGGCAGGTACCAACACTTGGCCAGGAAATATTTAGCGGAAAAAACAAAATTGGTGGATGTGGCTACCGTAACGGCTGTCCACGCAATGCTGACGAACAGGATAAATAAGAGCGGATGAACATGCTGCTGCCAGGCAATGCTTCTTCTTTTTACAATGAAAAGAACAAGAGCTGTAAAAGCCATTAGTAACATCAAGGGTTCATCGGGCAAATCGGTGCCAAGGCCTGCATTGATGTTGTATTCGAAAGACCAGGGAATAAAAAACAAAAGCGTATAAAAGAGTAATTGCGGGTATTGAACAAAGAAAAGAACAACAATCAGCACCAATGGTGCAAGAAGCAAAACCGGTTGGGTAAAGTAAGCGGCAAAGAAAGCCGTTGCTATGAAAACAAGGCTTGCCACAGCAGTCAAGATTCTATTTCCAAAAATGATCATGCTTTGTATTGACGGCTTTCAACAAAGAAGGCGAGCAAAAATGAAAACAACAGCGAGGCAAAAAATGTCAACAACAGGGTTTGCCCTGTTTTGGGTTTATCAGGCCAAGGGGATGGACGGGCATGTTCTATGGCCAATAAAACTTTGGGTGTTGTTTTCACCGCCAGTTCGTACTCGTTAATTAACCGGGCATACTCTTTTAATTGTTCCTGTAACGACGCCTGTTCCAAACTTGTATGTGCAAACTTTTTAGTTGAATGATTTATGCTATCAGGATGATTTTGTTTTGAGAGTTCATATTCATGCGGAACGCTTTTCAATTCCAAAACAACTTTTTCGCTGCTATCGAATTGCTGCAGCTTTTGTGCGTATTCATCTTCTAATTGTTGCAGCACCATCCGGTTGTTTTCGGTTTGCAGGTGTTGATGAATAGCGTTGATCTTTTGCAGCAGGGCATTGGCCAAATCGGCTGCCATACGCTTATCCCGGTCCCATACGTTTATTTTTAATTCACCAAAACCGGAACGGTTGATGGCCGTATTTTTTTTCAACGCCTGGGCTGCTTTATCCAATGCAAGGCTATCGCTTATGTCAATACCATAATGAGAAGACAGACGGAAATCGTTGGCTACTGCTAAGTAAAGTGTATCCAGTTTCGACGTGGCTTCTACTTTATCCAGTTCATCGGCCGTACCAATCTCGGAATAAAGCGCTTCGATGTTCTGATTGAAGATTCTTGCTTTGTCGTTAACGGCTGCATTTACGGGCAATGCTGTGACAACGCCCAGGTATTGTTTGGGGCTTAACAAACAACCGATCAGTGCTACCAAAGTAGCAGCAAATGTTAGCAGGATGATGAATTTCCAGCGGCGGCCAAGGAAACGAATAATATCGGGCATGTAATTTATTTGTGTACGAATGAAAATAATTTTTTGAACGAATTGCGTTGTGTTATTGCTAGTGTAAACGCAATCAAAACCACAAAGGCTAAAATAATCCAAACATTGCTTATTAGCTTTTTGCTGAAGTAAAAGAGCAATCCGGCCAACAACCCGCTTATTGCATAATAAAGAAAGGCAACCGACATCACACGCAGATGAAGCTTGCGATGGCAAACAACACAAAGTGCAAGGCCGCAACCGTATTGTGTTAGTAAAGTGGCTATGCAACAGCCCCAGGCGCCGTAAGAGGGTATCAGCCAAAGGTTCAACAAACCATTGGCAAGCACAGCGAAAAGAACAACGGTGATAAATGATTTGAATTGCGCCGTCGCTGTAAGTACCGACCCGTAAACATGTGTCAGGTAATAAGCCGGCAAGACGGCCATGCAAGCCTGGATAATTCGGTTGTTGTACACATCGTTTGTATGATAAAGCAGTTGCTGCAACGGGGCGGCAAACACAAAAACAAAAGCAACGGCAACGGCTGAAAAAAGCAACAACCCGTGTCGTGATAGAAGCAATACTTGCTCAACTAATTTCTTATCGTGCCGGTTACGGGCAACAAAGGGAACAAGAAAAGAAGCGGTGAGATAGCCGATCATGTTGCCGGCATCAAGCAAGCGGTAAGCCGTTGCATAAATACCGGCTTGCACAGCCCCATTGCGGTGCATCCGTTCCAACAAAAAGGCATCGAGCCTGTTGTGTGCCGACATCAATAAAATAAGCAGCACAAACGGCGAAATCCATTTTAATACGGTGTTGAGGGTTTGCACTTCGCCCTTGCGAAAAAGCTTTTTTTTCGTTGCTGCAAAAAACAAACTGCCAACGGCGATGGAAGTAGAAAGGAGCTGCAGTTGCAGGAACAATTCAATCGTTATGGGTTGCAACAATCCATACACAGGCCCCGCACACAACAAGACCAGCAACCCTTTATCCAACACAGAAAACCATGCATCGGTTGTAAACAATTGGTTGGCGGTTAACAGGCTTCGCAAAAAAAGAAAAAGTGAATTAAGTGCCTGAATGAGGATGAGGTAAAATAAAATATGCCATTGTGCAACATGTGTTAACCAGGCAACAAAGCAACACACAACAGCATAAAGGAGCAGTAAAGCAAATTTCATCTTCAGCAACTGCCGGATGCTCGGGGTTGCTGTCGCGGCCAGCCGTTGCGAAAGCATGTTGCTTAATCCTGCATCGGCAATAAAAAGCAAAACATAGGTAAGATTAAAGAGAGCAAAGTAGGTGCCGTACGCCTGGTGGCCCACTGTGTTTTGTACCTGCCGGTCAATCAAAAAAATCCACACCGGCTTAATGAGCAGGTTCAGTAGCAGCAGCAGGGAAAGGCCTTTAAAGAAACGCTGTGCTTTCATATCAGGTAGCGGCAACTTTCACACTGCGGTTGAGGCTTTCTTCCAACGAGATAAATGTCTCGGTGCGTTCAATGCCTTTTATCTTTTGCAGTTCATCGTGCAGGATGAGGCGTAGCTGCGTAATGTCTTTGCAAACCACTTCGGCGAAAATGCTGTAGTTGCCGGTGGTATAATTCATGCGAACAATCTCGGGGATTTTCTTCAGGTCTTTTGCCACGTTATCATAGAGCGAACTTTTCTCCAGGTAAATGCCTACAAAAGCAATGACATCGTAGCCGAGCTTTTTCAGGTCAACGTTATATTTCATGCCGCTGATGATGCCGGCTTCCTGTAATTTTTTGATGCGCACATGCACCGTGCCTGCAGAGACGTACAGTTTTTTGCCGATTTCGGCGTAAGAGATGGCCGCATCGTGCATCAATTGCTGAATGATGCTCAGGTCCAATTTGTCAAGATTCAAAACGGCGGACATAAAAGGGGGTGTTTTTAAAATTTGTCTAATAAAGGCGCAATATATTGAACAGAATCTAAATTTTTTCAACAACGATTGAAAATTGTAAAAGCCCTCCTATTTTTGACCTGTCAAGTTCATTGAAACAATCAGTAATGAATAATGAGTAATGAGTGGGAACTACTCATCACTCATTATTACACTGTGGGGTGATGAAACCTTAGGCAGACATGCCCTCTTGTCTCGGGGGTGGGGATCACAGGATAAACACAGCATAGAGCCGACGTTACTCCGGTAAGGCCGACCAGGGTTGACCACTAATCTTTGTGCTGCGGCTAACTGCCCCGTGGAGGTTCGAATCCTCCCCCTACAGCCCTTCTCATGTGTTTAAGCATAGCCTATAACTTCGATAAGCAATCAGTTATAGGCTTTTTTATTTTGCCTAATTTTCGTTGCGGCACACTACGCAGTACAATTCAACGAAATTTCCCAAAATTCTTTTTGTTTTGGTACGCAAAATTTACGGTTGCTATTCCTTTTTACTATTCATCTTTACTTTAAAAGGATTCTTGTAGTGGGAACTTGAAAAAGATTGATTAATCAAAACAATTCTCTGTAATCGGTAACACTTCGTACGGCCTTGATTTTACAAGAGTTCCAGAAAATAGCGGCTCCTGCCACATCCAAAAGATAAAGAAGGAGAATCAGATAATCCCCACAAGCAAAATCCTGATCTGGTTTTCATTTTGTTTTTATGCTTTATTCTTCTTTGCCGGATTTATTTATTGAACATAGCTTGGATATGCAACGGAGAATGGCTAAAAGTAGCAGGTCATCGCGGTAGGTTATTTACAAGCTATTTTTTCCAATCTTGCCTCAGGCACAGAAACAGCGGAAAAGGTCAAACCTTGCTTTTTACTTCGCTTTCCTGTGTGATGACGACAAGTTTAGAAAGGGGCACCGCACCGGCAGGTTTGAGAGGTGAAAATTTCTCTTTCAGCCGTAGGAAGTAGCTCTCAAAATAGCGGTAAGATAAAAAAGCGAGTAAAATGGTCAATCCCACGACAGCGCAATAAACGACAATGTATTTCAACACGACAGGCATAACAAGTGGCCGGATCAGGTAGGAAGTTAAAAAGATAACAAGCGGATGAAATACATAAATGCCATACGATATCCGGCCTAAAAAGTCCAGGAACTTTAGTTCAAGATTCACCAGGCGGTTCCTTACTTCTATTTGTCCAATAATGATCACCAAAGCCACAACAGCAATGATTTCTTTATCAACAATGCTGGCGATGTGGTATTTGTTTACAATGATAGAAAGAACAAAGAGCCAGGCAATTGCCTGTGAAATTTTGTGATTGGCCAGCGCCAAAAACAACCTGTTTTTTTGCTTGTACAAGATGGCGCCAACGGCGCCGATCATCATGCAATGAAAGGGGAAAGCATCAATAACAATTTGGCTTATGTCCAGCGCAAACACAAAATGGAGGATAAGCTTTACACCAACAATGGCCGCAATGATGGCTGCTATCACTTTCAAATGATTCGACCTGACTTTTTCCACAAGCCATGGCCAGAAAAGATAGAATTGCTCCTCTGTTCCGAGCGACCAGAAATGCTCCACAAAAGGAATGGGTTTTCGTAAAACATAAGGAATATTGGCTGCATAAAACAAATAAAACGGTAAACTGCTGCTTGAATAAGCCGTATGAAACAGGAATAAAACCGTTAGTGTTACCAGGAGGTATAAATAATAAAGCGGCCATATTCGCAAGATGCGCCGCCAATAAAATTTTTTGATTTGTATGGGATGGGCATCTTTTTCAGCAAGCAAAAGATAGGTGATCAGGAAACCGCTTAACGAAAAGAAAATGGTTACGCCATACATACCTGTTATGGGAGCAACCGGGTGCCCGTTGGGTGTTTTGCCAAGAAAAAGTTCCAGGTTATAATAAGAAAGGTACTCGGTTACATGACAAGCTACCACACACAATGCAGCAATTGCCCTGATGCCGTTCAAGCCTTTGAAGTGGAGGGTGGTATTTCTCATTTCTGCTATTGTTCTTTGCCCGGAATACGGCGCAACGCAAACAAGAATTTGCATGCATTGTAGTCCGGTATCAAGGTTTAGCGAGGTAAGATATAAAAATTACGCAATTCTTTCACGCTTTTACACCGGTGTGCCGAGAACAAATTTTCCCTGTTCGTTCAAATGCAAAAAATAAAACAGAACTATCGTACTGCGACCTTCTTGTTCAGCAAGGGTTCTTCCATCACAAAAGCGGGTTCGCTGTTATGCGCTACAATGGACGAACGATAGCGGATGATTAATTGCCGGCGAAAAGCTTTGAGATAATACTCGTCGCATTTGGAGGGGTCAACGGGGATAGAAGCAAGCACTTTGCCACCAACGGATAGTTTCAGGTTCATTGGATAATTGGTTTGCCCCGAAAGTAAAAACCGTTTTTTTCATTTGCAAGCATTGACAAAAAAAAATTCTGAATTTCCTGCGCAACCTACTGTGATAATTACGGCCCTTACCCGTAATTGCACGAAAACAAAACGTAGTTGTACGTTGTAATTCTACGAAGCGGCTTCTACATTTGCCCTCTACAAGCCAACCTTATGAAAAAAGTCATTCTTCAATTCAATGACAAGCATGAATTATTGGAATTCCTGGGACATACGTTGTCGTTTCGTTGCGACATTGACCTGGAAAAACTAACACTTGCCAGCGAACTCTCGGAAGCCGATATTGAACTTGCCATCAATGGGTTTCATGCAAGGCTCATAGAGGAAAATCCTCCGGTATAGGTTTTCAAATCAGGAAGAGGTAAATTGATTAGCTGGTGGGCTTCAGCCCTTGCAGCGGAGAAGCGGAGATGGCATTCAGGTAATCTTTTGCCGGATCATTTTCGGCAGGCTTCTTTGCACACAATTTTTCGTATTCGTAAAGGGTTTTTCTTTTTTCGAACAGGGCGATTTTTTTGCTTTCTTCCAGCGTTGTCAGAAATTCCAGGATCACTTCCTCAAAAGGATACCAGTTGGCGCAACGAATGGAATCGAAATTCGTTTCGCTCATTTTCAACTCCAATAATTCAATGCGATCCAGCGCACCCTTCTTGAAGTAAGCCGTAAAAAGCTTGTATTCGTCAAAATAAAAATCAATGGCAACGGGGTAGTAAAACTGGAACTTTACTTTCGATTGCTGTTGCGTGGCAACCCACTTATCAAATTCGGGCTTGTTGGTAATAAAAAATTCAAGCAAATCTTTTTGTGCTTTGCTGATCGTTAACGCAAAGGCTTTCCTCTTCAGCAACTTTTTCAAAATATTCATACAGCAGTATTGGAATTAAATTAAATATAGGAGAAACATTTTGAATATCAGTCAAAAGAACGATTAAATTTTTTCTTTTCAGCTCACCAGGATGTATAAGTTATTGTGTTGATTACGCAACAAATAAAAGCAATCCGCTTTCAAAGAAACAAAAGATTCAGTCGGGGTGTTGTTAGGCGGTTTCTGAAAATCGGAATGCAACGAACCACCTGCCGGACGGATGGAAACCTATCTTCCGGTATCTGATTTTTGTTTTAAAGACAACAAATGCCCTGCTATCTATTTTCCTAATCCTTTGTCATCCTTTTCCTTTCTTTCGTGTACACCGGCGGGTCCTATCACCTTATCAAGGTAAACCACCCTGCCATCCTGCGTAAAACCGGTAATGAGCAGACGGTATTGTTTGGCCGAATCGTTGTTGTAAAAGCGCAGCGTTGCTTTTTGCATGGTGGTATTGGGTTGAGGCAAGGTATTGCGGTACAAGATGAAACGTTCGTCCTTTGCATCTTTATTCAAGTCCTGCGAATAATCGAGAGAAGGAAACACCAGTGGCTTTTTATAGCCAACAATGCTGTTGGTGGGCAAAGAAGGCCCTGTGTTTCTTGGGCCCATATCGCCACGACGGGTGTAAACAACAACAGCGCCGCCGCCTCCGCCTCCAAATCCGCCGGCAAAGCTCCCTTTTATCACTTTTATCATGGCAATATCGCTTGGCGACACACCGTTTAACTGGGCCGGTTCTACCTGGAATTCATCAAGGTAAACCGATACCCGGCTGTTGCGGATTTGCGGCACCGGTGTGCCGTTTTCATAGGCAATCGAGAAGCCCGCCACTCTTCCCTGCAGCCACTCCAAAATGTTGCTGTAGCCAAAAGCCGATGTCTGGTCTTCGTTTACAAAGTCAAAGATTTTGGTATCAATTGAAGAGAACAAGCCACTGCTTAATTTTTTATCCAGTTCCTCGGTTGGATTTTTTGCTTTGGTGCGTATCACCACCTCCTGCATCATCTTCGATTTTTCAGCCACCACCAGTTCGTTCTTTCGTTGCGCAATGGTTTTTTGAACCAATAAGGGCAGGGTATCGGCCTTCGAACGGTTGTCAATATAAAAAGGGTCACCGGGTAAGTCTTTTTTTAGCTGGTAAAAACGGTTCTTCAATTCAAAATCAATTTTCACTTCGCCTTCCATGAACTTTCGCTTGTTAGGTTGATAGTAGATTTTTACTGTGTCTACAAAAAAGATATTCGGCAAAACAAAATTGCCGGCGCTATCGGTTTTCACCTGTAAGAACTGGAGAGATGAATCCTTGCTTTGCGCAATCAAATTCATTTCCCTGAGTGGCTGCAACTTATTTCCTTTGTACACCGTGCCTACATAGGTCAGATAGTTTTCAACGGGATAACGAACCGTGGGAAACCGGTCCTGCAAGATGTTGTTCCATTGAAAACGTTCCCATTTTTCGGTGAGGAGCAATGCATCCAATGCCGCCTTTTTTTCTTCTGATACATCTTTAAAATACCATTCTGCATTCTGAACCGGATTCGTAAAATCGGAACTCCAATAAAGCGATCCTAAAAAATTATTCTCCAGCGGGTAGGCTGCGTCCGTCACCTGCAAAGCATATGATTGCCAACCGGTGCTGTCAATTGCTACCTGCCAGCGATTGATGCCTTTGGGCGTAAACGAAAGGGTGTCTGTAGAAACAGCCGGCTGCAAAATGGGCAATGACTGCTGATGCAAAAAACAAAGCCGCTCTGCTACCGGGGTTTCTTTTTCATCGAACAAGGTGAGTTGCAGCACACCCGCCGGATAATCGGTTGTATTGATAGACCCTGCAACCTCGCTGGTTGATTTAGCAATTGTAGCGGCAAACAAAATTTGTTCGTGCAGGGTGCCTATCAGGCGGTAACCCTTGCCTCCCGATGCCGTGCCTTTGAAAGAAATTGCATAATTAAGTTTGTTGGCCGAGTTGACAACTTGCAGCGCAATGGCGTTTGTCATTGCTTTGGGCAAAGGCACTTCCTGCTGGTGGCCTTCGTTGTCTTTGAGCAGGAGAACATAATTGCCGCTGGTGTTGGGTAAAAAACGAACTTGCCCGATCTCGTTGTTGTAAACCGTAACATCGGCCACGGTATCGTTGGCATTTTTTTCTACTAATTTTCCACTCCACGATTTAGGCAGGCTTCCGGCTGCGTACAACCGAACAGCAATGTTGGCTGCCATATCATCTACAATATTGCCGCCTTCCGCAAAAGCACGGGCTGTCCACTGTACGGGTTTGGGCCGCAAACTTTTGGTAGAATAAGGATTGTAAACATGAACGGGCTGTACGCATTGAAAAGCCTCGTCGAAATTGAGCATCCAATGCGTGTAAGCCCTGATGTAATAAACATCTTCGGCAATGGAGGCGGGCAACACAAAACTGCCATCCCCGCTACCCTTTAGCAAAGGCACTATTTGTTTATCAAGTAATTTTTTATTCCTGTCGTAAAACTCGGTGTAAAGGTTGGTTGATAAATCAGAAGGCTCGTAGCCGGTTAGCACATAAGCTTTGAAAAAGATTGTTTCGCCGGCTGTGTATTCAGGCTTCGAGAAAGAAAGGATCACTTTCTCCTGCGGGAAATTTTTATACAGTTTCTCAATTGCTTTTTCTACTCTTTGTGCGAGAAGGGTTTGTGCAAACAACAAACCGAAGAGCAGCAAGGTGATTCTCATAAACAAGAAAGTTTTTCAGGGCTAAACTACTATTTCTGTATCACAAATAACGCAACGTTAGTGCTGGTTTCGTTTTTACAATTTGCTTTCGGGGAACAAGCAAAAAGCCGGATAAGGGCAAAAACATTGCATTCTGTGGAAAATTGTGTTCTCGCAGTTTCGCAAATTGTGTAATGGCATAGTGTATGCACTATAAGGGTTGAGGACGAATTTGTAACGAAAAAGTGGTGTTATGAAAAAGATCTTATTTGGTTTGATGTTCTTTGGCCTCTGGAGTGTGAACGCAAATGCCCAAAGCAAGTACAACTTTGAAAACCTGAAGGGAAATTGGCGAAACAGCGAGGGTGCAGGATTGGACATTGTGGACAGCAACACGATTTACATTGTGTATGGCGAACAGAAGAAATTGGTAACCCGCAGCAAAGCCGACTTCAGTAAATCTCCTGTTTGGCTCGATTTAGCCGTCAGAGATTCTTCCCGCACTGTTACATTAAAAAGCCTGTTGTTTTTTGTAAACGATGACCTGATTCAGTGGCAGGTGTTTGATAAAGAAACCCGCCCTGCTTATTTCAGCACCGATAAAGGCGATATGCTTTTTTTACGTAGAGTGGAAAAGATGATGAATTAAGCCTTCTGAACCATGATTTATAGGACTCATTGGATTGAGGTGGGATGAGAACATCCTTTATGAAATAATTGTTTTGTTTAGAGCCGGGTTCTTTTATCTTATTTGTCCCATTTATCCTATAAATGCCTGTACTGGTTCACCATTTCTCTTCATCAGAAGGGTTCGATGATAAATAGTTTTTACGCGATGCGGCTTTCTCTTGTTGCCGCTGAATGATTAAATCTGCTATGATATTGCCCGCATCTTCGTGCGGGTTTTCTTTTAGTACAGTCTTTAATTTTTGTTCCGGTACATCCACTTGGTAAAGCAATTGCACCAGCGAAGAAAAATCGTGCAACAACAATTCGTTGATGCAGAAAGCGAGTTGTTGCTTCAATGCGCCTTTACTATCAGCAGTGAGCGATTTGTCAACCTGGTGCAGTAATGCGATAACATCCATCGCTGCAAATTTGCTGAACTTATCCCGAATCGCAGCCGGTATTTTAGCTGCAATTTATTCAACAGGCCAAATCGCCGGTTTTGTCGCAAACAGCCCTTAAGATGTCTTTTCTGCACCTCGGCAAACTATTGAGAGTTGCACAACTTTGTGTCAACAAAAACGAAATTTTATGACAAGCACAAAAACCAACAGGCTCATTTACTGGTCGGCAACTGCAATCATCTTTTTATTTGAAGGTGTTGTGCCGGCACTTACCTTCAATACGCAACTGGCTGTAGAAGGCGTCCATCATTTGGGCTATCCTGATTATTTCAGAATAATGCTAACGGTGTTTAAAGTATTGGGCGCATTGGCCTTGATCTTACCATTTGTAAAAGGAAGGATCAAAGAGTGGGCTTATGCCGGTTTTGCTTTTACGATGTTGTCGGCCTTTGTTAGCCATTGGGCCGTGGATGGCTTCAACGGGCAAACTGTTTTCCCGCTTGTTTTCTTTGCTATTCTCGTTGTCTCTTATTCATCGTATCAAAAATTAAGACGGGTAAAAACAATAGCAGAAACAACTTACCAAAGCAACCATTATGCGCTTCGGGCATAATGACTGAGAGCAGATGTTTTCTTGAAACAATCACTTGCATTCGTACACCAACATAAGCAAGGGTCTGTGCGTTAGAAAGCCCCTCCACCGGAGGGGTTTGGGGAGGCCCCTAAACCAAACAAAGCAAAATCGTACTTCACCGGGTCGTTGCGATCGAACTTTTTTAATTCTTCTGTCAGTTCCAATGCCGTTTGCCAGTCGGTTTGTTTGCGTTTAATCAAACCATGTTGTCTTGCAACTCTCGATACATGCAAATCAATGGGGCAAATCAGTTGTGCCGGTGAAATCTTTTTCCAAATGCCAAAGTCAACACCGCTGTTGTCTTTTCTTACCATCCACCGCAGAAACATGCAAAGCCGTTTGCAGGTAGAGCCGCGTGCCGGTGTAGCAATGTGTTTTTTGGTTCGCTCGGGGGCATCTTCCAACGAAAAAAAATAATCATGAAAATAGCCCAGGGCGTTTTCGATATTTTCATCGCTATTCTTTATCCCTTTTGCAAAAGCATCTTCCAATGAATCATGCTGCTTGTAGTGGTGATGTAAAAGATCAACAAAGTACAAAAGGTCGGTTGTGTTAAAGGTGCGGTGCTTAAATCCTGTTAATCTTTTTAATCCGGCCAAATCATGGTCCAGACAAAATTGGTGCGGTGCATCGTCCATCAACTGCATCAATTCGTTTGTCTTGTTAATGATAATTTTTCTGTTGCCCCAGGCAAAGATGGAAGAGAAGAAGCCGGCAATTTCAATGTCTTGTTTTTTCGTAAAACGGTGCGGAACAGAAATGGGATCGTGCGGAATAAAAGAAGGTTGATTGTAATCTTTTACTTTTTGGTCTAAAAAATTTTTCAGCTTCGGGTTCACCCGGCAAAGCTATACAAGTATTCTCCTTCTATGACAAAGGACACATTGCGCAACGTGTCCTTTGTTTGCAGGGAAAGGTTTTATTTAATTTTTGAAAGAAAGGAAATGATCTTTTCAGCAAACCATTGTGGCTCCTCCTGAAAAGGCGCATGTCCGCCAATGTAGTGTACGACCGTTGCATGGGGGAATTGAAAGCTCTTGTAATGTTCCGGCCCCACGGCATAATCTTTATCACCCGTCATCACAAACACAGGGCATTTGATGGAAGCTGTTTGGGCCGAATAATCTTTCCAGTAGTCCGCAATGTTCCAGCAGTTGTTGGCAAAATCCCTGTTGAATTTCGGAACAGACAAGGTAACCGAATCGCTGTATTTCTTTTCCCACGCATTGCGGAACATTAATTTGTACCAGATATCTTTTTCTGTGAGCAGCGCATGGACCTTCCACACTCTTTCATTCAATGGCTTCGAAGCATCGCGGTAAGCTGTTTGATCTGCGATGTTTAATTCCTTCAAGCCAAATTCCAGGTGACTTTCCATGGAAGCCTGCATGTTCACGGTGCAATTAATATAAAACAGCGCCGACAAACTTTGCGGATACTGCAACGCATAATTGGTAACGATGATGCCGCCAAAAGAATGACCCATCAACGCCCATTTTTTGTAACCCAAATAAACTTTCAGTTCTTCCATGTCTTTCAACAACCGTGGCAATGTGTAGTTGCCGTTTTTTGCAGAGTCAGATCGGCCGCAACCGCGTTGATCAAAATAGATCATTTGCATTTGTTGCTCGATAATAGGAGCGCCGGCCATCGCTTCGTAGTAATAGGAAGTAGAACCCGGGCCACCGTGTACAAAAAGGCAAGGCTTGCCTTCGCCGGCGACCCGGACATAGAGCCTTACGCTGTCAGAAGTGGTAAAATAAAACTGTTTTTCGGTGGCAAAAGAAAAGAGTGTGACAAATAAAATTGCCAGGGTGGATATAATTTTTTTCATCATTGTGCATTTGTGAACTATCAGACTGCACCGGATGAAAAAAGGTTACACTGTTTTTTCAAAAACATTGTCCGTGCCATCGTTTGTCCTCTTCAACTTTTCCTGCCTTTTGGTAACTTGTCCCTCAAATCGAGCCACATGTTTATTGGACATTTTGCCGTGGGCTTTGCAGCCAAAAAGGTGGCTGCAAAGCCGTCGTTGGGCACTTATTTTTTAGCCGCCCAGTTTTTGGATCTTTTATGGCCATCGCTCTTGTTGTTGGGAGTTGAAAAAGCAGCGATCAGCAACGATGCTGCGAATCCCATTCCGCTGTCGTTTACACATTACCCTGTTTCGCATAGTCTGCTGATGGTGCTGTTGTGGAGCATTTTGGTTGGCTTGATTTATTGGCTGTTCACCAAAAACAAAAAAGATGCGTTGGTGCTTGGTACTTGTGTGCTGAGCCATTGGTTCCTTGACCTGCTGGTGCACATACCAGACCTGCCGCTTTCGCCGGGTGCTTCGTCTGTTTATAGATTGGGCTTGTGGAAAATGAAAGCAATAGAATTGCTTATTGAAATTTTTCTCTTTACAGTTGGTGCCGTACTTTATTTCTATGCTACGAAAGCAAGGAACAAAACAGGTACGTATGCTGCTGTCGCATTGACGGTGTTTTTACTGCTGATTCATTTTCTCAATGCTTTTGGCCCGCCGCCTGATAGTGTAAAAGCTGTTGCGTGGGCAGGGCAATTACAATGGCTGATTGTAGCGTGGGGGTATTGGGTTGACCGCAACAGAGCAACCAAAGGACTTCATCCGCAGGAAGATACTACGACGCCAACTGGATCTGTGACCATTCGTGTAGCCCACGATAAACAAAAAAAGTGAATCAGGAGATTCTCTTTTTGAGAAGTTACTGTCCTTCCGTATTTAATTGCTTTTTCACGTTGCGTTCCGGTAGGAATCCCGCCATGGCGGGAGTGGGTAGAAAAAAATGAATATGGAGAAATTTTGTCCCGTAGGAACATCTGGTGCTCTACGCCAACCAGCACAAAGCGTTCCGATGGAACGCAAGCAAAAACCCTTTGATGATTACTACCCAACAAACGTTCCGTTACATTCGAGCTTTAAATAGTTATAACCAACCAAGGAGTTTGTGAGGACACAAACTCTGGCGGGAGTCTGCCGTCGGCTGTGTCCTCACAGCCGACTTTTATAACTTCATAAGGCTCGAGTCTATAGGTTACGAAAAGGAACAAACCACGGCAGAAGTACAGTGAATTTATTTGCCTACCCAATGGCTTGTTGCAGATCTTCAATTAAATCTTCTGCATCTTCCACTCCCACGCTCAATCGAATCAATGAATCACTCAAACCGTTTTTGATCCTTTCTTCTCTCGGAATAGAAGCATGTGTCATGGTGGCCGGATGATTGATCAGCGATTCCACACCGCCCAGGCTTTCTGCAAGTGAAAAAAGGTTGGTTGCACTCAATACTCTTTTGGCTTCCTCTACGCTTTCATCTCTTAGTTCAAAACTCATCATGCCGCCAAAATCACGCATTTGCATTTTAGCAATTGTATAGCCTGGATGGTCTTCAAAACCGCACCAATAAACCTTGCCCACTTTGGGATGACTGCGCAACCAATGTGCAATCTGCCTTCCGTTTTCACTGTGCCGTTGCATGCGCAGGTGTAACGTTTTTATACCGCGCAATACCAGAAAGCAATCCATCGGTCCGGGCACGGCACCACAACTTTTTTGAAGAAAGTAAAGTTGTTCTCTTAGCCCTTGATCATTCATCATCAAAGCTCCTTGAATCACATCGCTGTGTCCGCCCAAATATTTTGTAGCTGAATGCATCACAATGTCGGCACCAAGGTCAAGCGGATTTTGCAAATAAGGAGAGGCAAAGGTATTATCAACACAAAGCAAGATGTTGTGCTCTTTGGCCAGTGAAGACAGAGCCGCAATATCGCAGATATTCATCAGCGGATTGGTTGGTGTCTCGGCCCATATAAGCTTTGTATTGTTGTTGATGAAGGGACGAAGATTATCAACCTGCTGCATGTTGACATAATGAAACCTGATGCCGAACTTCTCAAATACTTTGGTGAACAAACGATAGGTGCCGCCATACATATCGTTGCCGCAAATTACTTCATCGCCGGGCTTTAATAATTTGATAACAGCGTCTGTTGCCGCTACGCCGCTGCTAAAAGCCAAACCATATTTCCCGTTTTCAATTTGCGCATACGCTGCCTCCAATGCCGTACGGGTAGGGTTTTGGCTGCGGGCATATTCATAGCCTTTGTTTTGTGCCGGCGCTTCCTGCACATAGGTGCTGGTTTGATAAATAGGCGTCATGATAGCACCGGTGCTGGGGTCAGGTTCCATGCCTGCGTGAATGAACTTTGTTCCTGTCTTCATGTATTGTGTTTAAGGATGACAAATTTAGGAAAAGCTGCTTGTAGGAGAGAAGCAGAGTGGAAGCAATTGTAGCAATCATTGTCATTAACAATACCATCACGATTCATTCACCTTTATTAACCTCTTGTATTTAAACACGGCATTCTATTTTCTTTCTTATTACCGTAACAATTAAAAATCATTCACTATGAAAAAAATCCTTACACTCTTATTTGCTGTTGGAGCAGTAGCCGTTGCACAAGCCCAATATTCTCCGTCGTATCCGGATGGACGCTACAATGACCGTGATGTGATTCTGGGACAACGAAACGATCGTGCCTATGATAACAATTCACGTAACAATTATTCATTCAGCGAACGTGAAAGAGATGAGCAGATTGCCCGCATCAACCGTGAATACGACAAACGCATTCGCCAGGTAGACAAAGATCGTCGCTTGCGATACAACGACAAACAGTATCAAATCCGTCACTTAGAAGATCAACGCAAAGACGAAATCCGCCAGGTATGGGAACGTTTCCGCAGTAGCAACAATCGTTACAGCGATCGTTATAACAGCCGCTACCCGCAAAACAACCGTAAATGGTAAAATCGGTACACTCTGTGAAAGCCCCGCAATTGCGGGGCTTTGTTTTTTTATACTTGCAGATTCATTGAATGCTTTCTACCTTTGATTCGCCTTCTGAAAAAGCACCTCCGCTTCTATCAAAAACCTCCGCCCCATTCCTTCATCTTAAAACACAAAACATGAAAAAAGTATTTATCGGCTTCTGTCTGGCAGGCGTTCTTCTTGCCTGCAACAACCAAACGGCTGAAACGCCCATGGTAAAGAATACCGCTACCACAAACGATGGAAAGATGCAATCTGCTGAATTTGCCGATCCCAAATACATGGACATCGGCAAACAAATGCTCGTGTCAATGGAACAGGGCAAGATGGACGATTGGGCTAATGTGTATGCCGACAATGCGGTGTATAATTGGTCCTCGGGCGACAGCTTAGCCGGCAAAAAAGCAATTATGGATTACTGGAAAAACCGCAGGGCCAATGTGATTGAGTCCATTCATTTTAGTAACGACATTTACACGTCGTTGAAAGTAAACCAGCCACAGAAAGGTCCTGATATGCCCGGCGTATGGTTGCTTAGCTGGTACCAGGTAAATGTAAAGTACAAAAAGGCAAAACAGCCTATCATGTTCTGGGTGCATACCGATCATCACTTTGATGACAACGGCAAAATTGATCGCACCATTCAGTACATTGACCGGTTGCCGATTGAGAAAGCAATGAAAGGGCAGTAAAGGAAAAATTATTTAATGAAAGCAGGCATTGATTGCCTGCTTTTTTGTTAGTGCATTGAATTGTTGTTTGCTTTGCAGGGTATGCTATTTCCGACAACGCTTCAGAAATTGACCATTCAGGGCCAGTGCATCGAACTGGTAGTTCCCGATGGAAATGCTGTGAAAGAAGCGTATCAGGAAGGATTGATTCCTTTTCCATATTGGAGCCGGGTGTGGCCGGCAGCAAAAGCATTGGCAGCGTTTTTATTACACAATAATCATTACACCGCTGGTAAAAATGTAATGGAGTTGGGTGCCGGTTTAGGCCTGCCTTCGATTGTTGCCGCCCGCAATGCCGTTTCTGTTTTGTGTAGCGATTATGTATTGGAAGCAGTAGAAATAGCAAAACAATCTGCCACGCATCATCAATTGCAAAACTTCCGTGCTGAAGTTTTGAACTGGCAAGAATTGCCATCGGATTTAGAAGCAGATGTTTTGCTATTAAGCGATATTAACTATGAACCTTCTGCCTTTGCATTCCAGTTGGAAATGATAAAAAGTTTTTTACAAAATGGGACGGTTGTTTTGTTAAGTACGCCGCAACGGTTAATGGCAAAGGATTTTGTTGCGCCGCTGTTGGAGTATTGTACATGGCAAGAAGAGCTGGCGGTAGTGCATGAGGAAAAAGAGGTAACCACAACAGTTTTGGTGCTGAAGCAATAGCTTTTCCTTTGCTGCTGTTGGCATCTTCGCCAATGGGTATTTTACCGATAGTTTGTTTTTCCACTTTTTCTTTTGAAAGAAAAAGTAGAGCAAAAAGTCAAGGCTGCCGCCATTGCTCCGCAGACGCAGTCGGCCGGCGCACAACAACCATTCTTTACTGGTTGGCTCATAATCCTTTGTGCTCAATTCTTTGTTTTGTTGTTTGTTACGCTACGTTTTTAAGAGTGTGTCGTTATTGGCGGCTTACGATTTAAGAAACTGCAGGCGCTGTATTGCGCCTGTGAAAACTACAATCTTTTCCTGAAGGTGTGGAACGGCACAACAAGGCGCTGGAAGTGGCAGGAAGATGATAATTTATGCCCAACCGTTATCAAAACCTAAAAGTGGGTGCAAAGAAGAAGCCTGAAGGGCTTCTCTGTCAGTAGCCGGTAAAACCGGTGGTGAAGACAAGCGAAGGACACACGACCCTGCAGGGGTCGAATGTGTATTACTCCTACAATCTTTTCAGAAATGATGAAGATTGAAGCCTTTCACAGCGAACCCCTGCAGGGTTGTTTTCTTACCTGCAATCTCTTTTCCGCGGGTTGCGCCCACAAGTGTTTGAAACCTGAAAATTCATACAATTTATTTGCTCACGCTGCCGTTAGTGTCCTCACCACAGGTGTTGGGAAGAGTTTTGATAAAAAGAATGTGCAGGTATTTGTTTGTTTTCATTGCCCCACCTTCCTGCCTGTTCAACGCTGTTTCGCAAGCTTTTCTTTTCATTGTGTTGCCCCGCTCTTCAGAGCAGGAACAAAAGTAAAGAAACTCCCTTCGGCTTTAGCCAAACCCTTCCTTGGGCTAAAGCCCAAAGCAGAGAGCCTTCCTTTTTATCCCCGCTCTGAAGAGCGGGGCAACAGGGAGAGAAAATTCTTCAACCACATGACATCTTCTTGCAGCGGCAGTGTGTTATGTATTCAACCCTTTTCAGAAGCTTTTTGTGCAACAAACAATCTTCCCAACACCTGTGGCAGGGACACCAGCGTGTAAGCAGGAAAACGTTGTTGGCGAGGACGCCAACAACAGCAAGTTTCGAACACTTGTGGGTTATCACCCTCGGCTACCAATATTTGATCCCCCGTGGTCGGGAGGAGTTAACAACTTGATGGCGGTTTGGTGTTCTATGATTAAGATATTGGAATGATAACTACCAAAATGACTTTTCCTTGTCATCCCGAGAAACGAATGATCTGTAAACTGCGCTGTAAACGACCAAAGTAAATAGTTAAGCCAATGGCAACAGTTTCTAATCCACAATTCACAGATGCCTCCTCCGTCGGCATGACAAAAGAGAGCTTTATTGTTGCAAGCAGATTGTGTTTATAAATTGTGTTCGATAATTCTTTTGTCAACTTCGTGTTCGGCTCTTGCTTCTTCTTTGAACCGTTGCAGGTGTTTTTTGTAAGACAGTCTTGTGATGAGCACAAACAACACCGGCACAACAAAGATGGCAAGTGTCGTAGCTGCAATCATACCCCCAAACACCGTCCAACCAATGGTGCGGCGGCTTTCGGCTGCAGCACCTGTTGCCAATGCCAACGGCAACACACCAAGTATAAAGGCCAGTGATGTCATTACAATTGGCCGCAAACGAAGCCGCACGGCGGTGATGGTTGCCTGAATCAAGTCAACGCCATGATCAACCCGTTCCTTTGCATATTCAACAATCAGGATGGCATTCTTTGCCGCCAGTCCAATCAACGTAATCAAACCAATTTGTGCATAGATGTTGTTGGTTAGGCTTGGGATGAACGTTAATGTAAGGATCGAACCAAAGGCACCGATCGGCACAGCAAACAACACCGAAAACGGAATGGCCCAACTCTCGTACAACGCTGCTAAGAAGAGAAACACAAACACAATTGACAAAGCGAAAATATAAATCGAACTGCTGCCTGCTTTGATCTCTTCACGGCTCATGCCCGAAAACTCATAACCATAACCCGCCGGTAAATTTTGTGCCGCTACTTCTTTTAAGGCTTCAATGGCTTGTCCGCTGCTATAACCGGGTTTGGCAGAACCGTTGATCTCTACAGAACGGTAAATGTTGTAGTGCGAAATAGCCGCCGGCATTTCTATCAGCCTTGTTGTGACCAATGAACTCAGGGGCACCATGCCGCCACTTCCGTTCTTTACATAATAACGGTTTAAATCCGTTAGCGATGCCCGGTACATGCTGTCGGCTTGTGCCACCACACGGAAGTTGCGGCCGTACAAGTTAATATCATTTACATAGCTGCTGCCCAACAAGGTAGAAAGTGTTGTGTAAACATTGGCGATGTTCACATTGAGTTGTTTTGCTTTCTCTCTGTCCACATCAATTTTATAAGATGGCGTTCGGGCATTGAAGAAGCTATAAGCCATGCCAATCTCCGGACGTTTGTTCACAGCGCCAAGAAACTTTTGCATTACTCCTTCAAACTGTTTGATGTTATCGGTGCTGGTGGTTTGTTGTAATTCAAATGTAAAACCCGATGATTGTCCGAGGCCCGGAATAGCCGGCGGCGTGATGGCAAGAACACGGGCTTCACGTATATCTGAAGTTATCTTACCGATCTTTCCTACAACCGTCTGTACATGATGTTCTTTGCCTTCGCGTTGTTCCCAGGGCTTCAGGTTTACGAAGATGGTGCCCACGTTGGTTTTGTTGGAGAAGCTGATGATATTCAATCCTGCAATACCACCGGCAACATTCACTTCGGGAAGCTTGCTGATGCGGCTCATGATATCATTCATCATATTGATGCTTCTTGTGGTAGAAGTGGCTTCGGGCATTTCATAGGTAACAAACATTCTGCCTTCATCTTCGGTAGGGATAAAAGCCGTTGGCTTGTTTTTGAATAACAGGAACAACCCTACAAAAAGCACGGCCATCATCACCAACACATACGGTGTTTTGCGAATCCATTTGGAAACACCCTGGCTATACGAAAGTGTGATGCGATTGAATCTTCTGTTGAACCCTGCAAAGAATTTCTCCAGCCAGTTCTTTTTTGCATCTTCCGGTTTAGATGGCTTCAACATCAAACTACACAAAGCCGGTGTTAATGACAATGCTACGAAGGCAGAGATCAATACCGATACGGCAATGGTGATGGCAAATTGTTGATACAGCCGACCGACAATACCGGGAATAAAGCCAACCGGTACAAATACAGCCGCGAGAATTAATGCAATGGCGATAACAGGGCCCGAAATGTCCCGCATTGCTGCACGGGTAGCTTCTTTCGGCGACATTTCCGATGCATCAATATTGTGTTGCACGGCTTCCACCACCACAATGGCATCATCCACCACAATCCCAATGGCCAATACAAAGGCAAAGAGGGTAAGTGTGTTGATGGTGAAGCCAAAAGGAATAAAAAAAGCAAATGTGCCAATCAGTGATACAGGGATCGCCAACAACGGAATTAAAGTAGCACGCCAGTTTTGTAAGAACAGAAAAACCACAATCACCACCAGTAACAAGGCTTCAAGAAGTGTATGAATAACTTCTTTGATAGAAGTCTTCACCACGGAAACGGTTTCCAATGGAATGAGATAATCAATATCACTTGGGAATGACTTCTTTGCTTCCTGCAATGCTTTTGTTAAGGCTTCGTACGTATCCAATGCATTGGCGCCGGGTGCCTGGTAAACGAGCAGGAAAGAAGCCGGCTTGCCGCTGACAAAAGCATTGCTGTTATAGTCGAACACACCCAATTCCACACGGGCCACGTCTTTTAAATAAACAAGACTACCGGTAGCAGAGGCATTGCGTACGATAATGTTTTCAAACTGGTCTTTGTTGTTAATACGGCTGTTGGTTAGCACACTGTATTCAAAGGCTTGTTGCATGGGTTGCGGATTGCCGCCTACCGTGCCAGCAGCAACCTGCAGGTTTTGTTCAGTCAGGGCTGCCGTAACATCAGCCGGCGAAAGATTTAATGCTGCTAACTTTTCCGGGTTCAGCCAAATACGCATACTGAAATCGGCTGCACGGGTAACAATGTCACCCACACCCGGCACACGCTGCAAAACATCTTTCATGTAAATGTTGGTGAAGTTGCCGATGAACCGGGCATCGTGTGTGCCATTGGGCGAATAGAAAGCCAGGGCTACCATGATGCTGGGGTTCCGCTTGCGAACCGTAATGCCCAATCGTTTCACCGCATCCGGAAGACCGGGCAGTGCCACACTCACACGGTTTTGCACATCCAGCGTGGCAACGTTTACATCGGTGCCTACTTTAAAGGTTGCCGTGATGGAACTTTGGCCGCTCGACGTACTGTTGCTCGAAATAAAGTCCATACCCGGCGAGCCATTCACCTGTGTTTCGATGGCAGTGGTGGTGGTTTGCTCAACGGTTTCGGCATCGGCGCCGGTAAAATTGCCGTTGATGTTTACGGTTGGTGGTGTGATGTCGGGATATTGTGCTACCGGTAACACGGTCATGGCAATAATGCCTACCAATACAACCACAATCGAAATGACGATAGCGGTTACCGGGCGTTTGATAAAAGTTTCTGCGATCATGTTGAAAGTTTACGAGTTCACATGTTCACGAGTTCACAAGTTGTGTTTCTCGCTTTCTATTTTTTAGGAACTTAGCTTTTTGTAGTCGGCTTCTTTACTGCCAACTGCTTACTGCATACTGCCTACTTTTTTTGCGCAGGTGGTGCCGGTTGTGTTGTAGTGATAACAGAACCCTGACGAAGATTTTGTACACCTTCCACAACAATCTTATCACCGGGTTTTAGTCCGTTGCGAATGATAACATAGCTACCCAACTGTTGCCCTACTTCTACTTTGCGTTGCGATACCTTGCTGCTATCGCCAACAACATACGTGAAGTATTCACCCAATTGCTCGGTTACAGCTTTGAACGGGATGACAATGGATTGTTTCGATGCGTTGTTACTTACAACCCGCACCGTTCCGTTCATACCGGCTTTCAACATGCCGTTCTTGTTTGGAAAGAGGAGCCTTGTTTTGATGGTTCCTGTTTGCGGATCAACTGCTCTGTCAATTAAATAAATGTGTCCGAAAGCCGGATATCTATCGCTGCCAAACAGGAGTTGAAACGTAGAATCGTTTGGGTTATTTTTTTGTTGCTGCAATTGTGAAAAACGAAACACGTCCTGCTGGTTTACGTTAATGTCAACAGCAATCGGATCATCGGTTGAAACAGTATTCAAAACCGTTTGTCCGGCAACAACCGCTTGTCCGGCTTTCACTTGCGAGATACCGATCGTTCCGGTGAAGGGCGCTTTGATAACAGCAAAACCAACATTGGCTCTCACAGCCGAAACATTGGCTCTTGCAGCAGCCACTTGTTTCTTGGCTGCTTCCAGTGCTGCATCGGCATAATCCACTTGTTGCCTGGCAATGGCATCATGCTTTTCCAACTCGTGGTAACGGTCTGCATCTTTTTGTGCTCTGTCCATGTTTGTTTGCTGCACCTGCAGGTTGGCAACGGCTTGCTGCAGGTTGGCGCCGTACACCTGCTGGTCAATGCTGTACAAACGTTGCCCTTTCGATACCTTGCTGCCATCCTTAAAATAAACACCGGTGATGTAACCACTCACTTGTGGTGTTAGCTTCACTTCGTTTAGCGCTGTGATTGTGGCCGGGTATTCATCGTAATAAACAGCGGTTGTGTCTTTCACGGTTGTCACCGAAACATAGACAGGCGGTGGCGCTGCTGCCTGTTGCTGTGCGGCTTGTTTATCGCCGCAGGCAAAAAGCAGTAGCGATGAAAGGCCTGTCAGCAAAAAAAAATTGTGTATTGGTTTCATTTCTATGAATGCTTTTGAATAAAATAATTGGTGTTATATTTTTTATTTCGTTGGTGCCGTTTTATTTCCATCGTTGCAATTGCACATTGCTTATTGCTAATTGATATTAGTACCGGATATTGCCCAAGGCTCTCTCTGCATCTACTTTGCTGGCCAGCACCTGGTTGAGCGCATTGAAATAATTGATTTGCGATGTACGCAGATCGGCTTCGGCTGTAATGACTTCGAGATACGTTTTTATACCGGCGTTGTATTGCAACTGAATCACATCGTACACTTCTCTTGCTAAATCAACATTGGCTCTGGATGCACGATAAGCAGCAAGGCTTGCTTTGTAATTGCCCAGGGCTGTTGCAAACTGACTGTTGATCTGATCCTCCAGATTCAGAATATCCAAATCCGTTCGTGCTACTTGCAACTGTGCCGACTTTACATTGATTCTTCGTTTGCCTCCCTGAAAAATCGGAATGCCGGCCGTTAAGCCGATAAAAGAGTTGGGATAGTTGTTGCCGTACAATTTACCAAAGTTGTTGTTCAGAAAGTTGAAGTTGTATCCAAGCGTTGCCGAAACGTTTGGCAGAAAAGCATTGCGTTGATAAATAACATTGGCTTCCTGCAAACGGCGTTGCGTGGTGAGTTGCTGGTACTCGATGCGTTGGCTGTAATCAGGCCGTTGCAGGGTGTCGAACGCAACGTCTCTTTCCATTTGCAAACTATCAAATACAATGTTCAACGGTGCATACACCGGATAACCCATCAGGTTTTTGAGGTATTCAATTTTCGCTACGAGGAATGATTCGTTCGCTTGTTTGGTCGCCGTGGTGTTGTTCAATGTTATTTGTGCCCGTTTGTAATCGGTTTTATCGGTCACACCGGCCTGGTAACGGTAATAGGCATCGTTCAAGCTTTTTTGCAGTCGTGCAATGTTTTCTGCCGCAACTAAGATTTGTTGGCGGGTGGTAATGACATCGTAAAAAGCTTTGCTCACATTGACAACAACATCAATCTTGCGGGCTTGCGTATTTTGCCTTGCCTGCAGGCGCACATCGCCTTGGGTGCGATTAGCAAGCAGTACATCGCGGTTGAAGATGGCCTGGTTCAGGTATAATTGCGCCGTGGAGGTGTTGGTTACGCCAACGGGTGTTGCTACGCCGTTGAAGAAACTCGTGGTACGCTGAAAGTTGTGTTGCAAGCTATAATTGGCGCCAATTTGCGGATACCAATCGGCCAGGCGGTTGCGAACCGCATACTCGGTTAGTTGCTCGTCAATGCCTGCCTGCTGAATAACGGGTTGATGCGTGATTGCATATTGAATGCATCGTTCCAGGGTGGCCCTGTCCAGTAGGGAGTCGTTGCGGCTTTGTGCCTTTAGTCCCAATGCTGCAATGAGCAAATAGAAATAGAGAACAATCTTTTTCATAAATAAAGGCGTTCGGGTGTTGTATAATGCAAGCAGGCGCTCTTCTTCCGTGGATGAAATTTCGTTGGTTTTCCGCAGAAGGAAGTGCAAAGTAAAGTAAAAATGAATAAATATTCATTTATTTTTGCAACATGCGGACTAAGGACGAATCAAAGATTGATTCCATTTATAAAGCTACGCTGCAACTCGTAAAGGAAAGAGGATTAGCGGGCATTACCATGAGTGATATTTCAAAGGCCGCTTCCCTTGCAACGGGTACATTGTACATCTATTTCAAGAACAAAGAGGAATTGATCAAGGCTTTGTTTGCAACGTGCCGTGAGCAATCGGCCGCCGCTTATTTTGCTGGTGTGGATAACGATTTGTCGTTTGAAGAAAAAATGAAGCGGTTGTTTTTTAACATTGTGAAGTACAAGATGACGCATTTTGAAGTGTCGGCTTTTTTGGAACAGTCGTATCATTCGCCCTTTGTTTGTGTAACGGATTTAAAGAAGAAACAAAAGGCATTGAATCCGCTTTTTGAATTGGTGGAGGAAGGAATTGAGAAGAAGAAGATCAAAGACGTGGAGCCGGAGATGGTGATTACGTATTTGTTTGGGATTGTGAACGAGATGGTGAAGAAGGCTTATTTCTCAAATAAAAAATTATCGAATGAATCCATTGAGAAGGTATATGGGATGTTTTGGGATGGGATAAGGTGATTTAGGCTGCCTTCCTTCCCTGTTTTTCAGGCCAATTCCTTTCAAGGGCATAATAAGATTCTTTCTTTCTCTTTAAACACTTTCTAAGAATAGATGCCCGGTGAAGACAGCTTTTGTGTTGCCGGGTGTTTTGTTGGTGAAATAAGAAACTATGAATTTATGGAAAGGCCCGCTTTCCGTGAAGCTTTTCGTTTTATGTGTGTTCGCTCTTTCGTTGGCCTTTGCTGCTGTTGGCGTCCTCGCCAACGGGTATTTTACCGGTAGCTTGTTTTTCCACTTTTTGCCTTGACGCAAAAAGTGGAGCAAAAAAGTCAAGTCCCGCCCAATGCTCCGCTGGCGGGACAGGCCAGCGCACAACAGTCCTTTATTATAGGTTATCATCTTTTCCTTTTTCTTCAATCTTTCTATTTCGTGTTTGCTGCATTACTGGTTCTATGGGTATAGCATTCATCAATAGCTTATGTTGTGATAGACTGGAGGCGCTGTATTGCGCCTGTGACATTTACAATCATTTCTTTTTGATATACGTCGGCGCAATAAGGCGCAGGACGTGGTTGAATAGGGTTGGTTGAAAACTTATCACTTTCATTAAGGGCTGGTGAAATATGTGATGGTTCTACCTTGTCATGCGGAGAACGAGGGATCTTTGGATTGTACTTAAAAAGACTTTCGTCAATGGTTTAAACGAAGGCGATTGAGCAATTCTTCTTTGTAGGTGTTGCCGATGGGTATTTCCTGCTTACCAATTTCAACGATGTTGCCATTGACAGCGGTGATGGCATTAAGGGCTACAATATAAGAACGATGCACACGAAGAAAGCGACTTGACGGTAACATGTCTTCCATCAGTTTTAAATGCGCACTTGCTAACATGGTTTTCTGTTTCAGAAACACTTTCGAAAAATCTTTTAAGGCTTCAATGTATAAGATGTCATCAAACAACACCTTCACCAACTTGCTGTCTTGTTTCAGGAATAGATGATCTGCTTCCTGCATGGCAACAGGTATATCGGTTGTGGTAAGTAATCGTTCTGCTTTGTCAATGGCTTCACGAAAGCGGGTTGCGGTGATGGGCTTCACAAGGTAATCAACAGCGTGCAAGTCAAAGGCTTTGGCAGCGTATTCGGCATAAGCCGTTGTGAAGATGACACAGGGTGGATTTTTTAAGATTGATAAGAAATCAATGCCATTCACACTGGGCATGTTGATGTCGAGGAAGATAACATGGATTTCGTTTTGATACAAAGCTTCATAGGCTTCGGCTACCGAACGGCAGGTTGCTTTCATTTCCCAATTCGGCAATTTGAAAACATAATTGGCGATCAGCTCTCTTGCCAGCGGCTCGTCGTCAATTACAATGCAATGAATTGTTTTCATTGGAGTGTGCAGCTTAGTTGGAACAAATAAACACCATTTGTAGCGGTTGCAGTATAAGAAGATTTGCCGGGATAATAATGTTGTAATCTTTTTTGAAGGTTTTGCAAACCGATGCCGCCGGTGTTTGCATTTTTTGTTTTGGGAATGTTGTTTTCAATTTTTACCTGTAACTGTTTGTCTTTTGCGATGATGCTTACACCAATCCTGGCGCCCTTTTCATCTTCCGTGTACTTGAATGCATTTTCGAGTGCCGGCATAAAAAGCAATGGCGGAACGGTGTAGGCTTCGCTGTCGCTTTCGTAATAAAACAGCACATCGGTTTCGTTGAGGCGAAGTTTTTCCAATTCAACATAATCTTTTAGTAGCTGTGCTTCCTTTTCCAATGCTATTTTTTCATCGCCGGTTTCGTATAAAGTGTAGCGCAAAAAACCGGAGAGTCGTGCAAGGGTAGTGGCTGCCTGCTCTTTGCGTTCGGCCTGCACCAGTGAATAAATGTTGTTGAGTGTATTGAACAAAAAATGCGGGTTAACCTGTGCTTTCAGGAAATTGAATTCCAGTTGCAGGTTGTCTTTGGACAGTTGCAACTGCTGTACGGTTTGCCGGAAATAATTGCGGCCAATTTTGATAGCAACCGGCAAACTTATTTGAATAATCAAATGATACAACAAGCCACCGGTAACCACCCGTATAAAAACAATGTTTGGAAAGTTGCGTTGCAGGAAGTTGTAATAGTCCGGACTGTACTGCGCCAGTCGTTGCATACAGCTTTCACAGCCATGAAAAATTTGCAAGTCGGCCCAGGCATCGAGGGCAGTGATGGCAACCAACCAAAGAGCCAACAGTACGATGCTTTTAAACCATTTTCGTTTCGCAATGTAACGGGGCCAGATAAAATACATCAGGCTATAAAATGCAGCGGCAAATTCGATGGTGTTTTTTAACGCCAATAAATACGTGGCAGGTGTTTCCCTTGCCGGGTTAAAGCTGATGGTATTGAAATAATAATAGCTTCCGAACATCACACTCCAAAAGAGAATGTGCAAGGCGATGCGGTAGCGAATGTCGCTGTAGGTTTTTTCCAGGGGGTCTCTGCGTTTCATGTACCAAAAGTGGCGACAATCGTTGAAGGCTTTGCTGCAGACCGACGAAGATGCTGAACTCTCCAACGAAGTTCGCCTTGCCGGCAACGAAAGAAAAGCTGGAGATACCGGTTGCCAAAAATGGCATGTTGGTTGGTTGTTCTTCGGTTTTCTTTTGAAAGAAATGTGTAAGTCGGCATCAATAAGACGCCGGGTACGGAAATGCACGGATCATCAAAGTCTTCTGTGTGAAGTGATCGGAGCGAAATGTTGTATCGTTAGATTGGAAGGCCCGTTGCCTTTGGCCTTGTGTTTTGCACAAGGCCAAAGGACAGGAACTTGTTGTGAAAAGCAGATGCTTTTTGGCTATCTGCACGGTTATCTGTTCTTAGCTTCCGCCGGATGCACTCTTGCGTCCTTGGTTGGAAGTGCGGCCCGTGTTGCCGTCGTTTTCGTGTGGATGTTTTTTATCGGAGCGTTCGGGATTGGGCTTTTGCGAGGAGGTTTTCTTTTTCATTGCATCTCCTGTTTGGCCTTTGCCTGACTGGCTGTTACCGTTGCTGCGGTTTCCTTGATTGGGCATAGTATAAGGTTTAAAAAAGTAGCTGAAAAGACGATGCCAAATTTTAGGCTAAGCCGGGCCGTAAATAGAGGTCAACAAAAGCTTTGTGAACACTGCGGATAAGTTGTTTGGATTGTTATTTGTACGAAAGCCTTTGTGTCCCCCGTTTCATTCGGTGCGATTGGATGTTATTGAAACGGATCGCTGTTGTTTGTTTTGGGGATGGACAATTGGCTTACGTAAAACAGTTGAAATATTTTTTTATGAAACGCAAAAAACTCATTGTATCAATCTTGCTTGGTGCAGCCGTTGGCGGTGTTGTGATTTATTTTCTTGGAACGAAAAAAGGGAAAAAAGAATTGGCAGAACTGAAGAAAACAGGCAAGGTGCTGGGCGATACGTTTAAAACATTGGGAAAAGAAGTGGAGAGGAACGAGAAGCAGGCCCGAAAAGAAGACCGGAACAAAATGCTGAAGGCTGTTGTTCAGGAAGCACTGGCGGTGTAGATACTTTTATCCTGGGAGAAAGTGGTTTACGTTGAAATTTGATCAAGCTGCCGTTGGGTTGAGAGATTGTTACTTTTTGCTTGTCCAAAAAGTAACCAAAAAGGACAGGCAAATCCAACTGCTCCGCAGGATTTGCCGGCCAGCGCACAATAACTCCTCTTTGTTTGTTATACGCATTCATTTTGTGCTCAATCTTTCTTTTTGATTACTGACTTCATAACAGGTGATAAGAGCTTGGAATTAGCTATGGCTTATGATGTGAGAAGTTGCAGGCGCTGTATTGCGCCTGTGACAACTATAATCTTTTCTTCCGGTGTATGACGGCGCAATAAGGCGCTGGGAGAGTGGGATGCTGTAATGGGTTGGAGATCGTTCTTTTCAACAGAATTATGGACACCTGTCAGTACAACTATCCTATAACAATACTTTCGCAAAACATCCGTAAAACAGAGATCAGCAACCGCTATTTTTATACAACCGTCTAAAACCACTGCATATGAAGAGGACCGGTTCTCTCTTGTTGTCCGTTGTACTTAGCGTTTTGTATCTGCCTGCTGCTGCGCAATCTTCGTCCATTGATTTTGAAACGTACAACCCTGTTTCCACGCTTGTTGTTCCGCAACACCGGCTGACCAAAGCAAAGTATCCATTTATTGATGTGCACAACCATCAAGGGAGTATGGCGACGCAGAACCTGTCGGTGCTGGTTGCTTCAATGGATAGCCTGAACATGCAGGTGATGGTGAACCTCACCGGCCTTGGCGGCGACCGGTTGAAGGCAATGGCCAACAACATTGCGCAATACCATTATCCCAAACGCTTGCTGCTGTTTACCAATCTTGATTTTCGTGGCTTTGGCGAGAAAGGCTGGACGGAGGCTGCTGTGAAGCAATTGCGGCAGGATGTGGCGGCTGGTGCCAAAGGGTTGAAGATCTTTAAGGAACTTGGCCTGACCTACAAGGACAACAAAGGTGTTCGTATTGCAGTGGATGATAACCGGCTCGATGCTGTTTGGGATGCCTGTGGTGAACTGGGCATACCGGTGCTTATTCATTCGGCTGCACCAAAGTCGTTTTGGGACCCGATGGACAATAACAACGAACGGCTGCTGGAAATGAAACTGTATGCCGACAGGAGATACGGTAATGAAAATTTTGCATCGTGGGAACAGATCATACAGGAGCAGCACCGGATGTTTAAAAAGCATCCGAAGACCACGTTCATCAATGCGCATTTTGGGTGGATGGGCAACGACCTGGCTGCACTGTCGAAACTAATGAACGAGATCCCGAACATGTACGTGGAGTTTGGCGCCGTGATTGCGGAACTGGGCCGCCAGCCCCGTGCCGCCCGAAGTTTTTTTGAAACTTTCCAGGACCGCATTTTATTTGGCAAAGACAGTTGGGTGCCGGAGGAATACACGACGTATTTCCGGGTGCTGGAAACAGCGGATGAATACTTTCCTTACCATAAAAAGTACCATGCTTTTTGGGCGATGTACGGCATGAACCTGCCGGACGAGATTCTAAAGAAGATCTATTATAAAAATGCACTGAAAGTAATTCCGGGCATTGACAAAACGCTTTTCCCGGATTAGGTGCTGAACGATGCACCAACACAGGAGAGGGATTATCTTTAGTGCTAATAGTAAGTTGTTTTTATAACATGGCTGAAAGAAAACTCTGGACAAGAGAAGAATTGATGCTTGCACTGAATTTATACCTGAAACTTCCGTTTGGTAAACTGCATTCGGGTATGCCAGAAATTATTCACTTGGCAAAAGTGATGGAGCGAACGCCTGGTTCTGTGGCGATGCAGTTGAACAACTTTGCCTCTGTTGATCCTTACCACCGGCAAAGAGGGATTGTGGGTTTGGCGGGTGGTAAGAAACAGGTAGAACCGATCTGGAATGAGTTTATCCATAACAGGGAAGAATTGGTTTTTGAAAGCGAACGCATACTGGCAGAAAGAGAACGCATTGCTTTGGAAGAAAAGTTTGCCGACGCTTTGAAAGGCACGGAACAGTTGAAAGGAGAAGATAAAGTAAGGGAAGTAAAGACAAGGGTGAACCAAAACGTTTTCCGGCAAATGGTGTTGGCAAACTACGCCGGTAAATGTGCCATTACCGGCATTGATATTTCTGACCTTTTGGTGGCAAGCCACATTTTGCCGTGGGCAAAGCATGAAGAAGAAAGATTAAACCCTGAAAACGGCATTTGCCTTTCTGCCTTGTATGATAAAGCTTATGACAAAGGGTATATTGGCATTAATGAGAAGTTTGAAGTGGTTGTTTCCCATGCGCTAAAAAAGAAAACAAAGGAAAAATACCATGAGAAGTTCTTTGCTTTTTTACCGGGTTTGAAAATTACACTGCCACAGAAGTATTATCCGAAGAAAGAGTTTTTGCAGTTTCATTTGGATGTGGTTTTTAAGGGTTAAATAGAATACGGCATAATAAGAGTGAGCGTTGATTAGTGTTGGTGCAGCCACCATACAAGTATACGGATGAACACTAACTGCGGCGAAAATGATTTCATTTTTCTGAAGGAAGTATATGTGGGAAGATATATTTTTGAAAAATTTCAGTTAGCCTACTTTACTTTATCAATTAACTGCTATGAAAAGTTTAGTGAATGCCTTCTTTGCATATGGTTCAGAAACGCCTGTCTGTGGTGAATCCATCGAAGCTGCCATCAAACAGATAAATAATAGTGGTCATCAGGTTTTTATTAAAAGTTGGACAAACTCAGCGACAAGCACAGGCACATTTCTTATATCATCAGTATTGCGTGAAATTGAGGAGTGTGATTTGTTTTGTTGTGATATAACTAATTTAAATGAAAATGTTCTTTTCGAACTTGGTTTTGCAATTGCGAGAAGTAAACCTGTGTGGGTAATTCAAGATGTAACTATTCAAGAATCTTTTCAGAGGTTTAAAGAGTTTATACTACTTAGTGGAATTATTTACATAAACTATACTTCAACAAAAAATATAGTTGATGCTTTTTTAAATCAGAAACAATATCTTTCGTTAGATCCCCTTATCAATACGCTTCCTGTTGATAACATCGACAATGAAGAGAAAAGCCTTCTTTTCTATTTAAAAAGCCAAGTAGATCAAAACTATAATCAGTACATTTTAGATGCAATAGAAAGGAATAGAATACCTGCTCTTACTGATGATTCAAACGAAAATAAAGTTTTCCCTCTATCTTGGTACTTGAGGAACTTGATAAAAATTCCATCCATTCTAGTAGAGTTTTCTAGCGTGGACCGGTCCAACTATCAAATACATAATGCCAAGTGTTCACTAGTTGCTGGTTTAGCTGTTGGTTTTCAAAAGAAATACTGTTTAGTGGCTGCTCAACCTTACCCCTCTGCTATTGATTATCAAGAGTACCTGAAACGATTTAATAATTTGGAGGCTTGCCAAAGGATCGTTGATCCATTCATCAAAGATTTAAGGAGTCATGCGATTGAGTTGATTTCTGAAAAAGTAGATTTCAGTAGGTTCAAACGAAAAGACGGTACACTTCAGAGAATTAAGTTTGGCGAAATGCTTGCCGAGCATGAATCAAACGATATTTATGAATATTATGTAAACACTGCAAATGATGATAACTTGGTTAAAGCTGAATATAATATTGTAGTTGGTAGAAAAGGTAGTGGCAAAACAGCTGCTTTTTACTATTTAAATACAAAGTTTTCTAAAGATATTCGTAATCAAGTCGTAATTATAAAGCCTGTCAATTTTGAAATTGATGGGTTGATTGAGTTAATTCAAAGTACAAACTTAGAATTTGGGAAGAGCTACATCATAGAGTCGGTTTGGAAATTTTTGATCTATACTGAAATAATTAAGTCTATTTATTTAAATGTGTATGAAAAGCCACCTTATGCTCTAAAAACTGAAGAAGAGGTAGTGATAGATTTCGTTAAAGAAAATAATGAAAAAATTATTCCGGATCTTTCATCAAGATTGGATCAACTTTTAAATGATTTAAAAGCATTAAAAGTAGTTGATGAGCAGTCTGAGTTTAGGCGTAAATTCTCAGAAATATTACATCAAGATTTGTTTAAACGGATGGTTGGTTTGATCATTGGGTATATGGTCAACAAAGGGAAACTTATTTTGTTAATCGATAATCTAGACAAGAATTGGAGAAAAGGAAGTAACATAGAAATTACTAGTAAGTTCATTTTGGGACTGTTAGGTGTAATAGGTAGGATCAACAAAGATTTAAAAGGTGGCAATAGAAATCCTGTAGATATTAGAATGAACTTAGTTGCCTTTTTAAGAAGTGATATTTTTAAACAAATCTTGAGTAATGCAAGAGAGCCTGATAAGATCGAATACACACGTCTTATCTGGAATGATAATGAAGTTCTATTCAGATTAATAGACGAAAGAATCAACCATCTTAGTTTAGACAAATCTGTTGATGCTGAAAAGTTTTGGGAGCTATATATTACAACTCACGTCGAAGAAAGGCCCGTAAAGGAATTTGTAAGTAACTGTATCATACCTAGACCTAGAGATTTGATATTTTTTATTAGTGCAGCAAAAAATAGTGCGGTATCTAAAGGACACCATTTTATAAATGACAATGACTTGAAAGCCGCATATGTTGAATATTCGAATTGGGTTTTTCAATCATTAATGGTTGAAAATGGCATTACAATAAACCAGCTTAAAGAGTTTTTTTATCACATCGTGGGAGAGAGTTCAGTCTTAACCCAAGATAAGATTGAAGAAACAATGAAAATTGCTGGTATTGATTGTAAAACACCAGAGCAAGTCGAGTATTTTATTTCGCATTTATGTTCATTGTCTTTTTTGGGACGTGAAATTAGAAAAGACGAATTCCATTTCGATTATGGTTATGAGATTGATGACAAGAAACTTTTTCAAGCGAAAAAGTTTAACTCTAAAAGATTCAAAATTCATCCTGCATTTATTCCCTATATGGAGTGTAGTGACTTCGTTATTTAGATTACGTTATTGATCTTTCAGCTTGTTCATTTTTGCTCACTATGCCTTCCCTCAGTACAAGAGTGCGACGCAACGGCAGCTTTATAGCAGCATTGGCCTCTGGTTCATAAAAATAAAATCCTTCTATCTAAACAATAACCAACAATTCAAGCACAATCATTCATCATCAACGACCCTCAAAACCCACCCCTTTCAATCATTTCCTAAGTGGTACTATCTTCCGCCCCTCCAAGGAGGGGATGTACTTTCTTTCTGTTTAAGAATTTACTTCACTTGCTTCTTCACCAGGCCACCCAGCACCTTCAACCCGTAATCAACGTTATCATCCCATGCACGGCCATAGGATATGCGAATGCAGTTGCGGTAATCGCCGCTGGCCGAAAAGATTTGTCCGGGTGCAATGGAGATGCCGTATTTGATGGCTTCCTGGTACAGCTTGTAGGCATTGACTTCTTTGGGCAGTTCCACCCACAGCACAAAGCCACCACGGGGACGGCTTAGTCGCACGGCTTCGGGGAAATAATCAACAATGGCCTGCACATAGCGCAGGTATTGGGTGTGCAAGGCAGTGCGCAACTTTTTTAAATGATGCTCGTAACGGCCAATGCTCAGGAAATGCGCCATGGCTACTTGCGTAAGCGTGGTGCCGGTAACGGTATGCACCATCTTGAGGTTTTTCACAGCTTCGCAAAAACGTCCGGGAATGCACCATCCAATGCGATAGCCGGGTGCCAGCGATTTGGACAGCGATGAACAATGCAGCACCCAACCTTCGGTATCAAAACTTTTACAGGTGCGGGGACGGTGCTTGCCAAAATACAACTCGCCGTAAATATCATCTTCTATCAGGGGCAATTGGTAACTAGTGATAAGTTTTACCAATGCTTTCTTTTTATCATCGGGCATGCAGGAGCCCAAGGGGTTGTTGAAGTTGGGCACAAACACACAGGCTTTGATGTTGAAAGTCTTGATAGCCTTTTCCAGAAAATGCAGGTCAATGCCTTCGGCTGGATCGGTGGGAATTTCAACGGCTTTTAATCCGAGGCTTTCCATTATTTGAAAGATGCCGAAGTAAGTTGGGCTTTCAATGGCAACGGCATCGCCGGGTTGGGTGGTAGCTTTGAGGCACATCACCAGTGCTTCCATGCATCCGGCTGTGATCACAATTTCTTCGGGACGAATTTTACCGCCCCAGTTGAACGAAAGCTTCGCCACCTGCTTGCGCAGTTCGGGATTGCCTTGTGTGTCTTCGTAAGCTATGCAATGGTGTTTGGAAGAACGAAGTGCATGCACGACAGATTTATTAAGCTTGGCCGCCGGCAACAGGTGCACTTGGGGCACGGCAATGGAAAAGTTGATAATGTCTTCGTTGGTGATGTTGCGGTAAACGGCGGCAATCATTTCGGCAGTGCTGACTTCAGCCAGCACAGGTTCGGCCTGCGTGGTGGTGAGTGTGCCGGGAAAGCGTTTGTTGTTGAACCGCACATAATAGCCACTCTTGGGACGGGCTTCAATGAGGCCTTTGCCTTCAAGGTGATAATAGGCCTGGAAGGCTGTGCCCATGCTGATGCCGTATTCTTCGGCCAACATACGAACGGAGGGAAGCTTGTCGCCAATGCGAAGGATTTCTTCGTGGATCATTTGCTCGATGCCTTCGGCGATGCGGAGGTATTTGTGGTCGTGTGTGAGGGTTTTCATGATGTTTGTTTGACCTCACCCCCGGCCCCTCTCCATCAAAGATGGAGAGGGGAGTTGCGATCCGAAACTTTGAAAATTGCTTTCGATAGTATGTTTAGTTTTATCTTTTTATTGTCTATTATATATACATAATACCGAAAGAAAAGACTGAGTTATCAGACTCTAACTCCCCTCTCCAGCTACGCTGGAGAGGGGCCGGGGGTGAGGTGATACACCCAAAAATAAAAAATCTGCATCTGTTCTACAACAGCTTTTTTTTGGAGATTTGTGTGATGATGATGAAACGGGACCAACGGAAAGCGTATATCGCATTGGCGCTGGTGAGTTTTTTCTGGGGCACAACGTATCTGGCTTCCAAGATCAGCACACATTATTTGCCGGGACTGTTTGTAGCCGGTGTGCGGCAGTTTGCGAGCGGCTTGTTGCTGGTAGGTTATTTTAAGGCAATGGGTTACCAATGGCCGGATAAAAAATCCTTACTTAAGATTACGATAAGTGGTGTGTTTTTGCTGTGCATTAGCAATGGTTTGTTGACGTGGTCGATGGAATACATTGACAGCGGACTGGGTGCCATCATTGCCGGACTAGTACCAATGTTTGTGGCATTGTTTAGCATTTTGTTGTTGCGGTTTGCACGGTTTACACCGTTGATGATAATTGGATTGGTGATTGGCTTTAGCGGTATTGTGGTAATATTTTACGAGCACTTTGTGCAGTTGATGAACAGCCGCTTTTCAATTGGTATTGTACTGGCCCTGATTGCCACACTTTCATGGTCGTTCGGGACGGTGTTCGCTTCTCGGTATAAACCCAAAACAGATATTTTGTTTGGTGTGGGTTTGCAAATGCTGATTGCCGGGTGCATCATGCTTTTTGTTTGCGGGGTTTCGGGTAAGTATACCAATTTAATGGAGACAAACAGCAATGCAATTTGGGGACTGTTATACCTGATCGTAGTTGGTTCGTTGCTGACGTATTCTGCTTATGTATTTGCGATTTCCAAGTTACCGCCAACACAGGTTTCGGTGTATGCGTATATCAATCCGATTGTAGCTGTTGTATTGGGATGGCTGATATTGCATGAGCGTATGAGCTTTAATGTGATTACAGGAACATTGGTGACACTGGGAGGAGTGTGGTTGGTGAATACGGAATTTAAAAAGCAAAGGCCTCCAACAGGGGAGAACAACAGACAGGCCGCACTTATGCAAGAGACTAATCATAAAAATATTTCTAAACCAAGCGAGGCTTTGCAGCCTGGCAAAACCCCTCCTTGGGAGGGGCTGGGGGAGGCCGTATGATCAGAATTGTAGAATACAAACCGGAACATCAACCTTTCTTTGAGAAGTTCAACAAAGCCTGGATTGAAAAATATTTCTGGCTGGAGGAGATTGATATCTACGTGTTGCAAAATCCGGAAGAAGCCATTCTCAACAAAGGCGGTGCAATTCTGATGGCAACGTATGACAATGCGATGGCCGGAACAGTGGCGTTGAAGAAAGTAAAGGATGATGTTTATGAATTTACCAAGATGGCTGTTGATGAAGCTTATCGAAGAAAGGGAATAGCAGAAGCATTGAGCTATGCGGCACTGGACAAAGCAAAAGCATTGGGAGCGAAGAAGGTAATTTTATATTCTCAGAAAGGTTTGGTGCCGGCCATCGCATTGTATCGGAAAATTGGTTTTACAGAAGTGTCTTTGGGAGAAGATGTTTACAAGCGTTCGGATATAAAAATGGAAATAGATCTTAAGCGTGAACTTGAACCACAAAGGCGCTAAGACATGAAGTGACACAAAGTATGCTTTGTAAACCTTTGCGGTTTCGTGTTTTAGCAGTTTTTGCCAATTCGTGTAATTCGTCAATAAATTCGTGTTTATATATGGAAGCAATCATGCAAATCCCCGTAAAAAAGACAACGCATTCAAATGTGCAAGTAGTCGATTGGAAGCATTTGGAGTTTGGTAAGTATGTATCAGACCACATGTTCATCTGCCAATACAAAAATGGTGATTGGCAGGAGCCGCAAATTGTTCCGTTTCAAAATTTGTCTTTATCGCCAACCACACTGGCCTTGCATTATGCGCAGTCGGTTTTTGAAGGCATGAAGGCTTTCCGTATGCACGATGGCAGCATTAATATTTTCCGCATTGATAAGCACCACGAACGGTTAAACAAATCTCTGAGCCGCATGTGCATGCCATCTGTTCCTTACGATTTATTTGCTTCTGCCTTGCAACAACTGATAAGGGTTGACGAAGCATGGGTGCCGAACAACGAAGATGCGGCTTTGTACATTCGTCCTCTAATCTTTGCCAGCGAAGGCAAGCTGGGTGTGAAGGTAGCCGATGAATATACCTTCCTTGTGGTAACGGGCCCGGTGCCAACATTATATCCCAGGCCACTCAAAGTAAAGGCGGAGCGCCACTACATTCGGGCCGCCAAAGGTGGTACGGGTTCAACCAAGTGCGCCGGTAATTACGGCGGTGCTTTCTATCCAACACAATTAGCAAGAGAAGAAGGCTTTGACCAGGTGTTGTGGATGGATGCCATCGAACACAAGTACATCGAAGAAAGCGGCACGATGAACTTGTTGTTTGTGATAGATGATAAACTGGTAACGCCGCCATTGTCTGATACCATTCTCGATGGCGTTACAAGAGATTCTTTGCTCACCATTGCCAAAGATTTGGGAATAGAAGTAGAAGAACGAAAAGTGAGTATCGGGGAAATTATTGATGCACTCAACGATGGCCGTTCGGTAGAAGCTTTTGGTGCCGGAACTGCGGCTGTGATAGCACCGATTAGTGTGATTGGTGTTGATGATGAAATTTATCATCTGCCCACTTATACCAATCATAGCATTTTATTCAAACTAAAAAAAGAATTGGAAGCGGTTCGCACCGGGCGAAAAGATGACCTGCACGGGTGGAACAATGTGATATAGATAACAGATGACAGATGACGGTGTTGAGTTCCTGGCCGTCATCTGTCATCTGCCAACAGTCATCTCTTATTGCGCCATTCCGCTTTCTTTCCACCTTACAAACACACCGATTGTAGAATCGGAAAGCTTGGGGTGACGCATCGGCATAAAGCCTTTGTCGCTGGGATTTTTGTTGATAGCGGTAATGATCTTATCAATGTTGTTTTTGACCGCATCATAAGTATTCAAGGCAAATGCTCTTCCCTGCGGTGGAAAATGACAGGGTGTGCAATTGGCCTGAACGATGGGCATCACACTTGAATTATAAGAAACCTTTGCGGCTTCCGGTGTTGTGGAGGTAGCTTTTTTCGAAGACCCACAAAATTGTAAAAACATTGCCAGCGATAAGGTAGAAAACAGTACTAATTTTTTCATTGCATTGGTTTTATCGGCGGTCAAGATAAAAAATCTTTGCAAAGCGGCGGTTCCAAACTTTTCTTTCTAACGTTTTTTAACACCTCACCCTAACCTTCTCCGGCAAAGCTGCAGAAGGAGTTGCTGCCACCAATCAATAGTTTACTATAAAACCCAATCATGCTCCAACGATTGGGTTTTCTTTTTTTATGTTACCAACTTCCATAATGCTTATCATCACCGGTGGAGCAGGTGACGCCGCAAGCGCCATCGCACTCTTCGACGCTCAGAACTCTATTGGACAATCATACCCTGCCAAAAAACAAGACGATTTCCGAAGTTTCCAGCAACAGTTCCCCTCTCCATCTTTGATGGAGAAGGGTTAGGGGTGAGGTCGTTGATTTTTTCTCTATCTTCCTCGTTGAAAAAATTTCTTATGCCTGGCAAACAAGATGATAAATCAATTACCTCTCATTCACGGCGTTCCTTTTTAAAACGAACTACCGCTGCTGCTGCCATCAGCCTCACGCCGGCTGTTGTAGTGAAAGCTGCCGAGGAAAAGCTTGATGAAAAAGGCGCTTACTATTTTGAAACGGTTCCCGTACAAATTGAAGTGAACGGGAAACTGCATTCGTTAACAGTAGAACCCCGCACAACACTACTCGACTTTCTGCGTGAACAACTTCATCTCACCGGTTCCAAAAAAGGTTGCGATTACGGCCAGTGTGGTGCCTGCACCGTGCATGTGGATGGCAAGCGGGTATTATCGTGTTTGAGTTTGGCCGTGATGCAAAACGGAAAAAAAGTAACCACCATCGAAGGCTTGCAAAAAGGCGATGAACTGCACCCGATGCAGGAAGCCTTTATTAAATACGATGGCTTTCAATGTGGCTATTGCACGCCGGGACAAATTATGTCGGCCGTGGCTTGCATCAAAGAAGGACATGCAACAACCGATGCAGACATACGAGAATACATGAGTGGCAACATTTGCCGTTGCGGTGCTTATCCAAACATCGTAGAAGCCATTAAAGAAGTAGCGCAAAAAGGAGGTGCAAAATGATCAACTTCGATTATAGCAAACCATCTTCTTTGCAAGCGGCTATTAATGCAGTAAAGAAAGATGCAACCGCAAAATTTATTGCCGGTGGTACCAACCTTGTTGACCTCATGAAGCGAGGGGTAATGACACCGGAGAAATTAATTGACATTACTTCGCTGCCGTTAAAAGCCATCGAGCAAAGCGGCAATGTCATTCGCATTGGTGCGTTGTGCATCAACAGCGAAGTGGCCGAAAATGATCTTATCAAAAAACAGTTGCCGCTTTTATCACAAGCTTTCAAAGCCGGTGCATCGGCGCAGATTCGCAACATGGCAACGGTTGGTGGCAACATGATGCAGCGAACCCGCTGCGGCTATTTTTACGATACAGCCATGCCTTGCAACAAACGGGAACCGGGAACGGGTTGCAGCGCCTTGCGGGGATACAATCGTATGCATGCCATCTTTGGTGCATCGGATAACTGTATTGCGGTTCATCCAAGCGATATGTGTGTGGCGCTTGCTGCACTCGATGCAAGTGTTGTTGTTACCGGAACCAAAGGCCCACGGAAAATTCTCTTTACCGATTTTCATCGTTTGCCTGGCAACTCACCCGAAAAAGACAACAACCTGCAGCGTGATGAATTAATAACTGCCGTTGAAGTACCGCTAAATCCTGCACTTGCACAGCATTCGCTCTATACAAAAATCCGCGACCGTGTGTCGTATGCTTTTGCATTGGTGTCGGTGGCAGCGGCATTGGATATGAAAGGAAAAACAATTCAATCTGCACGGTTGGCGATGGGCGGTGTAGCACACAAACCCTGGCGATTGACCATTGCCGAAAACTTTTTGAAAGGCAAAGAAGCTACCGTTGGAAATTTTGAGCAAGCCGCTTCGCTGGCCATGCAGGATGCAAAAGGCCATGGTTACAACAATTTTAAATTAAGCCTTGCTCCCAATACCATCGTTCATACATTAAAAACACTCACCGGCGCATAATCAACTATTATGGACAACTTTTTTAATCTCGATATTCCCATTGGCGATATAGACCGTGTAGATGGCAAAGCCAAAGTAACCGGCAGTGCAAAGTATTCGGCCGAATACGATCTTCCGGGACTGACATACGGTGTTTTGGTTAGCAGCACTGTAACGAAAGGAAGCATATCAGCCATTGACACGAAAAGTGCAGAGAGAGCACCAGGCGTATTGGCTGTTATCACGCATTTGAATGCACCCAAAGTGCCGGGCTACGATATGGGAAACAATCCGGCAAAACCAAACAACAACAGGGGCTTCCGCATCTTTAGCGACAACAAAATTTATTTCAATGGTCAACCGATCGCCCTTGTGATTGCCGATACATTTGAAAGAGCTACTTACGCTGCGTCTCTCGTCAAAGCGCAATATGAGAAAGAGGCTTTTCACACAGACTTGCTTACCGCTGAAAAAGAGGCTATCAAACCATTAGAAGGCCAACGATATAATTCAAATACAAGAGGTGAAGCCAATGCATGGAAGAATGCACCGGTGAAGATTGAAGCAACGTATTACATGCCGATAGAAGTGCACAACCCAATGGAGTTGCACGCAACCACGGCAAGATGGGACGCGGATGATAAAGTAACGGTGTGGGATAAAACGCAAGGTGTGAAAAGCACACAGTCAAGCATTGTGCAGGCTTTTAAGCTGGATGAAAAGAATGTGCAGGTAAATGCACAATTCGTGGGCGGCGGTTTTGGTTCGGCCTTGCGTACATGGCCGCATGTGATAGCCACTGTGATGGGTGCAAAACATGTAGGCAAGCCATTGAAGGTGGTGCTTACCCGTCCGCAGATGTTTTTGCTGGTGGGTTATCGTCCCGCAGCCATACAAAAGGTAGCCATGGGTGCAGGCAACGATGGAAAGTTAACAGGCATCTCACATGAAGCAATTTCAATGACATCCAGCTACGAAGAATTCAACGAGGGTGTAGTTGCCATGACAAGGGCTTTGTATGCTTGTCCGAATGTGACAACGAAATACACGATTTATCCTCTTGATGTAAGCACACCAACATGGATGCGTGGCCCCGGCGAAGCAACGGGTTCGTTCGCTTTGGAATGTGCAATAGATGAACTGTCGTATGCACTCAATCTTGATCCGCTGGAAGTGCGGATGCGCAACTACGCTGAAACCGATCCGCAAAGCAACAAACCATTCAGCAGCAAATTTTTAAAAGATGCTTATAAATTGGGTGCTGATAAAATTGGCTGGGACAAACGCAACCGTGCCGTAAAGTCAATGAAAGAAGGCGAATGGATGGTGGGTTATGGCATGTCAACGGGAATGTTTGGTGCAGGGCGAGGCGCCGGAAAAGTAGCTGCTAAATTATTAGCCGATGGAACACTGGTTTTGCAAAGCGGCATTGCCGATAGTGGTCCGGGCACAGCTACCATGATGGCATCTATTGCAGTGGATAGCCTGGGATTGTCACCCAATAAAATTCGCATCGAGATTGGCGATTCATCCTTGCCACCAGGACCAACGCAAGGTGGTTCGGGAACTACATCAACGGTTGGAACAGCAGTAAGCAACGTTTGTTCATCACTAAAAAAGAAAATAGTAGAAGCAGCAAAAACTTCATTCCTGTTTGGTAACGATATAACAGCCGATGATTTGTTATTCAAAGACGGAAGCATTGCATTGAAAAAAGACCCTTCCAAAAAGCTTTCTTACCCTGATGTATTAAAAGCAGCCAGCCTTTCTTCCATTGAATTAACCGATGAATCAACCCGTGATGCGGAGTTGCAGAAGTATGCTTCGTTTTCTTATTCGGTGCATTTTGTAAAAGTGAAGGTGCATCCGTTAACCGGTGTTGTGCGTGTTGACAAAGTTGTTACCGCTGCCGATGCAGGAACGATTGTCAGTCCAAGGCAAGCTGAAAGCCAGATGAAAGGTGGAGCTGTGGGCGGCATTGGCATGGCCCTGATGGAAGAAGGTGTGATTGACCATCGCTATGGCCGTTGGGTGAACAACAATTTTGCCGATTACCATGTGGCTGTTCATGCCGATGTGCCGCCAATTGAAGTTGCTTTTGTGAACAAACCCGATCCGGTATTAAATCCCATCGGTTCGAAAGGCATGGGTGAAATTGCACTGATTGGATTTGCCGCTGCCGTTGCCAATGCGGTGTATCATGCCACAGGAAAACGAATCAGGGAATTGCCGATTACGCCAGATAAGATTTTGTTATGAAGATTGTTGTTTCTGATGAGGTAAGCAATGGCAGCTCAGTATGGGCGTTACACTGAACATAGCATTCGGATAATTGGTAGCTAAAACAAGTATGCTGCACTCCAATAACGCCAGTCATAACTTGCGCCAGCATGTGCATCTTTCGGGGCAATTGGTTTGTTCAATGCGGCAGCGTTCAGGATATTTGCCTTTACCAGTTTTTTCTTTGCTTCTCTAATGGCTCCCTGCACGTCTTTGTTTTGCATCCATTGTTTTTGCGGCGGTTCGTAACCAATCTTGTCTTTCCGCCACACGATTTCTTTCGGTAGTTTGTTGTCAACTGTTTTGCGCAACAACCATTTTGTCCAGCCCTGGTGAATTTTAAAATGCGGCGGTAAGGTGAATAAAAACTGTACTAATTCGTGTTGTAAGAATGGCAAGCGTACTTCTACCGAATGTGCCATGCTGTTTCTATCGGCAAGCCGCAGCAACTCTTCCAGGCCGTTGACGAAAGTGTTGTAATACAGCGCACCGTTCAAATCAAATGATGCCGGTGTTGCATAGTAAAAGTTTTGTTTGTTCTGAAAAGCAAAATCACGATGGAGGTCAGGGTGTTGAAAGGCCTTCTTTGCTTTTTGACTTTGCAAGATAGAAGCAGTGAACTCCGGTAACAAAGCCGCTATTTTGTTTTTGATGCCGAAGCTTTCCTTCACACCCAATGCCTGTGCTGCTTTTCCTTCGCCGCTTTTATTCAATAGTTTTTGCTTGTATAGTTCCTGCCACCTCCATTTGTAATATTTATGATAACCTGCCAACACTTCATCGGCGCCTTGTCCATCCAATAACACTGTCACACCATGTTGTTTTGCCAATTCAAAAACTTTGTATTGCGCCAATACTGATGCGGAAGAGAAAGGTTCATCCTGTTGTGTGGCAACTTTTTCCATCATGCCTACCACTTCGGCTGGATCAATGGTGGTGATGTAGTGATGAAGGCCAAATTGTTTGGCTACGGTTGCTGCATATTTGGTTTCGTCTTTTTCAAACCCTTTGAACGAGGCAGTAAAACAATTGTGGGTGTACTGCGAGGAAATTTCATCAGCGCAAAAAGCAACAATCGCAGAACTGTCCAACCCACCGCTTAAACTTGTGCCGATTGGTACATCGCTGCGCATTCGCTTGTGAATGCTCTGCCTGAACAATTGTTCAAATTGAGAAAGGGCTTCGGTTTCGGTACTGTTGTTATTTACTTCTATAAAGGTTTGCCAATACCGTTCAGTGGTTAACTCGTTTTTTGCCAGTGAATACGTTAAACAATGCGCCGCAGGAAGTTTATAGATGTTGTTGTAAAAGGTTTCGTTGGGATCAGCAGGATTGGTAGTATAGCCGATAGTTAGAAAATTATACAACATGCTTTGGTTTGCTTCTTTTGCCACATTCATCTGCCAAAGCGCTTTCATTTCGGAAGCAAAGACCAACTTTTCTTCGTCATAAAAAAAGAAAAAAGGCTTCTCGCCAAAACGGTCCCGGGCCGCAAAAAGGATTTGTTCTTTTTCATCCCAGATAGCAAAGGCAAACATACCATCGAAGTGTTGAAGACAATCCTTTCCATAAACACTGTAGGCAGCCAATAGAACTTCTGTATCGGAATGTGTTTGGAAAGAGCAGCCTTTCTTTTGTAGTTCCTCTTTTACTTCAAGATAATTGTATAATTCGCCATTGTAAACGATACGATAACGATTCGCATAAGCCATTGGTTGTGCGGCTGCGGGTGACAGGTCAATAATGCACAAGCGGCGATGCCCGAAAGCAACAGTCCCTGCTTGATTGGTGTAAAAACCTCCATCTTCCGGGCCACGGTGTAGCAATGTGGCTGTTGCTCTTTCTATTTGCGCAAGAGAAGTATGTTGTTTGTTCTTAGAGACGACGCCAACAATGCCACACATAGATTAAAATTGAATCGGCAACCGGGCTTCCACGCCTTCCCAGGCCATCACCAGGTCGGCACCGGTTGCAGTCTTTTCAAATACCATGGAGAAGTATTCTACTGTTTGATTTTTTGAGGCAGAGGGTATATCAAACTTCATTAAATCTTTTGCAGGGTTAAACTTCAAACCCCAAGCATACAGGTTCGAGTTGAAAACAATCGTCCAGTGATCTTCGTAAGGAATGGCATAAAGGAGGTATTGCCCTTTTTCAATGCGTTTGTTTTGGATGGTGACTGGTTGAAAAAACTGTATTTCCGTTGCCTCGTTTGCACCCAGTCGCCACAGCTGTCCCCAGGGAACGAGGCTGCCAAATATTTTCCGGCCCTGCCGGTGCGGACGGCTGTAGATCACTCTTACAACTGGCAAACCTTTTACACTGTCGGTCATTTTTTTTATTGGATAATCGCTGGGGAAATAAGCCATGTCCAAGGGTGAAACATCGACAGGTGCGTAAGGGTTCACCGCTTCTTTTCGAATAACATTCGAATCTCTTATAACGGTTTCATTGGTTGGGTTGGGCGTTGGCGAATCGTTATGACACGATAGCATCAAGGGGATAAGGGATAACAAACACCAGTATTTCATGCCGAAAAGTACGGCTTTTCTTTTTAGTTGGTGGTGTGGAATGGATGAATGGCAGAGTGATAATGGTACGGCAAATAATATGTGGTGGTAAAAGAAAAGTCTCCGATGCTATCGAAGACTTTTGTGGATCCTGAGGGACTTGAACCCCCGACCCTCTGATTCACTTTCCTCCCGTTTCCGAAAGTAGTTGGACTATCTCACCACCTTTCCTGACAGAGCAGGATTCAGGTGAGGGGCGTTAGTAGAAGCTTATTGGGTGGTTTCCTCACTTCTTAGTCTCTGCACCTTCCGGGCTACTCTTACAACCATTCACCCGGCTTGGCTCAGGATTACCATTTTCTCGCTTAAAGCGGGAATGAAGGCTTCCCTGAATTAACCCCTTTCGCATCTGGTAATTTCTTACCAGTGGCACCGCCGATAATTTTAAGAACTATCGTTGATGAGTCAGACGCTCTAACCAACTGAGCTAAGGATCCAATGCCATTAAAATGGCGGCAGCAAAAATAGGGAAATAGGTTATCAATCTTTCACTTCTTCAAAATCTATATAATCGCCTGAGGGTTCTTTTTTATTTTTTTTGGGAGACGCGTTTTGTTGTGGACCGTTCGTGCCGTTGCTTGCTCCTTCCTGCATTTTCTGGTGCATCTCCCGGAAGCCTTTTTTCAGCTTGCGTGTTGTTCTGTAAACCGGCAGAATAAAATCAAACACCAGCTTGAACAGGAGGTAAAACAAAAAAGTGAAGAAAAGAAAACTTAAAATCATAAGAAACAAAGGTACATGGACGATTAAATCCAATTTGGATTTGGAATGTATTTAACGTTTGCCTTACCTTTGCTGAGGCAAAAGAAAATCGGAAGGGAACCAAAGCGTTCCCTTCTTCTTTTAGGATATGCAAACGGAAACAGTTATCGAAGCAGTAGAACAAAAAATCAATCGCCTTTTGGAAGGTCACCCGTCGCATTTTTTGGTAGAGGTGCGCATCAAGCCAACGAACAACATTAAAGTGTTCATTGATGCCGACGAGGGAATCAACCTGGCAACCCTTGTTGATTACAACCGCAAATTGTACAAGCAAATAGAAGAAAGCGGCATGTTCCCCGATGGTAATTTTTCATTGGAAGTTTCGTCTCCCGGTTTGGATGAGCCGCTGAAAAAGCACCGCCAGTACAAAAAGAACATAGGCCGCTATGTGCACATCACCAGGGCCGACGGCACTGTAATGGAAGGAAAACTGATTGAAGCCACTGATGACGGTGTGATTGTAGAAACCGAAACCGGCAAAGGCAAAAAAAAAGAAGTGAAACAGGAAACTGTTTTGTTAACCGATATAAAAACAACAAAAATTCAAGTAAAGTTTTGAGAACAGCGAGTAAGGAGTAGCAAGTAGCGAGTGGTTGCTCCGAAATCGTAAATCCCAAATCGTAAATCGTAAATTAACATGGCCAGTATCAACCTGATAGAAGCATTCCAGGAGTTTAAGGATGCCGAAAACATTGACCGTCCCACGCTGATGCGTGTTGTGGAGGATGTATTTAAAACCCTGATCCGTAAAAAATATGGCAGCGATGATACCTTCGACGTAATCGTGAACGCCGAGAAAGGTGACCTGGAAATTTTCCGTCGCCGCACGGTAGTGGATGACGACGATGTGTACAACACACTGGAAGAAATTGAAGTGACGGAAGCCAAAAAAATCTCTCCCGACTATGAAGTAGGTGAAGAAGTTTATGAGGAAGTTGACTTGGAAGAATTCGGACGCCGAGCCATCCTTGCTGCCAAACAAACCCTGGCCAGCCGCATATCAGATTTGAAGAAAAACATCCTTGCCAAAAAATACCAGGACCGTGTTGGCGAAATCATTTCGGCCGAAGTTTACCAGGTATGGAAGAAAGAGATTTTGTTGCTGGATGAAGAAGGCAACGAATTGATCCTTCCGAAGAGCGAACAAATCCCGCAAGACTATTTCAAGAAAGGCGAGAACATTCGTGCGGTGGTGAAGAAGGTTGACCTGAAAAATAATACGCCGGTAATCATACTTTCCCGTACTTCGCCGGAGTTTCTGGCAAAGCTTTTGGAAATAGAAGTACCGGAGATTTTTGACGGTCTGATTGTTATTAAAAAGATCGTTCGTGAACCCGGCGAAAGAGCAAAGGTTGCCGTGGAATCGTACGACGACCGCATTGACCCGGTAGGTGCCTGCGTGGGTATGAAAGGCAGCCGCATTCACGGCATTGTTCGTGAATTAAAGAACGAGAATATTGACGTCATCAACTGGACCAACAACATTCAGCTCCTGATTCAACGTTCACTGACGCCGGCCAAGATCACCACCATGGAAATTAACCAGGACGACAGGCATGCCAATGTTTACCTCAAACCCGATCAGGTTTCCCTGGCAATCGGTCGTCGTGGTGTGAACATCAAACTGGCTTGCGAATTGACAGGATTCAATTTAGATGTTTATCGTGACAACGAAGGCGAGGTAGAAGAATTTGATATTGACCTGGAAGAATTCAGCGATGAAATTGAAAGCTGGGTGATTGATGAATTAAAACGCATCGGTTGTGACACGGCCCGTAGCGTATTGGACCTGACAGCCGAAGAATTGGAGCGCAGAACAGACCTGGAAAAAGAAACCATTTCTGAAGTACGCAAAGTGCTTCAGGCAGAATTTGAAAAAGAATAAACCCCAAACCCCTGAAGGGGCTTTGGAAACTTTAAACTACAGCTATGCTTTATGAGAAGGATGGTTGTAAATAAAACGACTCAATAAAGTCCCTTCAGGGATTTAGGGTTTAACATAAAAAAACTTAATGGCAGAAGCAACAACATCAACACCGCGGTTAATGGCAGCCGCCAAAGAATTCAACATTGGGAAGGACACCCTGGTGGATTTTTTGGTGAACAAAGGGTTCAACAGAGAAGACCTGAAGCCGACCGCAAAGCTCACCGAAGACATGTACAGGGCTTTGCAAAACGAGTTTCAGAGCGACAAGGTGGCCAAGATGAAGGCCGTCCAGATTGACCTGCCCAAAGGCGCCGCCGGTGAAGCAAAAAAGAAAAAAGACGAAGAAGAAATACACTTCCGCAAGGAAGAAAAAAAGCCGGCCGTTAAAAAAGAAGAGCCGGCACCCGCACCTCCGCCCCCTCCGGTGGTGGTAGAAGAAGTGCCGCAACCTGTTGTTGAGGAACAAACGCATGAACCCGAAGTGGCGCACGAAGAAGCACCAAAAGAAGAACCCGAAGTGCTGAAGACCGAAGTGCCCGAAATCGAAGGCCCCAAAGTCATCAGCAAGATTGACCTTTCTGCCATTGACTCTTCTACCCGTCCGAAGAAAGGAGCGAAGAAAAAAGAAGAACCGGTTGCAGAAGTGGCTCCGCCTGTAGAAGAACCCGCACCTGTTGAAGAATTGCCTGCTGCAGTGGTAGAAGCCGTTGCAGAGACCAACGTGATTGATCTCCCTGAAACCGAAGAAAAAGAAAAAGAAGACGAACCAGTTATTGAAAACATTAGAGCCGAAAAATTGGAAGGACCAAAAATATTGGGCAAGATCGAATTGCCTGTCGAAACAGATACTCGTCCCAAGCACGATGAAAAGCGAAAGCGAAAACGTATCCCCATTGAAAAGAAAGAAGTGAAGCCGCAAGGTTTCAGGGAGAGAACGCAGGAGGGAACTGGCGGAGGCGGTGGCGGACGCTTTACACCGCAGAAGCAAGGCCCCGGCGGACCCAATCGTGGTGGCGCACAGCAGCAAGGCAGTGGTGGAGGCGGTGGACGCTTCACGCCAACCCGTCGCGGTGATCGTCATGACAGACGAGACGACAAGCAAATTGACGAAAAAGAAATTCAACGGAAGATACAGGAAACGCAAGCCAAGCTTTCCGGTGGTGGCCATGGCAAAGGCAAAGGTTTAAAAGCCAAGCGCCGCGACCGCAGGAATGAAATGACTGAATCCGCAGACGGTACAGAAAGCAACAAACTGCAGGTAACCGAATTTATTTCGGTAAGTGAATTGGCAAACCTGATGGATGTATCCTTTGCTGAAGTTATCAGCAAGTGTATGAGCCTTGGTATCATGGTATCCATTAACCAACGGCTGGATGCAGAAGTAATTGAATTGGTAGCAAGCGAGTTTGGTTACGATGTCGAGTTCATCGATATGGAAAAGCAACTCGAAATGGAAGAGGAGGAAGACGAGGACAACGAAGAAGACCTCGAACCCCGTTCTCCCATTGTTACCATCATGGGTCACGTTGACCACGGTAAAACATCCTTGCTCGACTATATCCGGAAAGCCAACGTGGTGGCCGGTGAAGCAGGTGGTATCACGCAGCACATCGGTGCTTACCAGGTTAATCTTCCCAACGACAAAACCATTACTTTCCTTGATACACCCGGTCACGAAGCCTTTACCGCGATGCGTGCCCGTGGTGCCAAGATTACCGATATTGCAGTAATTGTCATTGCTGCTGATGATGCCATCATGCCGCAAACACGAGAGGCAATTTCCCACGCTCAGGCAGCCGGCGTGCCCATGATCTTTGCCATCAACAAAATTGATAAAGACGGTGCGAACCCGGCAAAAATTTATGAGCAATTGGCGGGTATGAACCTGTTGGTAGAAGCTTGGGGCGGTAAATACCAAAGCCAGGAACTTTCGGCCAAGCAAGGCTTGAATGTTGACCTCTTACTTGAAAAAATATTACTCGAAGCCGAACTGTTAGAATTAAAATCGAATCCGGATAAAGAAGCAACAGGTTCTGTCATTGAAGCTTCGCTGGATAAGGGTCGCGGCTATGTGGCTACCATCCTTGTTCAAAACGGAACCTTGCAAACCGGTGATATTGTAGTGAGTGGACAACACTTTGGACGTGTGAAAGCCATGTTCAACGAACGGAATAAAAGGGTGGATGAAGCAGGGCCTTCTGCGCCGGTTTTGATTCTTGGTTTGAACGGGGCACCGCAAGCCGGTGAGAAATTCAAGGTGTACGAAGATGAAGCCGAGGCCAAAGAAATTGCCAATCGCCGTGCACAAATTCTGCGTGAGCAGGGAATGCGGGCCAAGAAGCACATTACACTCGATGAAATTGGCCGTCGCCTGGCGCTGGGTAGCTTCAAGGAATTGAATGTAATTATCAAGGGTGATGTGGACGGTTCTGTAGAGGCATTGAGCGATTCGTTGCAAAAACTTTCTACACAGGAAATTTTGATAAGCGTCATTCACAAAGGTGTTGGTCAAATTAATGAAAGCGACGTGGTATTGGCTGAAGCATCCGACGCCATCGTGATTGGCTTTAACGTTCGTCCTTCGTTGCAGGCAAGCCGCCTGGCCGACAATGCCGGTATTCAAATCAAGACGTATTCCATCATCTACAATGCCATCGAAGAAATTCGCAGTGCGATGGAAGGCATGTTGGAGCCCAAAACACAGGAAAAGATCATTGGGAACGTGGAGATTAAAGAAGTGTACAAGTTTGATAAAGCGACGGTTGCCGGTTGCCAGGTGATTGACGGACGAATCAGGCGTGACAGCAAAATACGGCTGATTCGTGATGGTATTGTGGTTTACCCAACGGGTGAAAATGCGCAAGCCGAACTGGGTTCGCTGAAGCGTTACAAAGACGACGCAAAAGAAGTGCTCATGGGCATGGAGTGCGGTTTGACCATCAAGAATTACAGTGACATCAAAGTGGGTGATATTGTAGAAGCGTATGAAGAAGAAGAAGTAAAGCGGACGTTGTAGCCTCCCCGCCCTCCAAAGAAGGGAGTGGCTAACGCACAGACCTCGCTTTTCGACGATAGTTTTGAAACGCAATCATGATTTTATGATTGCGTTTTTCTTTTTTTATGCCTTAGTTGAATTGCCAATGCCTGCCTTTGTTACTGTCTGTGGCGCAGTAGAATTGTTTTTTAGCGTAATTTGATAACAACTCTGGCGCAATTTTCAATTGAAGAATAATGTATTTTAGTGTCAGCAGTTGCGCCAATCTACGTGTTGGCAGCGACTATTTCAACCAACACCGCATTGAAGATACATTACATTATCTGTTATCTAATTGAACATAAAACACATTATTATGTCTGACCAAAACAAAGACTTGCTTATTCGAGCTGCATCTGCAATAGAACATTTCGATGACTGGTTTAGAATTGAGGATCTGGAAAATGAACTAGTCAAATTGAAATTTGATCTAAAAACGACCGGGGTGAGTAGATTAGTGGATTATCTATTACAGAATACTGAGTTATTTAAGGTTAAAGTAGATTTAGAAGATAAGAAACACCCAGTTTACTTAGCCACTTTTATTGGCAAGCCAATAATATTGGAAGATGCTGAAGACACTAAAATAACACAAGTAAATATCTCAACACAGGGCAATTTATCATCAATAAATATAAAAAGTCAAGACGTCTTATCAAGCATATCTCAAAATTGGAAGCATATCTCAAAATTGGAAGCTTGACGCAAAATTAGAATCTGATAAAAATTACTTTTACCACTTACAAGAGGTAAATTCAATACTAAAAAAATCAAAGTGTTACATAATTGGTAGAAAAGGCTCAGGCAAATCATCAATAGGTGAATGGATAATTAGTCTAAAAAAACATGACACATTTACGGAAAAACTAAGTTTTAAAAATTTTCCTTTTAATGATTTGTACAGTCTAGATAATCCAAAATACACTGCACCTAATCAGTACATTACTTTGTGGAAATATGTTATTTATTCTACAATAGCAAAACTGATGGTGCAAAATGAAAACATCAATTCCGACATTCGTTCTAAACTATCAGAAATATATACTCCAGACCCAATTAAATCTCTTTCTCGAACTATCAATCAATGGACGTCAAGGGAATTTGGAGCATCAGTTTTAGGTACAGGCGGAACATTCAAACTAAGTCGCAGTAATACTGAGCAGAATTATAATTGGATTGATAGAGTTAATACTCTTGAGGATATAATACTGCAATACTGTGATAATTCGAACTATTTCATAGTTTTTGATGAGTTAGATGAAGATTACAGATCTATCAATACAGCAGACCATGAACATTACAATTTCCTGCTCACTAGTTTATTTAAAGCTGTACAAGACATAAGATCCATATTCAATTCGACAGAACTGAATATTAATCCTGTTGTTTTTCTACGTGATGATATTTATTCACTAGTCAAAGATGCAGATAAAAATAAGTGGAGGGATTTCAAAATAGAAATTGATTGGAATGCAGAAAAGATAAAAAAACTTATTGCACATCGAATATCAATTGATGCAAATTTGCCGATGCAGCTTTCTTTTGAAGAAGCGTGGAATCTTATATTTTATAATCCCAGAATTGCTACTGCGAGCGGTAAAAAACTGCTTGAGTCTTTTGATTACATTACAAGAAGCACCCATTTACGACCAAGAGATTATATTCAATATATTCAGGTTTGTGCTGAAGAAACAGTAAACTTCAATAGGCACAAAATAGCAAATGAAACCATAAAATTTGTCGATAGAGCTTTTTCTAATTATCTAAAAGACGAAATCGTTGATGAAATTTATCCTATACTTCCAGAAATTGAGGAAATATTTCAGATAATTTCAAACCTCAGGAAATGGATGTTCTCAATGGAGGAATTCAAAAGGGAATATTTCAAATATTTGCGCTCTAAAACAATTAAAGAAGAGAATGTAGATTTTGTATTAGATACTTTGTTTCGTTTCTCTGTTCTGGGTAACCAGAGCAAATACAAAGCTGGTACAATGTATTTCAAATACATGCACACCAACATGAATTTAAATAGAAATGAAAAACTTGTAATACACCGTGGATTATTTAAGGCTCTACAAATAATATAACCGCAGCCAACATGAATTGTTTAGAAAAACCCAGATAAATTTTCAAGATTTTGCGGGGCAGTAATGTTTGTAAAAGCATGGCTGATTTAATGATCCTGCCTTTCCCAATGCGTCTCTTTTTTCAGGGCTTTGTGCGTTTGCAAAAGGACGCATTGACTTTGTTTTCGTTTCTCTTCTTTCGTAGCACAAAAGGAAAAATGGAATTTGAAACAAAAGCCGATGCGTCCACCACCAACGCACAAGGCTATGCAAGTTGAGACAGCATCGGGAAAGGAGTCGAAAAGAGAATATGATTATACTTGGCCTGTTATCGCACAATCTCGTTTTCTTTTTCACTACTTTAATACGTTCGCTTCAACCACGATTCCGGAACAGGAATAATGCAAATATTCATGCTCTTGCCATCCTCTGATAACATGGCCGATTGAATTTGAATCTTCGTTCCATCAGGGCTCATGGTTGGATGCGGATGATCGGATGCTGTTGGTTTGTGTCCTGTAGATAGCATGATCATTTCATGCGTATGACGGTCTATCAAATAAATGCTTCTGGAGAAATCATCACCCACGGCCCAGCGCCCATCCGGTGAACCGCTTACGTGCCAAAGCCCGCTGCCGCTGGGTGTTTGCCCGGCAATAACCATTTCTCTTGTACGCAAATTCACAATACCCAAGCCGGTCGGCTTTTCTCTTGTTCCCGATGGTCCCCATGCTGCTTCTTGTCCCGGATTGGCGCCGCTTACCGCCGTTCCCGGTGCAACATTTTTATCCGTTCCCGGAATTTTCCGGTGACCCATAATGGCAATGGCTACTTCATCTTTTGAGATCACAGCTTCGTGTGTTACCCATTCATATTCCGATTCGGGATACAAGGGGCGAAGGCCTGAACCATCACTCATCACGGTCCATGTACGTTGCGGTGATTTGCCACCCGTTTCCCAGCAAAAAACAATTTCACCCGGCACCCACGGATTGGTTTGAATATGTCCAACCTGAAAGGGAACCGAAACAACATATTTAATTTGTCCTGTCTTCACATTCATGGCTGCAATGCCCGAAGGCCCTGCGCCCATGTTACGTGGACCGAAATTGCCTTCGATCTTTGTATTAGGCGCTAAATGTTTCATCGCTTCATCGCGACCTACGCGGAAGTAAGCCCATTCTTCATCACCGTCCAAAGCCATGTCGCCACCAGCGCCCATTTCGGCAGGTGTTGTGCCGCATACCCGTTGGTATTCACTGGCAGCTTTCATCTTACCGGCTTTGCTATCGGCAAACACCTTGGCTAAATCCACTTCAACAATTTGTACCGGCATTGGACGAAAGCGAAAAGAAGAATCAAAATTTCTGCGCCGGGTTGTGTCGCTGTTTCGGTTGCGAAGCGAATCGCTACGTTGAAAAGGATTGCCACCCGGATTGCGCATGAAATAAAGCTTCATTGATTTTCTTGCGATGTTCAACATGCCGGTGTAGCCACCTTCAGTAACCTGCACCATCTCGCCGGTCTTTTCATTTACCGCCATGGCTTCACCTCTTGCACAGCCCGAACGAAAGATGAGCCATTGCCCATCCGATGTCCATTGGTTGTGTGTTTGGTAGATTTTTGCATCGCCCGTTGGTGTGCTGGTAAGAAACGTAAGCATCGTTCCTGTTACCGGATCTTTGACGACTTTTTTCTCCGACGGAAAACGTCTGCCGATTTGTGCATGAGAGGAAAACATTGCAACGATGGCTACAACGAGGGCCGCCGATTTGTATAAAGAAGATGAACTTTTCATATAGCAAGGGAAATTATTTTTTTAGCTGAAGTGAGCTATCGTTTATATCGAATTTGTATTTCTTTAAAAGATTAATGACCTCTGCACCCGCCAGCAACACCGGGCCATAGCCATGCGCCGCATACACATTGGTTGGACGGTAATAATAAAACGCCGGGTCGAAAGCCATGCCTGTTCCTACACACGTGCCTTCTACCTGTCCCTTGTCGTTCACCTTTGTTGTTACAGCATTCCATGCCAGTAAGCACATTGGCGAATAAGCCATCGCATCTATCCAGGCTTTGTTGATGCCCCGTGCAATGCAATAAGCATAAATAGCGGTAGCGGATGTTTCCAAATAGGAATCGTTTCTATCCAACAATTGATGCCAAAGGCCTTTATCGGATTGGTATTGTGCGAGGCCTTTTACATGTGCACGAAATTGTTCCAATACAGCAGGCCGCTGCGAATGATTTTTGGGCAGCACATCCAGCAATTCTGTCATTGCCATTAGTGCCCAACCGTTGGCACGTCCCCAATGAAACTCGGGATGCACGGTCATTTCCTGCACCCAACCATGCATGTAAAGGCCGAGGTCTTTGTTGAACATGCGTTTGGAAAACTGGATGATTTGTTTGGTCGCATCGTCAAAATATTTTTTATCACCGGTAAGCTTTCCCATTTGCGCCAAAGCCGGAACACTCATGTACAGATCATCCAGCCACAATGTATTTGGTTGCGGACGGTTGCGGGCCAACGTGCCATCGGGCAAACGAAACTCTTTGGTAGAAACATAGTTGATGTATTTATTAATTACCGGACGAAGATTCTGATTGGCGCCGGCCTGCAGGGTTTTGATCATGGCTGCACACATGGCACCGGCATCGTCCAATGCATGTGGCGCAACAGGTTGACGAAGCGGATTGCTATTGACCGGATATTTTGCATACAAGATTGTAAAGGATGGAATAGCACCGGCTAAAAACTCCATGCGTTGTTTGGTATAGTCGGCATATTTGGTGTCGCCGGTTGCTTCGGTTGCGGCCAGCATTCCCGAATAGGTTACACCCCACTCATAGCTTGTCAACCGAAAATCACCTTGTTTAAAAACCGTGTTGGTGTCAATGGTTGAAAGATTAGTGACGACATCATTCGTTTTTCGGTTGACAAACTGCGTCGGTGTTGTTGCATTTAAATAATTATAGACTTTATCAAGTACACCTTTTACACTTTCAATGGAGGGTGCGCCGTACGGAACCGGGTAATCGGGCTTCATTAAATGCAAAGGAGCCGTAACATCATTGGGTTTGTTTTGTGCAAGCAATGCGTTTGTGAGTTGCACACAAAACAGGAGGGAAACACAAGCCTTGATGATTCGCATAGTAAGTTTATTTGTCTTGAGCAATGAGAAAATAGATGAAGTTTATTTTTTGATGTACTTGTTCAACGGGCAGTCTTTGATTTGCTTCACACCTTCAATCACCGATTCGGCATTGATCCGTGCACCTTCGGGATTGGTATGTGTGTGTTCTGTTGGAAAAAATGCTTTCACTTTTTCCGGTCCCCACGCATCATACTTATCAGCGGTGATGCCGTTGAGATCAACAAAATAAGCGCCGTTGGCTTCGGCCACTTCTTTGGCCCACTTGCCGTAGGTTTCGTTTGCTCTCAGAACTTTCCCGTCTTTCCAATCGTTGCGTGGTATCATAGAGGCAACAATGACCGTGGCGCCTTTTGCTTTGGCTTCGGTAATAAATTTTTTTAAATACCAGCCGTAGGTATGCACCGTTTCCGGCGTACCGTTGGCCCAAACAAGATGTACTGTGTCTTCACCTGTGCCTCTTAACACACCACGGTAACCTGCTCTGGATGTATCGGGCTTACTACCTTCGTTATGGCCGAATTGCATAATTAAAAAATCGCCGGGCTTAATAGCATTGATCACTTTATCCCACCGACCTTCTTTAATGAAAGTACGGGTGCTGCGGCCGGCCATTGCCTGGTTGCTGACCGAAATTTTTGTGGTGTCGAGATAGTTGCCAATGTGTGAGCCCCAGCCGCGATGGCCTGTACTGTCTTCGTTTCTTACCGTTGAATCGCCAATGATATACAAGGTGGGTTTTTGTTGCGATTGAAGAATGAAGGCCGACGCAATGACAAATGTTGATAAGATAAAAAATCCTGAAAGAATGTTTTTCATGAAATAGATGATGAATGATGAAAACGTTTATGTTTAAAAGAAACAAGCAATAGGATTGAAGCTAACCTTTTAAATGATTCCTCTGTTAAGCAATTTCAATCGTCTTTGTGTCTTGAAGGTATTGGTGAAGAGGAAAGAAGCTATCCTGCTGCATCCTGATATAAACGCAAATTTGTGCACGAATTACACGAATTATCCAATATCTAATATCAACTAACAATCATTCTTTCCAAACCACTACGTCGGCAGGCTTTAATGTTTTGCTGCCAATCAAAATTTTTGCTGTTGATGGAATGGGAACATTGTAAGCATTGCCCGAATAATTCACACCCACCCAAAAACCATCACGCCAATCGAGCATTACACCATCGGGAAGGTTATCGGTGGCAATGCCTGCCTGCTGATAGACTTTTGCCAATACTGTTTTTTCTAACTGCCCATCATCCGTATCAGGACCAACAAACGTAACCGTTCCTCTGCCTAACCTGCGATGCGTGACCGCTGCTTTGCCTGCATAAAACTGGTTGCTGTAGGTTGCCCACACTTCAGTGCCTTTATCGGCTTCCAACACATCGGCCCAATTGTTCCAGCCAAAATTTTGTGTACCGGCTTTGATGGTGCCTGTCACACTATCGGGCAGCAGATCATAGAAAGGAATCTTTGCACCAATCAAATCGTAAATCGGTTCGGCCCATTTCGTTTCCCACAACTTTCCGTTGTGGTCTTTTTGCCCGGTGCGTGATGTTAAAACGAGGTGACCACCATTTTGCACATATTGTTTCCAGCGATTGATTAATTGCGCATCCAGCAATTCATAAGATGGTGCCACCATCACTGGATATTTTGAAAAATCTTTTTCTTCCGTGATCACATCTACCGGCGCACCCAATTGTTTTAATGCACCATAATATCTTTTCAGGTGCGACATAAAATCCCACTGATTGGTTTGTGGTTGGTTATCTTCTTCCCAACGGTTATCGGGATTGTACAAAACAGCGGCTAACCGTTTTTGATAACGTTGCGGTGCTGCTGCATTCGCATCATAATGCTTGCGCAGTTCTTTTATTTCGCCAATGGCTTTGATGTATTCGATGCCGCTTGTGCTGATGGTTGTTTTATCGGCATTCATGATGGCATAGTGGTATTGCTCGCCACCTGTAATAGGACGGTCGAAGCGATAATTGCAAACCAGCTTGTTGCCACCGGCAAAGGCATGCCAGATCCACATGCGTACAACGCCGGGCATGGGTTGCGGATTGAACTTGCCCCAGTTCACTTGACCGGGCTGCAATTCCATCACACCTGTTACACCATTAAAAGAGCGAAACAAATCGTTGGCAAAAGCAATGCTGGTAGCAGAGCCCATGCGAAAACCTTGCGGCCCGATGCCTTTATCGTAACCGGCCACCAAATACTTGGTGTAGGTAACAAAATCAAGGCTGTTGATTTTTGTCGGGTCAACATCTATGTGTTCCGGCATCAGGTTGGTTGTGATCCACTGATCGGGGGAAATGTATTTGCGCAAAATTTTGTACTGCATGGACAGGAAATCGTTGCACTCTTCGGCAGAGAAACGTTTGAAATCGAGCACGGCATGTGGTGAAGGTTGCGCAATGAGTTCTTTTTGATTGGGAATGAGTATTTGGTTGAAGTCATTGTACCAGATGCTCCAGAAAGCCGTACCCCATGTTTTGTTCAGTTCATCAATGGTTTTGTATTTTGCTTTCAACCAGCGGCGAAAACTTTCCTGTGCCGCCGGGCTGTAATCGTATTGTCCGTAATGCGATGGTTCGTTGTCTAATTGCCATCCCCAAATTCGATTGTCTTTTCCATAATGCTTGCCGATGGCTTCCACCATCTTAGAGACATATTCACGATACACAGCGCTTGACCATGAAATGTGTTGCCGCGAACCGTGTTGCATCGTTCGGCCTTCGGCATTTACCATCAATATCTCGGGATGCTTCTGCACCAGCCAGGCAGGCGGTGTTGGCGATGATGTGCACATGATAACCTTGACACCATTTTGATGGGCCAGTTCAACACATTCGTCCAGCCACTTAAAATCAAATTTGCCTTCTTCGGGTTCAATAAAGGTCCAGGCAAACTCGCCGAAGTGAGTGAATTCAAAACCAACTTCAGCCATCTTCTTAATGTCTTTCGCCCAATGTTCACGAGGCCAGTGTTCGGGATAATAATAAGAGCCAATAGTCATCAGCTCTTTTTTGGGAAAGAAGCGTTCAGGGTTTTGTGCAAACATGGTTTGGTTGCTTGTAATAGAAAAAGCAAGAATATAAATAAGAAATTTTCTGGTCATCGGAACTGTGGATTGGTTTATCGCAGCAATGTAGAGAAATTATTGTTTGAAACGGCCCACGTTCGAAGAACGATGTTTAGGTTATCTCAAAGTTCTTGGGGCTTTTGCAGAATTATTTTAAGTTTAGGGACAATAGGGACTTTAGCGACTGCGCACTGTCCCAAGAGTCTCTATTGTCCCTAAAACGATAACCATGACTGCTAAAAACAACAAAGGCTTTATTCCTAAACATGGCGGCTATCGCAACCTGATAACCTACCAGAAAGCAGAGATTATCTATGATGGCACGGTGTACTTTACCAACAGGTTCTTTAGAAAATACGACCGCACCATTGACCAGATGGTGCAGGCTGCCCGTAGTGGCAAACAAAACATTGCCGAAGCCAGCGTGGCTTCGGGCACTTCAAAAGAAATGGAGTTAAAACTGACCAATGTAGCACGGGCTTCTCTGGAAGAACTGCGGCTGGATTACGAAGATTTTTTGCGGACGCAGAAGTTGCAGATTTGGAATACAAACCATCGCCTGACTATACGCTTTCGTGAATTGAACCGCACACCCAACGCCACTTACGAAACGTATAAAAAAGCCATTGAAAATCCCGAACCTGCCATCTGCGCCAATGTTATGATTTGCCTGATTAAAATTGTTACCTATTTGCTTGCAAAACAAATCAGCACCCTGGAACAAGTTTTTCTTAACGAGGGCGGCCTGCGTGAACGAATGACAAAAGCCAGAATTGAAAGCAGAAAAAACGATTGAGAAAAATAGTAAATGGTAAAGGTCTATTCCGCTTTTTCTTCGCCTTTCTCACCCAACTTTACAATGTCGCCGTCTTTGAAAAGAATTTCTTTCAGCGTGGTGCGCCACTTTTCTTTCTTGCGCAGCAAAAACTCCAGGTCCATACCAAAGTGTTTGAATTCTTCCTGCTGGGCATTTTCCATAATGGCTTTTGCCTGTTTGTCTTTTTCAACGGAGATACGCTGTTCGTACCAGTTAATGGCTTCCACTTCTTCAATCAGGGATGCCATCATGCGGGCCAGCGTTCTTGTTTCCTGCGATAACTCTTCGGGTGGTTCGTGATACTGTTCAAAAGGCATGGTAAATGGTTTGTTTAGTAAGGGCCTAAATTAGGATGAATCAATTTATGTTACACAACTTGGAACAACAACCCGTGCAGTCCACATGTAGTTGTTAAATTATCCGGTCCATCAAAAAGAATTGGTTGCTTCTCATCGTTAAAGAAAAAGCCTCATCAGGTAAAAACCGGCTTTGCCGTTTCATAGGCACAATTTGTGTTTTCTGTGATTGGATAACCATTTTGTGGACATTTAAATAGAAATGTATGGCAGAGATACATGTGCAGGCAAAAAAACATTCCGGTACACCTGTTTGGGTGTGGATCATAGCCGTGCTATTAATTGTTGGTGCAATAGCTTATTACCTGATGACCCGTAACAAAACAACCGAGAGTACAACGCAGCCAACGCATACGACCAGTTATGTTGAGATGATGGAAGTTCACGCCAAACCTGCGTTCAACTTCCAGGCGTTAAAGGCCGCTGTGTAAGCTGTGAAAATTATTTTATTAACCGAAAGGCTCCCTTTCATAAATGAAAATGCGTTATGGATAACACGAAACATAGGCGTCTTCAGGAATTGGACCGCTCCGACTTTGAAATTGTAAAAGGAGAACCGGATATTCGGGGTTGGGATGTGAGAAATACAAGCGGTCAGAAAATTGGTGAAGTGGAAGAGTTGATTGTGGATGCACAAAAAAAGAAAGTGCGGTACATGGTGGTTGATTTGGACAACAATGAATTGAAGCTGAACCACCGCAAAGTGCTCATCCCCATTGGGCTGGCCGAATTGCACAAAGATGATGACGATGTGATTCTTCCGCTGGCAAGCGCCGAACATTTGAACACCTTGCCGGCGTATGACAAAGACAACCTTGATGAAGAAGTGGAAAGAAACATCTGCAGCATCTTTGGCAGAAAAACGGAAGTCACAACAAGTACAACAAGTACAAAAACGGCCGAACACCGCGACGATTTTTATCAGCACGATTACTTTAACGATGACAACCTGTACAAACATCGCTTGCACGAAGCAAAGCCGAAACAGCCAAAAAAGGAATCGGAATACGAAAAAGGATTACGGTTGTGGGAGATGCGAAGCGAAGGGGTTGTGCCCAATACTGCCCAAAGCAAAGACGGTGAGGGAGAGGTAAACGAAGAAGCAAGAATAGAAAAAGTGCGGAACCGGCGGAAGTCGTACGAAGACCGCAGAGGCCATTCAGATCATCGCAACTCGGGTTATCATTACAGAAAGGACAGAAGCTACGAACAACGAATTCATGACGAAGGTTTACAAGATGCCGATGAATAAAAAGGGCGGTAGCAGGGCTGCCGCTTTTATAATTTACTATGAAACATTTTAAAACAGTTTTTCTCTCTTCAGCAATCCTTTATTTGCTAAGCGGTTGTGCCAAGCCTTTGGCGCCGAAGTATATTGGCTATGAAAAATTCCGTTTCGAAAAAATGGGATTCAGGAATAACATTTTGGCAGCCGATATAAAATTGTTCAATCCCAACCGCTATCCGTTGCAACTGAAATCAGCCAGTGTGGATGTGTACATGAACAATTCTTTTCTGGGACATTCCTCGCTTGATTCGCTTATTATTTTACCCGCAAAAGATACGGCTTATGTGCCGCTTCGTTTGGAAGCAGCGGCAAAAGATATTTTGAGCAATTCTGTTAAGCTGTTGTTGAACCCTGATGTAAAAATTAAGCTGACCGGTTCGGCCAAAGCAGGCCGCGGTGGCTTCTTCATCAACATACCAATTGAGTATGAAGGAACGCAGCGCATTGAACTGACCGGAATACGATAACTCTTCGCTGTTGTTGGCGTCCCCGCTACAGGTGTTGGGGAAGATTGTTTTTTGCACAAAAAGCTTCTGAAAAGGATTGAAAAATGACAGTTTGCCGCTGCAAGAAGATGTTGTTGAAAGGTTTTCTCTCCCTGTTGCCCCGCTCTTCAGAGCGGGGATAAAATGACTCTCTCTCTCTTTTTGGCTTTAGCCAAACCCAATGCTTGGGCTAAAGCCAAAAGTTTGTTTGCTTTTGTTCCCCGCTCTGAAGAGCGGGGCAATACAAAAAGAGAGAAACCTCAGTAATAGCCTTGAACAGGCAGGAAGGTGTACCAATGAAAACAAACAAATGCCTGCACATTCTTTTTATCAGGACTCTTCCCAACACCTGTGGCGTCCCCGCCAACAACCATCCGAATGCTCGTTGGCGGGATGCCAACGTGAACAAAGAAATCGTGAGCAGAGCAATTTAATAATGCGTATGATTCACCACCGAGTTTTTCAAATACAGCAAATCTTTCTTTGAATTTTTATTTGTATAGTGGGCATTTTTGCAGCCATATACCCTTAACATTCCTCTGTTTAACGTGATCACTTCTTCTGCTCCTTTGCCTGTAAAGTCAAACATGTGAAAAACAGGATCGGGGAAATAGAGTTCACCTGTTCCCCTGTCGTTGATTAGAAACTTATACCAGAACAATTGGTCTTTTCCATCGCCCCGCCAATTGCCTTTTACAAAATCAGGATTGCCATTAATGGGCTGGCCGGGCCATTTTAAAAGTTTGGTGCCTTTGTTATCAAACCAATATAACTGGCTTGACAGGTAAGGTTCGTTAATTTGCCGGTTACCGTATGTTCGACCACCGGCAACAACCTGTGGTCCGCTAACATTTTTTAAAAAGTTGCCAACTTGTATTTGTTGTGTGTGTTCGGCTGTTTGTTGCCAGATAATTTTTCCGGTCATGGCCTCGTAAATAAAGATGCCGGCTTCGCTGTTGGCAGTAACTATATCAACCTTGCCATCGTGATTCACGTCGGCAAATTTGTAACTGTCGGCATGATCGTGGTTATCGGGCAGCAAATCAAACCGGTTCCAGATCTCTTTGCCTTTTCCATCAAGTAACAATGAGCCGACAAGCACTTCGTCAATGCCATCACCATTTAAATCAACCGGGTAAATGTAATGTCCAAGATTATCCTTCTTGCGATGTTCGGTGTGCATCCACAACTGTTTTAGCTCGGCATTGTATGCACACACGTTGATGGTGCCACCGCAATCGGTGAACACAGCCAATTCGTTCGGTGCGCCTTTCGTAAGTTTTGCAATCGCCAAACGAAAATTATTGTACACGTGTGGCAGTGGATTGGTAGGCCAGTCAGCTTGCTTTTTTATTTTGCCTGTTTGACCATCGGCCATCACCAGCAGCTCTTTTCCATCTATCATTCGCCAGTGCACCACTTCGGCTTTACCGTCGCCATCAAAATCCCATAACACACCAGGTGCTTCAAACTCCGAACGTTCTCTTGTTCCGGCTTCGGGTGCTGTCCATTGCCAGAGTTCTTTGCCGCTGTTATCAAAAAGGTGCGCAGAAAAATTTGGCTCTAACACCATGAAGTCTGTCAGGCCATCGCCGTTCACATCGCCAAACTTTACGGCATTCGATTGCGGTATCATGTATTCCTTTAAAAGTTTTACTTCCTCTTTTAATTGATAAGGAATGATGTCGTCTTCTTTCAGCGAAGGATTCTTTGTAAGCACCAACACATCAAAAACGCTTCCGGGATCAATGCGGGTGATCTTTACATAAGCCAGTCCTTTCTTTAATTGAAACTTGCCGCCCTGTTTCCAGCGTAAGGGTTCTTTCCCAAAGCTGCTATCGGTTACTTTGTCGTTGACAGCAACTTTGAAAGAACTGCCTTTTTCACCGCTACTCCTTACAAAAAGAAAATAGGTGCCATCTTCCGGTATGGTTACCTGCGTCATCAAATTTGTTTCGGATTTCAGCACAATGCCGGTGTTGTTGAACAACCACGTTGTACGTTGGGTACCAGCGTCAGTAATGATATTGCCCTTGGGAATTTCATCCAAAAAATCAGAAGCAGGAATGATGATCGTGCCGGAAAGAGAAGGGCCTGGAACGGCTTTCGCATTCGCAAACAAAAAGCAGGTAAGAAGGAAAGGCAGAAGTTGTTGCAAGCTGTTTTTCATTCGCACAAAATAAGCGATTTACAAAAGCGATGGCAAGAATTAAGGGCAATAAAAAGAGGCTGTCCGTTGAAGGCAGCCTCTTTGCATGAATCTTATTTTTTTAATGATGTGTTGAGTCTTTCATCATTGGTTTATTGCCCTGCATCATGCCCATCATTCTTTCGTGCACGTCTTTATCACTCGTGAAGCCCCAATGGTCAGTGGCTTTGCCGTCTTTCATCTTTACAAGATCAATGGTGGTGTCATCTACATCTGAACTTACCGGAATACCCCAGGGGTTTTGCTTCGCCTTGCCCGTCATGCGAACTTCGCTAAAATAATAGTCACCATCTGCTGTAGCACCGTTACGAAGAATGTCGAATTTCAGGTTGTCGAAATAATTGTGGAATTGGCTATAATAATGTTTGGCACTGTCCAATCCTGCAATGTCTTTTCCGTTTGGGCCGTTATCGTGATCTACATAGTTCTTGTCAAGAAGGCTATCCATTTTGCTCATATCGCCTGTTTCAAAAGCATGGTAAACGTTTTTGACAGCTGCTTCGAATTTCGCCATGTTATCGTTCATAGGTTTGTGATCCATGCTGTCGTTGGTAGTGGAGCTGTCTTTGGTTTGGTTGCAGGCCATCAGCAAAACGACACCTGCCGCTACGAGAATTGCTTTTTTCATGTTTGTTGGTTTTTATTTTTTGGGTTAATAGAATCCGGAACCAATAGCTTAGCAATTGTTTTCGTAGCGTGGAGGAAAGCAGTTTTAAATGTAGAGTTTCTTTTCCAATCATCGAATTTTTGGGGCTGTATTCTATCAACATTGTCAGTTGCACCTTTGTCTAAAATTCTTTCCATGTTTACCGGTTTTTGTTATTTTGCCGCTTTAAATCCAAAACATGAAATTCTTCTTACTAACTGCTGTTCTCACTCTTTTTGTTTTACTCGCACAGGCGCAAAGAAGGGTAGAAGGCTTCAACATTTCGTTTAATCCCACGGCCCATGGTGCCTATTACTATGTGGTTACAGAAAAGCAAGACACCCTCTGGCACCGGCAGGCCTATTATCTTTCATTGGGCACAATGGCCATGGAAGGCTGGTACAAAGACGAAAGATGCAGAATACAACACGGGCTTTTTACATGGTATCATCCGAACCGTTCTCAGAAATCAACCGGCCGGTATGTGGACGGAAAGAAAGAAAGTCCCTGGCTTCAGTTTGATGAAGAAGGAAATCTGACCGATTCAATCAACTATAAAGACGGATGGTTTGTTGGCGTGAGCATGAAATGGCACAAGAACGGCTATCTGTCAGACTCCATGCAATTTGACGGCGCCGGCAACGGTGTGCAGGTAAGTTGGTACAACGACGGTACGCCGTCGAGTGCAGGCCGCTGGATAAACGATACCATGAAAAACGGCCGCTGGAAATATTTTCATCGAAATGGAAAGGTGATGGCAACCGAAGATTATGTTATTGGAAAAAAGACGGCCTGCGCTTGTTACGACAGTACCGGAATGGCGTTGGATTCGTCGCTGTGCAAAGAAGTAGAAGCATCGGTAGATAAAAATGCGTGGCGCCGTTTTCTGGAAACAGGATTGCAAAAATTTTTGGAGATGAAAGCCAACGCCGGGCTAAAGGCCGGTGAATACACGGTTGTGGTGCGGTTTCTTGTAGATCAGCAAGGCAACGTAACAGACGTAAAGCCATTAACCAACTATGGCGGCGGAATGGAAGAAGAAGTCGTACGGCTTTTTAAAAATGCTCCCCGCTGGACACCGGGACAACAGTTTGGCCGCAAGGTAAAGTCTTATCATACACAGCCAGTTACTTTTGTGATACAGGAAAAATAGCTTGCAATTCCCTGCTTCACGCATTATATTTAACGCTTTAAAAACCAATTCGAACTGTTATGGAACTAAAAGAAAAAGTAGAAAAGCAGATTGCTGCCGGCTTCACCCAACAAGAAATCTACAACAATCTTATTCTCGAAGGTCATTCACAAACGGAGATTGATACTGCGTATGGAAGCACGGTTACCGAACACAATCGAAGTAACACTGTTAGCACCAAAAGTATTTTATTGGGCCTCCTGTTTTTGGTGATCGTTATTTTTCGCATTGCACGGTTTGCCAATGGCGGCGGTGTGTTTTTGTTTCTGAGCATTCTCACCGGCATCGGCATGATGATCTATTTCTTCACCAGGCGGGGAAGATAAATCACTTGAACTGCAGGTTCAGCGAAACAATGTTCGAGTTCAAACCATTGCTGCGGTTGTAATGCCCGTAGCGAAGCTCCAATGCACTTAGTTTTTGAACGTGCAGCACACCAGTTTCGGGTGTGAGCCGGAAACCAATGCCGTAGAAATTGCTGTTGAATTGCGACAAATCGTAATTGCTGGTATAAAACTGCTCTGTTGTTTGGTGCAATTTGATGGGTGCAAAATAATCCACGGCGTTTTGTGTGTAATAACGGTAGAAAGGCGTGATGGAAAGAAAGGGCGATGCTTTCACCGATGTTTCCAATTGAACAGTGTGTGCGTTCAAGCCCCAGTCATCATTATAGTAACGATAAAAGCTGCGAAGGATCACTTTATCGCCAATAAAATAATTGGCCCTGAAGCCCAATGGGATTTTTAACCGGGTATCGGGTAAGTTCTCAATCTTCTCCGTAGTGTTGTCTTTAAAATAAACACGATGAAACGGCAGTCCTAAAAATCCCTGCTGGTAAATGACATCGGCAATGAACATTAACTGCAACCGCGGGTTGATGATCTGCGAATAAGAGAGTGAGCCGCTGTAGGAGTCTCTTGATTTTAAGGGGTAATCATCTTCGTCACGACCCGGGTTCGTTCGCAACTCAATGGGAAGAATATATTTCAACTGGTCAAGATAGGCTTGCAACTTGGCCGTAAACTCTCCGTTTTTGTTGGCTGTTTTTTTCGCAAATAAGATGTTTGCGCCAAACGATGTATAATCATATTCTTTTGAAAGGGAAACACCGGCGCCAAAGGTTGTTCCTTTCGTTGCATTCTCTACCATCCAGTTAATGGAAGGATAAATTCTTGTATCGGCATGAGAGGCCGATGAAATGGTGTTGGGATCAATCTTATCGGAAGAAGCCGACGTGTAATGGTCTATGCCCACTTCGAAATTGAAGGTGTGCTTTCTCTCGTTGTTTCCCCAGCGAACAAATTTCAGATCAATGGTGTTGGAAAAATCGTTTAAGCTTTCTGTGCCCACGCCGCCCGTCACAGCCGAATTGTTTCCATCCTGATTGTAATAGCTCGAAATAAGGTTGGCTTCTTCAAAGGTTAGCTTGCGTGGTTTGTAATTGCTGCTGTCTGTTGCGTTTTGTCCGAAGGCTACGAGAAAGTTGATAAATAGCCCGACAACCGATAAACAAATTTTTCTCATGGCAAAGAGTTAAAAGAGGAAAAGAGTTGAAAGAGCAAAGAAGATTAATTATTATTGATTATTGAATTCAGTTCATAATTAGGAGCTTCACAAAATAATCAGTAATTAGTAATCAATAATTCGGATTCACTAATTACATCCGCAACCGCCGCCGGTCTTGCCGCCGTTGGCACCCGATGCACCTTCACGGTAGGATTGAAAACTCATTTCGGTTTTTTCTACCTGTCTTGCCGACAAAGCCATTTCGTTGTCATTGAGTTTGTTCTTCTGGTATTCCTTTACCGGCTGGCAAGAAGTGAATGAGACAACGAAAGCTGTTGTTATACTTGCCAATGCAATTGTCTTTTTCATTGCAGGTTGATGTTTTTGGATGTATAAATCTGGTCGTTTTCGTCAATGATAATGCAACTTAAGCCTTTGATTTGATTAATCAGGTCCAATCCCACCTGAATGCCCATGATCATCACGGGTGTTGCCATCGCATCGGCAATTTCTGCATTTGGACTAAAGACCGTTACACTTTTTATACCATGTACCGGCAAGCCTGTTTTGGGGTCAATGGTATGCGAATACTTCCTGCCATCAATCATCACGTACTTTTCGTAATTGCCCGAAGTGGCGATGGCCATGTTGGTTACCGTTAAATAAGAAAAAGGTTGTCGTGCCGAAGCCGGATCGGCAATACCGATGGTCCAGGGTTTGCCACCGGGTTGATGCCCCCATACAGTTAAATCGCCGGCTGCATTCACAATCCCGTTGTGCACACCACGTTGCCGCAAAACATGCTTTGCCCTTTCAGCAGCATAGCCTTTCCCGATGCCGCCAAAGCCAATGCGCATGCCCGGTTCTTTTAAAAAAACAGTGCATTCTTTTTCATTCAGAACAATGTTGCGGTAATTGATCAACCGCACCATGCGTTTGGCTGTTGCGGCATCGGGAAGTGCGGTCATGTGCTGGTCAAAATTCCAGAGGCGCTTGTCAATGGAACCATAGCTTATATCAAAAGCACCTTGTGTAATATCGGAAATGCGTTTGGAGCGTTGAATGAGGTCGAAAACTTCTTTGTCAACTTTTACGGGAGCAATGCCGGCATTGCGGTTAATGGCTGCCGTTTGGCTTTCTTCGTTGAATGTTGTCAGCAAGGCTTCAATTCGCCTGATTTCTTCAGCCGCAGCATTAATGTGTAGTTGCGCTGCGGCTTCATCGTCCAAAACAACGGTGATCTCAAACCGGTTGCCCATCAGTTTGAGCACTTGTTTATGAATTGCAGTTGTTGTTGCCAGAATCTCCTTAGCGGACATTCATCAATGATTTGATTTGGGATGTAAATTCTTCGGGTGTTGTTTTTGGAAAACCTTCCCACGACTTTACCACGTTGCCTTGTTCATCCAATAACAATGTGTAGGGAAAGTTACCTTGCGGATCGTATTTATCGGCCAGTTGTTCGTTCTTTTTTTGCTGGTCTTTCGGAAGCTGGTTTTTCTTCAGGCGTGGAAAATCGGCATTGACCGTCACTAGTTTGTCGCCGGCGAACGAAGCAAAGGCATCGCTTTCAAAAATTTCTTTGTGCAATTTGATGCAGGGAATGCACCAGTCGGAACCGGAAAAGTTCAGCAGCACATATTTGTGTTCCTGCTTTGCCTGGTTAAGGGCTTTATCAAAATCAGTTTGCCAAACAGGGGCTGTGGTATTCAGGAAAAAGAACAAAGACAAGAATGGCAGGGCTTTCATAAAAAATTTTGATTTCTATAAAACTAACGTGATAAGCCGGGAAAAAATTATAAGGAAATGCAGATTAACAAATCTATGATGCGCTTGTTGAGCAGGTAAATGATGGCATTTTTTGTAAGTGAACCGATGTCGGTGAACGAGGCAAATAATTATACCGTTCAACGTGCAGAAAGTATCGTTGAATGAAAAACAATCATTTAAAGAGATGATAAGTGTTATTCCTTGATATTCTTTTTTGGCTGTCCTTTGCATTTCGAAAAACCACAGTATTAACAGATGATTAAGGATGTTGCAGAAAATAACGAGATAAAAGAATTGGGTAACCTGCTGCTGGACATTGGCGCACACCTGCTGGCATCGGGAGCCAATACCGAAAGAGTGCGAATGACCCTGCAACGGATCGCCGGTGCTCTTGGACATAACTCCGAAGTGCTGATTTCTTACCGGTCGCTTTCACTGACCCTTACGGATAATGACAACGAAAACTATTTCAACAGCGTTCGGCGTACGTCGCTGCACGGTGTGAATTTTAAAATTGTTTCCGGCATAAGCCGCATGAGCTGGCGATTGGTTGAAGAGGGTTGGAGCTTTGATCAAATCAAGCAGGAAGTGGAGAGGCTGGTTTCATTGACGCATTATCCACGTTGGATCACCTTGGGCATGACGGCCCTGGCCGGCTCGGCTTTTTGCCGTTTTGCCGGCGGTTCTGTTGCCGATCTGGCCGTTGTGTTTGTTGCTACGGTAATTGGGTTGTTTGTTCGGCAGGAAGCCACCAAAATGAAGTACAACGCTTACCTCTGTATTTACGTGGTGGCCTTTGCTGCATCGCTCATTGCTGGCCTCGCAACGAAACTGGGTTTGAATAAAGACCACGAGTATGCGTTTGCTACAAGCGTTTTGTTTTTAATTCCCGGTGTTCCGCTGATCAATTCTTTTTCGGATGTAATTGATGGCAACCTGCAAAACGGCTTATTGCGTGGCTTCAACGGACTGGTGATTTCTTTTACGATTGCACTTGGCTTGTTAACCTCAATGTTCATTTATCGTTTTTAAAAATGGACCTTGTATTGATTGAAAAAGTAGTGTGGTTTGGTGTGGCGGCAATGGGCTTTAGCATTTTGTTCAATGTGCCCACACGAACATTGCCCTATATATTTCTGATGGGAGCTTTGGGCGGATTAACTCGTTTGTTGCTCATTAAATTTGGTGCAGGCATTATCATTGGTTCTTTGTTCGGTGCTATTTTAATTGGCATCATCAGCATTCCGTTTGCGCATTTCAAACATGCGCCGCCGCTGGTGTTTTCTATTCCTTCGGTGATACCGATGGTGCCGGGGCTTTTTGCTTACCGCACCATGCTTGGTTTGGTGAAGCTGGCCGGCGAAATACAGCCGGACAGTTACACAAGAATACTGAGCGAAACCATCAACAACGGATTGAAAACAATGTTCATTTTATTGAGCCTTGCCGGTGGTGTTGCCATACCCATGCTCATTACACGGAAGGAATCGGCGAAGCAAATTCGGCTTGGAAGAAAGCCTTGATTATTCCCGTTTTTTTGTTTGGAGAATAAAAGGCGGCTATTTACGTTAATTTCTCTTAAAGGTTTGCTGTTTATTCCATTCGGATTTTTCTCTATGGATTTTTCGTAATACTATTAACCTGCCAAACCAAGTTATGAGAATAAACGTTTTGATTGCGTTGCTTTTTTGCTTCACCGGCTTTTATACACATGCCCAAAAAGGAACAATCAAGGGGCTTCTCAAAGACTCGACCCACAAGCAAATTTTACCATTGGCCTCAGTTACGGTATTCACCGCAAAAGATACGGCTGTTGTTACCTATCGTTTAAGCGATCCGCTGGGCGAATTTCAAATACCCGGCATCCCGTTAAATGTGCTTTGCCGTGTTGTGATTACCTACCAGGGATTTAAAGTTTACCGCAAAGAGTTTCAGCTAACAAAAGAAAGTCCGCTGCTGAATCTTGGAACAATATATATGGTTGATGACCCCAAAGCTTTGGATGAAATTTTAATCACGGCCGAGCGGCCGCCAATGTCGGTACGAAACGATACACTGGAATTTAATGCCAATGCTTTTAAAACGCTTCCGAGTGCGATGGTGGAAGATCTGTTGAAGAAACTGCCCGGTGTGGATGTGGATCTGGATGGAAACATTACCGTGCGGGGAAGAAAAGTGAATCGCTTGTTGGTAGACGGCAAAGAGTTTTTTGGCGGCGATCACAAAGTTGCTACCCGTAATCTTCCAGCCAACATTGTTGACAAAGTGCAGGTGTCAGATGACAAGGAAGAAATGGACAACAATCCCCTGTTGCCAAAAGAAGAAGTCGGGCAAGTGGTCAACATCAAATTGAAAAAAGCCATCCGCCAGGGATGGTTTGGAAAGGCGTACGCCGGTGCCGGCACCGATAGCCGCCACGAAATGGGAGCGATTGTAAACCTTTTCAGAGATACCACGCAAATTAGTTTTATTGGCTACAGCAACAATGTCAACAAACCCGGATTTAATTTGGCCGATATTCAAAATATCGGTGGGTTTAACCGAAGTGGAACGGGTTCCTTGTCAATTGGAGCCGATGGCGGCTACCAAGTCAATGGCAATTCGTTTGGCGGTGGCGGACAAGGCATTCAACACTCCAAAGGCGGTGGTTTTAACTTCAACAACCAGTACGGCAAAAAGCTCACGGTGAACCTTCAATATTTCTACGGACAGGTGAACAACAACAATGAGCAGGTTTCCAATTATCAACGCTTCTACAAAGACACGGTGCTTACCAGTCCGTCATTTTCCGATCGTTCGAGTGTTAGCAAAAGCAGCCGTGCTGCGGGAAGCATCATTTGGAAAATAGATTCCGTTACCAGCTTCACCTTTCGTCCCAATTTTGGCTGGAGGAATGATTATTCAAATGGGTTCTACAACAGTTCTACAACCGACAATTTCAAAGGGCTGGTGAACCAAAACCGGAACAATGCTTTTGGGGGCGGCGCCAACTATCAATACAGCCATACACTTTCGTTCAACAGATCGTCACGCAAGAAAAAAGGGCGTACGTTCAACATTAACTCCACTGTTTCCATCAACAACAACGACAACGACAGCTACAACGAAGGTGTGTATACTTTTTACAGGTTGGCCGTTGGCAACGATAGTCTCGTTAACCAGTTGCGAAGCCGGGGCAATGGTGGTGTTCGCAGCCGTATTAATTTGAATTACACGGAGCCTTTCTCCAAAACCCTTAGCCTTACCCTTACGCATAGCACGGAGTACATTAAAGACTATCTCAGCACCGATTTTTATAGCATGGATTTGGGGAGTAGCAAATACAGCATCTATAGCGAAAGCTTTTCCAATGGTTCAGAAAAAAACATGTGGCAACACATTTCTTCGGCCAACTTTTCTTACCGCAAGAAAAAATGGTGGATCGCACCGGCTCTTAATTTTCAATGGCTCAATAACCAAAACAGTTTTACCAAAAATCAGGATGTAAACCGGTATAACTTTTATGTTTATCCTTCGCTCAATCTTAGCTGGGATTCGTGGCGGTTGTCCTACAGCGTCAACATCAACGAACCGAATGCCTACTATCTGCAGCGCATCATTGATATTTCCAGTCCCTTGTACAAGCAATACGGCAATCCCAATCTGCAATCAACCTACAACCACAACATTAACCTGAGTTATTTTAAATACATGCAAAAGAGCGGCAGCTCGCTGAATTTTTCTGTCAGCGCAACCTTTGTAAACAATGCTACGCTGACGCAAACTTTCCTGGACAGTAACCGTGTAACCATTTCCCAGCCGGTAAACGTAAACGGAACAAAGAATTTCTTTATTTACGGAAATTACAACCGGCAGTACAAGTTCAATAAGAATTTTCGCTTGTCGTTGCGGCCTTCCTACAATGGCAGCTACAATAAAAGCTTTGTTTCCATTAACGGTAATCTAAGTGAAGCTGATTACATAAGAGCCTCGTTCAGTTTTGGCGTATTGCTGAACTACAAAGACAAAATTGAGTTGAACCAACGCTATGGCCTCAACATGAACCAAAGCTTCTATGCCGATAAAAAGAACTATCGGAACAACGAGGTGGTTACACACAGTACCGAATCGGAATTGATACTGCGCTGGCCGAACCATTTTGTGTGGGAAAGCATCATCAATTACACCTACAATCCGCAGGTGAGTTCCGGCATTCGTGCTTCAACGGTTCGGTGGAGCGGCGGTGTCAATTATCTTTTCTTAAGCCAGGACAGAGCGCAGTTGAAACTATCCGCTTACGACATGCTGAATCAAAACGTAAATGTATTTCGCTACACGTCTGAGAGTTCTATCTCAGATATACAAACTACAACGCTTCGCCGCTATTGCATGCTAAGCCTGATTTACAACATCCGCAACTTTAGCAGCGGTGGAAAAGTTGGCGGCAAAGACAGAACGTTTGGCTTCTGGTGATTTTTGAACCACTGAGACACAAAGGCGCAGCGTAACACAAAGTATAACGGTGAACATCTATGTTGCAGTGTCTCCGTGGTTTTATAAGGCCTAATGGTGTTTTTATGCACAACCGCCGAAAGTCTTCCCAAATCGTTTAGCAAAAACCTACATTTGTTTTACAGTCCACGGAATACGAATTTGTCTTAGGCGAAAAAATTAAGAATTATTGATAACGTGCGGAAAGAATCTATCCAACCACAAACACCAAACTCCAAACAACAAATGACATCGAGAGAAAAGCTATTGAAGAAGTTTGAAGAGGAATACAACCGCCTCAATGACGAGCAACGCAAAGCGGTTGATCAAATAGAAGGCCCTGTGATGGTGATTGCCGGTCCCGGCACGGGGAAGACACAAATTCTCAGTGCCCGCATTGGGAAAATTTTATTGACGGATGTTGGCACCGAACCGCACAACATTCTTTGCCTTACCTATACCGATTCCGGTGCGGTTGCCATGCGGCGTCGGTTGTTAACCTTTATTGGTCCCGATGCCTACCGTGTGAACATTGCCACCTTTCATGCTTTCTGCAACGATGTGATACAAGATAACCTTGGCCTGTTTGAAAAAACATCGCTGGACCCGATCAGTGACCTTGAACGCATTGAACTGATGAAAGAGTTGATTGATGGCTTTGACAAAGACCATCCGCTGAAACGTTATCGCGGCGATGTGTATTTTGAAATTCATAGCCTGCAACAACTTTTTAGCTTAATGAAGCGGGAAGGCTGGACATCGAATTTCATTTGCGAGAAGGTAGATGAGTACATCCATGACCTGCAATACCGTGATGACTTCATCTGCAAGCGTGCTACCAAAGAATATAAAAAAGGTGATGTGCGCTGGGACAAGATAGAGGAGCAAAAAGAAAAGATGGAAAAGCTGCGGGCTGCCTGTCATGAATTCAATCGCTTCCAGGAAATGATGCGCAGCCGCAACCGCTACGATTTTGATGACATGATCAACTGGGTGATTGAAGCTTTTGAAACCAATGAAGACTTACTAAGAAATTACCAGGAGCTGTACCAATATATTTTGGTGGATGAATACCAGGACACATCGGGTAGCCAAAACAAATTGGTGCAACTGCTGATCAATTATTGGGACAAGCCCAACGTGTTTGTGGTGGGCGATGATGATCAATCAATCTATCGCTTCCAGGGTGCTAACGTGGAGAACATGATGGAGTTTGCTTCAACCTACGAAAGTGATTTGTTGAAAGTGGTGTTGGTCAACAATTACCGTTCAACACAACCCATTCTTGATGTATCCAAAACACTCATCGAAAAGAATGAAGAACGTTTGGTAAAGAAGATTGAGGGACTTTCAAAAGATTTGATTGCTTCTCATCCCAATTCCCAATTACAAATTCCTGCTTCCCCTCTCATCTTCGAATACGAAACAGTGCGTGATGAAATGATTGGAACAGTATTGAAGATTGAAGAACTTATTGAAAAAGGTGTTGCTGCCAATACCATTGGTGTCATTTACAAAGAAAATAAATACGGCGAAGAATTAGCGGCTTACCTACGGTTGAAAAAGATACCTTACTACAGCAAGCGCAATCTCAATATTCTCGACCAGCCTTTCATTCAGCAAATTTTATTGCTGCTGAATTACCTCTGCGCCGAACACGACATGCCTTATAGCGGCGATGAAATGTTGTTTGAAATTTTGCATTTTGAATGGCTGCAAATTCCGGCCATCGAAATTGCCAAAGCCAGCATCCGTGTTTCAGAAATGAAATACAACCGGCAACATACTTCATTGCGTCAATGGCTTTGCGAAGAAGCGAATCATCCACAGCGGAATTTGTTTGATACTGGTTTACACGAGAAATTAAAAGAAGCTTGTTTAGTAATAGAAGACCTGATCAAAGCTGTTTCAAACGAAACTGTTCAAACACTGCTGGAGAAAGTCGTTCGTGAAGCCGGCTTTCTTTCCTTCATGATGCAGCACGAAGAAAAGAACAGGATGATGCAGTACCTGAGTGGCTTTTACGATCATGTGAAAGACGAAACAAGACGCAATCCTTTGCTGACGTTGCAAGCCTTCATGAACCGCATAGAACTGATGCGCAAAGAAGGTTTGGTGCTGCCCCTTGTGCAGGTTAGCGGTAATGAAAAAGGCGTGAACCTGATGACGGCCCACGGTGCAAAAGGTTTGGAGTTCGATACTGTTTTCTTTGTCGGTACCACGTCATCGTACTGGGAAAAGAAACGCAAACCGTCAAGTGGTTTTTCCTTTCCAGATACCTTGTTCGCAAGCGGTGCAAAGGGCAACGAAACTGAAGAGTTGCGTCGTTTGTTTTATGTTGCCTTGACCAGAGCAAAAAAGCATTTATACATTTCTTATCCGGCTTATGCCAACGAGGGCAAACCCTTGGAAGCAACGATGTTCCTGGCCGAAATTCAGATGGAGCATGGTTTGCCGAAAGAAGAAGTGAAAATAGCCGATGAAGTAAGTACTGAATTCAATGTGTTGCAATTCCAGAAGAACATTGCACCTGAATTGGCACAACTCGATTACGAGATTGTTGATCGCATTCTGCAGAACTTTACTATGAATGTATCGGCGTTGAACTGTTATTTAAAATGCCCGCTTGGCTTTTACTACCAGCACATCGTTCGCATTCCATCGCCCCGCAACGAAGCCATGGAATTTGGTTCGGCTGTGCACTATGCTTTGGAGTCGTTGTTCAAGAAGATGCGGGCCAACGATGAATTTCCAACGCTGGATGAATTCCTGCAGGATTTTAGTTGGTACATGACAAGGCACCGCGAAAGTTTTACCAAGGAACAATTTGCACGACGAAAAGAATACGGTTTGGAGATACTGAAGAATTATTACAACACCTACATCACAAAGTGGAACAAGGTGGTCACCATCGAAATGGCTGTACGCAATGTGCTGCTCAACGGTGTGCCGCTCAGTGGCAAGATGGACAAGCTTGAATTCAACGGCAAAGAAGCGACCGTGATAGATTACAAAACCGGCGACCCTGAAAAATGCAGTGACAAATTAGCCCGTCCGGGAAAAGAGCCCAATGGCGGTGATTTTTGGCGGCAGGCTGTCTTCTATAAAATTCTTTTAGACCTCTATCGCAAAGACTGGAGTGTGAGCACCGTTGAATTTGATTTTGTTGAACCCGACAAAAAGAAGCAATACCGCAAAGAAAAAATCTCCATTTCTTCCATTGACATTGATTTGGTAAAAGGCCAGATCAAAGATGTGTGGACAAAAATTCAAAGCAGGGATTTCTACACCGGCTGCGGCAAAGACGATTGCCATTGGTGCAATTTTGTAAAGACCAACAAACTTGCTGTTGCGCTCCATGAATTAAAAGAAGAGGAAGAAGTAAAGAGAACGTTTTTGAAAGTAACGTAAACCCCCTGTCCCCCTGAAGGGGGAACTTAGGTCGGAGAAACATTTTAAAACTCAATCATTGAAAAATGTTTGAATTTTTATTATGGACTGAGCTTTCGCATCTCTCTTCATCGTTCCTTGCGTCGCACTCTTGTACTGAGTATCGCTACTGGGCTACCTCACCCCAACCCCTCTCCATTTGGAGAGGGGCTTTGCCAACGCACAGCCCTTGCTTCCACAACGCCTCTCATTATTGTAACTATTCAATTTACAGTAACGTTTCTACCTTGTCATCCCGAGGAACGAGGGATCTATAAACTGCACGGTAAACGACCAATGCAAAGAGTAAAACTAATGGCAACATTTTCTTAAATCACAATTCAAAGATTCCTCCTTCGTCGGAATGACAAGTGAGAGTGTCCCTATTGTCGCTATAGTCCCTAAATCAAAGAAAAGATTAAAAAAGAAAAGTTTCTCCGACCTAAGTCTCCCCTTTAGGGGGACAGGGGGTTTACCTCTCCAACTTAAAATTTGCTTCTACTGCAGGATGTTTATTTACATTCGCAACCTTCCACCCCGTCCGGTACATCCATTCGGTCATGCGTTTTAGTTTTGCATAATCAATACGGTCTGCCTCGTCCATCGGTGTGTGATAATCGGGATGCAATAGTGTTGTGTAAAAAATAGCAGGAAAACCGGTACGGGCATAAGGCAAATGATCGCTGCGGAAATACCATCCTTCTACATGTGATGGTTTGTCCCACAACGTATCGAGCTTAAATTTTGGTCCTTCATCATTGGCCTGCATTGCCATTGCCACCAGTTCTCTTGAATTCAAATGCGGCGGTTGCACGCCCAACAAAGCGGCGCTATCCGGGTTGTTTCTGCCTATCATATCACCGTTTAATGCAGCAACGATGGAATTTGCAGAAACCGTGGGATGCGCACTATACCATCGTGATCCCAACAAACCTCTTTCTTCTGCACCATGCCACACAAACAAAGCAGAACGTTTTCCTGGTGCTTTCTTAAAGGCTCTCCCAATCGCTAACAGCGCAACACTCACCGATGCATTATCATCTGCGCCATTGTAAATTGAATCGTTGCCATAAGGCTGCCGCACACCATCATGGTCCTGGTGACCGCTGAACAAGACATATTCTTTCTTTAACGTTTTATCTGTGCCTTCAACTTTGGCAACGATATTCACAGAGGGATACAAAAAACTTTCAACGTTGATCGTGGCATTGAGTGTAGCGCCACTCTTTATGCTATTCAGTATGGAAGCGTGTAGCCAAAGCACAGGAGGTCTTGTCGTTACAGTTGTATTTACCCCACCTTCCACATCATACAAGCCACGGCTCATAGCCGGTACCACCTGGCTCCAACTTTTTTCGCCCATTTCATCGGCAACGAAAATGATGGCGGCGGCGCCTCTGTTCAATAGCTCGTTCCGATACTTGTTTAACATGTATGTTGGATAACGTCTTTCGGGCACCGATACAATTAAATTGATTCCTTCGGTGGATGCTTGCACAGCAACCGCTTTTCCTTTTATATCAACTTTATCCAGTTCTTCTTTTGTGCCTTTGCCGACAAAAACAACCGGTGCGTTCACCACAGCCGGTGCTGTTTGTGCAATTAATACATCACTCCACAAGTTGAGTGCGGTGCTGTTGACAGACACCTGGCTCGATGATGCAATCCGGTGACGGTACATGGAGAAGAATTGAAAATAAGTGGCGTCGTCGCCGGCTGGCTGCAAACCGGACTTGCGCAATTCTTCGGCCCACCACACCGACACTTTCAGTTCATCCAATGTGCCTGCTTCTCTTCCTCGAAAATGATCGGAAGCCATGGCATAAAGGTCTCCTTTGAGAGCGGCTTCTGTAATGGTAGCCAATGCCGGCGGATTAGGGGAATTGCTTTTTTGCAAAATTTTTCGTTGCGCATTTGCAACAAAAAATAAACTGCAAACAACAACGGTAAAAAAAGATTTCATCGTCTTTGATTGTTATGATTAAACTTACGAATTCAGCGATAAATACAGATAAGAAACTGACTTTCCTCACATTTGCTTAGAAATTTTTGGCACTATTTTGTTTTCCATCGTTAGTATAAAAAGAAAGACCGTATGGAAAACAGAAAAGAAACCATGACCGAAAGAAGAAGAAGAAAAGTTGTTAGCCGCCCCGTGCTGGTGCGTTCTGAAAAAGCCGGGCAAGTGATGAGTGCCAGCTTTGATTCCCGTCGCAACACATATTCCATTTGGAAAGGAGCGTAACCCTTGTTGCGTTCATCGTGAAAGAAGCCAATCCTTTCTCAATTGAATGTGTGAATACAAAAGCCGTATATGTCTGCACTGCCTGCAACCAGCCTTTGTTCGAAAAGAGCAAACAATTCGATGCCGGTTGCGGTTTTCCTTCCTTCTGGATGCATCTCTCTGAAAATGTAAAGCTGAATCCTTTGCATACATACGGAAGGGAAAGAACGCAGTTGTTGTGCAACCGTTGTGGCCAGCATTTGGGACATTTGTTTGCAAACAAACACACCCCAACGAAACGCCGGTATTGTATCAATCAAAATGCAATTCAGCTAAAAGACGAAGCGTAGGTGTCAGCAACGTGAGTGATAGATGGCTAACACAATAGCCAATCTTATAAACATCACTTTGATGGCACTTGCGCCAGGCTTTTATTTATCACAGCAAGCGATTGTTGCCGAAGTTCCGCATTGCCTTTTGTCATCACGCCCAAAAGAGATTTGCATTCTTTTAAAAACAGCAAAGCAAATTCCGGATCGTCTTGTGCAATGCCTTTGCAATTGTCAATGATGTCGGCATACTTGATCGTTTGCGAATCAGCCGATGTATTCTTTATGCGGCTGGCTTCAATGCGCTTGCGCTTTTTGCGGTTCCATTTGGGATAGGCTTCCTTGGTAAAAACATCGGTTAATTCAATCACCAGTTGCAAGGTTTGTTGTGCATCGCTTTCATTCATCACCGTGCACAAAAAACGGTGCATCTCTTCTTGGGTAACAGGTGTATCTTCCAGCACATCGTGCAACAAAGCTGCAGCCAATACAGGCAGGCCATTGGTGTATGAACGGCACATTTCCATCACTCGCACCGGATGCTTCATAAACGGTTCGGACGAATACTTTCGCGTTTGTGCACCGTGCGCCTTTGTAGCAAAGTCTTTTATGCTTTCCAAAACGGCATCCATAAAAAAATGTGCGCAAACATCAAGCCGCTAAGGCCACGTATTGCGCTATCCCCTTACTCATTATTGCGGTCTGTTTCTTGCACTGCTGAAGTCATCCTTGAGATAGCATGAAGCATCATAAAATTATATTGCCCTTTGTTGGTCTTGTGGCAGGGTTCATTTTGTATGTTGTGTACCGTACCCGTCCCGTTTTTATACCGCGTAAAAGATGGCGGCGGTTTTCACGGCGCGATGCTGTTGCCTTGGATGTGCATACTTGTCAACAATTACAAGGCATTTATAAAATTGAAGAGGGAAAAGATTTTTTTGGTGAGACTGCCGTGCTAAAATGGAGCTATACAGTAGAGAGAAGAAGAACCATTTACCATCTTTCTTTCTTTTGCGAAAAAGGCGGCACGTATATCGTTTGTGAAGGCAGGCGGCACCACAACGACATCTTATTATTTGGTCACTGGCGAAAAGCGGCTGCGAACGGAACAGGTGTGGTGAAATTGATGATTACCACCTCCGGCACAAACCCCTTGCAGAACAACAATTCAACAACCTGGGTGATAGAAGGCTGGTATGGCGAAGGCAACAAAAAGCCTTCGAAAGGCGTGAAGCTTTCTTTTACAGAACCTTTACCGCAAAAGCCTCCCTTTGAAATTCTGGCGCACCGTGGCGGTGCCCGTAACGTTGATTTTCTGCCTGTATCGGAAAACACATTGGCGATGATGAAGATGGCCGCACGTTTGGGTGCTACCGGTGTGGAAATAGATGTACGCATAACAAAGGATGGCGTGCCGGTTATTTTTCACGATGCCTTTTTGTCCATCCATACCGTTGATAAATTGTACGCCGGATGGCTGCGCAACTACTTATTGAAAGAATTAAGGCGGTTCAGGTTGCGCAAAGGTGGACGAGTGCCTACGTTACGGCAAACCTTGCACACCATCCTATACCAAACACCTTTGCAAACCGTATGGCTGGATATTAAAAACAAATGCGACCTGCAGTGCATTGTTAACCTTCAGCGGGAATACATGCAACGGGCAGCGGCTATCGGCCGTGAACTTTTCATTTACATTGGAATTCCGGACAAAACCATACTCGATTGCTTTACGTCGCTGGATGATTATTTAGACATTCCTTCGTTAACCGAATTGGAGCTTGATGTGGCATTGGCGATTAATGCAGAAGCCTGGGCGCCGCAATACACCAATGGTTTCCAGAAACAGGCGGTGGGAACACTTCACGCCATCAATCGCAAAGCATTTGTGTGGTCGCTGGACAGCAAATTCATGATTGATTGGTTTATTTCGGAAGGCCGGTTCGATGGCCTGGTTACCAATGCACCTTCGGTAGCAGCACATTGGTATTATACGGTAGAAGAGAAAAAGCTGCAAGGCAAAGAAGGCCAAATGGAAAAGAAAACGCAATAAGGCCGGTTGCAGAAAAGACTTTCACGATACAAAAGCCTCTTGGATTATTGCGATTGTAGCACAATTTCTTCAATTAAATGTAGGCTCTGTTTTGCCCCGCCATTCATGGCGGGGTAAGAAGAGTAAAGCCTCTATCGGCTTTAGCCAAATTATTTGGCTAAAGCCAATTCAAAAGACTTCAATGAAAATCACCGCCATGAATGGCGGGGAAATGCAAGGAGACGCCCCACTTAGCGACATTGTTTTATAAATCATCTGTATTAAAAAGCAGAAACAAATAGCGATTGCTTTAAACTTGCAGTGAAATCATTTCTCATCATCTGGTATAAAGGTCTCCTTATGCAAAAGCTATCTTTCCTGCTTTCATTCTTGTTTATTTCCATTGTTTCCTCTGCACAAATCAAAAACACGGCTGTTTTTAACATCAAAGTCTTCGGTGCCAAAGGCGACGGCAAAACGGTTGACTCCAAAGCCATCAACGATGCCATTGCAGCGGCATCGCAACAGGGCGGCGGTACGGTGCTCTTTCCTGCCGGAACATTTCTTAGTTATTCCATTCGCTTAAAAAGCAACATCAGTTTATACCTCGACCAGGGCTGCACATTGCTGGCTGCCGATTCGCTGGCCGGCGGACGATACGATGATCCCGAGCCTAATGAATGGGGTGATAAACGCTACCAGGATTATGGTCACAGCCATTGGCACAACAGTTTGATTTGGGGAGAGAACCTGGAGAACATTTCTATTCTTGGCCCCGGGTTGATTCATGGCAAAGGCTTAAGCCGTGGTTTTTACAGAACAGACAGGTGGGAACGGATTGGCGTGAACGCAGGCCCTTTTATGTGGGAAGGCGGCGCCAACAAAGCCATTGCGCTGAAGCTTTGCCGCAACGTGATACTGAAAGATTTTACCGTCATTTACGGCGGGCATTTTGGAATACTGGCAACCGGTGTTGACAATCTGACCATTGATAATTTAAAGATGGATACCAACCGCGATGGCATGGACATAGATTGTTGCCAGAACGTTCGCATTGCCAATTGCACCGTCAACTCGCCTTACGATGATGCGATATGTTTGAAAAGCTCTTTTGGTTTGGGCTATGCACGGCCCACACAAAATGTAACCATCACCAATTGCCAGGTGAGCGGTTATGACCTGGGAACGCTTTACAACGGGACCTATCAACGCAAACAATTCAACCAGGTACCCGACCAGGAAGGACCGACGGGCCGCATCAAATTCGGTACAGAATCGAATGGCGGCTTCAAGAACATCACCATATCAAATTGTGTGTTTGATTATTGTCGTGGGTTCGCCTTGGAAACAGTGGATGGTGCTTTACTGGAAGATGTGACCATCACCAACATCACCATGCGTGACATTGTGAATTCACCAATCTTTCTACGGCTTGGTAGCCGTATGCGTGGGCCGGAAGGTGTACCCATTGGCGCCTTGCGACGAGTGATGATCAGCAACCTTGTTGCCTACAATGCCGACTCGCATTTTGCTACACTGATCAGCGGCTTGCCCAATCATAACATTGAAGATGTGAAGCTGCACGACATCCGCATTTATTATCGTCCCATTGATTCGCCGGCAACAAGAATTCAGGCCGTTGTTCCCGAATACGAAAAGGTTTATCCCGAGCCGCAAAAGTTTGGTGTGTTGCCGGCCTATGGATTTTATATTCGCCATGTGCAGAACATGGAGTTGCGCAATGTGGAGATCAGTTTTATGGGCAAAGAAACACGGCCAGCTTTTGTAATGGATGATGTAAAAGGCATTGAATTGCGCAATGTGAAAGCACAAAAGGCCGATGGTGCTTCTTTGTTTGTATTGAAGAATGTGGAAGACTTTGTGATGAAAGACAGCAAGCCGATTGCTGAGAAGTTGGTAAGTAAGACGGGGGAGATGAAGTTTTAGTTCTGTGGGTGAGGATTGCGTTTCGAATGTTTCTGAAAAGGGCAGTTAATAGCCAACCGCAGTTTTCAGAAACACAAAAAACGCAAGTACAAAAGGTTGAAAATCTTTTTATAAGATAAGAATGAAGGTCATTTGTATTTTCGGAATTGTTGCGGATATTAGCGTGTTGTGTGTAAGCTAAAATGACAACCAAAATTATCATATCAGTTTTCTTGACAATTGTTGTTTTTGCGACAACACCAATTTTTGCTCAACAGCCCATTAAAAGTGACTTGAGCAAATTGATTATTGGACAATGGATAAAAAAGATTGACAAAACAAAGGACGGCAAAGAGTACTTTGGACTTAAGTGCAAAGACACAATACAATATTTATCGAGCGGACAATACATTTGGAAACAATGCGGCATTAACGAAACTGGTAAGTGGAAAATATCGACAGACAAAAAGAAAATTATTTTGTACCAACGGAAATGCAAATATTGGGAAGACTATTTACAAACAAAAGATATTGGGCAAATGGATATTCCAATTGTTTCAATGACACAACTACAACTGGTGACAATTATTTATGACGAAGAAAAGGGCGCTGTAAATCAATTTTATGTTCGGACTCAATAAAGCCTACACACAACATTGGGTTTTATGCAAGTTGGGCAAGACCAGCAAACATCAACTAATTGCGAAGCCAGGCTGTGGTTCGGGCTGGACAAACAATTTTCAACTTTAGTTCTTAAATTCAACTTTATATTTTCAATCAGCAGCGGTTACAGGCAGAAGGAATACTAACTCCCAACCTGCATAAAGCCCTGCTCGTTCCCTGATGTGTCTCCTGTGCTATGGCCTTGTGTTGGCCAGGGACAAATCTACAACATGTACCGCATAGCCAATGTACCCATGTATCATTGTGAAAAAGCCAGGCGGAATGAGACACATCGAGGACAGAGGCGCTGAAAAGGTGCAAGCAGACAAAAGCTGTAAATTTGGAGATAACTTTTGGTGCATGACCCGACAAACAATCATAGAGCGAACCATCAAAGCGATCAACCAATTGCCGGAAGAAAAAGCAGAAGAAATCTCTGACTTTGCTGAGTTCATCATGAAACAGTACGAAGAACAGCAACTCACAAAAGGTATTCAGCACCTTGCTGCCAGTAGCCAGGCATTTGATTTCTTAAACAACGAAGAAGACCTCTATACAGAAGACGACTTAAAAGAAAAGTATAATGGCTAAAGGCGACATTGTACTTATTACCTTTCCGTTCACAGACTTGAGCGGCTCGAAACTACGACCAGCAGTAGTTCTTGCAGATACAAGCCTTGACCTTATTGTTTGCTTTATCACTACACAAATCAACTGGCAGGAAGCAACAGATCTTGTACTTACGCCAACTGTGGCAAATGGGCTGCGCAAATTTTCCCTCATTCGAACGAGTAAAATTGCAACGCTTGACAAAGCATTGATAAAAGGACTCCTGGGCAGGCTTTCAGGCCTGGAAGTAAGTGACCTGAACACAAAGCTGAAGCAACTCCTTCAACTTCCCTGACGAATGCGCATGTAGGCAACAGCAGTTTTCCTTCCTTCTCCGATGTGTCTCCCGTGCTGTGGCTTTGCGTAAGGCAGGGACGCATCGGAAATCAACAACGCAAACCCGATGTGTCCATTCGCCAACGCACAAAACCAGGGAGGAATGAGACACATCGGAAAAGGAAAGTTGACAAATAAAATAGATTATAACTGCAGGCAACATTACATTGGCAATATGGCGGGGCGACGAATATATTCTCAGCTTTTCCCTTTCCCTATGTGCCTCCTTTGCTGCGGCTTTGTGTTGAGAAGGGACGCATCGGCAACATTAGCTGCGTAGCCGATGCGTCCATTTGTCGGCGCACAAGGCTAAAGAAATGAGACGCATTGATGAAGGAAAAATTTATTTAATCAGGTAAATATTATCACTCTTATCTGCATCTGGTATCCATGTACTGCCTAAAACAATTTTCTGAATAGGCTTACCCGAAGGAACAACCAATGAAACAGAGGTTGATCCTTTTTCCCACACAGCCACTGAGCGATGCATTTTGCTAATGCTTCCATCTGCATACGTAATAGTCAAATCAATCGGTACGGGTTTGCTGCCTTTCGCTGCAATGACAATAGTTGTCGTATTGCCACTTTTCTTCACCGATGCAATGGATAGATCGGCAAAGCCCAAATCGAAAAACCATCGCTTCCAAAACCAGTTTAAATTTTTACCCGAGCCGGTATTCATGCAGTTGAAAAAATCATACGGCATCGGGTGCTTGCCGTTCCATTGGCTGATGTAATAATGCAAGGCTTTGGTAAAAAGCGAGTCGCCAAGCAAGTCCCGCACATACAAATAACCCATGGCCGGCTCGGGATAGCTATTGGTAAAATAAGCCACATTCGCTTCGGTTGACAAAGCCATAATTGGCAGGTCGGCTTCGGTGCCCAAATGATTTTCTGTAGGAGCAACGCCATACCGGTCGGCAATGGTTGAATCAATGTATGCAGAGATCAACCACTCGCCAATGGTGGCCCAGCCTTCGTCCATCCAGGCATACTTTGTTTCGTTGATGCCCATGTAAAACGGGAACATGGTGTGAAAGATTTCATGGTCGGTCAGCGTAATGCTTTCTTCACGGGTTTCAACAGGATTGTCGTTTACCATCATCGGGTATTCCATTTGGTCAAGGCCATCAAACACGGTTTCGTGCGAATAAGGATAAGGCCATTTGGGAAAATAATAGCTCATGCCTTCCACCGTTTTCCGTGCATCGCCAATCACCCAGAAATAATCTTTGTTCTTTGGGTTGAAGACAGCATCCACTCTTGTTCTTCGCCCTGTTTTCGGATCAACGACAAGCGATGAGGATTGCCACATGTAATGATCGCTGGTAGCAAAAACAAAATCGGTAACATTGGCGGCTGTAAAATGCCAGGTGTTGAAAGCATTGTTGGCAGTAATGGTTTGTTTGTTATCCGTTGTATCAATCACGTTGATGATGGCATCGTTCTTCGCTGCCTGTTCCATGCGGCCGCAGATGGTTGGGCTCAACACTTCGTTGCAGTTTTGCAAATCACCCGTAGCCCACACCACAAAATTTTTCGGAACAGTGATGTACGAATCAAAATTGCAGAAGTCATTGTAAAACTCCAGCCGCCCGTTGTAAGGATGACGGTTCCATCCGTCAATGTCATCATAAACAGCAACGCGGGGAAAGAAGTAAGCAATGAAAGCAGCACCCGGTTCCACTTCGCCGGTGCGGATGTGCGATGTTTTGTTGAGTGTGTAATGATAAACAATGCGGAACCGGATGTTCTTTCCACTTAGCACCTGTTGCCGGTTCACGGTCATGTTGGTGCCGTTAACGCCGATGGTGGCCTTGTTGATTGTTTGCCCGTTAATCCATATCGAATCAATCACCAATCCCTCACCTAAGTCACGTTGTGAAATGGGCATCACACTTGGTGTCCCAGCTTTGTAAAGATTGGGATAAAGCTTAAACCAGATTTGCTTAAGCGTATCGGGACTGTTGTTGGTATAGTTAATATCAACTATCCCATTCAGCAATCGTGATGCAGGATCGAAATTGACACGGATGGTATAATCAGCTCTGTTTTGCCAATAATTTTTCCCAGGTTTTCCATCCGTTGTACGAGTAGCTTTTTTATACGTTGCTTCAATGTTTCTCGGAACCGGTAACGATTGAGAATTTGTCGGAATTGCTATAAGCGATAGAAAGAGGAAAGAGAAAAGGAAACGGTTAAGCATACGCAAAGAATTATGATGCAAGATAGGTTGCGTCATAAAGTATAAGCAACGACTATAAAACTTTAACCCGGTTTTCCGTCATTGCTGTTGGCTACGTCGTGAGTAAGATTACCGGTGATGGTAACGGGAAGAATTGATCATTTCTTTTTTTTCGCTTCTGCTTTCACCCTATTTTCTTTCACCCGGTACTTTATCATTCTGCCAATCAATTCCAACGGCAACGCTTCATTGAGCGGAAACTGCACAGTGCCTTTCGACAACCGGTAAGAGGCCAGTTCTTTTTGAAAGGCTTTAATGGTTGATGCCATCGGGTAAAAGCCAATGTGCTCTCTGTGCGCCGCATAATACACCAACATGCCTTGTTGTTTATAGGCAGGCATGTTATAGCTAATCACTTCTTCGGCTTCGGGTGCTGCCTGCTTTACTGTCTTTCGAATTTCTTTGAGCAGCTTCTTTTTGTTGGCGGGAAAGGAGGCAATGTATTCATCTACCGTTTCAAATTTTGCGGCGACATCCATCGTTCTGAATTTAAGCAGTGAAAAAATATGTATCGCAGTTGTTGCAGCGAAGTTATTGTAACCGGCGCTGCATCGCCATGCGCAATTGCGACAATTTGAGGAAAGATTGCGACGTCAAAAGGAGGACAAATAAACCAAAACAATATTTGAGCATAATAATTGTAACCTCTTCCCCGCAGGCCATTGAACAATAAAATCGTTTGTATGAAACTGCAATCAATTCTGAAGAATGATCCGGTGCAGAAAGCACGAAGCCGTTGCCTGAAAAAATTTATCCATTATTTTAAGAAGGGCTACGCCGATGAAAAATACATTGCCTGGGAGCGGCAATACAAGCTCGATGCACACTTTCAGTTTCAGCAAACGCTGAACCGCGATGCCTATGCCCGGTTATTAAAAGCAAAGAAGTACGATGACATTGCTTTGGCCGCTGTGCGCATCGAATCGAAAACCAACTTGTTGTTTTCGTTTGAAAAAATGGCATTGCGTGATGCCATCAAACCCGCCGAAGGAAGCAAAGCCTTTGCAAAAGGTTTGTTCGATTATGTTTATGGTGACGGCAGCCTGCAACAACGTTTTGAAAATTTCACGGGAGTGTTGAGCCAGTTGCCGCGCAAACAAACCCGTGTGCTCACCTGGCCGCTGCAAACCGTGTTTGGTTTCATTGCCAATCCGCACGAACATATTTTTTTAAAGCCAAGAGTGACACAGGTAGCGGCAGAAAAATATGCTTACGATTTTTATTACAAATCGAAGCCTAATTGGGAAACTTATCAAAGCTTGCTGGACTTTGCCGAACAGGTGCGGAAAGATACCGCTGCCTACAAGCCGCAGGATTATATAGACCTTCAATCGTTTATTTGGGTAATGGGATCGGATGAATATCCCGATTAAACAAGTGCCCTGTATTTCGATCACCGTCTTGTGGCATGTTTTTTTTCATCATCATTGCCTAAATTAACGGTATGACCAACGAAGAAACAATTTTAGAAGGATACAGCGATCTGGAGAAAGGCGCTTATCTCGGTGCCATTGCAGCCTTGGCCACCGCCGACCGCCAGGCTTCGGAAGAAGAGCTGCAGCAAGTTGAAGCATTGTGCAATGCTGCGCAATTATCATCAGCACAAAAAGAAGCTGTACTTCAGGCGGCAACGGAGTTGTCCGGCGAAGAGTTGAACCGTTGTCTGGACATTTTGAAAAACAGCGAACTTAGATATTCCCTTGTTGCCGACTTGATGACCTTTGCAAAAGCCGATAACGACTATTCAGAGCCGGAGAAACAATACATTCAAAAGATCAGCAATTACCTCGGTGTTAACCAGCAACAGTTTTCTTTGTTAAACCAGTTTGCCAACCAGGCAGACAATGCAACAACAGAAACGCCAACGCAGCAAAATTTTCTCGGCGGTGGCTTAAAAGAAAAAATGCAAAGCGCTGGCATCAACACCAATGGTTTGTTGAAAGGTGTATTGGGCATTGCTGCACCCATTATTATCGGCAGCATGCTTTCACGTGGCCTTGGCCGTCGCGGTATGGGTGGCTTTGGTGGCGGCATGGGCGGGTTCGGAATGGGCGGTGGTTTGGGTTCGTTGATAAACATGCTGGGTGGCGGAAGAGGCATGGGAAGCATGGGCGGATTGTTTGGAAGAATGTTTGGCAGAGGATTTTAGAGTTGGTTTCTGTTCTGCTATTATTCTAAACGAACACATTCAATATGTGAAGGGACTTATTGATTTGTTGAAAAATAATTTTATCCATCGTAGGGAGCTGATGTTTAGAATGATTAACTTAACTTCCAAATGGAGCCGTTTATGAGATTCGTTTTTTTATCGTTGCTCTTTTTTCTTTTCTCCTGCAACGAAGAAGTTCATACAAAAACTGCTGTTGTATCCAATACGGTAAATCACGAGGCCATCAAAAAGGAAAGAGAAAGCCCGGTTGATTTTCTGAAATCAGAAGGCAGCTTCCGGAAAAACGTAGCCGGCCGTTGGGTAGTGGAAGGCACCATCACCAACACCGCAACAGAAACCATGTATAAAGACGTTGTGGTGAAGGTTTTCTATTACAAAAAGAAAAAAGAAGTAGGCGCCGAAGAACTAACCGTCAATGATTATTTTCAACCACTCGGCACAAAAGAATTTAAAGTAAAATCATACGGCGTTACCCGGGCCGATTCGGTAGGGCATAAAATTATCGGGGCAAAGGTGGCGAACTAAGAAGCTGTTTAAAAAAGAAGGAAAGCATTTTCTTCTGACCATTGAAGTTGCCGATGAGGGCACCGGCAACGGCCTCCTGCTGCCGTTGGTGCCCTCACCAACGGCTTTATTGTGAAGTTGAATTTTAAACAGCTTGTAAGCGCATCTAAATTCTTCTCTGCGAAAAAGGCTATTTAAATCCTGCAAAGAATGCAAAAGAAAAATTGTCAAAAGTGTTTGTGGCGATTGCAACAGAAGGGAACAAGCGTGAAATTTTATAGCAATCAAAAGCAAGCAATGTAAGCAAATGTAAAAGGTCCGTTACGCAAAAGCCTTTACCGGCAGATGAACAGAAGCCATTAATTTTATCAGTAACTACCAAAACCAGTTATATGCGGGTGCCCGTTAAACAACTTAAAAAAGAAACCAACCCCTTACCCACCGATACGACCCCTCTTGAGAAGACCGTTACAGGTTTTGAGGAACCTGCAAATCTTGTTGACAAGCCTTCCGTTGCTGTTCCTGCAGGCAACATCCTGAGTGCAGAAGAAAATTTGCGTAAAAGAAAAGAGATGATCGAAGCGAAGGCCTTCGAACCCTCGGAGTTTGCCTTCGAACGAGCCATCGGGAACAACGATTCGCTGTACAGCAACTTTATCGAACTGCTGGCACTTACCAAACGAAAAGTTGGGCGGGTTGTGATTGTTGAAGAGGGCAAGCGGACTGGCTTTGGTACCGGTTTCATGGTTTCGCAGGACCTGCTGCTTACCAATTGGCATGTTTTTGAAACAAAGGAGATGGCAGCCGAAAGCGAAGTGCATTTCTTTTACGAATACGACGAATTTGGACACCCAATGAATCCCGTTATTTTCAAATTCGACACCGAACGCTTTTACACCGCAAACGAGGAACTGGATTATTGCTTTGTAGCGGTGCAACCCACCGACGTCACTGCACAAAAAAACGTAAAAGAAATCGGCTACTTGTATCTTGATAAATCGTTGGGTAAAATCGGGGAAACAGGTGTCGAGAAACTGAACATTATCCATCATCCCCTTGGCGATTACAAGCAGGTCTCTATCCGGGAGAACCTCTTTGTGGCCATTGACACCACACGCATTTATTATGAAACCGATACAGCCATGGGCAGTAGCGGCAGCCCCGTTTTTAACGACCAGTGGCAGGTAGTCGGTCTGCATCACAGGAGCATCGCTAAGATGACGGATGATGGCCTGAATTACCTCGACAAAGACAACAATATCATTCCTGTTATTGACAACAAAATTGACACGTCACGGATTGTATGGCTGAAGAACGAAGGCATCCGCATTAGTGTAATTGTAAGCCATGTCATGAGCCAACATCCGGGCAACGAACTTGTAGCCGGCCTGGCACTGCCGCCGCCAAAAGAAAAGCTCAGTTTTTCAATCAACAACGATTTTCAATCTGCAAACAATAACCAAAACGATATGCAAAGCAATAACGGAAACAACATCACTATCAGCGTGCCGGTGGAAGCTCTTAATACAGAAAATGCAATTGACATTTCGTTGTCAAGAAAAAGAATAGCTGCAGATGCAGTGGTACCCATGACAGCATTGGCGGCACCAACGGTACCCGACGAAATGTTGCTGGAGGTTTTGAAAGTAGACAAGGAAAAAGCTGTTGATTTTAGCAAATGCCGTGGCTACGATGCTGGTTTTTTGGGCATCGAAGTAGCATTGCCTAAAGCAAAGCCAAAACTGGCAAAACAACTTGCTCTGCTAAAAAACAAAGAGGCAGAATTAAAATATTTTAAATACAGCGTGTTGTTCAATGCCGTAAAGCGAATGCCGGCGCTTAGTGCCGTAAACGTGGAAGGTGATGCCAAAAAAAGATTGGACGACAGCGATAGGAACGATGACTGGTTGCGGGATGTAAGAATTGACCTGGAATGCCAACTGACAGATAAATTTTACAAAGGTTCAAAATTCGACAAAGGGCACATGAGCCGGTTTGAAGATGCCAATTGGGACACCACGGAGGAAAAGGCCTTGCGCAATGGTATCTATACGTGTTTTTATACCAATGCCTGCCCGCAGGTGCCTGCACTTAACGGCGCCGGGGGCTTGTGGGGGAAATTGGAGAAGCAAGTATTGGAAAAGGGCATCAAAAAAGAAGAAGGCAAACTGGCACGGATGTCTGTTTTCAACGGGCCAATCTTCGACAGCAACAAGGACAGGATTTTTAAAGGCGTTGTGATCCCGATGCAGTTTTTCAAAATTATTCTTTGGTTAAACGATCAGCAGGAGCTAAAGGCTACGGCTTTCAAGTTGACACAGGAGACATTGGTTGATCAAATTGCGTTTGATGAAGCCCTGCGCCTCGAAGATGAGGCATTGGACATTGACAAGGCAGTGGCGTTTAAAAATTACCAGTGCAGTATCAAAAGCGTAAGCACGCTAACCGATTTGGATTTTAAACACCTTGAACCTTTTGATACATTCAGAAAACAAAATGGCGAAAACGAAATACTGTTGGATACTGAGGAAGCACTGATGTTGTAAAATCAAAACGAAACATCTTTCTCATTCCCGCAATAAAAACGAACGAAGCTCAAATGGGGACGAACAATAGGATTGCAAACGAAAAGAAAAAGATCGCTAAACCAATTTCGTTTGTTTGGAGAACGATTCAGCGCAAGAACCGGTACGTCCACTTCACCAAAAAAATATTCCGCGACTGGTCGGCAAAAGCATTGTTGAATAGACTGCTGAAAAGCGGTGTGTTCAATTCGTTGAACACTGCATCAGCGGTATTGCTTTGCGACCATACGAGGTAAAGTTCAGAACCCGGTTTATATTCCCAGCGAACAATGAGATTGGAGCGGAACTGCACAAAATTGAAATCGGGTTTGCCGAAACTGTAATCAGTAACACCATCACGGTTTTCATCAACCCTGTATATGCCATTGCTCTCACTAATCTGGTTAGCGTTGAATTGGTAAAACCGGTCGTTGTAAAGTTTGGCCATCGGGTTCATCACATAGCCAAAATGGTTATACAAAGGACGGGTAATAAAAGGCTGACCATAGTATTGCAACGTAAGATCGGGAGTGATGTTGTAAGTAAGCCTGCTGGTAAAACGAACGGTTTTTTGCTTCACTTCGCCAACAATGGTGCGAAGGGTATTGCGATAAGGGATGTTGCTCACAAACTGGTCCTGCTTACGATAGTAATAACCATAACTACCGCCCAAGCTGAAACGAAGTGCATTGATGGGTTGAAAGACAACTGTAAGGTTTACGCTGCTGTTCCTTACCAGGTTACCAAAGGCCCAGCCATTGTTGCCGCTAACACCGCCATAAACTTTTTTGCGTGAATCGCTGTTTAGATAAAAGTTGACACCCATACCCGAAGGCCGGCGAATAGACCCTGCGCCGCGCAAAGCATTGTTCGAAACCTCGTAAGGGTTCCAGGTAACACCCATACCGGTTTGCAAATTGTTTTGGAATATCGCATGCGAATTAAAATTAAAGGCCTGGTACAAAAACCGGCCGCTATAATCCCACCTTGACCAATGGTTGTAATTGAGCCGTGCCGAACGAAATATTGAAAAGGCCTTCGGATAATGATAACCCATCCATGTAAAATGATTGATTTCGTTGGCAGCAAGCATAAAGCCGATATCGTTCAGTTCCAGGCCCGGTGAACGCCATGTAACACCGGTTTCGAATTTAAAAATTTGTCCAAGCCTGCCCGAACGGCCACCGATTTTTCCAAACCGAACGGTGCCGCCCATGCCACTTAATGAAGTACGGTTGGTGTCTACTGAAGTCTCTGTTGCACCCGGACGCTGAAACAAATGTTCAAATGCAGTTTGTGTATTGAGAATGGCTTCTTTTGTTCCCTGCACACGACTGAACACTATGTTCCCTCGCAAATACCAGGTACGGCTCTTCCAGTATTGAACAAAGTCCAATCCGCCGGTATAAGCACTGCGATGCAGGAGATCACTTAAACCTTGCTCACGGTTCACACCTGTTATGATGCCACCAATGATGGTGTTCCCCGAACGGCTATCCTTTTGCAACCGTCCAATGAAATAATTAGTAAGCGGTTCTACCAATTCTTTTCTTCGCTGGCCTGCTTTATCAATCGTGGCCATCTCCCGTTGCGTGATACTTTCCAATACACCAATGCTCCATCCGTGCTTTGTTTTTCCGCTAAACTTGGCTGCACCCAAAATAGACGTGTTTTGCGGGTACTGGACATATTCGTTGCTGCCAACCGAAGGATAACCATGCGGCGAACTACCAATGCGTCGTGAATAGAACAAGAGGTCTGCATCGTAATCGCCACCGGCTTCGCTGCCGGTCAGGCGATAATCGAAGATGTTGCGGCTTTCAATAAAGAAGGGCCTTTTTTCATCAAAGAAAACCTGGAAGCCATCAATGCGCACCTGCGAAGGATCGGCTTCCACTTGTCCAAAATCGGGGTTGATGGTGAAGTCCAAAATTAAATCATTGGTCACAGCGAATTTGCCATCCACACCGGCTGCTATGCGGCGATCAAAACCCGTTGCGAACGGATTGCCTTTTTCTTCTTTGTAGGTATCGGCTTGTGCCGTTACATAGGGTGCTATTTCTACCTGGCGGTATGTGGGTATGTTGTTCAATCCATGCAACTCGCCAAAGCCACTCACCCATACACCGGAGTTCTGCGGAATGTATTGCCAGGTTGATCGTTCCTCTTTGCGAAAGATGCGGCGATGCACTTGTATGCCCCACACCTTTTCTTTTTCTGCACCATAGCGTAACTGGCTAAAAGGAATCTTTACTTCGGCCGTCCATCCTTTGTCGTCAACATGGGTTTTGGCATACCAGATCGGGTTCCAACTGGCATCCCAATTTCTTCCATCGTTCGAAACGGCCTCGTCGCCCCGCACACCCGATACTGAAAGTGTAAAGGAGAAGGCAGTGCGCAAATCGTGGTAGCTGTCAATGTTCACTTCCATCCAGTCGCCGGGAAATTCGTCGCGACGGCCCATCCTTTTAACAACGGAATCGGGTGCGGAATCAAAACAACGATAAGCGAGGTAAAGATATTTTTCATCGTACAACACCTTAAAAGCCGATGGCTCTGAAGGCGCCTTGCCTTCGGCTGGCTGGTATTGAATAAAATCACCGCTCCATGGCACAGCATCCCACGCAGCTTCGGTTGGAATGCCATCGAGTGCAATGCTTCCCGATAAGGATTTTGTTGTGTATTTTTTACGAATGATGGAATCACCCTTTTGTGAATAGGCATGCAAAAAAACAAACACCAAAAGCAGTACCAGCAGGGTGGTTTTCTTCATACAATAATGTTAGCAAATCTACAAGGCAAAGAAAATACAAATGTTGAGAAAAGAGCGATTTTCCGGGTATTTGACTTTAATGTTAAGTTTTTTTTCTATAAAAACGTTTAAGCTTTGCCTTGCTGTTTGTTTTACCGCGCTGTTTTAAATTGCGTACCTTTATTCAATCCTTAACCTGTATTTTTTTAATGAAACAAGATAGCTCTCTTGCCGTAGACCCTGCTACACCCATGCCTTCGCTTCTTTTGCCCAATTGCCGGCAAGGAAACGACGATTTTTATAAAAGCTTAATGGATAAACTACCGACGGGTGTTTATACGTGCAACAAGGAAGGAAATTTTACTTTCTATAACGAAACGGCTGCACAGCTATGGGGCTGCCGTCCGCAACTTAACGACAGTGCTTACCGGTTCTGCGCCTGGTACAAAGTTCTGACGCCGGAAGGCGCTGTTATTCCACGAGATCAAACACCGATTGCAACGGTTCTTGAAACGGGCCAATCTTTTCACAATCTTGAAGCGGTTGTTGAAAGAGAAAACGGGCAACAGTTCTACATTTCCGTAAACATTGATCCGCTGCTGGATGAGCAAAACAACATCATCGGCGCCATTAACATTTTTCAGGACTTTACATCGTTGAAAAAAACAGAGATGGCGCTTCTCGAAAGCGAGGCAAGATATCGCCACCTGGCTGAAAGCCTGGAAAAGAAAATCGAAGAAAAAACCCTTGACCTCATTCGGAAAACCGAAGAATTAAAAAAGAGCGAAGAACGGTATCACAAAATGGTAGAAGAAGTGGAAGACTATGCCATTATTTTGTTGGACAAGGAAGGTATTATTCGAAACTGGAACAAGGGCGCTGAAAAAATTAAAGGTTACAAAGAAGAAGAAATTGTTGGCAAAAGTTTCAGCAATTTTTATTTACCCGACGACCGTTCGAAGGGGTTGCATACAAGCTTGCTGGAACTGGCAAGAAGAAGTGGTAAAGCCATACACGAAGGTTGGCGCATGCGCAAGGATGGCACTGCATTTTGGGGCAGCATCGTATTAACCGCTTTGCACAACAACGAAGGCGAGGTGATTGGTTTTTCGAAAGTAACCCGCGATTTAACGGAAAGAAAACTGGCCGAAGACACGCTGAGGGAGTACACCACCCAGTTGGAATTTCAGAACAAGGAGTTGGAAGAATTTTCGTATGCTGCTTCGCACGACATGAAAGAACCCCTGCGCAAAATTATTTTTTACAACAACCATCTTTGGGAGAACGCAGCCGATAAATTATCGGAAAGGGAAAAAGATTACCTGGGCCGTTCCATCAACGCCGCCAAGCGTATGAAGAGCCTCATTGATGATTTGCTGGAGTATTCCAAAGCCACGATGGTGCAGCAGGGACTTGAACCGGTTGATTTGAATGCCCTTGTAGAAGAAATCATTCATTCGTATAAAGATGTCATTGAGCAACACGATGTTTCTGTCTCTTCGGCAAAGCTTCCAACCGTCAGTGGCGTGTCCTTTCAATTGCGCCAGTTGTTTGATAATTTAATTTCAAATTCACTCAAATACCATCATCCCGACAGGAAGCTGGTCATCCGGATTGACGTAGAGAAGACAATGGGTGGAACCATCAAAGGATTGCGTAAACAAACAGCCTATTACAAGATCATCTTCAGCGATAACGGCACTGGCTTTGACCCCGATTATGCAGAAAAAATATTTGAGCTTTTTCAACGCCTCGATCCGGCCCGTTGTTCGGGAACAGGTGTGGGTTTATCGCTCTGTAAAAAGATTGTTCAAAACCATCACGGCACCATTGTCGCACAGAGCAAAATGAACGAGGGAGCAAGCTTTGAAATTTATTTGCCTTGTTAAGAGAAGAGGGCATTACTGAAGCCGAGCATTTCTTTTGCCTGTTGTTGCAATTCTTTTGTCGTAGAAGGTTTTACAAAGTAGGTGGCGGCCCCGTTTTCCATACATTCCCTGATATAGTGGTTGTTGTTAGATGTGCTCCAAACAATTTTGGGTATGCCCCGGTAGCGGGTTTCTTTATGCAATTTTGCCAACACCTCAGGGCCTTTCACATCGGGCATGTTGTAGTCCAAAACAATCAGTGAAGGCAAGTCGTTGTCAGGACTTTTGGTTAAAAAGTCTATAACCTTTTTTCCGCTATCGGCTAAGTGTATTTTTAAACCGGGTTCGCTTTGCAAAAGGGCTTCCTGTAATAGTTCCAGGTCTTCGGGATCATCGTCGGCTAAGAGAATCAGCTTGCTTCTTTCGGGCATAGAATGGTGTTAAGGTATGGGGGCAAAAGTAGAATAATTTTGTTTGCTTTCCGGTCGTTGCAATTAAGAGACTGATATATTGATTTGACTAATATCATTGCAGATAGATATCATCGTTTTATTGGCGCAATGTTGTTTGTTTTAATAAACCCACTAATTATCCACTTCGCGCAGCGAAGGTCTTTTGTCGTTTGGGTCGCGGCGTTCGTATTTTATTTTGAACGCAGAAAGATCAGGCAGGTAAGCTCGCTTCCGGTGCAATTCATATTGATAAATGGTTTGGCCCAACTGGTATAAAAAAGGATAGCCAATGCTGTTGTAATCGTAGCGTCCATCATTGATGATCTCATCGCTGTTCACATAAAGCGTAGCCGCAAGCATGAACTCAATCCGGTTCCGGAAATCCACTACATACGATGCATCGGTAACAAAGCCATAGCTCCAGCCTACTTTGTTAAACACCCGTATGTGTGGCGGCATGCGATGCGTGCTGTCACGAAAAAAGAATTTTACGTAGCTGTCGTAAAACTTAGCAATGTCGTATTTCGGATCAGGAGTTTCCGAAGGATATTGCGAGAGATAACGATAGAGAAACGAATAATCATCCTTGCTTAACTGAAAGCGTTGGTTAGCCGAAACAGATTGCGGGAACAAAACCGATTGCAATAACTGCTGCATGGTTTGGAGCGAAAGGTTGTTGTGCTGTGTAAAATCAAACGGTTCGTGAACCAAACTGTCGTCACCGTTGTAATGTGCTTTGCCCAATTTAATGACTTGGTTAAAGTCAAATGAATCGGTGTTAAAGGCTGGTGCCTGTGAATAAATAGGGATACCTTTTTTATCAACAAAACGAATGGCATTGGCATAACGGTTCTGCGCTGGTGTGAGCCGCATAAATTGCCGGGTAATGCGCACATCTCTATAGCCTTTTTGATGCAGCTTGCGATTGATCTCCTGCTGTCCCATAAATTGATACAAACGATTGTAAGGATCGTTCTCGCTAATTAAAAAAGCCCGCTTGATAAAGTGCGCAATTGTCGGCAACCTATTGGTGGCCGTAGTGTCTTTATACAAAGGCCGTTGCCACGGCTGGCTGCTGTCGAACAGGATTGTTGTGTACTTCGTAATACCGTTTTGGCGCAGGGGATTTAGTTTCTCTAACGCCAAAAATGCCAGTGGCAACTTCACGACCGAAGCGGGGTTGAAATAAAGTTTGGGGTCGTAATGGAAATAGTAGTTTTTAAAAGAAGGGTGGTTGTTCTTGTCGCGATTGATTTGTGTGTAGATGATCTGCAGCCGATACGTATCGGGTTGTTGCAATACCTGCCGGAACACCGGATGGTTATTGTTACTCAAAACCTGTTGCAGCAACGAATCGGTGCGAGGTTGAGAAAATGAAAGGAAGGTAGAGAAGAGCGAAAAAACAAACAGGTAGTAGTGCAACATAACAGAAAGATACAGCAGCTTTTACTTGATTGTTGTAAAAGCCACTGTATCCATGGCTTTGTGCAAAGCCCGGAATAAATCCGTTGGTGAAATAGCGTTGAAGAGAACTTATCTGCTCCAGCAGCGATACGTTCCTATTTCTCAATGTTGTTGTTGACAATCTTTGCCAATTCAAACATCGAAATCTGGCCTTTGCCAAAGAGTGGTCTCAGCTTCTCATCGGCATTGATCATGCGTTTATTTTTTTGGTCCTGCAGGCCGTTCTTTTTAATGTGGTCCCACACTTTTTTCACAATCTCTGTTCGCGGTAATGGTTTATTGCCAACAACGCCGGCTAGCGTACTGTTAGGCGTCAGGGGAGCCATGAAGGCTGCGTTGGGTTTGCGTGTTGATTTTTTTGCGCCACCTTTTTTTGCGCTGCCTGCCTTTTTTACGGCGGCTTTCTTTGTTGCTTTTGCCGGTGCTTTTTTAGCGGTTGCTTTTTTTGCTGAAGATTTCTTGCTTGCGGCTTTCTTAGAAGCTTTTGCCATGATTGAAATTTTTGGGTTAGTAAGAAAATTTGTGTACTAATTTACAAGTTATCAGGCATGTACGAAAAAGTTTTCATTTTTACTGTTTTTCATTGGGGAAAACATCTTAGAAACAGGGCCTTCAAATTAGCCAAAAATTACAGGAAAGATGGCTGCTTAGGTCTTTAAACAACCATTGTTTTTATTGAAATTGTTGCCGGTTGAAATTGTCTCTGCCAAATACGAAGTGCTGAAACGTTGAGCTTCTACAGTTTTGGTGGCCCTGCGTTTGCAACAGCAGGGTACATGGCAATTATGCCTACCAAGTTTTTCCTGACGAAGGGAAAAGATGTTCACGAAAAAGACATGCGGGCCTTTGAAGAAGCCTTGCGGGATGCCGGCATCCATACCTGCAACCTGATAAAAACATCGAGTATTATCCCGCCTGGTTGCAAGCGCATTTCAAAAGAAGAAGGTTGCAAATTGCTCTGTCCGGGACACATGCCTTTGCCATCATTGCGCAGTCGGAAACCAATGAACCCGACCCGGTTGTAACGGTCGGCATTGGCATTGCACAACCCAAGGACAAAACGCTGCACGGTTACCTCACCGAAAAAGAACAGGTGATTGGGATTGCCGAAGAAGATGTGGAAATGGATGTGATAGAAATGGCCATTGAAAACTTGGTAACAGATTGGTTCGATCCCGGATTTGATAGTGAAACGGTTTATCGCAAAGGCAAGAAGAATTATACAATCGAAGGCCGGACATTATGGTTGACAGCGTTGTGCAATCGGCAAAAGGCGAAGAGAAAAACAAATGGACGGTAGTTGTTGCTGCTGCCGTGTTTATCTATGAAGAGTTTTAATGTGGGAATAGTTTCTCAATAACCAGGTTCATTACTTCTGCCAGGATAAGGATAATCACAATCCATTCCAGGATATTGCTGTTGCGGTATTGCAGCAAACCGCGAAACAATTCCAGGTTATCCCTGACAATAGACAATCCTTCCTGGATGGTTCATACCCTTACCTGCAGGTCAAATGTTCGTTTCAGGTCCATATCAATTTTGGTGAGGCTTTCATCTTCCCAGGTTTCGGGTGGCGAATCAAATACATAAATATTTTCGGCAATGCGGTTACGCAACAACAGTGTGCGGCCAATGTATTGCTTTAGCTTTTTACCCGATATACCCAGTTGTCCTTTGGTCTCTAACATCTGTGTGTGGTAGTTGGTTTCCTGGAGCAACTTGGCCGTTTGTTCTTCGTAATAGTCCAACGCTACCGATTGCGATACGTTGAGCATCACCAACCGCAGCACATCAATGTTGGCAGAGGGAACATCAATCTTGTTGAACCCCACCCGTAAATCTTTGGCACCGGTTTCAATCAAAAACTCATCGGTTAAAGGATTTTCAAAGAGGTTTTTGCAATAAGGCAAAAGCAGGCGCAAAAATTCGGAAATGCGCAAGGCATCGTAATTTAAAAAACAAACAGCACCGTATTTAAACACGTACACATATTGGTCGGCATCAATGCGATAGAACAATTCGGAAGGGTCGTTGTAATACAGATCAGCTTTAAAAAAATGCCGAACTGTTTTACGTCAATCGTATCCGCTATCTGGTATGAGACCACCTTTTGCGTCCTGAACAAATTGCTTACTCTTTTTCCACAGATAAACTAATGCCGTGGATAAACAGCGACAAAACAGTGTGATAAGAAAAAGTGGCTTCAAAATTGGTTTTAAGATAGTAGACAGTATGCAAATGATAACAGTTCTTTATCAGACATTGCTTTTAAAAAATAGTCTTATAAAAAACACCGAAATGGAAACGGAAATCATACAACAGGAAATACTTCTTTTTACCGACACGGGTTTCTCTCAGCGGGAGTTTTCTGAGAAACTGGAATCGCAGGACAATCGTTCTCATCTTTCAGAGAAGGAAAAACTACAAGATGCGTGTTGGAATGGTTTGCTAAGCGATATGCTCCCTGAAATTGTTAGCAACAAAAACCTTTTTATCTGGAAAGTACAGGAAGCCAATGCCTTTCTTAGCGTTGATCTTTCCGAACAACCTTTTACCGCGAATGCTGCGTTTTCAATTGACCCCTATTTGTTCTTGCCCACTGCGAAGAACAATTAATTTTTGCTGCAAATTTTTGGTTGTGGAATTGTTCTTTCATCCAGAGCCGATAATTTTATAGTCTTCCCTCTGGTAATTTACCCAGTTTCAAAAGTTTCACCTGCTCTGGTGTAAAAGCCTCATTAAAAAGCTCCTTTGTCTCGTGGTAACAACGAAATAAATCGGCAATAAAATGCAGGCGTTCGTTTAGGTTCGCCCAATCGGTAGCACCGCGTTGTTGCAGGCTATCGGGTGTCGGATCAATTTGCGCCAACAGGAAAAGCAGATCGGCATTGGACAAGACTTTTAATTGATCGGGAAAAGAAGCTGCGAGATCGTGCCCCAATTGCAAAATTTTATTGGGAGGAATTGTGAGTGTCATCATTTGAGCGGTTAAAGGGATGCGCAAATGTTTCTGCACCCCGTTCACCAATGTGTCAACTGCTTTGTCGAGTAAAACTGTTCTGCCAAAAATCCGTTTGAAGAATAGCCAAAGCCTGTTGAGAAAACCGGTGTTTTCAGAAAGGATTTTGTATAGATGGTTCTTCACTTCCTGCGCATCAACAAAAACAGCATTCAATGCTTCGGCAATTTCGGGCTGCAGTCGCACCTGTTCATGAAAGCCTATCTGCAAATTGGCTAAGAGGCACCATTCGGCCTGCTTTTTTGCATCGGTCTCAAAAAAAGCCCGGTAATAATTAGTAAACGCTTTGGACAAATATTCCTGCCCGTCGGGAGGATTGCCGGGACGTAAGTCTTTGCAAAAGCTTTCGATATGCTCCTGCGTAAAATTTGTATCGTCAAAACATTTCTCCATGAACCGGGCAAATTCACGGGCTATTTCTTCGAATACCTTTTTGTTGCCGCGGCTTACAGCGTCGCTGGCTTTCAGGCTTGCGATTTCAACCGCCTTAAAAAGTACGGAATGTTTAATTTGTTCGAAAGCGTTGAGAGCCCCGGCCTGTTGAAGCAAAGTTGCAATAGCCGATAGGGCCTGTTCAACTTCCGGCTCAATTTTCAGCCTGGCCTCAAGGTGTCGTCTTAAGTCTTCGTGGCGAATGGTTTCACCTGCCTGTTTCGAGGCCCACGTTGCGAACGTACACCAATTAGCAGCGCTTGTGCGCTTTGCAAAAGGAGCAGAGATTTCGCAATAGCATTGCGTGATTTGCAGGTTGCGGATCACTGGTTGGTCCAACGCAGCAATCCGCTCTACATCTGCTATGGTTGGTGGAGTTAAGACCATGGTATCTATTGAAAAGATAATTGAAATTCCCCGATCTGAATTATACCGGTTTTTTAATTGGAACTTATGCCTTAAGATGCTTTTCCATTTTATGGTGTGCTATGCCTACTTCAAAAAACTGTTCGCCTGCTATTTGATAACCGCATTTTTTATAAAACTCCAATACATTGTCCCGGGCATGCATCATTAGTTTTTGATAACCTTTTTCTTTTGCTGTTTTTTCGGCAAAGGCAACGATAGCGGTCCCGATTCCGCCCTGTTGTTGTGAAGTCTCTACCGCCATTTGTCGCAATTGTAAAGTAGCATCGTCAACACGGGTAAGAACACAGCAGCCAATGAGTACTTCTTTTTCAAATGCGCCAATCAGTCAATCGTGTTTTTCTTTTTCGGGATCAATATAAGAACGGGGAATGCCAATGGGGCCGAGTAAGACTTTCATACGCAGGGCAATCATATTATCGTAATCTCTTGTTCCGGTTTTAAATAAACGGATCTGCATGTTGTTTGTTGAGCGACAAATTTATTTTGCCTGTTGGTTTCGGACAAACCTTATCCATTGCGGCACATAAATAGCAGCAGCAAAAACAATGGACGTTACCACCAACCGCGAAATAAAAGAAGAAATAAAGGAGGCCAGCAGTAAAAAAAAGCAAAGCCTGTGGATGATCAGTTATCTCATCATTGCTCTTTCCTGCCTGACTGTTTATTTTCTGCTACAGTTTCATGTGTTTGGGTTGCTGGGTCATTACCGCTTTTTGTTGCGGCGATTATCGCTTGCCGGTTGTGTTGTGTTCATTGTTTTACTGGTCACGAAAGCCGCAGAGACAGCCATTGCCAACCGGTCTCATACTCCAAAAGTGCATTACAACATCGTTCGTCTCATTCGCCTGTTAAGTGTACTAATAGCGGCGGTGATTATCATTAGCTTCCTGTTTGAGAAGTGGTACGCAGCCGTTGTATCATTGGGGTTGGTCTCTTTGATTCTCGGTTTTGCTTTGCAAACACCCATTTCTTCGCTCATTGGATGGTTTTATATCATCATTCGCACACCCTACCGCATTGGCGATCGCATTCAGGTAGCCAACTTCACCGGCGATGTGGTGGAAATCAGTTACCTCGATACAACCTTGTGGGAGTTTCATGGTGATTATCTTTCGAATGACCTGCCAAGCGGACGGTTAATCCGTTTTCCGAATACCTTGGTATTGCAATCGCAAGTGTATAATTATTCGTGGCGCAAGTTTCCTTTTATTTGGAATGAAATTCCCTTTCACATTGCCTATGAAAGCGATTTGCCCTTTGTGGAAGCAACCATTAAAGCAGTGGCGGCAAAAGAATTAGGGCCCGAGATGGCAGAGCACATTAAGCAATTTAAAGAGCTGGTAAAACAAACGCCGGTTGATGAACTAGACATAAAAGAATATCCCTTTGTTGTGTTTCGTACCAATGCCAACACGTGGCTGGAAGTTTCGCTAACTTATCTTGTTCCACCTAAAAAAGCTTCGGGCATCCGTAGCCGGTTGATCAAATCCATCACTGCCGCTTTGTTAAAAGAACCCGATAGAGTAATGTTCCCGAAAAGCAATGCGAGATAAAAGGGAAAAGTAAAAATTCAAAAGTCAAAAAACTACCTTCTGAAATGAAAAGCTTTGCTGTCGTTAGCAGTTCTTTGGCTTTTGCGTTATTTTAGGTTTCTAATCTGCTCTTCAGATGAAATGCTTCCTCTTTTTTCTTTGCTCCTTCATAGCTGCTTCTTCTTTTGCACAAACCTATCTTTCCATTGCGCCAAGCTTGACCAATTCGCCAGGCACCACGGCGGGCAAAAGCAACATTGCCGTTGAACTGGGGCGCCAACGGGACGTATTTAGTTTAGGGCTTGATGTTGGCAAAACCACCATGGGTAAAATGAGTGGCCGCGATACGTCCGTTTACCTTGAGCTACGGCCTAATTTGAATGTGTTTCAACAAGGACGCTTTACAAACACGTTTACGGCAGGCATCGGCGGTATTTTTCATGCAAAAGAAGATTTTATGACCGAGCTGACTTCGGGCATTGAATATGCTTATACCAACAAAGTGCACTTTAATGTTTTCTTCGGACAATATTTTTACAGTGGCAAATATTCGGCAAGCGATGTGACCTTCTTTGGCATATCGGCAATGTTTTATTTTGCCGCTTCATCAGCAGGGCCGCTGATAAAGCATTGATTGGTTAACACTCTCTTATAATTTCCTGTGCTGTTGGGCACAGCACCCGATCTGCTTTATATTAGCAAGCCCAACTTCGTAAACGATAATGTTGCTGAAAAACAAATTGCTCCTTCAAGCTTTTTTCCGTATTGCCTTTGCCTTGCTTTTTGTGCTTTGCCTGGTCCGGGTGTACGAATATTTTGCCATTGCCTCTCATTTGTTTGTTGACAAGCCTTATCGCTTCGAATTGGCCGGCCTGGCTTACGATGTATGGCTATGGTTCCAATACAGCTTTGTTATGTTCTCTCTGTTTGCTCTTTGCTGGTGGTTGCACCGGCGGTTGGCAGTGGGTGTCTTGCACGTTGTGAACATTATTTTTCTGCTTGATTATATCGCTTTGCTCATTACTTTTTCGGAAAGGACCACACCTTTTGACCATGAGTTCTTTACCCGCAACGGTGCGGATTCGTTCGAAACCGTAAAGCAAATGCTCACCAGCGGTATGAGGGTTTATTTGCCTTTGCTGATTTATTTGCCGTTGTATTTTCTTGTTTATTTTTTGGTAACCAGGCGTATGGTCTTTTCAAAAACACTGTCAATTGCTATTGGTGCATTGGCTGTGTTATCAATGATGTTGGTGAACTATTCCAATCCGTCGCCGGCCTGGTTTCGGCAAACGGCGGCCTATTATTTAACCAGTAACAAAATGAGTTACTGGCTGCACGATAGTTACAATTATTTGGTGCATGGTAAAAGCGTTCGGTTAACCGATAAAGAACTGCAAAAGGAAATTGCCTTTTACCAACAACAGCATCCTTTCGAATACACCAGTACCGAATATCCCTTGCTGCACAAAAACAACGAACCCGATGTTCTCGGTTCTTTCTTTAACCTGGGCGATTCGCCACCGAATCTTGTGATCCTGGTTGTAGAAGGTTTGTCAAGCGATTTTAGCGGTGCCAATGCGTATGCCGGCAGCTTTACACCGTTCCTGGATTCGTTATCGGGACAAAGTTTGGTATGGGATAATTTTTTGAGTACAGCGCCGGCCACCTTTGCCGCACAACCGGCTATTTTAAGTTCGGTGCCTTATGGCAAGCGTGGGTTTTCAATTATGAATGTGATGCCCGATCATTTATCGCTTGTTAAAATTTTGCGGCGCAATGGTTACTACACCAATTTCATGATCGGCTTTAATCCCGACTTTGACAACATGGGCGGCTATGTTCGTTTGCAAGGCACTGATTTTTTGTTGTCGCATTACGGGACGCAGTATAAACAAATGGGTGTAGGAGAGGAAGGCTGGTCAATGGGCTACCCGGATGATGCACTTTACAGCCGCAGTTTTGAAGTGTTGGACTCTGTTCATCGTACACCTTACCTGAGTGTTTATCACACCGGCACTACGCACATGCCTTACCTGTTCGAACAAAAACCGTTGTATGAAAAGCTTTTTGATAAGAAGCTAATGACGATGAATGTACCGGCTTCTATTAAACGAACACTTCGTGCCACCAAATCGGTGCTGACGACATTTATGTTTTCGGATGATTGCATCAAAAAATTTTTGGGCGAGTATCAAAAACGTCCTGAATACAGCAATACGATCTTTTTTATCACGGGCGACCATCACATAGGCTCCTTTCCGTCAACAGATAAAATAGATGATTACCGTGTTCCTTTCATTGTGTATTCACCAATGCTGAAAAGGCCACAACGCTTTCATTCGGTCAATTCGCACAACAACATCACGCCAACCATACTGGCTTTGCTGCAGCACAATTATCATTTGCAGTGGCAACCAAGCGAAGTGCATTGGCTGGCGGGTGTGATGGATACCGCTGCACAGTTTCGCAACACGCAGTCCATGGCGTTTATGGCGTGGAGCCGCGATATTAACGATTATCTCTACAAAAACTATTTTCTTTCCGGTGATGAGCTTTATCAATTAACACCCAACCTGGTGCAGGAGCCAATTGAAGATGATGTGTTGAAACAAACGTTGCTTCGCCTGCGGGAAAATTTTAAAAACATCAACCGCTATGTTTGCGGGAACAACAAGGTTTACCCGCCGGAAAAAAGCATCATGCCCGGCGAAAAAGAATTGTTGTGGAGCTATACCGATACGGCCGCAAAAATGGTCCATCACAAAGACAACGATACCAGCATTGCTCCTGAATTTATTGTGCCGAAAGATTACAAATACCTCTATGTGGAAACGACTGCTGATGTTGATCTGCCATCGGAAGAAAATTCGCCTGTGATTCGTTTTGCTTTTATTGATGAAAAAAACTACCAGCATCAATACATTTACTGGGCCGAGCATGACCTGGTCGCTTTAACCAAAGGCGATTTTGTGCCGAAGCAATGGAACACACTTACGTCGAATGATATGTTCACACTCGACGATTATAAAAAGATCAAAGACCTCAATTTTGAAGTGGCTTTTTATACAGAGTATCCGCCTGTAAATGTGCGATTGCGACGGTTAACGATCAACATTTACGGTATTAAGCAAAGTCAGAAATAAAAATGTTTACCAAACTGCAAAGCTTCCTGAAGTAAATTGGCGTTTGACTTCGCTTCTCTGGTATAACCTTTGGAGTAAAGTGGAAATAACTTTTAAAACGTGTAGTTATGGCGCAAAAATCAAATACGGATAAAGGACAACCTTCCGGCAATACACCGATGAAAGGCACCGGTGTTCCGCAAAACACTTCGGATGATAAAATGCAGCGGGACGAAGCATTAACAGATCAATACACGAACGAAGACCAGGACGTGGCAGACGGTGTACGCATTATGCATCCGAACCGCAATGTAGACAAGGGACACGAAACAGGGATTGGCGGTTACTGATGCCATGCGTGATTTTGCAGTGACAATGTTTTTATTGTTTGTGCGGCGGGCTTAAGCCCGCCGCTTTTGTGAAAACAGATTGGGTTACCTTCTTTACACAAGCGGAATCAATTACCACAAACCGCTTGTTATGAAACCTTGTCCTTCCCTGTTCGTTTTCTCCTTTGTTCTTTTTTTAATCAGTTGTCAAAACGGTGCTAACAACAAAGACTACGAACCCCTTAGTGACACTGCTTCGATTACCGGCCTTACCGGCGATTCGGTAAAATTGGTAAAAACCGCAGCGATCAATTTCAAAGTAAAAGATGTAGAACACAGCACAAGAGATGTGTCGGGTCTTGCGCAGCGGTTTGGTGGCATGGTCTTCTCGCAGAATTTAGAATCGGTCGAAGAAGGCAGAAAAGAATTGAAGATTTCTGCAGATTCACTGATGGTGATCACGGCTATTGCACCTCGTGCCGATGTTACAGTTCGCATTCCATCCGAACATTTAGAGGAGTTTATGTTTTATGCAGCAGACCTTGGGTACTATACTGGTAGCAGCCGCCTTCAGATTGACGACAAAAGCCTTGTGTATCTCGAAAATGCTTTAAAGCAAAAAAACAGAACAGAGGTCTTGTCCAAGCCTTCTACAAAGAACAGCAAGCCGCCAACCAGCCTTCAAACAATTGCCGTAAAAGACGAAGCAGTGGAACAGCAAATAGCCAACCGCATGATTGATGCCGATGTAAAATACAGCACCGTGAACTTAAACCTCTTTCAAAACGCAACGATAAAAAAGGAGATCGTTGCCAACTACAATCTCACTGATTATGATTTACCCTTTAGCCAACGGTTCGGCAATGCAATGAGTACGGGATGGCACTATTTCTTAAGTGTGGTGGTAGCGCTGGCCCACTTGTGGATGTTTTTCCTGCTTGCCATAGCGTTCATTCTTTTCTATAGATATTGGCCTAAAAGAAAGCTATCGGCAAGCAACTAAATAAGGTCCGTTAACTGAAAAGATTTGTCAGGATTCTGCAGTAACATAAACGGGAAAGCAGTACACCGCTTCATTGCAATGGAGACCATCAAAATACAAAAGGCTTCAAAATCTATGAAGCCTTTTTTGTAAGGAGCCAACTATCAGATTCGAACTGACGACCCGCACTTTACGAAAGTGCTGCTCTACCAACTGAGCTAAGTTGGCCAACGAAATAAAGCCCTACAAAAATAATAGCTCACCATTTTATTTGCAATATCTAACGTGTAAAGAAATTGGAGAGTTATTATTGCGTGCCGAATAGGCTTGTTGCAGCCAAAAGTATGCGACGCAACAGCAGTTGAACAGAGGCGTGAAAGCCGGCACACAAAAACTAAACGCAGCCATTTAAGCATGATTGCGTTTTTAAAGTATCGTCGAAAAGCAAAACCTTGCGCGGATGCTGAACCCATCCTTTGGAGGCTCTTGGGGAGGCCGGTGTTTTTTCCTTAAACTTGCAGTACAACCCTTAGATATGTTTGAAGAAAAAATGCTCTTTTTACGAAATCGTTTCGTTCCGCTACTGCGCCAAATTCCAACCGAAACACCACCAGCCTGGGGCAAGATGACTTTGCAGCAAATGATTGAACATTTCGCCGATAGTGTTCGCATTGCATCGGGAAAAGCTGTGCATACTGAAATCGTTACACCACCGGAACAATTGGAACAATACCGTAAGTTCATGGAAAGCGACAAACCTTTTCGTGAGAACACGGTGAACCCCCTGCTGCCGGAAGTGCCGGCGCCGGTGCGCAATCCTTCAAAAGAAGAAGCTGTGAAAGAACTGCAGGAAGAAATTGATTTCTTTTTTTCTGTTTTTGAAAAGAACAACATGCAGGTAACCCGCAACCCTTTTTTCGGCGATTTGAATTACACGCAAAATATTCACTTGTTGTACAAACATGCCCTCCACCATTTAAAACAATTTGGGGTGCCCCTGTCCCCCGGCGGGGAAACTTAGCAAGAGGAAACTCCATTTATTGCAAACAGTTCTTTCCTACCAAGTTTATCGTTATCGAATCAGTAATTGTACAACAATAAAAATTGCTTTTTTGCATAGCCGTACTCGGAATGCTACTGAAAATAAAACGGGTCAATTAAATAAAACTGAATTAAAAACATGCCTGAAAAAAATAAAGAAAGCATACACCCAAGTTCCCCCACCGGTGGACAGGGGGCTAAACTTGAAAACTACATCACCGGTAAATGGATAACCGGCGACGGTGATGGACAAATGCTATACGATGCTGTAACCGGGGAAGCGGTGGCAACGGCCACAACCAAAGGGTTGGACTTTGGTTCTATACTTCAATACGGAAGAGAGGTTAGCAATCCGGCTTTGCGCAAACTGACTTTTCATGAAAGAGGCCGGATGCTTCGTGCATTGGCTATGTATCTTATGGAGCGGAAAGAAAAATTTTACCGGGTAAGCTATCATACCGGTGCCACCAAAGCCGATAGCTGGATTGATATTGAAGGCGGCATTGGAAACTTATTTGCCAATGCATCGTTGCGCAGGAAGTTTCCCGACCTCCCTTATTGCACCGATGGTGACCCAATTGGTTTAAGCAAAGGCGGCACCTTCATGGGACATCATTTGCTGGTGCCGAAAGAAGGCGTTGCAGTGCATATCAATGCTTATAATTTCCCCGTGTGGGGCATGTTGGAAAAATGCGCTGTGAATTGGTTGGCCGGTGTGCCGGCGGTGGTGAAGCCTGCCACCGTGTCTTCGTTTTTAACCGAAGCTGTGGTGAAAGAAATCATTGCTTCCGGCATTTTGCCCGAAGGCGCTTTGCAGTTGATTTGCGGCGAACCGGGTGATTTGCTCGACCATGTAAATGCACAAGACGTAGTAACATTTACGGGCTCGAAAACAACGGGTTTGTTGTTGAAATCGCACAAACGGATTTTAGCAGAAAGCGTGCCTTTCAACATGGAAGCTGATTCGCTGAACGCAATCGTATTGGGCAATGATGTCACACCCGATTCGCCGGAGTGGGATTTGTTTGTAAAAGAGGTGCGCAAAGAAATGACAGTGAAGGCGGGTCAAAAATGTACGGCCATCCGCAGAATATTTGTTCCCGAAAATTTGCTGGAAGATGCTTATCTCGCTATTGGCAAAGCCTTGTCGCAAACCGCCATCGGCAACCCGTTGAATGATAAAGTACGCATGGGAGCACTGGCCGGACAAACACAACGGGCCCAGGTAAAACAGGCTGTGCAAAAGCTATTGGCCGCTGCACAAATTGTATATGGTTCGTTAGACAGTGTGGAAGTGATTGATGCCGATCCGCAGAAGGGTGCTTTTCTTTCACCCTTGCTTTTGTTAAGCGAACATCCCTTTCAACATGATGCTGTGCACGATGTGGAAGCGTTTGGCCCGGTGAGCACCATTATGCCGTATAAAGATTTGGGCGAAGCCGTTCAATTGGCAAAAAAAGGCAAAGGTTCTTTGTGTTGTTCTATTGTAACAGCCGATGATAAGCTGGCAACTCAATTTGTGGTTGGTGCTGCCACGCATCATGGACGCATCCTGGTCCTAAACCGTGAAAATGCAAAAGAGAGCACGGGTCATGGTTCACCCTTGCCGATGCTGATTCACGGAGGTCCTGGCCGGGCTGGTGGCGGCGAGGAAATGGGTGGTTTGCGTGGGGTGAAGCATTACATGCAGCGTGTTGCTATTCAGGGTTCGCCAACAACAATTACTGCTATCACACAACAATACCAACTGAATGCAAAAGGCATTCAAGGCGATGTGCATCCTTTCCGGAAATATTACGAAGACTTGCAGGTTGGGGACCAGATTGTTACCGATAAAAGAGTCATTACTTCTGAAGATATTGATACTTTTGCCGCCTTAAGCGGCGATCATTTTTATGCACATAAAAAAAACACCGATTTTACAGGGACCATGTTCGAAAGACAGGTGGCACACGGTTACTTTGTTTTAAGTGCCGCAGCGGGTTTGTTTGTTGATGGCAGTGAGCCGGGCCCTGTGCTCTTGAACTATGGCATTGATGAATTGCGTTTTACCAAGCCGGTTTACCCCGGTGCTGAATTAACCATTCGATTCACCTGCAAAGAAAAAATTCCACAGGATAAAAAAGAGGAAACCGATATTCCCAAAGGCATTGTGAAATGGCTGGTAGAAATGCTGGACGAAACCGGCGAGCATGTGGGCATAGCAACGATCTTAACCATGGTGGCTAAGAGAGAACAAAAAGAGAAAAGGAGTTGAAAGAGAAGTTTTTTGTTTCTGTAAATACACGATGCTTCTGCATTACAAAAAGGAGTTGAAAAGCAAACTTTCAATTTTCATCTTGCTTCTTTGGGGCAGATTGACTATTTTGTAAGAGATAGACCTCTTTTCCTCCTTTTCTCTTTCAACTCTTGGCATATGGGAATAAACAAGCTTACAGGCATCGTTGTTGATCTGTGTATTAAAATCCATAACAAGATAGGGCCTGGCTGTTTTGAAAGAGTTTACGAAGAAGTTCTTTATTATGAATTATCAAAATTGGGTTTGCAGGTTCAGCGTCAATTGCTTCTCCCGATTCAATACGAAGATCTTTACATCGAGAATGCTTACAAGCTTGATTTGTTGGTTGAGAATACACTCGTATTAGAATTAAAATCAGTTTATCCCTTGCCGGCAGTTTATTTTAATCAGATGCGAACCCAACTTTCTTTGCTTCATTTGAAGCAAGGCATGTTAATCAACTTTAAAGTTGAGCTGATGAGAGAAGGAATCCATCGTGTATTTAATAATTTTGGTAAAGAAGTGATGGAACTAAAATTGTAGTTCCACTCTTTTAACTCTTTTTCTCTTTTTAACTCTTAGCACTATGGCAAAAGATTTAGTCAATGGTTATGTAACCGCCGAAACACACAAGAGTATTACCACGGTTGCGTTTTTTCACCCGCAAGGCAATTCCTTACCCAGACACCTGTTAACCAACCTGGCAAGTGAAATTCACGATGCCGGCGCCGATAAAGAAACTGCCGTTATTGTGCTGCGTTCCGAAGGTGAAAAAGCCTTTTGCTCCGGCGCTTCGTTCGACGAGCTGACAAAAATCGAGAGCAAAGAAAAAGGCTATGGTTTTTTTAGTGGCTTTGCCGAAGTAATCAACGCCATTCGCAAATGCCCCAAGTTTGTTATTGGCCGCATTCACGGCCGGTGTGTGGGCGGCGGCGTGGGTCTGGCTGCCGCAGTGGATTATGCCATTGCCATAGAGGCCGCCGAAATTAAATTAAGTGAGTTAGGCGTGGGCATCGGTCCGTTTGTAATTGGGCCGGCGGTGCAGCGCAAAATTGGTATGTCGGCCTTTTCGCAACTGGCCATTGATGCCACCATGTGGCGCAATGCCGATTGGGCACGCCGCAAAGGTTTGTTTGCCGAGTTGCATCCTACCATTGAAAGCATGGATGAATCCATACGCCGTTTGTCGAATCAATTAGCACATTCCAATCCCGAGGCCATGCACGAACTAAAAAAAATATTCTGGCACGGAACAGAAGAGTGGGATACCTTGTTAACACAAAGGGCAGAGATCAGCGGACGCCTGGTGTTGAGCCATTTTACCAAAGAGGCCATTGCAAAGTTCAAAGCCAAAGCAACAACCTGAGAAGTAAAAAACAAAGTGAGTAAAGAGTCTTTAAATATTGAAAGAATCCCTGCTGAAGAAAAAATCTGGCATATCCTTGAAGAAGTCAAAGATCCCGAAGTGCCGGTGCTCTCTATCCTTGATTTAGGCATTGTAAGAAAAGTTTCTTGTGAAGAGGGTAAAATAACCATTGTTATTACGCCTACTTATTCCGGCTGTCCCGCCATGGATGTTATCAGCATGGACATTCGTTTAAAGCTGATGGAGAAAGGGTATCGCAACGTTGTCATTCGGCAACAACTTTCGCCTGCCTGGACAACCGACTGGATGACAGAGGAGGCTTTCCAGCACAGTGGGATCCGAAGCTTGGAATTCACGTGACTTGAAGTCGCGGC
>JADMIO011189560.1_pt1 | contig 130480 bp, 108 predicted proteins | sample 8958161 | NCBI WGS metagenome assembly JADMIO01 (sample SAMN16585339, study PRJNA669376) | soil metagenome | isolation source: Crop rotation soil | place: USA: Cullars Rotation, Alabama | collected 2011
CGCGACAACTTGTCCACGTGGAATTCTAAGCTTAGGATCCCAATGTGCTGGAAAGGAGCGGCATCTTGTCCGTGACGTAGGGCGCGGGGCCGGTGAGGAGCCGGGCATAGGCGGTGTACTCGTCGGCCAAGGCGGCCAATTGCTGCTCGGTTGGAACGCCACCCTGGAGGACTAACCGACGAATTTCCTCCATCCAAAACCGCAGTTCGCCGCCCGACCGAACCTCAGGATGGCTGGATACGATCTGATCGAGCAGGGTCGTACCGGACCGGATCATGCCTACGATAAAGATCGGCGTTTCGGTTGAAGGGCCTTGGATGCCTTGGTCGCGCATCGACTCGTAGAGTTTTCGAACCTGCTCTTGCTCTGCGACGAACCGATCAGGGGTCACGGCTTGCCCCCGGTGGTAGGTCGACTCGGCGAGCCGATTGGCGGCGTCGAAGTGCGTCATTGCATCGTCGTACCGCTTCTGCCCCTCCCCCGCCCGGCCGAGGGCGTAATGAAGGTACATCTCGCTGCGGGGCCGCATGCCTTCCTGAGTCAGGAGGGACTCCATTTCCCCAACGAAAGCTGCATCTTCTGCGGAGTCGGCGAGCTTTCGCGACAGCATCAAACCGTAAGAGGCGTACGCAGCATCCTCGCCTCCTCGGCGCATCGCGGAGAATATCTCATTCGCCTCGTCGAAACGGCCTTGATTGAGGAGCCACGTCGCGTAGGCGCCTCTGCTGGGGGGTGAGAGCGCGAAGGCCCGGCGGTGGTGATGCTCCGCAGCGGCGTCGTTCCGAATCAAGGCAAACGCCCCGGCGATGGCGGTGTGGAGCGGCGCGTAGTCGGGCAGCCGTCCTAGGCCCTCGGTCAGGCATTCGATGGCCGGACCCGCCATGCCGAATTGGGTGTAGGCGGAAGCCAAAGCTAAGTAGTTTTGCGGGCTGCCCGGGTCTAAGGCGATGGCCTTTTGGAATTCCGAGACCGCTTCACCGTTTTGGCGAACCGCGAGGTAGGCGGCGGCCAAGTTGTGATGATGTTCCGGGACGTCCGGCGAAAGGTCGATGGCGCGAAGCAGCGCCTCAATCGCGTCCTCGTACCGATGCCCGGCCAGGTGCAGCGTGCCGAGCGCGCCATATCCCGCCGCGTCGTCGGGACGCAAATCAACCGCCCGCAGGGCGTAATCGAGCGCCTCCTGCGGCTCACCACGCTTCAGGATCGTCATCCAGGTGAGAGCCTCGTAGCAGTCGGGATCCTGCGCCAGGAGTTCGGTGAAGGTCGTCTCCGCCTCAGATACCCGGCGGAGACGGGCCAAGCAGGCGCCGGTCAAGAGCAGGCGCTCTTGACCGGGCTCGACTCGCGCCAGCATGTCGAGCGCCTGAATAAAGGCGCCCATTCCGTAAAACCGGTGAGCAGAGTCGAGAGGGGAGGAAGCGGCTATTGGATGTGGTTCCGTTCTTTAATGACACCGATCCGTTGCGCCTTCTCTTCGGGAGTCAGCGAAGGATCAGCTTCGATGTTCTTGATCCGCTCTTGAGGCGAACCCGAGACATGCGGGTTGCTCCCGTCTTTGGGCATCGGATTAACAGGCGGCGAATCGCCGCAACCGGCCACGAACAGGGCGATCAGAGCTACGAAAAAGGAGTTCCTGGCTTTCAATGAGTTCACTTTGGGAGTGCTCCCTCTCCCCGAAGGGAGAGGGAAACCGCACTAGAACGCCGACCCGTCGCAGGTCACGTCCCAGTTCCGATAGGTCCAACCGCTGGAGGTCAAGGGATTCTTGTCCAACAGAGTCGTAAGCGTCGCATCGACGTTCTTTACGTTCGGAGGCGTAGCCCCGCTCCCGTAGAACTTGCAGATGCCGGTCCAACCGAACTGGCTATATTTCATCGCCGACTTCTTAGAGAACTTGGCGTGGCCGTCGGCGAAGCCGAACACGTCGCCATCGAAGCTCGTATGGGTCGTCGGTCCATCGGTACCGGTGGGACAGCGGTTGGTGATCTTATTACCGTTCGCGTCCAGCGGCTTACCGATTACGTTAGGGCAGTTGGCGTCGGACATACCGTTCCATGACGGTGCGCTCTGCGAGACCTTCTGCTTCTGCGTCTTCTCGCTCACGATGACGGTGTTTGCCGGCTCCGGCATCGCGGTTACCGTCTTGCCGAGGGCGATGGCATTGAAGGCCGAGCTACCGCAGAAAGCGGTGGGCTTGCCGTTAGCCGGGCCGGTGTTTTCAACGCAGCCCCAACCATTGCTTCCGTCCTGGTCGATTGCGACCGGGCTTGCGTAGAGTCCGTAGCTCTTGACGTAAGGATAAACGCTGCGGACCCAGTTGTAGGGTGCGTTCACGTCCATTGCGCCGTTGACGTAGGTTTCACCGTAATAGGTGTTTCCGGGGTCGCCGCCGCGGTCAACGGGGAACACATCGTCCGAATCGGTGGAGTAGATGGTGCCAGCGAGCGCCGTCTGCTTGATGTTGGAGAGGGCCACCGATTTTTTGGCGGCCTGCTTCGCCTGAGCGAAGACGGGGAACAAGATAGCGGCAAGAATCGCGATAATGGCGATCACAACGAGAAGCTCAATGAGCGTGAAGGCACGAGATCGAAGGTTGGCTTTCATGGCTTAAGAAGGGCAGCGTCGCCCGATGGGTCGAGAGACGACCGTAAAACGGCCGTCGGGGAGGCGGTCGAAGACCGCACGACGAGGGGAGCGGAAAGTAGAACGTGGCGGGGCGACACCGTCGAATGCTCGACGAGTCGGTCGAGCAAGAGATTGGCGGAATGGCGGCCAAATCCCTCGAAGTCTTGACTTGAGGTGGTGACATCGTCGATCTGGGCTGACTCCCAGCGAGCAAGCCAGTCGAAGCCCACTAGCGAAACATCTTCCGGGATGCGCACTCCGGCGCCTTCTAAGAGCGCACCCACGGAGTGGGCGAGAACGTCACAGCCCACGAAGATTGCCGTAGGCCGCTCCGGGAGGTTGAGAAACGCGGTAACGAGTCGGCGAGACCATTCCAGCCAGGATCCTTGAGTCGCGCAACGGGATGCGAACCGTCCGGCCGGAAGCAAGGGCTCTTCGCATGGGCTTAATTCCGAGGCGACAAAGGTAACGGCATGATCGGCAAGACCCGCTTGACGCATCGCCCGCCAATAGCCCTTCACTCGATCGCTAATCACTTCCGAGCCGTCGTTCTCGACGGCGCAAGCGATCCGTCGATGGCCCAATTCGATCAGATGCTCAACGCACTCGCGGGAGGAAGCAAGGTTTGTAGAGCCGACATAGTCGGCTTCGACGCCTTCGGGCGGTGGCATGTCGGCGAATACCAGGGGCTTCCCGGCACGAACAAGCTTCTGCGCCGCCTCTCCGTTGTTGCCGTATGCATCGCGGAGAACGATCGCCCCCGCGGCGCTTCCATTTTCCAGCAGGTCGACGAAGAACTGCCGCTCGTCCGAGGGTACATGGCCTCCAAAGAAGCGGGTGGGCTCTCGGACGACAATGCGGTACGGCGTACCTTTAAGCCCCAGCGAGACGCCTCGAATAAACATCAATGAGGCGTGGTCTGAGATCGGATGGCTAACCCAGATATAGACATCAAGCGCCTCCCCGGAAGGTCTTGCGCGCCCCATGCCCACGATCGGCCGCGAGTGCGGGCGTCGCGTCAATTCGCCGGTGGTCACAAGGATATCGATGGCTAAGCGCACCGTGCCGCGGCTCACGCCGAGTGTCTCGGCAAGCCGATGCTCGGAATCGAGGACGTCGCCCGCTTTGTAACGGCCTTCGCGCAGGAACGCTCGCAAGGCCTCTGCGGCCCCGCCCACGACGGGCCGGGCGCGCTTCACAGCGCCCTCCACCATCGGTTCACCGTCGCCAGGTTCACTCACGCCGATACTGTACAACGAGTCGGACAATTTCCCAAGTTTGCGCCTTAACTTTCTCCTTAAAATGGACAATCGAAAGCGCAATCGGACAATCCAGTCTAAATTGATAACCCGTATCGTCGATGGACCGTTTGTGCGTTACAATACGCACCTCACATCTGGACAATCAAGATGCAGGAACTGAGTTCTAAAGCCCTCAAGAGTCTCGAGGAAGAGGCTATTTACATCCTGCGCGAAGCTTGGGGCCAGTTCGAACGGCCAGTAATTCTCTTCTCCGGTGGCAAAGATTCGATCGTCCTGGCCCACTTGGCTAAACGGGCCTTTGCCCCTTGTCCCCTTCCCTTTCCCCTCCTCCACGTCGATACCGGCCATAACTTTCCCGAAACCCTTGCCTTTCGAGATCGGTTTGCCGCTGAGATGGATGCCGTCCTTCTTGTACGCCGCGTCCAAGACACCCTCGACGGTGGCCGCGCCACCGAGGAGATCGGCTCACGCGCCAGCCGCAACGCTCTGCAAAGCATCACGTTGATGGATGCGATCCGCGAGCTTGGCATCGACGCCGCCATTGGCGGGGCGCGGCGGGACGAAGAGAAGGCTCGGGCGAAGGAGCGTTTTTTCTCTCTTCGCTCCGCGTCCGGTGCGTGGGAGCCCGAAGCCCAGCGCCCCGAGTTTGGCCGTCATTTCGATGGTACGCCCCCGCCCCAAGGCCACTGCCGCGTCTTTCCTTTGAGCAACTGGACCGAACTAGACATCTGGGCATACATCGCCGCCCGGAATATTGAACTGCCTAATCTGTACTTTGCCCACGAGCGAGAAGTTTTTCTTCGCGACGGTGTGCTCCTCGCACGCACTCCTTTCTCCGAGCCTGACACCACCGAATCCGCATCCATGAGAAGGGTTCGGTTCCGCACCGTTGGAGACGCAACCTGCACCGGGGCGATGGCCTCTGAGGCGCAAAGCATTCCCGAAGTGATCGACGAACTCCGCCGCTCCCGTCTCAGCGAGCGAGCGGGACGAGGCGATGACCGTCGCTCGGACGCGGCCATGGAAGACCGCAAGAGGCAGGGCTACTTTTGAAGGAGCGCATCGTCCGTATTGCCGCCGCAGGCAGCGTGGATGACGGGAAGAGCACCCTCATCGGCCGTCTTTTGGTGGAGACCGGCTCGCTGTTCGACGATCAGCTCACCGAAATCGATGAGGCCAGCGCCCGCCGAGGCCGCAACGGCCGCGATTTAGCCTTCGCCACCGACGGGCTGCGGGAGGAGCGCGAGCGGAACATCACCCTCGATGCCGCCTACCGCCACCTCCAGATCGGCCCTCGCCGGTTCCTCCTCGCGGATGCCCCTGGCCATGCCGAATACACCCAGAACATGGTCACCGCGGCTTCGACCGCCGATCTGCTGATCCTGCTGGTCGACGCCTCCCGCGAAACCGCTCTTCAGACGCACCGCCACTTGGCCATCGCCGCTTGGCTTCAAAAGCCAGTGCTCTTAGCCGTCAACAAGATGGACCTAGTCGGCTACGACGAAGAGGTTTTTGAGAGGCTGTCCAGCAAACTTGCCGCCTTCGGCAAGTGCCTCGGCTGTCCGCGGGTCGAGGCCATTCCCATCTCGGCCTTTCATGGCGACAATGTCACCGAGCCCTCGTCAACTATGCCCTGGTACGTCGGCTCCACACTTCTCGAACGGCTGTCCAATTTCCCGCTGCGGTCCAAAGCGTCGGAAGCTGAAGAGCCCGCTCTTCCCGTCCAGAACGTTTTCCCCTACCAAGGACTCACCGTCGCCACCGGAACCCTCCAAGGCGCGCCGATCACCGTGGGTAATCGACTAGGGGCCGCCACGGTTGCCAGGCTTTGGGTGGCCGGAGAAGAGAAGGAGATCGCTCATCCAGGCCAGCCAGTCGCCGCCGGGCTGCTGCCCACCATCACCGTCGTGCGCGGAGATCTGCTTTCCCTCTACAGCATCCTCTCCGGTCGGTTCCTGGCCACCGCTTTTTGGATGCATTCCGACCCACTCCGCCTCTTCATGCGGTATCAACTGCGCATCGGTCCCCGCGTGATCAATGCCACCGTGCGCCGCATCGCCAATCTCATCGAACTGCAATCCGGCTGCCGTCACTCCGCCACCACAATCGCCGCGAACGAGCTGGCAGAGTTGGAGATAGAGCTTGACGAAGAGATTCCGTTGTCCCTCTACGGTCAGGATCGCGACTTAGGGAGTTTCATCCTCGTCGATCCTAAAGGGGCCACCGTCGCCGCCGGTACCATCGATCGTATCCTGCCCAAACGGTTCAAATCCGCCTTTGGCACACCGGTCTTCTGGCTGACCGGACTCAGCGGCGCAGGGAAATCTTCCATCGCCGAAGCCACCGTCGAGCAACTTCGCACGGGCGGAATCGAAGTCGCCCACCTCGACGGCGACACCTTACGCTCCGGCCTCTGCTCGGACCTCGGCTTTACGGACGAGGATCGCCTGGAGAACATCCGCCGGGCCGCCGAAGTGGCCAAGCTACTTGCCGAACAGGGACGCCCCGTCGTTTGCTCCCTCATTTCTCCCCTCGTCGCCCATCGGGAGGAGGCTCGCCGCGTCCTTGGCCAGACCTACCATGAAGTGTTCATCCGTTGCGAACTTGACGAATGCGTTCGCCGGGACCCGAAAGGCCTCTACGCCAAGGCCCTGGCGGGCAAAATTCCCCACTTCACCGGCATCGGGTCTCCGTACGAACCGCCCCTCGCTCCCGATCTCATCTTGGACACCGAGTCGTTCGATCTGGACGAGTGCGTCAGCCGGCTCGCCACCTTCGTCCGCGGCGAAATCGCCTAATGAAAAATGTCGCCATCATCGGAGGCGGCTTCTGCGGCACGGTCGTCGCGGCTCAATTGCTTGCCCATAGTGAGCAGCCAATCCGCGTCTGTCTCTTCGACCGTGCGGGCGTCTTCGGGGCGGGCATTGCCTACGCCACCGACGAGCCGAACCATTTTCTCAACGTGCCCGCGGCCAAGATGAGTGCGTTTGAGGACGAACCCGCTCACTTCATCAGCTGGCTCTCCACCCAAGGCATCGACCTCGGCGACGGCTTCCTTCCCCGACGCACCTACCGACGCTATCTTCAAAGCCTGTTGGACCAAGCCCCGAAGAACTCAAGGTCCGAACTCCGCCTTCATCCCGAAGCGGTTGTTGCCCTTGAGGAGGGTTTCCGACTGCGAACCGCTTCGGACCGGTTCTACTGGGTGGACGAGGTCGTGCTTGCCACCGGCTACCTGGCAAGCTCCTGCTTCGAGGCGCTCTCCCCGTTTGTCCCTGTTCATTGGCCAAAGCAGGTTCAAAGTGCGATCGTCATAGGCTCGGGCCTTTCGGCCATGGACGGCGCGGCCTCGATCTTCACCCGGTTCCCAGAAGCCACCGTCACCCTTCTCTCCCGCCACGGCCGCACCGCCGAGCCCTTCACCACTGCCCCGCCCCACGCTATCTCGACACCCCCGGCGACCGTTCGAGAACTCGTCCGCTGGCTGAGAGACGAGATCGAGCGTTCCGGCAGTTGGACCGCTGTGTTCGACGCCATGCGTCCCCGCTGGAACGATCTTTGGCAGGGTCTTTCCGAGGCAGATCGCCGCCGCTTCCTCCGCCACCTCCGACCCTATTTCGAGCGCCATCGTCATCGAGTCCCTCCCGGTCAAGCCGCTGCGCTGGCTCCCTACTGGGCTTCAGGCCAACTCCAGCTTCTCCGTGCCGAAGCCGCCTCCGCCTCTCAGCTCGAAGTGACGACACGAAGCGGAGATCGGCTACAGGCCGATCTGGTACTCAACGCCTCGGGTGCAAGTCGCGACTGGACACAAAGCGACGATCCTCTTATCGGCCAGTTGCTGGCAAGCGGCCAAATCCGCCCCGGCCCTCTCTATATGGGGATTAGCGCGGACGCCATTGGCCGCATTGCCCCCCACCTCTACACCCTTGGCCCTCCCCTCAAAGGCACCCAATGGGAGACCACCGCAGTTCCCGAACTGCGCCGCCAGGCATTCGCAATCTGCACTGCGATCCTGGCCGAGCAGCCAAAAGAATCCTAGCGACCGACGGCTCGCAACACAAACTCGCCCGACAAAGGCTTACCCTTTGCCGCCCGGATATCGTGCGCATGGAACCACGACTGGCTCAGGTCGTCTGGCCCTGCGGCCGCAATCTCCCGGCTCGCCAAAAGTGTCGTTCCGGACGCCCGCCCGATTAGCGGGGTTCCCGTTGCCACCAACGCCAATCCGGTCCCGGCGCCGTCCGTCAGTGAGAGCCAATTCAGCCCCCGCTTCGATGCCCGATACGCCGCATCCTTGGGTCCGCAGACCCCGCTCGGTGCTCCGATATGCCCTTCTGGATAAGCGGTGAAGTAGGAATCCCGAGACCAAGCCTGCCTCTGCATCTCGGTGGGCACCGGAAGGCAAAGCCCAATCTCCCAAAGGTTCTTCTCCGCCGCCGTCCAGTCCAGCGAATACCGAACGCCGATCTCCGCATTCTGCCGAATCGTGTACTCCACCGTCAGCGTGCCGAGGGTCTCCGTCGAACCACGGACGCGGCTAACGCTCGTTACCAAAACAGTTCCGTCTGAAAGCGTCTTAGCCGCCACCGAGGCTCCATCCGTCACCGGCGGTTGCTCTGCCTGGTAGTACCGGTCGTCTCCTCGCGCCCGCTTCGCCTCGCCGAGGTTCAGACGGGACCCGCCCTTTCCAAGGCGATCCCTTCCGCCAACCTTCCAAGACCGGATCCCGCCCGAAGACTTATCAAAGATCACTTCCTGCCCCGCGCTCGCGACCTTCAACACATCGCCCGCCTCAGAAACGGCCAGAGAGCCACTCGCCGGAAGAGCCGTTGGCGAAGAAGCCACAGAACCGTCGGCCTCCAGGCGTGCCATGGTGACGTTCGAGCCGTCCGCGCGATTCACCTCAAGCTCCAACAACGTCAACCCGGCAGGCGCCGCGATCTTTGCGTCTACCGTCTCCCCTGGTGCGCCGGAAACATGCGCCACACCACGCGCCAGCACCTTCTTTCCGTCGAAAGCCGTCCAACGGAAACTGAGTTCGCCCAAGTCCGTGAACGCGTAGCGGTTGGTCAGCCGAACGTTACAACCGCCATCCGCAAACCGAACCGTCCGCGAATGGACCTGCACCGGGCTGTAAACCATCTTCACGATCCACTGCTCCGCTTTCGGATTTCGGTAAGCGTCCACGATCCCTTTGTTGTTCTCCTGGCGCATGTGGTCGAAACCAAAGTAGAAGTCCGCCGTGTGGTCCGGGAATTTGTCCGCCACGCCTTGGTTCTGCCACTCCCAAATGAACGAGCCCAGCAACGTGGGCGTCCGCCAGAACAGGTCCCAAGTCGAGATCAGACCTTCCGACCATGCGTCCGAAGCCCCCGGATCGTAGTCCTGCGTCTCACGCGAATAGAAGGTGTGCGGATGCTCCGTCACCACCTCCGGCGCGACGCCTTTCCGCGATTCTACGTCACCCCTCAGACCCTCGGGCGATGGATAGTGCGTGTCAAAAAGCTCCTGCCCCTTCACGCTATCCGGCCCTGCCCCCGAAGCGAAAGAGGGGCGCGTCGGGTCCAACTCGTGCGCCAAGTCGTGCACCGCTTGTGTATTCACCCCGGTCGGGTTCTCGTTCCCCAGGCTCCAAGCCAAGATGCAAGGGCGGTTCTTGTCACGCCCAATCGTTTCGGACGTCCGCTGCAGGAGCGGCGGCGCAAACGCCGGATTCTTCACCTCGTCGCCGATCCAGCAGAACGGCACCTCGTCAAGGATATAGAAGCCTCGCTCATCGCAAAGCTCCAAAAATCGTGCCGCGTGGTTGTAGTGCGAAGTCCGGATAGCGTTGATGTTCGTCGCTTTCATCAGATCCAGGTCCTTCTTCCATTCCCGGTCCGTCAGCGCGAACCCCTTGTCCGCCCAAAAGTCATGCCGGCAAATCCCCGTGCATTTGATCGGCTTTCCGTTCCAAAGCACCACCTGGTTCTTGATCTCCACCTGCCGGAACCCAAACCGCTGTTCCACCCGTTCCAAAGCCTTACCGCCGCGCCGCAGATCTAGCGTCACGAAGTAGAGATTGGGCTTCTCCGCCGACCAAAGCTTGGGCGCGGTGACCGCCGCCGACAAGTCCACTACCGCGCTGCCATCCGCCCCAATGGTCGCATCCTTCGCCAGCGTTACCGGCAACCGCTGCCCCGTCGCCGCGTCCGTCACGAAGCCGCTCAACTGAAGGCTCTCCCCCGGCGTCCCGGACACCCGCGCACCCACCTGTAAAGTCGCGTCGCGGTAGTCCGCCGAAAGCGGCGTCCGCACCGTCAAGTCCGCCACGTGAGACTTCGGTACCGCAATCAGCCGCGTGTCCCGATAGATCCCACCCATCGACTGGTAGTCGCCCGTGTCTGCCTCAAACGAAGGCGTCGTCTTGCAAACTCGAACCGCCAACTGGTTCCGCTCACCCGGCCGAACGAAGTCCGTCACGTCCACATCGAACGCCGTATACCCGCTCTCGTGGTAACCCGCGCGCCGTCCGTTGACGAACACTTCCGCGCCATCGAGCGCCCCGTCGAACCGCCACACGATCCGCCGCCCGGCCCAAGCCGCCGGTACTTCGATCTCGCGCCGGTAAAGCCCTACGGCGTCGTCAACGGTGTTATAGGTAGGGATCGAATATCCCGCCATCTCCCAGTTGGAAGGCACCTTCACCGTGTCCCAAGAATGGTCGTCGAACCCAGGCTCCACAAAGTCGTCCGCCCCCTTCAGGACCGCAGGCTTTGGCGGCACTGGCTTCCAAACCACGTCTTGGTTGCCCGCTTGGTAATGAATCTTCAACTCGCGAATCGAAGCCCAGCTTCCATCGCTCGCGCTTAACACCACCACCCTCAAATATCGAGCCGAAGCTCCGGTGGGCAGCGTCAGCGCCCCGTCCCCTATTCCGGGCCGAGCCGATCGGTCCACCAGCGTCTTCCAGTGCACTCCGTCGTCGCTCCCCTCAATCCGGCACGTGTACCGCGAGCCGGGTCGCTCCCAAGAGATCTCCACCAGGCCGACCGCGTGCGGCTCCTCTAGGTTCGCCTGCAGGAACTGAGGAAAATTCCCGCCACTGGCGCACCACCTCGTTTCGGGATTGTCGTCGAACGCCTTCTTCGCGAAATTGGAGCTCTCCGTGCTGCTTGCCTTAAGCCCCGAAACCTCCGCATCGGAAAGCGCGTACCGCCCATTCACTATCTGCCCATGCGTCAGGCGAAACCGCCAGTCTCCCGCCAAAGACTTGGTCCAAGGGCTCTCCGCTCGCACCCGGTCCGGGGCCAAGCCTGACGATCCGTCTCGCATCGGAATCGGCAGGGAAGCCGCCGAGACCCGCCGATCTGGCTCCAATCCGGGAGCGTGAGACTTCACCAAAAAAGGCAACGAGACGATAAGCGAGATCATGGTTCTATCCTAGACGAGAGCTCCCGAGGTCATCCGGAAAGCGCTTTCCGCAAAGCATAGCACGAACCGATGATAAGCCTCCTATCGCTACGCAACGAGGTCGCCAAACTCCCGAAAGCGCCGTAGGAACGCAAGTACGAACGGGCACTGTGCGACGACGCGTTCCCCCCGCGCCCGAATATCTTCAAGCGCCGTACGAACTAAAACGTTCGCTAAGTTCTTTCCTCGTTGATCGGTGTCGATTTCCACATGGGGCATCGTCACCAATCCGCCGCGCCGCCGGGCCACCGCGTGCCCGACCAGTGCTCCAGACAACCGAATCTCGTACCGCTCCGCGGATGGGTTAAAGGTGACCGTGATGTCTTTCATGACGTCGGCGGGGCCAGCTTCGACGTGCCGGTATCAAGGCTAAAGAACTCCAGGACATCGTCCAACCGGTCGGCCTCCTTGTTACAGCACTCGACCATCCGCACTTGTCGCCCCTTGGCCACTTCGATGCTTTCCTTTCGCCGCGCGATTTCCCCTTCTAGCCGCTGAATCTCTTCCTCCGCCTTCTGGACGTAGGTCTTTGCCTGATCGGTATAGCTTCCGGCGTAGGCGTTCAACGCAGCCAGCTTGCGGCTGGCATCCGCCACCACGGTCTCCGGGGTGACGCCCAAGGTTGCCCCTAGAGCACTGATAGTGACTTTCATTGTCGCCCGCTTTGCCTCCAAGGGAAGTTCCGCTGGGAACGAGCCAAAGATCTCAAGAGCCTTTTCCGCAGGGAACGCGGCTTCCGGTAACCCGGCCAACGCATAGATCCCGTGGTAGTCGACCGAGCCATCCGCCCGCTCAATCGCTGGCGCGGGCGTCGACGGAACCTTGATCTCATCCAGATTCGGCCCGGGCTGCTCCCGAGCGATCTGTTCCACCGTCTTCGTGACCCGCGGCGTGGGAGCAGCGGACGGAGTGGCGGCAACCGAGCTAATCGTTTCCGTTTCGACCGCGTTCGGATCGACCTCGACAAACAGACCGTAGGCTTTCTTTAGGGCATCGCTGAGGGGCATAGGATTTTGGGGAATTAGGAAATTAGGGAGTTAGGATTTGCTGGAGAATCTCCTAATCTCCTAACTCCCTAACCAACATTGTAAAGCTTTTCTGCCCCGTCCGCGAGGGAGGCGGAGTCGAAGGGGGCCACTTCTTCGAGGCGTTCGGTGAGGGAGTCGGTCTGGTTGACGACACCGTCGATATCGGCCAACACCTGTTCGGGGGAGCGGGCGCGGATCTCGTCGTTGATGAGGCCGAAGGTGTCCTCCATCAATTCCAACTGGTAGCCGAGGTTGGTGAGGGTCTCCGCAATCCGGGTGACGTACTCGGCCCGGCGCTGGAGGACCTCTTTACGCTTCTCCATGATCGCGGTGGTGTGCAGATTCGTCTCGGAAGAGAGGCTGCTGTCCGTCCGCGCGATCTCGTTTTCGTAGTGCTCCTGAATGCGCGCGGCCGTCTTGCGGGCCCAGTCGTCACTCGGTTCGACGATCTGGCGCTTATCCGGCGAATCGACCGCCTTTCCCGTCACTTCGTAGAGCAGGTTGTTGAGATAGGCCCGAAACTGGGACTGCTTTTGACCGAACAGGAGAAACTTCTCCAGCAGGTAATCGAGCTTCCGCAGCACCTGGCGATACGGCTTTCGGTCGCCGCCGGTCTGGGTATCGATCTGGGTGCGGACGTGCTCCAACCGCAAGAACCGATCGGCGGTCATTCCGGAGACGGTGGGCAGGACGTCTTCTTTAAGCTTCTCGCGCCGCTTCGCGACGTCGGCGTCGTATTTCGTCTCGATCCGCTCGGCGTACCATTTCGAGTCGGGGACGAAGAGAAGGTAAGCCGCTTCCGCAACGGCGCCCACGATAAAGGGCAAAGGGTTGAGCGTCGCCGCCGTTAAAGCCATCATCGACGCGAGGCCGATCATATTGTGGCCTTCCATAAAGGCGTCTCGGACGCGGTTCGGAGCGGGCATTGGGAACCTCTATTATAGTCGTGGCACGGGCTTCCGGCCCGCGCCACTACTACAACCTCGGGAAAGCCTCCCGAATCTCCGCCAGTAGAGCCATGAAGGCCTTGGAGGATGTGATCCCTTTCTGCCAGGCCAACTCGCGGTCGATCAGGTTGTATTCGTGCTGAATCTTCGCCCCGGGGATTGCGTCACCTTGCTCATCCCGGTCCCGCCCCAGCATCCAGATCGTGTCCGAAACCTCAATAGCGGCAGTAATGTCGTGGGTCACGATGATGATCGTCTTGAGTTCGTCCTGGGAGGCAACCTCTTGAATAAACTCGATCATCTTGGCCACCGCCAAGGGGTCGAGGCCGGAGAACGGTTCGTCCATCAGCAGTAAATCGTCGCTGCACATGAACTGCTGGGCGATTGCCACCCGCTGCCGCATACCACCCGAGAGTTGCGCCGGGTACTTGTTCTCGCACCCTTCAAGGTTGAAGCGAGAGAGGAAGACGCGGCCCTGATCGATCGCTTCGGCCTTCGACATTCCTACCTGCCGTCCGGCGACGATCAAGTTTGAAAGCACCGATCGGTTGTCGAACAGTGGGTAGTGTTGGAAGACCACGCCGACCCGCCCTCGGGTCACCGGCTCCTGGTTCTTACCCACCAGCACCTTCCCCACGTCCGGCTTGTCGAGGCCGGCCATGATGCGGAACAGCCGGGTCTTGCCCATGCCGCTCGGGCCCAGCAGTGAAGCCACCTGGCCTTGCGCCATGCCCGGCCGAACGACATCGCGAACCTTCAGGTTCACATCATTTAGGATCAGTTTCTCGTTAAGGGTCAGCCCAACGCCTTCCACATTCAGAAGGCAGCCCTTAAACTCGTGCGGCACGACGCTCATGCGCCCCTCCGCTCAAGCTTCAGGTCGGCGTAGGGGCAGATCAACCGTCGAAGGGCGCCGATCGCCCAGTCTTGGGTGAGGCCGACGAGCAGGATGACGAACTGAATCGCGAACACTTTATCGATGTGGAAGCCCTTCTCTTGGTTCAAAAGCGCGGCGCCTAAGCCGCCGTCCACGCGGACGATGCCTTCGACCAAGGTCAGCATCAGCCAGCCCATCGCGGCGTTCTGGCGAAGGACTTCGAAAGCCTTGTCGAGAGTTCCGAGCACTACGACCTCTCCTACGACCCGCCATTCCGACATGCGCAGGCTGCGCGCGTGGTCAAAGGTGTCTCGCGGAATGGAGGCGACGACGTCAGCCATGGAGGTGACGAAGAACACCGTCATGCCGAAGACGAGGATCCAGAGCTTCATGGGGTAGCCCCCGCCGACCATCAAGGTGAAGATGATGGTGAAGCCGGTAAGGCTGAGGAAGCGGCCCTTTCCGACCGCTGCCGCGATCGGGCGGAAGAACGGCACCACCGTGAGGTAGCAGAGGGAGAGGCCGATCACCAACGTCCAGGCCATGGCGTGGAGGTTGAGTTTGAGGCTAGCGATCAAATCCTGGGCGAGGCCTTGGTTCGCCCATAGGTCACCCAAACCTCGGAACACTTCTCCCGGTTGGGGCAATACCTCGAAAGGTGAACGGATCCAGATCACCAGGAAGGCCAGCAGCTGCGCCACCACGAGGAGGCGGAAGGACATGGGCGAGACGGTTCGGTTCGGGAGGAACAGGCCCAGCCAGTTGCGGCTGGGGCGGGATCCGTGGGTCGTGTGAACCGTGGAACCGGCCACTTTAGTGGCCGGTTCTGGGAGCTTTGGTTCGTCAGCCATTGGTCTTGAGGACGATCACGACACGGCGATTCTGTGCTCGGCCTGCACCCGAAGTGTTCGGAGCGACCGGTTGCGTGGAACCGTGCGAGAAGATCTGGATGCGTCCGGGACCGAAGTTGGCCGCACCCCGCGCCTTGAGCCAGTTCTGGACGGCGAAGGCACGCGCCTCGCTTAGCTGCATGTTCCCCGTGGGATCACCCACATTGTCCGTATGACCATGGATCTCGACCGTGGCACCGCTCGCGATCAACAGATCGCGGCGAAGTCGCTCGAGGTCTCGAGCCGCACCTGGCGAGAAGCTTGCCCGACCGGAGTTGAACTGGATGTTCCAAGTGCGGGTGCTGAGAATCGTTGCCTTTTCGCCACTCTTGAGGGGGGCGGGCTTCGGAATTGCTGTTCCGATCAGCGCTGGCTTAACGTTGCCTTTCAGCGACCGCAGGTAGGAAAGATCCATGATCTCCGACGCGGGCGGGTAGCTCGGGAGGAGTTGAGGATACTGCTGCTTTACGAGGTCACCGAACGCAGTGTAGGTGGCTTCAAAGAGGTTCGCCGTGCCGTTGCCGAGTCCGAACGTGGCCATCGCGTCCGCCAAGCCGCCCGCGTAGGAGCCGCCTAGTTCGACCTGCATGCCGGTCTTATCTTGCTCTGTCACGCCCTTGTAGTAGCGCTCCCAGTAGGGAGCCCCGGTGTTCTTTTCACCGAAGATCTTATCTTCGATTTCGGTCGCTTTTTGGAAAGCTTGGGCGTTCCCTTTAACGGTGTCTCCGCCTTCCAAGAATGATTTCAGAAGGTTCTGGACTTCGGGGCGATTGTCCTGCATCCACTTATCGATACCGATGAGGATGCACGGCATCTGGGTTGAGTACTCCTTCGTCGAAACAATATTCTGGAGTCCGCCCTTTTCCATGGCGATGTTCACGTCGCCCGGGGTCCAGGTCACGACCGAGTCAACGCGGATCCGCTGAGTCGCGCCGGTTCGCTTGCCGTTCTTCACTACGGGACGAACCTCAGTGTAGCCGGTGATGTACTTCGCCGCCGCGTCGAGGTAGTCGTTCGCCGCAACCCAGTTCAGAGCGTCGGGATCGTAAGTCTTCTCATCCGGATTGTTCTTGAGGCCGTTGTCGCCCAGCCATTTCAGGGCGATGTTCCAGTCGCCGTCGCGGAGATAGCCCGCGCAGACGCCGCCTTTACTGGCGGAAGCGTTGCTCTTCCAAGCCGGCGGTCCCATCAGTTTGTCTTCGCCGCGAGAGTAACCCAGGGCACCCACGACCTTTGCCTGGTAGCCGGATCCTAGTTTCTTGAGCGTTGAGTTGAGGCCGGCCAAGAACGCGGCGCCTCCGTCGCCCATAATCGTCACGAATTGGGCGCCGGCGGTGGGGTTGGGGTCACCGTTCTTCAAAGCTTGAGCGAAAGCTACCAGCGCCTCTTGCATCTTGCTTGGGTCATCCTGGCGAGTCCACTTGACGTTGACGCCGTTATTACAAGCGATGCTGTTCTTCGTCGACTGCGGGCCACCCGTAGCAAACATTGCTCCCATGTGGGCGTTCCAGGCCCAGTGAAGGATTCGGATCTCAGGCTTGTCGGTGCAGCCTGGAATGTCCGTGGGGATCGTGACGTTCTCGATCGCCTCTCCGTAGTTCACGACCGGCTTATCGTCAATCTTGACCGGTTTGACTTCATTTGTTCCGCCGCCCTTCTTTTCCGGAAGAAGATTGCCCATGGAACCGCCCGTGTACTTATAGACGCCGAATCCAATTCCGGCGACAACGATTAGGGAGGCGAGTTTGCCCGCAGTGGTGAGCTTAGCCATCGATGCTTTTAAAATTTTCCTCGGTGCAACCCAACTTCCGCAAGTTTGCGGAGCTTCGACACCAGGGCCATTATAGCGGTGGTTAACCTTCGATGGGAGGGGTCGATGGACCCATTCAACTTTTGTAGTCCTAGGTCCAGAAATAACCCAAAGCTAACTTTTCGTCAGTCTCCTAGCCAATCTCGGCATCGGCGGACTTGAGGAGGATCTGATTTCGCGGTGGACCATCCGATTCGACCTATAAGATTCGACTGCATCGCGAGTCCACGTCGGAAGAATTGGGGCGCGAAATCGGGAAATTGGCTACGAGATTTTACGGGGATTTCTCGTATTTTTTTTCTGCGAAGCACGCTAGATGCATGATGGTAATCATGGCCGGCATGTAATATCCGACTCCATGGGCGCGCATCCTCGCTCACGGCCGCACGGATCATTTGTCTACTATTTCTACGTCAAATCAAGTCGATTTGGTTCCTTCGAACGAGGGTGCGACGTGATCTTCGGCTTCGATTCATGAGCGCCTTGTTCGTTCGATCAGCTTTCGGAGGCGCGGGACGCACGTATGCCGCGCGGAGCGTTTCGGTCATTCACACGCTCTCGCGCAGACACAAGTGCATCCTGCGGTTACGGACTTCCGGCTTCATTGACAATCTATCGAAAATCCGCGCAAGCGACCTACTTCAAGAGCGCATCGGACTGAATATCTAAGTTCTCAACGCCCCATTTGCCGTCCGTCTTCGCCACCCCGACCACAACGGTCCCTTCTCCTTTCTCAAAGGTTGCCGAAGCGGTCATGCTCACACGGGTCGCTGGCGGAAGGCCGTTCTTGGATCCGAAGTAGAGGCCCTTCGTGGTGAACTCCCCAAGTCGCCTTAGCGATCCGAGCTTCTTGCGCCAGGCCACGAGATATTTGTCCGGCTGGCCCTGCTCAAGGAGCGGCGCAAACGATGGCGCGGCATATTTTTGCATCGCCTCTTTCGACCAGTCCTTACCGATCGCCGTCACCGCAGGAGTCGCGAAGAGCTTTGCCTCCTTATCTACCTCCGCTCCGCGCCGGAAGCCTAGGAATCCAAGCAGCCCTCCGCCTCCACAGCAGCATAACATCAGGGCCGTAAGGATGCCAAGAATAATCCAGACGGGACGAACTCGAGCTTTGGCGGGAGGCTGCACTCGATCATTGTGACGCAGGCCCGGTTAGAGAATGAGAACGATTCCAAGCCACAAGGGGGCTTGATATCCGGGCGTATCTCCTTGTGCTCATCATCGACGATTCCGCCCCCTTGGGGCTCGGATTGGTCTGTCGTCTGATCACCAGGCCGTTGGCCTGGGCTGTGGGATTTCGGCCCTTTGGGCCTAGAGGGGGCATCTGGAGCGGATGTTAGATCGGTTTCATAAGCCTCCAATTGAAGAAAGAACCCACCTCGGCCCAACTTCCGCCAATTCTCGGATCGCAAGAAGTCCGTTATCTAATGTTCCCGAGCGATCGCACAGCCGCGCAAAGCGCGTCCGCATCCAGGGCCGGGACTTCGATTACGCCCTCAACTCCGCAAGCTCGCGTCGCGATCACCGGGCAGCCTGCCGCCTGAGCCGCCAATAGCGCCCGGGGTCGATCCTCCAGAACGGCGGGCAGTACCACGGCGAAGACGCCATCCAAGGCCGAACCACGCCGAGTCGGGACGTCGCCCCAGAACCCTTCGCCTTCCACATCCCGCCCGGGTGTCACCACCGAGAGGCCCAACCGTTGCGCTACTTCGCGAACCTCGTAAGCGCCCTTCCTTCCCACTACCGGTCCTGGGAAGCCGATCGCAGGGCCGGGCGTCCAAGTTCCGGGGGTAACCGACCAGGGCAAAACGACCGCTTTTGAGCCGAACAGGGCGGCGACGTCTCGATGCGGGGTCACTACCGCCGCAGCTTCCCGAAGCGCCGCGCGTTCTGCCTCGACCAGCTCCTCGGGTGCGCGAAAGTCGCTTAGCAGAGGCCGGTCCGGAAATAGGGCGTAGGCCGCATCAAGCCGGCGATGTATCTCCGGGAGGGGTAACCGGTTGGCCAACACGCGAAACCGACGGCCACCGAGAGCGCCCGATCGCCAGGCGAACGGCAGCAGCGAAATGGGGAGCACGATCTCGTCTGCGTCGAACGGAGTTAGCTCGGCATACCGCTTCGCCAGCTCTTCCGCGCGCCGCAGAAGCCCAAGTTGCCGGGCCGCGCCTTGATCCGCCAAACGGCGGGCATACCAGGCGTGGCGGAGCGCCACCGTTGTCGCGTAGGCATCGACCCCAGCCCAAGCGTAGGCGGGCCGCCGCCAGCGCCCGCCGTCCATCGGGGCCAAGAGGAGATCATCCGAGCTTCGCTCCCGTACGTAGGCCTCAAACTCCGGCCATCGCTCGTCGACCCAGTAGGCGGTCCGAGCCGATATCACGCGAGGACGTTGGCGGTGGCGAAAGCAGCCTTCCATCCCGCAGGTCGCGCAGTCTCCAACCATCTGAAGCGGGCGGCGGCCTTCTTTGATCTCGGCATCGGTAACCGGGCTTTGCCCGAGGATCACCACGATCAACTCGTCGCGCGTCATTCGGACGGAGATCTCCCAATCGACGGAGGCGGTCAGTCTCAAGTCCAGGTAGTTCCAGGCCACCGTCGCATCCATGCCCCGCTCCGCCGCGGATCCCGGCACTACCTTGGAATGGGGATGACGTTCGACCACCTCCAGCCCCGCCTTCAGTGCTGCCTCATAGAGACCGTTGGTCAAGCCGCAAATCCCGCCGCCGACACTTGGAATGACGCAGCCCTGGCGAATCTCCCGCCCCCGCACAAAGCCCCGGCCCGGGTCACAACGACCGACCTGACGCCAGAACGAGAACGTTTCCCCCGCCGGGACGCTCACGCCATCCAGAAGCGCCGCCACCAGACGCAGGTTCTGGGCTTTGCCAAGCTCCATCTCGGGCTCGCGACCTTCGTAGAGGGAAGCGCGGATCTCCGCCAAGACGACGGGAAGTTTGGAATCGGCGCGGCGGTGGCGCGGGACGGGGTGAACAAGGTTCCGACCGACCTGCCGAATGCGCAAAACGGCCACCTTCCCTTGGAAGATGGCCGAACTCCATCGGCTCGGCTCGCGGCCCATTTCGAATATAAACGATGGAAGCCGCTTAAAGTTGCAAGATAAATGGCTAGGTGGGCGACGAGGATAACCTCGTGCCCACTGTTGGATATGAGCCCCCCGGAAGAACGGTGGGAGACCCAGGCGAGGGACTAGCCGCCGCCCTGCAGGAGCTGCAGGACTGATTGCGGTGCACTCTTCGCCTGGGACAGGATCGACATACCCGTCGACTGCAGGATCTGCAGCTTGGTGTAGTTGGTCATTTCGGAAGCGACGTCCACGTCTTCGATCGAGCTTAGCGTTGCGGTCAAGCTTTCCTTGGCGACGCCCAGTGCTCGAGCATTGCTCTCAAGCACGTTCTTCTGGAAATTGCCGATCCGACCACGAGCGCTGGTTACGTCGGAGATCGCCTTGTCGATGACCTTCATGGCATCCGTTGCGCCGGTGTTGGTCGTGAGGTCGATGCTGCTGAAGTCGAGACCGGTCACCGCACCCTGGCCGAGCTGGGTTGCGTTGAAGTTGCCGATCGAGAGCTGAGCCGTCTGGCCCGAGTTGGCGCCGATCTGGAAGGTCGAGGAGCCCACGACCACTTGCCCGACCGAAGCGATCGCTGCGGTAGCGTTGCCTGCCGAAGTCAGATTGAGCGAGTTGCCGTCTGCATCGGTCAGCGTCAGACCGTCGGAGCCGTTCTGGCTGCCGGTGAAGAGCGCCGTGGCGGAGCCGATCGTGACCGTTGCAACCGCATCGGTACCCGTCGAAGAGGAGGCACCCGCACCACCGGAGGCGATGACGCCAGTGGCGTCCACGAGGTTGATCTTGCCGTTCGAACCGTACTGGTTCGACTTGAGAACGATCGCCGTACCGGAGAAGGCGGCGGTGACGCCGGTGTTGTTGGATGACTGGTTGATCTTGTCGATCAGGTCAGCGGCGGTCGTGTTGGCATCGGCGCTGAACGTCGTGCCGTTGATCGTGAACGAACCGGTGTTCGTAACCGCCGTGGCCGAAGTAGCGAACGTGGTCGAGGTGATCGAAGCCTGAGTAGCCGCGGTCGAAACCGTCAGCGAGACCGTAGCGTTGGCGGTGAGTGCCGCGCCGCCGAAGGAACCGCCGATGGAGAGGGACGAAAGCTTCGTACCCGCCGTCACCGCGCTCTGCACACCGGCAGAGCCGTCGAGAAGACGCTTGGTGCCGTACTGAGTCGTGCTGGAGATGCGGCTGATGGACGAGATGATGGAGGCGAGCTGCTGCTGGTTGGCGGCGAGCTGGTCAGAGGTGAGCGTCGCGCTGTTACCGCTGGCGACGGCCAGGGTTCGAGCGTCCTGCAAAAGCGTGTTGACTTCGTCGAGAGCGCCGTCGGCGGTCTTCGCATAGTTGATCGCGTCCTGGGTGTTGGACTGAGCCTGGCCGAGCGAGGAGATCTGAGCCGACATCTTCTTCGCGGCGATGAGACCGGCAGGATCGTCTGCCGCGCCGTTGATCCGCAGACCAGTGGACAGGCGGGTCATGGAGCCGCTCATCGCAGTGCGCGTCGAGTTGAGCTTGTCCATGGCCATGATGGCGTTGACGTTGGTGTTGATGCTAAACATGGTTGTTCTTCCTTGATTCGTCGCCACTGGTCTGAAGGCATCCTTTCCTCCGTTTGGTGACCAGTGTCGTCTACGAAATATCTATTCCTGGTATCCATGCTAGGATCAACCCAGTAAAATTACCTGTTCGAAAAATTCCCCAGGTATCTCTACCAGATGTGGGGTGAAAAGCCGGTTGCTAGGTTCCTTTTTGACCTTCGAGGGCGCTGAAAAAAGTTTTCGGCTTCTTCGAAAAGGGCGTTCCAAGTACCCTTAAGCCCATGCGTGTCGGTGTCGTTGCCCTTCAGGGCGACTTTGAAAAGCATATCGAAGCCTTACGGCGTACCTCCCTCGAAGTGGTGCCGGTAGAGGTGCGAACCCCCGAAGACCTGGCGACGGTGGAGCGAGCGATTCTGCCCGGAGGTGAGAGCACGACCGTCGGTCTGCTGATGCGCCGTTTCGGTTTGGGCGAAGCATTGAAGGAGGCGGCCGGCGAGGGCATGCCGATCTGGGGGACCTGCATGGGGATGATCATGCTGGCCAAGGGCATCGAGGACCGGCCCGAGCAGTATTCGCTGGGGCTGCTAGATATCGACGTTCGCCGGAACGCCTTTGGAGCCCAGGTGCATTCCTTTGAGACGGCGGTGCCGGTGAGCGGTTTGGATACTCCGGTTATGGGAGTCTTTATTCGCGCGCCGATTGTTACGCGGTGTGGGGCAGGGGTTGAAGCTCTGTCGGAGTACCAAGGGAAGGTTGTGGCGGTGCGGCAGGGCAACATCCTGGGCACTTCCTTTCACCCGGAGTTGACGGACGACACCCGACTACACCATTGGTTCCTGGGGTTAGGGGTTAGGGGTTAGGGGTTAGGGGTTAGGGGTTAGGAAGGGTGATAGCTCATCTTCGCCATACGGGCGATGCTCTCGGAAGCCATTCGGGATCGACGATGTGCGATAAGGCCGTTGATCATCTTCACGATCTCCGTTAGCTCGGTAATCAACTCCGAAGCGACCTCCGAGCCTAGGAGCATTCTTCGTTCGGCGGAGACTAACCAGTGACGTGCTTCTCGGCCAGAGGCCCGGGCAATGACAAAGAACCGGCTGCAATCCCGATCGGTGCCCCGTGCGTCGCCCTCAACGAGATTGGCAGCTATCGAATCCGCACTTCTGATCAGCTGTTTTCTAGGAGTGTCCCGCGCAAGGGGTGTCCACGAAGAAACTGCCTCCCAAACTCGGTCAGACAATTGGCATGAGCGCCGTTATACTTCCGTCCCTTCGATCGGTGCACCCATCTTCAAACCCTAATCCTAATTCAAATCTTCAGGCGAGAACAAAAAGAGCGCCGATAGACTTCAATTCTATCGGCGCTCCCATCCGGCCTAACCCCTAACCCCTAATCCCTCTAGATCACTCGTCGATCTCGTGGCCCTTCGTCGGGTTGTTCGCGCGGCGGCGAACTTGGCCGTAGGAACGGCCGCTTGGTCCGATAACCGCAGCCTCGGCGGCCTGGGTCGTCATGACGCGGGTTCGTTCGGCGTCGGTTTTGGCCAGGTACTGGAGACCAGCCTCTTCGCCCCGTTTCTTCACCGCGGCCTTGTTGACCAGGTAGAGAATCGGCGAGGCGTTGTAGATCGAACTGTAGGTTCCGGAGAGGATGCCGATCAGCATCGCGACCACGAAGAACTTCAGGTCCGGCGTGGTGGTACCGAAGAAGGCTAGGATCGCGAGGGTGACGATAACGGTCGAGGACGTGTTGATCGAACGCGCGAACGACTGGGTGATCGATTTGTCGACCAGGTGGCCGAATTCTTCTTTGCCCTTGCTGCGGATCAGGTTCTCACGGATTCGGTCGAAGACGACGATCGTGTCGTGCGTCGAGAAGCCGATGATCGTGAGCATCGCGGTGAGGAACAAGGCGCTCACCTCCCAACCTTCGAAGAAGCCGACGATCGCGGCGAGGCCGAACACGACGATGATGTCGTGCAGGAGTGCGACGATAGCCGAGAAGCCAAACCGAAGACCGACTCCGAAGCCGCCGACGCCCGTACCAAACCGAAAGGCCAGATAGAGGACGATCAGGGCGGAGGAGACTACGACGCCCAGGATCGCGTTGTTGCGCGTCTCAGCTTGGACCTGTGGTCCAATCTTCGTAAAGCCCGGTTCGCCGGTGCTCTCGATGCCGCCGGCCGAGGCGATCGCCGCAACGTTAACGGCGTCGGTCTTGCCCTTGAACTGATCGAGATCCGGAAGCGTTACGTAGGCCACGCGTCCGTCGCCGGTAGTCGCGAGCTTCACGTTGCCGCCCTTAAAGCCGGCCTTCTCGAGGTTCGCGGTGATCGCGTTGGCGGAGACGTCCCCCTTCAGCTTGTAAACCGCTTCGTAGCCGCCCTGGAACTCAACGTTCGGCTTAAAGCCGCCCGGGAAGCCACCGATGAAGAAGAACGGAATCGCGATCACCATGGTGGCGATCGAGAGGGCGAACCACTTCTTCGATGTCTCGACGATTCGCATCGGCTTCTCGTCGTTCGCGCCGCGCATCAGCTTGCCGAACCAGTCTCGGTCGATGGCGTACAGCTTGGGGTTGGCAGCGATGCCCGATCCGACGAAGAACATCAGGAGCGAACGGGTTACCGTAACCGCAGTGAACAGCGAGATCAGGACGCCGATGATCAGCGTAGTGGCGAAGCCCTTGACCGGACCAGTTCCGAAGTTCACCAAGACGAGCGAGGTGAGAATCGTACAGACGTTCGAGTCGATGATCGCGGTGAGCGCGCGCTTAAAGCCGAGTTCGATGGAAGTGGCGAGCGATTTGCCCGACTTCATCTCTTCCTTGAACCGCTCGAAGACGAGGATGTTGGCGTCGACCGCCATACCCACGGACAAGATGAAGCCCGCGATTCCCGCAAGGGAGAAGGTCGCGTTGATGATCTTCATCACCGTCAGGGTGAAGAGCACGTAGAGGCTGAGCGCGATGAGCGCTACAACGCCAGGGAAGCTGTAGTAGGCGATGAGGAAGACGCCAATGAGCGCGAAGGCGGCGACACCCGCGACGATCATCTTCTGAAGCGCATCCTGACCGATGGTCGCGTCGACCTGCTCTGCGGATAGGAGCTTCAGATCGACGGGCAGCGAGCCGGAGTTCAGGAGCTCGCTGAGGCGGGCGACGTAGCCATCCGGGAAGTTGCCATCGATGACCGCGTTGCTGCTCAGCACCGCGCCTTCCTTAAGGGCGGCGAGGGAGACGACCTTGCCGTCCAGAACGGCCGCAAGATTATCTTGCGGGTGGGTTCGGCTCCAGGCCTCCATCTTCTTTGCGCCTTCGCTACTGAAGTTCAAGGACGGGATGTACTTTCCGTTTCCGCCCGGAGCACCTTCGGCATGCGCCAGATCGTCGCCTGCGAGGATCAAGTCCCAGTGGCTGATGATCTCGGCGTACTTCGGATTGACCTTCTTGTTTGGAAGAAGATAGTCGATTGAGGTTTGATCGCCGTACTTGGGCGTGAACGAAACCGAAATGTCATCCGGGTTCTTCGACTCGCTGGCCGAATAGGGCCGATTGCCGTCGATTGGAGCCGCGATGTTTTTAGCCCAGTAGAACTCGATACGGGCCGAGGTTCCCATGACCTCTTCGGCCTTGGCGGAACTCTCTTTGAGACCGGGCAGTTCAACGACGATCTCCTTCTCGCCCTTTTTCGTTACGGTCGGTTCGGCGACGCCCAACGGCCCCACCGCACGCTGGCCCATGATCCGGACCAGTTTGTTCTGCATGTCGCCGACCTGCGCAAGCTGTTCCTTGGTCTTCAGCTTCGAGAGATCCATCTCGTAGGTGAAGCGAACGCCACCCTGGATGTCAAGACCAAGCCGGTACTTGAGGGTCGCGTAGCCGATCCCGGAAATGACGCCCAGCGCCAGTACGATGAGTAGAAATAGGTAGCTCTTGGACCGCAACGTCGATATCGCCTCGGACCTTCGATAGGTCCTAATCGCGACAGTTTACTTTCTATCGACCTTCGGGGTTTTGAAAACCGGCGAAACCGGCAATTTGAGTTCGGGGTTTTTCCTGCGGAAGGAGAAGCCTAGTTCCCTAGCTCCCTAACCCAAGCATCCATCGCCGCCCGCACCTCCGCGTCCGGAGCCGCGTAGTGGTTCACGATGACGCTCACGACGATCTCCGTGCCGTCGCGCCGCTTGAGGTAGCCGCTCAACGCCGCAACGCGGCTGAGGGAGCCGGTTTTGCCCGAGAAGCTGACGTCGGCGAGGCGATTCCGAAGCGTTCCCGGGGCACCGCCCTTGGCGAGCGAAGCGCGCCAGAGATCACGCGTCGGCTGCCGGTCGGCCCACCGGAGTAAGGTGTTCATCGCTCGCACGGTCACGAGGTTCTGCCGCGCAAGGCCGGATCCATCGACGGGGAGGACGTCTGCGAAAGGCGTTCCAACGATCCGTTCGAGGAAGTTGCGGAGTCGCGGGGTGGCTACCGCATAAGGATCGTCGCCCAAGGGGCCAAATTTTCCTGCGCCATTAAGGATTAGATGTTCGGCGATATTGTTGTCGCTGGGCGGAAGGCAGGCGGCAACAGACTCGGCGACGGTGTGGCCGGGGAGGACGATATCGGGCGTCCGCGACGGAACCTCGGTAGCATTTCTCGGCGAGCGGCCGAGGAGGGATGCGGCGGCGAAGTCGGCCCGGGGGGTGGCCAGGGTATCGATTCGGGCGGCTTTATCGGGAATCGGACCGGTTACGATGAGCTTGCGGGAGAAGGGATCGTAAGACCAGGCGAGTTTCTCACCCTTCTTGCGCTCGATCTTAACGCCGTAGGAGGCGGGGCGAAGCTGAGGTTTGCCCCCTTCCCCCCAAAGCTCAAACGCGCCTCGATCGACGGATAGAGCATAAACGGAGGCGGCGTACTTGTCTTTGAGATCGTCATGCTCCCAGCCGCCCGGAATACCCGGCGCGTAGGCTTGGACCACGGAGACCGGCTTGGATCGGTCGAGATCCAACTTAAGAAGGTCGTCGCGGGAAAGAAGTGGGTCGCCTTCCGCCTCAACCACGGTCTGGTCGTGCTCCTTCCAGATCCGAGTGGCCTGTCTCGCCTCGGGGCCAAGCGTATTTAAGGCGAACGCGGCGGTCAGAAGCTTTTGGTTGCTCGCGGGCATGACGCGGATCGATTCGTTCCGCTCGAAAATCGGCTTCCCATCCAAGGTCGTCGCGTAGGCCGCCACGATCGCGCCGTCAAGGGCCGGAACGTCGAGGGCGCTGGCGAAAGCGAGGAGGGCAAGCACGGTCTATTGTAGGCGGTGCGCCGTTGGCGAAACGAGAATCTTCCTCCGAACCGCTAACCACCTACCGTCAACCGCTAGCCCATGGCCGGCGTCAGATCCTTCTTCAGGAGGGCGCGGGCGCGGAAAAGCCAACTTTTGATCGTGCCTTCGGGCTTATCGAGGGCGATCGCGATCTCGTTAACGTCCATATGGCGGAAGTGCCGCATCATGATGATCCGCTGATATTTCTCAGGTAGGCGGCCGATCGCTTCTAGGATCTGGCCCTGTTGAATTTGGCCTTCGGCCCGATCATCAACACCAACGCCCTCCTGGAGCATATACTCGTGCTGATCGAGGTTATCCCCATCCCTTCTTCGCGCCCGCACCGCATCGACGCAGCAGTTCGCACAAATCCGGCAGAGCCACGGCTTCAATGGCCGCTCCGGATCGAAGTCGCGAATGGCCCGGAACGCCTTTACCAAGGTGTCCTGTACGGCGTCGTGCGCATCATCCGGATGGCGAAGCATGCGATGCGCCAGGCTTGCCAGGGCAGGGCGATACGTGGCGCAGAGCATTTCAAATGCCTCTTGGTCTCCCTCCGAAGCCCTCACGATCAGGTGCGACTCCCAGCTTATCAGGCGTTCTTTGCTCATGCGACCCGCTCCAAATCCTCAGGCGGTAGACGCCATTGTAAGCGGCTATCGTTTGGTTCGCCAAGGCCGGTAGGTCTAAATCCCTTCCCCCTTTTTGGAACGGAACGTTATTTCATCCCGTCTTCTCATAGAGGACTCATTATCTCTGCAACACCATGGCCGTAAAGACCCCGTACCTCGCCGCCGAAAATTCGGCCATGGACCGTCGTTCGCGGGGGCTGCATCGGTTCCTTGTCTCCTCTCCGGTTCTCCTCCTCATCGCGGTGGGCCTGGTGGGTCACCTTAAGAAACCGCACCACATCGGCGCCGCCGGAAGCGCCGAGTACGAAAAGCGGGTCCTGGCCTATCGCGAGAGAGTGGCGGCGGCACAGAAACTGCTGGTCACGCTGAGGCACTCCGATCCGGACGGAATCGAAGCAGAAGCGAAAAACTGGTCTGACGATTTCGCTGCCGGCAAACTCACCGCCCTACCGCCCGCCGCGTACGAAGACCACCTGGCGAACGGCGTACGGGGTGAGGTTCTGCAAACTGCGCTCGGGCTCGCGACAAGCGTCATCATCCGGGCGGAGCACACGGTTCAAGAGAAGCCAGCGGAAGCGGCGGGAGCAGCGATGCTTGCGGCGGAAACCGCCTTCGGCGTTCGCAACTTCGAGTTGGAGTCTCATATCAAAGCCAGCATGGTTGCCCGGCGTAGCCTGAATCTAATGATTCAGGCTTGGCCCACGCTTCCCGAGGCAACTCGTGAGGCTTACCGCGTACGCCTTCGCTCAATGGTAATGCCTGAAGACGAAACCCAAAAGCTCGCCGACCTAGAAAAACGGCAACTCAGGGAATACATTCAGCGGATGGGCCAGGAAAGCTTGAACAAAGAGTTCAGTGAAGCGAAGGAGAACGCTACGACGGATCGCGAAGAACTCGCCGCGCGCCGCGGAACCCGCGAGCATGGCGCCCGTCTGGCAAAGTTACTCCAGCCCTAAAAGCGGGATCAGTTCCTTCAGGGTGCCTACTTCCACCGTGGGGGCGGGCGCGTTTACCGGTCGTTCCTCAGGCTTCAGCGGAGCTTCCGGATCGGCGCTCGGGGGAACATCGCTCGCCCTTCGAACCCAGGCGGTTTTCCACCCGGCCTCGATCGCCGGACGAATGTCGTGGCCATAAGAATTACCAACGAAGAGAATCTGCTCGGGCGGCAACCCCACCGCTTCCTCCGCGCTTTGCAGGACACGCTTATCCGGTTTACCGTAGCCAACCTCACCTTCGATGTAAATGGGATCAAAGTAGGGTGCCAGATTCAGTGTCTCCACCTCTTGCCGCTGGATATCCGCAGGGCCGTTGGTGATCAAGCCCATGCGGTAACCCTCCCCTTTCAAACGGTCAAGTAGTTCGAGCGCATCCGGGAAGAGGCATAGATTGGCGTCGCGCCGCTCCATGTACGCCTGACTGAGCTTCGCGGCGCGCTCTGCGCTTTCGTGACCGATCTTTTGCAGCGTCAGCCGCATCTGTTCGGTTCGGGTCGGCTCGCCGGTTCGAAGGTAAGTCTCGTAGAGGCCCAATTCCCGTAAACGAGGTCCGAATTCCCGGAAGGCCGCCGCCCAATGGCGAACCAAACTTTCCGCCTCGTGCCCTTCCGGACCATGGGCGGCAAACGCCTCCCGGAGAGCGATTTTGCAGGCGTCCCAGTAGCCGCAGAGCGTATCGTCGAGGTCGAAATAAACGGCACGGACGTCGGCAAAAGGGGCCATGGGTTGGGATCAGGGTACCAGGAAGGCAAAAAGAAGAGGAAAAGGAGAAGCCTCCCTTTCCTCTTCTTTTTGCCTGTTCCGTAGTTTAAGGCTCAATCTGAAGGACGTTGCCGTCGAGCATCGTCGCCTTGGTTTGACCACTCAGGCTATCCCCGGCGGCCTTTCGAGCATCGGTTCCCTCAAGGTTCCAACGATAGGTCGTTCCGGCGTCTTCTCCCTTCACTACGACAGGAATTCGATAGGTGTCGGACAGGGCCGAAGCAAGCTCTTCAAGGCTTCCCGAGCCTAAACGATGAACGGTGGTTCGGGTACCTGGTACCACGACTACGCCGAACAGATTCGAACCCGATTTGATCGAAAAGCGCCGCGAGTCGCGGTTCGAGTTCTTAAGCGTAACCTCAAGCGGCTGCTTATCCTGAACGTCGAACACCTCGGGTGATCCACCCGCTGGGCTGACGGTCACCTTTCGGGCGGAACTGCCTCCAAACGTTACGGTCACACCGTCAGCATCCAAGGTCCAACCCACCGAATCGCTGACGGGCGCGTCGATCACCGTAGCCTGTTGGGTCCGCAAGCCGACTCCCATTCCTTTGAGTCCGACCGCAGCCACCAGCAAGCAAGCGGCTAACCCCGTTGCCCAGACCAAGCGGGGTGCGTACGAGACCTTGGCGGTACGAGGGGCAAACCAGGTGGTCCAGAAAGGAGCGGGAGCTACGCGGGCGGTGTCAATCCTCGAGGCGATTCGATCGCTGAGGTAGCTCGGCGTTTCGATCACTTCTGAACGGAGGGAATCGAGCGCCGTGACCGTCGCGACGAATGCATCGTATTCGGCACTCAAAGCAACGTCGCCGTTAAGCTTTCGGCCGAGCGAGCTACGCAGGCCGGGTTCCAACGTTCCTTCGTGATAGGCGGAGAAGTACTCGCGGGCTTTGTCTTGCGTCATGATCAGGGGTGGAAGGGCTAGAAAAGAGGGGCTCTCCTAAAAAGGAATAAAATCACTCAAAGTGGCCGGGTGGCACCCTTTTGGACGATTCATCGTCGGAAAAGTTCCTCGTGCTTTAAAAGAAGATCCCGAAGACTCAGTCTCGCCCGGTTGAGCCGGCTCTTTACGGTTCCAACCGGAAGGTCGAGCGCCGCGGCCATCTCCTCGTAGCTCATGTCTTCGGAGTGATACATGACGATCATTGCCCGCTGATAGTCGGGCATCGAGGCTAATGCGTTTTGCAGGGCATCGCCCCGGGCGCTTCGGTGGGCCTCTTCTTCGGGCGTCAGTCCCGTATCCGGGATCTGCTGGGCCATCTCGCCCTCCGAGGTGTCCATCATCGTATCCAGGCTGCCGTGAGGCCGGGCCTTTTCCCGCTTCCGAAGATCTAGGAAGCAGTTGGTCAGGATGCGATAGAGCCAAGTGCGGAAACTACTCTGCCCTTTGAAGTTGGGGAGAGCGTTGTGGATGCGCAGGAAACCCTCCGCCACAACGTCGGCGGCGGTTTCCGAATTTCGCGTTAAGCGGTAGGCGTAGGTGTAGGCGCGATCCTGGTGCTTACGCACCAAAGCATCGAACCCCGCACGATCTCCACGCTGGGCCCTCGCGATCAGCAGTTCGTCGTCGTGTGCCTCCTCGCTCATGGACCGTCCTTTGCGCGTTGTAACAACGCGCTTGGTCTTATACCCGCAGAGGGGATGTGGTCTGTGGTTCGAGGCTAGTGGTTTGAGTCAATTCCGCTCAAACCACAAGCCTCGAACCACATTATTACTTCAGTTCCGCCGGCATCCAGTTGGGGAGATCCGCGATCGATTTGCGGGCGGTTTCGCTCGTCGGAACGCCCCAAGCGACGAAGAACGGGCCGAGGTTGCGGCCGGTGGCGCGAGCCATGCGGATCATCCACTGGTCGTGCTGTTCCATCTCGCCGCGAGGGCGATTAGCGCCGGTTCGATAGGTGGCAAACGCTTTGGTGAAGGGTTCCCAACCGAAGGCCTCGCGAATCTGGGCGTACATCGTCAGGGCGAGGAACGGATCGTTCTTCCAGTCCTCGAAGTGTGCGCCTTTGGCCAGGTAACCCTCTAGTCGCTTCTTCCTTGCCTCCGGCGTCATCGCCGGGTGGGCGATGCCGTATTCCGGCGGGGTGATGCCGTTCATGACTTCGGAGCCATAGAGCGAGAACAAGTTGTTTGTCACCTCGCCCGTGCCGTCGAAGGTCCAATCGCCCTCCTGGAAGTTGTGCCCCAACTCGTGGAAGAAGCCCCAGGTTGCGCCGCGCCCCCGGAGCTTGGTGACATCGGCAAAGGTCTTGGCGACATCTTCGAAAGTCATGATGGGGTAGCCGCTGTGCATGTAGCCGGCCGAGATCTGGCGGTCCACGCAGTACCGCTCCGGTCGCGGGCGGGACGGGGCAGCGTACAACTTGCGAGCCTGCTCGAAAGTCTCGTCCCAGAACGCCATCAAGGCCTCGGGATCGCGTAGATCAGCCACGGCCGAGCGAGGTAGGGAGAGGGCCACTTTCTTCCCTTCCATCTCGACCCAAGGGCCGCCGGGTTCTCGCAGTTGCTGCCCCCATTGGGCTTGGGTGGTGACGCCGCGAACGAAGTGCGGGGCGGGGACCGCCCCGCTAATCGTTACCGAGACAGTGCCTAGGGGGCAGTTTTCCGGTACGTCGATGAAGATCGTCCCACCGAACGGGTTCGTCACCTTGGTGACAGCGTTCGACAGCGGCCACTGACGGCTGATTGCGGGCGCACGGTTCCACTGAGCCAGGCCCCACAGTTCGTCCGTATGCGAGCCGATGCGAACGCCAAGCCCCTTGCCCACCGCCACGGCATCGACGGTGATCGTGACGACCTCTCCGGGCGCGGCGTAGCGGCCGGTGGCGTGCCACTGCGAGACTTTCGTGTCAATCGAAAGGCTTTGATCGCGGCGCTTAGCGGCGGGATCGACCGAGCCGGGAAAATTCGCCGCGCTCGGATCGGCGATCACCGTCTTAGGGTCGGCTTCCTCCCACGCTCGGTACTTCAGAATCGTCCTTAATCGCCGGAACGGCATTCGGTCCGTAATCGGCCAAGTCGCCCCTTCGCCGACGGCAAGTCGGTCAATTTCGGCGGCCAGTTCACCGGAACCTTCCTGCAGGCTCAAAGCCCGCGATACCGAGCCGGTGGCCCGAGCGGTCTCTTCGGAGGAGAGTTTCCCGGCGCGGAGGGCGGTCAGCGCGGCGGGCGTTCCGAACAGGCCGTCGGACGTGGGCTTTGGCGCTCCGTCCACCGTCTCGCCGGAGAAGCCGATTCCAAAGGGCAGAAGCATTCGGTTGCCGGAATGGTCGGTGCGCAAGCTCTTGCCCGGATGCAGTTGGCTCCAGCCCCAGGCCGGCCCGGCAATCAACATGCCGTGGCCCGCTTTGATCCAAGCAACCACCTTCTGCTGTGCGGCCGGATCTCGATCCAGCGCGCCTTGGGTCAGCGCCAAGACGTCGATTCCCGCCAAACCGGCTTCCAGTTCGCTCAGCCGGATGGTGACCGTATCGAACTTGGCTCCGCGAACGATTCCGGGCATATCGACGATGCCGATTCGAGGCTTAGGAACGCCACCCAGCCAGCGAACGGCGTTGTCGAAGAACCGCGCATTGCTCGGATTGCGTAAAGACTCGGCGCTGAAATACGATTCGTGCCCAACCGCAATCACCCGGCCTGTACCCACCGGGCCAGCCACCACCACCGGCTTGTCCGCCGCAAGCACAGGGAAGGCGCTCTTAAACGCGACCATCGCTCCGGGCAAAGCGCCGGGAGCGGAGAGAGGGCCGACGCCCTCGGTGAGGGCCGAAAGGGCGCCCGAGGCCTGAACGAGCCCCAAACAGACGAGCAACATGGCCTGATTAGACCCCTTTGACAGCAAAACGGGCCGAGGGAGCGAGACCCCGGCCCGTCTATTCCGCCCGGCTTACGCCTGGCGGGCCTTGCGTCGGCGGCGAAGCATCGCCAGAGCGCCACCGCCGAGGGCGACCATCGAAGCCGGCTCCGGAACCGCCTGAGCGCTGGCGAAGTGCGCCGAATAGGCCGCGTCGCCGAAATCGTTCCAGGTCGTCCAACCGCCGTTCAGGGCCGAGACGTCGTTTCCGTTGTTCGACCAGACGAAGCCGCCGCCGCCGTTATTCGCGCCGTGGTTGAACCAGTTGAAGCCCACCGAGCCGACGCCGGTCGTGGCGTCGTAGTCGGCCGGGTCGGAGACGGAGATCGCGGCAACGTAGGAGTGGCCAGGGATCAGGTTCATGTTCGGGTTGATCGTCACCTGTTGGAACGCATCGTTCCCGTTCACCACGATCGGAGCGGAGGTGTAGATCGCGGAACCTAGTCCGCCGCCGCCGGAGCCGGTCATGTTGCCGGTCCAGTCGAACAGCATGCCGCGGAGTTGGAAGGTCGTTCCGGTGGAGCCGAAGAGTTGGAAGCTGTAGTCCAGCATCTTTGAATCGGTCGGAGCAAGGAAGGTCTGGCCGTAGGTGGCGGAGTTGGGATTGCCGAACGAGCTGATCGAGCTGCTACCGTCCCACGAACTCATCGTGTCGAAGGTGGTCTGAGCGAAGGAAACCGAAGCCAACGTCGTTGCGGCGATGCAGAAGAGAGGAAGGCGGAAGGAATTCATAACCGATGAACTCCCTTGCAAGGTCCGCGCCAAAAAGCGGCTTGGCGTTAATAATTTCGAAAAATTAGAGGGTAACGGCCGCGCGAGGTCCGGAATCGGTCGCTTCACGCACGGCTCGCTGCTCTTCTCCGCTCAATTCACGCTCGCTGCGTCCACCGACGAGCGGCTTGGCGTAGACGCGGCAGGTTTGGCGACCCACGATGGAGGAGAGCACCGCCCCGTCGCCCCGATCGTCCATCACGGCAAGGGCGAAGCTTTGGGTACCCGCGACATCCTCAAAGGCGTTGAACCGGACGAGTCCGATATGGCGTTTCGCGCTCTTGCTGGACTCTTCGAGATGCCTTACCCGCGCGGTCAGGCTTTCTACCTCGGCGGAGAGTCGATTCCTTTCCGCCGCGTGTTGGTGCAGAAGCTCTTCTAGGCTGGCTCCGTCGGCACCACTTAACAAGGAGGCCCATCGGCGTTGGGCCCGCACGTGCAGCCGAGCCAGAATGGCCACCGCAATCGCCAAAAAGCCCACCGCGATGGCCAAGACCAGCGGAAACACGGAGCCTCGTTGCGCTAAGCTGTTGACGAACGCTTCCATCGCGGGGCCGTTCATTTTACCGTCGCCCACGATCGCTATGTCTGAGACCGAAACTCCAGTTCCGCCCACCCAGAAAGTGCGTCGCCGCGCATTCACCGGATTTGGGCTCGCAATGGTCGGCGTTCTCGCCTTCGCGCTTTTCTTTCTCCTCAACTTCACGACGGTCGTCGTTTCCGGCCCGTCGATGCTGCCCACCTTTAAAACGGGCCGGCGACTACTTGCGAGCAAAGCCTATTGGCTGGTTGGCAATCTTCGCCATGACGACATTGTGGTTATCCGAGAAATCGACCCCAACGCGGGCACGGGCTATTTCATCAAGCGGGTCTACCGCTTAGCCGGAGAGAAGGTCGACATGGTGAATATCCCGCGAACTTGGAAGCTGGCCCAAGGCGAATATAAGGTGCCGCCAGACTGCGTCTATGTGCTGGGCGACAACCGCGAAGTCAGTTCGGACAGCCGGGAGCTCGGCCCGATCAAGCTCTCCCGGATCATCGGGAAGGTCGTTGTAGTTCGGTGAGAAGGTTTCCGGTTGGCCAGTATGGCCGCCAGACCCTTCAGTTCTTCCCCGCCCCCTTTCGCGCCCCGTTGCGCGCGTTCGCATCCCTCGTCTTCCCTTGGTTCGACCCCGAACACGTCGTTCTCGCCGACATCGACGGCCGAGGCTGGTGCATTCCCAGCGGCCGGGTCGAACCGGATGAGACCTCCGCCGAGGCTGCCCGTCGCGAAGCCCTGGAAGAGGCCGGCGCCGTCCTCGGCACGATCGATTACCTCGGCTGCTACCACATCACGGAACGCCGGGAAGTCCGCTGGGCCGATGTTTACGTATCGGACGTCCTAGACCTCGTGGAGATCGGTATTCCGGAAGAGTCGCACGGCATGCGCCTAGCCACTATGGACGAGTTGCCGGCGATCTACCATCTCTGGAATGAACTAACCGAGCGGGTGTTCTTGCACTCCCGCGAGGTTTTGGCGCGACGAAAGTAAAACGTTTGGGTTTTAGATTAGGCTTTGGATTTCCCGGGCCGAATATCAACCCAAAACCTAAACCCAAATTCTGATGCTTCCCTCTCCCAACGTTCCGCCCCTCATCCCGGGACCGTCGCGGGCCGTTCAGTTCGTGGTGGAACTGGTTGGGCGGCGAACGGTGCCGACAGCGAAGGCGGGGGAATTGCTTCGGCCGGATTGGCGAGCCGCGCTGGGGCAACCGGAACTCTGGGCAATGCGGCCGGCCGATACCGCATGGCATCCCATGCGCGCGCTGATCCATGGTTCCTATGATTCGATTGCCCTGGCTTGGGACATCGTAACCCCGGTGGGGAACGTCTCTCCGGCTTCGGCCACTCATCTCCTCGGGGTTGCGGAGCGATTCGCCAACGCGATGGGGCGGCGTGCTATCCCGCTCACGGCCCCCGGCGATCTGCCCAAGGAGATCCACCGCATCAAAACCGCCCAGGAGTCGCTCGACGCGGGACTCGGCATTCTCCTCATTGCCCCCCGGCCGGTGTCCGCGATGGAGTTTGGGCGAGAATTGGAGTTACTTGGCCTAACGGCTTTGGACGGCGAGTGGGGTTGGATGGCGCCGAACCACCGCGAACCGCTTTTCACGGCCACACCTTTTGAAGTCCCGATGACGGACGGCCTAACGCTGGGCTTCCGGCTGGCCCACTGCCCCGATCCCGTGACCGCCCTGGAGGGCCTCTTCCATGTCGTCGATGCGCTTGGTCGCACCGGCCTCGTCGCCTTTGACGAAGATCGCCGCCCCCTGACTCCCGCTACCCGCGAAACGCTTAGGCAAGGGGTTCGGGCCGCCACCCAGGCCCTCACCACGGTCGGGTTTGCGCCTGGATCTTGGGCCGCGCTTAAGGCATTCGTTTAGCGTCTGTGGTTCGTTTCAGGAAACTCGTTTAAGCCCCCTAAACTCCGGTGAGAGGTGGCACACTTTCAACCATGCATCTTCGCCTTGGCCCGGCCGCGCTTTATAAGCATGAACATCCCACGATTCGTGATGCGAGCGCGGATTTCGAAGCCAGAATGTCCTTCGGTGATCGCGTGGCCGACAAAGTGGCGGGCGTCGTCGGCTCTTGGCCGTTTATCATCATCCAGTCGATTCTCCTTGCGATCTGGGTGGTCGCCAACATCTACCTCCTCGCCATCCATAAACCCGGGAGCGCCTGGGACCCGTACCCGTTCATTCTCCTCAACCTCATGCTCAGCTTTCAGGCCGCCTACACCGGCCCGATCGTGATGATGAGCCAAAACCGGCAGTCCGCCAAGGACCGCCTCGAAGCCCGCGACGACTACGAGTGCAACCTCAAAGCCGAAGAGGAGATCCGGGTGATCATGGAGCATCTGGCCCACCAAGACGATCTCCTGCGCGAGATCCTAAAGAAGCTGGAACCGTCGCAGTAGCCTGATCGCTCGATCAAAAGCTCAGAACTTAACTTCTACAGGCAAATCCGCCTCTCGCTGTACGAGTCGGTCAAGCTCCTCACAGGCCCACTCGCTTAGCGTCGCCGCCGACTGCCCGAACAGCGGGTTCTCCGCCTTTGGGGCGACCTCCGGATCGAGACCGGCGGCGCTCAAGATCAGGCTCCGCTCCGCCGGCGACCGATCATGGCGGAGCGCCTTTCGGTGTTGGCCGTTTGCCACGAGCAGACAATGCGCGGCTCGCTCCCGGCCGGCCCGGGCTAAGGCAACCGCCGCGAAGTCGAGAGAGAGTTGGTTGAATCTCGTCATCCCCTCCCGCAGGGTGCTGGCAAGCGCCCGGCCAATCAATCGGAGTCCCTCGATGCGCTCCCCATGGCAGTAGAGCGCCAATCCGAGCGGTCCGGGCACGATCCAGCCGAATACCGGATGGGCATCGGACATGAGTAGAGACTCTCGTCCATGCGGAATCGCCTTTTCCCATTGGCCCATCGTCACGTAGACGAAGCAAAGGTTGCTGTGGGACGAGCCACGCATCAAGGTCGCGATGTCGTCTTCCCGGTCCTTGGCCCGCGACATAGCCGCTTCGTAGATTGCAATCGCCGGCGCGAACTCCTCCAGATGCCAATGAACCGCCGCCCGCGCGATTCGGGCACGTGCCGCGTCATCGGCCCTTCCCTGCTCGGTAAGTACGAGGACCGCCTGGTCCAACGTCTCCCTGGAACGGGAATATTCCCGCTGTTCGAAGAGCATGAATCCTTTCATGCTGAGGACGCTTCCGTAGAGGGGCTCTCCCGGGTCCATCGACTCTAGGACGAAGTCGCTCCACCGGTGGCCCAACTCAAACTGAGACGACCAACTGGCTACCGTAGCCGCCAAGGCCGCCACCCGAAGCCTTTCCGGCGCAACGCCGTGCGTCGCATCCAAAGCGAGAGTCAACAGACTCAGCATCGCTTTGGGATGAGCGAGCGCTTTCGCCATGGTGCACTCCTCGGCGAGAAGCGCGATGGCTTCCGCGCCGTTTCGGTCCAGATTCGCTTCGAACATCCGGGCCAGCAGATAGAGTTCGCTACGTTTCTTGAGCTTATCGGGCGGCGGAACAGGTTCTAGGCCACCACACTGAAAATCACGGAGAGTCTTGCGCAGTTCGAAAGGCATCTCAATGCCCAGGTCTTGGTGAAAGTGGAGCCGCGCCGACCGAGCGAGTTCGGAGGCCTTTTCCCGACCATGCAGGTGGAGTTCCAACCTCAGCGCGTTCTGTAAGGCCTGCGCGTGGTGGGGCACCCGCTGGAGAATTTCGTGCCACACCTCCAACGCCTTCTCCGAATTCCCCATCGCCTCCTGGGCAAAGGCCAACTCGGTGCCAAGATCGTTTGCGGCGAGATCGGCCTGGATACGGTGTTCCTCGATCCACTCCGCGTCCCAGCCTTCCAGCAGCGGTTTTCGCCGTAAAGCCCATTCCTCGGATAACGCCTGGATTCCTTCCGGTTGGCGCGCGGCAAGGAGAAACGTCCGATGAAGCCGCTCCGCGTGTTCAAGGTCCGTTTCGACGCGGTCCCGGTCGAAACGGAGGTGATCTCCGTCGGTCAGGAAGGGATTCTCGTCCTGGGTGGCCTTGTGAACTCTCTGAAGAGCCTTACGGAGGTTTGTGCGCGCACCCGATTCATCTTGCCCGGGCCAGAGGGTGGAGGCAATGCTGTCACGCGATAAGGGGCGACCTTTGGCCAGCGTCAGGAGGGCAACCACCGCCGCCGCGCTTTTGGCTTCAAAGCTCACGGGGGAACCTAAATCGTCGGTCATGGCGAACGCCCCCAAAACGTGAACCCGATACATCGACTGCCTATTCTCCGCTAAGCGGTTCGTTTCGCCAAACCTGTCACGCCCTTGTCACGGGGCTAACGTTATCGTACGATCGTCCTCGGATGGCTCACAGTCATGGGTGAGCGTTTCATTGGTGGGGCGGGAGCGCCCCACTTTTTTTCGTTACTTGCTGTTAGCGCTGAGCAGCGGCCAGTCGTCGGTTCGGAACGGCACTGCCGGAAAGCCCGCGCCGTTGTAAAGCGACGCCGCCGGATTGTGGCCCCAGGCATAGCGCACCGCGATCGGCTCCGCAACTTCGGGGGAATTCACCACCACCGTGCGTCCGTCGATCGCCGCGATGGCCCAATGCCATTTGCGATCCGCTCCTGCGATTGCGAATCCTTCCAGGTTCCCCTTGGCATTCAGCCCGCTGGCATGGTCGAAACTCAGCCGGAAACCCGGTCCTTCGCGCTTCGCCGCTTTAAGAACCGGACCAGAGAACTCGACCTTCCGGCCGTACTCTTTGGCCAACGCATTCGCGGCGAGCCGCTCGCCCACCGTCTTCTTGTCCTTCGGATGGACGTCGCCCGCCTCCCCGACATCGATGGCTACGGCGAGTCCGCTGTTGGGTACCGTGGCAGCGGTCATGGCCTGGGCTTCGCGAAGTTCGGCCCAGTAGTCGTCGCCCGGGTTGGGGTCGCGGGCCATGAAGTTGGCCAGCGAGACGATGTAGAAGGGGAAATCGCCCTGCCCGAAAGCCCGTCGCCAATCGGCGATCATTGCCGGAAGAAGGCGGCGGTATTGGGCGCCCCTTCCAGAGTTGGTCTCGCCTTGGTACCAGATCACCCCGCGGATGGCGAGCGGAGCCAAGGGTGCGATCATGCCGTTAAACAGCACCGTCGGCACGGTAGGATTCGGCTCGGTATCGCGCGGTTTGGACGAAGCGAGGACCGGATTGAAGCTGACTTTGGACTTCCAGTCCGCGGCCAACGGAAGGTGGGAACCATCCGCGAGCTCCAGATAGACCTGATCGTCGTTACCGAGGAACGAGAACGCCTGAGCCCCGGTGAACACGCGGATGGCGATCACGTTTCGTCCGGGTTGAAGGGTCACGGGGTAGCGGCGCCAGGCCCAGTCGAAGCTGGTCGTCCCGACAAGGTTGCCGTTGATCCAGGTCGTATCGGTGTCGTCGATCCGGTTGAGATAGAGGGTGGCCGCTCCGCCCTCCGGAACGTCGATCGTTACGAAGCCAGAGAACGCGCCTCATCCCCGTCGGCCCGGGAGGAAGGCGGCCAGCTTCCCACTTCGAATCGTCGAAGCCGGGCGTCTGCCAGCCTTCGCGGCGACCGGGATCGTACTGGTCCATCCAGAGGTTGTTATAGGTGCCAAAAACCGGGCCGTCGGACGTTTGGAGTCCCTCGACCTGCGCGACCTGCGGGGCGAAGTCACCCAGCGGGCGAAGGCCTTCGGCGCTTGTCCAAGCCTCCGCGCTGGTCCCGCCCCAGCAGTCTTCGACCAGCCCAATCGGAACCCCTATTTCGGCTTGGAGCTTCTTTCCGAAGTAGTAACCCACCGCCGAAAACCCGCCCCAACCATCCTGGGTGATCGTTCTTGGGTTGCACAGTCGCCACTCTCCCCCGTTTGTGGCCTTCGGCGCGTACCCCACTTGGCGCGGAGCCATAAAGAGCCGAAGGTTTGGCTGATCGGCCGCCGCAACTTCGGCAATCCCGCCCAACGACTGGGAGAGGCCGAACTCCATGTTCGACTGTCCGGTACAGAGCCAAACGTCGCCGACCAGGACGTCTTCGAGGGTGGCGCTCCTCTTGTAATGGACATCGATCGTTGCCCAATCCGGCTTGCCCGCCATTTCTCGATCGACTGAACCTTCGACGAGGACCGTATAAGGACCGCCCGCCTTGGGCGGCGTCATTTTCACTACCCACCGCCCATCCGACCCTGCTACCCCACTCGCCTTCTTCCCGTCGATCGAAACCGTAACCTTCTCTCCGGGCTTCGTCCAGCCCCAGAAGGTGTTCGGCTTGTTCCGCTGGAGCACCATATGGCTCCCAAAGTTCGGGCTGAGAAAGGGGAGTTCTGGGAGAAGAAGAGGCAGCATCGTTGCGACTTCATTCTACGACTGAGTCGTTCTGATGGGTCGTTACGCCGCCAACAACGCGGTCGATCCGATGTACTTGTCCTTCAACAACCCCACCAGATCTGAATCCAGCGCCGCGCCGCCTTCCCGCTCCATGATCGAGAACACCTCCCTCATCGGCAAAGCTCCTCGATAGGGTCGCTCTGCCGACAGCGCATCGAAGACGTCGGCGACCGCGAGAATTCGCATGTCAGTGTCCAGGAATTCGGCGGACACGCCTCGATGGTAGCCCCGGCCATCCAACCGCTCATGGTGAGCCGCCGCGATCTCGGTGACGCGGTCGAAGCCGCCGATCATGCCGAGGATCCGTTCCGTATTTGTCGGATGGTCACGGATGATGCCGAACTCGACTTCAGTGAGCTTGCCCGGCTTTTCGAGCACCGCGGTGGGAACGCCTAGTTTGCCAATGTCGTGGAGCAGGGCCGCGCGGCGGAGAAGAGCGAGCCGGGGGGCGTCGAAACCCAACATCTGGCCCATCTCCACGGAGTATTGGGTTACCCGCTGCGAATGACTGGCGGTGAACGAACTCTTCGCGTCGATGATCGAAGCGAAAGCGTCGCAGGTGCTGTCGATACTGACCTCAGTGGCCACCTGAAGCGTGGCCGGAGTGGCCAGTTCGAGGGCTCGACCGCGCGCATCATCCGCCAACCCACGCCAGAACGTATCATCGACCTCCAGACTCATCGTAGCCATGACGACGGCCGGATCGAACCAGCGGCCCGATCGCTTCTTAATCGTCCGGAAAGCCGCCGTCCGACCCACCGCGGGCACCAACACATCAAGCGTTTGGGCAAGGCAGAGGATGCGGGCGATAATCGGAATCTCTTCGCCCTTCTTGTTCGATGGCGCCCCAAGACCGTCCCAATGCTCGTCGAGGAAAAGTACTCCGTCGGCTACCGCTTTACCGAAACCAAGTTGTAGGGCGATCTTCGCGCCTCGGTCGCACCGAGCCTGGGTGAGGGCGGCCATTGAAGCCTCTCGGTCGTTCAGCGTCTCGATCATCTTCACCACCCGCTTCGGCAGAGACTTGCCCGGGTGGGTGTTCTTCAGCCCGTACATCAGGCAGTCAAACTTCTTCGTCCAGTCGATCAACTTCACCGCATGCTTGGCCGCGTGGTCGTCGCCGAACGCCGCGTGAATGCGCACCGAATTCGAAGAGCAGCCCGCATCCTTCAGAAGCGCGGCAAAGTAGAGATCCGCAAGCTCCGCCTCCGTAAGGCCGAGACGCTGGCCAATTCGCATCGCGATGAGACAGGTTCGAACCGCGTGACCGACCGCCTGCCCTTCGACAAGGTCGAGCGCGTAGCTGAGGGCAGACAGGATGTCTGCAAATCGAACCGGCGCATCGGGCACTTCTTTCCCGTTCCATGCCTTATAATTCGCCATGCCCGCCCTTTTGCTAGCCGGACTTTTGCTCGCCGGAAAGACCGATCCGATCGACGCATGGGTCCAGACCCGGATGACGCGTGATCACATCCCGGGCATGGCGGTGGCGGTCTACCGAAACGGCAAGCGGATCAAGGCCAAGGCGTACGGCTCCATCGATCTGGAGCGGAATGTCAGAGCACGGCTTGACAGCCCTTTCGAGATTTGCAGCATCACGAAGCAGTTTTCGGCCGCGGCGGTGCTCCTTCTCGCCGAGGACGGCAAATTGAGCCTGGATGATCCGCTAACCAAATGGTTCCCTACCGCCCCGGCCGCATGGAAATTGATCACGATCGCCGACGTGCTTCACCACCTGACCGGGCTGTCCGCCCCGCTCCTCGAAGGGTTGATCGCGGGTGCACCGCTCGACGAAGCCATCGCGGAATACGCCAAGGAGGCTCCGCTCATGCCTCCCCGCACCCGCTGGGCTTACAACAACAGCGCCTACACCCTCCTCAAGCCCATTGTCGAGAAAGCGAGCGGACAACCCTTCTGGACCTTCCTCAAGCAGCGGATCTTCGACCCCATCGGTATGCATCACACCCTGCCTAACGACGGCGGAGTAATGCCGAACCGAGTGAGGGGCTACGTTTGGGACGGAGCCCGTTACGTCAACTCGAATCCCCTCTGGGAGTCGGTGGGTACCAGCGCCGGCGGCCTGCTTTCCACCGTGGATGACCTCGCTCTTTGGAGCGAAGCGCTCCGCACGGGCAACCTTCTAAAACCTGCCAGCCGCACGGCGATGTTGTCACCCGGTCGTCTGGCCTCCGGGGAACCGGCTTGGAACGAAATCTCCGATAGTTACGGCTTCGGCGTCTTCCTCCGAACCGTCGATGGGAGAACCATCGAAAAGCATTCCGGTGGATGGAGCAGCGCCTCCGCCCAGCTCACTCGAATCCCGGAGGACGGCTTGACGATCGTGGTTCTGACCAACCGAGGCGGCCTCGGGGAGCGGCCCTGGTGGGGCGAAGAACTCGGCGAGATCGTGACCCGCCGAAAGTTCCTCCCTTCGTTCGAGGTGACCCCGGATCCCGATGCCGCCCGTACCGCCCGCGTCCGAGCGATGGTCGAGAAGGAGAACTGGAAGCTTGGAAAGCTGAAGAACTTCGGCTTCATCCGAGCGATTTCTCAGGGCGAAACAACCGCACTGGAGTTTCGCGCGGAATTTGACGTACCGGTGGTCATCACCGTCTGGCAACGGGGCCTAGAACTCGAAGATCTGGCACATTTTGAGGTACCAACGACGCGCTAACGTGTACCATTGGTACCGATGCCTCTGCTGAGTCTCGGCCTTCTGCTGCTCGCCTCTCCCGTCCAGGACATTGCCGTCCCGAAGATCACCGCCTCGGTCGATCTCACCAATGTTCGCGTCGACGAGGCGACAAAGGCAAAGCTCGACCAACTCGCCCTCACGTACGAGGTCGTCGCCCGCCAGAACTACCCGCTCATCATCCACGCCCTTCGCATGGAGAACGATCCGATTGCCAAGGACGTGCGCATCGTGATCACTTACGGTTATAAAGGCGTTGCCGCCACCTCCGACTCCGGTTTCGGCGGGGAGAACAAGGGCGCACGGATCGACGTCTCTGCCGCCTACGCTCTATCGCACCCGAACGATCTCGGCATGATCGTGCATGAGATGGTGCATGTCGTTCAGAGCTATCCCGACTACGACCCGGTTTGGCTCGTGGAAGGCGTGGCCGACTGGGTCCGTTGGTTTAACTGGGAGGCGGTTTCGAAGCGCCCCCGCCCGAACCCCGCCAAGGCCACCGCGCGGGACAGCTACCAGACCACGGGTTCGTTCCTGTACTACGTGAGCACCCACTACGACATTAATCTGGTGCCGAAGATTAATCGGCTGTTCAAGAACCGCCAGTACAAGGAAAGCTTCTTCAAGACCGCCACCGGCAAGACGCTAAATCAGCTCGACACCGAATGGCGCAAAACTCTCAAATAGTTAACGTGGCGAGGGCGTCTCGCCTCATGCTTATCAAGCGGTCCTTGTTTACGAAAGAAGGACTACGTTGAAAGGCACGAGGGCGGGACGCCCTCGCCACGTTAACTATTTGGCTGTTAGCGATCAAGTGCGGAGAAATGGGCGACCTTGCCCCACCGCTCCCAACCGCTAACAGCGAGCCTCTAGGAGAGTGCCGTGGAGCCGCGTTCGTTGTTGCGAATGCGTACCACTTCCTGGACTTCCAGGACGAAGATCTTGCCGTCGCCGACTTCTCCCGTCACCGCTACCCGTTGGATCGCATCCACGGTGGGCTGGAGGAACGGTTCGGAAACGACGATATTCACCTGAAGCCGGGTGGTCAAACCGTCGCCGTGGCGGCCGGTTCGGAACTGGGTGACAGGAACGCGGAGGCGGCCCGAACCGCGGCACTCTACGACCGTCATCATGGTCACGTCGATATCGTGAAGCGCATCCCGCACCGCATCGAATCTGTCGGGGCGGATATTGGCTTCGACTTTGTACATTTTTGCCATTTGAGTTTCTCCTCGTCGAGATCTCCCCCAAAAAGGGAGAGATCAGATTATGCCTGCGAAGGATAAGCGTCGATGCCGTGCTCGAAGACGTCGATGCCGCCTTCGCCGGTTTCGCCATGTGCTTCCACACGTAGGTTCCAGTGGCCCGGAAGGGCGCGGAGGGCCTTCATTAGGACGAAGGCTCCGACGAAGGTGACGATCGTCACCACCGCGCTACCGATAAGTTGAGCTTCGAAGACGCTCATGCCGCCCCCATAGAGGAAGCCGGCCACCGGCGCCGAATCGTCCGCTCCGGTAGGAGTCGGCAGACCGTATTTGCCGCACGCGAACGCGCCGAGCGAGAGGGTGCCGAAGATGCCGCAGAAGCCGTGAACCGTCACCGCGCCGACAGGGTCGTCGATGCGGAGCCACTCGACGAAGTTGACGCCGAAGTAGATGATCACACCCGCAATCGCGCCGATCGCCAGCGCCCCCCCGGGGCTGACCCAGTAGCAGGGGCAGGTGATGGCGACGAGGCCACCGAGGAAGCCGTTGATCGTGTAGCCGACGTCCCACTTACCCTTCGTCGGACCGACGAAGAAAGCGACGAACATGGCAGCCATGCCACCCGTACAGGCGGCGAGGGTCGTGTTGGCGAAGACCCGGCCGATACCGGCGGTGTCCATCGCGGAGAGCGATGAGCCGGGGTTGAAGCCGTACCAGCCGAACCAGAGGAGGAATGCGCCGAGCGCGGCGAGCGGCAGGTTATGCGGAGCGGGCATACCGCCCTTCTCCTTATCGTCGCGAGCGAAGACGCGGCCGATGCGCGGCCCGAGGGCAATTGCGCCGGCGAGGGAGATGACGCCGCCGATTGTGTGAACGACCGTTGAGCCCGCGAAGTCGCGGAAGTTGTTCTTCAGACCCGGAAGGAAGTGGCCGTCCGTACCCATCAGCGCGAGGAAGCCGTCCGGCCCCCATGCCCAGTGGCCGACGATTGGATAGATGAAGCCGGTGACGACGACGGAGTAGAGGATGTCGCCGCGGAAACTCGTGCGGCCGATCATGGCGCCCGAGGTGATGGTCGAAGTCGTATCCGCGAAAGCGAACTGGAAGATCCAGTGGGCAAGGATCGCGATGCCGGTGGTGCCGTAGGTATCGGGCACACCACTCAGGAAGAACCACTTTGTGCCGATGAAAGGGCCACCTTCCGCGAACATGAAAGCGTAGCCGAATGCCCAGAACAGCACACCGCAAAGGCACGTATCGAAGATGCACTCCATCAAGACGTTGACCGTCTCACGCTGCCGGGCAAAACCCGCTTCCAGCATGACGAAGCCCGCCTGCATACCAAAAACAAGCGCCGCCGCGATGAGAACCCACGCCGTGTTAAGGGCGTTCATCATCGAGGTCTCGTGGGCGGTGTAAGTCTCCGCGGCGTGGGCGCTCGTGCCGCCAAACATGCCGCACATCATCATGACGCCGAGCACCAGACCAAGACCGATCATCTTGCCGGCGAAGAAGGTGACTCCAAGCTTCACCTTCTGGGCGCGGGTCATGGGCCGCGGTTTGACGCTTCTTTCGTGCGTCGACTTCAGGCCAACGAACGAGCGTGCGAGCCGGATGACGCTCATCGGACGGGCACCTCACCAGAGGCGGGAACGGGAGAAGATAGGAACGGTCCGGCAGAGTGCTCGGGACACGAACAGGGCGGGGTAATTCGTCTGTTACAGCGCATGTCGGGACACCCTCCTTGGGTGTAAAAGGACAACCGCGCCGTTGCGGAGTGCGCCCATTATACGAAGCGTTAGGCGGAATGCCCAAAAGAAATAGCTTACGTTTTACACAGCATTATCCAGTAAAACTTAGATATCTCCAAGTTTTCCTAAAAGTCGCTCAACGTTAAGTAAGGTTTAAGGCCCGAAACGCTTACTGAACCGGAAAATGTTCGATTTCAGGGCTTGTGGTTGCTCAATAGCCGAATGAAGAAAATCGCAAAATATGCGTTCTTTGCGCCTTGGAAATTTTCCCGAAACAAAGAAATGCTACAGCCGGAGAGATTTACCGCGGCTGTAGCATGGGTCGGGCTCTTAGTTTTTAGGCGCGCGAAGCCAAGCGATTCGTTCGACGAACTCAAGTTTCGCGATCGCCCGGATCGTTGCCGCCGATGCCGTACCGAACACTAAGGTCGCGCCGTCATGCGAACCGACCTTCAGGCCAGCCTTTCGGAGCTGCTCTAGTCTCGTTTGCGAGATTGCGGCGACGGAAACGCGGATCGCCACCGAGCCCTTCGCTTCGAGAAGCCCCTTTGCAATTTCGACAATTCGTTTTCCGTTCGCTTTACCTTGGAGGACTAAGCTGTTGTCCACTGGGTCGTATGCGATGAAGTCAATGTTGCCCGGAACTCCTCCGTACGCAGTCTTAGCGGATTTGAAGTAAGAGATGTTTCCCCCTCCTCCGGGGGCGCCGGCCGAGGCCCCACCAAACGCACCACCCGGGCCGCCCCCCGCGCCACCTCCAGGTATCGCGGCGGCAAGGGAGTTGTTTCTGCCGCGGGAGGGAGATGCCAGTATAGGAACGCCAAAACTCTGTACCGGAACTCCCATCGTCACGCCATCTGCCATATCGACCGGAACCTTCACCGTATGGAGGCTCTTGTCCGCATTCGAAACGCTGCTGTCGACCGCCACGAACGAGGTGTATTCAGACATGATTCGGTAGTCGAGCGCCAGCTTGGTGATCGCCTCCTCGTTCTCCTCCTTCTGCCCCATCGCCTTTGCGGCGTAGCCCTGGCTCTTCATCTCCGCGATCCTCGTCCGCGCCCAGAGTGAAGAAACCGAAGAACCGTCGCCCTTGCCTTTGGTGAGGTTCAGATCTACGGTTCGCCGCCACGGTCGGCCGCCGGAGATCCCCGTCAAGGTCAGTCGCGATTTGCCTGGTTGTGTAAACCGGCCATAGACTACGACTGGCTTTGTGCTGAAGACGTCGGGCAAGTGAGCAGGCGTCACTCCCGTAATCTGCGCACCTTCAAACTTTGCCTCCACGTTAACGAGCAGCGGCGTTTCCAGCCGCTTTGCGAACCGATTCTTGGCCGCTTCCGCCCCTTCGGCCAACGTGACCACCTCCGAAGCGCCCCTTCCCTCTTCACTCATCGCGTCGATGAGGCTGCGGTTGACGCTGTTGCCGATGCCGAACGTGTAGAGGCGGGAATTACGCCGGAACTGCTGAACGTTCTTGAGGATCACCGACTCCTGCCCGGCGAAGCCGTCCGTGTTGAACAGCACAATCCGAACCCGCTCCGGGTCTGAGGATGGCGAGAGCGATGCCACCACCGCCTTCTCCAGTTCCGTCCCGCCATTTGCCTGAAGTCCCTTGATGAACTCGATTGCCTCCTTCCGATTCTCGGGAGTATTCGGTTGGGCTCCCGGCCACAAGGGGTTAACCTCGTTCGAGAACCCCATGACGTTGAACGTGTCCTGGGGCGTCATCGTGGCGAGAAGCGCCAGCGACAATTCCTTCGACTTATCGATCGGAAATCCCTGTTGGCTACCGGACTGATCGATCACGAAGATCATCTCTTTCGGCGTCCGAAGGCTGGCGTCTGGTCGGGGAGGTGGAGCAAGCACGAGGGCGAAATGGCCCCCGGCCTTCTCGTCCCAGGTCGTGAAGGTCGATTCCTGGACCTCTTTCGAGGCGGTTCGGTAGCGGAAGATAAAGTCTCGGTTCGGAATCTCGTCCTTCTTGGCTAGCGAAACCTGGATGGTATCGGCATCGATCTTGGCCGTTCGAACTTGATGAAGGACGGATCGGAAATCCTGGACCGGGCTCCCGCCATGCAGATTGAGCGTCAGGTCGATATTCGCCCCGGACCGTACTCCTGGCTTCAGGATCGGCGGATTCAGCTTCCCCGGATCCTTCGTTCCCGCACCGAGGAATCGCGGCCCTACGACCATCGGATAGTTGAATTCAAACTCGCCTTCATCGAACTTGACAAGCTGCACGTACGAGATTTCAACCGTAATCCGCCGGCCCGGCATGATGTTGGCCACCGACTGGGTGAAGACGTTGTCGGTCTCCTGGTCGAGCAGGGCCGCCGTCTGCCCGTTCGCCTTAGCGCGGTCGTACACCGCCTTCGCCTGTCCCCGACGCATGATCGTGCCGTCGATCGACCGGTCTCCGATCTTGATCTTCATCTGATCGACCGCCGCATCGTGCGGCAGGGGGAAGGTGTAGACCGCCTCGATGGGGGTGCTACTTGGGTTGACGAAGGTCTGCCGAACGGAGACCCGCGCGCCCATCCCCGCCACATCCGCGGTGACGGAGGTCCGCTCCAGCGGCATGATCGTCCGCCGGTCCTTCCCGACGATAAACATTTGCCCCGGATTTTCCATGGGCTTGGGAGGAGTGAGGAGCAGGGCGGCGGTCGCAAGAATCATAGAAACACCTAAGCATTCAGATGTCTCTATGATCTTGTCGTTACGGAGGCTAGTCCGCGAACGGATCGAATTCGCCATCCGGCGCGGCTTTCCCGCGCGCCTTCCCACGGCCGGCTCCCGCACCAACAAGCTCCCGCGCCGACGGTTCGGGACTGGCCGGAGTATCTTCCCGAGGTCGATCCAGTAGGTTCAACTGATCCGCCACGATTTCCACGAGCTCTCGATTGTTGCCGTCCTTATCGACGTACTTTCGCGTCTCCAATCGTCCATCCACGGAAAGCAGCCGCCCTTTCCCGGCATAGCTGCTCAAGAACTCCGCCGTCTGATTCCAGGCCTTGCACCGGAAAAAGTCCGCCGTCGCCTGATTCGGATCCGTGGGCCGAATCCGTTTGTCCACGGCAAGGGTGAATTCCACCACGCTCTTGCCCGTCGTCGTCACGCGCAGTTCCGGGTCGCGCACCAACCTTCCAATCATCGTCACTCGGTTTAGACTCATTTTCGTTAATAGATCAAGCGGCTCCTATGTCCGCGTCGCTTCCAGAACCATTCTACGACGAAAAGGTGGACGAAATAGTAGACTTACTCTGAATTTTTAGACGGGGAGACGACCATATCTCTCAACCGGGCCAACTAAAATGTGTAACTCGGGCATTTGCGATTTTTACCGAAGAAAGGACTTCCGGGCGTGGACACTTGTTGTATAGTTGACCTCGACACAGGTTCATTTCTGGGTCCTGTGCAAATTGTTTTGGGGCTACCACGGTAGCGCCGTCTCGTCGATCGAGCCGAACATTCCTCACCGGAGAGGACCCATATGATTCAACGCAAAGCTTTTACTCTCATCGAACTCCTGGTGGTCATCGCGATCATCGCAATTCTCGCCGCGATTCTTTTCCCCGTCTTTGCGCAAGCAAAGGCCGCCGCGAAGAAAACCACTTGCCTGAGCAACCTCAAGCAACTCGGAACCGCCCAAATGCTCTACGCGGGCGATTCGGACGACTTCTACGCGGCCCCGTTCAACAAAACGAAATATGGCCCCGACCTAATCAACGACGTCACTACCTGGGACCGTTTGATCTATCCCTACACGAAGAGTGGCCAGATTGTGACCTGCCCGAGTGACAGTTATTCCGTGGTGAACAACACCAAGGATATGGGTCGGGTCAAGCGCTCCTACTCGATGCCCGGCGCTATGGGGTGGGTCTGGTTCGAGACCGACCACTACTTCTCGGTCTCGCAAACCGAACTCTACTCTCCCGCCATCACCATTCTCCTATTCGAGCGGGACAACTACAACAACGGCGAATACGAGTGGTACTCCGTTTCCGACGGCCTCAATGAGGGTGCCTACCGTCACAGCAACAATCTCAACGTCGCCTGGGCCGATGGCCACGCCTCCATTGTCAAGAAGCCCGGCCGCGGTTGGCCCATTCTCAAGGGTTACCGCTGCTGGCCCCACCAAAGCCCCGGTACGTTCAACCCGGACAGCAACTCCCGATTCAGCGGCAACTGGCACGACCCCAACCCCTACCACGACGGCATTGACAAAACCTGCGGTGGCACGGAAGGCACGATCCCCTAGGATGGACAAACTCAAGGTTGCGGGTCTCGTATGCTTGATCGTCGTCGCCATCGCAGGGCTTGCTTTTGGGCTAAAGACCGTTAGCAAGTCCGAGGAATACGCGCCCTCGCCGGGGGGCGGCCCCGGGGGCCGGGTACCGGGAAGCGTTGCCACGGGGTCGGGGCCTTCAAGCGCTCCGGGAATGCCTGGGGGGCCGCCTTCCGGGGCTGTGCCAGGGAGCGTCCACTAAGTTGGCGGGGCTGTTACCAGCAGCCCCGTCCACTACTGAGCCCCAGTTATTTACACTTTTGTCGGCACTTCAAGAGAGCGAGGCAACCGATACCGACCGCGGCCGTACTTTCGGACGCCTATCCCATAGATAGGCGCATCCCGGGCGGTGACATTACGGCTCCGGCGTCGCGCCAGGTCACGTCTACCAGCAAACGTGACATCATTAAAATGATGAATGCAGGTGAGGAAGTGATACCCCTTCCCATCTGCCAAATCCGGACCTTCGGCGGGCTCGAAGTCGTCGCTGGCGACCAGCGATTTGCCGGGTTCGGATCACGGCGTGCGCGGACACTGCTGGCATTTGTCGTCTCCTCGCCAAGTGCGGTCCATCGGGACATCCTAACCGAGCTCCTCTGGCCAGGTGAGCCCCAAGAAGTTTCGAAACCGCGGCTCCGGACGGAACTCCATCGTCTGCGCAGCGCTCTGGGGGATGCCGGAGAAATCCTTGAGATTCGACAGGACACCATTGGGCTGGATCGTCGATTGGCGGCGATCGATACCGATCAGTGCGAAGAAAGCCTTCGTTTGGCCGGGCGAACGGGCGATGCTTCCTATCTTCTTGCCGCGATCGAAAAGATTCAAGGCCCCTTCTTGCCCCACGAAACCGAAGCCTGGTGCCGTTCTAAACGGGCATCTTGGAACGACTGGTCTCTGTCGGTTTTCGTCGATGCCGCGAAGGCTGAGCTCTCTGCGGGTCGCCCCCGAGAATCCCTTTCGTTGGCCCGGCGAGGTCTGAGTATCCTTGCCGACCGACCCCGCCTTATTCGGCAAGTGATGGAGGCCCTGGTTGCGCTCGGAGATGTGGCTGAAGCGCTGGCCACCTACGAAAGCTACGTCGATCGCCTAGAAGCCGAGTCGGATCTGGTGCCCGACGAAGATTTGGCCCGATATTCTGCGTCTCTTCGTCAGGAGCGATGTCAGCCGGTCCCCGCTCCATCTTCCTGGGATCGGGCGGATCTGCCTCTCCGAAACGGCACCGTCTTCGGGAGAGACGAACTCGTCTCCCAACTCGCGAAGAATCTATCGCCCAACTCTTCGGAAATGGCCATCTACAACTTGATCGGCCCGGGCGGGGTTGGCAAGACAACGCTCGCTTTGGAGGTTTCCCGAAAGCTAGAGGAGAGCTACCGGGGACGGATCTACTTTGTTCGGTTGGCGGCGGTATCCGATGCGTTGGGCCTCAGCTCCGCCGTTGCGGAATCGGTCGGCGCTAATGTCGCTGAGGGCCTTACGGGGGTCGCTCAACAACTCAAGGGAGTGCCCAGCCTGATCGTCCTCGATAATTTCGAACAACTGTCCCCCGTCGGCCACCGCTGGTTGGCCGACCTTGCGATGCGAAGACCAGAAGCCCGCATCCTTGTAACAAGTCGGCGCTCGCTTGGCCTTTCAACCGAACGACGAATTCCCGTTCCTCCCCTAGCCGCTCCGTTTGCTACCTCCCTCTTCATCGACCGCGCTCGGCGGATCGTTCCGGACTACTCTCCCGGGCCGTGCGAACTGGCCGATATTGAGCAAGTCGCCGAACGGCTAGAGGGCCTTCCGCTTGCCGTGGCCCTCGCTGCCGCTCGGATTGATCTTTTCGAGCCGAGCCACATCTTGCGGGATCTCTCGGCCTTCTCTGAAGTCACCTCTTCAAATGAGGATGTCGAGGTTCGCCATCGAAGTCTCGGCCACGCAATCGACTGGTCCCTCAACTTGCTATCGCCGCAGAGCAGGCAATTCGCGGAAAGACTTACGATCTTTCCCCGGGGCTGGTCGATGTCGGCAGCCGAAAGAATTCTTGGATCGGAGGCTTCCGAGATTTTGCCTTTACTCGCCGATCACAGCCTCGTCGTCGTGGACACGCGCGACGGGAAGCGCCGGTTTCGCCTCCTTCAGACCATCCGGGAGCATCTCGTCTTCCGTACGAATGGAGAGGCGAACGGTCTTCGAGACCGTCACGCGGACTTTTTTGCCCAGTTGGTCGACGAAGCCTTTGCCCTTCAAGCCACGGATCTTCAAGCGAGCATTGATGTTTTGAAACCTGAGGCCGAGAATATCGAGGCCGCTCTTACCCATTTCAAAACCTCCAACCCACCGAAAAACCGGGCCATGCTCGCCGGCCTTGCCACCTATTGGGCGATTACCATGAGCGAGCCGCGCGCGGTCGAATGGATTACCGAGGCGGCCCAATCCATGGAAGGAGAGGACGGTTCCCTGGTCATGGACCTCAACCGCGCGGCCGCCCGGATGCTCCTCGTGGCGGGCCAGTACGATCTGGCGGAATCCAGAATCGCCGCGACGGAGCGCCTCAACGAGAAGCTCGTTGACCCCAAAGTGCAGGTCTGGACAGTCCGGGCTCGCGCGCACCTCGCCTACTACCGGTGGGACTTTGAAAGCATGGCCGTTCAAGCCCAGAAAGCTTTTGAGTACGCGGAAGCAACGGGTGACCGCCTGTCCACCGCGCTCGCCCTCTCTGATCTTGCCATGGCGCAAACCAATCTGGGAAAGGGTGAAATCGCTCTTCGAAATATCGAAAATGTCCTCACCATACATTCGGAACGGGGAGACGAATCGCGCCTGCAAGCTTCGAAAGAGAACTACGTGGCAACCCTGATGAGTCTCCGACGCTGGGCCGAAGCCGAGCGCGCGTTGCTTGACCTCATCGAGCAGTTCCGATCCCGGGACAACGAGGCGCTCGAAGTTCAGTGCCGGACCCACCTCGCGACCATTCTTCTCCGAACCGACCGATTAGACGAGGCGAAAATCCACCTCGACTACGCGCTTGACCCTGCGAGACCGGCCGACCACTCCCTCCTCACTGGCGTCCGCCACTATCTCGGGGTCATCCTTCACGCCCGCCAAAGCGACCGGCGCGCTACGGAGCGAGCTGCCCGCAATCTGTTCCAAGCCTGGTCGTCGGTTTCCAACGGTCCCGCTATCCTTCCCGCCATCGATGTCCTCGCCTACGCGTTGGCCAGCTTCGGCAAACTTGATTCTGGCAAAGCGCTTCTCGACGCGGCCGATGCCGTCCGCGAAGAGAAACGCATCCTCGTCTCGCCTCATTACGCACTCACCTATGAAAACGTCCGCGAACTGGTCGGCCCTTCCGACCGCGTAGAACCGCTCGATTCTTTCGAATCCCTTTTCCGGAAGGCCCAAAACGCCATCTGGTCCTTGTAGCCCTGCTCGGCGCGAACGCAGCAAAAAACTGACCGAGCCGCCCAGGATTCCCGAAAGAACCGTGTAGGTTCGGGATAAAGTCGCTTACCGCTACACCCGAAGCAACCGTAAACACAAGAAGTAAAGCGTCGCGGGTGGGCAGGCGGAGCCGTCTTTTACGAGGGGTTCGATCCGATATGGGTCGTTCCCATCGAAGACCATCGACTCCCCCTCGTTCAGCTCGTAAGTCTCGCCTCGGATCTGTACCCGTAGACCACCGGACCGGCAGATCACCATGTACGGGTAGTTAGAGCCGTCCGCCGGGGTTTCGTCGAGATCGAACAGCTCGACCTCGTTGAACTGAAAGAAACCGGAAGAGATTCCGCCGCCGCATGTCTTAACGAATCCTCTCGATAGCCCGGCTTTGCCAAGCCGATGCCGCTCTCCCGGTTCTTGGATCTCCGGAGGGTCCGCGCGCATTCTCTCGTGTTCGTCGTCCGATTGCGTACGGGTGAGACGGGCATGGTGGGCGGCGGCATCGTCCGCGCTGGCGAAAAACCACCGGCCAGCATCCGCGCGAATGACCCTTTGCGGCGCCTGAAGAAGGAGGTTTGGATCCCAGAGCCGGCCGATGTAAACGTTGAGACCATCGGCGATTTTCCGTTCGGTTTTGACCGTGCAAGGGTGGCCGCCCTCAATCTTGACGATCGTTTTGGTGGAAAGCCCCGCTCTTTGGGCAAACTCGCGCACGCTCCAGTCGCGAAGGGTGCGAAAGGCGCGCGCATTCCTCCCGAACACCGCGGGATCGGAGCGATTGATGTTCACCACCCTAATTTTAGGGCGGAAATTACCACTAAGGCGGGCTTCCGTTGTACTTTCCCAGATTTAAGATTGGGCCGCCCTCAGAGTTTTGAAAACCCTGATGTTAACTTCACGAGCAAGGCAGATTCGTGGAGCAGCCGAGCTTCGCAAGCCTTTCCGGTTTCAAAATCATGCGCCCTTTCCGGCCTTGTACCTTCACGGCTCGCGCGTTCACGCTCATCGAGCTCCTTGTCGTCATCGCGATTATCGCCATTCTGGCCGCCATCCTCTTCCCCGTATTTGCCCAAGCCAAGCAGGCAGCCAAGCAGACCGCCAGTCTCAGCAACATCAAACAGATCGCCCTTTCGTCTCACATTTATGTGGGCGACTTCGACGATACGGCGATGCTCCCCTGCACCTGGGGGTCGGGAACCGGATACGACGTTTATCCCGGGAATCCGGACGGAGACTACGCACCCTGGAGCGTTCTGCTCCAGCCCTATATGAAGAGCCTGAATATCCTTGCCGACCCGCAAGGGCCGTCCCTATTGGCGTTCCCCGGATTTCCCGGAGCCCCAACATGGCCGGCTCCCTGGAGTCAGCTATTCGATACGCAATACGGTTATAACGTGCGGGCTTGGACCCCTCAGCCCATCACCGCGCCGCATAATCCCGAGCCGCGCTCCGTCACCGCGATCGCCCGCCCAGCGGAAACCGTGATGTTTGCCGCGAGAACCGGCGCGAGCGAAGTTCTCGTTCCCGGCTTCTGGTCCCTATACAACGGCGACAAGTCGCCCTTCATGATCCAGGTCGTCTTCCCGCCCGTGTGCGACCCCGGCTCGTTCCTCGTGCTCGTCCCCAACAACTGTTGGGGCCCCGACAGCTTCTTCGCCACCCCCGGATTCAATCCGATCAAGCGGGACGTCGCGTCCGGATACCTGACGGGCCTGGTGAGCCAGCGAGGCTCGGGCAAGATGCTCATCACCTATGGGGACGGCCACGCCGCAAAGAAATCCGCCGGCGCGATGGCGGTCGGAACCAACTACACAGGCAAAGGTTCGGTCTTCCAGAACCAAATCACGGACGACACGGTGTACCAATGGGACGGACAAAACTAACCCTCTTCGCCACCGCCCTCTGCCTCGCGCTGATGGCCGGTTGTAGCGCCCCTGAGAAAGAAGCCCCGAAACTGGCCGAGCCGGTGAAGCTTCCGCCGAACATGTCGTTTGGGTACAAGCCGCCAAAGTAGGCCAGCGAAAGGGAAAGGGCCGCTCTCGGATTTCCGAGAGCAGCCCTTTGGGTTCAAATTTTGGTGGAGATAATGAGATTCGAACTCACGACCTCTGCAGTGCGATTGCAGCGCTCTCCCAGCTGAGCTATATCCCCGTACGAAGGAGAATTCTACCTTGCGGCTTGGCAGATGGGCAACCGGCTCATAATCAGGCGTGGATCGCGACGCGCTTGTAAAGGGCCTCGTCTCCGTGCTTGGTGCAGATAGCGTGCTCGCCGGTGACGCCGCCGAGAAGGCTTATGACTGCGACGCCTACACGGTCGAAAAGAATCGGCCTACCGCCGTCGCCCTCCCCCGCGATACGGAAGAAGTGGCCCGCCTTGTCCGTTGGTGCATCGACAACGCCGTTCCGTTCACCGCGAGAGGCGCGGGTACCGGACTATCCGGCGGCGCGCTCCCAGGCCTTGGGGGCGTGGTGGTCTCGACCAAGCGGATGACCAAGATCCTGGAGATCGACCTCGAAAACCGAATCATGAAAGCGCAGGCGGGTGCGGTTAACAAGAAGCTTAGCGACCTCGTTAAGGACGCCGGTCTCCACTTTGCCCCCGACCCTTCGTCCGGCACCGTTTCCACCCTAGGCGGCAACATCGCCGAGAATGCGGGAGGGCCGCATACCCTCAAGTACGGCGTTACAGCTGGTCATGTCGTCGGCGTAACCCTGGTAACACCAGATGGTGAAGTCGTCGAAATCGGCGGCCCGGTGGCCGGCGGCCCGGGATTCGATCTTTTGGGGTTGATCGTGGGAGGGGAGGGCACCTTGGGGCTGGTCACCGAGGCTTGGGTCAGGTTGACGCCCCTACCCACCGTCGTCCGAACCGCCCTTGCCGCATTCCCCACGATCGACGCCGCTACCCAGTCCGTCGCCGACATCATCGGCAGCGGGACCGTCCCGGCAGCGCTGGAGATGATGGACCGCGGCATTATGGTCGCCGTCCGCGCCGCCTTCGGATTGGTATTCCCAGACGACGCGGAGGCCCTGCTTCTTGTCGAGTGCGACGGAGACTCCGAGGCCGCGGTCGAGGCGGAGATGAGCCTGGTGCACCAGGTATGCGAGCGTCACGGCGCCATCGAGATCCGAATGGCCGCGGACGCCCAGGAGCGTGCAGCGCTCTGGACCGCCCGCAAGAAGAGCGTCGGAGCCATGGGCCGCCTCGCGCCCACCATCGTCACCCACGATGGCGTTATCCCCCGCTCAAAGCTGCCCGAGATGCTGGCCTACGTCTACGAAGTGGCCGCCGAGAATGGCCTGGGCATTGCCAATATGTTCCACGCCGGAGATGGCAACCTCCACCCCTGCTTCTACTTCGACGACCGCATTCCCGGCATGATCGACAAGGTCGTCGCCGCCGGGGAGGCCATCGTTCACCGCTGCCTGGAACTGGGCGGCTCCGTCACCGGTGAACACGGCATCGGCACCGAGAAACTCGACCTCATGCCCCTCATGTTCACCCCCGAAGATCTCGCTTTTCAGGCTCAGGTCAAGCGCATCTTCAACGACGGCGAACTCTGCAACCCTTGCAAAATCCTTCCCTCGGCGCGGGCCTGCGCCGAGCATCGGACGAGATGGCGCGGGGCGGCGACGTAGGGTCGTTGGTCCAACAACCCAATGCCTAACCCGCAATCCAAGACAAGACATCCCTTGCTACGAACCCGTAAGATGTAGCCCATGAGGACGGCAACGCGCAGCGACTATCGGGAGCGGATCCTGTTGGTTGTTTCGCACCTTGCAGAGCACCTCGACAACACTCCGGATCTGGCCGAACTCGCGCACGTGGGAGGTTTCTCCCCCTTTTGGTTCCACCGAGTCTTCTCAAATGTCGTCGGAGAAACGCCGGCCGAGATCTCCCGCCGGATGCGGCTTGAGCGCGCGGCTTGGAACTTACGAGCGACCAGCCATCCCCTTGCGGACCTCGCCATCCAAGCAGGATTTAGCGATCAGGCCGCGTTCACCAAGGCCTTCCGCAACGCCTACGGAGCCACCCCAGGCCGGTTTCGGTCGGAGAAGATGGCGGCCCACGAACTCCCTGGCATTGCCGAAATCCACTTCAGCCCTCAAGGGCGTCCTTATCGAATCTGGCTCCCCAAATTGGAAGAAATCACCATGAACATCGAATACGTGAACCTCGAACCTCGCCGCTACGCCTACCTTCGCCACCATGGCCCTTACTATCTGATCGGCTCAAGCTTCGAGAAAATGTGCGGCACCGCGGGACCGTCCGGTTTGATCGGAGTTCCGGATACCCATTTTGTCGGCGTCTACCATAACGATCCCGGCGCTACTGCTCCCGAAGAGCTTGAGAGCGATGCCGGGGTTACCCTTGTTGGCGAGACTCCGGTACCGGCCGGCCTCGAAGAAGGAACCCTGCCGGGTGGTCGCTACGCTAAAGGCGTCCATATCGGCTCCTATTCCAAAATGGGCGAATCTTGGGGCGAACTCTGGTCCGCCATCCACGCTGCCGGAGACACCCCACGCCCCTCCTCCCCTTTCGAAATCTACATCAGCGACATGGCGACTACGCCGGAGAACGAACTGATCACAGATCTCTACGTTGCGATCGAGTGAGGAGAGATAGTCCCTCACTCACCCTTCAAACTCTTGCGGCACGATGATCCGCATGGCCTTGGGGATACTCCGAAACTCGAAGGGAGTCTGCGCACAGATCTCACCGTCCACCGTAACTTTCTTTACGGGATCGGTGGTTAGACGGCCGCCATCGCAGCGTTCGCTGTAGACTTCCTTCAGCGCGACATGATGTCCCCCGGGGAGTTTCAGGGCGTACTTCACGAGCGCCCAATTAGAGTTCCCTGTCACCGCGTAGACGTTGAGCGTGCCGGAGGTAATGCTGGCGTCCGGGGCGATTGGAAAGGGTCCGGCGTGGAAGCGGCCGTTGCCGATAACGAACTGAAGAGTTTCGAACTCCTGCTCTCCGTGCTCCGTCACCAGCTTAGCCTTGAACGGGCGTGAAAAACGCATCGCGCGGAAGATCGCCACCGCGTAGACGAAGCGCCCCAACCGCTTCTTCATATCGTTGGTTAGGTTCTGAGCGATTCGGGTGGTGAGGCCAACGGTCGCGACATTTACGAAATGGGTGCCGTTTGCCCAACCCAGATCAATGGAGACCACTTTCCCGTTCGCGATCACATCGCAGGCTTTCGCGACATCGGCGACAATGCCCAGATCTCGGGCCAAGCTGTTCCCCGTACCGAGCGGAAGGAGTCCGACGACCGTTTCCTTCCCCGCCACCAGGTCGGCCAAGCCATTGAAAGTCCCATCTCCGCCCCCCGCAATAAGCAGCGGTACCCCTCGGTTGATCGCCGCCTTGGCCGCCGCCATCATGTCTGGAAAGCGCTTAAAGCTTTGTGCCTTTTCCACTTCCAGACCGTGCTTCGCTAACTCGGTTTGAACCAGTTCAAACCACTCTTGACCTCTACGGGATTTCGTGTTAACCAGAAGTACGGCCCGCCGGGGTGGCGTTTCGCCCGGCAATGGATTGGCGTCGAGCGAAGTTTCCACGGACATAGCTTGCAACTAGGACGAGGAAAAGCGTTTCAAGGTTTGGAGGTTGAAGATTCTTCTTTGTTTTCCTTCTTCTCTTTTGTCTCTCCCTTCTTAAAACCAAACTTCGGCTCCGTCCCCTCCCGCAACCGTTTGAAATTCGGCCGGTGACGGTAGGCGACAAAGAGTGCGAGCAGGATGAAAACCGGCAGAAGCTCGGGCGTATTCCCCGGCACCAGAATCGAAAACAGCACCACCGAGGAAACGCCGATCATGCTGGCGATCGCCATATATCGGGTGACCGCCAGCACCAACGCAAACAGCCCGAAGCAAAGCAACGCCACCACCGGTGCCGTGCCAATGATCGCTCCTAAGGCGGTCGAAATCCCCTTTCCTCCGCGGAACCTCAGATAGGGACTCGCGCAGTGGCCCACGATGGCCGCCAACCCGACAAGGAACCAAAGCGTCTGCGCGTCGAGAACGCCTAAAGGCTTCGTCAGGAGAAAACGCGCGGCTAAGGTCGGTAGCAGGCTCTTCGTCACATCCAGTATCCAGACCGCGATGCCCCACTTTGAGCCAAGCGCCCGCGAGACGTTAGTGGCTCCGATGTTTCCGCTACCGATCGAAAACAGATCTTTCCCCTGGGCACGGCACACCAGAACCCCGACCGGAACGCCACCCAACAGATACGCGGCGAGGACCAGACCAACGAATACCATCATTGACTCAGCCTCGCAACCCCGGCTTCGTAAAGCGCGCGCACCTGATCCGTAACTTCGGAGTGATGGCGCAGGAGATCGTTCGCCCCATCCAGTCCTACCGCCTCGGCCAACCGCCCGAGCCGTTCTGGATTCTCGGGCAACAAATCTCCGTCGATATCCATCAGCCACAGCCGATGCCGTAGATCGAGGAGCCAGCGGCGAGATTCTAGGAGAGCCTCCCGCTCCAGAAGATTGAAGTGGCCTTTCACGGCCAGGGACGTGATTCGGTCCGACATGCGAGAGGAGGCGGCCCGATCCGCTGGGTGGATCATCTCGGTCAACCGCACTAGCCACTCCAGGTCGTTCAACCCCCCACGGCCAAGTTTCACATCCCTTGTCACATGCACCGGGCGTACTCGTTCGGTCTCGATTCGCCGTTTCATCCGTTTCAAATCTTCCAGATCCTCGGGGCCGATCAGTTTCTCTCGGGAAGCGTAAAGCACCGTCTCCAGCGCCTTTGGCGAGCCCGCCACCAGACGGGCGTGCCCAAGGGCGAACCGCTCCCAGTTCTCCATATCGCGCGAGGCGTAAGATAGCAGGCCTTCGTAGGTGCGGGCAAGCAGTCCCTTGCCTCCGTCTGGACGCAATCGCAGATCCGCGCGAAAGGGCGCACCTTCTCGAGCCGCGCGGTCAATGTTGGTCAACGTTTCCTGGGCCGCTTTTTCCGCTGCCTTCTGGTCGCCCTCCGCGAGGAATAGCAGATCCAGATCCGAACCAGGAGTGCTTTCTCTTACGCCATAAGAGCCCAACGCAATGACGTCGACGCCCGGCACCAACGCCGCCAAAACCGCGGCATCTGCAATCGAAGTTAACTCCTCCTCGGGAGAGAAACCGTCGTGCAAAACCCACCGGGCCAACGTCCGGGTGAAATCGCCAAGCGAAGCATCCACCGGACGCCCCAGATCCTCCTCGATCTCGCCGCTCAACAGTTCTTCGGTCAGGGCTAGGCTCGTGCGGAACGATCCGGCCAGCCGAGGGGCGTCCGCCAAGATCGTGACTACCCGGTCGAGACTGCTTTCGTTATCCCGCAGACTCTCGTAGAATGCATCCGCCTCGGGAAGTCCATCGAACCAAGCCAAAAGAGCGGGCGCGAGCGAACCCGTGCGAGCCCCGACCATCGAGCGCGCATCCTCCCCGCCGTTGCTATCCAGCCTCAAGATCGATCGGTACAGTGTCCCAATAGTACGGCGATGCCTGGTGAGCACCCGGCGCAACGCCTCCGCATCGTAAAGCCCCATCGTGCGGGCCAACGCCTCTCGGCGGGCGGGATCTTCTGGCATTGTGTGGGTCTGCTGATCGCCGCTCAGTTGAATGCGGTGCTCCAACTTTCGAAGGAAGGTGTAGCCCTCCACTACCGCCCGGGCCGCCGCCGGCTCCATCACGCCCGCCGTAGCAAGCGCCCGCGCCGCATCCAGGGTTGCGGGAGATCGCAGTTCAGGGTTGTTCCCTCCGTGCGCCATCTGTAGAGCCTGGACCAGAAACTCTGCGTCGCGAATCCCCCCGGGACCCCGTTTCAGATCGTCGCCCTGCGCGATCTCCTCGATCCGGACCCTTGTGTCCGTCATTTCCCGTAAGCTCGACTCGCTCAATACCGGCGGGAACGCGATCTCGGTAACCAACGCCTCCCAGCGCGGTCTCAACCATTCGCCTACCACTACACGGGAGCGAAGCAACGCCTGCGCCTCCCAGGGCTCCGCATAAAGGCGGTAGTAAGACTCCACCGCACGCGCCTTTCTCAAGATCGCTCCGGCGGCGCCGTATGGCCGGAGGCGAAGATCCACCCGGTAAAGCGAACCACGGCCCATGCGATCGCTCAGCGCTCGGCCGTAGGCCTCGCAGAATCGCGATAGCTCCCGTTCTGTTCGCTCATCAATATCGTCCTCTGCCACGTAGACCAGGTCGATGTCGCTCGAGTAGTTCAGTTCCCTCCCGCCCAACTTGCCAAACGCAACGACCGCCAGCGGCGGCGACTCGTCAAGCTCTTTCAGCCGCGCGAAGGGCGGCCAGATCGCCTCCATGGCAAGCTTCATCAAAGCCTCTGCCAAGTCGGAAAGGGCCTGCCAGACCGTTTCCTGATCCCACAGCTCCGCCAGATCTGCGACGACGATCGGCAGGATGGTTCGTTGGCGTAGATACCGAAGACGGTCGAGTGCATGCGCCTGACCATCCGCCGAAGCTAGCAGGCGGCGTCCTTCCTTAAGCAACTCCTCTACGGTCGGCGGCGCACCGATTCCGCCGGGCTCTAGGACCAGACTCGCCAGTTCCGGATTCTGGATCAGCGCGTCAGACAAGGGCTGGCTCGCCCCCAGCAGGGCTAGAAGCATGGGCGAACGGGCTGGAAGGCCAGCGACCTGGGCAAGATGCAGGTCTGGACTTCCCGTGGCCGCCGCCCATCGCTCCAAATTCGTAAGAGCCAAGTCGGGCGAGGCATTTTTGGCCAGGGCATCGGCAAAAGCGATTGCCAGATCGATCCCCGCCGAGGCCGACAGCCGCTCTAACCCCCGGGCGGCGGCGTCGGGATCGCGAAACATAACGCAAGTTTGACCGATTACATCCAATCGAGGGACGAGGTTCGGTACCCTTCCGCCGATATGCGAACTCTGCTTTGCGCCACGGCGCTCTTATCGATCGCCCTGATTGGCGTAGGCTGCAAGAAGGGCAACAGCCTGGAAGGCAAGTGGAACGCCCAGGCCGGCACCATCCCGATCGACTTCGAATTCAAGCCGGACAACACTTTCACCCTCGCGGCAAAGGTCGGACAGTACACGATGAGCCAGACCGGCGACTATAAACTGGAAGCCGAGAAGCTCACGATGACGCCGAAGGACATCAACGTTTCTGGACTTCCGGCGGCTGCGATGACGCAGATTAAATCGCAGGCCAAACTGGGCACCCCCAAAACCGTTGACATCAAATTCGTATCGGACGATGAAATCTCCCTTTCGGGATCTCCCACTCCGGGCGGCAGCGACAATCAGTCCGTTACCCTCAAGCGCGTCAAGGCGTAGGCGGTACCCTGCGGAGGATGAAGGCCATCCTCTGCACCTTGGCGCTTTTGCCTTTCGCCTTAACCGGCGTAGGCTGCAAAAAGGCGCCTAGCCTCATTGGGAAATGGAACGTCACGGTCAAAGATCTGACCGGCGTTTTCGAATTTCAGCCGGAGGACAAGATGGTTCTGTCGGTCACCACCCCTGGCGGAATCATCAATCTCGTCGGCGAGTGCAAGCTGAAAGGCGAAGAAGCGACCCTCACCTTTACTGACGTCAAGGTGCCTGGTCAAACCGATGCCAACGCCGCGCTCATCAAGAACGCCCTTAAGGGGGAATTGAACAAACCTCAGGTTTTTCGGGTGATGTTCGCCTCGGATGACGAGGTCTCGTTCGCAGAGAAGGAGAAGCCGGCTCCTCCAGCCCCCGCGACTCCTCCGCCCACCGATGGCGCCGCGGCCGATGGAGATCACAAGGCGGAAACTCCAGCCGACGGCACTAAGCCCGAAGAGAGCGCGCCGGTAAAACCGCAGCCACCCAAACCCATCCCCGCGGCCATGACCCTCAAGCGAGTCAAAGAAGCTTCCTGAGTAAGCTTGGGGACGATGGAATCGACCCTCGTTGTGTTTGATATTGGTGGCGTACTGATCCGCCTTCGCCACACTTGGGACGATATCCTTGCGTACCTTGGCGAAGCGCCCCTCCACCGGGAAAAGCCTTGGCGGCAAGCCGATTACGACCCTCTTTCGGACTACCAAGACGGCTCTCTGTCTGAAGCTGCCTACCTGGCGAAGCTCGCATCCGATCTCGGGCTGAGTACCGAGCGGGCAAGAGATGCCCACAACGCGATGCTCGGCTTCGAGTATCCCGGCATCGAAACACTCGTTCAAGATTTGAAAGACGCGGGCGTCGAGACCGCTTGCCTCTCTAACACGAACGAACTGCACTGGCGGAACCTGAACGATCCCGCGCTCTATCCCGGTATCGGGAACCTAGCTCGCCGCTTCGCCTCCTTTGAAATCCTTGTCAACAAGCCTTTGCCGGGAGCTTTCGAAGCCGTTCGCACCGCCTTTCCTGAAGTGACTCGTTGCATCCTCTTCGACGACCTTCCCAAAAACGTCGAAGGCGCAAAAGCCGCCGGTTGGGAAGCCTTCGAAATCGACCCTGACGAAGATCCTCCTGCTCAGATGCGGGCGATCTTGGTCGAACTCGGCGTGCTTTAAAGTCGCCCAGAGCCTCCCTTTCATTCGGAAGAAAGGGAGGGTGAAGATAGCCTAAGCCAGACTCGCTCGCACGAACTCGACGTCCTCCGCCGTCAAGGGCCGTCCTTCCGCCCCTAAGTTCACCCTGACCTGGCGCTCGTTGCGGAAACCTGGAATCACCGACGCCACCTGCGGATGCGCCAAGAGATAGTTGAGCGCCACCGACGCCAGATCCTCGATCGAATCGCCGAACCGCTCCTTTAACTTTCCAAGCTTTGGCTTCAACTTCCCGATCTCTTCCGCTGAGAAAGCCGAGGAGTTCTGCCGGTGGTCACCCGGCTCAAAGGAGGGTGGCTTGGACGGATCGTACTTGTCGAGCAACCGAGCCTGTGCAAGCGGACTAAAAGCCACGAAAGTCATGCCTTCTTTCTCCATCAACTCGCTCACCGGTGAGCCGGCCCGAATGAACTGGTCGTCCAAGGCATGCGCCCAGCTCTGAAGCACGGCCGGGCGGACGCGGGGGGTGACCCGGAGGAAGTCGTTCGACGAATAAGCCGATTGACCTTTGACCCGAACTTTGCCCTCCTCAACGAGCTTGTCCATCGTCTCCGCCGCGTCGTCAAGGTACATATCCGACGCGCCGAAGTCGCCGTGGTGGAAATAGTACACATCAATCACGTCGCGGCCGAGGTTGATCAGCGACTGTTCGCACTGGTGCCGAATATGCGCCGGCTCATAGGCGTGCGCCGCCGTCCCGGGGAAATGGCCGACCTTGGTCGCAACCACGTAATCCGCCGAGCGAACCCCAAGCGTATCGAACGCCCGTTTCAACATCCGCTCCGCTCGGCCATTGCCGTAGACGTCGGCATTATCGAAGTGATTTACCCCGGCGTCGAGACCGGCTTTGATCGCCTGGACGATTTCCGCCTCGTCCACGTTGGCCCAGCCGTTTGGGTTACCGTTAACCCAGTTAAGGCCGCCCATCGTCCAACAGCCGAGACCGATTTCCGAAACCTTAACGCCGGAACGTCCCAGTTCGCGCATGTTCACGGACGTTAGTTTGTCCGAGAACCCGTGTCAAACGGCGACGTTCCGTCGCTGATCCGAAAACATAACGACGAATTCCTTTGCAGAACAAGCGATTGTTCGCATATGATTCTGGGCGGGTGCAATGGAGCATTTAAAAGAAACCTGGGATGACCGTCGGGCACCGACGCTCAAGGACGTGGCGCGGGCCGTGGGGATTAGCGAAGCGACTGCATCGGTGGTGCTCAACGGCGCTAAGTCCGGTACCCGTGTCTCAGCGGCTCGACGCCAGGAGGTGATCGAGGCGGCGGTTCGGGTTGGCTATCGCCCAAACTCCGTGGCGCGGGCACTTCAGGCAGGTCGCAACCACCGGATCGGAATCTATTCAGGCCGGTCTGAGCTTGATGCGCGCAACCTCTTTTTTGCGGAACTGCTCGGAGGCATGTGCGATGCAGCGAGGACGCTTGGCTCCAACGTCGTTCTTCACACTTCGGGTGACGATCCCGGACAGCTATTGGAGCTAGTTTCCAGCGCCGCGCTAGACGGTCTACTCGTTCACGCCTCCCAAGACGATCCGATTGTCCCTTTACTGGGCGAGCTCCGCGCGCCTGCCATCGCCATCGCCGACCAGGTCGCGGGTCTTCACTCGGTAGGGGTTGACGACGCAATGGGCGGGGTACTTCAAGCGGAACATCTCGCTGAGAAAGGCCACCGGCATGTCCTATACAAGCAGACCCGCTTCCTCGCTAAGTCCGCGTTGGACCGCATGGAGACGTTTCTCCAGACGTCCAAGCGCCTCGGCGTTCGAGTCTCCGTACGTTACGAAGAGAGCTTCGAAGATTCCTTCGACGCCTCAGACGTCGCGCTCGTTCGGAGTGGAGAAGGCCGTGCGACCGCCGTCGTCGGGTGGCATGATCGCGCGGCTGAACAAGCGTGTATTTGCCTCCAGGAAGCCGGCGTCGACATTCCTGGCGAGGTTGCCGTCATCGGGTTCGACGGATTTCGGAGTTACTACTCCCCACGATTTGTCCTCACGACGGTACGCGCTCCTTGGTACCAGGTGGGGCAGATTGCGACCGAGCATCTCGCCCGATTAACGCGAGGGGAAGCGGTCCCGCTTTTGACCACTCTTCCCGTGGAGCTTATCCCCGGAACTACGACCTAGAAACCATGCATCAACCGAAGGAAAATTGCTATGAAATCTAAAGCCCTCCGCCTTACTGAGTTCTAGGCGTCGGCTACGCCGAACTGCCGATAGAGCCCTTCTCCTCTCAAGAAGCAGGGGCGAAAATATGTCTCAAATTGCCCTTGTTTGCGGCCGCCGATTTTTCGGCGGCCGCTCTTTTGTGCATGAATAATGGTTAATTCATGCCCTGAATAAGCACTTATTCTCATAAAATTACGTGAGGCTGCAATGTCGCAAGCACATCGTCACAGGATGAATCATCCGAGGCTCGAAAGGGAGTCAATCCATCGGTTGGGCAAATCGCCCACCGCTCACCGCTTGCGCCAGACCTCCGTCGGCTGCCACGCCGCCGACGCAACGCCCACCGCCTCCGATAGAGCAATAGCTCCGGAGCCACGACCTCTTCAACGTATCCAACGAAGGTTACATAGCCATGTCACGGAAAGCATTCACGCTCATCGAGCTCCTCGTCGTGATCGCCATCATTGCGATCCTTGCCGCCATTCTCTTCCCGGTTTTTGCTCAGGCAAAGCGGGCGGCGAAGGCCACCGGCGACCTCTCCAACATTAAGCAGATCGGCACCGCGATGCAGATCTACGTCACGGACGCGGATGATCGGTTCTCCTACGGCATCCCGGAGAGCTGGTCCGGGGCTCCGTCCTGGGGAAGCGCCTCCCTCGGCTGGGTTCTCAATCTCCAGCCCTACTCAAAGTCACTGCCGATGTTCCGCAGCCCGTTAGAGACGGCCAGCAACTACGGAAGCTGGGGTGACTGGATGGGGATTGCCGTTTCGTATGGCGCGAACGGCTTCACCGCACCCAATGCGGCGGCCGCCAAGAACTTTATCGGTGTCTCGCCCTCCTCTTGGCAGGGCCGGTGCTTTAAGGATTCGTTTACCGATGTCCAAGACTGCACCCTCCGAGGGATCATGGCTCCCTACGCCCAAGTTCACGGAGAAGGCGGGGGTGGCGAACTCGACGTGGCGGCCTTGACGGTGACGCAAGTCACCAACCCGGCCGACACCGTTGCCTTCGCGACCAAGTTTAACGGGGATGCCCTGAAGTATAGCGGCGGAGCGACCGGAAACGTGACCCAATTCCAATGCGGCGGCATCTTCGAAGGCGTTCCCGCAACGGACGGATCGGCGGTTTACGATATCGACTGGTGCGGCGGAGCGCAACTTCCAAATGGCCTCCGTGCGATCGACAAGAACACGCCGCAAGGCCGGTTCGGCGCGGTCAGCCAAGTGAAGGAAGGAATCTCGAACTTCTCGATGGCCGACTCCCACGCAAAGGCCCTGCCCATCGCCTCAACCAACCCGAATCCAGATACCGACCCCGGGAAGAACAAGTGGGACGCCCTGCGCCCATGAGGACCCGGCTCCTTTGTCTTCTTGCTGCTGCCCCCCTCGTGGGGTGCGGCAGTGGCACAGACATGACCCAGGCCGATATAGACCACGCCAAAACGGCCAAGTTCGACGACGCCGCCCGCGCCAAAGTCATGGCTGGCATGGCTGCGGGCGGCGAAGCCAAGAAGACTCAGGAAGCCTCTTGGGCCGCCAAAAAGAGTCCCGCAGAACTCGCAAAGATCAACGCGGAACGAGCCGCCATGGGTCGCCCGCCTTTAGGCGGCTAACCCCGTGCGGCAATAGGCCGGGCCTCTCGGCCCGGCCTCCCATTTAAGTAGACTAAAATCTACTATAATATTCCCATGTCTCAGCCGTCTCTCTTCGGGGAGGAGCTTCCTGACCGCTTCGGCCGAATGGAAGTACGGCACATCACGGCCAAGACGATCCTTACCCCTGCCACTGGTCGCTTGGGGGACGCCTACGATTTCAGCCTGAACCCGTACGTCGGTTGCGGCTTCTCGTGCAGCTACTGCTTCGCCACCTTTTTCGTCCCGGACGAAGATCGCGCCGCCGCCTGGGGAACCTGGGTCGATGTCAAGGCGAACGCCCTCGCGCTGATGCGAAAGACTCCGGGCATCTGTGGTGCGAAGATCTTCATGGGCTCGGTCACCGACTCCTACCAACCCATCGAGCGAAAGACCGGTCTCTCCCGCTCTCTTCTCGAATACATGGCCGGCTTAAAACCGCAGCCGCGGATCGTTATCCAAACGCGCTCGGATCTCCCTCTGCGTGACGTGGATATCCTCAGGCGATTCGAATACCTCCGCGTCAACGTGAGCCTCACCACGGATGATGACGCCGTCCGAAAGAAATTCGAACCCTCCTGCCTCAGTGTCGAACGAAGAGTGGAAGGCCTTCGAAAAATGAAGGCGGCTGGCCTCCGCACCGCCGTCTGCCTCTGCCCCCTCCTTCCCGTCAAAGACCCGGAAGCCTTCGCCCAAACCCTCGTGGATCTCAAGGCCGATTTCTACGCCATCTCCACTTTCCACGAAACCCACGGCCGGTTCGCCGCCGGCACCCGCCCCCTTGCCCTTCAGTTAGCGGAAGAGCACGGTTGGACTCCCGAGGCTTACAAAGAAACGGTCCGCCGAATGAGCCAAATCCTCCCCTTTGGCGGCGCCTTCAATCCAGAGTAGCGCTAGTACAACCACGGAAAAGCCCTCTTGGGGCCTACGGGCTATTGCCCGCCGGTCCCTTGAGGGCCAAGCTCTTTTAGAGCTACTTAGGCTTACGCTTCGGCTTTAGCTTCGAGACCTTTGATCTCGATCTTGCGGCTCTGCGGCTTCGCCTCTTCCAGCTTCGGAATGCGAACGACCACGTTGCCGTGCTCGACATTCGCCTCCACGGCTTCCAGGTTTAGGTTCTTTGGCAATCGGAGCGACCGGGTGAAGGAGCCATAGCGATGCTCGCGATGGTAGACCTTCGCGTCTTCCGTCTGCCAGTCGGCCTTGGTCTCTCCCTTAATGGTGAGAACGTTTCCGTCGAGGTTAATCTCCACGTCTTCCGGGCGGAGGCCGGGAAGTCCGGCGCGGACGATCAGAGCCTCTTCTTGCTCTACCAAGTCGATCGGCAAAGTGTTGCCCGGATTGGCGCTTCGATTCCAAAGCGTGTCGAAGGCGCGTTCGATATCAGCGAAAGGGTCTCGTCGGTTCAGGTGGTTCATGGTTCTTTTTTCCTTTTTCGATGGCGGCTTTCCGCTAAACCATCCTACGTATATGATTCCGTATTCGTCACCTATCTTTAGTCCATAAGACTCATATTTTTTACGAAACAGAGAATGATTTCCCGCTACCGAAAAGCCGGTATGGTCTCCTTGATGCTGGTATCGCCCCTGCTTGACTCGGAAATTGGTGCTCCAGATGGCTTCGTCATCGCGGAATGGCGGGATCCCGGATGTCCGGCGGAGGGCCCCATGCCCATAGCCCCGCTTCATCTTCACCGCGAATGCGACGAAGCTTGGATCGTTCTGGAAGGAACATTGGTCGTCCAGAACGGCGACGAGGAACTCACCGTGCCGACCGGCGCAGCAGCTTATGTCCGGCGAGGAACGCCCCACACCTTTTGGAATCCTTCGCCCGAACCCTGCCGTTATCTCTTGGTGATGACAGCCAAAACCCGAGCCCTCATCCACGCGATCCATTCCACTGAGGACCGTAGCCTATCCGCGATGAGGGCGATGTTCGAGTCGTTTGGTGCTGAGTTACTGATTTAGCGGTCTGCTCTACCGGCTGGCGCGCCCAGTCGGCGACGCTTCAGGGCCACTAAACCCAGCCCCAAGGCTGCCCAAGTGGAAGGCTCGGGAACGCTCTGCACTACCGAAACATTGTCCAGCGCCCAACTCTCGTCGGAGTTCCCCTGCAGACCGGCACCGGTAAAGGAGAAGACCACCGTTGAGGTCGATGGCACGAAGGAGAAACCGGGGTTGATGGCTCCGCCGAACTTGTAAACCGAGTTCCCGTAGTAACTCTGATCGAGAGTATCGATCTCGTCCGCGCTCGTATACGCCGCGACGAGAGGACCGCCCAAGGGCGTCGCCGCCGAGTAACTCTGCAAGAAGCCGTTTTCGTTTAAGTTCGAAAACGTAGCGTCGACCGCACTCACCCCGTCGATCTGCGCCGTAAATCGATCGGGCCCATAGGTCACGTCGCTTCCGTCCCAAGAATCGAGAAGGTCAAGATCGAACTTCAGATTAGCCACCACGCCGGGCGTGAATCCACCGAGGGTGAGCGTCACCGTCTGGTTCCCGAAGTTACCAAGCGCGATCCGGTTTGAAGCGTTCTTGACGATGATCGTCGAAGTGGAAGACCATTCGGCCCCCACGGATCCTTGAAATCCTTCGGAATAGTTCACCTGCGCGAAGGCGGCAAGCGGCAGAAGCGAGAGAGGAAAAACAAAACAGCTTCGTTTCATCAACGAACATTGTAAAACAGGTTTTACGCACCTAAAGTACCGGGTATCAAAACCTTAATCGGAACGAAAGGTTGTCGTGTCGTCGATTCGACGCGCGAAGAGCTTCACGCCAGCCCCTCTCACCCTTCTTGGGAAGAGGGGTGAGAGCCTTGCAACCCTTTCCGCCTATACCAAGAGACTGCTGAGGGTGAGGGTAACAACGCAACGAAACTTTACGATTTCGGAGGCTTAGCGCCGGCCGCCTTCATCTGCTTCTCAAACAGATCCAACATCGTCTGTCCCATCGCATCGACCTTCTTCGGATCCGCATCCGCTGCCACAAACCAGCGCTTCTCGCCGAGTCGGTAGCCGTACTTCGAGACCAGGGTGCCCTCGACGTCGTTAAGATGCATTGCGCCGTAGAAGATGCCGATCGACTTGGGAGGCTTCGGCGAGGCGAACGAAGCATCCAGAGCATCGATGATCGTCTTGTTCCGAGCTGTGAGAATGATCTTCTCGGTGGCCGGATTGATCATCGCCGCTGCACCCCCGCCGGCTACCGATTTGACGATCAACAGCTTGATCGCCTCCTTCATACCGGGCGTGGCACTACCCAAAACAAGGCTCAACTGCTTGGCGGTTGGAGAATTGGGGTCAAGAATGCCCTTAATGCTGTCGAACTGCGTCGGCTTGCCATTGCTCCCCGCCTTGTTCATCGCCTCCAACTCTTCCCACGAGAGGTCGACATTCTTCCAACCTTCGCGGTTGTACTTAATGTCGTTCATCTGGAAATCGAGCCCGATCGCATCGCTCAGAATCTCATAGACCGGCTTCGAGGCCGTGGCCCCAGGCGCGGGGGTGACAGGCTTAGGGCCATTGCGGACACCTTCAAAAAACACATTCTCCTGCTCATCCAGCAGTTTCTGAAGCGAAGCGTAATAAGGTTTCGCCCCCACATGAATCGCCCCGATGAGCCAAACATCGGGCTTGCCGTCCGCCTTCAACTGCTGGGCGGAGGTCCGCACTTCGAACGTGCCGTCCGGCTTAGTCACCGACTGCACATAACCCGGCTTAACCGGCGCAGGAGGCGCGGCGGCCTGGAAGAGGGCGAGGGTGACAATCAGGGAAGTGAGCATGGCGTTGTTGTGGATTCTACGCCGCTCTTGCGCGATCCAGGAGGCTTTTGGCGGAACTGCGTTGCTAACCGCAGGGTCCGCGAGTCGGTGGGCGGTAAACTGTTCGTTCCCCCTCGGGCCCTCTATGGACCAGTCGCACATTCGTAATTTCTGCATCATTGCGCACATCGACCACGGCAAGTCGACGCTCGCCGATCGGTTGATCGAGCGATGTGGGGCGATTCGAGGGACGGCCCAGGAGCAGATGCTGGACTCGATGGATATCGAGCGCGAGCGCGGCATCACCATTAAGATGGCGGCGGTGCGGTTGCTGTACACGGCCCAGAACGGCCAGGAGTATCAGCTCAACCTCATCGACACCCCTGGCCACGTCGACTTCACCTATGAAGTCTCCCGCGCCCTCGCGGCCTGCGAGGGAGCCCTTCTGGTCGTGGACGCGAGCCAGGGCGTTGAGGCGCAGACGATTGCCAACGCCTCGATGGCGATGAACCAGAACCTTGAGATCGTTCCGGTCATCAACAAGATCGACCTCCCCCACGCCGACATCGAGCGAGCCCGCGAAGAGATCGAGAGCGCAGTGGCGATCGACGCGACAGACGCGATTCCCTGCTCCGCCAAGTCCGGCATCGGCATCGACGAGATTCTGGAAGCGATCGTGCACCGCATCCCCGCGCCTGCGGGCGATCCGAATGCACCGCTTCGGGCGCTGATCTACGACTCTCACTTCGACGCCTACCAGGGCGCGGTCGCCTACCTGCGGGTGAAGGACGGCCATATCAAGAAGGGCGAGACGATTCAGATGATGGCGACGGGCAACAAGTTCCCCGTCGATTCCACCGGCCACTTTAGCCCCGCTCTCACCGTCGACTTCGGCCTCGAATGCGGCGAAGTCGGCTTCCTCACCGCCGCGATGAAGTCCATCGGCGACGCCCGCGTGGGTGACACCGTAACCAACGCCGTTCAACCCGCCGCCGAGCCTCTTGCCGGCTACCGCAAAGCGCTCTCGATGGTCTTCTGCGGCCTCTATCCGTCGGACGGCGACCAATATGTCGCCCTTCGGGACGCCATCGATAAGCTTCGCCTGAACGACGCCTCACTCGATTTCGAGCCCGAAACCTCCGCCGCTCTCGGCTTCGGTTTCCGCTGCGGCTTCTTGGGCCTCCTCCACATGGAGATCGCGAGAGAGCGGTTGGAGCGGGAGTTCAACCTCGACCTCATCCTCACCGCCCCGTCCGTCGACTACCGGCTGACCATGAAGGACAACGAGATCATCCACATCTCGAACCCCGCCGACTGGCCCGACGCCAACACCATTCTCGGCGTGGAAGAGCCGATGGTCGATGCCACGATCATGGTGCCGAACGAATACGTCGGCGCCGTCATGACCCTCTGCCAAGAGCGACGCGGCATCTACAAGAAGACCGACTATCCCACCCCGCAGCGCGTGATCCTCTATTACAAGCTGCCCCTGGGCGAAATCCTCCTCGACTTCTTCGACAAACTGAAGTCCAACACCCGCGGCTACGCCTCGTTCGACTACGACCTTGCTGACTACGAACCATCGACCCTGGTCAAGGTGGACATCCTCCTCAATGGCGACCCAGTCGATGCGCTCTCATTCATCGTTCACAAAGAGTTCGCCTATAACCGTGGAAAGGCGATGGTCGAGCGGCTCAAAGAAGTCGTCCCCCGCCAACAGTTCGAAGTCCGTGTCCAAGCCGCCATCGGCGCCAAGGTCATTGCCGCCGATTCGATCAAGCCGTTCCGAAAGAACGTCATCGCTAAGTGCTATGGCGGCGACATTACGCGAAAGCGGAAATTGTTGGAGAAGCAGAAGGAAGGTAAGAAGCGCATGAAGCAGATCGGCTCCATCGAACTGCCACAGGAAGCGTTCTTGAGCGTGTTGAAGGTCGCTGAGTAACCGAGGCCGCCCTGGGACCGCGGGCTTCAGCCCGCCGGGCGCGAGAATCGCGCCGACCCAAACGGCCAAGCCTCTGCAACCTCGCATAGTCCAGCTTTGACCGGGTTCTGATCGACATACAAAATCTCGTTCCTGAGATGCGTAGCATCACGAATGTAGCGGTCCCAATATTCGTGATACCAAAAGGAGCCGAGCGGCCCAAGACGAGATTAGCAGCCCGAGCCGTGGGGCCCTTCCAAGTTCGCAATAGTTCGCCAAGCCCAACATCGTCCGCCAGCTCCGCCACCACATGAACATGGTTCGGCATGATCGACCAAGCAAGCACCAGGCACTCCGCCCCATCGGTTGCCAGGATCGCCTGCTCGACTAGCTCCGCAATCGGCCTCTGCCTTAGCCAACAAGCACCATGCCCCTTGTCCAAGTAGCGGTCCTTTAATCGGTGAAGCTCTGCATCGCGCTTCTCCTCCGGCAGAAGCAATGCCTGAGATTCCAGCATCTTCACGACATGACGAGGTAGCGCGTCATAAAGACGGAAGTTGATGGATTGGACAAGCCCCGGTGCGTCGAAATGGGGAAGGTATCCGCGTGAACGCCACCCAGACTTCTCCATCCGTCTTAGATTACACGCCCTCTTGCTGGCTGAAGCCCGCGGTCCCAGGATGGACTATCGCAGCTTGACCAACTGGAACTGAGACCCCGCGACCACCACATCCCCCAGCGTTGCCGCCGGAAGCGTGGGAAGGCCTTCGATCGTCGGGACCACCGCATAGTTGATGCCCCACCGCGCCACAAAGGCCCGCCGCTCTTCGTCCGTCATCGGCGAAAGGCTCTGGATCGGACTGGCCAATAAGAACCGGTAGCTGTCCCGCGTGCGATCCCCATAGCTGGGCGTCTCGCTCCAATGGCCCGCGTAGGTATAGGCGCCCGCCAGCCCGGAGAAGAACGGAGCCGAATCCGGCACCACGGGCGTCTCGAACGAATCGGGCACCGGCTGCCCCGAGGCATCCAACGTTGGGTTCGATGCCCCCGGCCAAGCGACCACCACGTTCCGGCCGGGCTTATCCGAGAGGTAGTTCACGATCCGCTGAATGTCCGGGCTCAGATAGATCGGGTGCCGCGTGGTCGAGCCGACCTTCATGCCGACGTACTCGATCTCGCGGAAGGTCCACCGTACGGCCGAGCCACCGAGAATCAGCAGGGCAAGGGCCGTCACCAAATTGCGTGCGCTCCGTTCCTTGTTCCGCAGGAGATCATCCACCGCGACCGCCGCGAGCAGCGCCCAGGGAATCGCCAACCCCATCGTCAGCTTCCGCTGGAACAGCCCAGGGAAGTAGATCGCCACCGTGCCCACCAAGGCCCACGCCACGATCAAGTTGCGGGCCGGCGAGCGGACCGACATCAGCGCCGTAGCCGCCACTGCTGTTACAAAGGCTGCGGCCCAGCCAAGCTGCGAGAGGAAGTAGCCGCTCTGGTGATTGCCCGAAAGCGCGGCCAGGGTGACGATGAGAATGACCGCCAGCGCCAATCCGGCCAGGTGACGCGGGCGGTCCTTCTCGTGCTGAGAGGAGTGCCGGTAAAGCCCCATCAGGCCCACCGCCATCGGCGGAAGATAGCCCAAGAGCACCTGTCGAAAATTCGGCGTAAAGGTCTCGGTGGCGGCCCGGGCCCGGAAGACCTCGTCCGCCCCGAGAACATGGAGGAACCAGAGCGATGCAGGTAGAGCGCCGAGAACGATGATCACACAGCGCACCACCCAAGGAACGGTTGCCTGCCGCGCTACCAGCGAGGCGGCAAGGAATCCGATCAGCACGAGACCCACCAGCAGCGCGTCGTAGCTATGGATGTTCATCAGAACCCCCATCGCCAACGCCCCCTGAACGATCGCCTTCTTCCCTCCTCGCTGCGCCCGAAGTACGCATAGGAAGACGGAGAGGATCAGGCACAGGCTCACCATGAACAGGCCATTCGTGAGCATCGACGGGATCACGAAGCCTTCCGGCTGCCAAATATCCGTCGGTCCCTCCGCCCCAAACCGGTGCCAGAAGTTGGGTAAGAACCCCAACCCGCCCCCGACGACCGCCGCCGCGAGAATTAGCTTCGTTCCGTAAACCGTCGGCCGAAGTCGGCGAACCAGGCGACTGAGCAGAAGGACGAACAGCCCCGTAAAGACCAAGCGTCCAATCGTCATCGCCGCCACCACTCCCGTCACCCGCGCGATCTGACCGAGCAGGAGGAAGTAGAGGTGGAAGGTAAGGCCCGGTTGCGGATCGACCGCAAACCGGTTATCGAACGTCAGCGCTCCGTGGGCCGCTTGCCAAGTCCAGGCGGCGTACACCATGTGGTCATCCACATTGGTCTGAAACCCGACGTAGCGCGTCCCGGGAGGCGTCGCCAAAAAGGCGTACAACGTTGGAAAACCCGCGAGGGCCACGCACACGAAAGCGAGCAGCAGCGCGAAACGGCGCTCCATTCCGCGTCGAACGGGTGCAATAGGTGGCAGCACGCGAGTAAGAAACTAGTTGGGGACGGGGCGGCCCATCTGCTTGTAGATGTCGATAATCATCTTTGAATTGTTGGCCGCTTCCTTGTTTTTCGGATCGACTTTCAACACTTCTCGATAAAGTCTCAATGCGCCCGAATACTTTGCTCGAGGTGGAAGCGAAGGCGCCGTCATCGTTGCCATCGCAAAACGATCACCCGCAACCACGAAAGCCTGTTTGACCTTGGGGTCCTTCGGCTTCGCGGCCAGGTTCTTCTTCGCAACTTCGTAGGCCTTCTTGTAGAGAGCAAGCTGCTTCTCCTCCGGTCCTTGTGCGCCGACAAACGCCGACAGGGCGAGGAACGCTACGAAAAGAGCCGGTACGCGCATATCTTATTATGCGAACCACGGGCGATGCGCTGCATGAACCGGGAGTGAAATCGGCTACTTTCTCCGTTTAGACCGGGCTTCGAACGTGGCCAACGCGGCACGCGCCTCCGCTTCCGAGATGCCCGAACGCCGAGCCAGGCTTTGGGCCTCATAGTCGCCCGGGTTGCTCCGCGCCGCCGCGTTCAGTGGCGCATCAGTTCGCTTTCCGCGCCGATAGAAGGTCGCCACCGCGTCGAGAAGTTCCCGAGAGCCCCGCTGTGCCGTCGCCTCGGGCACGGGAAGGCCAAAGCGAATCCCACGCGCGACGCCGAATGCGGCCAACACCGCCAAAGTCTGCCACAGCGCACCGACGGCCCAGGGGCCAATCGATTCGACCGGCCCCGGAGCCTCGTCTTCGCCGTAGCCCCCCGCTAGAAAAACTAGACGGTCTCCCGATTTCGCCACCGTGGCGATCGTCGAAAGCACCACCTGCGCGTTATCAAGCCGACCGAGGAAACGGTTCGTAGCCAACGCCCCATCTTCCAGGCGAGCCAGGCGTCCCTTGCCCACCTGGCTAAGGAACGAGATCGAATCGTCACCGTAATACCAACCCGTCGCCGATGCAACTTCGCCCTCCGGCTTCCCTGGTTTGGCGGGCGCCGCGCTCGTGTTGTCGATCTTTGCCTGTTTGCCCTGGGCGTCCTTGGTTGGAATCGAATCGGCGACCGGTTGAAGCTCTGACGGAATCCCTAGGACGACACCGCGACCACCCGAGCGGACATGCCGAAGCGCTGCTTCGGGCGTGGAATGCTCCGTCATCACTGGCGCAACCACCACATCGTCCGGCTGAAGTCGCGGTCGCGACGACTTGTCGTAAGCCACCCGATAACCCTGATGTGACAGCGTCTCTGCCAAAATCGAAAGCCCGCCCAATCCCCGGTCGTCGGGAGCGGGATGGACATCCGCGCCCGGCGCGGCCAGTACGATCAAAGCGTAAGATAGGGCGAGAAGGCCAGCCAGTGTCGCCGCGATCCACCTCACTTGGCGGCCTCCCCAAGAAGCCGAACCAGCTCTTCGTACCAGGATCGCATCGTCGCTACATCGGTCGCCGAGGAAGGAAGATGCCCGTACCAGCAACGGTCGAAAAGGCTAGTCGCCGCGCGGATATCCGATTCCGCCGGTCGTTTGGGACTGGATTCGATTCGGTGTAGATGCTCCCAGTTCGTCTGGTTCGGATCGAATCGCGCCACCCCCGCCTCATCCAACCGCATCAAACCCGCCACATAAAGCCCGCGTACCGCCTCACGGAAACGCCCCTGCGCAAGCAGTGCATTGGCCTCTTCCAGCCACGCGTCCGCGGTTCGTAGCGGCTCGTCGGGAGCGATCGGCTTCGCCCGGCGCCGGATCCCGGGCAGCCGCACGTACCGCATCAAAAGGTAGATGCAGACCCCGCCCAGCATGGCCAAAACGCCCCACATAAAGATGGTCAGCCAAGGGCTTCCCGGCTTTGTGGGTCCCCTTTCGGAGTTATCTTCAAACTTGGGCCAGTGGAGCCGGTCGAAAGCTTTCCCGAGCCAGTTGCTCGCGATCCGCTCGTCTCCCGGCGTCGAGATCGACGGCGGCTTAACCGCCGAGGCCCCTTCCATCGTTGCTCGCAGCCCGATGTAAGACCGAATCGCCTTTGGCCCAGAGTCCAGCGCCGTCTGCGCCTCCACATCGTCTCCCACGAGACTTTCGAAAGCTTTCGTAATCTCCGCGTCCGATCGCCCTTCCGAACTGGCCTGGAGCTTCGCATAAGGGCCGGCAAGCACGGAAGAAGAAAGAAGGAAGAACGCGACGAAAAAGAGCAGTCGCCCCCCCTCCTTACCCCTTGGCCAAAAGCTCGACATCGTAACCCTCCTTACGTACGCGGCGCTCCGCATCCATGACGGCGACGGCAGTTCCCCAGAAAGGAAGCAGCGTCCAAGCAACGACAAACGGAATCGCCAGGGAAATCGCCTCCGCGAACAGGCCACCGCCGGGGGCGATTCGCGAGAATGGAACGTACGTCAGCACCAGTTCCAACCCACCCCACTCGGCGAGCATAGCGATCAAAATCACTCCGTAGACGCTCCAAACCGAGCCGTACCCGCCGGGCACCCGGTCGGCGCCTTTCATCAGCAACCGGCTCCGGCGACACGCAGCCCGAGCGCCGTCTCCGCGAAGCGCGGCGGCAGGCGCCAGCGCATAGGCGCCAACCGCCCAGAGCGTGAAGATGCCCCCGAAGAAAAAGGCCAATGACCCAATCAGAGCAAACACGCCCGCCATGTCGCTGGAGTCCGCCATCACCCCCCCAAGCGCCATCATCCCGAAGCCGAGCATCGGAACAGATCCGGCGATTAAAAAGGCCCAGAGACCCGCGCCAAGCGTGCGAGGGAACGCCTTCCGTACGGCCGCGCTGGCCGCACGTTCGTCAAGCGTCCGACCCTCACGGTAGGGCGTAACCAAGGCGATCGCCTGTAAGGTCGCCTCCGAGACCCCAAAAACAAGAAGCGGGCCCGCGATCAACAGACCGACGGCCAAAACGAATCCCGACTCCGCAACCTGGGCAGTGGTGCTTCCGGGAGATGTCGTCGTGAAAAGCCGGGGACCGAAGCCTCGGGTCCAGAACAGAACGCTGGCCAACACAAAAACTGCCGGCACCGCGCTACGGCGCAAAAGCGCCGGGGCAAGTACGCGGTATGTTCTCAGTGCCTCGTCCAAGACCTCGGTCGAGCGCAGCATCCGCAGTGCGGAGACGTTGCCAGAGGTCCCATTCGAGTAACGGTCCAGAGTTTCCGGCGTCACTAGTATGGGTTTTACCGTAACCACCGCTATGACCACCATTCTCGCGCTTGCCGCGCTCGCGGCTCCCCCCTTTCAAAGCAACAAGATCGACGCCTACGTTCAGCCGAACTTCCACGATGCCAGCTTCACCGCGAAGGTGCTGAAGAAGGATCAGCGCGAGTTACAAAAAATCAACGATGATTTCGGGCAGGCCTACCGCTTCGCAAACACCGCCGTCCGCCTAAAGGAGCCCTTCAAGCTGCGCCTCGATGCGAGCGTGGAGGATACGACCGTCACCTACGTGATCAACGGCACCATGCAACACTTCAAGGTCGCCCGACTTGGTTTGAACAAGAAGGAAGACCTCTCCAAGGATCCAGGCCGACGGCAGACCCTGCTTGACTTCGGCGTCCTCACCCCCTCGATGCTCTCGGACCTGTTCGACGCTAAGTTTGTCCGCGTCGACCGGGCGACGAACGACGTTGTTTTCGATCTGACCTATCAGGCCAAATTTAAGGACAAAACTCGTTTCCGCGTCTGGATCGACCCGGACAAGAAGTACATCACCAAACGCGAGTGGTACCAACGCAAGGGCCGCATGGTCGCCACGTTCCTGTACGACACTCCGGTCACCGAGGGCGGTGCCACGATGCCCTCAAAGCAGACGGTAAAGAATGGGGACGACGTCATCGCCGGCCAGACGAGCTACGTTGGTGTCCGTATCAACCAGGGCATCGCGGACGACGTCTTCTCGTTCTGATGCCATCGGTTCGTCGGGAAGGGCGTAGTACCTTCCCGACGAACTGATGACCCTCTTAAGCTTCCGCCCGTTCCGCCACAAGCCGACCCCAGCGAGCGGTGTCCAGGCGGGCCATTTCCACGATGTGGAGGCCGATTCGGTAGCGAGGTGGAGATTCGCCATCCTCGCGGCAATTGGCCACACTGACCTTCGCCGTGATCGGCCCCATCTCGCTGGGGAGGTTCATGGTCAGGTCCTCCTCGGACGTAAACTCCGCGCTCGACAAGATCCCCAAGCTCAAGGGCGAAACGTCGAGAACCCGCATCGTGGCTTCCCGCGTGCGGCTAGCAATCTGTCCCGATAACCCCGTCGCCCAGATCCTGGGCGTCTCTTCGCTTGGCGCGTAAGAGATCGAGCCGGAGAGAGCGATCGCCGCTTCATGACTCGCCTGGGCAAAAATCCGACCGACAAAACGGGCCACCGTTCCCTGACCGTAGCATTCGCCCGAAACCGGCTCGTTCTCTTCGAAGGCGATCGGGCTCCACAGACGGATCCGGGCCTCGTCGCGGGCGAGGTGGGATACCCACCCCGCTACCCACGAGTCTGAATTCAATCGGTGAATCCGAACTCGCACGTTACGGAAGGTCTTGATGGCGGCTGACATGGCGAACTTGACGACGCGTATAGGACGGTCGTACCCCTTTATATCGTTATTCCACAGTCCGGCAAGGACTTGACGAGAAAGGGAACCCTTTTTAGGCCGCTACTGCCAGTTCCGGTTCAACCACGCTGTAAGAACATGATCTTCCCACCGCCCATCGATCAGAAGATAGTCTGGGGCGAGCCCTTCTTTCTCGAACCCCAGGCTCTCCAACAGCTTTCCGCTTCTCGCGTTCCGCGGCAAATACGCGGCTTCGATACGATGGAGCCGGTACCGCGCCACCGCCGCGGGAATGATCGCCTCAAGAGCCTCTCGCATCAGCCCCCTCCCTTGGCAACGTTCCGCCAAGCTGTAACCCAGCGTCGCCCGAAAGCCAGGACTGGAAGAGATTGAAGTCAGGTTGGCCACCCCGGCCACTGAGCCGCTCACCTCAAATAGAACCAAACGAAGCGACCGATTGTCCCTCCGCTCAGTGTCGATCAGCGGAATCGCCCGCTCCCACGCGCCAGGGTCAGTGTCTTCCGGACGGAACCGCGGGTACCACGGCTGCAAGAACTCCCGGTTCTTCACGTAGTAGTCCGCTAACCGAGCCCCATCGCCGCGTCGAGGCGGACGAATGGTGAGGCGTCCGGTCGTGAGCTCCATGGCTCATTATGGGCTCAGCCTTCAGACTTGCCGGAGACGGGTACAACCTTTGAACCCCCCATGAGCCTCTACCATCGCGTTTTCAACTTCTCTGCCGGCCCCGGAACCCTTCCGGTCCCCGTCCTGGAACACGTGCGCGACGAAATGCTCAACCATGCGGGCGACGGCATGTCGGTCCTGGAGATGAGCCACCGCGGGGGCCCCTACGACCGGATCCACTCCGAAGCAAAGGAAGATCTGAAAACCCTCCTGGGTATCCCGGACGGCTACCAAGTCCTATTCCTCGCCGGAGGCGCCAGCCTTCAGTTCACGATGGTCGCCAAGTCGTTCGGCACCGGCTCCTATGTCGTGACCGGCGCCTGGGGCGAGAAAGCGGTTGAAGCGGCGGCCCTGGAAGGAGACGCTCACGTGGCCTGGAAAGGTGACCGCTCCGTGCCCGCCTGCGGCGACTACGATGTTCGAGGCGATTACGTCCACATCACGACGAACGAGACCATTGGGGGCGTTCAGTGGAAAGAAGACCCGAGCTTCGATCTTCCACTGGTCTGCGATATGTCCAGCGACATCCTCTCCCGCCCCGCCGCCGTCGACCGCTACTCCCTCATCTACGCTGGCGCGCAAAAGAACATGGGTCCGGCCGGTGCAACCCTCGTTGTCGTTTCCGACGAGTTTCTGAAGCGGGTACCCAAGGGCCTACCGCCCATGCTCGACTACGCCGTGCAAGCGAAGAACGACTCCCGCTACAACACCCCGCCGACCTTCTCCATCTACGTTTGTGGGCTGGTCTATAAGCACCTCCTGAAGAACGGCGGTCTGGCCGAGGCGGAGGTCCGAAACCAACGAAAGTCCGGTCTCTTGTACGCCGCCATCGATAGTGCCGACGGCTTCTACGAGGGCCACGCCGAAACCGCCTCGCGCTCCACAATGAACGTGGTCTTCACCCTTCCTAGCAAGGAACTGACCGATCTGTTCGTCACCCAAGCAACCGAGAACGGCTTTGACGGACTCCGCGGTCACCGAAACGTGGGGGGCATTAGGGCCAGCATCTACAACGCGTTTCTGGAAGAGGGCTGTGTCGCGCTAGCCGATTTCATGCGTGACTTTGCCCAAAGGAACGGGTGAGCCAGTTCTCCTCCGCCGCCGCTCGCGGAGTTGAGGCGGTCCGGCACAACGCCAAGCCCTTTCTCCTCGTTCAGGGCATCGCGGTGCTTCTCGCCGTCGGTTACTACACCTTCCCGGGTGCTCCGGCCGCGATGTCCTCCGTCGCCCAGATCAAACGCGACGGTGGTCTCCCCCTCTCCGCCCTGGCCACGGCCATCGCCGGGGCAATCTTCCCGGAAATCGCCCGTATCTCCACCGGCCGCAAACGCACCGGCGGTTGGGAGCTGAGTTTCCAACTCCTCTTCTTTGGTGCCATCGGCATCCTCATCGACCTCACCTACCAACTCTTAGGCCAAATCTTCGGCAACGATCCGAGCGTCGCGACCGTCGCCAAGAAACTCCTCGCCGACCAGCTCCTCTTCGCCCCCCTGGTCAGCATTCCCTTCTCCACCGCCGCCTTCGCCTGGAAAGACAGCGGCTTCTCGTTTGGTCGGACCGCCAACTCCTTCCGGGCCCACGGCGGCTTCCTGGCGAAATGCCTCCCAACCCTAGTCACCTGCTGGGGCTTCTGGGCTCCGGTTCTCATCGCCGTCTACGCCATGCCGGGCGATCTACAGTTCCCGCTGTTCCTAGCGGCGCAGACCGCCTGGAGCCTGCTGTTGCTGCACCTCAACGATCGGTAGGGAGGAAGACGTAGTCAGGAGACCCCCTCTGTGGTGGAGGGCACCTTCCTAACTTCCTAACTCCCTCGCCAAGACTTCCCCGTCCAATTCTCCCTCCCACTTCGCCACCGCCAGCGCCGCAACCCCGTTGCCCACGGTGTTCGTTAACGCCCGGCACTCGCTCATAAACCGGTCCACCGCAAACACCAACGGCAAGGCCGCCACCGGAATCGAAGGGATCGACCCGATCGTCGCCGCCAAAACCACAAACCCCGAGCCCGTCACCCCACTCGCCCCCTTCGAGGTAAGCATGGCGACCAGCAGCAAAGTCCCGATCTGCGCGGCAGACAACGGCGTGTTGGTGGCCTGGGCCAGGAACAACGTCGCGAGCGTCATGTAAATGTTCGTGCCGTCCAGATTGAAGCTGTATCCGGTCGGAATCACTAAGCGCACAACGCTGGTGGAAGCCCCGAGCCGCTCCATCTTCGTCATCAGGTTCGCCAGAACCGACTCCGAGGAGCTCGTCCCCAATACGATAAACAGCTCCTCTCGAATGTAGCGAAGGAACCGGAAGATTGAGAAGCCAACGATGCGGGCAACCAGACCGAGCACCAGGATCACGAACAGCAGCGCCGTGATGTAGAACGTCGCAACCAAGGTGCCTAACTGCTGGAGCGATCCGAGGCCGAATTTCCCGACCGTAAACGCCATCGCTCCGAAGGCCCCGATGGGCGCTAGTCGGACGACGATCGCTACGACGGAGAAGAACAGCTCCGCCGCCTTATCGAAACCCGCCACGAGCGGTCGGCCCCGCTCGCCCAACCTCACGATCGCGAAACCCACCAGAACCGCTAAGAGAACGACCTGCACCATGTCGCCCCCGGAGAAGGCTCCGACGAACGACTCCGGGATTAACCCCAGAAGGTGTTTGGCAAACGAATCGCCCTGCGCCTTCTTGACGAACTCCGCGGTCTGAGAAGGGTCAAGCTTCGTAAGGTCGGCATTGAATCCATGACCAGGGGCGATAACTAATCCCACCACCAGGCCGATGACCAACGCCATGGTGGAGACCACCTCAAAGTAGATCAGCGCCTTTCCGCCCACCCGGCCAAACCGGCGAAGGTCGCTCATGTGGGCAATTCCGCCCGCTACCGTGAGGAACACCACCGGCGCCACCACGGTCTTGATGAGGCGCACGAACCCGTCGCCGAGGGGCTTCAAGCTCTGGGCAAAGCCGGGCCAGAAATAGCCGACCAGCACGCCCAAGGCGATCGCAAGCAAGACTTGGACGTAAAGGTGCCGCAGCGCACGCATCGTACGCGAGTATAAAGGAAAAACGAAGCGCCAGCTACTTTGCGGAGCGTTTTCGTCGGAGCATCACCGCGGCACCTAAGCTGAGCGCTGCCATAGGGGCAGGCTCAGGAACGGCTTGAGGCGATCCACCAAGGCCGTCTCCGTCCGTGTCGAAATCAGAAACAGAGTCGGAATCCGGATCGGCATCAAGGTCGGAATCCAGCCCGAATCCAGATAAGTCGCTAAGCATCGCTCGTCCGGCTCGCACGGAAAGGCGGTTGGGGTTAAGCCAGTTCTGCAGGGTCGAGTTCGTCAGATCGATGGCCCCACTACCGAAATAGGCCTTTGACGCGAAACCGTAGTCGGGCTTACTTGTAGCGGTCGAAAGCGTAAAGGCCGAAATTCCTACGAGTTGTCCTCCGACGAACCAACCGCCGCCCGAATCTCCTCCCGCCAGGACCGATTCGCCTGCTTTCTCCAGCATCGAGACCAGACTAGGACCTGGATCGTAGGTCGTCTTTGTATCAATCGTGTTCGTGCCTGCTCGGCGCGTCCCGTTTCCGCCCGTGACTGAGTAGCCGGTGCCCGCCGCGTTCACTACACCGGTCGCCCCATAACCGACCATCGTGACCGTCGCCTTGGTGCTGACGGTTTTGGCAACTTGATACCAACCAGGCAACGTATCCGCCACGGTGACAATTCGGAGATCCACGGCTTTCTTGTTGATCGACGGCGCCATTTCCGTCGAGGTCATCCGGTAGGTCTGAGTGCCGAGTAGGAAGTTTCCGGCAGTCACATGGCCCGCCGTAAGGATCGTGTGCGGGCCGATAGCGACGGCCGAGCAGCCGCTCATCTTCCCTACATAGGACCACGTTGCATCCGCGCCCAGGGCGGTCGTCTTTGAAGACGTCGACACAATCGCATGTGCGGCGACGGATGCAAAACCAAAAAGACCAACGGTAACCAAAGTCCTCATTGCGAGATCCTTGGACACTATAAGGGAGCACTGTTAAATTCCCAAGAGATCGAAGGAATCTTGCGCTTATTGAGCAATTTTCGGGATAGCAGCGAACACAAGGCCATTCATGATTCGTTAAGACACTTCGCCTTGTCTACAGGATCGCTCGCGATCGTTCTCGATTTTCGACCATTGGCCCCAACCGCTCCTTGACCTTCGGCCCATCGAGGCGCACATCCTTATCCCCACCGTCCGGCGCTTCGAAGAGCACTTCCTCGAGAAGCCGTTCTAACATCGTGTGAAGTCGGCGTGCGCCAATGTTCTCCGTCCGAAGGTTGACCTCCGTCGCAAGCCGCGCGATTTCGGCAATGCCGTCGTCGGTGATCGACAGCGTCACCCCATCCACCGCCAGCAACTTGGTGTACTGCTTGACCAGCGCGTTTCGCGGCTCGGTGAGAATACGGCGGAAATCACCCTCGGCAAGTGGCTCCAACTCGACGCGGATCGGCATGCGGCCCTGAAGTTCGGGAATCAGGTCGCTCGGCTTGCTGATGTGGAACGCCCCTGCGGCGATAAAGAGGATGTGGTCCGTCTTCACCGGACCAAACTTGGTCTGCACCGTACTGCCTTCGATGATGGGCAGAAGATCGCGCTGGACACCTTCCCGTGAAACATCGGGACCGGATCCGCCAGAGCGGCCCGCCACCTTGTCAATCTCGTCGAGGAACACGATGCCCGTCTGCTCGCATCGCTCGACCGCCTCCCGGTGAAGGCTGCCCTTATCAAGAAGATCTTTCGCCGACTCCTCCACAAGCGCCACCCGCGCCTCGCCGACCGTCGCCCGTCGGCTGACCCGTCGGGTCTGCCCGAAAGCACCTCCCAAAGCGTTGGAGTCGATACCCATCTCCTCCATTCCGCCCGGAGTGAACACCTGAAGGAACGAAGGCGCCGCCTCGTCACTGTCGAACGAGACCTCACGGTTCTCAAATTCACCCGCCCTCAGCCGCGCTCGGATGACTTCCCGCTTCTCCTCGCGAGCCTTCGCCTCTTCCCCAGCCGACTCATCGAAGTAGTAAGGAAAAGGACCGTTCTCTTCCTCATCGATCATCTCGACCAAGCGATCCTCGGCCTTCCGCTCCGCTTCCTCGCGCACCGCCTCGCTCCGCTCCGTCTCCACCAAGCGAACCGCCGCCGCCGCGAGATCGCGGATGATGCTCTCTACATCGCGCCCCACGTAGCCGACTTCAGTGAACTTGGTTGCTTCCACTTTTACGAACGGTGCCTTCGCCAGTTGAGCTAGTCGTCGGGCGATTTCCGTCTTACCCACACCGGTCGGCCCGATCATCAGGATGTTCTTCGGCATCACATCCGCCCGGTCGCCGGCGTCGAGTTGCAGCCGCCGGAACCGGTTTCGCAGAGCTACCGCCACCGCCTTCTTCGCCGCCGTCTGCCCCACGATATAGCGGTCCAATTCGGCAACAATTTGCCGGGGCGTCAAATCCTCGATAGGCAGGGACATCTTAGTTCCAGGGTACCGGGAAACGCGACCAGAGCCCGCTTGGGACCAGGGTGGAGTTCATCGCTGAAACACCCAACCCGGCACATACCCACCAAACCGAATCGACTGAATCTCCTCCGTCACGACCGTCCCGTCCGCCTCGAACGTCGTTGTCTTAAACGGAATCGTCAGCCCATCGACCGTGCGGAAGTCCGAATACTCCTCCCGCCCTGCTCCCGCCGAAGTCTGGCGACGGAGAACCCGGAAGTCGGCTTTGGAGATAAAATCGCTGATCTTAACCCCGGATGCGGTCACCTTCTGCAGCACAAAGACAGGAACCGTACCGACCTTGTCTTCCCGCAGCACCTCCAGCGACTTGTAGAACTTCAACGGCTGAAGATCCGCCTCCAGATTGCTTTCCAAGATTTGCTCCGCCGCCGCCGGACCCGACTTGTAGCTCGGACGCGTGAAACTCGTCTTAGTCGAGGCACCTAGCGCATCTGCAAATGCCACTGAGTCGGCAAACTTTCGGTTGATCGCAAACCAGTGCGCATAGTCTGCCTCCGAGGTCTCGTCCCGCCGATATCGCACGCCGTAAATGTCGATCGCGTTGTTCGGCATCGACCGATGGTAGTGAACCGTCGCTCGGTCATGACGCCTAATCGACTCTGCTCCACCCTTGGCCTGTACTTCCTTGGCCAACAGTGCTAGGGCGTCGATGGGCGACTTGTACGGTTCGGCCGGTTTCAGCATCAGAGTCAGCGCCCCCTGCTCAACCTTGACCCCCTTCTTCCCATCCTTGTCGACCGCCCCAAAGGTTACGAAGAAGATGTTTTGGTACGTGTACCGCTTCTCCCCGATCAGCTTCAGAGGAATCCGCTGCCCGTTCTGAGTCATCATCACGCCCTTTCCTTCGATCGCAAAAGTGATCTCGATCGGCCGAGTTGCGTCCCGGAAAGTCCCCATCTCCGCCGCGACTGCCTCCGTGAATTTCTTCCCCGCTTCCTCTTTTTCCTTCGGCCCGAACGCCTGGATCACGATGTCCGCAACTTCCGCCGGAACTGAAGTAGTGTCGGCATTCGAAAGCGCCACCACCCCGAGATGCTCGGAGGGCCATAAGGCGACGTTCGCCGTGTAGCCGTCGATGTTGCCACCGTGGAAGACGTTCGCCACCCCGTGGTCCTGCTTCAGCATCCACCCCAGCCCGTATGCCTGCCCTGAACCCGGCGCAATCTCGATCCGGGGCTTGCGGGTCTCTTCCACAGCTTCAGCCGCAAAAAGCTGCTTCCCACCAAACTGGCCATCCGCCAACAACATTTGAAGGTATGACGCCATATCCCGTACGCTAGACGAGATCGTTCCCGCCGGCGCGATCCGGTCGACTTCCTTCAAAGGAAGCGGATTCGCCCCGCTGGCCGGTCCCATGTTGGGGTAACCCGTCGCCAGTTCTTTCTGGGCCTTCGTCGCCGCATAGGTGGAGTCCGAATGCGCCATGCCGAGCGGGCCAAAGAACCGGTCCTTCAGAAGCTGGTGGTAAGACTCGCCATAGGTCTTCTCCAGCACCATGCCCACGAAGGCCACCATCAGGTTCTGATACTGCCATCGTGTCCCTAAAGGCGCGGTGGGTTGAACCGCCGCGGCGATATCCAGCAACTCGTCGCCATGAAAGTCCGCCGCATACCAAGTGAGGTCAGTCCGCGCCAAGCCGGACCGGTGCGACAGCATGTCCTCCAACGTGATCTTCTCGTTCGCCTTCGGATCCTTCAACCGGAACTTCGGCAGATACTTGATCGGACGATCCGAGAGCGAAAGCTTTCCTTCCTGCGCGGCTTGGGTTGTAAGCAGCGCGGTAAAGGCCTTTGTGGTTGAACCGATCTCGTAAACCGTATCGGCCGTCGCCCTCCGCCGTTTCTGCACGTCCTGGTAGCCGAAACCTTCGGAGAAAATCACTTTGCCGTCCTTTACGATGGCAACGCTAAGCCCGGGCACATTCCCCGCCTTGCGGGCCGCTTCGATCTTCTTACGAATCAAAGAAATCGCTGGCTCTTCAGCATGGACAAGGGGGACGGCGGCAAACACCAGCGAAAACGCCAAAAGGCGAGAATTCATGGACTCAGAATAGCAAACCGCGAAGAGGCGACCGGGACTTTATCCCAGCCGCCTCTTTCGCGTGCTCTCTCTCGGGCCGGAGACCGGTTCGTTACACCGGCTCGGCAGCCGCGTAGAGATCCCGAGCCCAGCGACCCGACTCCGGAATCGAAGCCTTTCCGGCGCGGACCACGATGGTGCCTCTCGGACCCATTCGGCCCGGCGTGAAGGCAGCAGCAGCCTGGACCAGACGATCGCGGACGGCCTCGACCGTACCGCCGGTGAACGGCAGCATGATCGCAAAGCCCGTCTCACCATCCCGAGCAACCACGTCCAACCGTCGGACGTTGCGCTTCAGGAAGTCGGCGGCGTCGGCGAGGAAGTCGCGAACCGCGGCTTCGCCGTAGAACTTGCGCATCTCGTCGAGGCCGTCGAAAGCCACGCGGACCAAAGCGACCGAGCCACCCTCGGCGCCGGCACGATGAACTTCCTCTTCGAGGCGATGGCGCAGGAAGCCTTCGGTGTAAGCACCGGTGGCCGCGTCGATCGCATCGTAGTCCAGTTCCTCAGCCTGACGGCGCAGCAGGCGATCCTGCTCCTCTTCCGCGCTCAGAATCTTGCGCAGCTTCGTCAGCGACTGGCGGAGGATGTGGCTCACATAGTTGCTGGAGATCCCCAACCGCTCCGCGATCTCGGCCTGCGGCCGCGATTCGAAGTGGAACAACACGAGAACCTGCTTCTCCAAGTCACGCAGCTGAGAAAGCGCATGCTCAAGCACTACGCGATCCTCGATCGAAAGCTGTTCGGGGCAGAAATCGCCCGCGTCGAGCCTTTCGATTTCGGAGCTGTCGTCGTCACCCGGGAGGGCAGCGTCGAGGCTACCGACTTTCATCAGGTCAGCGGCCTGGATGGCATCGCGGACCGTCGACTCCGTTACGCCGAGCTTCTCGGCGATTTCGCGCTGCGAAGGCTCGCGGCCCAGTTCCATGCGCAGACCGGATTCGGCCTTGACGCACTTGGAGCGGAGCTCTTGAAGCCAAGCCGGCTGGCGGATCGTCTGAGCACGGTCGCGAAGATAGTGCTTGATTTCACCGGCAACGAGGTAGGTGGCGTAAGTGTTGAAGCGAACGCCAGCTTCCGGGTCGTACTTCGAAAGGGCGTTGAGGAGGCCCATGTAGCCAACCTGAACGAGGTCTTCCATCGGCTCCAACCCTTTATACTTGCGGGCGGTTCGCTCAACGAGCGGGGTGTATTGGACCATGATTTGGTCCTTCAGTTCGGTGCGAGGATGCGCGTGGTAACGGGCAACCAGCGACTCCGCATCTTCTAAAATTGCGGGCTTATCGGCGAGAGAGATCATTCCTTTGAAAATCCTTGGGAAAGGGCATCCTGCCTTCTCCCCAGTAGCGGGACTTTCGTCCGTTTACAATTAAGATTGTCGGAACGCGGTCCCCCGAAACCCCACGGGGAAATTTCAACTCCAGACAAATTACGAGGTTTCGGGCGGCACCATAATGAGGCCATGACCGAATACCGACTCCTCGCCGCCGAGGAGTATTCCGCTGCTGTTGAACTCTGGACCGGCGTCTTTGGCGTGGAGCGGGAGTTCTTCACCTCCCTTCTGGAAGGCGGAGGCCCTGGGGATAACGTCTCGGTTGCCGCCCTTGAAGACGGTCAGATCGTGTCGTCGGTCCATGTCTTTATGCGCCAGATCCGAGACCGCTCCGGAACGCCTCTAAAGGTCGGAGGAATCGGGAGCGTAAGTACCCATCCGGACCATCGAAAGAAAGGCCACTCTGGCCGGCTGCTCGAGATAGCGATCGACGAGATGGAGAAAGCCGGTTGCGTCTGGAGCTATTTGGGAACCGGAGTAAACGACCACTACGCCCGATACGGTTGGAAGACGGTAAGCACCGCGTTTCGGTTCGGAACCTTACGATCCGGTCTTGCGGGAGAGGCGGTTGAGCTAACGGCTGAGGACTATCCCCAGATGGCCGCACTCTACGAGACCTTCACCGCCACCCGACCAATGGCAACGGTAAGAACTGAGTTGGCCTGGCAAACGGCCGTCCGATACCGGGTCGATTCTGCCCGAGCGACGACTTTAGGGGTTTATGAAGATGGCCGATTGGTCGCCTACGTAGTGGTCCGAAATCTGTGGGGTTCGTGGAATATCGCCGACGCCGCGTACGCGCCCGGTTTCGAAACCCGAATGGTCGGGTTGTTCACCGCCGCCGCGGCCCGGGCTAAAGACCAAGGAGCTTCGGAGATTCGAAACGCCCTACCCGAGAGTCCCATGCTTGACGCCGCCTTCGCCTCCATCGTGGAGCAGGCCTTTCCCGGAGAACTCCGGGGTGAGATGGCGAGGCCGATCTCCGATCGAATCTCTTGGGCAGATCTTGCGGCGCTACTCGCCGACCCAACCGGGCGGCACAGTTCCGTCGATGCATTCTAAAAATAGGTAGGACTAATAAGACCGCTGAGTCCTATTAGTCCTACCTGAAGGGTTACTCCTTCGCCCAGAACATCGCGCCAGCATCTTCGAAGATGACCGACTGCTTCAGCACGCTAACCGCCTTGCGAAGTCCCTCAAGCGAGTTCATCAGGCCGTCTTCGTGTTCAATGCTGAGGACATAGTCGTAGCCTTCCGCCCGAAGAACCGAGCAGAAGTCCTTCCACCATTCGACGCCGTGTCCATAGCCAACCGAGCGGAAGACCCAAGACCGCTTCGTGATATCCCCGTAGCTCTTCGTGTCCAGGTTGCCGTTGAGGGCGCTGGTGTACGGATCAATGCGCGTGTCTTTCGCGTGGACGTGGAAGAGCGCGCCCTCGCGAGCAAGTTCGCGGACGGCGGCGATGGGATCGATCCCCTGCCACCAAAGATGCGACGGATCGAAGTTGGCGCCGATCTGCTCGCCGGCCGCGGCGCGTAGTCTAAGCAGACTATCGTTTGCGTAGCAGACGAAGCCGGGGTGCATCTCGATTGCGAACTTGACGTTATGCTCTTTAAGGAACTTGTTCTGCTCGGTCCAGTAAGGAATGACCGACTCGTTCCACTGCCAATCCAAAATCTCGCGATACTCGTCCGGCCAAGCGCAGGTAACCCAGTTTGGGTTGACCGCGTTCGGACCTTCCCCGGGACAGCCGCTGAAACCGTTGACGATGCCGATGCCGAGCTTGCTGGACAGCTTGACGCTGTTCACAAAAGCGGTGTGGTGATCCTTCGCGATCTCCTTGTTCGGATGGAGCGGGTTACCGTGGCAGGAAATCGCCGAGATCGTCAGTCCACGGCTCTCCACATCGTTGCGAAGCTCACGAAGCTTGCCCTCGTCCTCGATGAGTGCTGCAACGGCTTCGTTAGTACCGCCCAGGTGGGCCGATCCAGGATAGGCACCCGCGCCGAACTCGACGGCGGTAATCCCTTCGGCGGCGATAATGTCAAGTGCTTCGGCGCGCGTCTTGTCGCCGAATAGGGCGGTGAAAATTCCGATCTTCATGCTTGTTTTCTCTCGACTTCGAGTCTAAGCGCACTATACCGGAGACACCAAAAGGGAGAGCGCCCCCCTCACGTGTGCCCGAAAAGTCGTTCGTCACGATCATCCCAAATTCGTTTGTTCAAGCGCGTCGCGCGCTTTCGTCATCTGACGAATTTGCTTCCCCGTATACGCCCCCTGGAAACCTGCGAGGGGACCAATAGCGAAGTAAATGAACCCGGCGAACCCGCACATCTTTGCGGGAAGCACAAGAGCTAGAAGGATCGAGGCGAGCGCAACCGCCACCATCAACGCCATCATGGTGATCTCTCCTCGGGTGGCCACCCGCTCGATCTCATCCATCTCCAACGCATCGCGATGCTTGTACGCGTAGGCATACATCAGCCCGATCAATCCAAAGATCAGCGCGAATCCAACGCTATAGATCTTGAACAGCGTCGGCATCTGATCGACGTGGATCTTTAAACCATTCTGAGGGTCCAGACCTACCAAAGAACCGAAGAACAGAGTCGAAAGAAACTTCAGCGGATAGACATAGAGCGCGACGACGAAAAGCAATACTCCCGTAAGAGTTCGCGCCGTGCTGTCCTCCAGTCCAAAGCGACGGCAATAGACGAAGTGGAGATTCCACACATAGTAGAGCATCGCGAACGAAAAACCGAACGCGGCGAAGCCACGAAGGTTCCGCATGAGTTCGTCGAACGATTGCGGAACCTGGAGCGCGACCACCAAGAGCGTCAGGCAGAACCCGAACACCGCATCGCTGAAGCCTTCGAGGCGACTCACCTCAGGACTTCGGGCGCGGAATCCGTTGCTATCGACTGCCGGACGCCAGACTTTCATCGACGACTAAAGGGCGGCTTCGACCGCCAACTGAAGTTCGGCGAAGTTCGGCATATCGCCAAGGGACGGAGTTTGGTCCGAGTAGGTCACCACACCCGCGCGGTCGATGACAAACGAGGCTCGCGCGGAGACTTCCCCTAGACCGGCAAAGTCCGGCCATACCGCGTCGTAAGCGCGAGTCACTTCGACCTTATGGTCGCTAAGAAGAACCGTGCTCATATTGTTCGCCTTCGACCAGAGTTCCTGTGCCCACGGAAGGTCAACGGAGATTCCGTAAACGATCGCGTCATACAGAGGATGGATGCCCGCGCCGACGTCGCAGAACTCCTTTGTGCAGACGGGAGTATTGACGGCGGGGAAAAAAAGAAGGACCACGATGTCCTTGCCTCGGTGATCCGAGAGCCGGACGGTCTCGATGCCTTCGTCGGACTTGGTGTGAAGCGTAAAGTCGGGGGCAACGGTTCCAGGAGCGAGTGCCATGGGGCGGAATGTACCCCGCCGGGTCTCCGTTCCGTTAGGAAGGCCGGGACCGGTACTCTCATCTTATGAGTTACAGGTGGGGAATCGACCTCGGTGGAACGAAAATTGAGTGCGCGGTTCTCGATGGCGGACAAGCGGTGGTTCGCCGGCGCCTCCCGACCGAGGCAAGCCTCGGCTACGATCATATCCTCGGTCAGATTGCTCGACTAGTCGACGAGGCCGCCGCCGAAGTAGGCGCTCGCCCTGATCGGCTTGGTATTGGAACGCCTGGTGCATCCGACCCAGCCACCGGCCTCATCCGAAATTCAAACACGACTTGTCTTATTGGTCGCCCTTTGGGGGAAGATCTTCAGAAGAAGCTAGGCGCTGAAATCCGAACCGCCAACGACGCAAATTGCTTTGCGCTCGCCGAAGCTACATTAGGCGCGGCTAAAGGATATGCCACCGTCTTTGGCGTGATCATGGGCACCGGTGTGGGTGGCGGGGTCGTCGTTGACGGCAAGGTGCTCAACGGCAAATCAGGCATCGCCGGCGAATGGGGCCACCTCACCCTCGACCCCGACGGCGATCCTTGCTACTGCGGTAAACGAGGCTGTGTTGAAACCGTCCTTAGCGGCCCCTCTCTCGAGCGGTGGCACCTCCGCCAGACCGGCGAGGCAAAGAACCTCAAAGATATCGCCGCCGAGAATGGTCTCGCCGTCGGCCATGCTTGCGCCGAATTCGGACGCGCCTTCAGTCAAGTCGTCAACGTGCTCGACCCGGACGCGATCGTTCTAGGTGGCGGGGTTAGTAACCTCGACCGCCTCTATACAGATGGTGCGGCCGCTCTAAGGGCGAACGTCTTCCACGACGACTACCACCCCGTTCTCCTCCGCCCTCAACTCGGAGACAGTGCGGGCGTCTTCGGCGCCGCGATGTTGTGAGGGGTCATTGGGTTAGGGGGCTTTGGGAAATTGACGACCCCAAGCCCTACGAAACAGAAAAGGCCTTCAATCTTTCGATTGAAGGCCTAATCTAAATTTCAACCCGGCGATGCACTTATCTGGCAGGCCCCTTCGGACCAACTACTTCCGTCGCTGAGAGGCTTAACTGCCGTGTTCGGGATGGGAACGGGTGTGACCCTCTCGCTAAGATCACCGGGAAACTTTATAGCACGTTATAGAGTGCTTAGAAAGTTGCACATTTGTTGACTAGATTCGCATTTACCAAGCATCCCAGAGAAGGGAGTTGTTTTCTCTAACCGCTCGACCAATTAGTATCACTCAGCTCAATACATTGCTGCACTTACACATGTGACCTATCAACCTGGTAGTCTTCCAGGGGTCTTACTCTTTCGAAGGGATATCTCATCTTGAGGTGGGCTTGGCGCTTAGATGCTTTCAGCGCTTATCCCGGCCCGACGTGGCTACCCAGCGTATGCTCCTGGCGGAACAACTGGTACACCAGAGGTCGGTTCGCTCCGGTCCTCTCGTACTAAGAGCGACTCCTCTCAAATATCCTACGTGCGCAGTGGATAGGGACCGAACTGGCTCACGCCGTTCTGAACCCAGCTCGCGTGCCGCTTTAATCCGTGAACTCCGGAACCCTTGGGACCGTGTACAGCCCCAGGATGCGACGAGCCGACATCGAGGTGCCAAACCATGCCGTCGCTGTGAGCGCTCGGGCAAGATCAGCCTGTTATCCCCGGGGTAGCTTATATCCGATGAACCCTGACGTGCCCACGCACCTTCAGAGGGTCACTTAGCTCGACTTTCGTCCCTGCTCGACCTGTGTGTCTCGCAGTCAATCGCACTGTATACCTATACGCTCAACGGCTGATTTCCAACCAGCCTGAGTGCAACTTTAGGCGCCTCCGTTACCTTTTGGGAGGCGACCGCCCCAGTCAAACTACCCGCCTGTAATTGTCTCGTACCCAGATAATGGGCACGGTTAGTGGTCCAGATGCAAAAGGGTGGTGTTCCATTGGTGCCGAAGCTCCCACCTACGCTCTACATTCACACCCGAAACACAATCACAAGGTGTAGTAAAGCTCCACGGGGTCTTTCCGTCCTACTGCGCATAGCCCGCATCTTCACGGGCGCTACAATTTCACCGAGCTTCTCGTTGAGACAGTTCCCAAGTCGTTACGCCTTTCATGCGGGTCGGTATTTAGCCGACAAGGAATTTCGCTACCTTAGGACCGTTAGAGTTACGGCCGCCATTCACCAGGGCTTGACTTCAATGCTTCGCTTGCGCTGACATCTCCGCGTAACCTACTGGCATTGGGCAGGCGTCAGCCCCTATACATCGGTTTTCACCTTAGCAGAGACCTGTGTTTTTGGTAAACAGTCGCCTGGGATGCTTCGCTGCGGCCCCTTGCGGGGCGCCCCTTATCGCGAACTTACGGGGCCCATTTGCCTAGTTCCTTAACGAGAGTTCTCTCGAACGCCTTAGTCTCCTCGACTCGACTACCTGTGTCGGTTTGCAGTACGGTCGCAAATATGATTAACGCTGAGGGGATTTTCTCGGCCCCTGTCCAATCCAGTTCGTTTGCTCCGAAGAGCGCCCTTCCCCGGCTTCAGCCTTTACTCCAATCTTTCAAAAGGACCAGCCTAAGCCTAGCCCGCAACAACCAACAGTGCGGGATGGATCTTTCAGAAGCGTCTTCCCATTGCTCATATCGCGGGTCCGGAATTTCGACCGGATATCCATCGGCTACGCCTTCTGGCCTCACCTTAGGGACCGCCTAACCTCCGTCTGACGAACATAGCCGGAGAAACCTTAGTCTTTCGGCGGACAGGATTCTCACCTGTCTTATCGCTACTTATGCCTGCATTCTCACTTGTGTCCGCTCCACCAGGACTTCCGCTCTGGCTTCACTGCTGAACACAACGCTCCCCTACCGCTTGACAAAAGTCAAGCCCGAAGCTTCGGGAGTGGACTTTAGCCCCCTTACATTATCCGCGCAGAACCACATTCGGCCAGTAAGCTATTACGCACTTTTTAAAGGGTGGCTGCTTCCAAGCCAACCTCCTGGCTGTTTACGCGATTCCACATCGTTTCACACTTAGTCCACGTTTAGGGCCCTTAGCTGTCGATCTGGATTGTTTTCCTTTTCACGACGGATCTTATCACTCGCCGTGTCACTGCCTATCTTATACAACGGTATTCGGAGTTTGGTTGGGTTCGGTAAGCGGGTAAGCCCCCTAGCCCATTCAGTGCTCTACCCCCGTTGAACAACGATAAACGCTGCACCTAAATGCATTTCGGGGAGAACCAGCTATCTCTGCGTTCGATTGGCATTTCACCGGACTAACCACAGCTCATCCCGAGATTTTTCAACATCAATGAGTTCGGGCCTCCATGATGTGTTACCATCACTTCACCCTGGCCATGGCTAGATCACGCAGTTTCGGGTCTGCTGATGCTGACTTGACGCCCTATTCGGACTCGGTTTCCCTCCGCCTCCGCCGCTGAACGGCTTAAGCTCGCCAACACCAACAACTCGCAGGCTCATTCTGCAAAAGGCACACCATCACACTTGATCGGATTGCTCCGAACCTGGTGCTTTGATTGTTTGTGGCTCGTACGGTTTCAGGTTCTATTTCACTCCCCTACCCGGGGTTCTTTTCACCTTTCCCTCACGGTACTGGATGCACTATCGGTGACAAGTTGTGTTTAGCCTTATCCAGTGGTCTGGACAGATTCATACGGGGTTCCACGTGCTCCGTACTACTCGGGTACCACTTAAGTTGATTTGGATTTTATCCGTACGGGGCTCTCACCCTCTATGGCACGACTTTCCAGCCGTTTCCGATAACCCTACAATCATCCTTTTTTCTACCAACCTCGAACTAAATACTCCACTTGCGTGAAGTGCTTAATTCGAGGTCTTAATTGGTAGTAGTGGCCCCACAACCCCAAACGACGAATCGTTTGGTTTAGGCTCCTCCGCGTTCGCTCGCCGCTACTTGCAGAATCTCTTCGATTTCTTTTCCTCTGGTTACTTAGATGTTTCAGTTCACCAGGTTCCCTCTCAATCCCTATGTATTCAGGAAGGAGTGACTAGACATAACTCCAGCCGGGTTTCCCCATTCAGGCATCTTAGGATCAACGCTCTTGTGCAGCTCCCCTAAGCGTATCGTCGCTTACACGCCTTTCGTCGGCAACTTGTCCCTAGGCATTCACCATACAGCCTCTTAAATTAGAGAAACTCTCTTCTCTCGAATGCTCGATGCGCTTCTAGTCAACCACTATGCAACTTTCAAAGAACTCTAATTCTGCGGTCTTGGCTAACTATTCGTGAATCCTTTCGGCTTCTCGCTTCGTCTCTTGGTCGCCTTGACGATAGATATTATTCCTCCGGGTGGGGGTCATTGTCAACCCCCGGTCAAGGTTTTTTGGATTTCGGTTAACAAAGCCCTTGGCATTCACACGAAACCCCGTTAACATGTAACCTTGCCCCTGACCGACCTTATAAGGTCGCATTAACGCGGTTAATGCATGCGACGGTCGCCCAGCATCAAACCAATCTGATTGATCTGTCCCAGGTGGTACGTCATGTTCCACGCCGGCAGCCCAAGGGCATCCGCCAACGTCATCACCATCCCTCCGCCAAACGGAAGCGTGATCTCCTTCTCCAACTCCGCCTCAGGGATCGCCATGATCGCCTGACAAAGCCGAGCTACTCCGGAACGGGCCAACGCAATCAGATCCTCAAGCCCCTCCGTGCCGCTCGGTGCCGACTCCTCCTTCGCTGCATGACCCTCGAACCCCCGGGCGTCTCCCACGATTAACGGCAAGAACCGGTCTCCCGTCTGCGCGATCTCCCGCATCTGGGCCAACGCCGATCGCGCCGCGCCCCCTGGGCTCCAATCCAGCTTCTCTTCCGGCAACGCCCGTGCCGCACGCACCACGTCATCGAGCGCGCTTTGTGTTCGTCGGACGATTTGATCCTGGTAACGCATTCGGGCAGTTTAGCGGGCTTTGTGTTCGTCCGACGTAGGTCCTTGGGTTTTATAGCCCCAAAGCCCAATGACCTTCCAAACTAAGAGGCCATGAACGTCGATACCATCGTGGCCCTCTGCACCGGCACCCCACCGACCGCGGTTGCCATGGTTCGACTCTCTGGCCCCGACGCCTACCGAATCGCCGCCCAAGTCTTCAAACCATTTGAACCCGAACCTCGTCGCGCCCAGTACGGGCAATTCACCTTTGGGGACGACGGCCTTGCCCTTCCCTTCCCTCGCGGAGCGAGTTACACCGGCGAAGAAACCGTTGAGCTCACGCTCCACGGCGGTCGCGCATCGGTAGATGCCCTCCTTCAAGCGTGCCTCGAAGCCGGCGCTCGCCCCGCCCGAGGCGGCGAATTCACTCTCCAGGCTTTCACGAACGGCCGCCTCGACCTCACACAAGCCGAGGCCGTGGTAGAAACCGTGGACGCCCAGACCGCCTACGAACTCCGCGCCGCCCATCGAAATCGCGAAGGAGGGCTTCGGCACACGGTTGAAGCGATTCGTACCGATCTTCGTAGTCTCCTCGCGGAGGTCGAGGCCCGCATCGACTTTTCCGAAGAGCTTGGAGACATCGACCCAGCGGAAGTCTCCGCCCGCGCCGGTGCCCTCGCGGGTCGAATCGAGGAGATAGTCAAACGGGGCCGAACCATTCATTTGGCCCGCCAGGGCCGCCGCGTGGCGCTGGTCGGACGGCCCAACGCCGGAAAATCATCCCTCCTTAACGCCCTTCTGGGCCACGACCGGGCAATCGTAACCGAGATCCCGGGCACAACGCGCGACACGCTCGAAGAGTCCGTCTCGCTCGGCGCCGCCCGTCTCGTACTCATCGACACCGCCGGACTCCGCGAAACGGGAGAGACCGTCGAGCAACAAGGCATCTCGCGCACGCTTCGAGCAACCGAAGCCGCGGATGAGATCTGGTTCCTCTACGATGGCTCGCAAGGCTGGACCGAGGAGGATGAGGCGCTCTACGCCGGACTCCCCCGGCGTCCCGATCTCACTCTGGCGACGAAATCCGATCTGCTCACCTCTTCAGAAGCTAGGCAAGGCGCGCTCAAGGTCTCTTCCTTAACTCACGCCGGGCTTGAACAACTCTCGGCCCGTTACCCGGAGCCAGTGGAAGCTCCGCCGGTGAACGACCGCCAGTCCGCCGCACTGGTCCCGGCCGCCGGCGTCCTAAAAGAGGCCGCCGCCATCCCGGACGCCCCACCCGATCTGCTCGCCGTCCTTCTCCGGCAATGCGACAACTACCTTGGGACGGTCCTGGGCGACTCGGCGCCGGCAGACCTCCTTAACGAGCTTTTTTCCCGCTTTTGCGTCGGGAAGTAAGTTAGGAACGAACTACCGGCTCAAGAGCACGGGCCGACTGACGGAGATGGAACCTTGGCCTCCGCGACCGCCTGGCATATCGACCAAAGCAATCGTACCAATCCGGATCGGCCAATGAACCACGCCGTCCAGCGCGCCACCCCAGTGACCACCCGCCCCGTTCAAAGGGAAGATCACCCACCGCCAGCCGGTCCAGTTGATCGTGCCACCATCCGGCTGGAAGGTCTGTCCGGATTCATCGGTGTAGCGCATGCGGAGCAAGTTGCCCGAACCGTCGCCCTTTAGCCACATACCCACCGCGACCGGCCTGCCCTTCACCTCCCCATTTGCCAAACGAAGCTCGGCAAACCGCCAACCGGGGTCAAAATCGTAATCCAACTGCGTCTCACTTGGTGACTCAAGTTTCGAAACGACTCCCCGAATCTTCGCATCGCCATCCATGGCGGCGGTTGCACCCGTAAGAGCGAGGTTTTGGAGTTGAGGAACGGCTCGCGATACCGTCATCCCGTTTAATTCCAGTTTCACGCTACGCGCCTTCGGCGGAATTGGCAGCGTAAAACTCCCATCGGTCGCGGGAATGACCTTCATTTTCGCTCCATCGTCGATCGTCATCGTCGCTCCGGTGAGGTTGCGGCGATAAGGATTTTCAAGAATGGCGATCGTTCCGCCTTGGCGACCCGGCGCGATCGTCAGTCGAACCGGGCGACTACCGACGACCTGAGTGATCTGACGCAAGACGACGGCTCCGAACCTCTTGATCGAAACCTTCTCTTGAGGGGTTTCATCCAGGCGATCCGCGCTCACATCCAGCCATGGCTCTGATTTCCAGGCGAGAAGCGAGGCAAGGGACGCACCCTTGATCACTCGCGGCATCCCATAGAGCGGCACCGTGACCCCAGGCAACATGGTCGCCGTATCGGCCGAGGTAGTCCAGGCGACCACTCGCGCCTCTTTTCCCTTACGGAAAAGGAGGAGCCATTGGGAATCGTTCCCGGTGTGGAGGCGGGTGACGTACTGGAACCCCGCGAGATCCCGAACGAGGATCACGGCCGCCTCATAGGCCGGCTTGGTCGCCCGGTTTGCGTACACGGTTCCGAAATGATGCTCGGGCTCCTTCGAATCGGTGCCGTCATCCTTCCAGTCGTAGTAAATCGAGATCGGAACGCCGCAGCTGAGGTTCACCAGGTACTGCCGGAGCAGATAGCGAGCCTGGCGGATCTTGTCCTGATTCTCATAAAGCTCGCTGTAGCCCCATTCCCCGCTGATCATCGGAATCTTTGCTCCTCCGGCGCGAACGATGGCCGCCTTTAACCCGATCCATTCCGGGACCACCGATTCTGGCTCACTCTGTCGATAGGGGTGAACGCTGACGGCGTCCCAATACTTGAGCAATCCCGCGTCGAGACAACGCTGAACGAACGGAAGGTCGATCGTGCTTGTAGCCGGGCCGATATAGGTCTCACCCGGCGCCACCCGCCGAATCGTCTCGCCAACTTCTCGCGCCAAAGCGATGTATTCCACCGGGTTAGGCGATGGCTTCCAAAAGCCGATGTTCGGCTCATTCCACATCTCCCAGACGATGCCTCGTCCCTTAAAGTGAGCCATCGCCGCCACGACCCAACGGCAAAACGCCGCCCGACTCTCGGGAGTTCGGGGCGATCCTGGCAGATAAAGATCGTTCCCGTAGTCGAGGATGAAGTACGGTCGCACTCCGCGTTGCTTCAGGGAGCTAACTAGCCGATCGTAGGCCGAAAAGTCGTACTTGCCCTTCTCCCGCTCGATCGAAGACCAAGCGAAATCCATCCTCACCCACCGAAACGCACCTCCAATCTTGGCGATTTCGCCCGGTTGCTCGTCCGTGAAGTGAATGTTCACCCCCCACCCCAGCGGCACCGTCGCCACCGGGAACTTTGCACTCTGTCCTAGAGCAAGAAGAAGCGGAACCACTTTCCGACAGATTAGCCGAACCTCCTCCCTCCAAAGCTTTCTAAATTCTTGAAACCAACTTCCTACGATTGACGTTGAATCTTCTACACGCACTCGATTTGAGTGCATCACACTCACTATGCGATTCGATAAACTCACCGTCCGCGCTCAAGAGGCCCTCCAAAGTGCCCAGACCATCGCCGAGCGCCTCTCCCACTCCCAAGTCGATGCCGAGCATCTGCTGCTAGCCATGCTGCAGCAGAGCGAGGGCTCCGCGCGTCCGCTGATCCAGCGGGTTGGCGCCGATCCGCGGGCGATTGAGGCGGAACTGGAGGCGGGACTGGAGAAGAGTTCGAAGGTCACCGGCCAGGCGGGAGTCAGCATCTCGGCACGGCTCCAAGGCTTGTTCCAGAACGCGTTCCGAGAAGCCGACCGGATGAAGGACGAGTACGTCTCGACTGAGCATTTTCTTCTTGCACTCTCAGAAGAGAACGGAGCCGCCGGTCGGGCGCTGAAGGGTGCCGGGGTCACGAAGAAGGATCTGGAAACCGCGATCGAGACCCTCCGCGGTGGTCAGCGTGTCGACAGCCCGGACGCGGAGAGTCGGTACCAGGCGCTTGAGAAGTACGGCATCGATATCACAGCTCGTGCGCGTGAAGGAAAACTCGATCCAGTTATCGGACGGGACGAGGAGATTCGGCGAGTCATCCAAGTGCTTAGCCGCCGCACGAAGAACAATCCGGTTCTCATTGGCGAGCCCGGCGTAGGAAAGACGGCCGTCGTCGAGGGGCTTGCCCAACGCATCGTGACGGGCGACGTGCCCGAGGGCCTCAAGGACAAGAGCGTGATCTCGCTCGATATCGGCTCCCTGCTCGCCGGCGCGAAGTATCAAGGCGAGTTCGAAGAGCGGCTGAAAGCCGTGCTCGACGAGATCCGCAAGGCGGATGGCCGCATCGTGCTCTTCATCGACGAGCTCCACACCCTCGTCGGCGCGGGCAAAGGATCTGGCGCGCTCGATGCCGCCAACATGCTCAAACCGATGCTGGCCCGCGGCGAACTGCGCTGCGTGGGGGCGACGACGCTTAACGAATACCGCCAGTACATCGAGAAGGACGCCGCCCTCGAGCGCCGGTTCCAGACCGTTCTCGTGGACGAGCCGTCTGTCGAGGAGACCATCTCGATCCTCCGCGGCCTCAAAGGTCGCTACGAGATCCACCACGGCGTTCGGATCACTGACTCCGCACTCGTTGCCGCAGCAACCCTTAGCGCGCGCTACATCACCGACCGATTCTTGCCGGACAAGGCGATCGACCTGATGGACGAGGCCGCCTCGCGCCTCAAAATCGAAATCGACTCCGTTCCTGCGGAGATCGATGTGGTCGAACGAGCGATTATCCAACTCGAAATCGACCGTGAAGCCCTTCGAAAAGAAAATGACGCGGCAAGCCGTGAACGTCTGGCCGCCACGGAGCGCCGGTTGGCCGAGCTTCAAGAGCAGTCAACGGGACTCCGCGCCCGCTATCAGCGCGAAAAGGATTTGATCGAGGGCACACGAGGGCTAAAGAAGCAGCTTGACGAGTTGCAGGTTCAGCTGGAAGCCGCCCAACGCGACGCGGACTGGGCCAAGGCCTCCGAAATCCAGTACGGCCGAATCCCCGCCCTTCGGAAGAAGTTGGACGAGGAGACCGTCGACATGGACGACGTGCCGGTCGAAGGCCGAATGCTGAAGGAAGAGGTCGACTCCGAAGACATCGCCGAGGTCGTCTCGAAATGGACCGGCGTTCCCGTGTCGCGTCTCATGCAAGGCGAGATGCAGAAGCTCCTCTCAATGGAAGAGCATCTGACGGAACGGGTCGTCGGGCAGGAGGAAGCGCTTCGCCTCGTCTCAGATGCGGTTCGCCGTTCTCGGTCGGGCCTTGCCGACCCCAACCGCCCCGTGGGCTCTTTCCTGTTCCTCGGCCCGACCGGCGTGGGCAAAACCGAAACCGCCCGCGCGCTGGCGGAATTCCTGTTCGACGACGAAAAAGCGATGGTGCGGATCGATATGAGTGAGTACGGGGAGAAACACTCCGTCTCTCGACTCATCGGCGCTCCCCCCGGATACGTCGGCTACGACGAAGGCGGGCAGCTCACCGAAGCGGTCCGACGACGCCCCTACTCGGTCGTCCTCCTTGACGAAGTCGAAAAGGCCCACCCGGAGGTGTTCAACGTCCTTCTGCAGGTCCTGGACGACGGACGGCTCACCGATGGCCAAGGACGAACGGTCGACTTCCGAAATTCGATCATCATCCTCACCTCCAACCTCGGCTCGCATCACTATCCCGATCCGCTGGAAGACGGTGACTGGGACGGCGTAAAGCGAAACGTGATGGGAGAGGTGCGGGCGCACTTCCGGCCGGAGTTCATCAATCGGATTGACGAGATTGTGATCTTCCGTTCGCTCGGAGTGGGCGAAATCAAGCGGATCGTCGACATCCAGTTAAAGAGCCTCGCCAAGCGATTGGCCGACCGGCGCATCGAGATCACCCTTACGGATGCGGCCGCCTCGCAGATCGCCAGCGAAGGTTACGACCCGTTCTTTGGGGCTCGCCCCCTGAAGCGGGCGATTCAGAGAGAGGTACTGAATCCGCTGGCGCAGTCAATTCTTCGTGGAGATATTCGCGACGGATCGACGGTGACCGTGGATGCCAGGGACGGTGCGTTCGAGTTTGTGAGCAGCAGTTAACGATCGATTCGGGCGATGATCAAACCGTCGCCCGCAACCGTCTGCCGTCGCCGAGCGCTAGAATAGAAGGCAATGACCACCGCGACCCCCGAGGCCGCATATGCACTGGCGAACGATCTTCGAAGGTCGCTCGACCGCGCGGTGGCGAGCATGGACCTCTCGGAGCCATGTAAACCGGGTCACCGGGTAGCGTTTCATTGGCCCCCGCACCACCCCGTGAGTTATGAATTTCACGTAACGGCGAGCGACTGGAAGGAGACAACGAGTTTCGAGGCCTACGGCGAAACGTTCCTGGTTCAGGTCGCAAAGACCGAGCACGGCGTGTTCGGGCGGAGCGAGGAGCTTTGGCATGAGGTGCGCGCCTCGTCGGTCGAGGCTATGCTGGAAAAACTTCGCGAAGAGGTCGAACCTCTCTTCGCCCGTCAGCGAGCCATCGCTCGCTCCCTGGGCGTGCCAGGGCGGTTCAAGGGCCACATCCGCGACCTTTCGCCCCTCGATCTCCTAAATCTGCTGTTCTGCGACGATCGCGACGCCGGACACGACGCAATGACCGAGATCGAGACCCACGCCAGCTCCGGCCTTTTCCTGCCTTCCTTGCTAGAGATCCTCCACGACCGAAGTCACCCGATGCGCCGGTCGGCCCAATGGTCGGTCCTTGACCTCTTCGAAGATTTACCCAGCTTCGCCTCGACCCCCGAAGAAGAGGCCCGCGCCGTCAAAGCGATGGCTGATCTGCTTTGGGACGCGGAAGACGACCACTGCCGCACGGTTTACAAGGCGGGTGTGGTCCTCGGGGGCCACGTCTCTGGAAAACTTGGCGGACCGGCGCTTTTGGGCACCCTCGGCGCACCAAGCCGTATTGGCCGGCGCGCGGCCATGCATGGTCTGTACCACGCGGTGGAATGGAATCCCGACTTAAAGGATGTTGTGGTCTGGGCGTTGAGCGGCGCCGCCAACAACGATCCCGAACCGGTTCTTCGCCGCTACGCCAACGATATGGCCCACGACATCGCAACCGGAGCGGATCACGTGCCGGATCCGGTCTTCGCGGAAGAAATGTAAGTCCCCGTCAGACGTACTCGCCCGGCTCCAAGCCCAACAGCCCCCTCGACTCCCAGCGCACCGGCTCGAAATCGGGATTCTGCCGTACGTAAGAACCCATGGCCGCATGCACCACCAACGCAGCCGCGCTAGCCACGTTGAGCGAGGTGACGAGGCCATACAAGGGAATCGCGATCGTCTCATCGCACGCCTCCACCACCTCCGGAGGTAGTCCTTCAGCTTCCGAACCCATCACCAAGGCGCAAGGAAAGCGCCAAGCGACCTGATCAAGCGGCTGAGCCCCCGGGACGAGGGTCACGCCATACACGCGATACCCTTCAGCTTTCGCCTCCGCGACCGCACGATCCGCCGGAATCCAACGATGTGGCTGCAATTCTCGCGAACCCCGCGCACCCGAACCATCAATGCAGCCGTCGGCCTCGGGAGAGAAGTCGACTCGCTCTAGCCGAAAGGCTTCCGCTAACCGCATCAATCCGCCGTGGTTGACCGCCTTGCTCATTGGGCAAGCGATCAGGCGAATTGCCGCCCGAGGAATCTTCGGATACGCCTCCCGTAACCCAGGTTCGCCCGGCTTCCCCGACGCTTCCCATGCCGCAAGGTCCTCTGCTTCCATTCTTCGCTGCCGCTCCTTCCAATTCGAAAGGTAGGGCTTCGCCCAACCTGGTTCAGGCTTATAGCGGAGCGGCACCGTTCGCCGTCGAGGCATGAGATACAAGTACCTAACTGCGAAGGTTTTAGGTTTTGGTTCAGAGCAAACCAAAACCCAAACTAACCCAGCGCCTCTCTGACCCGCCCCCATCCCGCAGGATCCGTCTTCCTCATCGAATCCAGCGCCGCCACATGCTCTCTCTCCAAAGGGCGAGCTACGAAACCAGGCTTCGAGATCAGGAGTTCCAAGCTGAGAAGCGCCAAACGGCGAATCTCCCTAAGCTGCGCTTCGTTTCGCTTGGCGACTTTCCCAATCGACACCGCCCCAATCGTGAAGAGCACCGTCACCACCGCGGTGACGCCGAAATAGACGTTCAGCATGAAAGGCGGATTCGCCGACACGAGCCGAATGATCCCCAGGCCCAAGGCTGCCGAGCCACTGAGAATGGCGAGGAGGCGCTGGGTGCCGAGATGGCCGCGGGCTTCCGTCTGCTCATGGACAATCCGCAGAATGGCCCGGACTGAGCGCCCTTCTCCCTCTTCCGCCAAGAAGCGAAATCGTTCCGCCACTTGGGCCACCGAAAGGCCGGGATATTTGCCGTACCCTCCGCCGGATCCATCGACCTCCTCGCTCAACTGACTCTGGATCATGCGGGCAGACTCCAGGGCGTTGAGTTACCAAGAGCATCGCCGAGCATTCGTTCGTAAGCACGCTCCGTCACTTCGTAGGCGCCGAGCGATTTCAGGTGGGGATTCATGATCTGAGCGTCAAAAATGGTGAAGCCTAATTCGCGGCAACGGTCGACCATCGCCGCCAAGGCGACCTTACTGGCATCCGTCTTCCGATGAAACATCGATTCCGCGCAGAAGCACGAACCCAGGGCAATCCCGTAGGTGCCTCCGACGAGGGTTTCACCCTCCCACACTTCCGCGCAATGGCCCCAGCCTTGCCGATGGATCTCGGTGTAGACCCGAAAGAACTCTTCGGAAATCCAGTTCCCTTCTGGTCTCAAACAGTTTCGCATCACGGCTTCAAAAGAGGTATCAAACCGGACCTCAAAATGACCGCGATTGATTGTCCGTTGAAGCGACCGCGAAACATGGATTCCCTCTATCGGAAAAAGACAGCGCCTCTGGGGCCGGTACCAGCCCACTTCCCCATCTTCATCGGCCATGGGGAAAGCGCCGCGTTCATAGCCGTAGCGCACCAGCCAAGGGGTCAGGGTGTCCGTCACGGGCCCATATCGACGGCGTCGGGAACGGCGCGGAGTTCGCTGGGCACCAGCCCCAGATACTCCTTCACCGATTCGCGAAGCCCTTGGGTGGTTCCGAATCCGCAAGTCGAAGCAACGAGATCCACCGCGCTTTCCGTCGTTACCAGCATCTCAACCGCGCACTCCGTGCGGCTGCGATCGACGAACTCATGGAAGCCATAACCCACAAGACTCTTGAAGACTCGGCTGAAGTGGAAGGGCGAGTAGCCTGCCATATCGGCGGCATCCTTAAGCGGCCACGGCGCAGCCGGGTTCTTCCGAACCTTCACGATCAGATCTTTGATCGTCTCGGGAAGATCAAGCGGCAAAGCGGCCAACTGAACCTGGTCACCGCTTGACATCAGTCGGGCAACCACTTCGTAGAGAACCGAAAGCACGAGGGGCTCCATCGCCTCCTGCGGCCCCTTCAGCGCGGCGTTAAACCGCTCAAAAGCTCCTAGGAAGTGGGGATCGATGGGTTTGCAGGCCACGGCCCGAGCCGCCGCGTTACCACGAACCCCGGTTCGGCCCTGCAGCCAAATCTCAAGCACTGGAGTCGCCCGCGACGGCCAGGTCAGAAGGAGCGACTCGTGATCGCCTCGCGCCGCCTGAACGACCATCCGACCGGCTCGTACAAAGGTGAGACTCCGCGGCGGAATCAAGACCAGGCGACCCTGAGGGGCGCTTCGCGCCAGCAATGTGCCTTGCAAGTTGAGAATCAGGCCATTAACGTTCGGGGGAACGTAAGCGGCACCCGTGGCAATGCGGGGCACGCTGCCGGAAATTGTCTCCAGCTTGACGTAGCCCATTCCGGGCATTTCGACCCGTTTCAATCCGGTAGCGGAAGTTCCGCACTCGAACTGGATATCAATGGTGGTTTCGCCTTCGGACCGCACGCGGTTGCCCTTCTCCCTTGTTCCAAAGACATTACACCATCCTGAGTTGTTGGCGCACATTCTGACGGCGACATTGACCTAACTGGTCCAAGGAAATGCTATTTGGGGTACCAAAGGGAGGTGAATTCCCCCCTTACAGTGGCGATCGTAGGCGCCACGGGCGCGGTAGGCCAAGAGTTTCTAAATCTTTTTGAGTCGCGTAACTTTCCCGTCGGCGATCTCCGCCTTCTTGCTTCCGCTCGTTCCGTCGGCAAAACTGCCTCCTTCGCCGGCAAGGAATACACCATCGCAGAAGCCACCCCCGACGCATTCGAGGGCGTCGACGTCGCCTTCTTCTCCGCCGGAGCAAGCCGCTCGCGCGACCTCGCCCCCGCTGCCATGGCCGCCGGTGCGCTCGTGGTCGACAATTCCAGCGCCTTCCGCATGCGCGACGACGTACCTCTGGTTGTCCCGGAGATCAACCTTGACGCCGTGCCGAAGGGCGCAAAGCTTGTATCCGTCCCCAATTGCTCCGCCATTATCCTCCTGATGGCCGTGCATCCCCTCCGGGAGCTGGGCCAGATCGAGCGTCTGATCGTCAGCACCTACCAAAGCGCTAGCGGTGGAGGCGCGGCGGTGATGGAAGAGCTTCGAGAGGCCACCCGCGCATTCCTCGACGGCCGCGAATATCCGCCCCAAGCCGTTCAGCACCCTTACGCCTTCAACCTCTTCAGCCACAACACCCCCATCGGCCCCGACGGCGCGAACGAGGAAGAAGCCAAGGTTGTCGAAGAGAGCAGAAAGATCCTCGGCATGCCCGACCTTAAGGTGAACGTCACCTGCGTCCGCGTGCCTGTCCTCCGCGCCCACTCCGAATCCGTCACCGTCGAGTTCGCAGGCGCTGCCCCCTCCGAAGAGGCCGTACGGGCCGCGCTCGAGAAGGCTCCGGGCGTTCAAGTCATCGACGACCGCGCGGCCAACCGCTTCCCCATGCCCGTGGAAGCCGGCGGTCAAGGAGACGTGCTGGTCGGTCGGATCCGGCAGGACGTCTCCAATCCAAACGGACTCTGCATGTTCGTGGCCGGCGACCAACTGCTGAAAGGCGCGGCATTAAACGCCGTCCAGATCGCAGAAGCCCTCATCGAACGCGACGGCCTGTAACATGGCTCACTGTCGCCTAACCATCGTAGGCGACAGTAAGCCTTCCTTCGGCACGTTTCTTGCCTCTCCCTTATTCGTTGTGCGCGCCATCCTCCCAACCCGGGCACTCGCGGTTCTCTTGGCGATCGGATTCTTCGATCTAATTGCGACCGTTTGGCTTCACGCCCAAGGAAAGATCGAAGAGCTGAACCCCGTGATGGCGCCGCTTCTCGCCGGAGGCGAGTGGCCGTTTGCCGCGGTGAAAACCGCGACCCTACTCTTCGCCTGGGTCCTTCTTGCCAAACAGGCCAAGAAAGCCCCGCAAGAGGTGCGCCAAGCCTGCCTTTTCGGAAGCGCCGCCTACCTTGCTCTCCTGGGCTCCGCCTTCTTCGGCTTTCGGCTGTAACCCAAATTCTTCGGGATGCTCTTGGACATACCCATAGAGCAGCTCCGTAAGGTCGTCCGGATAAGCGTAGAACTCGGCGTCGAACGGCTCGAGCGCCTCCACCTCCGTGAGGAGAGCCCGCCGTCCTTCCATATCGACAGGTAGCGGGACGGAGGAGACCGCCACCAAAGCCCGCTCCACGATGTCCGCACAGGTAACCGCGCCGATCTTCCGCAAGGCGGAAGGCACATGCTGAGCGGTATCTCCGGTGGAATTGAACAGATATCCGTCGAACCCGCCGTTGTTGACGCCCATCTCAAGAAACCACACGGCGGTAAACACCCGCTGCGGCTCTGACTGTTCTTCGATCGGGACCCGATCCAGTTCCGCCCGTTTACTCTCAACGAGATCAAGGAGGAACTGGTTTTGGTCCATGGGAACGGTTCCTAGCCAATAACGCCAGGAAGCGGCGGCGCCGACTCAATCGCCTCTTCGTCTTCCGGAGCAGGCTCGCCCAACGTGCCGTCTTCGGCCGCAAGACAGGCCTTCAGCGCCGCAATCGCAACCTCGACGTGCTTCGCTTCCGGCTCCCGCGTCGTGAGCCGCTGGCTCCACATTCCCGGCTGGAACGCCGCGTTCACCAGCTTCTGATCTCGAAAGCGGCCCGCGAGGCGAAGCAACTCGTAACTCACGCCCGCAATGAACGGCAGGATGAGCAGTTCGAGGAGGAACCGGATGGTGACGTTCATCATCATCGCATGGTCCTTGCCCAGCGGATAGCGAGGCACGAAAGCGAAGACGAGGAAACCGACCAGCAGGACGATGATCGCGAAGCTGGTTCCGCAACGCGGATGGATGCGGCTCTCGGCGAGGCACGACTCCTGCTCCAGCGGTCGGTCGTGCTCCAAGGCGTTGATCGCCTTGTGCTCGGCCCCGTGATACTTGAACACCTCTTTGATCTCGGGCATCAACCCGATGAGGGCGATGTAGCCGAAGAACAAGAGCGCCTTCGTGATCTCCGAAACAACGTTCTTGCCTAGATCACTCGCGACGCCGATCTTTCCGGACAGTTCTGCAACGGTATTCGGAAGGTAATCGAACAGGGCCACGCCGAACAGAAAGCTAAGGAGCAGTGCGCCGCCCACTGCCATGTCCTGAGTCTTCTTTGGCGTCTCCGCGATATGGTCCGGCACCGGCTCGTCCGGGTCGGCATACTTCGGATCCATCTGGATCGCGGAAGAGAACCGCATCGCCTTGGTGCCCAGCGCCATGCTATCGAGCAAGGCGAGAGATCCACGCAGAAACGGATACTTCAGCCACTTCTGCCGACCGATCCAGGTCTTCTCGATCGCTTCGGTATGAAGAACGATCTCCCCGTTCGGTGCCCGGCACGCGATCGCAAAGTATCTCGGCGACCGCATCATCACACCTTCGATGATCGCTTGCCCGCCGTATTGTAAATATTCGCCCTTCGGCACGAGGCGTAGTATACGTTCCTCCGTTCGCCACAAACTTGGCAAGATCCCCAAAAGAACCTACACTTGGGCCGAAGTGAAGGTTTTGAGTTGTCATTAGGCATCGCGTGGACATTCCTTTGCCTTGGAATGGATCAAGTGATCGGCCACAACGAAGTCCTGCGGCTTCCACCGCTTCAACCCCCAACGAGATGAGCCGCATCGCGAGACAGAGCAGTGCCGAGATCCCCGCCTGGGCGTATGCGCACGTCAGCGGAATCGTTCTTCTCTTCTTCCTCGCCGCTTTAACTTGAAAGACCAGCCGTTTTGACCGAGTCTTAAACTTCCCTTAACCCCGCCTTACACATAATTCAGACAGGATTTTAAAAAGTCCGAACGATCGGGATACCCCGGTCGTCTACATACATGCGCTTCGGCGCAATGTCATCAATAAAAAGGAGCATATGCCAGTAGGAACGATCCTAGACGGGCTGAAGCTCACGGAAGAGGAAGCGTTTGCGCTGTTGGGTTTGTGTCTCACAAGTCCCAACCGGCTCGACCCGACCTCCGAAAAAGCGATTAAGAAGTTGGCGGAATATTGTTCAAAAGGCAATCATCCAAGTATCCGTCCGTCCACTTACCACCTCGCACGTGAGACCGGAAAAGCGGGGGCCTAAAAGCCTCCCACGACCGCATGAAGGGTCGCTCGAAAGAGCGGCCCTTCTGCATTTAAAAGTTTCAGAACCCCTCTCCCCTCCGGGGGAGAGGGGTAGGGGTGAGGGGCGACAACCTCTCGATCTCCGTTCGCTTGCGAACGACTGATCGAAAAACCTAAGTAAGGACAGGGACGAGGCGCAAGAGCGCCCAAGAGCTACCGAACTCCGCCAACGATTAGCAATCGCCAGCCCTCGTAAGCCATCGTATCTCCATGCGCGTCCGCGAGATCCTCGCCGCCCTGGAAACCGTCGCCCCCGCCCGCTACGCCTTCTCCTTCGACAAGGTCGGCCTCCAAGTTGGCGACCCCGAGGCCGAAGTCACAAAGGCCGTCGTCTCCCTGGACCGCTCCCGCGCCGCCGTCGCCCAAGCCCGCGAAGAAGGCGCCCAACTCCTCCTCGCCCACCACCCCCTCCTCTTCTCCCCCCTCAACAAGGTCCTCGCCAACGACCACACCGGCCGAACCGTCCTCGAACTGGCCGCCGCCAACATCGCCTTCGTCGCCGCTCACACCAACTGGGACTCCGCCCAAGGAGGCGTCAACGACGCCCTCGCCGCCCTCCTCAGTCTCCAGCAACTCAAACCGTTCGGCTTCGCCGAAAAGGTCGAACGCCTTAAACTCGTCTTCTTCTGCCCGGCCGATTCAGCCGACCACCTGATCGATGCCCTCAGCGCCGCCGGAGCCGGTGTCATCGGCAACTACGAACGATGTGCCTTCCGCAGCGAAGGCGTCGGCACCTTCGTCGGCGGCGAAGGCAGCCACCCCACTGTGGGCGAGCCCGGCAAAGTCGAGTCGGTCCCCGAACTCCGCGTCGAGATGGCCCTCCGCGCCGACCAGAAACGCGCCGTCGAACGCGCCCTCCGCGAAACCCACCCCTACGAAGAGCCCGCCTACGACTTCCTCGTCACCCCCGCCACCCCCGAACAGCCCGCCGGCCGCGTCGGCGCCCTAGCAGCCCCTCTCTCCCTCGCCGACTTCGCCGCCTCCGTCGAAACCTCCCTCAACACCAAAGCCTGGACCTGGGGCGACCCCGCCCGCAAGATCAAACGCGTCGCCGTCGTAGGCGGTGCCGCCGACGGCGAATGGATGGCCGCCCAACGCGCCGGCGCCGACGTCCTCGTCACCGGCGAAGTCAAACAACACATCGCCGTCGAAGCCGCCGAGTCCGGCTTCGCCCTCATCGCCGCCGGTCACTACGCCACCGAACAACCCGGCGTCGCCGCCCTCCTAGCCCGAATGTCGGAGGCCTGCCCGCAGGTCGAATGGAACCTTTTCACCCCACCCCCCGGCTTCGCCGGCCGCCCTCAGTAATCCGCCCATAGGATCGGGGTACAATATCTCGCGTCCAAAACGCTCCGGTAGTCTAGTGGTTATGACGCCTCCCTTTCACGGAGGAGATCGCGGGTTCGAGTCCCGTCCGGAGTACCACGGTTTTCAGGTTCACGAAATTAATCCCACATTGCGGGATTTTGAACCTGTCTAGGGATGTTAGCCATCCAACCGTTGGTGAGCAAATCGATCGATCGGATGATCTCGAATGTTGCGGTTTCAGTCCGTCCCTTTTTCCCTCGCGCCGAAGGATCACCGGTTCAAATCAGCATGAGGGGTAGGACTTAGCGGCTAAGTCCTACCCCTCATCAAAGCTGCGCGAGAGACTAAGCCCTCACCCCTTCGATCCCTTCCGTCGGCGAAGCAAGGCCAGAGCGCCAAGACCAAGCGCCGCGAGCGACGCAGGCTCAGGGACCGCCTGCACCGACAACGTGCCGGTGGTGTAAAGCGCACTCGTGTTCCACGCAAGACCGCCTCCCAGGGTCGGGAGGTTGATGGACGAGAACGCGCCACTCGAGGAAGAGAAGTCAAACAGATCGAAGCTCTGCCCGAAGGTGGGCGAGAAGCCGTTGTAGTAGGCGACGGTGAGCGAGCCGCCGAGGGTCGCGGTGCCAAGCACGTTCAGGTGGTCATAGCCGGTACCCAAAGTCGTGCCGCCGAGCTCCATCGTGAGATCGTTCGAGGAGCCAAGAACCATGTCGCCCTGAAGCGTCACGGAGGCGGGGCTGTTGCCGGGGGAGAAGCCGCCGTTGAAGTTGACGACCCCTCCGCCGGTGAACTTGCCCGCGCCATTCACGAGGGCGTCGAAGACCGTCGTCGAGCCATCCGTCGTCACGATCTCGCCCCGGTTCGTGACCCGTTGCGCAAACTCCACCGTATCTTGGGCGTCGTTCACGAAACGCGCGCCCGCGTTCACGGCCATCCCGTTAAGGGTCAGTCCCGAGACGGCGTACAGCGCGCCCTGGGCGACCGTCGTCGAACCGGTGTTGGCGAGCGGGCCGTCCAGGATAAGCCGACCGGAGCCGCTCTTCAATAGGTTGCCTTCGCCCGAGTAGTCCGTCGTGTAGAAGGTCGTGCCTGTCGTCTCCAGTTGGAGCGTCGCGTTCGCATCGCCCACGATCTTGCGTCCGGCAAGCAGGGTGCTCGTGCTCTTGAGCGTGCCTTCCTTGATTTCGAGGTCACCGGTACTGCCAAGCTTCTGGGTCAGCTCCAGAGTTCCGGCTCCGGACTTGGTGAAGCCGCCCGTACCATCGACGGTGCGACCGTCGAATGCCAGGTCCGTCGCGTTTTGAATCTCAAGGATTCCCGCGGTATGGTAGAGCCCGACCGGCTTGGCCACAATCAGGCGACCGGCCTCGATCGTCGTGCCACCCGTATAGCTGTTGTTCAAACCGCTGAGGGTGACCGTACCGCTGCCGCTCTTGACGAGGGATCCCGCACCGGAAAGCTTGCCGGAGGCGATGCCGCTTGAGAACTCCAAGATGCCCGCGTTCACGTAGTCGCCGACCGGCTTGGCAACGATCAACCGCCCGCCTTGGACGCTCGTTCCGCCAGAGTACGAGTTGTCCCCGGAAAGCGTCAGAACGCCGGAGCCCGCCTTCACGATCGAACCCGTGCCCGAGATCGTGCCCGAGGCCGTTCCGGCCGAGAACTGCAAGATCGCGTTGTCGAGGTAATCCCCAACCGGCTTATCCACGATCAGTTTGCCTCCGCCGATCGTGGTGTTCGCGTACGCGTTGTTCAGCCCCGACAGGGTGAGCGTTCCGGTTCCAACCTTATTGAGCGAACCGGTTCCCGACAGCGCGCCGGTGAAGGTCGTGTCGGTCGAATCCCCTACGGTCAGGATTGCCGAACCGAGGAGAACGTTGCCGCCGCCAGAGAGCGAGGCGATCGTCTGCGAATAGCTGCCGATGTTCACCCCGGACTGATTGGTCAAGGGGTTCAGCGATAGGGTCGCCCCGCTGGCAACGGTGAACGCGCTACTCGACGAGAGCACGTTCGGAGCGGCCGCAAACAGCGTGCCTCCCCCGAGGGTCGTAGCACCCGTGTAGCTGCTCGCCCCCGTCATCGCGAACAGGCCAGAGCCCGTCTTGTTCAGCGAACCGGCACCGGTGATCGCACCAGAGAGAACCGCGTCGTACGCGCCGGAGCTGCGCTGACCGTTGTCGCTCAGCGCGTGCGTCCCGATACCAAGGACCAGAGCGCCCGCGACGGACGCGGGGGCCGTGGCCGCGCCGCTCTTGAAGTTGAAGCTCAGCCCACCCGTCAAGGCGATCGACCCGGTACCGAAGAACGTGCCTGTGGAGGTGGCGGTGCCGTTTCCGAACGTGAGGTTCTGCACGGCGACGGAGGGGACGTCGGCGCGCAGGTCGCCGCCCACCAGCGTCACGTTTCCGCTGGCCAAAGCCGTGGTCGATCCGGCGGCCAAAGTTCCTGCCTTTACCGTCGTACCGCCGCCGTAGCTGTTGGCGCCCGTAAGGGTCAGGGTGCCCGCGCCGCTCTTCGTAACGAAGCCCGAGGCCTGGATGCTGCCCGAGAGGCTCTGGTTACCAGCCGCCTGGAACTCCAACTCAGCCACCGTGTAGTAGTTGCCGTGAGGGTTGGTATCGGTCAGATGCCCGCCGTAGACGTAGGTTCTGCCGGTGAAAGTGTTCGCTCCGGTAAGGGTCAGCGTGCCGTAGTTGACGAAACTGCCCGCGCCCGTGATCGCGCCGTTGTAGACCAGAGGCGAAACGTTCTCAAAGTAGATCGAGGTCCCCGCAAAGACGTTGTAGTTCCCATGAGGATTGACGTCGTGCAGGTACCCGGCTTGAACCTCGGTCCCCCCCGAATAGGTGTTCGCTCCGGTGAGAGTGAAGGAACCACTTCCAGTCTTACGGAACGAGCCCGCTCCCGAAATCACGCCGTCCCAAGACGTTCCGCTGTTCACCGTTAAGGCCGAAGTGCCGAGTTGAATCTTTCCGGCGCCCGACAGGGCACCGACGGTCTGGTCGTAGCTGCCCGCCAAGACTCCGTTTGCGGAGTCCGTCGGGTTGAGGGATACGGTCGCGCCCGCGGCAACGGTGAGCGCACCGTTCACCGGCAGAGCGTTAGTCGCTCCCAAGAAGAGCGTCCCGGCGTTGACGGCGGTTCCGCCCGTGTAGGTATTCCCACCCTTGAACACGGCCGTTCCGGCGCTCGACTTCGTAAAGCCGCTGGCGCCGGAAATCACGCCCGATAACACCACGTCGTAAGGGCCGCTACTCCGAGCTCCGTTGTCGCTCAGCGTGTTTGTGCTATTCCCTAGGACGATCGGGGCGGTGATCGATACGGGCGCGGTGGTCTTATTCGGCGCGAATCGGAGAGCGATTCCTCCGTTCAGCGTCAGACCGACTCCCGCAACGTTGCCGGTGTTCGTCACCGTTCCGTCCCCAAACGTGAGGTTGTTCACCACGGCGTTCGCATTCGTGTCGATCGAGCCGCCGAGCAAAGTCACGTTCCCGTTGGCGAACGCCCCAGTCGCGTTCGCCGCCGTCGTCCCGTCGTTGAGGGTCAGGCCCGCGGTAAAGCTGTTGCTGGAGTTCAGTTCGAGCCGGCCGGTACCGGTTTTCCGGATCACCCCGCCACCGGAGATCGATCCCGTCACCGTCGTCGTCCCCGTATTGGCAAACGTGAGCGTTCCGGTGTTCGAGACCGCTCCCGGGATGGTCCCCGCCGCCGAGTTGACGAACTGCAGGATGCCGCCGTTCGTGTACGCTCCGGAAGTCGGGGTGGACACGAATAGCGTTCCGCCGAGGACGGATGTGGAACCGGTGTAATTGTTGTTCCCGGTCAGCCGAAGGATGCCGCTCCCGCTTTTGGTAAGCGAACCGGCGCCGGAGATTTTGCCCGCCGCGGTCTGGTCAAGCGTCTCGAAGGCGAACTCGAGGGCACTCGCAACGCTATAGTCCGCAGCCGGCTTCGCCACAATCAGACGCCCGGCGTTGACCGTGGTCAGGCCGGAGTAGGTGTTGGCTCCTTTAAGCGTCAACGTTCCCGCGCCGTTCTTCACGAGTTGGGTCGAGCTATTGCCCGTGACAAGGCCGCCGAAGGTGTTGTCGGTGGCGTTACCCACCGTTAGCTTGGCCCCGCTGATCGAGATCGTTCCGTCGCCTTGGATGCCAGTAACCGTCAAGTCGTAGGCGTCGGTGGTAAGGGTCGCCCCGCTCGCGACATTCAGAGGGCCAGGCTGTCCGAGGCTCGACGTGCTCGTGGTCACAATCTTGCCTCCGAGGATGCTCGTTCCGCCGGAATAAGTGTTGTTGGCGCCCAGAGTAAGAGTTCCGGTTCCACTCTTAATCAGCGCGCCGGTGCCATCGATCTTCGTTCCGGAGGCTTGGCTCGTATTGGTAGCGCCGTACTGCTCGAGCTGAGCGTTGTCGGTGTAGTTGCGTGCGAGCACCGGGACGGCAAGGCGCCCGCCGCTGATCGTCACGGTCCCCGAATTGCTCAAGGCTCCCGTCGCGGTGAGCGTTCCGGTTCCGCTCTTGACGAAGTTTCCGGAACCGCTTACGGTCCCACTCAGCGTTTGGTCCAGGTCGTTACTGACCTCAAGGGTCGCATTATCGGAGTAGTTACCGTTCGGCTTGGCCACCACCAGGCGGCCGGCGGAAACAGTCGTACCTCCCGAGTAGTCGTTGGTCAGGCCCGTTAGGGTCAACGTGGACGTTCCGGCCTTCGTGAACGAGGCGCCCCCAGTGATCTTGCCGGAGAATGTCGTAGACGCCGAGCCGTTCACCGTGAACCCGGAACTGGAGCCCAGATTGAGCGTTCCCGCACCCGACAGCGAGGCGACGGTCTGCTGCAAACTACCGCCCAACAAGAAGGTGCCGTTGGTATTAACGGTGAGAGCCGTCGACGTCGGAAGGACGTTGTTGTTGAGGGCGGTGATGGAGCCTCCATTGACGGTGGTGCTTCCCGAGTAGCCAAAGGATATAAAAGCGTACAACCCTCCCGCGCCGCTCTTCGTGAAGTTGCCCGTGCCAGAAACTGTGTTGTAGGTTGGAGGACCGACGGGCACCACGGTATAGAAAAGGCGGTCCGTCGTGTTCGCAAACTCCAGTTCGCTTCCGTTGGCCAGCAAATAGTTGCCGTGCGGGTTAGCGTCGATCAGCCGGCCTCCGTTGACGGCAGTGTCTCCGGTGTACGTGTTGACCCCCGAGAGGGTGAGCGTTCCGCTTCCCTGCTTGACCAACCCGCTTGAGCCATCGATGACACCTCCGAAAGCGCTATTGCTGGAGTTACCGACGGTGAGGGATCCGTAACCCATGTAGATAGCGCCATTCCCGTTGAGGCTGCCCACCGTCTGGGAATTGGAATAGGCGACGAGCGCCCCGTTGACGGTCAAGGCGGTATTCGTCGGCAAGGTGTTGGCCGATGCGAGGTTGATTCTCGCCCCGGAGTAGATGTACGTGGCCCCCTGGTACGTGTTCGTCCCTTTGAGCTGGACGTTCATGGGTGAGTTGACCTCGATACCGCCGCTTCCCGAAACGCCACCCGTAAGCAAGATGTCGTTATCGGCCGAACTGTGATAATTGCCGGCGATCAGATGGCTACCTGAAGAGAGGTTCAACGGATTAGCGATCGTCACCGCGTTGGTCGTCCGATTGCTGGTGCCTTGGTAATAGAGATGGCCGCCCAGCGTGATGTTGCCAGTGCCCGTGATCGCCCCGGTATTGGTGTTCGAATAATCGCCAAACTCAAGGTTCCCAACGGAGGCGTTGTATCCGTTGAGGATGAGATTTCCGCCCATGAGTCGTACGTCCGTCGTACCACTGAGGGCGTCGTACGACTGAAGGCGCATGGCTCCCGACGCAATCTCGACCCCGCCATCGGGGTGAATGTTGCCGGTCAGCAGCACGAGTCCGGAGATGTTCCGCATCTTCGCCGCCCCCTTGACCTCTCCCTTCAAATTGAGGTTGCCAGCCCCGTACATCCCGAAAACGACGGTTCCATTCACGCTCCCGGTGAGATTCAGCGTGTTGTAGATCTCGTTGTTCGCGGCTTGGGCGCCGACTCCGCCGGCCACGTTGATCTGGTTTCCGGTGAGGGTCGTCGGCGCATAATCGAAACTCAGGCTCCGGACATCTGCCGAGGCCATATCCTGGTTGCAGTAAATTCGATCGTACGTGTAGTACCGGCGGTAATAGTCCGTCGCCGGGGGACCGAAGAATACGGTGGCATCGAATGCTGAGGGCGGGGAGCTGTTATTCAGCCAGTTCTGGTAGAAACTCCAGATGTTGCCCATGTAGCTGTTGCCGGTGTAGTAGTAATCGGTGGCAAGCGCTACCCTCGGCGCAGCGGCCAATGCGGCGACGACGGTCGCAAGGGCAATAACGCGAGACGGATATCGCCGGATAGGCCGGCGGAAAGTGGCCATGCTGGGGAGTATCTTCGTCCCCTCACTAGAAGGCAAAATTATTCGCGAAATGTGAACGGATACCGGCAAAATTGCGGTTTTCGACCGCTAACCGGGGTTTTCTCGGAGCACATTCGCCCAGAGGCGATCCTCCGCGCCGGGGTCAAAGGGGATCGTCGAGTCCGGCCGAGGAGTTCCGGACAGCCTGGCTTGACGCCGCTCAATCTCATCGATCAGGCGAAGTCCTTGCGGCCATCGCTCCCTCACGGTGCGCCACCGCAGCCACGCCATCTCTGCCTCGGACACCGCACGTCCATTGGCGTGTTCGATTTTAATGAACAGCTTCGGCGGAAAGCGCCGAGTTCGACAGCCACCAACCACCGCCGCCGCCCGTCGCGCGTCGCCCGCCGCCAGGTAAGCGTGGGCTAGCATCTCTGCGCGATGACTCCACGGATCCGAATCATTGCCCCTTGCCGCTAACTCGACATCGGACGATCGATCGACCCACCGAAGCCCTTCAGCGATTTGACCACGGCGAATCAACGCGAGACCACTTTGTCGCAACATCCATGCGCGGCCCGGCGAATCGGGCAGGCTGCCCGCCCACGCTTCGGCTATGCCGTTCGTCCGACCGTCGTTTTCCCCCAGTCGCCGCAGCGCGTGGTCGAGCGATCCTAGGGCGGGAACCGCGTGGAGCCGCACTTCCAATGGCCCGGCCAACCGGGTCGCTCTCTTCGCAAGCGAGACGATCTCGAGGTGACGGGAGTGCAGCAAAAGCAGGCATGCGCGCGCGGAAAGGACCGAAGCGAGAGCGATATCCCAGCGCGGGTTCTGAGCGGCCCGCCGTACCAGTTCGGCCTCCCACCCCAGAAGCAGAAGTTCGCGAAGCGAATGGTGGGTGGGACCGGCCCAAATCTGTTGGGTGACCGCCTCGGGGTCTTCGGCAAGACCCCCAGCCCCCTGCCCAGCCGCGCTCCCCAAGGCCAGAGTCTCTTCGGGACTCGCTCCCAGGGCGAAACCGAGGGCGTGAAGCGTCTCGGACGAGGGCGCATCATCCCCCGCCTCCCAGCGGGAAACCGCCGCCTGCGACACTCCAATTCTGCCGGCGAGTTCGGCCTGGACGATGCCTCGGCGTTCTCGCATGGCGCGCAACACCGTGCCGACTTCCACCGGGCCAAAGGGGGAGTCGGCAAGTGCGATGCGAACATGCCGAGGATCGGCAAGTCCCACCAGACACGCCTTCGTCCGATCATCGGCTTCGTAGGCTCCCAGCAGCCGGACCAGAGCGGGGCCGCGTGGGCAACGCGTTCCATTCTCCCAAGCCGAAAGAGCGGCCTTAGAGGCGCCGCTCCGCCGACCCGCCTCATCGAGACTGAGATTCCGTGATCGACGAAGGTTGCGTAGGGCTGTTCCCAAGTCTCCTTCGCCGTTGTGGGGCATAGGAGAATTGTGCCGCAAGAAGCCGCAATCCAGACCTAGCTTTCTCGCCCGAGGCACCCTTGTTGTCCGACGTGGTCGCCTATGACGACGATGCGGGCTGGCGATTCAGGCCGACCCAACCCATCCGTAGTTTGCGTGTCCGATACCGCGGTTACTTCAGCGGTCGCAGAAGGCTAGGACGGAGTCCGGTCATTCTAACTTGCCCGTCCGGCATACCCAAGACGCTAACGGATCGAAACCCAGTCTGGGTCAATCGATCGTGCGAAAAGTAGCTCCTGCAGTTGTCCGACATGCACACCCAAATGCCGAAGGGTAAGCAAAACGTGATCGAGCTTGGGGAAGTTCGGGTACCAAGGGAAGCCGCTTTCCAAAGTCTCAAGATCGAGAGCGATAAGGATGCCTTCCATCTTCTCGGAAAGCAGATCGATGTATTCGAGAAGATCTCGTTGGGAGTAAAGCGTGTCCCCCGGAGGAAGCGGCTCTCCTTCCTCCGCAAACGTCATGACTGCATGGTTGACGTGCCGGTCCCAAGGCTTAAAGTCCGATTCGGTTTGGGATAGATAGAAGTGCGTGTAGAAAGCGGCATGGTAGACGATCCTCCAGAAGCTGCGCGGCGGCTTGTCGACCGTCGCCCCCCAAAGATCGTCTGGACATAGCTCGACGCATTCGCGCAACATGGCGAGTCCTGCCTTGAACTGTCCAACGAGTGCAGCCTTCAGCACCATGCGATCCTTTTACCCCTGCGGGCGATGTTGTGTCCCGCGTTACAGTTTCAGCCGTTGAACAACCTCCAGGTTCCCTCCGAAAGGACCTCCACGACGCCGTCGACTACCTTGAACGCGGTTTGGTCGTCGGTGGCATACGCTTTGGCGCCGATCTCGACGGCCCATTTTTCCGCGTTCTCCATCGTGTTCCACGGACACCCCTCGCAGCCCATATGCGGGAAGATCGAAAAGTCGACCAGCCCCAATGCCTTGTCGCCTCCATCGGGGTTCCATCCGACGAAATCCAAACCAATTCGAGGGGTCATCGCCATACTTCCCCCGCTCAGGCCGACCCACACCTTGTCGTCAAGCGACGGGAGCAGATCTACGAGGCCAGACTCGCGCATCCAGTGAGCCAGGTAGAGCGCATCGCCACCATTCACCAGGAGGGCGTCCGCCGCTTGCACCCAGGAAACCCAGCGCTCCCGATCCAGGCTCGGCAGCGCGGAAAGTTCAAGCACGCCTACGGACTTCCAACCGAGCCCGGTCATCGGACACCGTTCCTCTCGGCCGCTCACAAACCGATACGCCCCTTGTGGGCTGCCCTGAGGATGGCCGTAGCCCGCCGTTGGAATACAGAGCGCTGCACTCCTCGACCGGTTTGCCCAACAGGCCGACCAACGCGTCGTAGATGGTCTTGTTCTTAACGCCGGAATCGGTAAGGAGAAGTTTGATCATGACTATGCCAAAGAGGTGTAGGAGCCTCCTTGGCATAGTCGAATAGCACGAACGCGAAACGACAGCCGTTTTTAGTTATCTTCCGTATGATCGGCGAGAGCCGGGATAAGGAACGCCGGGTTTCGCCACCGCCCAGAGAATCTGGTTTAGTTCATCTGCGGGAGCTCGATCCCATTCCGAGAAGTCCATCCTGGCGGAAGCCTGGGCGCCCACCCCACGCGCAGGGTTCTTCGCCTCCAAATCGACCCGTGCCGGTAAAGCCTTATACGGTACGGACACCGCCTTCGTGGAGAAGGTCGCGAACATCGGCATGGCGGCGGTGTCGTATTGCGTCATCGGCGAGAGGCCGAGAAGCAGTTCGATCGTGCGGACCATGCCCGCCTGACTGTACATCGTTGAATCGATGATGCCCCGGCGAACGTAGGGCGAAACGACCATCGCGTAGGTGCGGTGGGCATCCACATGATCCGGCCCGTTCTGCGCGTCGTCCTCCACGAAGAAAATCGCGGTGTCTTTCCAGAACCGGCTCTTACTCGCCGCCTCCACGATCTTGCCAATGGCGACGTCGTTGCTCGCAACGCACGCGTCCGGAGTGGGCGCTCCCGGCGTCGTTCCTCGGGTGTGGTCTTCGCCCAGGGACATAATCTGGAAGTTGGCCCACTGGCCGCTTTTCTCTGCCGTGTGAAGGTCGTCGATCCAGCCTTGAATTTTGTCCTTGTCGCGGCCACCGGGCCAAGTGCCTCGGCAGTCCTGCGGCACCGCGTGACCACCCACAAAGGAGTTCGTGCCCTCGCCGTAGCACTTCACCGAGAGGCCAGCCTTCCGGGCAAGCTCCCAGATGTAGCCGCCTGCCGGAGCTTCCGGCTCGCCCGCGTCGGTGACGTGGCCGTGAGAGGCGTAGCTCGAGGTCCAGTCACGCTCGTTCGCATCGTCCGCAATCGCCGCGTCGCACCAGGAGTGGCCGTCCACGCTGACCTCGCCGTTGCAGTAGAAGTTGTCCAGCAGGGTGTATTCCCGGGCCAAGGCGTGGCGATTCGGAGTGACCTTTTCGCCATACATACAGAGCGACGGATCGGCGTTGCTCTTAGACATGTCGCCAAAAACCTGATCGTAGGTCCGGTTCTCCATGATCACGTAGAGAATGTGCTTGATGGGGCTGGCCTTACCCACTTCGTCCGGCACGATCGACGTGGTCTTCGCCGCCGTCTTCCGCACGTTCGCCATATAGAACGGATCGGCGGCCCGGACTTGGGCGGTCCACTTTTTGAGCTGTTCGGCATCGCCGATCTTCACGAAAGAGACGTAGCCTTCGAGCGTGTTGCCGATGTAGTCGAACTTGGGTGTTCCAGCCGCGCCACGCGGCTTTTCGCCCTGCACCGGCGCGTTGGCCCGCGAGCGCAGTCCCTTACCAACCGCGACCAGCAACCGGTCGTTGGTCGCCGCGACGGAGGTGGGATACCAGCCGGTGGGGATGAAACCCGCGATGTGAGTCTCCTTCGGATCGCCGATATCGGCCACCAGGACGTCGTTATTGTCCGCGTTGGCCACGTAAAGCGTCTTGCCATCGGGAGAAATCGTGATGCCGCTAGGAGTGCTTCCCTCCAGGATGGTCGGCTCGATCGAGGTGTTGAGGATCTCGCGGACACCTTCCGGGATCCGCGTTCCGGGAGTCGAACCCGCGGTCGCATTTTCCAGGGTTCGGGTCTGGATGATGTGGACGGTGTTGTCACCCGCGCAGGTGACGAAGAGTCGGCCATCGGGAGCGAGCGCCATATCGTTCGGCCGAACGCCGACGCGGAAATCTCTCACCCGCACGTTGCTTTGGGTATCGATGACAGTCACCTCGCGGCTACCCCAATCGCTCACGTAGGCGTACCGGGGGTCGGCCCCGAAAGCGAGCGTATGCGGGTTGCGGCCGGTGCTGCAGACAACGGCGAGATTCTCGCCGTCCATGCGGAGCATCTCGTCAAACGCCTCATTCAGCGCGTAGACGGCGCCGGTCTTTGGATGGACCGCCACCCCGGAGATGAAGGAACCGGTTCGCGACTTCGCTTCGCCCTGCTTAGTCAAGTGACCGGCGTCGTAGCCGTAGACCAGGAGCTTGCCGGTGTTGCCGCCGGCCACATAGAGCGTCTTACCGTCATTCGAGAAAGCAATGCCGTTCCAGACATGGGTGAGGTTGATGCTCTCGATCGTCTTCTGGGTTGCAACGTCGACGGTCGTGATGTGGACACCGTCGAAGCCGACGCTCGTCAGCACCGCCTGCTTCCGGTCCGGTGAAAGGGTCATCTTGACCGGCATGTCGCCCACCCGCACGTGGTCACCCGCGGGCGCGAGTCCCCAGCCGTTAAACAGGAGGTTGGGACCGGGAACCACGTTCCCGGCGAGGCGAAGTCCTCCGTAACCCAAGGCTCCGACCGAAAGAATAGCGAGAGCCATGTGCACACGCGAGAACATGTTCCGAAACTACCTCCGCCTCAAGGCCGGAGGTCCGAAACGGCACACTCTTTAATCGTTCCTTGACGTCCCATTCAGCGGCGGCGGCGCCGACGAAGGAGAGCCAGCGCCCCAAAACCCAAAGCCGCCATCGACATCGGCTCTGGAACCGGCTGCGAGATGAAGTTCCCCACGTAGTGGCGGATCGCCCCGGGACCGTACTGGCTGCTTCCCCCACCGAACTCCCAAGTCCCGCCGGCTAGCGTCGACGAAACCTTGAAGTACGTCCCGAGATCGATCACGCCGAGCGAGGTCTGCGCCGTCCGGGTGTTGAAGATGTACTCCTCACCCGCCCCGTGCCCGTGCAAGGATCCGATGTAGTACTGTTTCCCGGCCTTCAGAGTGAGTCCGGCAATGTTGGCATAGTAGTAGCCGTCGACGAGCGGATCGGTCCCCGAGATTGAGGCCGAAGCAAGAATAGCGCCGGTCGTCTTGTCAAAGATCGCCGTCAACTCGGAACCCTGATTGGCCCTCTGGTACTCGTACCCAAGCGCGGTCACCAAAATATCGGTGGCGCCCACCTGGAAGAGATTTCCTTCGACAGCGTCGAAGGAAGGCTGAATGAGCCCGCCACCCTTCCCTAAGGGAAAAGAGTAGGCCGGGGCGGCGAAAGCGGAGCTCGCGACGGCAATGATCGACGACGCGATAAACAGACGGGCAGTGAAATGGTTCATGTGGACCTTGCTGCTTGGCAGCGCACCACTATAACCAAGAAAAAATTTCAAAGCAAGAGAATTTTAATAACTTTTACCAGCTTCTCTAACATCTCCATCCGTTCCAACGAATTCATATCAACGCCGCCTCCCAGGGGACTTCCTTCGTTCGAACCAGAAGCACCCTTTAGGAGTAGGTTCGGAGGAAAGGTTGCGGATGCAGGTGCAAGCGGCTATGCCGAAAGGCGAGCCGGGTTCTAAGGATGCTGCCCAGAGCGCGTTTCCCGATTCCTCTTCTCCATCTGATGCGGGTTCGAGTCCCGTGGGCGGCGCCAGACTCTCTCTCCTCCATTGCCCCCTTAGCTCAGCGGATCAGAGCGCCTCGCTTCGAACGAGGAGGTCGGGGGCGAAACTCTCCGGGGGCGCCAAGGTTAGGAATCTCCCTCTCACCGAAGTAAAAGGGAGAATTCCGGTGCGCTTACCGATTCGGATTCGGCGGATCGATGCCGAGCAGATGCCGCACCAGGAAGTCGCGCCGCTTCCGCTCCCCATAGGGACCACCTGCCGTGTGGTCGGAGTTCGGAATGACCACTAGATCGAACTCCTTGCCCGCCGCCTGAAGAGCCGCGGCATAGCGGTAGGTCGACTCCGGCGGAACGTTGGTGTCGAGCTCCCCAACCATCAGAAGAAGGTCGCCCTGGAGTTTCGCCGCATTCTCGATGTTCGAAGACGCAGCGTAGTGCGGCCCCATCTTGCCCATCCACTGCTCGTTCCACCAGATCTTGTCGAGGCGGTTGTCGTGGCAGCCGCAGGAAGCGATGGCGACTTTATAGAACTCGGGGTGGAAGAGAACCGCGCCGCCGGCGTTCTGACCACCGGCCGAGGTACCGAAAATGCCCACCCGGTCGAGATCCATCGAGGGCTCCTTCTTCGCCAAGGCCTTCATCCAGAGGATGCGGTCCGGGAATCCGGCATCCGCCAGGTTCTTATAGCAAACGTCATGGAAAGCCTTGGAGCGGTTCCGCGTCCCCATCCCGTCGATCTTCACCACGATGAAGCCGAGCTCGGCAACCGACTGATCGTAGTCCGAGGCCGAGAAAGACTTCCGCACAAACGAATCCTGCGGCCCGGCGTAAATGTCCTCGACGATCGGATACCGCTTCTTCGGATCGAAGTTCGACGGCTTGTAATAGATGCCGTAGATGTCGGTCTTGCCATCCCGCGCCTTGGCCACGAAAGGCTGAGCGGGCTTCCATCCCGACTTGGTGAGCGGGGAGACGTCTGCCTTATCCAGCGGGGCAACCAGCGCGCCTGTCGAAGCATTCCGAAGCTCGAAAACCGGCGGATTGGTAACCGTAGAGAAGGTGTCGACCAGCGCGGTACCGTCGGGTGAGAACACCGCCGTGTGGTTGCCCGGGGCCGGAGTCAGCGGCGTGAGGCCCGTACCGTCGAAACCGATCCGGTAAAAGTGGATGAAGTAGGGATCTTCCGCCGGGTCCATCCCGCTCGCGGAGAAGACGATCTGCCGCTTGGCTTCGTCCACCTTCGTCACGCCACGAACCACCCACGAACCCTTGGTGATCTGCTTCGAGCCGCCCATTCCATCGGCCAAATAGAGGTGGTGCCAGCCATCGCGCTCCGATGAGTAAACGATCTCGTCCGACCCGTCGAGGTATTCGGTGATCTGCGCGGTGGTATCGACAAACGTCTCCGGATCGTCGTCGACGACCGTCGTCACTTTGCCCGTCGAAGGATCAAGAGACTGCACCCGCCATCGACCGTAGCCGCGATCCACCTTGTCATAGATCATCCGCGACTTATCTTTACTCAGTCGGAAACGCGGGGAATCGCCATAGTCGACGGTGTCGCTCTCGACCGAAGCCTTGCTGCTGGGATCGAGGGTGACGATATCGTAGGTATCCACCACATCGCCCGGGCGGTTGTAGATGCGGGTTCGCAGCCCCGCCGGTCCCCAGACGGGCGGCGAGTTCTGAATGAGATAGACCTTGTTTCGGTCGCCCGCGTGGGTGCGGGTGGAGATGAGGTGCTTCCCATCGGGCGCCCATTGAAGGCGCGAGAAGTAGGCGCGGTCGGTAGCGCCCGTCGTGAGCGGCGACTCCGCGCCGTCTCTCGGCTTCAGAAGAATGTTTCCGCGCTCTATCCGGGCGATCCACGTTCCGTCGGGCGAAGCAACCGGAGCGGTCGAAGGAGCCTCCGGAGCGTCGTCCACCGCCGCGCCGCTACCGCCACCCGGCCGTCGCCGACCAAAGGGGTTGGGGGGATTCTCGACCTTTTTCAAGGCGTAGGTGCTGGTGTCAAGCTCCCAGGAACCCTCGTCCGTATCAAAGCGGAACGCACCGTTGACAACGCGCAACCCCCGGATCGGAAGACGGGTCGCCTCCACCGGGTGACCGAGTTCCTTCGTAAGGGAGGCGGCCAGACGGGATTGATCAAGCAGCGGCGTCTTCGCTCCAGTCACCGTATCGACGCGGACGAACTCCGAGGTCCCGCCTGAAAAGTCTTTCCGATAGAAGAACGCTTTGCCCCCCTCGATCCAGGTCGGCTCCAGGCGAAGCATGAACGCCTTTGCCGCCGACTCCCGGGAGATCGTATCGGCCCGTTTGTAGGCGGCTTTGATTTCCGCCTCCGTCGGTCGATAAAGGGGTCGCTCAAGGCCCGCCGTCGAGACGAAGACGAGAGAAGATAAGAGGGACAACACGTCAACCGAATTCTAGCGGAAAAATTAGTTTAACGTCGAAGCTTTTAGTGCATCACCAAAAATCTTGGCGAGTTTCGAAGGTCAAAGTCGATTAAGAATGCGTTATGGGCGTTGCGGTGTTCTAACCTCTGAACTACGCGGGTCGGGGAGCCGGGTGCCACGTTGGGGCTTGAACCCAAGACCTCCGCAACTCTTTCATTTTAGCTCTCGCGTCCTTCCTGAGGATATTGAACATGACGAACGTAGAATTTATTTATGTCGATGACTCGGATGCAAATATCGACCAAACCGTGACCTGGTCGTGCGCCCTCGACGCGGTGCCCCGCGAGGGCGAGACCGTTGTGATTGAAAGCGAGGGCTATTCCTCCAACCTGCGGGTGCTTAGCGTCCGCCACCGTATCAGGGGGGTCGTTGGTCGGGAAGAAAGTGTCGCCTTAGAGGAGTTGCTCAGAGCGTTTAGCGAAAACAAAGGACCAGCGACCGAGGAGTCTCTTTCGGCAAACCTTCATCCGGTTAAGGAGTATCCGGCGGCCGAGCATCTCGTCTGGATCCGTGTCGACTATGTCGACTGACTCAGCCGAAGTAATCGCGTCGGGTTTGTTCGAAAATTCCCTAGGAGTGACAGGTAGATGCCCTCCACCATAGCGAAGCTCCTAGGCGTGGTCGCGCCAGTAGGCTCTCAGCGCGTTTCGAGCCGGATTCCATTCATGTTCGCGCCCAAAGCAGCCGTTCAGGACGAGCATAAACTCGAGAAACCGGCGGATGCACCGTCGTTGACGATCATCGAGACTCTTCCATTGTTCGTAACCTTTGCTCGGATCGGCCTGCATGCTCGGATCGATCACATAGGAGACGTTGTCGTTGCCGGTGCGAACCGCGTACAGCATCGCGGCGGGAATGTAATAGCGAAAGCCGATGGCGTCGAGGAACGGCCAAGAGCCGCCGGGCGTCCATTCCGGGTCGTCGACTAGGTCCTGCCAACGCACCTCATGATCGAGGCTTCTTGCCTGGCGTCGCTCCTTCGCATCGCCGTAGCCATCGATCACATGGGCTTCGCTCCACGAAACGCCGCCTCGCCGGTCGACGCCTGCGAACGCCTCCTCGATCTCCTGCATGAGCGCCTCTCTCTCCGCGAGGACGAAGCGGGGCAGATCCGTCATGCCGCTCCCCACCGCTCTAACTTTCCAGCACAGTGGGATCCGAAGCTTGGAATTCACGTGACTTGAAGTCGCGG